>Ga0075117_1000004_pt1 | contig 178297 bp, 150 predicted proteins | sample AntAceMetag02UKJ_FD_69789 | JGI IMG/M metagenome (GOLD analysis project Ga0075117, IMG submission 69789) | Saline lake microbial communities from Ace Lake, Antarctica - Antarctic Ace Lake Metagenome 02UKJ | ecosystem: Environmental > Aquatic > Non-marine Saline and Alkaline > Saline | place... | reverse complement strand
TATGAGTAAAATTGCAATCAAAAAAGTCAGAATTATTTTGTTCATATTGCTAATTTTAATGTTATCACGTTTCTTTAGCTGACGCACAACGTACATGTATAAACACTGCTATACATATCCGCACTATACATTTACCTCGCTAATCTAATAAATTTTCAATAACACTAAGTTGATTGACTGCTCCTGTCTTGAACCTTGATTTTCCTGATTCTCTTGATTTCTTGATTAACTGCTGGTATTAAGAATCAGGGTAATCTAATAATTTACCACAATTAAAACTCCCCTCCTGATTTTTAAGAGCGCTGTGCTGAGCTTTTGTCGAAGTAGGGTGGATTGCTGAAATGAAAGTATCAGTCTATAAAAATCCTCAACAGCAATTCGGGGTGGTGGCAGTGCAAAAGCAGCTCCAACTCACTAACACGAATAGCCAGCCCACACGCCTACCACCTCAAAATCAGTTGAGACCTTCGGTCTCCTGATTTTTGCTCCTCCTACTCTCGAGGAGGAGAGCTCTGGATTCTAATATGAGTTAGATTTATATAAAACTTAATGCTGCTGCTCCTGTCTTGAACCTTGATTTTCCTGATTCTCTTGATTTCTTGATTGACTGCTGGTATTAAGAATCAGGGTAATCGTGGTAATCTTTTTAATCATGGTTCAGACAATTTTTACTCCTTGGTTGACTGCTGCTGCTGCCTTAAATCCTAACGAACCGCCTGTTACGAGACCCGTATGGCAGGTGGTGTGAGAGGCGCACCGTGGGCATTACAGCTCACGGCCGTCTACTCGATTATCTACTTTTTTGTTTTAAAATCGTTAATTACTCTATGCATCTCAATCCATTCAGGGTCTTCATAGAAACTTATCTCAATGGGATATGGTTCGTGACCTTTTAATGCGTCATTGAAATGATTCATAAACTCATCTCGATCTTCTATGTAGTAATTGAATTCTTTTAAACCATTCCCCGTTCTATTGTATGCATGTTTACATATATCAATTTTACAAAATACTGTATCAAGAGCACTTTCGAATTCAATCATTTTATCGTTTGTTGATTTTGACGGCATTCCATTTCTTTCAGACCCATCATATTTCCAAGAAACAACCGTAAACCAAAGCATTTTTGAGATTATTGAATCGTCAGGCAATTCATTGACAAACTTCACAACGATTGGAAAACCATCCTCTTCATATTTGCCAATTATTCCTTTATGGTTTTCATTGGAAATATTCTCAGCAATTTTCTTTTTACGTTTAAAAATATTCATCATAAGCTATTGTAGATAACGTGCGTGTATATACAGTGTTCCACATATCCGTACTATATATTAAGCTCGCTAATCTAAGAAATATTTAACCACACTCAGTTGATTTACTGTTAGGTGTGTGTAAGTTTCTGTGGTTTTAGAGGGGCTGTGACTTAGTGGTGCTTCTGTGTGCCGTAGGTCTACTCCCGATTCCAATAGGTGTGTGGCCTGCTTGGTTCTGAGCGTATAGCGTGTTCGCGTTATTCTGGTGTTCGCTTTTTTTGAGCTGCTGTGATTAATATTGCAACGCTGCCAACTGTGATTTCTTTACTCTACTCTAGTAGATTACTTTTTTTCGGGAAAACAGAAATGGAGAAACGTATTTATTCGTTTATCAATTTGGCATCGTTTAGTTGAATCACTAGCCCACCAAATAGTCAGTTATCAAACTGCAGCCATTTATGAATTCATAATCCCCTCCTGGTTGTCTATACTTTCATCATGCACCGCTCTGAGGTAATTGGTAATGAACTCTGAACTGAGCCCATACTTTTCGGCTTTCTTTAATGATTCAGAGAATATGCGGTTCCACCGTTCATCCTGCAGTATGGTAATGCCCTCTGTCTTTTTGAATTGTCCTATCTGTTTCACCACCTTCATACGGTCTGATAGGAGAGAGAATAGCTGCGCATCTATAGCATCTATTTCGGTTCTCCACTGCAGTATGGATTGCTCGTATTCTGGAGTAGTAAAGTTGCGCTCCCGCAGCACCAGTGAATCTATCAACTCCGCATACACCTCGGGCACTATCTGCTGTGCGGCATCACTCCACGCATCATCTGGTGTAATGTGAGATTCTATCATCAACCCATCGAAGTTTAAGTCCATAGCTTTCTGTGCCACGCGTAGCAATAGGTCTCTTCTTCCACAAATATGACTCGGGTCATTAATCAACGGAATATCTGGTCGGAGTCTTCTCATTTCTATGGGCAACTGCCACAGCGGTTTATTCCTATAAATACTCTGGCTGTAATCAGAAAAGCCTCTGTGTATACCCGCCAACTGTGTTATTCCTGCCTTCTCGAATCGTTCTATTCCACCAAGCCATAGCGCTATATCTGGATTGATAGGGTTCTTCACCATGATAGGAATATCCACCCCAGTTACAGCATCTGCTATATCCTGAACAGAAAACGGATTCACGGTAGTTCTCGCACCCACCCACAGCACATCCACTCCGTGCTTCATGGCTAGTTCTGCGTGCTTAGAGTTGGCTACTTCCACACAGGTTTTAAGGCCAGTGATTTCTTTAGCCTTAGTGAGCCATTGAAGACCTACTTCTCCCACGCCTTCAAAAGAATTAGGCCGCGTACGGGGTTTCCAAACCCCAGCTCTAAGCAAATCTATTTTTCCAGTAGCTTTTAATCTCACAGCAGTTTCCACCACCTGCTCCTCAGTCTCAGCACTACATGGGCCGGCTATTAGAAAAGGAGACTTTTTATCAGTAGATGTGAAGTTAATTCTAGATGTCATCATATTTATTAATTCAACAATAATTATTAATGTTCAAGGATTAATTATTAATTCAGTACTAAGCCATCAGCCATCAATTATTAATGTTTAAGGATTAATTCAGTACTCAACATCAGCAATTAACCATTAAAAATTCATCATTAATAATTAAACATTAACAATTACCCAAGAACTGTAGTTCTCATTTGATTCCTTTGGAGGTTTTCAAAATTGAGATTAATAATTTCATTACTTCCTCAGACTGTTCATATACTTGCCTAAATTCCTTTTCAGTTAAGTAGTTAGTGGTCTTTAAAAGCTCCAGCCAATACATAGTTTCGTTTAGTTCCTTTTGAGAGATACTTAGTTTATGAATGAAGTCAGGTTTGGATTGCGCATATTCAGATTCTCTAATATTAGCTCCTACACTAGTACCGCTTCGGAGCAGTTGTTTAGACATCACGAATTCCTTTTTATCGGCAGCAAGAAACTTATAGACACTTACTATCTTAACAGCCAATAAAAAACTCTTATCCCTAACCACATTATCTCTTCTCATAAAAAATAAATTTAGCAATAATTGTTTATCAATAATTATTAATGTTCAAGGATTAATTCAACAATAATTATTAATGTTTAAGGATTAATTATTAATTCGGTAATAATTATTAATTCAGTACTAAGCCACTAACCATTTATAATTAAAAATTCATCATTAATAATTAACCATTCATCATTGACCATTCATCATTAATAATTAAAAATTAATCATTATCCGGATGAAAACTCATATCACCATCAGCCAAGTGTCTTAGAAGAGGAGAGCATCTGTATCTATCTTCTCTGTAAGTATCGTAGAGGTTATCTAGCATATCTACGCATTCCTCTATGCCTATATCATCTGCCCATTGAAGTAATCCCTTTGGATAATTCACCCCTTTAGTCATAGCTAAATCTATATCATCGGCAGAAGCTATATTGAGGTAAAGCGCATCGGCAGCCTCATTAATCAGCATGACTAATATTCTATCCACTATGTAGTGGTGTAGAGATTCACTTAGAACTATTTCTGGTTCAACCGCGCCCTCAGCGTAATCGAAATATCCTCTTCCAGACTTACGTCCTAACCATCCAGCATCAGAATGTGCTTTTTGAGTAAAGCTAGGTTTATATCTCGGGTCGAAATAGAAAGCCGTAAATACAGATTCTGTCACCGCATAGTTTACATCATTCCCTATGAAATCCATTAGTTGGAAAGGCCCCATTTTAAAACCACCCACTTCTCTCATCGCGTGATCTATAGTAGCGAATCCTACTGGCCCTGCAGGAACTATTCCCTCTTCATAAATTCTTAAAGCTTCACCATAAAAAGGTCTAGCCACTCTGTTCACTATAAATCCAGGAGTATCTTTAGCCATCACGGTCACTTTTCCCCAAGAATCTATCAGTGCTTTTGATTTCTCTATTACAGAAGCTGCGGTTTGCAACGCTGGAATAATTTCTACCAATGGCATAAGAGGAGCTGGATTAAAGAAATGAATTCCTATAACTCGCTCTGGTTTATGACAAGCTGCCGCTATGGCACTTATAGATAATGAAGAAGTATTGGTGGCAAGAATACAATCTTCGCCAACTATTTTCTCTAACCATCTAAACACCTCTTTCTTCACCTCTAGGCTCTCCACTATAGCCTCTATTACCAGATTACAGTGCTCTAAGTCCTCAGCTTTAGAAGTAAAATGAACATTTTTAAGTATGTTATCTGCCTGTTCCTGAGTTCTCTTGCCTTTGGTTACTAGCTTTTTCATTAAAGCCGTAAGCTTGTCAGATGCTGTCTGCAGCGCCTCCTGTCTATTGTCATTTACGTAGACCACGCATCCGTTTTCTGCCGCTACTTGCGCTATTCCGCTACCCATGGCTCCCGAGCCGATTATTCCTATAGTCATTAACAAAATTTTTGTGCGAAGGTAATTCCTTCTGAGTTTTCAATTCTTAGTTTTAAAGTGATTTTTTTAACTTCTGCCATTACAGCTTTTGGCATACATTTAGCGTTGCAATGGATGTACGATTAATTAAAAAAGTAAAAGTCATGAAATTAACCCTCATATTATGTTTATTCTCATTTCAGTTATCAGCAGCCAATGGCTCTGTAGCTGCAGATTTAAGTACTTATGAGTTTACAAAGCTAGAAGAAGCTGCACCACCATTGCCTTTAGTGGGTTTCAGTCATGCGCCATTGGATGCTATGCTTAGAAAATATGTGTCGGCCACAGGAAAAGTAGATTATGCCAGTTTTAAAAATGACCCTACTATAGCGCGTTATTTAGGTATGTTGGAATCTGCCACGCCATCTGCTATGAGTGAAAATGAAGAAAAAGCATTTTGGATTAATGTTTATAACATCTATACTATAAAATTGATCATCGATAATAAGCTGCCGAAAAGCATAAAAGATATAGGATCTCCGTGGGATAAGAAGTTTATAAAAATAGCAGGAGAAACGTACAGCCTGAACCAAGTAGAAAATGAAATTCTAAGGCCTAAGTTTAAAGATGCCAGAGTTCACTTCGCTATTAATTGTGCTTCTATGAGTTGTCCTAAGTTGCACAATGCAGCATTTACGGCCTCCAATATAGAAGCTAAATTAGAACAGCTAACTCGTGAGTTCGTGAATGATTCAGCTATGAATGAGCTTAGCTCGGGTAGAATTAAAATATCCAACATTTTTGATTGGTACGGAGTAGACTTTAAGCAGACAGGAACAGTCATAGATTGGCTAAACCAGTATTCCGATGTTAAGATTGATGGGGATGCTAAAATTGGATATAAGAGTTATAATTGGGATTTGAATATACGCTAGCACAGCGGTATAATTATGGAGAAGGGGCTGTTTAACTTGCCCTTTTGGTTTTTTAAAAAAAAGAAAATGGAAGAAGCGTTAGATTATAAATATGTACTTCTGCGTAATGCAGATGCAGTAACTCGTACTGAGTTTGTAAAGAATACCTATAAGCATTTAGCAGGAGCGGTTTTGGCTTTTATCGTAGTAGAGACCATCCTACTCAGTATGCCATGGGCTAAAGCTTTAGCTCAAGCCTTGGTAAGCAGCGGAACCTCGTGGCTTTTAGTCCTAGGAGGGTTTATGTTCATTACTAATTATGCAGAGAAAATGGCTAGAAAATCTCATGATAGGAGCAAGCAGTATCAGGGGTTAGCATTATATGTAGTGGCCGAGGCTATTATATTCTTACCTCTTATTATGATGGCTATTTCTGCAGGAGGCGGAACAGCTTTGATACAGCAGGCAGGACTAATCACGCTAGCGTTATTTGCAGGGTTAAGTTTAGTGGTGCTCAAAACAGGAAAAGATTTTTCATTCTTAAAAACAGCATTGACAGTAGGAGGGCTTGTAGCCATGGGATTAATTCTGGCAGGTGTTATTTTTGGTTTTAACTTAGGGTTAGCATTTTCTGGAGGAATGGTAGTATTAGCTGCAGGTTCTATTCTATACCAGACCTCCAATATGGTTCACAAGTATTCTACAGACCAGCATGTAGCTGCAGCATTAGGGTTGTTTGCTTCGGTAATGTTACTTTTCTGGTATGTGCTAAGCATTTTAATGAGCAGAGATTAGGCGTTTCTTAAGCGGGGTGGTATGAAGAGTGAGTCTCCATTTATATCAAGGGGACTGTGCTAATACAGAAGCTGACGTAATAATATAGAGCGCTTTATGGCGGTATTCAGCTAGAATAATTTACAATTAGCCATTGCCTCCAGGTAGGCAGGGTTTACTACTAATAATTAAAAAATGAGTGATAGCTATTATGATCCTAAGGATCTAAGAAATTTCGGGAAGATTACTGAATGGCAAAAGGAACTAGGAGAAAAGTTCTTTGATTGGTACGGAGCAGTGTTTGCAGAAGGCGCTCTTTCTGCCAGAGAAAAGTCATTAATAGCTCTAGCAGTAGCACATTCTGAGAGTTGTCCATATTGTATAGATGCTTACAGTAAAGACGCGTTGCAACGCGGAATTTCTAAGGAAGAAATGATGGAAGCGGTGCATGTAGCAGGAGCTATAAAAAGTGGCGCTACCATGGTGCATAGCGTACAGATGATGAATAAGGTAAATAAATTAAGTATGTAATATGGCTGTAAAATCATTACTAGCACGAAAAGATGACCTAGCCATAACGGCCAATCAGCTTAAAAAACTGAACAGTGAGCCGTTTTCAAATGGTGAATTGGAGTCTTTTAGAAAGAAATTGGAGAAGCAGGGATTGTTTCCATTGAAGCCAACTGGCTTGGATGTCTTTCAGGTGAATGTGGGGTATATGTGTAATCAAGTGTGTTCTCACTGCCATGTAGATGCTGGTCCAGATAGGAAGGAGATCATGACTACTGAGACCATGCAGCTTTGTATAGACGTATTAAAAGAGTCTGGAGCTAAAACCCTTGATTTAACAGGAGGAGCACCTGAGATGAATCCTAACTTTAGGTGGTTTGTAGAAGAAGCTTCTAAAGTAGGAGTAGAGGATTTTATAGTACGTTCAAATCTTACTATTATCCGCGCCAATAAAAAGTATTATGATTTACCAGACTTTTTTAAGAAGCATAATATACACGTAATAAGCTCACTGCCTCATTATAAGCGTGGAAAAACTGACCAGCAGCGTGGAGACGGTGTTTTTGATAAATCCATTAAAGCGTTGCAAACTCTGAATGATGTAGGTTATGGAATGCCCAATTCAGACTTAAAGTTAGACCTAGTATACAATCCATCGGGAGCATTTTTACCTGGAGATCAGGCTGCACTGGAGAAGGACTTTAAGGAAGCGCTTAAAGAAGATTTTGATATTGATTTTCATAGCCTATTCGCTATTACTAATCTGCCAGTGAGTAGGTTTTTAGAATACTTGGTAGCCAGCGGAAACTATGAGGACTATATGTATTCGCTGGTAGACGCTTATAATCCAGTGGCAGCAGAAGGAGTGATGTGCAGAAATACGATATCCGTAAGTTGGGATGGTTATTTATTCGATTGTGATTTTAATCAGATGTTAGCTTTGCCCGTAAACGCGAAAGGGAAGCATTTAAAAGATTTTAATTTAGAAGACCTTAAGGAAAGAGATATTACTATTTCTCAGCATTGTTTTGGGTGTACGGCTGGAGCAGGCTCTAGTTGTCAGGGAACGGTGGTTTAATTAAACTTAAAAAGATGAAGACTGTTTTCCAATTATTAGCTTTTATCCAAGTATCACTTATGGGCTGCACGCAGGGAACTTATGAGGAGAAGTTGGAGAGTTTATATAAAGGCACTGTAGAATTGGTGAAAGTAGATAGTTTACCACCAGGTGCCGTTCTTATAGATGCGAGAGAAAAGGAAGAATTTACTGTTTCTCACATCCCCAACGCCATCTTCTCGGGTTACAAAGATTTTAACACAGAAGCGCTAAAAGATTTGTCTAAGTCAGACCCAATAGTGGTTTATTGTTCCGTAGGTTACAGAAGCGAACGCATAGGTGAAAAACTCCAGAGAATGGGCTTTTCGAACGTGTATAACCTCTATGGAGGAATCTTCGAATGGAAAAATACTGGTAATGAAGTAGTGGATGCCGAAGGCTTACCTACCGAAAAAGTTCACGCTTATAATAAAAAGTGGGGGCAGTGGCTCACCTGTGGTGAAAAGGTATATTAAAAATGGAACATCATGTTTTAGCCATCATGGCTAAATCTCCCGAACAGGGAAAGGTAAAAACGAGATTAGCTAAATCCATAGGAGAGGAGAGTGCTTTGGCTGTTTATAAGAATTTATTGAATTACACGCTGAGAGAGGCTAACTGTGCGCTTTGGGAAACTACAGTTCACTGGGCAGGTAATCCTAAAAACGAAGTAAACATTTATGACTTTAACTCTACACCTCAAAAAGGGGAAGAGCTAGGAGAGAGAATGGAAAATGCTTTCGTTTTTGAATTTAAAGAAGGAGCAGAAAGGGTAGTGATGATAGGCGCAGACTGTGCTGAAATCACCCTCGGACACATAGAGAGGGCATTCGGTATGCTTAAACTACATGACGTAGTAATAGGTCCAGCTACAGATGGAGGCTATTACCTTATAGCCATGAATGAAATGCATCCTGAGTTACTCAAAGATGTTCCTTGGAGCACAGACCATGTGCTGGAAATAACGAAGGAATTAGCAGAAGAAAACCACTTAAGTGTGGGGTATTTAGAAACACTGAGCGATGTGGATCAGGCCTCTGATTTAGAGAGACACCCTTGGTTGATTAATGAGAAAAACGGATAAATAGAACATTACGCCATGTATTCAGAACTAAAAGAAACCACATCATTTTTACAGTCGAGAGGAATCACCAATCCAGAAATAGGAATAGTTCTAGGAACAGGGTTAGGTAATTTAATTACTGAAATAGAGATCGAAATAGAAATTAGTTATAACACTATTCCTAATTTTCCTATAGCTACTGTAGAGTTCCATTTCGGTAAATTGATTTATGGGAAAATAGCTGGTAAGCAGGTATTGGCCATGCAGGGTAGATATCACTATTATGAAGGCCATAGCATAGAGCAAGTGGTTTTCCCGATTCGAGTTATGAAGATGCTAGGAGTAAGTAAAGTGCTGATGAGTAATGCCGCAGGTTCTGTAAACCTGAACATGAAAAAGGGTGAGCTTATGCTACTTGACGACCATATAAATCTTCAGCCTGCCAATCCGCTAAGGGGGCCTAATCTAGATGATTTAGGTCCAAGGTTTCCAGATATGAGTGCGCCTTATAATAAGGAGATGAATGAAGCGTTAAAAAATATTGCAACGCAAAACGAGATTACACTTCATGAGGGTGTTTATGCATCAGTGCAAGGACCAAATTTAGAAACTCGCGCAGAGTATAGAATGCTCCAAGTAATAGGAGCAGATGCTGTAGGAATGAGCACTGTTCCAGAGGTAATAGCATGTAATCACATGGGAATCCCATGTGTGGCTATTAGTGTAATTACTGATGAGTGTGATCCTAAGAATTTAGCTCCTGTAGATATTAGTGACATTATAGCTACTGCGGCTAAGGCGGAGGTGAAGTTAACACAGCTTTATACGGAGTTGATAAAAAACATGTAGGCGGAATTCTTTATTCGGATTGCCTTCACTTGTTTTATTTTGTTCTTATAGAACAGAAGATAATTCTCTCTATGTTGCAGAGTTCTTAGCTCAGAATAAATCAAATGGGCTAGATTGTTTAAGGAAATCGTATGATTGGATAGAGGAAAAAGGCCATGAAGTAGAAAATCTATTTAGTGCTAATGAGCCAATGAAAATTCACCCTGAAGTAGCAAGTAAATAATGAAAACTAAATTTATATTTTTTATTCTTTTAGGCGGCTCGTGGCTGCTATTGTCCACATCTATATCTTCTTGTCAAACAGAAAAGTCTAAGGAGACTCCTCAAGAAGTTGGACCTTCAGAGCTAGTGATTTCGGAGTTTATGTGTTTCAATAAAAAGACCATAAAAGATGGTTTAAATAAATCTTCTGAACCTAACCAAGGATACACTTTTTTTAGAGGGGTATAGTATCACAGACAAACTGCAGCTAAAAAAGAAACACCTGTTTACATCAGGCTTTATACTTCCAGAAAGCTATCAACTGTTTTTCGCTTCGGGAGAAGATGCTACTGAGGCTCACTTGAACTTCAAGCTAGATAAATCTGGAGGAGCTATTGTTCTTCTAAATCCCAAAGGAGAAGTCCAAAGTCAGGTGACCTACCCCAAGCAGTTTAAAGATTATTCATACCTAAAAGCAAATAATGTTTGGCAGTATTCTAAGTTCCCTACTCCTGGAGAAGAAAATAATACTAAGGATCTTATAAGCGGAATAGCCTCTCCAGTAGCTATTCTGTTTATGAAAGAAGGCGATAAAATCCGAGTAGAACTTACCGCTAATGAAGAAGGAGACATAAGGTATACAACGAATGGTTCTTCGGTGTTTTCTACTAGCTCTAAAGAGTACAAAAAGTCTATTTTGATAGATAGTAATGAGGTGATAACGGCAGCTCTATTTAGTGAGACGCTTATTACTAAACGGTCAGTTTCTGCAGTTTATGTAGATAGAAAAGCACATTCTTTGCCAGTACTTTCTTTAGTTACAGATCCTAAGAATTTATGGAGTGACTCCACTGGGGTTTTTATAGAAGGTCTATTTAAGAATTATGAAGACAGAAGTGATTCCTGTGAGCGTAAAGCGAGTATCCAATATTTCCCTACAGATGGCGAGGTTCGGCAGCAGGCTATAAACTTTAAAATCTATGGGGCAGGAACCAGGAGAAGGCCTAAGAAGTCTATGACCTTTAAGCCTAGAGGAGGAGAGATGGCTAATTGGTTTTTCTCTTCGAATAAGAATGAGTACATAGATGGTTTCGTGGTGAGGGCATGTTATTCTGATGCCTCTAGGTTTAAAAATGAGGTAGTTAAAGGAGTGAATGATATCATGGATTCTGATTTATTAATGCAGGAGTATATGCCTTCTGTTCTTTACGTAAATGGAGAGTACTGGGGGGTGTATAATATATATGAGCGAAAGAATGACGACTTTATAACCGCACATACAGGTAAGAAAGTAGCCCATGTGTTGAACGGAAATACGCGTCAAGCCAAAACTGTAAAAGGAGAGAACACTTCGTATGTTGCGTTTTTAGATGAGATAAACGCTATAGATATTAAGTCGAATGAAGCTTTTGATTTGATAGAGAAAAACTTCGAGATAGAGAGCCTTCTTGATTTCTGGGTTCATGAATTATTTACTCTAAAAGCAGACAGGTTCAATAACCGTTTTTGGAAAAGTAAAGAAGAAAGCACTAAGTGGAGTTATGTAGGGTATGATTTTGATATTGGATTCGTGTGGCCCATAAACCCGAGGACCAAAAAGCATTTTAAAGAAAAGGACGCTGCGGGAATAGAGATGTTTGGAAAGTGCATTCAAAACCCACAGTTTTCCACGCGTTTTTTCAGCCGACTTTCTGATTATATGAACTTCGGGTATACAGAAGCAGAAGTAGCCAAAATTTTAGAACGAGCAGATGCTTTAACTCGAGAGGAGTTCAAATTGGATTTTGGTAGATGGAAAGAGGAGTTTCCAAAAAGCTTAGATATAGGGGATAGTCAAATAAAGAAAATAGCGGGTTTTATGGCTCCGAGATCTGCATATTTTAGAGATAGTATAGCTCCTGAGTTTGGTTTTGACAAGCAGGTCATCATAAGAAATTTAGCTCCAGACGGAGCAGATGTATTCGTTAATGGATTTAAGTTAAAAGAAGAAGCCATTTATTTTAACGACATGGATATTTCTATAGAACTAAAGGTGGGTTCAGGAGATTTTCATTGGGAAAAAGACGGAGAGAAAGTAGAGTTGACTAACCCTGTTTCATTTTCCGTATCGACTGTGCTAGAGCTAAAACCGTCTAATTAGATAGCCTTAGTTTTAATCCTAAAGCATAGGATATACTTTTCTGTGCTTGTAGGATTACCGTTTCTCTTAGACCTATTCCGTTAGTGATCTTTAGCTGTACTCAAACTAAATATTACTTTATTTTCACCATAGATGTTGTATTCTGTCTGTTGTCTGTAATGATTCTTACGTAATAATTTCCTGCAGATAGTCCATAAGAATCGAAAACGAGGGAGTGTTCTCCTGCAGCGAAATTTCTATTGGCTAGTACCTTTAGCTCGGCACCACGCTGGTCGAAAATAGAGATCTTAGCTCTTTCTGATCGCGTTTCAAAAACGATAGTGGTTTGAGCTGTGAATGGATTAGGGTAATTATAAACTTCTATTTTTTCTGTGAATGGTTCCACTTTGTCTATGGAGTTTTCACAGCCCAGAAGAATAGGCAGATAAGTAAACTCACTAAATAACACTGCGTTCACATCATCCTCAGAAACGTTAAACCAATCCATAAGTATAGAACCATAAACAGACCTAAAATCAAACTGCATAGGCACTCCATCCTGGTCAAATACTTCAGTAGGAATTTCTGGGTTATCACCTAAAATAATGGGGTTTACACACGGCCCGAAAACCATGAGCGGGGCAGCAGTTCCGTGATCTGTACCTAAACCTTCGTTGGACCCTATTTGTCTTCCGAATTCAGAAAAAGTCATGCCTAGCACTCTCTGTTCTATCCCCAGAGACTCTAGGTCTTCTTGGAAAGTAGCTATAGCAGTTGAGAGTTGATCAAGCAGAACAGCATGATCTCCAGTGGCAGTGTCTCCGTCTTCTACTTGATTAGCGTGCGTATCAAATCCGTCTAGAGTTACCACATAAACACTGGTCTGTAATCCCCCAGAAATCAAATTGGCCACTATTTTTAACTGCCGAGCTAGTCGGTTATCCTCATCATAGGTAGCTATATTATTCCCTGAGTCAGCTGCAGCCTGAATAGTTTCTGCATAAGCGTTAGTTTGTTGAATAGATGTTTCTAAAAAGCTTAATTCAGACCCATAACATTCATCAGTAGGCCAGTTACCAGAAGTGCCCTCTATGAGCGCCTCATTTCCTTCTATATTATTTACCGCTAAACTATAATTCCCAGTAATTCCTTGACACGTTTCAGACACTAATGATCCTACGGTGATAGCGAAAGGGTCTGGACAATCCCCATTAGGATACCCTTCAGGGTAGCCAGGATTGTTCTGCTCTAAATACCTGCCAATCCATCCCGTTTCCAGAAACTCATCAGCATCAGATGCGGTGTTCCAAATATCCATGGATCTGAAATGCGATCTGTTTTGGTTGGGATAACCTACACTTTGAATAATATTTAGTTTACCGTTATCATATAAATTTTTAAGTCCGCTCATGGTCGGGTGCATTCCTACATCATCAGTAAGAGGTAAAATAGAAGACTCTGGCACGAGCACATTGCTACGCACAGAAACTAAATTACTGTACTGATCTCTAGGGATAATGGTGCTCAATCCATCGTTTCCGCCATTTAGTTGAATGAGAACTAACACTCTGTCTGAATCTCCGTTAGCTAAGCTAGAAATACCAGGCATAGCCAAGCTAGAAATACCGAATCCGTTCAGCAGCACAGGAACTGTTCCGGCAGCAGCTGATGTTTTTATAAAGTTTCTTCTTTTCATGTTGAGAGAGATTAAGCCAAGAATGATTCAGGCAGGGTTAAACATCCATAAAGAAATAAATTGGTTTTATTTCGTATGCTTCCTACCAAATCGGGGTTGTCTGGATCATCTAAATAATTGGTGTACTCTACATTCCATTCAAAATCTGGAAGTCCTTGAAGTAAGTAGAGCTTTAAGTAAATTTTCTGGGCTGCAGTCGCTGGTCTAGCATACAGGAAATCTGTAACATCATCTATTAGAAGATTCACATCGGAAGGCTCAGGCATACCGTTAATAAAGAGCAGCGTATCTATAAATATAGTCTCCCCTTCTATATCTAATCCATCAAAAATAAGCGCAGGGGGAATAATCATTCGAATAGGAAGAGTTACCGAATTAATCCATTTTCTGTAATAAAGAGGAGCTTGATAATACGCTTTCCATCCGGCTACACTTGGTGGGTTGTAATAATCCATTTGCAGAAGTGGCGTTGCAAAAGATAGTCCTAACCATGTATCATATTGTTGTATTAAGTCATCATCAGAAATCTGAACATTGAATTGGTTTAAAAGCCCCATAATAGAATCTAGCGGATTTTTAATCATACATCCTACTACTTCAGAATCATAGAAGTGGGCACTTTTAAATAAGGCATCTAATACGGGCTTAATTTCATAATCATTCGCTATTAATATGTCTGCCATAGGCTGAATCATGGTAGTCTCTACGGAGTCATCTATGATATAATTAACGAAAAATCTATAGAGTTTTCTGCAGATGTGCTTAGCGCACTCGTCCTGCTGAAAAATCATGTCTATCAGAGCTTCATATTCGCTGGCTCCTTGGTCATTTATTACTGAATCATTAAATCTATTAGAGAACTGTTTAGGTTGGTTGTCATGACCCTCATCAAAGAATTGAGAAGAAATCTCTTCACCTGGGGTCAAACTTCCAAACCCTAAATCTACCCAGCCGGTCATAACTCTTGCGGCAGCAGCTATATCATCTTCTGTGTAATTCGTGTAATCTCCAGGCCCTACTAATGGCCCTTTTCCTATGGTAAATAGTTCGAGTAACTCCCGGGCATAGTTTTCATTTGGAGCTACATTGAAGTTCTGGTTTCCGTTAAGAAATCGCAGCATGGCAGGGTCTATAGTAATGGCTTTAGCAAACTCTCTAAAATTACCTAATCCATACTCCCTAAGGGTGGTAACATGCTTGTATACAAGGCGTGGGTCTTCAACTACTTCTCCCTGAACTACGAAATGATTATGCCAGAATAGTGTTATTTTTTCTCTTATACTGTACTCTTGGTTTAGCAGCTGCCCTATAGTCCAAGAGAATAGAGATACAGCTCTAGTGCTAATTTGATCTGCACTCTCTAAATGAGCATCTACCCATGTTTCTCCTATCGGCACGTTAAATTCTCCTAGCGTATTTAGTGGTGGTGCAGGAAGATCGTAGTCAGCTAAAAGCATTTCTACGCTTGTATCCATTCCTTGACCCAGAGTGGTTTCGATATTTTCTTTATTGGCTCCAAAGAGCACTCTATTTATTAAATGTTTGGCTTCTCTCTGAGTCCATACACCTGTGTAAGGCTCCAGGCCAGTTTCTGGAGGAGGCGCTGGAGCTGATATAGGACTTTTAGGGGCGGTGCTAGAGGAGAACTTTTTTAGAGCAGGTATTCTGGCTTTAAAGTCGTCTAAAGAAATAGTTTTGAGTTCTTCGAGAGAAAGGGAGTTGGACATAATAACTAGTTTTCGTATTAACTAAATGTACGTATATTTAGTTAGACGGCTAGCTAGCCCAAAAGTTTAAATCAACGACTATTTTTTAGATATTCTGCCACTCAACGGACTTCCTGTTCCTTGTCTTTTTGGTTTATCAGTTGGTCTAGCTGTAGGTTTGTGATCTACCCTTTTATCAGGCATAGGACCTCTTTTTTCTATGATTAAACCGTTTAAGAAATTTCTAAGAAGTTGGTCTCCGCAAGGCATGTATTTTGGGTGGTCTTCATTTCTGAATATTGCGCCTAACTCACTCTTAGTGATGTCCATGCCGGCCATTTTCACTATTCTTTGAATGTCGTCATCCCTGTATTTAAGTGCTACTCTAAGTTTCTTAAAAATATCATTATTATCCATGCGGCTAAGATAGAAGTATTCTGTTAATCCACAGGAAGAATACAACTAGTTCCAAATGCGCCTAAGAAACCTCCTAAATCACTAACGTTTACCTCGCCATCACCGTCAAAATCTCCTGGGCAATTAGTAGAAATACAGCTTCCATCTTCTATCTCTGCTAGAGGTTCATAGTTGGTTGCAGTTGAATCAGTACATCCTCTGCATCCGTTTTCAGTTAGTTTCAAACTTCCTTTTCCAAAAAGGCTTAAGTTATTATCTGCGCTTATTTGAACAAAGTAGGTTTTTCCAGATTCTCCGTTTATAGCCGCAGAGGCTAACTTCGAGAAGGGCATTACTGGGCAGTAGATTTCTGCTCCAGATAATGCGGGACAGTTTTCTTCATAGACTGTAATGACACTATTACTAGAAGAGAAAGCATCTAAAGAAAAATTCATATTACAACCAGGGGTGTATGAATACCATAAATCTTTAGAAGGATTTGCCGTACACGAAAATTCGGATGTATTAGCTAACTCAGTGTCCCAAATAATTTCCTCATTCGCATTTAGGAGCAGTGCATTAGCACAGTTATCGTTTACAGGAGTGAAGGTACAGCAGGAGTTATCTCCTAGGCAGGGAATAGTAGCATTAATATCATAATTAACTGCGTTTACATCTGTACAGCCAAAATAACAAGGTTCTGAATTAATAGTGAAAGGGAAAGAGGCTCCATCAATTAATCCTGTTATTTCTCCTTCATCCGTATTGACTAGGCTAAACTCTTGACAAGGATAAAAGCAATCATCAGCAAAGAATTTGAGTAAATAACACCCATCATCTAGATCAAAAGAATCATATCCTAGGGCAAATGTGTTTCCGAACTCTGCATTATTGAGGCTTCCTGTCTCGAGAATATTGTACTGTGAATCACAAATCTGATAGTAGATTCCACTCCATCCTAAATCACAGTCATCTTCCATTCGAAGAATTCCTTTTTTTGGTTTTTTCCAATCGAACAATTGTCCGTTACATCCATTCTCATCCACGTAATAGCAGGTTGGCTCAGTGGCAGCTTTAGTGTCTTCATAGATTAACTCCATGGTTCCTCCAATAGGTAAAAATCTTATTTCATAGTCGCCCGCTTTGTTTGGGATAATAACATCCTTACATCCTTCTCCAATAAGATTACCTGACTCTAATCCTACGATTAGATATAGACCAGGACCACAAAGCGTAATGATGTTACAATCTATCGGTTTTAAAAACCCATCAGCGCCTACCTCACATTCTCCATCTACATCACATACATAGCATCCTCCACTATCACATGATGCATTGGGCTCATAATTAACAGCTGTAGGGTCTGTACATCCTGAAATCACGCCTACACCGAAGGTTTGAAAATCATTGGGAATACCCAAAATTTGATTTTCCATTACACTTGGACCAGCACTTAAAACGAAATATACTTCATCATCTTGAGCATCTTGGGTTGAGGATACTTCGTAACAGCCTGTGGGCAGGTTGAGAAATTCTACACCAGAACCGCCATCCTCTAGAGTAAATGGCCCATAGGTTGTTCCGTCTGTAGAACTGGTGATGGTTATAGAGGTGCCTGAGTATCCGTTCTCTCCCATGTCAAACATTTCAAGCCTAACTTCATCTCCTCCAATACAATTACAGTTCGTAGTAAGAACATCGTTGAAAGTGAGACTATTCAAATCATCACAAGGATTACCGGGAAAAGTGCAGGGTTCATCCATACCAAAATTACATGCTTGAACATTAGTGCAGTCTTGCGCTAATGATTGAGTGGATATGAATGCAAAGCACAGTAGGTAAATAAAAGCATAGCGTGCGGTCATAATAATTTGGTTTAGGTTATAATATCTTAAATTAATCAATTTCTCTGGATAGTGCAGTGTAAACAGCTTCCTGTTTTATTTGGAATACCCTCTTCCTGTTTTATTTAGTGCTTCTATTCGGCTGTTTACGTGAAGTTTTTCATACACATTATAAACATGTGTTCTAATGGTATTTACACTTACGAATAGCTTTTCAGCTAACTCCTTATTGCGATATCCTTGAGCTAGTAAATCCAGAATTTCATTTTCTCGAGTAGTAAGGGAGTAGTCTTCTTTAGGTTCGCTTTGCAACGCCTTACCTGAGTTCAATCGCTGAAATCGAGCGACTACTTTTCTGGCTATAGAGCTGCTCATAGGGCTACCGCCATTATGAAGCTCTCTTATAGATGTTAAAAGCTTTTCTCCAGCTGCACTCTTAACTATGTATCCGTTTGCTCCAGCTTCTAAGGCATTAAAAACATTATCATCATCATCATACACGGAACAAATCATGATTTGTAATTCCGGGTATATTTCTTTTAGCTGTCTAGTGCATTCTATTCCATTTATACCAGGAAGGTTAATATCCATTAGGACTACTTCAGGTACTTTATTAGGAATCTTCTCTAGCGCTTCTTCTGCATTTCCAAAAGCGATGCACGAAAATCCTTCAGTGCTGTTAATGATAAACGAAACACCCTGTCTGATTTCAGAATTGTCCTCTACTACTGCTACATGTATGTTTTCCACTGAGATTATCTGGTTTAAAATAGCCATATCACAAAGATGGGCTAAAATGGTTAGTTGTCTTCTAATACAAAAGCATGATTTTTAATGAGAGGGATAACCATTTTTAATGTAGAACCATTTCCTAGAGATGATTCTTGGTCCACATCTCCATTGAGTTCATTAGCTCTTTTCTTCATGTTAATTAGTTCGTTACCGAACCTTTTTGTTTTTTCCATATCGAATCCTATACCATTCTCGATGATGGAAATATCTAAATCACCCGAAATACGTATTGACATGTCTACTCTATCGGCTTGTGAGTGTTTATGAATGTTATGAAGACATTCTTTTACGATTAAAAAGACGTTTCTTCTGAAGGCAGCTTTTACTTTTAACTCAGGAACGGCCTCAGGCATTTCTACTCTTCCATACAGGTCTCGCACTTCTAGATAATCATTTACATATTTTTGAAGGTAGGAGACTAGACTTTCCAATGAATCATTCGCAGGGTTAAGCGCCCAGATGATTTCGTTCATTTTTTTTACGATGTCTGTAGCTGCGTTGTCTATGTCTATAATCGGCTGTTCTTTACTTCTATCCAATGCTAGTTTAGTTCGGGCTATTCTAGAGAGAATAACGATTTTGGTAAGTTCAGAGCCTAGGTCATCGTGCATGTCTGCACTTATTCTATTTCTTTCTTCTAGTAAAGCTTGTTCTTTTTGAATCTCGGCTAATTGACGTTCATATTTTCGCTTTGCAAAAAATCGCATGACTAAAAAAGAAAGAAACCCTAGAGCTAGAACAATAAGAGTTCTAAACCACCAAGACGCCCACCAAGCAGGGAGAGAAGTGAAGCTTAATTTTACGGGGTCACACCAGTTTGAGTCATGTTTTCTGGCTCTTAACGTGAATTTGTAATCTCCAGCCTCAAACCGAGGAAATTCTAATGAATTATTCTTGGTTTTAATCCATTCAGAATCATCTTCATTTAGCTTGTATTCATAGATAATCTCATCTGATCGAATATAGCTGAGCGCTTCGAAATCAATATTGATGAATGAATCATCATACGTAAGGGTAATATGGTCTGTGAAATCAAACGATCTATCCTTTGACTTAAACTGCTTTAAGTAAAGCCTTGGCTCTGCTTTTACTTTGGCTTTATAAGAGGAGTGGTAATTCGAATTAAAAATGATTAATCCCTCTCTAGATGCCAAGTAAACCAATGAATCTTTAACTAAAACATCATTGATAACATTAGAGGGTAAACCGTCTAAGTGCGTGTATGTAGAAATTACATGGGAGCTATTTCCATCCCAGTCATAAATAACCACTCCATCTATGGTAGCGAGATAATGCCTACTTCCATCTATAAATAATTCATTACATAAATCAGAAAGAAGCCCGTTTTTCATAGATAAGTGATGAATCACCTTATCATTTCTTATGAAATACACGCCACTACCAAAAGTGCATACCACAAGGGTATTATCCTCTAGAACCTGAAGTGAAGTAATTTTTGTTTTAAAGTTCACATCAGGTTGAGTGAATTCATAAAGTTTATTATTCGATATGTAATAAAGAATCTCATTGTTTTCAAACCAAATTCTCCCATCCTTAGATTGTGTGATGTTATAAGATGGTTTGTCAGGAGCTTCAGCTAGTTTGTTTAACGTATGAACTGGATCTTTTAAGTGCAGCGAGTAGATACCGTCCAATGTACTTAAGTAGATCAAAGAATCGGCAGCAGGAAATATGTCATTTACTTCTTTAAGCGGTAGTGGAATTAAACCACTTTGAAAACATTGATACAACCTCATTTCCTCAGCTAGAGGAAAACCCATAAGAGTAAATTTTCCAGCGCTCCAGGCAAAATTGTTTGTAGAATCAATAGCAATAGCACGCAATGCAGAAACATCATTATGAGCTCCTATTTGAATCAAATCAACCATTTCTCTACCTCTAAATTTGAGAATCCTATTTCCGCTTGTTCCCACTAGAACTTCATTAAACGGAGTTAGTGTTAAACAAGTAGTTTGCTCGTTATCTTGATACTGGTAAACGGTAAGCTCTTTTTGTGCTTCTGATATTAAATGAACTCCAGAATCATAGGAGGTAAACCACTGATTGTTGTCTGAGTCTACAAATACTGAAGAGTAACTTATAGAGGGAAGTTCATACGCGAGATACTCGTCTTTACCTTCTTTTTTTTTGAATAGTAAACCGATCTCTTTGCTAGAAAAACAGTAAATATTTCCAACGTTATCCACATAAATCTCTTCCATTCCTAAAAGCTCTGGCCAATCCTGAATGGTGATTATAACTTCGGGTACTCCATTCAAGTATTTGCTGATTCCAAAATTGGAGAGCGTGAAGTGAGCGCTCGGTTTAGAGAAAATATATTTAATTAGTTGCTCTTCCTCGTGAATGCTATCAGACCATTGTTTTAAGAAAGAGTTATGGCTAACAATTCCATTAGATTTTACGGGACAACTTAATTGACCTGATGGGGAGTTGGTGACAATTATAGATTTTGTCTTAAGGTCTTTTCCTAGTTGTATTACTTCATTCCCCTCTCCTGAAAAGTAAAGATTATCACGATCTTCACTAAAGAAGAGGAGTCCTTTAATATTGGTCTCTGAGGCGAGGATTAGAATAGAATCAGAATTTGAAATCTCTCCATTTTCTAAGAAACAAAGGCAATTGCTACGCGATAGAAACCAAATTCTACCCTGTGAATCTTGAGAAATATTTAGGATGTTATTATCACATAACCCATCGCTAATACTGAAATTCTGGAACTTCTGCCCGTTGAATTTAGAGACTCCGTTATTAGTGCCAAACCACATATATCCATCTGAATCCTGAAAAGAGCAGTAAACAGTAGAACTGGGTAAGCCATCTTTCACACTAAAAGATTGGACTATTCCTGTCAAACTATTTTGAGCACAAAGGTGCGTACTCGCCATAGATACTAGTAGTACGCAGATTACAGTTTTATAAACTTGGGTAAAAGAGCCAAGCATAGACAAGTGAAAATTTATTGGTTACGGGGCAAGTTAAGAATTAAGAAGCATAGGTTCTAAAATCAGTTTATCAATTTCTGCTAAAAAGTTTCTCATGAACAGAAGATAGAGACACGCTCCTTACCTATGGGGGAGTCCTAATTGAATTATGCCCCGTAAAGAGTGATTTTCTGTGGGGTTCTTTTAGACCTGAAGTGAAATCTTCTACAGAGCTAGTTTTACTTCCCGTTTAGTTCTGGATACTTCTCCTTTACATGCTTCGCTATGGGAATAGCAGAGCCATCATCATCTATTCTTACGAATACTAACTTAGTAGTCGTTACTAGCTTTTCTTCGTGCGTATATACGTTGAATTTTCTAGCCTCCACGTTTAAAGTGATAGTCGTATTTCCAAAAGACATTACCTGACCATAAATTTTTATAAGGTTGTTTTCTTTAACAGGCTCTTTGAAAATCACTTCATCTAATTTTAAAGTTACTAGGTTAGGAGTAAAGCAGACTTCAGAGCAGAAAGCTACAGCCGCTTCATCTATCCACGAGAGCATAGTTCCTCCAAATAGATTGTTATGAATACCCAAATCACTTTTTTTACACACCTTAGTTCCTATTAATTTCATCACTTTTCTTTTTGCGTAGCAAAGGTGCTAATTTCTTATGGTAATTTAGACGCCAAATGAAAAAAGCAGTTTTTATAGGATTAGTTTGGCCAGAGCCTACTTCTACGGCAGCAGGAGGGAGAATAATGCGATTAATTCAGCTGTTCATGGAGAATGGTTTTGCTGTTTCTTTTATGTGTGCAGCAGCCGAATCAGACAGAAGTGCAGATTTAAAAGAAATAGGGTGTAAGACTATTGAAATTAAGCTCAATTCTTCGAGCTTTGATTCAATTATTAAAGAAGAAAACCCTGATTTAGTAGTCTTCGATAGGTTTTTATCTGAAGAACAGTTTGGCTGGAGGGTTCATCAAGAAGTCCCGAATGCAGTAAAAATTCTAGATTCTGAAGATCTTCATTTTTTAAGAAAAGCGAGACATCAAGCGCTAAAAAAAGGAGGGGAAATTGATCTCCAAAGTGACTTAACTAAAAGAGAGATAGCCGCTGTTTATAGGTGTGACTTAACGTTAATAATTTCTGAGTTCGAGATGGAGCTGCTTACTTCAGGATTTAATATCCCACCGCATTTACTGCATTATCTTCCCTTTAAACTCGAACCATTAGACAAGGAAAAAACAGACAGCTTACCTGATTTCGAAGATAGAATGTCGTTTATGACAATAGGAAACTTTAGGCATGAACCAAATTATGATTCCGTAAGGTATTTAAAAGCTGAGGTGTGGCCTCTGATAAAAGAGAAAATGCCCAATGCTGAAATGAATGTGTATGGAGCATACTTAAACGAAAATGCTCTTGCATGGAATAAGCCTAAAAATGGGTTTAATCTCATAGGAGCAGTAGAGGATGCTGATGAGATGTTTATGAAAAGTAAGGTGTGTCTCAGTCCGCTCAGATTTGGGGCTGGGTTAAAAGGAAAGTTTATAGGAGCCATGAAAAATGGGACACCTATTATTACCACAATTATAGGAGCAGAGGGGATGAAAGATAAAGGGAATTGGCCAGGTAGTATCTGTGAATCACCAGAAGAAATAGCAAGCGCAGCGATTTCTCTTTACTTGAATAAGGAAAAATGGCTAAAAGCTCAGGCGACAGGTTTTGCCCTAATCAACAACAAATTTGCAACGCCAATTCATGAGGATGTTCTGTTAAAAGTCGTTGGGGATCTTTTAATGACACTAGAAGATCATAGAAGGTCTAACTTTATAGGTGAAATGTTGCAGTTTCATACTTTGAGAAGTACAGAGTTTATGAGTAGATGGATTGAGACGAAAAATAAGTATGATTCTAATTAACAGTTTAATAGATTTGTAAGAAGAGAAAAATTCATGAGTAAGGAAGTTTCATACCCACAAGACGAGCCAAATTTCAGTGTAGCATTAGCTTTAAGCTTAGTTATTTTTGGATTTGATGGCATAGAGTTTCAGGTGCTTACTGTGCCTAGTAGCTACTCTCCTTTTAAAGGAGCCCTTATTCTGCCGAGTAAGTATTTAACCGAAAAAGAAGAACTTTTACTCTCAGCCAGAAAGCTTTTTGAAGGAATAGTAGGCGAGCAAAATGAAATTACAATTGAACAACTTCGCGCATTTGGAGGGGTCTATAGACACCCTAATGGCAGGGTAGTAAATGTTCCTCATTATGCGTTGGTTAAAAAAGTAGATTTTAGAAATAGTAAATGGTTAGAGTTTGGCCTTAAGTGGTATCCTGTGAAAATGGTTCCTGATTTAGCATATGATCATAACGAAGTAGTAGAGTACGCCTTAGAAAGATTAAAAAGAAGGGTGAAAAGAAGGCCTGTAGGATTTCATTCACTTTCGGAGGAGTTTAGCTTGGGGCAACTTCAGAACCTTTATGAAAGCGCACTGGGAAAGAAATTTGACAGAAGAAACTTCAGAAAAAAATTATTTAATACGACACTGATTATAGACTTAGAAAAAGCGGCAGATGGAATTGAGAAGGGCCAGAAGAAAGGAAGTAAGTTGTATAAGTTTAATTCGGCTGAGTACGATAAAATGAAAATTCAAGGATACGATTTCCTATTCTAACCTAGTATCAATCGAATCTCAATAGGCAAAACCGAATTCCAGTAACAGTCCAAGGCTCATATAAACTTCAAAAATGAATCTTTTTAAGGTTGATTAGAAGAATCTAAAAAGAGGAGGTTATTTTCTTACTGAAGATGTGTAAAGTTCTATCCAAGATGATGTGTCCATCCTCGCTAGAAGCTCGGCTATCAAGGGGTATGGTATATCATCTACTTTCTTAAATCGAATACAAGACTTACCCATATCTATTTTGTATTGGGCATGTTTGGAGTATTCGCTTGTAAACCAGTTTTGTAATTTTTTGTCAGCATAAAGCCCCATGTGATAAAGAGCTATAAAGTTTTTTTGATTAGCTATATTGATAAATGGAAGAGGGAGCTTAGGGTTACAATGATATCCATCAGGAAAAACGGAATGAGGAATAGTATATCCTATCATTCCATAACTTAAGCCTTCTTGGAACTCCCCTTTTAGATTTTCTAAAACAGTCGTTCGAAGCTTCAAAAAAGCTTCTTTTCTTTCGTCTGGAATTTGGTCTATGTATTCTTTAGTAGAATTCGGTTTGTTTGCCATTGTAAAATCTTTAGTACAAATGTATAAAGATTCAGAAATGGATTTATGTACTCAGTTAAGAAGTGAATTTTCGTTTGAAATATTCATATAAGTTAACATTCATAAGGATGAGTAACATGCCGTAAAAAGCATCCTCCACAGGGATGGTAAATAGCCTAATGTCTAGGTTTTCTGCATCATTATACCATACGATGGGAGCTTCTAAAAATGAGCCCGTAAGCAAGCCGTTGGCTAAAAGAAAAAACGGAATAATACATGCGTAGCCTATAAGTGGTTGGGCTTGGTTAATTCGCATTGCAACGCTGAAAAACAGATAAACAGCCAGAGCGATAAACGTGACAGAGGTGTACAGCTTTTCATACTGAGTGATGCCTATGACGAGAAAAACGACTGCCATTATTACCTGAGTTAAGGGTATTTTTTTTGTGGTTTTAGGCAAGAAATGTGTCAAAGCGAAGTATCCGAAGACACAAGCATACGGGATGCAAATAAAAAAAAGAACCTCTTCTAGCGGCAGGTTTCCTAGGTAAATTCCTGTTAGATATTCTGGATTGAATCCCCAGACCCCTATTTCAGTGAAGTAGTAATCCCACACTATAAAAACAAAAGCGACTAGTAGATTAGCAGGTATGAAATGCTTCCACTCCTTATAGAAAGCTCTATATGAAATGAAGCTAAATATGAAAGGAAAGAATATACATCCTAAGTCTATTAATAGATAAGTAAAGGGCTTCATTTCGCTTGGTATTGAGCATAGTATTTTTTAGGTACTATAAGCATACCGAAGCATTCGCCATGCCCTTTGTCTAAATGCTTGTGGTGAACTTTGTGTGCTTTTCTTAGTGCTTTTAAATAAGGCGAATCAGTTTTTTTAAACCAGTTAAATCGCTGATGTATGAGTACATCGTGAACTAAGAAATAGGCAGCTCCATAAAACATAATTCCTAAGCCTACAAAGAACATCCAATTTAGAGAAGGTGTTGTCCCGAGAATAATTAGCGTAGCGCTAGGTAAAGCAAAAATGACAAAAAAGGCATCATTTTTTTCGAAAAGGCCTTTGTACTTGGGTTGATGGTGGTCTTCATGTAAATACCATAAAAATCCGTGCATTACGAATTTATGAGTACACCATGTAATTCCTTCCATGAGACCAAAAGTAAGAAGTGTCATAAATATGTATCCTACAATCATCGTTAATTCAGATTTTCTTTAGCTGCATTTCTCATCTCCTCCTTAAACTCTTTTTTCTCCTTGGATTTTTCTAAGTTATCTAGTATGTAGGAAGCATCTTCGGCAATATTATCGCAGTAGCCCAAAAAACCTGGACTTCCCTGTTGAACTAATAATCTTATATATCTAGCCTCTATGTCTTGAGGGTAAGAGGATATATATTCTTCCAAGCGGTCTTTCCCTAAATTAAAGTATTTAAGCTGATAAGGTGGCCAAATAGAGTGTTCTGCTCTCTGCATTATAGCGCATGCTAGATAAGGTTCTGCCGTTTCACACGTCATGTCTTCCATAAAGGTAATGTGTTCTTCTAGAAGCTCAGAAGACGTATTCCCTCTCTTAAAGTTAGTTCTCACCGTGGACATGTCGCATGAAGCGATTGTCGGTTGAAGAATATGAAGAAATATGAGAAGTATAAGATTCAATTTAGAGCATATTTATTCTGTGTCTGACATAAGATTTTGCTAATATAAAAACCTTCTTAGAATTACTGATTCTAATTCTTTCCTGGAGGATGGTCTCGCTACTTTTTTGTTTGATTTTTTTGAGTAATCCTAAATAGTACTTATAAGCCACATAAACGCCTAGTCGTCCTTCTATCGGCAGTTTTAAAATTCCTTGTAAAGCCTCTTTGAAATCCTTTTCAATGTCAGTTATGATTTCTAGCTTAGTGTTTTCCGTAAAATCATATTCAGTCACATTAGGGAAGTATGACCGGCCTAATCTCTCAAAGTCATCTTTTAAATCACGAAGAAAATTCACTTTTTGAAAAGCGCTTCCTAGTTTCATCGCCTCATCTTTCATCGCTTCATAGCGCGCTTCGTCCCCATCTACGAATATTTTCAAGCACATAAGGCCAACCACATCAGCAGAACCATAAATGTATTTTTTATATTCCTCCTCAGTTTTATATTCTTCCTTTTCTAGGTCTAGCATCATGCTATAGATGAATGAATCTACTAAATCATGAAGACCATACTGGTTGACTACTTCTTGGAAAGAATTTAATATAGGGTTTAGACTAATTTTTCTCTTAAGAGCCTTGTGGTAATCCTCTACGAATTCGTCTATGAGTACTTTTTGATCATACTCATGAAAAGTATCTACTATCTCATCTGCATACCTGACGAAACCATAGATAGCATAAATCTGTGGTCTCACTTTTTTACCTAGCAGATTAATTCCGAGAGAAAACGAAGTACTGTAAGTATTCGTTACCAGCTTGCTGATTTTATAACTGGAACTATCGAAAGTTTCTTTCATTTACTTATGGTATTTCTTGATTAAACCACTTACTATTTTCCCGGAGATTATGCTAGGAGGAACACCTGGACCAGGAACAGTTAACTGTCCTGTAAAGTACATATTTTTTAGCTTTTTACTTTTTAATTTAGGCCTTAGCACATGCGTTTGCAGCAAGGTATTGGCTAATCCGTATGCATTTCCTTTATAAGAGTTGTAATCTTTTTTAAAGTCCTTCACACAGTAAGACTCTTTAAAGAGAACAGCATCTGTAAGGTCTTGGTCTGTAAGATCTTTAAGGCGTTGCAATAATAAGTTGAAATATTTTTCTCTGATTTCATTAGTATCTTCAATGTCTGGAGCTAATGGAATTAGAAAAACACCAGCTTCTTTTCCTTCAGGAGCTGCTGTAGGATCTGTGATGCTTGGAAAACTGGCGTAAAAAAGAGGTTTTTCAGGCCATGATTTAGTATCATATATGGTCTCAGCATGCTTTTCGAAATCCGTATCAAAGAATAAAGTGTGATGAGAGAGTTTGTCTAATTTTTTATCAAAACCTACAAAAAACAGTAGGGCAGAAGGAGCGAATGTTTTTTTATCCCAGTACTTTTCAGAATACTGCTTGTTTCCGTCCAGAAGAGTCTCCGTGTGGTGATAGTCAGCACCGCTTAGGAGTAAGTCACAGTCATATTCAGTGCCGTTAGCAGAAACGCTAGTAACTATTCCGTCTGATGCGTTTATTTTATCTACTGCAGAGTCTGTAATCATCTTTACTCCAAGTTCTTTAGCTAAACTCTCCATTCCTTCAACTACAGAATACATCCCACCTTTTGGATGCCATGTTCCTAGCTTGAAGTCAGCATAATTCATAAAATTATAGAAAGCCGGTGTATTGCTGGGTTTAGCCCCCAAGAATAACACAGGAAATTCAAGAATTTTTCTCAGATTTGGGTGTTTTATCTTCGCACGAACCGAACCTTTAATAGTGCCAAAGAATTGCCCTATTTTTTTAGCCGTAGTAGGTGTAATTATTTCAGTAATCTTTTCTCCCGGCTGATAAACCAAGTCTTTAATAGCCACATTGTAATTATGCTCAGCTCCATCCATGAATTTTTGAAGCTTGGCACCACTTCCCTTCTCAATAGATTCGAAAGTTGATTTAATATCCTGAAAGTTATCAGCTATTTTAATAGAGTCATCCTGCCCGAAGTAAACTTCATACGCTGGATTAAGCTTATCTAACGAGTAATAATCAGACACTTTTTTCCCGAAGTCAGAAAAGAAACTCTCGAACACATCAGGCATCCAATAAAATGAAGGCCCGATATCAAAAGTAAATCCGTCTCTCTTAAGTTGCCGAGCTCTTCCGCCAACGGTGGTGTTTTTTTCAAGTATAGTTACGTCAAAACCATCTTTAGCCAAGTAGCAGCTGGCAGCTAAGGAACTAAAGCCTCCTCCTATAATTACTAATTTCTTACCCATTTGGATGTTTGTACTTTAAGAAAACGAATTTAGTAGAGTTTTCAGAGTTGAATCTCATTAAACTCTAAAAGAAAGCTAGGGTTAAAGAAACGTGATAAATTATTTATCTATCCATAGCTCCAGTCAAACCTAATATTCCAGCTCCTATTATCACAAGAGGTAAGCTAGAAACCCAGCCCATTCCCCAAAGAAAGTAGCTTAATATGCCTCCAAATGTTATAAGAGACACCCCAATAAATCCACTAGTCAGCGAAGTTCCTCTTTGAGTTTTTCCAGGTTGTACGGCTTTCACTTTTTCTAATTGATCCAAATGCGATATAATTTCTTTTATCTCATCACTGCTAGCTCCCGAGCTTGAGAGATAATTTCCTATTGCTGTATAAGAGTCCCCCGATTGTCTGTGTCTTATAGCTTGTGCTTTTAATTCCTCTAGGTTTGGTTTAGTCATAAAGCTGTATTTCAGTAGTTTTAGTGGTTTGATCTAAAAATATAAATAATTAGAATTAAATTGAATTCAGCTACGTGTGAAATAAAAGTTAATATGTTCTAATAAGACTTCACAATTCCTTAATGCGCCCTTCGATTAAAAACGGTAAATTTACGCTGAAATTAATTTAAATTGGGGTCAAATACCCCATTAACCAATTTACCTAAACCAAAAACAATGAGATTAAAAAATTTCATGTTAGCACTGTTTTCTGCAGTTCTAGCTTTTCCTGCTTTTAGTCAGGATTTAATCATTACAGGAATTTTCGATGGTACAATGTCTGGAGGTGACCCTCGTGGAGTTGAGCTATATGTTTTAAATGATATTCCTGATTTATCTCTTTATGGAGTAGGAATTGCTAATAATGGAGGTGGTACTGATGGTCAGGAATATACTTTTCCTGCAGATGCTGTTACCGCTGGTGATTACATTCACTTGGTAAGAGAAGGAGTTAATTTTTCCACTTATTTTTCAGGAGAAACTGCTGAATATGTTTCTGGAATTTTCATTATTAATGGTGATGACCCAGTTGAGTTATACTTCAATGGGAATGTTATAGATGTATATGGTGATGTTTGTTGTGATGGTTCTGGTCTTGCTTGGGATTATCTAGATGGATATTCTTATAGAGTTGATGGAACGACTGCTTCTGCTACATGGATAGCTGGAGACTGGCTTCTTCCAGGAATTAATATTTATAACGGAGCAGCATCTAATAGTGCAGCTTCTACGCCAATGCCAATAGGAACTTATTCACCTACTGCTACTGGAACACCTGGATGTACAGATGTTAATGCATGTAATTATGACGTGATAGCCACTATCGAAAATGGATCTTGTCTTCAAATAGGAGATTCATGTGATGATATGGACCCTGTTACTATTAGTGATGAGTATCAGCCTGATTGTTCCTGTTTAGGAGTTGCTGATGTTCCTGGATGTATGGATTTAGGAGCTTGCAATTATAATGCTTCAGCTACTTCAGATGATGGTTCTTGTGATTTTGCATGTGTAGGTTGTATTGATATGACTGCTTGTAATTATGATATAGCATTTACTATAGATGACGGTTCTTGTGCTTTTATAGGAGATTCATGTGATGATATGAATCCTGCTACTATAGGTGATGAATATCAGCCGGATTGTTCCTGTTCAGGAGTAATTCCCGTTCTAACGAATGCATTAATGATCACTGCCGTTTATGATGGACCTCTTACTGGAGGATTTCCTAAAGGAGTTGAGCTTTATGCTTTATTAGAGATAGCTGACCTAAGTAATTTCGGCCTTGGAAGTGCTAATAATGGTGGAGGTACAGATGGAGAGGAGTACAATTTCCCTGCAGACGCTTTAAGTGCTGGAGAATATATCTTTGTTTCTTCTGATGATGCAGGTGCTCAATCATTCTTTGAAAGCTTAACAGCTAATTACAATGCAGGTTCTGTAATGTCTATTAACGGGGATGATGCAATAGAGTTATTCGAATTTGGAATGGTGATAGATACTTTCGGGGATATCGACTTGGCTGGATCTGGACTAGCTTGGGATTATTTAGATTCATGGGCACACAGAAACTGTGAACAAGCACCAAATGGTGGAACGTTTGATGCCGCTAACTGGACGTATGGTGGAATAAATAATAATGATGGAACAATAATAAATAGTGCCACTGCTAACCCTATGCCAGTAGGAGCTTATGAAGCTACTTGTCCTTCTGTAATTCCAGGTTGCACAGATGCTGCAGCCTGTAACTTTAACATAAATGCTACTACAGATGATGGTACTTGTGAACTGATAGGTGATGCATGTGACGATGGAAATGGACTAACAGAAAACGATGTACTTCTAGGAGATTGTTCATGTGTAGGAACAGCAGTTGTTACTTGTGACCCTATAGCTTGGTCTATAGCTACAGTAGCTACTAATGGAGACGGAGATGTCTGGATAGATAATTTAGATGGTACTTATTCTGCTAACGGATATTGTGGTGGTGGATGTGCTGAATCAGTTGACTTATGGTTAGTCTCGAACGGATTTGATTATTCTGCAGTAGCTGCTTCTAATTTGTTGTTTGAATTAGCAGAGAGTTTTGGAGCTACCACATTAGACTTACAATACACAACTTCATATGCAGGTGATCCTGCTGCCGCTACTTGGACCTCTTTAGGTACTTATGATGCTGCTGGTTCATTCAGTGCAGACTTAGCTGCTTTAACTGGTTCTTCTGAGGTTTACTTAGGGTTACAATATGCAGATGATGGAGCTGATGGATATAGCGGATTTACGTTAAGTAACATTGCTTTAACAGGAGACTGTCCTGCAGATGTTACTGTATTTGAATGCCCTACTGAGATGGCTAATTTCGGTGACTCATGTGATGATGCAGATGCTACCACTTTTGATGACATTATTTTAGGAGATTGTACATGTGCAGGAACTGCCTTTGATTGTCCTACTGAACTAGCTAATTTTGGTGATGCTTGTGATGACGCAAATGCGATGACTACTAGTGATATTATTCAAGGAGATTGTTCATGTGCTGGAACTCCATTCACCCTTACTAACGATTTAATAATTACAGCTGCATTTGATGGGTCGCTTTCTGGTGGTCATCCTAAAGGAGTTGAGCTTTTCGTAGTAAATGATATAGCTGATTTAAGCATATTCGGAATCGGATCTGCTAATAATGGAGGAGGAACAGATGGAGAAGAGTTTACTTTCCCTCCTGTAGCCGCTACAGCTGGAGATTTCATCTATGTTACTACAGCTGAACTAGTAGCTTTCAATACATTCTTTGGGTTTGATGCTGATTATGACGCAGGTTTCTCTGTTTCAATAAACGGAGATGATGCTCTAGAGTTATTCGAACAAGGAGTTGTAATCGATACATTTGGTGATATCGATGTAGACGGAAACGGAACTACTTGGGAATACTTAGATGGATGGGCTTACAGAAACTGTGCGACTGGTCCTGACGGAGCAGTGTTCGTAGAAGCTAACTGGACATTCTCAGGAGTAAACGGTTTAGAAGGTGGGACTGATAACGCTTCGGCTACGTTACCTCTTCCTGTAGGTTCTTATCTGACTACTTGTGCGTCTGCGGGCTGTACTGATTCAAACGCATCTAACTATGATGATACAGCACTGACTGATGATGGTTCATGTATGTACTTAGGATGTACTGATCCATTATTCGTTGAATACAATGCTTACGCTATGACTGATGACGGATCTTGTTCTGTATTAGTTGTGTTAGGATGTATTTATGACTCAGCAGATAATTATGCCGCAGCAGCCAATACAGATGATAACTCATGTATATTCTCTGGAAACTCTTGTCCTGGTGATTTCACAGGTGATGGTTTTATAAACGTAAGTGATTTAGGAGGGTTCCTTGGAGCTTTCGGTACTTCATGTGAGTAAGACATAAGACAATAACTGTAAAACCCCTTATTCCTTTATTGGAGTAAGGGGTTTTTTTGTTTTGTTACAAGTTTTGATTGTAAAGGGGAAGTAAAATCAATTCATTAGCTTTGGGGTTCATGATTAACTCAACTTTTTTACGCGGTATTTTTCTTTCTGCTTTAGTCCTTTTATTTGTTCCCCAAAAACTATTTTCTCAGTGCTGTGATTATACACTGATACTGCAGGATGAGTATGGAGACGGTTGGAACGGAGCCGAGCTTGAAGTTTTTATAAATGGTGAATCATTCGGAGTGTTTTCAGCAGAAGAGTTTGGTAATAATGTGCTACTTCCAACTTGTACTGGAGAAGAAATCGCACTAAATTATTCGGCAGGAGAGTACGAAAATGAAAACAGTTATTTACTCTTAGCTTCAGGTGGGGTGTTAGTTCATTCAGATGGGCCAGAACCCAGTGAGGGAGAATCAGGGCCGTTCATAGCCGATTGTGATTTAGAGCCAGCAGCTGGAACTTCTCCATGTTCAGCGTTGCAATTAATTCCTGATGAATGCCTAAGCGCTGACAATTCAGCTGTAGTAGGTTCAGGATATACTCCTAACTGTTCAGAGTATGATGGCGGAGATATCTGGTATTCTATTACTGTTCCCGAATCAGGGAACCTTGTTTTTCAAACTGCGGATAATGGAGGTATGAATGACACAGGGATTCAGCTTTGGTTTGGAGAAGATTGTTTTTCTCTAGAAGATGGCCCGTGTGATGATGATGGAGGTACAGGGTACTTTTCATTTATAACTGTGAGTAATTTAACTCCAGGAGAGATTATTTATGTGCAATTATGGGGCTATGGTGGAGCAGAAGGAAGTTTCGAATTATGTGCTTTGGATCCAGGGATAGTAGAACTAGAGCAGTCTCTTTTGCCTATATTTTTAATAGAAACCAATGGAGAAGAAATCTTAGATGACCCCAAAATAGATGCTTCTCTGCAGGTGATTTATAATGGGCCAGGTGAAGTTAATTTCTTAGCAGATGTGCCCACAAACTATAATGGCCAGATAGGAATAGAAATAAGAGGAGCCACATCGGCAGGTTATCCACAGACACCGTATTCTTTCGAAACTAGAGATGAATTAGGAGAAAACAACAATGTAAGCCTCGTAGACATGCCAGAAGAAAATGACTGGGTATTACTGAGTAACTACAATGACAAAGTGCTAATGAGAAATCTTCTAGCCAGTCATTTGTTTGAGAGAATGGGAGAGTACGCGCCTAGAGTTCGGTTGTGTGAAGTTCAACTAAACGGTGATTACCAAGGCATTTATGCGTTCGGAGAAAAAATTAAAGTGGACAGTGGCAGGTTAGACATTGCTACGCTAAATGAAACAGAAAACGAAGGAGATAATGTGACAGGAGGGTATATTCTAGAGCTTAATTACCATAATAGCCAGAATAGCTGGGAGCTAAGTAATACTTCTTTAAATCATCCAGATTTTGATGTTCACTTGGTTTATAAATACCCTAAGCCAGAAGTAATCACAGAACCCCAAAAAGAATACATAGCCTCTTATGTAGATTCCATGGAAACAGCTCTTTATGGTGCTAATTTCATAAGTGTAGATGAAGGGTATAGAAACTATTTGGATGCAGAATCATTCATAGATTATTTTCTTCTAAACGAATTAAGTAGAAATAATGATGGGTTTAAGAAAAGCAGGTATTTTCATAAAGACAAGGCTTCCAATGGAGGTTTATTCAAGGCAGGTCCTTCATGGGATTTTGATTGGGCCTGGAAAGATATGTACACCTGTGAGATTTTCGAAAATCAAGACGGATCTGGTTGGGCGCATTTAATTAACGACTGCCCTACAGATAATTACAGCCCTGATTGGTATGTGCGTTTGCAGCAGGACAGCACTTATGTAAATCAGCAGCGGTGCCGGTGGGATGAATACAGAGAGGAGTTCTTAAACCAAGAGTATATAAATAACTATGTAGACAGCATAGCCTTATTGGTGAGTGCAGCTCAAGAACGTCACTTCCAGAAATGGCCTATTCTAGGACTAGCCACTGCTGCGCCAGAGGTAGAGCCACTTCCAGATAGTTATGCTGGAGAAGTAGCGTTTTTTAAGGAATGGATTAATCTAAGAATAAACTGGTTAGATGAGAATTTACCGGGCTCATGTATCGAGCCTATAGTTGGTGTGGAAGAAATAGCTATGGATACGCGAGTTTACCCCAACCCAAACAATGGGCAGTTTACTTTAGAATGTCCAAACAATATAGGGCGAGTAGTAACACTGCGAAATGTTCTAGGAGAAACCGTATGGACGCAAAAGTTAAGTTCAGAGAAAATAAATGTTCAAGTGGATTTCTCCCAGGGAGTTTACATTTTAAGTATGGAGGATAGCGTATTAAGTAAAATAATAATTAGGTAAAAGAGTCAAACTCTTTTAGCTCATCATCATCATCATCATTTGGGTTTAAAAAAAGGCATATTGAATTAGCCAATTGTCTTTAGAGCTGTGCCAGTAAATTCGATAATGCCTGAGCTAAAAAAGCATATGGAATTCAGCCCAGCATCAGTCTTGGTTTCCGCTTGGCTAAACCCTATAAAAGCTGGAGATACACGCGCCTCAGTCAAAGTATACCATTCGTAGAGTGGAATTCAGGGCACTAGATGCTCTGGTGGCCATAAAAGTCCGCTCAGCCTTTTTATGCTTATAATAGGGAAAAGCGCAACGGGAAAAATTAGAATTAAAAACTGGAATGTATTCAAGGTCTAAATGAAGATCTCCATCAAAAGTCAGGTAGTGTTGAACTAGTGGATTTAAACCTCCTTTTTATTTAAGTCCAAATTTTTTCCTCTACAGCATGGAGGCAGATGCCCTTCATTTTTCAGTTTTCTAGCTTTGACCAGTTTCCAGATGCCTCGACCGATAAAGAATACACCGAAAATTATGAAATATGGGGTGTATTTCATGAGAGAACTATTAGCCGCCAATAGTCCTGTAGAGCTTCCTAAGCCTATCAGTACCCATGGCCCCCAGCAGCACGAGGTAGCCAGAGCTACTCCTAGTATGCCTGAGAGAAACCCTTTTTTTTGATCTGTAGATACTGCCATAGCGTATAAAGGTATTAAATTTAGGAGTTAGAAATGCCACCAAATCATGGTGCCACTCATTAAGATCATTAAACCATCCTCTATAATCGTCACAGTGCTCATCGGTAAATTGAATACATCCCCTAAGCAAGCACACTGAATAGTCTGTTTACTAAGAACAGATCTAAGAACACCTATTATAGAAATAGACATCACCACCAAAGCAGTGCTATTTGTAACTAGCGGATAGAAATTAGTTAAATAGGCCATTCCCAGCGAAATCTCAATGAACACATACAAATAACCCCAGCCATATAATTTCTTAGCTATTATGTCATACATGGAATAAGACTCTGCAAAACTTTTTAAATTAAGCAGCTTAAAAAATGAAAAGACCAGAAAAAAGCCAGCCATGAAATGCCTCATCCATGTCATTAAATCGAACTCTGTATTAGCTTGAATCAAGCCCGTGGTTAATAGGATGTAAGTAAATATCAGGAGAATAGGCTTGTAGGTCTTTCGCCATGACTTAGGTAACTCTATGTTTTGATCGTGAACCTCTGCTTCTATAGCGTATTTCCCATTTTCAATACTAAGCGCTTCTTTAAAAACAGATAGAGGTAAATGCTTCTCCATAGAGATGGTAGCCATGTCATCTTCCTTAAAAACGGAAACGGAGCGCACTCCTTCCACCATAAGCAAAGCTGATTTTACTTTAGCTTCGCAACTTTTACACGTCATTCCTGAAATAGGATACTCATGTTCCATCCCTGATAATTTTAGGGCTAATGTATACTCTTTAAAACGAGAGCACTTTCAATAATACGGAAGATAGTTGTAAGATGTTGACCCTGGAATTAGAGCGTATCCAAGAAGTTTCTTGGTTTCTCATTAAGCTTTTTAAATTCAGAAGGACTTATTCCTACTTCATCTTTAAACTGGTTACTTAAGTGAGAAATGCTGCCATACCCAACTTCATAAGCGATTTCAGACAAGTTCAATTGATTATAACTAATAAGCTCCTTCACGCGCTCTATTTTTTGAGCTTTCACGAACTGTTCTATGGTGTTTTTCTCGATTTTACTGAACGTTCTACTAATACTAGAGTAATCTTTTCTAGCCAGCTTAGCCAGCTCTTCAGAGATGTTGTATTTATCTTTTGAGGTTGAGGAATAATGAATTTTATCGATTATGAATGATTTCACGATGTTTACCAATTCATTGTCTTTATCCACTAAATACTCAAATCCTCGTTTCTTTAAATTCTTCTTCAATTTTCTGAGCCCACTCCCAGAAGGAATTTCTTTCACTTCAGCCTCTCCCAGTTTAACAGAGTAATAGGTAATATTCTCGTCTTTAAGCGCTTCGCAAACAGAATCTACGCATCTGGGACACACCATATTTTTTATATATACTTTAAACACCTTTCTGTAGCTTTATTTTCATCATAGGTAATGTTTTTTCTTCTATTACAAGTTGAGATTTCAAAAAAATGCAAAACTCTTACGGAATCATGTAAATTATTGAAAGGAAATTATAGGTAACTTAGGCGTTCAAAATTTCAACCTTATGAAAGCATCTTTATTGGCAATGGCCATTCTTTTGGCTACGAGTATTCTCGCTCAAAACCAAATTACACTCGATATCAGCCATAAAGTAGGAGCTGAAAATTTAGAGATAAACTCCGATTTCACTATAGCCAACGGAGATCAGGTTTCACTCAATAGATGTGAATATTACATATCCCGAATAGAATTTGTTCATGATGGAGGTCAAGTCACCTCTGCCTCCAACGTGTGGTTATTGGTAGATGCATTTGATCAGGAGGTTTTTGAATTAGGTGATTTTGATGTAGATCAGTTAGAGGCTATTTCGTTTTATGTAGGAGTTCAAACCCCTCATAATAATCAGGACTTAACAGTATGGCCAGGCGATCACCCGCTGGCACCCCAAAACCCTTCTATGCATTGGGGATGGGCTTCTGGTTATAGGTTCTTAGCTATGGAAGGACTCTCTGGTACTGGAAGTGCAGAGTATGATTTTCAAGTCCATGCACTAGGAAATGAGAATTATTACGTGCAAACCTTACCCGTCTCTACTTCAGCTTTTAATGGGGAAATTAATATAGACCTTGAGGCCAACTACACAGAAGCTTTTACTGAAGTTTCTACAGCACAGGGAGGAATTACTCATGGTGGTTTTGGTGATGCAGTCATTATGCTAGAAAACTTTAGAGATGCAGTGTTTTCTCAGACTGTGCTAAGTGTTGAAGAGAAGGAACTCAATACAATCTCAATGAGAATAGCACCTAATCCTTCTGTAGATGGAGAGAATTCTAAGCTACTCTTAGATTTAAAAAATGTAAGAGATGTAGAATTACAAATCTTAGATATCTCAGGAAAATTAATTTATTCTGAACTGATAAATGGATCTGTTTCTACCTTAAATCTTCCTTTGATTGCGTCTGGAGCATATCTAATTAGCCTGAAGCACGAAGACACGGTATTAGTTTCAGAGAAATGGCTGGTTAAATAATCGTTTCTTTTGATTAAGTATGTTTTAGGAATAGGGCTGGTTTTTATGTTCGCTAATTTTTTAATTAGCCATGATGCCCAAGAAGATAAAGGTTTAGTCATTATTCCTATAGGGTTTCCAGAAATAGATTTCCCAGATGACAACCTGCCAAGTGTAGAAAGAATAGAGCTAGGTAAAAGACTCTTTTTTGACACTCTGATGAGTAAGGATTTTAGCATTAGCTGCGCCAGCTGTCATAAACCTCATTTGGCTTTTTCTGATAATTTACGATTTAGCATAGGGTCAGATTTGGCAGAAGGAAAAAGTAATGCTCCTTCTCTAGCCAATGTGGCGTACAGCCCCTATTTAAATAGAGATGGCGGAGTTCCAACCTTAGAAATGCAGGCGCTAGTGCCTATTCAGGAACATCTAGAATTCGATATGAATATTTTGGAAATAGCTGAGAGGATGAATGAGGATCCGAGCTACATAGATATGAGCATACTAGCTTATAACCGAGTTCCTGACCCTTATGTAATCACGAGAGCTCTGGCTAACTTTGAAAGAACTCTTATTAGTGGCCACAGTAGATTTGATCAGTATTATTACCAAGGGGATAAAAAGCAGTTAACTCAAGAAGAGAGAAAAGGAATGAACCTCTTTTTTAGTGATAAAGCGCAGTGCAGCTCATGCCATGGTGGATTTACCTTTACTAATTATGCATTCGAAAATAATGGACTCTATGAGCAGTACGCAGACTCTGGAAGAATAAGATTAACAGCAGAAGAGTCGGATAGAGCCGTATTTAAAGTTCCTACATTAAGAAATTTAGAATTCACCTCTCCTTATATGCATGACGGAAGCATGGAAACTATAGAAGAGGTGGTAGAGCATTACAGTAGTGGTATTGCAACGCATAAAAACCGCTCTAAAAAATTAAAACCTTTTCATTTTTCTAAAAAAGAAAAAGAGCATTTGGTAGCTTTTTTAAAGAGCCTAAGTGATGAGCAGTTTATAGAAAAACAGTCAGTAAGATGAAAAGCATATTTCAGTTTATAGTAGTATTGGCCATCGTTTTATCCTCATGCAAAAAGGATGATGAGGTCGCTTGTGAACCAGCTCCTGTCACCTTGGATGAAACACCCTATGAACTAGATTTAGGGAGTTTTCCGCCACCTATGACACCTGAAGGATTTCAACTTACTAACGCTAAAGTGGCGCTAGGCAGAATGTTATTCTATGAAGAGAAGCTGTCTTCGTTAAACAATCAATCATGCGCCTCTTGTCATAGTCAGGCCAATGGTTTTTCAGACATTGACCAGTTTAGTGAGGGCTCGGAAGGAGATTTTGGCGACAGACAAGCCATGGCTGTTATTAATTTAGCTTGGAATAACAATGGGTTTTTCTGGGATGGAAGATCACCCTCATTAGCTCATCAGTCGTTGCAGCCGATAATAAATCCATTAGAAATGGCAGAGTCACATGCCAATGTAATCACCAAGTTGAATGAAATTCAGGGCTATAAAAATCAATTTACTAGAGCGTACGGAAATGAAGAAATAACTCCTCTCAAAATGGGACAAGCCATGGAGCAGTTCATGATGACTCTGGTCTCTAATAATTCTAAATACGATAAGTTTTTAGCTGGTCAAGCAGAATTATCTGAGAGTGAAGAAAGAGGGCGGGTGCTTTTCTTTTCTGAATACAATGAGTTTTTCCCAGAAGATTCTGGTGCAGACTGTGAGCACTGCCATGGAGGGTTTAATTTTGAAAATGACCTTTACATGAATAATGGATTAGATGAAGAGTCTGATTTTACTGACTTAGGAAGATTTAATGTTACAGGGTTAGAAGAGGATAGAGCCAAGTTTAAAGTCACCACACTTAGAAATATAGAGCTAACTCCACCTTACATGCATGACGGGCGCTTCCAAACACTAGAAGAAGTGGTAAGTCACTATGATGATGGGATAGAAATCTCCTCTACTTTGGATCAGGCTTTACTGGCTACTACTAGCACTGGGTTAATGCTTACAGCTTTGGATAAGACAGATTTAGTGAGTTTCTTAAAAACACTCTCAGACGAAACGTTTATTTCCAATCCTGATTTTTCGAGTCCTTTCTAAAGGCTTTAAAAGTCTCAGGGCCAATTGAATGTTTGGTAAAATTATTATTGGATAAAGAAGGCAGTGCAACCAACAAGGTCTGATTGGCATCAATGGTTTATATCATATAAAGCCAAAAACATGAAAAATCAAATCATCTTTTCCTTATTCATTTTAGTAGCACTTAATGGTTTCGGGACCGAACTAGAGTCGGATAGCACACAAATAACTCATTTACCAATAGAGAATTCATCTTTACCATCAGTCTGTGCTCCAGACTTGGTGTTTCTGCCACCGATTATTAATCAAGATTATAATGCGGTAGTTTCTCAAGTTAGTACGTTTGGAGGACTTTCCAGAGAGGAGTTTAAAATTCCTGTTCAACTAACTTTGGGACTGGAAAAACGCCTAAATAGAGTCGAGGCCAAACGGTTTTCCGTAGGGTTAGGAGCTGGGCTATTGATTATGAAGAGCTCTTTTTCTCATCAGGATTATGGCTTAAAAGTTGAAGAAAATATTACAAGAAGTTACCTGACCATTCCGCTCTGTGTGAAGTATGATTATTTGCAGGATAGTCGCGTCAGATTGTTTGTTACCGCAGGGCTTTCTTCAGAGTTTGGGCTTTCTGCCAAAATAGATAGGAAGACTTCTTCTTATGGTACATTAGAAAGTTCAACTGAAAAAGAGACATTAAATAGCGGTCAGTTTAATGTAAACGTGGGAAGCGGAATTAATGTGAAATTGGCTAAGCATTTTAGTTTGTTTACAGAGGCTTCTGTAGCTCATTATTTTTCAGAATCACCTAGTACTGTTTGGGCAGATAAAGATGTTTGGTTTAATCTAAAGACAGGTATTAACGTACAGTTTTGAAATTTTGAAAAAATGGATCTACTTCTAGCGACATAATGCTACTTGATAATTCTACCGTAGAATTGGAATCCTTTGAATGGCGAATTAAGCTAAAAATGATTAGCGAGAAGAAGATTTAAAGAGAACTAACAAAGAGTTACGATTAGCACAGCATTCTTTAATTGAGGTTTCGTTTTTGTTCTACTGACAAGTCTTTGTACATTAGACACACGCAGTAATCATGAACACTCCATCGCACGATTTAAATAGCCATTCCACCATCACCATAGAATCCTTGGATTATGTGAATCCGTATGATTTTACGGCTGTTCACCGGCATAACTATTTTGAATTGATTTGTTTCGAAAAAGGCGGAGGAAACCAGTTGGTGGATTTTATTGAATACCCTATAAAAGACTATTCTGCCTATCTTATTCACCCAAACCAAATTCATCTGCTAACACGAGAAGACCGGTCAAAAGGATTTCTCTTTCAGTTCTATCCAGAGCAGATTATCTCATCAGAAATATCTGCTTATACTACCTTTTATAATTTGGAGAAGCCTGCCTTCTTCGAGGATGATGAGCACCTTTTTTCTATGTTGGGTAGTTATAAGAGATTATTCGAACTAGAATCTAGAAAGAGTAAGAAGTCAGATTTTTACCTGTTGAATTCTATGCTACTAGATTTAATCCGTCCTGCTCAAGTTGGCCTTAAGTCAGACTCTGGAAAAACCACGTATCGGTTTAAAGAACTATTGGAGAGTAAGTACAAAGGATTCCATAAAGTTTCTCAATATGCAGATGCGCTTAATGTTTCGTCTAAAAACCTGCATGCCTTGACCAATAACCATTTTGGTTCCAGTCCGCTTAAAATGATTCATAACCGCCTTTTTTTAGAGGCCAAAAGGTTGTTGCTTTTTCAGTCTTTATCTATAAAAGAGATTGGCTATGAATTGGGGTTTTTAGATGCGTCTTCCTTTAGTAATTTCATAAAATCTAAGTCAGGAGCCAGTCCATCAGCGTTGCAACGCGAAATAAGAAAAATTCACAAGTAACCGAGAAAAATCATCAATCAGCTTTCCGTTTTATAGTTGTTTATTTACAGAAACAAATACAGAGACAATGAGAAAACAGTTCATTTTTACCTTTGCTACGCTTATAATGTGCTTTACTCTTTCTGCCCAAACTTGGTATCCAATAGACTCCACTACAGACAGAGAGTTAAAGACTATTCAGTTTATTTCTGATGAGATAGGATTCATCGGAGGGGATAGTATTCTGCTGAAAACACTAGACGGTGGGATTAGCTGGAATGAAATAGTCTCTGACTTAGATGGTAATGGGTGGCCTCAGGACCTGGATGTATACGACCTTCATTTCTTCGATGAAAATCATGGGTATGTTATGTCGGGCTTATACGGAGCTATGCTAGAAACATGGGATGGAGGAATAACGTGGACTGGTGTAAACGTATCTTTGGGTTTTTGTCAGCAAGCTAGTCTTTACTTCGAAAACGAGGATTATGGATTTGCGGGTGGAGGTGGATGTTTTGAAGGGCACATCATAGAAAAATTTGAGGATGGGGTTTGGACACCAGCAGAGGATCCAGAGGATTGGTCGGGAACAAATTATGTGACTACCATTAACTTTAAAAGTCCTGAATTAGGATTTGCAGGAACCATAGAAGGGACATTATTAAGAACTACAGATGGAGGAGATGTGTGGGACACCATTCCTAACGTGGCCTCGGGATATGCGATTACAGATATAGATTTTGATGGTGATTTAATTAGAGTTGCTCACCACAATATACAGGAGTGGAGTTCTATGACAAGTACCGATGATGGGTTGACCTGGCAGGTTGATTTGGAAATAGGTTCATTCTTTTACCCTGCATTTAATGCACTACATACTACCTCGGGAGAAGTGGCATACGCAGCAGGAGGCATAGAAAGCTTTGATGGTCAGGAGGGGATTATCTTCGAAAACACAGGATTTTTTTGGAATGGGATACCAGTAGAGAATAGAGTGAACGATGTAGAGTCTCATTCGGGTGCATCTATTTTTGCGGTAGGAGCTAATGGTGCGATTTATACCAATCAAGCTGATTTAGCCAGTACTATTGACGAGCCTCAAGCGAATCCAATTCGTGTTTACCCTAACCCTATTTCGGTAGGAGAGGAGTTAACCATAGAAAATCCTAATACAAGTTTATTTTCGGTTAGTCTTTTTGACATTCAAGGAAAGGAAATAGCGAGTAAGGGTAAAACGACTTTAAACCAGAAAACGTCTATTTCTACTGAAGGGCTAGAAAGAGGTATCTACTTGATTAAGGTTTATGAAGGAAACGCGATAGTGCCTGTTTCTAATCGGAGGTTGGTGGTTAAGTAAATCGATTTTATGAGGATGTAATTTAAAAGTCCTTTGAGTTTTCGAATCGAACAGATTTTCAATAAATTTTAGAGCATAAAAAAAGGGAAGCGTTTGCTTCCCTTAATTTTTGTTGGCGGTCTGGACGAGACGTTTTAGCTGCACATTTAACTGTACACATTATTGCTTAAAACACTCATTAAGCGTCTAATAATGGAGGTTTTCTGATTTCAACTTTGCATAGCTGAAGTCAATTAATCGCCAACTTGCACGACAAATGCACGACACTTTTAAAGATGAATAAAGTAAGACTAGGAATTAGAAACAGAAAAAACAAAAAGGGAGAAACTCAAATCTATCTCATCTACTCTTTTAGCCGGGAGCAGAGAACAGAAATGGGAACGGGTATTTATATTCAACCTGAATTTTGGCTGAGCGATAAACAGGAGATACATAAGAAGCATAATTCTGCTACTGAATATAATAATCATCTCTTCTCTCAGAAAAATAAGCTAGAAGGAATCTATCTTGATTTAGTAAGCCAAGACAAAACTCCCTACCCTGAGACAGTGAGTGAAGTATATCTAGGAAAAGAGGTTTCTAGAAATAAAGATGTTGATTTTTTTAAGAATATTGATGAATGGATTGACCGCAGAAAAAATCAAGTTTCTATCGACAGCTGGAAAGATTATAGGTCTTTAAAAAAGCACCTCTTAGGGTTCCAGACTTATTCTAAAAAGAAAATTCGGTTTGAGCATATCGATTTTGTTTTCTATGAAGATCTAGTCAGTTACCTTCAATATGATGTATTAAAGCCCAACGGAGAGTTTGGACTAGCACCTAACACTGTAGGGAAACAAATAAAAAACTTCAAGCTGTTCTTGATAAACACCATGAGAAAAAAGCTAGTGCAGCCTATAGACTTAGGGGGATTCAAAGTCACTCAAAAGGAAACAGACAGCGTTTACTTAACAGAATCAGAACTTGAGCAAATAGAGGCTTTAAAATTTCCTGAAAACCAAAGAAGAGATCTAATAAGAGACCTTTTCTTAGTGGGGTGTGAAACGGGGTTAAGATTTAGTGATTTTGTGAATCTTAAGAAAGAAAGTATTCAGGATAACGTAATAAAGCTAACTACTAGAAAAACTCTTAGACCAGTAATTATTCTTATCTCTCCAAGACTTAAGAGGATAATTAAGAAATACGGAGACTCCTTTCCTCAATGCATGAATAAAACAGAGTTTAATAAACTTATAAAAACAATAGTCAAGCAAGCTGGGGTAGTTAATAGTGTGCAAATGATTAAAGTAAAGGGAAACCAGAAAGTAGAACGATGGACTCCTAAATATGAGCTGATAGCCTCTCACACATGCAGAAGAACATTTTGTACCAATGCTTTCTTAAGAGGCATTCCTACAGTAGTAATTAGAAGCGCAAGTGGACACTCAAGCGAAAAAATGCTTTTTAAGTATATTAAAATTTCAGAAATAGAAGCTGCTGAAAATGCGCTGAAATTTATGGACTTCTAATCAAGCAGAAAGTTTTGATTATGATTAGCGAGTTTGACCTAGTTTAATTTTATATATTCACACACACATTTAGACTTGTATAGTTCGCTATATTACAACTAGTTAAAACACCATGATCACAGGAGAATTAAAATCACAAGTAGATAAAATATGGGATGCCTTCTGGACAGGTGGTATCTCTAACCCTATATCTGTCATAGAGCAGTTTACCTATTTACTCTTTATAAGAAGACTAGATGAGCGCCAGCTATTAGAAGAAAAAAAGGCCAATACCGTAGGAATTCCTGTGCGAGTAGAACTGTTTACAGCAGCCCAGAAAGAACTCAGGTGGAGTTCGTTTAAAAACGCAGAGCCAGAAACCATGTTTGACCTGTTTGTCAAACCCACGGTAGATGGCATGACGGTTTTTGACCACATGAAGCAAGTGGGAGAATCAGGAGGAGTGTTTGCAGAATTCATGAGCAAAGCCTCATTTATCATTTCTACTCCCAGACTGCTAGACCTAGTTGTCCAGCTAATAGATAAAATAAACATGAATGATAGAGACACTAAAGGTGATCTCTATGAGTACATGCTCTCTAAAATAGCCTCTGCAGGAACCAACGGACAGTTCAGAACACCGCGCCACATTATTAAAATGATGGTGGATATGGCACAGCCCAAAAAAGAAGAAATTATCTGTGACCCTTCCTCAGGAACAGCAGGATTTTTAGTAGCCGCAGGAGAATATTACAGAGAAAACCATAAGGACTGGTTTTTGGAAAAAGAGTTCAGAGCACATTTCAATAACCACATGTTCCATGGCGTAGAAATAGACGATACCATGATACGCATAGGAGCTATGAACCTCCAGCTACACGGCATAGAAAATCCTAACCTCATAAAAAACGACACCCTAAGTGAGAGCCTAGGCCATCTCAGAGACAAGTACTCCCTTATCCTAGCCAACCCTCCATTTAAAGGCAGCTTAGACTATGATGTGGTAGAAAACAGCATCCTTAAAACTGTAAAATCTAAGAAAACAGAATTGCTCTTTTTAGGGTTAATGCTTCGTGCGTTGCAAAAAGGTGGACGCTGTGCAGTAATAGTGCCAGATGGAGTGCTATTTGGTAGTTCTAATGCCCACAAGCAAATACGTCAAGAACTTATTGAAAACCACAAACTAGATGCAGTAATTTCTATGCCTGGTGGGGTGTTTAGGCCTTATGCAGGGGTAAGTACTGCCGTGCTTTTCTTTACCAAAACAGGCACAGGTGGCACAGACAACGTCTGGTTTTATGACATGACCGCAGATGGCTATAGTCTAGATGACAAACGGAATGAGATTAAAGACAATGACATTCCTGACCTTTTAAGCAGATACCACAACATAAATGAAGAGACTACCAGAGCCAGAACAGATAAAAGTTTCTTGGTGCCTTTTAGTGAAATAAAAGACAATGACTGGGATCTATCTATAAACAGATACAAGGAAATAGTCTATGAAGAAATAGAATATGCCGCCCCTTCTGAAATTATAAAGGATATTGAAACTTTGGATTTAGAAAGAAACCAAGCTTTGACTTCTTTAAAAAAGATGTTGGGATGATGCAAGAACTCACTTTGCCAGAAATAGCAACATCAGACAGGCATTCAATGAAAAGAGGGCCGTTTGGTGGGGCATTGAAGAAGGATATTTTTGTAGATGAGGGTTATGTGGTATATGAACAACAACATGCTATATATAAACGCTTTAATGATTTCAGGTATTATATTGATGAAAGTAAATATAAGGAGTTGATGGCTTTTAAGGTAGAAGAAGGCGACTTGATAATATCTTGCTCTGGAACTATTGGAAAAATTGCAGAGGTTCCTAAGGGTTTTAAACCTGGAATAATAAATCAAGCCCTTTTAAAACTAACCTTGGATCAAAGCAAAGTATTAAACAAGTACTTCATATATCTGTTTGAAGGTGAGAAAATACAGAGCCAACTTTTTAATTTGAGCCATGGTACTGGACTTAAGAATTTCCCACCAATGTCAGTCGTCAAGTCAATTAAGTTCCCACTCCCCCCACTAGACCAGCAAAAAAAGATAGCAGCCATTTTGGATGCAGCAGATGTCTACCGTCAAAAAACAAAAGCATTAATTACAAAGTATGAGGAACTGACACAAAGCCTGTTTTTGGATACGTTTGGGGATCCTGTAGTAAATCCTAATGGATGGGAGAAAAGAAAAGTCATTGATCTAGTGAACCCCAAAAGACCAGTAACCTATGGGATTCTAATGCCTAAGGAGAACATTAAACCTTTAGGAGTACCATACATAAAGGTTATGGATGTTAAGGATGGAAAAATACTTAATGAGCAAGTTTGTCATACAAGTGAAGAAATTGAATCTAAATACATGAGGTCAAGACTCAAAGAAAATGACATTCTTATCTCAATTAGAGGTCATGTAGGTAGGGTTTGTATTGTGCCGCAAAGATATATTGATGCAAACATTACTCAAGATACTGCAAGGTTGGATTTTATAAATAACCTCACTCCTGAATTTGCCGAATCATGTTTAAAAAGCATTGAATTTCAAAGGTACATATCAAAGTATGTCAAAGGAGCAGGGGTAAAAGGAATAAACTTAGGGGATCTAAAGACTTTAATGATTCTAGTTCCAGATATGGAATGTCAAAAGAAATATAGCAAGTTGATAATTAACATCAAATTACAAAAAAGACAAGCACAGGCTAGTTTAGCCCAAGCAGAAGATCTATTTAACAGCCTATTGAAAAGGGCATTTAAAGAGGAGTTAATATAAAACTATACATTATGAAAAAAATTATTACATCTTTAGCAGCTATGGCTTTCGTGATTACTACCTACGCTCAACGTGGTCAGGTTCACGGTTCTGAGTGGGATGGTGAAGAGAGTCCATCTAGTAGCAGTTTTCTGGAATTAGCGTTAATAGTTGGTGTTATTTATTTAGCATATACTATATATACAAAAAGGAAAAAAGAAGACTAATTATGAGAAAATATCTAGTACTAATATTTTTTTCATTTGTTCTTGTTTTGGGAGGTTGCAAGGGGAAGAGAACTGGTGCTATTTGTAATGATGGTACTAGAAGTTACGCGACTGGGTCAGGTGCTTGTAGTCATCATCATGGAGTGGATTACTGGGTGCATGAAAATGATTAACAATATGAGATCATCAAAAAACAGAAAGCTTAGCTAAAGAAGAAGATTTATTTAACAGCCTATTGCAAAGGGCATTTAAAGGGGAGTTGAATTAAAGACACACTGCTATGAAAGAAAACAGCATTTTAGACAAGAAGTCACTTTTAATAATTGAGGGTAAAAAAGCAGATTGGAAAGAACTGGCTAAAGATTGCGTTTGTTTTGCGAATAGTTATGGAGGTAAAATAAATATTGGTATAGAAGATGATGAAGAGGAGCCCAAAGAAAATCAGGTAATTGACACGAAACTCATTGAAGCTATTCAAAAAAGAATTTCATCCTTAACCATAAATGTAGGAATTGCTCCTATAATTATAACTTCTAGTAATGGAGGAGAGTATATTGAGTTATCTGTTTTAAGAAATAGCCAATCGATTGCAAGTACCACTGATGGTAAATATTATATGCGTGTTTCAGATGATTGTAAACCTGTTTTACCAGATGATATCGAAAGATTGTTTTCAGAGAAAAGTGCTTTTGTTTGGGAGAATAAAACAGTTCGAAAAATTCCACTTTCAGATTGTGAGGTACCAAAATTAAATCAATTTTTAAATGACATTCGCGCTTCAGAAAGAATTAGTCAGTTTGTAAAAGAGATGTCTGATGAAGAAATTGTGGATCATTACTTTTTAACAAATAATGGTGTTCTAACCAATTTAGGCATTCTATGGATCGGGAAAAGAAAAGATAGAGCTGTTATTCATTATCCCCCAGCAGTTCAGTTTATAAAATATGATGTTGAAGAACGAAAAGTGTTTAAAAAAGTTTGGGATGATTTTTCTCAAAATCCTAAAGAGTTAATGAACGATATCTTAACTCAAATTCCAGATTGGAATGAGTTTGTAGAAGTATCAGATGGTATTTTTAGAAAAAACATTTACAACTATCCACCCGAAGTAATTCGAGAATTAGTAGCCAATGCTTTTGCGCATAGAAATTACTCCATGCGTGGCGATATTTTCATCAATCTATATAATGACCGTCTTGAAATTCATAGTCCAGGATTATTGCCGCTTGGCGTTACTCCCGAAAACATTTTAACAAAATCAGTCCAAAGAAACCCGTTATTATCGAAGCTATTTTACGATTTGAAATTAATGGAAAAAGAAGGAAGTGGTTATGATAAGGTGTATGAATTACTATTAGGAAATGGAAAAGAAGTTCCTACGGTTTTTGAAGGTGACGATAGGGTTGTTGTAACCATTAAAAAACAAATTATTAGTAATGAGGTTTTACGATTAATGGATAAAGCCTCTAAAGAACTTCAGCTAAGACAAAGAGAATTAATTGCTCTGGGTTTAATTGCTCAAAGTGATGGTGTTTCTGCATTAGATTTATCAACAAAGTTAAATGTTCTGAAACAAAATGGATTACAAAATTGGTTAGGTCGTTTATTAGATTTTGAACTAATACGCTCTAGAGGGAAAACAAAAGGAACATTTTACTATGTTAATCCTGAATTCCTTAGAGATAGTGACTTTATTGAAAAAACAAATTTAAAGCGAATAGAACCACATAGATTACAGGAATTAATTTATGAAGATTTAAAAAACTACCCTAAAAGCGCGATAAGTGAGATAAATAAGCGCATAGGTGAAGAGATAAAACAAAGAACGTTAAAAGTAAAACTAGATGAAATGATAGAAAATGGGCTTGTGCATAAAGAAGGAGAAAAACGTTGGACAATATATTCTATCAACATAAAACCGTGAAATAAACTGTAAATGTTGATATGATGTTGATAGAAATATTGATAAACAAAGTCAAATTCACTTGAATAGTAGCTGTGTAAGCGTATGGACAGAAAGAAAAAACGCTATTAAAAAGAGAACAAAAGAAACAGTAATAAGCTATGAGCAACTTTCAATTCCTACATACCGAGTGGCCAGCCATTTTTAAAGAAGCCAGTGAAGCCGAGAAGCTCACTTTTACTTCTCCAAAGGCCAGTGCTATGATTAGCAGAAGCGCCTTAGAAAAAGCCCTAAGATGGCTATATGAGAATGATGCGGAGCTAGAGTGGCCTTATGATACTAAAATAGCTAGCTTAATCCATGAGCAGTGCTTTCGAGACATCATTAAGCCTTCTATGTTTAGAGAGATAAATCTCATTAGGCTTACAGGAAATAATGGCGCTCATGGAAAGTCTGTTTCTCAAGATGAATCCATAGCATGTATTAAAAATCTATTCCGTTTTCTGAGTTTTTTAGGGCTTTACTACAGCCAAGAAGATTTGGATATCCCTCCGTTTAGCATGGCACTTGTGCCAGATGGAAATGAGCAGAAAGAAACCCTAAAGACCTTACAGATTCTAGAGAAACAACTAGAAAACAGAAGAGAGAAAGAAAAGGAGGAGAGGGCTACCTTAGAAGCTCAAGCAGCCAAAATAGAACTTCTTCAAAAACAATTAGAGGGGCAGCAAAAAGAAGTAGCCCAGCGGAGAATAAAAAGAGAGAAAGAAGCCCCTTTAGAGAAGGCCATACCCATCCTTATTTCAGAAGCCGAAACTAGAAAGCTTTATATAGATGTACTCCTAAAGGATGCTGGATGGGATAACCTTAAAGAAGGCCGTGAATTGGAGTATGAGGTAAAGGGCATGCCTAAGACCACTAACCCTTCAGGCTTAGGGTATGTAGATTACGTTTTATGGGGTGAAAATGGCCTACCCTTAGCCGTAGTAGAGGCTAAGAGAACGATGGCAGACGCCAGAAAGGGTAGGCATCAGGCCGTCCTTTATGCAGATTGCATAGAAGAAATGCATGGACAAAGGCCTATTATATTTTATACCAATGGGTTCGAATCCTATATATGGAACGATACCTTCTCTAAGGATAGGCCAGTATATGGGTTCTACACACAGGATGAGCTTCAGTTATTAATAGATAGAAGGCTAACCAGAAAAGACCTTAGGGCCTTTAAGGTGAATACGGATATAGCAGGTAGAAAATATCAGATAGAAGCTATAAAAAGGGTAGCAGAAAACTCAGTAGTAACAGGAAAAGATGGTAGGCTTAAGGGTGCCTCTAGGGCTAGCCTTTTAGTAATGGCTACAGGTAGTGGTAAAACTAGAACAGCTGCAGCCCTTACAGAGATGTTTACCAAGTGCAACTGGGCCAAGAGAATTTTGTTTCTAGCCGATAGGAACTCCTTAGTAACACAGGCTAAAAATGCCTTTAAAGAGCACCTTCCTGAGCTTTCTGCCATAGACCTTACCAAAGAGAAAGAGGACAGTAATACGCGGCTAGTATTCTCTACCTATCCTACCATTATGAATAAGATAGATAAGGTAAGGGCTGGTGATAAACGCTTTTATGGGGTGGGCCATTTTGATTTAATCATCATAGACGAGGCCCATAGGTCTGTTTACCAAAAATACAAGGCTATCTTCGATTATTTCGATGCTAGGCTCTTAGGGTTAACGGCTACCCCTAAAACCGATATAGACCATAACACCTATGGCTTATTTGATATAGAAGACAATAACCCTACCTATGCCTATGAGCTTAATGATGCAGTAAGCCAAGGGTTCTTAGTGCCCCCTAAGGCCATGAGTGTGCCCCTTAAGTTTCAAAGAGAAGGTATAAAGTACTCCGAGTTATCCCCTGATGAAAAGGTGGAATACGAAGAAAAATTTGGAGACCCTAGCCAAGAGTCTACCCCAGAAGACATAAGCAGTGCAGCCCTTAATAAATGGTTGTTTAATACAGATACAGTAGATAAAGTCCTAGCTTATTTAATGGCAGATGGAATTAAAGTAAGCGGAGGAGATAAGATAGGGAAGACCATCATATTTGCTAAAAACCATGCCCACGCAGTATTCATAGAAGAGCGCTTTAATAAGAACTTTCCAGAGTATGGGTCACATTTCATGAAGGTCATAGATAATTATGAAACTAAGGCCCAAGACTTACTAGAGAAATTTTGCTATGATTTAGAAGAAATAGAGCCACAGATAGCCATATCGGTAGATATGATGGACACAGGAGTAGATGCGCCTAGTGTAGTGAACTTAGTTTTCTTTAAAATGGTAAAAAGCCTTACTAAATTCTGGCAGATGATAGGAAGAGGCACCAGATTAAGGCCAGACCTATTTGCTCCAGGAGAAGATAAGACGGAGTTTTTCATCTTTGACTATTGTCAAAACTTTGAATACTTCGATGAAAACCCAGAGGGAGCAGGAACTAAAAAAAGTAAGTCGCTCATCCAGCAGATTTTCGAGGCCAAACTCCAAGTATCTCAATTGATAACCCATCAGTCTGAAAAAAGTGAAGCCGAAGTAGAAATTAGAGATAGCTACTTAGCAGAGTTACACCATACCGTTCAGTCTTTAGATGAAAATCGATTTGTGGTCAGAAAAGGACTCAGGTATGTAAAAGAGTATAGCCATAAGAATAAGTGGCTCAATCTCACCAAGAGTGACATCCAAGAAGTAAACGTCCACCTTTCTCATTTACCACCACCTATAAAAGGAGATGATGAATTAGCTAGAAGGTTCGATATGCTGGTATTGATTTACCAAATCCTCATGCTCTCAGGATCTACTGATGCAGAAAAGTACATGGGTAAGATTTACCGCACAGCAGTAGCATTAGAGAAAAAGGATAATATTCCTCAGGTGTCGATGCACATCCAATTAATAAAAGATGTTCAGACAGATCGTTATTGGGAAACTATAGATGTAAAGAAGTTAGAGCATTTAAGGGTGTCATTAAGGGAGCTCATAAAATACTTAGAGACGGAAACACAAGAGCCAGTATACACCAACTTCCAGGATGAGCTTGATCTTGATAATATCATTATTAGAGAACCAGTAGATACCTACACGAATCTTAAATCATATAAAGACAGAGTAGAAAGCTACATCAGAAAGAATAAAGACCATCTGGTAATACATAAACTGCGTAGCAATATTTCTATAACTCCTCCAGAAATAGAAGAGCTAGAGAAAATGCTTTTTACAGAAAGTGTAGCAGGCACCAAAGAAGAATTCGTGAAGCAATTTGGAGAAAAACCACTAGGTGCTTTTATCAGAAGCATAGTAGGGTTAGATCAAGGGGCTGTAAATGCTGCATTTTCTAATTTCCTTCAAATAGGAAATCTGAGAGCAGACCAAATGACCTTTGTAAACACTATTATCTCATTCTTAACTAAGAACGGAACCATAGACAAAAGCCTTCTCTACGAGCCGCCATTTACAGACTTAAACGACCAAGGAATCAGCGGAGTTTTTGAAAACGATTCAGACGTAATCCAGCTAGTGAAAATTATAGACTTGATAAATAAAAACGCGAATGTGGGTTGAAATTCAACTTTTGAGAACTGAGAATAGGAGAATTATGAGAATTTAATTCGGTTTATGGATTCGCAGATTCTCTGCGAAGATATTCCATCTAAATATGTAGTTAAGATTTAGATTTGAAACCCTATAAGCCTTAACTTGCCATACTTGAATAACTTTAGTGCCTTATCTTACATTTAGACAAAAGAGGATTTAACAGAAATTTTATTTGATAGAATGTGCAATTTACTCATGCGCCTTTTGTGACATATCGTAATGCGTGAAATTAAGAAAAACATTAAATGAGGTACACTGGATTGCACCTGTCACATTTGCCAGCACCTTTAAAAGAATAAATATGAACAGAATTATAAGTCATAACAAGAAATTAAAATTATCAATTTCTAGTGTGGTCTTTTTATTTGGGATAGTGATACTTTATACTTCATGCGGTATTGGACCCGAAGGAGGTTTGGATGTCGAAACACCAAAAAAACAAAAGGCTCAAGCTGGAAAATCTCTTCAGATTTCAACCAAACTGGCAGAAATAAATTTCTACTTTGAAAATTCGGGTTCTATGAATGGATATCTAGATGGTAAGAATTTCAAACAAACCATGCATAGAATTATTGATGAAAGCATTCCAGGTTTTAATCCGTTTTTTGTAAATACAAAGGAGTATAAAACATCTAATCTTCTTTCAAAAATTGATAGTAAAAGCATAAAAACTCAGTCAATAGGTGGCTCTGATCATCAATTTATTTTTGAAAATGCAATAAAAAATGCTATTGGTAATAATTTAAGCATTGTAGTTACAGATGGTATTTACTCCATGCCCAAAGGTGGAATTAATGTAGTTGAAGTGGAAATTGAAAAATCATTTGTAAGAGCACTTAACGACAACGCAATCGAAACGGTTGTTTTAAAAATGTCATCAAATTATAAGGGAACCTATTATACTGAATCTAATTGTAAAGATGTACAAATAGACCAAGAAAGGCCATATTACATTTTATTATTCGGTAATAAAAAAACTATTGATAATGCTCTAAAAAAGATTGTTGTAATAGATGAATTACCTGGGTTTAAAGAACAGGCAAGATTTTTCTTGACAGATAATTTAAAAGTGAATTATACAATCTTGACTCTAGGAGAAGAGAAAAAGGGATCATTTAGAAAAGTAGGAAGAGGAGGAAGTGGTTTAGTAAAGGAGATTGAAGACGCGGAAAGGGATGATCGAGGAAGTGAGAACTATTTGCAATTTGCTATTGGAATTGATTATTCAGGCATATCTATTCCAGACTCTTATTTACTTAAAAAAGAGAATTATAAAATAGGTGGAACGGCTGAATTCGAAATTGAAGATATAAAAACAGTAGAAAATTTGTCAAATAGTAGCACTACTTACTCAGCAATTCAGGGCATAAACGCTAGAGAAAAAATTGAATTGTCTCACTTAATAATTGTAAAATCTGAATTTAATTATGCTGGTGATCTGGTAATAAAATTAGAGAATAATATTCCTTCTTGGATACCGGTTACTGGTTCAGATGACGATTGTGATATTAAGGACAATAAAGACCAAACCTTTGCATTTGACAAGCTGATGACAGGGATATCAAAGGCCTATAGTAAGGTTGGTAAAAGTGATGAATATTTAGAATTAAAGGTGAACATTAAACATTAAAACTGTGAGTATGAATAATTTATTATCTCCTATGTATGAATATTTTTTCAATTGGGACAATTATCAAGTTCTATTAACTTGTTTGTTCGATCTTTTTGATTATGGAAAGTTTGGTTGGCTATTACTTATAGTTCCTCTGGTACTTTTAGTGCTTTTTTATAAAGTATGGGAGCCAATGCGCAGACAAAGATTAATGTGGTTGATTACAATAATTATAATTGCTATAATTGGCTTTGTTGCAACAACTGGTATTGTATATAATAACGAATGTATACTTAATGTATTAGCTGCAAATAATGCTGACGGGGTTAATCCAGAAAATTTTATACTTCAAATAAGTTTGATTACAGTACTTTATTCTTTGATAGTTTCACTAATATATACTCTTGTAATTAAGCGATTTAGTATGCACAATTCACACAATCCTTTTTAAATTATGGCAAAATTATATGTATTCGGAATCGGGGGAACTGGTTCTCGTGTAATAAAAGCACTTACCATGTTATTAGCATCAGGAGTTGAACTTAGTAATGGGTTTGATACAATAGTGCCAATAATAATAGATCCAGACACGGCAAATGGTGACCTTAACAAAACTGCTGATATTCTTATTAAATACCAAAACATCTACAATGAGGTAGGAGTAAACAATAAGTTTTTTGGCACAAAAATTAGTACTCTCAGTCAATTAACAGATAATAATGTTTCTAACCTTAGCAATAATTTTAAATTTAGTGTTGATGGAAGTGGGCAAAAATTTGGAGAATCTATTGGTTATAACGGCTTGGATGAAGAAAATCAGGCCCTGATTGATTTATTGTTTTCAAAGGAAAACTTGGAAGCTGATATGACTGTTGGGTTTAAAGGAAACCCAAATATTGGTAGTATTGTATTAAACAAGATTGTTGATTCAGTAGAATATAAAGAATTCACAAACTCTTTTAACAAAGGAGATGCTGTTTTTATAATTAGCTCGATTTTTGGAGGCACAGGAGCCTCAGGGTTCCCTTTACTTCTGAAGAACTTAAGACAAGTAGATACCAATGTCGTTAATTCTAATATTATAAGCAAATCTAACATTGGAGCGGTTACTTATTTGCCATATTTTAAAGTTTCTGAACCAGATGAAGGTGAAAAAACAATTGATTCCTCTACATTTTTCAGTAAGGCCAAAGCAGCATTAAGTTATTATCAGCATGCAATATTTGAAAATAATTCGATAGATGCATTTTATCACTTAGGGGATCATTCAAATAATAATATGCCTTATGCCGAGGGGAAAGGAGAACAAAAAAATAATGCTCATTTTCTTGAAATGGCAGGTGCTTTAGCAATTTTTGATTTTGTTGACTCCATACATAACTTGAATAATTCTATCAAAGAATTTGGAATAGAAGAAGAAGGAGTGAAACTTAAATATGATAATCTTGGGGCGAAAACTAAAGAGAAGATTAGTACTCCACTTTCAAAATTGAGTTTGCTTCAACGGTTTTTGAAAAAATCTATGGATCCTCTATTAAACTCTAAAGGGGATTTTAATAAGGAAATTATAACTGAAGACTTTTATAGAAAAGATTTTTACGAAACTAATTTTTCCAAATTCATGAATTATTTTGATGAATGGTTAAATGAAATGGATGATAATGACATTTCATTTGCGCCATTCCATAATAATCAGGACCATGATAAGATTATGGATTTTATCATTGGAAGAGCACCAAGTAGTTCCGTGTTTTCTAATAAAGCAAAAGGAGATATAATTATTAAGGAAATAAATAAACTAGCCCATTCGGGTGAATTTAAAAACGAAACCGATCAATCTAAATTTCTTAAAATATTTGATAAAGTGCTGGAGGAACAAGTTAATAAGATATTAAATTAATAATTATGGCAAAAAAAGTATTTAGAATTCATAATGAAGGAGCTTTAAACCATGATTGGTTTTTATCTACAGAAATAAATAGTAATCTTATTGATAGTATCTCAACGGATAGCGGTGATGGAAAGAAACTACCAACGTCTATTCCTAGTCCATTTGCTAGAATTGACCTGGTTAGAACTGCATTTGCTAAAGTAGCTGAGGGTGATTTAGAAGGCCTAGAGAGAAATGGTAAAGCAACAGCAACAGATAATCATAAATTAGTTTCAGATGCATTAGATATAGGACAAATCTTGTTTAATTATGATAAGCATAAAAAGGACTTACAATTAATTGCTTGGGACAAAACAGATAGTTTAGATAAGTTACTAAAAGGGAATCCAAAAGAAAGACATCTAGGTAAAACTATAAAGCTGTTTTTGGATCAAGATCGCACTCAATATAATTTTGATCAGTTTGACAAAATTTATATTTTAAAGTATAAGCACAAAATTATTGGCGGCACATCTCCAAGAACCTTGTTTTTTGCAGCGCCAAATGCTAAAGAAACTGCAATATGTTTTGGACAGGATATAATGCTTGATGACCAACTTTTACCTTTGTATAGAAGAGATAAGGAGTTTGTTAAGTACCTATATTCTTTGTCAAAAACTGTCAGTAATTTCAATGAAGATTTTCCAGAGTTTAATAGTTATTTAATTAAGACAAAACTAAAATTAAGCAGTCATAATGTTCGGCAGCATGAAGAGTTAATGAATTTGGATTGTTCAGCTTATCTAAAATCATTAAATAATGTTGTGTTTAATGATAATGCTGGTGCTCCTCTTGAAATTATTACTGGAGTTCCTCAAAAGCAATTTATTAAAGACCCAAAAATAATAGAAGAACAAAGCGATTTTGTAATAAAAACATCAAAACTAATTACTGGATTTAAGCCTCTTGTTTTACCAGTAGAACCTTTAAATCTTCGTTATGTTTATACAGAAGACCAGTGGGATTCAAGTACCATAGTTCCTGCTGAGAATAGTCTTGCATTGGACAAGAGGACATTGCCTAATCAAGGAGATTTATACCCTTATTTGACAATGAATGATTTTTTAACAGATTCAATTGTTAAATTACCTTATGAGGTCGACAGTGATAACTTCCTAACAGTTGGGAACAGGAAATATTTATTGCCAATTAAGGAGGCGTTTTTTAAATATTTTAGTGTTGATGATATCATAAATGATGATTTAATTAAAACTTCCGATTTAGCGGGAGATAGTTTAGAGGTTAAGCTTAGTATTCCGACAAGAAATGGAGGTTATATTACTTATAAAAAAATATATTATCCAATCAGAACGGCTGGAGATGTAAATACAGATCCTCACAGGGGGACTATAATAGAAAAATCCTTTGCTTTATCACTTTATCCTCGTGTTAAAAGCATTAAAAAATCTATCGCTTATTCTGTTGGAATTGCCGATGTAAATCCTATTAATAATGAACCTCTAGACGTTAGATTTTATAATTCCATTAAGGCTAGTGCTGTAAAAGTCAGATATAAATCTCATAGGGCTATTACTCCAGTGAAAACGCTGCAAACAATTCTAGAAGATCAGTTTGATGTCATTGAGGTTAATGTAGGTAGAGTAAGAAATATTATTATACCTAAATGGGTTGAGTATAATGGTAATAGTGGCGATAACTATGAGTTCGCTATTGATTTTGGGACTACAAATTCACATATTGAATATAAAATAGAAGGACATGGATCGGAAAAGGCGTTTGATATTACCGAAAGTGATGAGCAAATTGGCTTTTTAATGCCCACTCCTAATGAATCGCAGCTTAGGTCTCAGTCTATATTAGAAATTCGTGTTGGGGAATCCCATTTAATTCAGGAAGTGATAAGTAAAAACTTTGGAGAAGAGGAAGTACGAAATTCTCCATTTCGTACCTGTTTAGTTCAAAACGCCAATGCCAATTTCGCACTGCCTACAAATGTTTTCACACACACTAATATTGGTTTCGATTATGAAAAAAACACCATAAGACCTTATTTAAAACCATATACTGATTTAAAGTGGGCAAGTGATGATAGCGATAATGTAAAAAGAATTGAGCACTATATTGAGGAAATGTTGACACTTTGCAAAAACAAAGTATTACTGAATAATGGTAATCTAAGCAATACGAAAATCACTTGGTTTTATCCTGTTTCAATGACTACACATCGATTAAATATTTTTAAAACTATATGGCAAGAATCATTCGAAAAGATATTTAATATTGATTTAGATAACCTCACAAGTTATCCAGAAAGTATAGCACCATTTTACTATTATAAGGCAAAGGAAGCAATACACGCTCATGCTAAACCTTCTGTCTCAATTGATATTGGAGGAGGGACGAGTGATGTCATGATTTTTGCTGATGGAGAGCCACAATTAATTACATCATTTAAGTTTGCTGGTAATTCAATTTTCGGAGATGGATTTAATGGTAATATTGGATCGAATGGTTTTGTCCAAAAATTTTATGATCAATTTAAAGAGCAGTTAATTCAAAATGAATTAAAAGCAGAATTAGCGATTTTAGAAAAAATATATAATGAAAACGCTTCTTCGGCAGATTTAGTGAATTTCTTATTTTCATTAAAAAACAACAAGAGTTTAGTAGATAAAGAAATAGAATTAAATTTCGCTAAAATGCTAAAAAGCAATAGCGATTTTAAGATCATCTTTTTACTGTTTTATTCCTCAATAGCATATCATATTGCAGAAATGATGAAAATAAAAGGAATGGAGTCACCTCGTAATATTTTATTTAGTGGAACGGGGTCCAAATCATTAAGCATATTAGATGGTGATAAAACTTTAGGATCACTGACAAAACTTTTTGAAGCAATTTTTGATGAAGTTTTAGGAGGTGATTCAAACATAAAATTAAAAGCGAATGTTAACCCAAAAGAAATTACTTGCAAGGGAGGGTTTTATATTGATGAAAATCTAAATATTGATAGCCATAAAGAATTGATTGAATTTAATGTTGGCAACTTTAATCATAAAAAAGTTCAAAGAAGAACACAAACAGATGGTTTGTCTGTTAGTTATAATGATGTGGATAAAACCTATAGAGGTGGTGTGATAAAAAATGTAGAAGAGTTTTACAAACTATTTATTGAGCTAAATAAATCAATGGACTTTAGGGATGAATTTGGCGTTTCTACAGCTTCCTTAAGAGTTTTTAATGAGCTTAAATCTAATGACCTCGAAGATTCTATTATATCTGGTGTAGATTTAGCTAAAAAGGATTCAGATGATGGTGAGGCCTTAAGTGAAACGTTATTCTTTTATGCACTTACGGGTAAACTAAATGAATTAGCTACAGCACTAAATGAAAATCAAGAATGAAGAAAATAATTCTATTACTTTGGATCGCTCTTGTGCCCATGACATTTATAAGAGCTCAGAACGATTTAGAAAACAAAGAAGTTCACGAACAATTAAACGATTGGGCAGTTGTCAAATTGACTATTGCTTATATGGAAGATTTATATTTATTTACACCTGAAGTAAAGGGAGCTAAAGGGACTAATAAAGAGTATAGCACTTATAAAAGCTTATCTGATAATTATCAGAACTATTCATCTGAAAAGGAAATAGATCTTAATAGTGTTGGTCAGATATTAGAACAAGGTGACTGGGTAACTACAAAAAAAGATGTTTTCGATAAGTATAAAGAATATTTTTTCGCTTCTGAGAGTAGTTTTATTAGCATAGAACCCTATGGGTATAAAGAAGGAAATACTCAACAGAATTTCAATAACACAAAAAAAGCAATAAATAATGAATATAAGAAAATACTAAAAGAGAATAGTGCCATTGAAGAAGAACTCCAGAAAGAGTTAAAGGAAAAAACCATGGAAAATTACGGGGAAACGTTAATCGTAAGAAATCCATTAGAAAGATCTTCAGGTTTGCTGTTTTGGATTTATGGCATTCTAGGTATTTTAGTAAGTTTTATTGTCATATTAATCAATAAGAATAGAAATCTTAAGCGATCTTTAAAAAGAGCAAAACATAAGCCGAAAATTAGTTATTCTAACCTAGATCATTCTAACCTAGATGACATTAGAAAATTAAGGGAGAATATTCAGTGTTTAAAAAATGATAATAAAGATTTAAAAGAGGAAAATGAAACTCTTAAAGTGAGATTAGAAAATTTTAAAAATTCAGTGGGTGTGAAAATCAATAAAACTCACAATTCTGAATCACCCTCTCAAGCTATTGACCTAGAATTCCATCAACCAAAAGCAAATAATCTAATTTACTTGCCTTCCCCTTTTCGAAATTTGACTTTTGCTAATGAGGACGCGAGCAAAGAAAAAAGTTTAAACTCCTTATATAAAGTGGATTTGAATGAACATATGCAAACTGGCGTTTTAACCATTTTAGTAGATGCGGATCTTTCAAGAGCATTAAACTCACCTAACACATATTTAGAAACGGCCTGTGTTTATGACAATGAACACTCCAATAACGCAAGAGCTATCAAAGTAATTGAAAATGGTGAAATTAAGCTTAATGGCGAAGATTGGATAGTAACAAAAAAGGTTAGAATTAAATTTATATAACAAGATGTTTGATATAATAGAATACGAATACTTAGAAGCAATTATTATTACTTTTATTATAGTATTACAAGTCTACTTAGCGTATAAATTATGGTTTAAGATTGTTGAATACCGTGCAATTTATGACTTTGAAGATTTGCCAATAATTACAGGTAAATATGTGCCAAAACTTGTTTTTGATGAAGGCCATGTAGATGATATATTATCATTTGATGAAGAAGGAGGTGACATAAGCATTACATATCTTAAATATTCAGCTAAAAGTAAGGTATTGACAACTATAGTGAAATACATCAATGTCTATTTAATAAAAAACAAAGGAGCTTCAATCGATTTTCATCTCATTAAAGACATTGTAGATAAGCATACCGAAACTATTGAAACCGAAATTGAAAATAGGATTCCTGCACCTTTATATTTGGGATTAGCAGCGACAATGATCGGAATAATAGTAGGGCTTTTTTCGGTTGATTTTAGTGATGGAAATGATGCATTAGATGCTATACAACCTTTAATCAACGGAGTGAAATGGGCTATGTCTGCAAGTGTTATTGGGTTGATAATAACAACCATTTTCTCGATTACTATATACAAAGATGCTCAAACTGAAGCGGATGAAGAAAAAAGTGAGTTTCTTTCAAAGTTACAGTCAGAATTAATGCCTAGAATGGCAACTGGTAACCTTCCAGAAGTTTCTATTTTATCTGATAAGCTTGATGTTTTTGCAAGAGCTACAAATAGCACCGTTTCGCAGTTAGTGGAGATAGTAAAGGTTTCTCATGACTCTGTTGCTAAGGAACAAAAATTAATACAGGAGATATCAAATCTTGATATTAAAGGAATGACGACTGCAAATGTGAAAATATTTAAAAGCCTCGATGAAATGATGGGTTCCTTCCAGAATTTCGCGAAATATTATAATGAGTTAGACAAATCAATGGCTAGTACTTCTGAATTGTTAGTTAGCCTTAAGCATTTTGTAAGCAACACTCAAAATGTGAATGTTGTATTACTAGATATAAAAGATAGCATTACTCAAAGTCATCAGGCAACATCATTTTTTAATAAACATATTCAGTCTTTCGAAAGGTACAATGATGCTGTTAATGAGGCAGTAGCTAAAAATGATTCTGCTTTTCAAGAAGCAATTGCGCAGTTAAGTAAAGCAACTCAAACACAGTTTGACTCTTTCAATGAATTGATCTCTAAGTTTGACTCTAAGCTATCTGAAGCATTTACTATATCTGTAGAGAAGTTCACCGCGACTATGGATTCACAAGTCCTAAGAACAGAAGAGGCTTTTGAAAAAGGAAGGCCAAAATTTGAGAAACTAGACAACTTAGATAAACTGGTTAAGTTAGATGCTATAGAAGAAAGATTAGCTAGCCTTGAAGGTAAATTAGTACATGTGATTTCGAACGGCAACAAGGAGTTAATTTCGGCATTATCAAATTTAAAGAATTTAGGAGGAAATAATCAGATCACAAGTAGTCCTGGGAAACAAAAAAAATCATTTGCTCATGGGCTTTTAACTGTTATGAAAATAGGAGCTTATACAGTAATTATTAGTTATGGTATTCATTCAATGCTAATATATTTTAATTATATAAAATAATGAAAAAGGCTGGTTTCTTTTGGATAGGATATGCCGATTTAATGACTAGCTTATTTTTTATTATGCTAGTTCTTTATGTGGTTTCATTTGCGCTTTACAAAAAGCAAATAGATAAAATTGATGTTCTAACTGCTACTTTAGAAAATACAATTAAGGAACTTTCAATATCAGCTGAAAAAGCAAAGATATTAGAGGCTGTTGAGAAGAATTTAGAGCCTTTAAAAAGCGATACTAGCCTTTTTAGGTATGAAGAGAAATATAAAAGATTTACTCTCGCTTTTGATGTTAAATTTAAAACTAATAAGGCTGAAATTAAATTAGACGAATTAGAAGATTTTGAAACAACCTCAAACAAGATTCGGAATGTTGGAATAAAGCTTCAAAAAACAATTGATTATTTAGCTACAAAAAAAGTACAGGATTCAACAATGAGAAATGTATCATATCTAGTTATAATTTCTGGCTATGCCTCTAAATTAATCGATCCAAAAGAAAAAAATGATTATGTGTTAAGTTATAATAGAGCTTACTGTTTATGGAGCTATTGGAAGAAATTAGGAATTGATTTTGAAGATGAAAAATATAAGGGATTAATTGACTTACAAATTTCCGGAAATGGATGGGGAGGTGTAGGAAGATTTAAAAGAGATTTAAAAGAAGATTTTAAAAATGAGTCTAAAAATCAAAGATTTATTATTCAGGTTTTACCTAAAATAGGAAAAGCAATTTAATAATGAAAAAAACAGGGTTTTTTTGGGTGGGTTACGCAGATTTAATGACAAGTTTATTTTTTGTTATGCTTGTATTGTATGTGATTTCATTTACAATTTTAAAATCAAAACAAGGTGAACTACAGGCCGCAGCAGATCAGCTAGAAGTGATAAATAATGTTCAATTAGCATTAGAAGGATTAGATCCAGATTATTTCAGTTTTGACGATGTAAATAAGAGGTACAGGATAAAAAATGACATTTCCTTTGAGAGCGGAAGTTCCGACATTACGAACATTCCTCTTGCTAAGAGGAGAGAACTATTTAAAGCAGGCACTGCGCTTTATAATAAGGTGAAGGGAATAATAAGAGATAATCCGAAGGTTGATTATTTATTAATTATTGAAGGGAATACTCAGAGATCCTATAATAATTGGATAACAATGCCTAATAAAGGATATGAATTGAGCTATAAACGGGCACTATCTCTTTTTAATTATTGGAAAAGCAGAGGTCTTGACTTTAGAGATTTAGGGTCTCAATGTGAAATAATAATCGCTGGAAGTGGATATTTCGGATATTCAAGAGATATTAATGATGAGAGTAACAATCGAAAGTTTTCAATCCAAGTAACTTCAAAAGTAGGTAAATTTTTAAACACGAAAAATACTGATGAGAAATAGTAGAATAATTTTTAATTTAAGAGGCACATTAGTAGTTGTTTTGCTCGGGGGATGTTCATTTTTTCTATTTTCCTGTGAGCATTTCTCAAATGCAGGAAGAGCAAAGATGATTGAAACTGCTATGGCGAAAAGCGAGTCAAATAGAGAGGCCACTAATCCTACTCCTGAAACTATAAAAAATAATAACATTCCAGGGCGTGTTAATATTGATGATGTGGTTACACCACAGGAAAAGAGTAAAATTCAAAAAAAATTAAAGCATGACAAAATCTCTCCCGCAAAGGGCGTGCTTATTCAAGTTGAAGGTCTTATTCTAAAAGAAGTTACTAAATTGACTATAGATCTGAAGACATCAGAATCTCAACTCGAACAAATATTTGCTATGAATAAATATGTTAATCAGAATTGGCATTATGTTTATGATCCCTATTTGGCCTCTGACACATGGAGATCTGCCGAAGCGACTTTATCATTAAAATACAAGGGAATTTACTCAGGTGATTGTGATGATTTCGCTATTTTAATGGCTTCTTTTGCAAGACAAATAGGATTAGAGTCTAGGATGGTTGGAGCATTAGATAGTGATGGAAACGGTCATGCTTTTGCTGAATTTCTTCTTCCGCCTAGTATCGAAACAAATTCATTATTGAAAGGGAAAGACTCTAGAACTGATTCTGATGGTAAATGGATAAGTTTAGACTGGTTTGAAGGTAGTATGCATGAGAAGTATAAAAATAATCTAGTAGTATTTGAGGGTATATAATTATGAGATTAATTTATTCACGGCTACTTTTATTTCTTTGCTTTTTCCTTTTCACGGCATGCACTTCTAAAAGTAAGCAACAATCAGATAGAAATAGAAAAGACTCTCCAGAAATACATAATTCCAATAATAAAAACAAAACTTCTCCTCAAAGGGTAAGTAAAACTGGGGATCTAATTATAGCGTCTTGGAACATTCAAGACCTAGGAAGAACAAAGGATAGTCTCGAATTAGTCCAAATCGCACAAATCATAAAAGATTTTGATGTTGTTGCTTTGCAGGAAGTAGTGGCAAAAGACCCTGCAGGCGTGCAAGCAGTGGCAAGAATAGCCGATGAATTAAATAGAATGGGAAGTAAATGGAATTATAGCGTTAGTGACGCGACAAATAGTCCCTCAGCTTATATTAGTGAGCGGTATGCTTTTTTATGGAAAACATCAAAAGTAAAACTAGTTAAGAAACCTTATCTAGATAAAGAGCTAGAAGTGCTTTGTAATAGAGAACCTTATATAGCGAGTTTTAAAGTGAAAAAGGGAGAGGGAACTTTTTTCGTGATAAATTACCATTCACGAAAACACGATGATAATCCTGAGGATGAAATTGTTTACTTTAAGGAATATCCTAAAAGATTAAAAAGCGAGAGGATTTTTATTGTTGGAGATTTCAATTTAAATGAAAAACACAAAGTTTGGAACCCACTATATAAATTAGGTTTTCAACCTTCATTAAAAAACACTCCAACTACCTTGAAAATAAAATGTCGATACGGCAACTATTTAAATCATTCTATAGACAATATTTATTACGACACCTCAAATATTGAATTAATTAATGCTGGAAGAATGGATTTTGTGCATGACTGTGAAAATCTTAAAAATGCACGTCATTTATCTGACCATTTACCTGTTTTCTTAGAGTGTAGTCTTTTTTAAAAAGCGTTTCACTTTTAGTGTTTTAGATAATAGTCACTCATTGAAGTTTGACCGTATTATCAAAGAAGTCTTTACGGAAAATAATGTATTGAGAATTCAATTGTCCTTATGAGACGGAAGAGTATTAAATCAATTATAAATTAACTTAGTGCTGTCTAAAGATGGGGAGTGTCATACTTAGCCTTATTAGTGTAAGATAAATATTGTTGTTTGGTTATAAGTAGACGTTTACGGCAGATTAAGACAAAGAATCCCAAAACACGTTTTGTGATCTTTTTGAAATGTTAGAGCATAAAAAAAGGGAAGCGTTTGCTTCCCTTAATTTTTGTTGGCGGTCTGGACGAGACTCGAACTCGCGACCACCTGCGTGACAGGCAGGTATTCTAACCAACTGAACTACCAGACCAGTTTTCTTGTACTCTAAGTCTTCTAATCGTTTCGATAATCATCGATAGAACTATAAGACCAAAACTTCTTTATGCTGCTTTTCTCTAAAAGCGGAGCGCAAAGATAATTCCTTTTTTACTTTCAGCAAGTGGTTTACTGAAAAAAAATAAAAAAAGTTTCATTCTTATCTCATTTACCTTTGTGAAGCCTAGCATATCTAGGAAATGTTATATTTACACTAACCATAGATTTAGAGCAAATGAAATTCATATTCGGCATAATGATGCTTTTTTTACCGTTAATTTTCACAGCGCAGATTAGTCTAAACGAATTATCTGCCAAGGGAGGTGTCGTAAATATGGGAGAAAATGAAGACTGGTTAGAGATTATAAATATCGGTTCTGAATCTCTTTTTTTAGCAGACTATTATTTGTCAGATAATGCAGATGATCTTCAGAAATGGAATATGCCGGCATATACACTTGCTCCAGGTGAGATACTGCTTGTGTTAGCTTCTGGAAATGATGTGGGTATTGCATCAGGTGTTTGGCAGTCTTTCGTGCTGGCAGAAAACAACTGGAAATATTTACCAGGAACTACTGAGCCTTCTTTAGATTGGAATTCATTAGAATTTAATGATTCCACTTGGGAAGAAGCTGCGGGAGGATTTGGCTATGCCGATGAAGATGATGGAACAGAGCTAGAAGGATTTCCATCGGTATATATAAGAAAGACTTTTCAGGTTTCAGACGCTTCGGCAATCTCTGAAATGATTTTACATGCAGATTACGATGATGCTTTTGTGGCCTATTTGAATGGAACAGAAATAGCTCGTTCATCAAACATAGAAGGATTTCCACCAGCATACGATTCGTATGCCACTGTAGACCACGAAGCCAATCTTCACGAAGGAGGTATCCCCGAAATGTATACACTGAGCCCAGCAGAGATTGATGCTTTAGTTCAAAATGGTGACAATGTGTTGGCTATTCAAACGCACAATGTTTCAGCTGAAAGTTCTGATATGAGTAGTAATTTCTTTTTGAGCGGCTTGCTCGCTTCTTTTAACCCATCATATCTGCCGCTGCCAGTTTGGTATCAACCATTTGTGAATTCTATATTTTTCGAGACTAATTTTAAGTTAAGCCCCGGTGAAACTGTGTTTGTGACCAGTGTATTTGGAGATATTACAGATGTAGTAGTCCTACCAGAAGACTTAACTAGTGGACTTTCTTACGGAAGAGACCCAGATGGGACAGGTCCATGGTGTTATTTTGATGTACCCTCTCCAGCAGGTGCTAATATGAATAGCTGGTGTTATGCTGGAATAGCCGAAGAACCTGTTGTTAGCTTGCCTTCGGGATGGTATACTTCAAATCAGACATTAACTACAGATGCACCATTTAATGCAGTAAGATTCACTACCAATGGAGATATTCCTAGTGAAGAATCATCTTTGTTTAATGAAGCTGAGGTAGATGAGAATGTTTCTTATTCATTCAGGGCATTCTCTCAGCAGAACTTGCTGCCGAGTCCAGTAGTAGATAGAACATTCATTCTAGATGAAGATAATCATGCGCTTCCTGTATTTTCTATCCATACAGATGAGGCTCATCTTTGGGATTGGGAAGATGGAATCTACGTGTATGGCCCAAATGCAGATACAGATAACTTTCCCTACTTCGGGAGTAATTTCTGGGAGCCATGGTCACGTTTCTCCAGAGTTGAATTTTTTAATGGAAATAAAGAGCTAAAAGCAGAAGAGTATCTGGACTTAGAAATCCATGGAGGATGGAGCAGGGGAGAAAACCAAAAGTCCTTTCGATTTGATTTTAAATCTGTTTACACTGGAAATTTAGAGGAGTCTCTGTTTTCTCAAAAGCCATTTATAGCAGACGTAAACAATATTAATATCAGAACAGGAGGTCAGCATCTATGGACAGATAAAATCCAAGATGGTCTTTTCTCAAGAGTAGTAAATGACCTTCATTTAGATAACATGGCTTATGAGCCATGCTTACTTTATTTAAATGGTGAATTCTGGGGTGTTTATGCTATGCGTGAAAAAATGGATGAGCATTACGCAGAATCCAACCATGAGGTGAATTCTAATGAAGTAGACCTATTAAATTCGTGGGGAGTTTTAGAGGGCACAGATGCTCACTTTATAGAGACCTATGAAGTTTTAATGGAGGCCAACTCTAATTTCTCTGAATTCTATCAAGTGGCTAATAGCAGGTTAGATCTAGAGAATTACATAGATTACTTTATAGCAGAAACCTATCTGCAGAACAAAGATTGGATGGGCATAGAATGGGGGATAAACAATGTGAAATTATGGAGACCCCAGACAGAAGCAGGAAGATGGAGGTACATGATGTATGATCTAGATTTTGGATTTTCTTTTCTATGGGGTTCTGTTGATGATAATTTTATAGCTAAAGCTAAAAACCCACCTTATCCATCTATGCACTCAGAGTTGTTTAATAAATTGTTAACCAATAATCAGTTCAAATGTGAGTTCGCTCAGCGTTATGCAGATGTAATTAACACAGTATTTCAGCCATCTTATTTCACCGAGAAAAAGGATGAGATAGTAAGCCAGATGGAAGGCGCTATGACCATTCATGCAGATAGATGGGCAGAAAACGTACCTGTGGAACAATGGTATGTAGATGTCAATCAAATAGCAAACTATAACACATCTAGAATACCTACGGCTAGAGCGCATGTAAATGATGAACTGAACCTAGGAGGCCAAACCGTGATGACCTTTAATGTACTTCCAGAAGGAGCAGGAACCATTCAAGTAAACACGATAGAGCCAGAGTCATTTCCATGGACTGGCGTGTATTTTAATGGCTGCCCAGTTCAGATTATAGCTACTCCCAATGAAGGTTTTGTTTTTGATTCTTGGAATGCCAATGGCATAATTACAGAAGGCTCAGGAGAAGCTGTATTACTTGAGAATTTATTCCAAAACGATACATTCACAGCCAACTTCCTCACTGCCGGAGTAAACGTGACAGAGATAGAAACTGTTATAAATTTAGAGGTGTTTCCTAATCCAACGAATGGATTTACCACCATAAGTTATGAGTCCTCCAAAGTAGAAGAAGTTCAAATAGCGGTCTATGACATGGCAGGAAAGCAAGTGTTTTCTAAGCAAGTAATGAAAGGGAATAGAGAATTAATATTTCCTGTAGACTTAACCTTTTATGAAAAAGGAATGTACTTGGTAGAATTAAAGTCTGACTCTAACATAATTTCCAGAAGAGTAGCGTTGCAATAGCAGATAAGCGCACCATCTAACTAGGGACTAAAACTAGTAATAGCATCCAGAACCCTTTCGACTTTGGACTAAAGCAGTATTAGCATCCAGAAACTTTCCGACTTTTGACTAAAAGAGCGCAGCTCTGACTCTTGACTAAGGGAGAATTAGCATCCAGCCGACTATCGACTAAGCCAGTATTAGCATCAAGAATTAACTAAAGCATTTTCTTCCTTTTGACTAAGTATTGAAGAAGGATTTGATTGAATCCAGCATTGATGTCTGCTTCTACGAAATCTATTCCGTACTGTCCGCATTTGAGCTTTAGTTCAGCGGCAAATTCAGTTATACCTTTTACATACTCCTCTCTTACATCTCTTGGGTTAACCTTTACTTCATCGCCACTTTCCATATCTACAAACGTGTAAGGTCTGTTGGCAAAGTCAAAGTCTATTTCCTTAGATTTATCTACCGTATGAAATAAAATAACCTCGTGTTTGTTGTGTTTTAAATGTTGCAACGCAGAAAACAACTCCTCAGACCTTTCGGAGTTATCTAGCATGTCTGAGAATATAACTACAAGTGAGCGCCTAGGAATACTTTCCGCTATTTCATGAAGAGCGTCTACGGTAAATGTTTTTTTCTGGCTGGGCTTATCTATGTCATTCAGGAGGCCCTCTAGCTCATTGTAAAGAAACTGGTGGTGTGTAGCACTGCTTTTAGCCTTGGTTTTTAAAGAAACAGTATCAGAAAAAAGACTCAGACCTACGGCATCTCGCTGCCTTCTGAATAATTCTATCATAGCCGCAGAGGCGTATATGGAAAATTTAAGTTTGTTTAGGTCATCAGAGTCCGCTTTTACACCAGAAGGGAAATACATACTAGAGCTATGATCTATCACTAAATGACATCTCAAGTTGGTTTCTTCCTCGTATCGTTTCACAAAAAGTTTTTCGGAACGGGCATAAAGCTTCCAGTCGATATGTCTGGTAGATTCTCCAGTGTTATACAATCTATGTTCGGCAAACTCTACGGAGAATCCATGAAATGGACTTTTATGCATTCCTGTTATGAATCCTTCTACAGCTTGTTTAGCCATGAACTCAAGCTTACTCAGCTGCTGAAATTTCCTTCTATCTATATTTAATGCCATATCCTTTTCGGTAGATGCTAATTTAACGAAACTCAGCTACCAATAGTTGTGAAAAATCATTAATACCTATTTAAATTATAAATGGTTAATGATGAATTATTAATGCTTTATTCTATTCATTCTTTATAATCGGGGTTTGATAACTAGGAGATTGTTATAGTCTTAAATATCATTCTAAGACTTCTTTCGTCTAAAATTAAACTTTCTTCATTGTCCATTCTTAATTTGTTATGTCTTCCGTCTGAAATCAAAGTTCCCTAACTTTGATTCATGGAAATAACCACACTTCTTCAAAACGAATTTGCGGTAGAGTTTGAATCAGCTTTAATTTTAGAAATAGCTGACTGCGGAGAATTAAGAACCATCGCACCGCATACTCCTATGATGGAAATAGGACAGGAGATTTCTCGGATACCTCTTCTGGTCTCTGGTTCAATTAAAATATTTACAGAAGATGCTTCAGGAGATGAGTTGTTTCTATACTATTTAGAGCATGGAGATACGTGTGCTATGACGCTTAAGTGCTGCACTGGAAAAAAGAAAAGTACCATAAGTGCCATTACAGATGAGGAGACCACAATCATTTTTATTCCAGTCCAAAAAATGGATGAGTGGATGGTGAAATACGTAAGTTGGAGAAACTTTGTACTTGATAGCCACCATAGCAGAATGCAAGAATTATTGGAAGCTGTAGATAGTTTGGCATTTATGAATATGGAAGAAAGACTTAAGAAATATCTACATGATAAAGTCCTAGTTTCTAAATCGGCAGAAATTCAAATAACCCATGCAGAAATTGCACGAGATTTACATTCTTCCAGGGTAGTTATATCTAGGCTAATGAAAAAACTGGAAAATAATGGTGAGGTAGTGCAGAGTAGAAACAAGGTGTCGTTGCCAGAGTATGCCCAGAAGCTTAAGTAACCTAAGTCACTCGACTTGCTGTATTGACTCTGTATCTTTGCCCATTAATTACTAATTACATGATAGAATTTTTAAGTCAGCCGTGGCCTTGGTACGTTGCAGGACCGTTGATTACCTTAATAATGGTTTCCCTGTTTTTCTTCGGGAAAACATTTGGAGTATCCTCTAATCTTAGTACGCTATGTGCAGCCGCTGGTGCAGGTAAAAAGGTTGAATTTTTTAAATTTGATTGGAAGTCCAGAGTGTGGAACTTGATATTCTTAGGGGGGCTAGTTATAGGAGGAGTTATCTCTTCTACTCTTCTCAAGAATCCAAATAATATAGAGCTCAACCCCAGAATAGAAGAAATACTAAGCACTCATGGTATCCTGAATGAGGGAATGCTTCCTTCAGAATTATTTGGATTAGATGCTTTGTTTACGGTGAAAGGATTTCTGATTCTTCTCATAGGGGGATTTCTAGTAGGATTCGGGGCGCGGTATGCAGGAGGCTGCACATCAGGCCATGCCATAAGCGGATTGAGTAATCTTCAATTGCCATCCTTAGTAGCAGTCATTGGGTTTTTTATAGGCGGCTTAGCAATGGTTCATTTATTCTTCCCTTTAATATTTTAGAAAATGAAGTTGATTAAATTTTTAATAGCCGGCATTTTTTTCGGTATTATATTGTCTAAATCAGAGGCTCTCTCGTGGTTTAGAATATTCGAAATGTTTCAGTTCCAGTCTTTTCATATGTATGGAATAATCGGAAGTGCGGTAACTCTGGGGGCTTTGGCTGTGTTTATCATTAAAAAGACAGGAGCCAAAGATTACACAGGAGAACCTATTACATTTCCGCTCAAAAACAAAACCTACATAAATGGAATTCTAGGAGGCACTCTTTTCGGGTTTGGTTGGGCTTTGGCAGGCGCATGTCCAGGACCTATGTTCGTACTCCTAGGTCAAGGGTTTGTCTCTATTCTGGTAGTAATCGGTGGAGCTATTCTAGGTACATTTGTTTTCGGGATGATTAAAAAATATTTACCTTTCTAAATGGAAGAAACCTTACTCATAGGGTATGGATTTGCCATTGTTATAGGATTAATAATGGGGCTTTTAGGCGGAGGAGGAAGTATACTCACTGTTCCTGTATTCGTCTATTTGTTAGGTTTTGATGAGGTGACTTCTACAGCATATTCACTTTTTGTAATAGGGGTGACTTCTACAGTAGGTGCTGGAAAAAATGTACTCAGAAATAATGTAGACTTTAAAAGTGCTCTGGCTTTTGGGTTGCCCTCTTTTATAGCTATTTATTTTACCAGAAGGTACCTCATTCCAGAAATTCCAGAGGAAATATTCACGTTAGGTACAGAGGTGTTTTCCAGAAAAACATTGATGATGTTATTCTTTTCACTTTTATTAATCGTAGCCGCACTGCCTATGATTAAGAAGAGAAAACTCATCTCTTTGGATAATTTAGGCAAAGAGCTTCCTTATGCTAAAATGGCGTTTCAAGGGTCGGCTATAGGCTTTCTGGCAGGGCTAGTAGGTGCTGGAGGCGGCTTTTTAATCCTTCCGGCTTTGGTGTTGTTATCGAAGCTTCCCATGAAGAAGGCTGTGGGAACTACATTGTTTATAATAGCATTTAATTCGCTCATTGGTTTTTCTGGTGATGTTCAAAACATAGAGATAGACTGGATGTTTTTACTCCCGTTTACGGCATTTTCGATAGGTGGAATATTGCTTGGCGTTTATTTCTCTAGATTCATAGAAGGACCTAAGTTAAAACGAGGCTTCGGCTTCTTTGTCCTGGTGATGGCCGCTTACATTATAGTAAAGGAGTTAATTTTATAATAAAAGTTTAACATGAGTTTGGTTTTGCGTTGCAACGCTTATGGCAGAACTAAATAACTTTGTACAACAAATAAGAGCATGGTAATACAGCAGATATATACAGGATGTTTATCGCAAGGTGCATATTACATCGAAAGTGAAGGAGAAGTGGCTATCATAGACCCACTAAGAGAAGTTCAGCCATATATAGAAATGGCAGAGGGAAAGAGAGCGAAGATTAAGTACATTTTCGAAACACACTTTCATGCTGATTTCGTAAGTGGGCACGTAACTCTTTCTGAAAAAACGGGAGCACCTATTGTTTTCGGACCGAATGCTTCCCCTTCTTTTGAAGCTATAACAGCTGAAGATGGACAGGAGTTTAAGCTGGGTAATTTAACTATAGTAGTGCTTCATACTCCAGGGCACACTATGGAGAGCACTACTTATTTACTGAGAGATGCAGCAGGCAAAGACACGGCTATTTTCTCTGGAGATACATTGTTCTTAGGAGATGTGGGGAGACCAGATTTAGCTCAGAAAGCCGCTACCATGACTCAGGAAGATTTAGCAGGAATACTGTTTGATAGCTTGAGAAATAAGATAATGACATTAGCAGATGATATTACTGTTTATCCTGCTCACGGAGCAGGGTCAGCATGTGGGAAGAATATGAGTAAAGAGACTGTAGGAAATTTAGGAGACCAAAAGGCTACCAACTATGCGTTGAGGGCAGACATGACTAAAGAGGAATTTATAGCAGAGGTTACAGATGGGTTATTAGCTCCTCCAGCCTATTTTCCTTTGAATGTGAAAATGAATAAGGAAGGCTACGCCAGCATAGATGAGGTGATAAAAAGAGGAGATGTGGCTCTTTCTCCAGCAGCGTTTGAAACAGCAGCCAACGAGACGGGAGCAATAGTGCTAGATGTACGTCACCAAGATAGATTTGTGTTAGAGCATATTCCTAATTCTATTTTCATAGGAATTGAAGGTGGATTTGCGCCATGGGTAGGGGCACTTATTAAAGATGTGGGACAGCCTATTCTTCTTGTCGTAGAAGACGATGCCATAGAAGAATCTATTACGAGACTGTCTAGAGTAGGATTTGATAATGTACTAGGGTATTTAGAAGGAGGATTAGAACAGTGGAAAGCAGCTGGAAAAGAGGTGGAGAGTTTAGAGTCTATTCCAGCAGAGCAGTTTGCAGCTCAGGTAGAAGAAGACGGGAGAAAAATATTTGATGTAAGAAAACCAGGAGAATGGGATGCAGAGCATTTGCCAGATGCAGAAAACACGTCATTAGGCGAGTTGAATAATCATCTAGCTGAATTCCCTAAAGAAGGCAAGTTTTATATTCACTGTGCAGGAGGTTACCGTTCGGTAATAGCATCATCTATTCTTAAGTCGAGAGGCATTCATAATATGATAGACGTAAAAGGAGGATTCGATGACATCAAGAATACGGAACTGAAGACATCTACTTTTGTTTGTCCAGATTCGTAGTCATTTTCCTTAGCAGCTAACCTAGTATTAGAATGAGCATTAATAATTCATCATTGACCATTAATAATTAAGCTAGTATTAGAATCTCGAATTTATAATTCATCATTAACCATTAATAATTAAAAGCAATGGAACAATTAAACGCGGAGCAGTGGAAAGAGAAGCTAGATGCTTCATCAGATGGGATTATCGTAGATGTGAGAACTCCAGTAGAATGGGAGGAAGGGATAATTCCGAATGCAGTTTTAAATAACATTCATGAGCAACAAGGGTTTATGGATTACGTGGAGTCTTTAGATAAAGAAAAGGAGTATTTCATTTACTGCAGAAGTGGCGCTAGAAGTGGAAATGCCTGCGCTTACATGGATAGTCTTGGGTTCACCAATACCTATAATTTGGCTGGTGGAATTATGAATTGGCCTTTTGAGAAGGCTTAGAAATGATTATTCATCTTTGATTGGTGTTAAACTGTTGTGATGATCAGGGTAAAAAAACACCAAACTATTCTCATTAGCCTCTCTCTCTTTGGATTTAGGACCTTTTCTTTCCAGAGCCACACCTTGTGGAGAAAATAAGATGGACAATAAGCGGAGCAGATGAAGGACTCTAGACTCTTGACTAAAGAGCGTAGCGAGACTTTCGACTAACTGGTATTAGAATCTCGAATTAACCATTAATACTTAAAAAAGGTAAACTCTTTCACTAATTTTACTCCATCTAATTTCATTTATGAAAGTAACTTTTTTAGGAACAGGAACCAGTCAGGGCGTGCCAGTAATCGCGTGTGACTGTGCTGTGTGTAAGTCTGAGGACCCTAAAGATAAAAGACTGCGAGTAAGTGTGCTTATAGAGGTTAATGGACTAAGTATACTTATAGATTCTGGGCCAGATTTCAGGCAGCAGATGCTCCAAGAAAACGTCCAAAAGTTAGACGCTATTCTTTTCACTCACGAGCACAAAGACCACACCGCGGGATTAGATGATGTAAGAGCCTTCAATTTCAAGTACAATAAGGATATGGATGTCTATGCACATCCTAGAGTTCAGGAAGCGTTAAAGATGGAGTTCAGTTACATCTTCGCAGAATTTACATACACAGGAGTTCCTAAAGTTCAGCTACATAATATTTCTAAAGAAAGAGCCTTCACCATAGAATCTAAAGTAGAAGTTACTCCTATAGAAGTGCTTCATTATAAGCTGCCCGTACTCGGTTTTAGAATAGAGAACTTTACATACATAACAGATGCTAAAACCATTTCTCCTGAAGAAAAAGACAAGTTCCGAGGGACAGAAGTTTTAGTCTTAAATGCGCTGCACAGAAAAGACCATATCAGTCATTTTAATTTACAGGAGGCACTGGACTTAATAGCAGAAATTCAGCCTAAGCAGGCCTACCTTACTCATATTTCTCATTTGTTTGATAGGCATGAGGATATTTTAAGAGACTTACCAGAAAATGTTTTTGTAGCGTTTGATGGGTTAAAAATAGAATTATAGATGGGAAATAAGTTGCTGTATAATTTAATCGTAAAACCGCTTTCCTGGCTCCCGTTCTGGATGCTTTATGTCATTTCAGATGTGGCTAAATTTTTTATTTACACGGTTTTTGGTTACCGAAAAAAAGTGGTGTTGACTAATATGAGAAACTCTTTTCCTGAAAAAAGCGAAAAGGAAATATCCACATTAGCCAGCGAGTTTTATAGTCATTTCGCAGATGTTATAGTAGAGAGTGTGAAGCTGTTTAGCATTTCAGAAGCTAACCTAGCCAAGCGAATGGTTTCTATGAATTCTGAACTCTTTGACGCATACTATGAGGAAGGCAGAGATGTTATTATGGTGTCGAGTCATTTCGGGAATTGGGAGATGTGTGCTACCTTCGGTCAGCATCACATGCCACATTCTACTAGAGGTGTTTACATGCCTATGAAAAACAAGTACTGGAATGAGAAGGCCAAAACATCTAGGTCTAGGTTCGGAATGAACTTAGTTCCTAGGAAAGAAGCGATCAGCCAGTTAGGTATTTCAGAGGTCCCTGTGGCGCTCATTCTATTGGTAGATCAGAGTCCACATAAGGATAAAAGATGTTATTGGACTAACTTCTTAAATCAGGAAACTGCCGTAAACTTCGGGATGGAGAGGTTAGCTACCGACCATAACGCAGTAGTTATATATGGCGATATTCAAAAGGTGAAAAGAGGGTACTTCGAGGTTACATATACGGTTATATCAGATGATCCTACCTCTCATCCTTATGGATGGTTGACCGAGAAGACGACCCAGAAAATCGAAGAAAAAGTTAGAGAGTACCCTCAATACTGGCTTTGGACCCATAAGAGGTGGAAAAGAACAAGGAGAGAAGATGAAGAGTTATGTAACGTAATAGAAAAAGCATGAGTTTCGCAGATCATACGCCATTGGCAGAGAGGATGCGGCCTAAAACTCTGGATGAGTATATCGGTCAGGGTCATTTGGTAGGTCAGAACTCGGTGCTCCGAAGAACGTTATCTAGTGGGAATATTCCTTCATTAATTCTATGGGGACCTCCCGGAGTAGGAAAAACTACTTTGGCTCAGATTATAGCCACTTTGGTGAAAAGGCCATTTTATACGTTGAGTGCTATAAGCTCAGGTGTTAAAGATATTCGAGAGGTAATCGAGAAGGTGAAGAACCAAGGGTTATTTGGCGGAGGAAGCGCCATTCTTTTTATAGATGAGATTCACCGTTTTAGTAAAAGTCAGCAGGATTCTTTGCTAGGAGCGGTAGAAAAAGGAACTATCACACTCATAGGAGCTACTACTGAGAATCCCAGTTTTGAGGTCATTTCCGCACTTCTCAGTAGGTGCCAAGTGTACACCTTGAAGTCCCACACTAAGGATGATCTAGAGGGTTTGTTACAGCGAGCAGTGGCGTCAGAATCTGCGTTGCAACGCAAAAAAATAAGTCTCCTAGAAACCAAAGCCTTATTAAAACTGAGCGGAGGAGATGCCAGAAGAATGCTGAACTGTTTAGAGCTGGTGATTTCCAGTGCCAACGAAGATGAGTTGGTTGTAACAGATGAGCTAGTAACCTCTTTAGTGCAGCAGAACTTGTCTAAATATGACAAGGACGGAGAACAGCATTATGACATCGTTTCTGCCTTAATAAAGTCTATTAGAGGAAGCGACCCTAATGCGGCAGTTTACTACTTGGCCAGAATGATAGAAGGCGGAGAAGACCCTAAATTTATAGCCAGGAGATTATTGATCTCAGCGTCTGAAGATATAGGAAATGCGAACCCTACAGCGCTGGTGATAGCCAATGCAGCATTCGATGCCGTAGAAAGAATCGGATTCCCAGAAGGGAGGATAGTTCTAAGTCAGTGCGCAGTTTATTTAGCCACTAGTCCTAAATCTAATAGTACGTATATGGCCATTAATATGGCTCAGGGAGAGGTGCGTAACTCAGGAGATTTATCGGTTCCGCTGGCACTTAGAAATGCACCTACCAAGCTTATGAAAGAGCTGGGGTATGGTGAAGATTATAAATACAGTCATAACGGAGAAGGAAATTTTCAAAGTCAAGAGTTTTTGCCTAAAGAAATTTCGGGTATGCGGTTTTATGAACCTGGAAACAATTCCAGAGAATTAAAGGACCGCCAGAAATTAAAAGAACTCTGGAAAGAAAAGTATGGATATTAGATTATGATAATCAGAGGAGTGTGTATGGTATTGATTGATTTTTAAGTTCTTAAAACCGTTAACAAGTAGATTCTCCTAAATTTGCCCCAACTATTAAAAAACAAAAAATGAAAGCATATGTTTTCCCTGGCCAAGGAGCTCAATTTCCTGGGATGGCTAAAGATATTTATGATAGCAGTTCTAAAGCACAAGAACGATTTGCTGAAGCCAAAGAAATCTTAGGGTTCGATATAAAAGAAATCATGTTCAATGGGTCTGACGAAGACCTCAAACAAACTAAAGTGACTCAACCAGCAATTTTTCTTCATTCGGTGTTATTGGCTGAAGAGTTAGGGAGTTCCTTTATGCCAGATATGACCGCTGGTCATAGTTTGGGAGAGTTTTCTGCTCTAGTAGCTTGTGGAGCATTGGACTTCCATAACGGATTAAGCTTGGTTTCCAAAAGAGCCATGGCCATGCAGAAAGCATGTGAATTAAACCCAAGCACCATGGCCGCTATTCTAGGTTTAGAGGATGCTGTAGTAGAAAGCATTTGTGCAGATACAGATGGAGTAGTAGTAGCAGCTAACTACAACTGTCCGGGTCAGCTTGTAATCAGTGGAAGTAATGACGCCATAGATAAGGCATGTGAAGCTTTAACAGCTGCTGGAGCCAAAAGAGCTATAAAACTTCCAGTAGGAGGAGCTTTTCACTCACCATTAATGGAGCCGGCTAGAGAAGAATTAGCTGCAGCTATTCAAGAGGCTAATTTCAGTTCTCCTAAATGTCCTATTTATCAGAATGTAACGGCACTTCCAGAAACAGATGCTGCTGTTATCCAAAAGAACTTAGTAGCGCAGTTAACGGCTCCGGTAAAATGGACTCAGATTATGCAAAATATGATAGCTAACGGAGCCTCTTCAGTAGTAGAAGTAGGGCCTGGAAAAGTATTACAAGGATTGTTTAAGAAGGTGGATAGAAAATTTGAGACGTCTAGCGCTGAGATAGCAACAGAGGCATAGTCTAAAAAAAAATAAGGGCTTCCGTTTGGAAGCCCTTATAACTATATACAACTAAATTGATATTCCAAACGGAAAACCAACAATGTTTTTGGTCTTATTTATTAACCCTAACCATTTATGTGGCTTAAAAGGGTCTGAATTTTTTCGTCTTTTCTGTCCGACTCGTTTCTGAGGGTTTCTATTTCACTATTTAATCTTGAAATTTCTTCGTCAGCCAAGATGAGTTTTCTTTCTGCATCGAAGTAGCGTTTTACTATTTCTTGTTTCTCTTTTGTTTTAGCATCAATACCCATATCAGAATAATTTTTTATCTTAATAGCTAAAATAGAGGTTCTAAGGTACATAATATATCGTTAAGTTCTTCATTTTTGAACAAAAAATCATAAGGAATGACAATCTGTACTTGTAGAGGTTAGCGCTGTAACACTATTTAAATTAATGGGTTATGTGATTTTAATTTGCGTATTTAGCTCCTGTGATCTACCAGTTTTTAACAAATTCACTCCTTCAAGGGGCGTTTTTAGCTCCAGTGAAGGGAGGAAATCATACGATTTATCGCTTAAACCATAGCTTTTTTGGAACGAATCCACTTCAGGTTTTACGTTCGCTTTTTCTATGGAAGAGTCTAATCCGCATTAGGAAGCACATAGGCCTATTTAGCTCTATTAATAACCAAAACAGGAAGACCCGAAGCTAAAAGTATCTGGAAGTGCCGTTTGGAATCACTCATTTATCTATAGTATTCAATAGAGTTCCATATCTATCAAAAACGATTAAATTCACGACTTCCTATTTTAATTTCGGAAATGTGGGTTTATCGGCTGTACATATAAACATGAATCGAGTTCATGAAAATGCGCTCAGATTTCAAATCCAAAGCGATTCTGCCAAGCTTATCGTGTTTTCAGATCACCATAGAGGTTCAGGAGATGGAGCAGATGATTTTGTGAACTGTGAACAGGTCTATTTAGAAGCACTTGACTATTACTATATAAATGGTTACACGCTCATTCTTTTGGGTGATGTAGAAGAATTCTGGGAGTGTGTTCCTCTCTTGGTTATGAGAAAATACAAGCATGTATTGGAGAAAGAAGCACTTTTTCATAAAGAGGGTCGATTGATAAAGATTTGGGGGAATCACGATGACCAGTGGCAGGAAGGTCTATTTAGATCGGCTACGCTTCCATCTATATTTAAAGGACTTAAAGTTTACGAAGGAATAGTCATAGAGCTGAATGAGAGTAGCTCTCAAAAAAAGATTGAATTGGTAATGATTCATGGCCATCAAGGAACACTGAGTGGAGATAAACTAGCCCGAATAAGTCGGTGGTTTGTAAGGTGGTTCTGGAGGCCCATTCAGCAGATATTTAAGATTAAATTAAATGCCACACCGTCTACAGACATAGAATTACGGAGCGCACATGATAAAGACATGTATGCCTGGTCTAAGAGCAGAGGAAATACCATGTTATTCTGCGGTCACACGCACCAACCTGTCTTTATGTCTAATACACATTTAGATGAATTACTGGCCAAAAGAGAGTCTTATGCGTGTAAAGAATTAGAAGATGAAATAGCAGAAGTGAAGAAGGTATCTACAGAGTTAAAAGTAGATGATAAAATCCCCTGCTATTTTAATTCTGGGTGCTGCTCTTTCGCTAACGGAGCTATTACTGGTTTGGAGATTATAGAAGAAAAGATCCAATTAATCAAATGGAAGGCTGGGGAAAACAAGACCGTGAAGCGTGAAGAATCGCTTTCTAAATTGTTCGAATTATTAGGATAACACGATGTACATTTGTACCAAAAAATTATAGACATGAATTCAGTAGCAGTAATCGGAGCAGGGACCATGGGAAATGGAATCGCACATGTTTTCGCTCAAAAAGGATATAACGTTTCTCTTATAGACGTTTCTCAACCTGCTTTAGATAAAGCTTTGGCCACGATAGCTAAAAACTTGGACCGTCAGGTAACTAAAGGGTTAATGGATGAGGCTGCTAAAGAAAGTGCGTTGCAAAACATCACCACTTTTACTGAAATGGCTGAAGGCGTAAAAGGAGCAGAGATAGTAATAGAAGCGGCTACTGAAAATGTAGATTTAAAAATGAAAATCTTTAAATCTCTAGATGAAGTTACAGGAGATGATGTGATTTTGGCTACCAATACGAGCTCTATTTCTATTACTCAAATAGCTGCGCAAACTTCAAAACCGGGTAACGTAATAGGAATGCATTTCATGAATCCTGTTCCAGTAATGAAATTGGTAGAAGTGATTCGAGGATATGCTACCTCAGATGAGGTTACTGCTAAGGTGATGGAGATGTCTAAAAATCTAGGGAAAGTTCCTACAGAAGTAAATGATTATCCAGGATTCGTAGCCAATAGAATTCTTATGCCTATGATAAATGAGGCTATAATAACACTGCACGAAGGAGTAGCAGGAGTAGCAGAAATAGACACAGTGATGAAATTAGGAATGGCTCACCCAATGGGACCACTTCAGTTAGCAGATTTCATAGGATTAGATGTTTGTTTATCTATTATGAATGTACTTCATGACGGTTTCGGGAATGGAAAATATGCTCCATGTCCATTATTGGTAAATATGGTCATGGCTGGAAAGCTTGGAAGAAAATCAGGAGAAGGATTTTACTCTTGGAGTCATGGAACTAAAGAACTAATCGTAGCAGATAATTTCAGTTAGTCATTGGAGAGATTCTAATACTATTTTAATTATTAATGGTTAGTGATGAATGGTTAATTCGGGATTCTAATACTAGTTTAATTATTAATGGTTAGTGATGAATTATTAATGCTGATTCTAATAGCATTTTAATTATTAATGGTAAATGATGAATGATGAATTCGAGATTCTAAACCTTCTTTAATCTTGAGTTTAGGGTTTAATTTCACCCACTTCTCTATTAATACTTCATAATTAAACATTAATAATTTAGTTAAGAGTAAACTGCCAGCCGTTCTCTGTTCTGTCCATTCTTAGCACATCCCAGCGGATTAATTTAGCCAATGTGTTTTCTGCTTTCCCTGGTTTCTGACGCATGATGTTACAAAACTTCATGAAAGTGATGTGCTGATTCTCGTGGAGATATTTGAATACCTTCTCTTCTTTTTCTGTGATGGTGAGCTCTTCTCCGTGGTCTTTTTTTTCAAACTCCCACAGCTTTAGTTGAACTCCATTCACCATGTAATTATTGTCTGCTTTTCTCACGTAAGCCTTCCATGTATCGTCTTCCAATTTGGCGTAATGCGGTCTTTCTTTAGATTTTAAAACAGTAATTTCAAGCACGGCTTTGTTCTCTATTTTAAAAACTTTAGACATAAACTCGACTTCAGGCTTGCAGTATAAATCAGATGCTCCTTGGATCATGTGGTATTCCTCCTCAGGATCCACCCCTGATATTCTGCCATTGTCTTTAATTCCGATTAATATTCTACCGCCAGAACAATTGGCGAAAGCCACTAAGGTTTTAGCTATTTTTTTAGAATCATCTATCCGCTGTTTGAAATCCTGATGTTGATGTTCTCCCTGCGCTATGAGTTTTTGGATATAGAGTGACATGTAAGACGTAAAGCTAAAGTTTTCAGAGAAAGAAATGTATATTCACTCTCACAAATTGAGATTTAAAATGAGGATGGAGGATAAGAAGTTTAAAGTTGAAAAAGGATCAGGAATTTTATCAGGGATTTACCTGTTGCTATTATCAACCGGGTGCGTTTTTTTCATTTTCATTTTGGCTAATTTTTCATTAAGCCAGTTTAAATGGGAATATTTATTTGGAGCCTTATTATTACTTTTAGTTGTTTTCCTTTTGATTAGAATGATTGATTGGAATTGGAGGGGTTTTGATGAAGTTATTTTTAAGGAGTCCGAGGTGAGCATTCGCAGAAGACATTATCTACTAAATCATGGTGGAAATTATCCATATGAAAAATGCCAACAGTTTATTTATGATTCACCATCAAGATCTTCTCGCCTAATCGCAATACAACCAGAATTAATTCATCTAGAATATGAAGGAGGGAGAATATCTTTTTGTCAAGGTTGGGATGATAAGGAACTAAAAATTCTTACTAAAAGATTGAATAAAGTTCTTGAAAGTAGAAAATCGAATCTTACTTCTGTAGCCCAATAAAAACATCCTTAAACTCTGTCCAGAATTCATCTAAGGAGATAAGTTGGGTTTTAAGAAACTCGATGGCTTTAGGGATATCTTCATCACGAAAGAAATTGATTTGAGTGTCCTCACTCATGACCCGAGCACTAAAGATTCCTGAGGCTTCTATTTTATATTCATCTAAAAAAGTAAGTGGGGTAGAAAAACTGCTTTGCATCACCGTTTTTAATTCTAGGAATTGTTCGAAAAACAATGCTCTAATGCTGGTGTCTTTATGCTGAAGATCTAGACATAATCTGCAGCCTTTACCATCAAACTCCATACGGATATACAGTTCTTTTACGCAGCTTTTATAGGATAGCCAACTGACTTTGTTTCCGTGAACACCTCTTACAGGCGTCATTTCTGAATCTAGGAGTGTCCAGAAATCTATTCTTCTTTTTTTGAGTTCTTCTTTAGGTAGCATCTAGATGCAAACTTAATCAATGTTATGCTTAATGGGAGTGAAATTGAAGAGGGAAGTATTACTTAATATTTAGGGATATATAAAAGACTTATCGAGATGGTTCTTTGTTAGAACCAGTAAGGTTTATAGCCGAATACGGCTAGTGAAATTTACACATAGCGACTTTCTTTGAGCCACGACTTTAATTCTGTGGCTTCATGGTCTACTAGGTTTTTGAAAGCTTTTCGGAGCTCTTTTCTGAAGAGCAGTTTATCAAATCTGACTTTCCCTAATACAGTTTTGTAGTATTCTAACATTTATGGTAGCTGGTTTAAGTTTGTAACTAAATCAGCTCAAATGCAGTGAATAGATAGAATTGTGTGTTTTCATTTGTGGTAGCGTTGATGTTACGGGGTGTTATCTATTTTTGTTACCATAGTCGCAGATATTTTGTGTAATCAATTGATAGTGAGCAAAAAAAATGGTCAGCTCCGTTGAGCTAACCAATTTTATTGTCGCTCTGAGGCGACCTAAACCTTAACCAAAATAACTATCAACCAATTTCTTTGATCGGATGATTGAGATAGTACATAACACGCCAGAATTATGCCAAAATTGGCTGTGTATTGTTAAACGATGTGAAAAAAAATCACGTCCAGATTACACGGTTAGACCTCAAGTTTGGAGTTTAGAAGTGATGTATTTGCTATCTTTGCAACGCTAAAAAAACAATCTTAAAAGAATGAAAGAAGTATATATAGTAAGTGCTAAAAGAACTCCAATAGGTAGTTTTCTGGGGTCTTTATCTTCAGTATCAGCTACTAAGCTTGGTGCGGCTGCCATTAAGGGAGCTATAGAGTCTGCTGGAGTAGATGCAGGTCAGATTCAAGAAGTTTTTATGGGAAATGTAATGAGTGCTAATCTTGGTCAAGCACCGGCTAGGCAGGCAGCTATGTTTGCAGGAATTCCTGATAGTGTTCCCTGTACTACTATAAATAAGGTATGTGCTTCTGGAATGAAGGCTATAGCTCTAGGAGCTCAGTCTATAAAAACAGGAGATAATGACTTAGTAGTCGTAGGTGGAATGGAGAATATGAGTATGGTTCCTCATTATATGGGTGCTCGAACTGGTCAGAAGCTTGGAGATATGAAGCTGGTAGACGGGATGGTGAAAGACGGTCTAACTGATGTGTACAATAAAACGCACATGGGAGTTTGCGCTGAGCTATGTGCTAAAGAGAAAAATATTTCTAGAGAAGAACAAGATGCGTTTACTGTAGAGTCATATAATAGATCTGCTGCGGCATGGAGTGCTGGCAAATTTTCTGATGAAATAACTCCAGTAGAAATTCCTCAGAGAAGAGGAGATGCTGTTATCTTTTCTGAAGATGAGGAATACAAGAATGTGAAGATGGAAAAAATTCCAACGCTTCGTCCTGTATTTGATAAAGAGGGTACAATAACTGCGGCCAATGCTTCTACACTAAATGATGGAGCTTCTGCGCTGATCTTAGCAAGTGCTGAAAAAGTAGCAGAATTGGGGTTAACGCCTATCGCTAAAATTAGAGCTTGTGCTGATGCGGCTCATGCTCCAGAATGGTTTACTACTGCACCGAGTAAAGCGCTACCTATTGCCTTAAAAAGAGCAGGTTTAGAGAACAGTGATGTAGATTTCTGGGAATTAAATGAAGCTTTCGCTGTAGTAGGGATAGTTAATAATAAAGAGTTAGGATTAGATCCTTCTAAAGTAAATGTAAATGGTGGAGCGGTTTCATTAGGCCATCCATTAGGAAATAGTGGTTCTAGAATTATAGTTACGCTGATAAATGTGTTAAAGCAGAATGGAGGAAAAATCGGAGCTGCTGGAATATGTAATGGTGGTGGTGGTGCCAGCGCTATGGTAATAGAAAACGTATAAAACAGTTTAGTTTAGACATAAAAAAACCTCGTGAGCACTGCTCACGAGGTTTTTTGTTTTATATGCTTGTTGAACTATTCTTTTATAATACTTCTTCCTTTGATAACAGCCGTTTTAAGACCATACATTTTTTCTTTAGCTGAATCTATTTTAGCTTGAAAAGCGGCTATTTCTTCTGCTGATTTAGAACCCTTTATTTTAGCAGCTTTTAATTTTGCTTGAGCGGCTTTAATTTTAGCAAGAGCAGAGATAACCTTTCCTTCACTAGCACTTAGAGATACATTTGCTTGCACTTCTTTCACTTTAGCCTTTTCGATTTTCTCTAATTTATTCACATCATCTGCAGACATAGATTCCATCTTATAAAGCTCTTCCTTAGACATTCCTTGCTTTTTTATGAGCTCAGTCCTACCATCGGTTATGCTTTTTTCCTGCTTTTCTTTTCCTTTAGTGCTTAAGTTAGAACCTTTATTACTCAGGTCCTTCTTAGCTTCTTTTGCTTTAGAAATAGTGGTGTTTAGAGCAGCACGAGCTTCAGAAATTTCTACTCTGAAAGCTCTTTTCTCTTCCTTAGACATCGTAGCCATCTTCTTTGTGATGTCTTCTTTAGACATGTTGGCCAGTGCTTTAAGTTCACTAGCTGATGTGTTTGCTACTTTGTTGTCATCACTTTTTACGCTTTCTTTTTGGGTCTGAATTTTTTCTTCTCCTTTAGAAATTTCTGTTTTACTTTTTTCTTTAGCAGAATTGATTTTATCCATCTGCGCATTCGCACTTGAAAAAGCGAATAATGCTGTAGCTGTAATAAGTATATATTTCATGATATTTCTTTCTTAAAAATCTAAATTGTTTAATGCCTCATCTAGCTCAGCTTCCTTAATTTCCACTTCTTTTAAAGTGTTATCGATAGCTTTTATTTTTTCGTCAGCATCTTTTTCTAATTGCTTCACATTAGCCTTATCCATTTGGGGCTTATCTTCTTTCTGGCTCTGCTCGCTGCAGCTAGCTAAAGCTATAGTTCCGAAGAGAACTGAGGCTATTAATGTTTTTATATTCATCTTGATTGGTTTAATTGATTTCGTTATTTAAAATTAATTTCTTGAGTTTACGAGTCTAAGTGCAAAATAGAGAACGTTAGCTACAGCAGCTAAAGCAGCTACTAAATACGTTCTAGCAGCCCATTTTAGGGCGTCTTTGGCTCCTGCATATTCGTCTTGTGTAACCACGTGACTTCCTTTCATCCAGGCCAGAGCTCTGTTACTCGCGTCATATTCTACAGGAAGAGTTACTATACTAAAAAGAGCCACTATTCCAAAGATTATTATAGCTATCCATAAGAAAATAGGAGAGTCCATTAAAGCGAGCATAAAACCACCCATCAATATAAACTGCGTAGCCTTACTGGCTATACTAACCATTGGGACTAGCTTAGACCGCATAGTTAACCATTTGTAGGCAGTAGCGTGCTGAACAGCATGTCCCACCTCGTGAGCAGCCACTGCTGCAGCTGCAGCATTTCGCTCCCCGTAAACTACCGAGCTTAGGTTTACTGTTTTATTCTGTGGATTATAGTGGTCGGTTAATTGACCTGGAACAGAAATAACTTCTACATCTCTTATTCCGTGGTCAGCGAGCATTTTTTCCGCTATTTCCTTTCCACTCATTCCATTTTGTAGATGTACTTTCGAGTATTTCTTAAACTTGCTCTTTAATCTAGAGCTAACCAGCATGCTTAAACCACCGAAGATGGCGATTATGACCATGTACTGTATATAATCTCCTGACATTATTTTAGGGTTGTGTTTTCATTGCCTAAATAACTACAATTCTCCATTTCCTCCAAGGTTTTAGAAGAAACTATGGTTTTATCATAGCTAAATATATCTTTTAACGTTTTACTTTGGAAATAGTCACTGGTGTTCATCTTAATATCTGTCATTTTAAAATCAGACGGGTGCGCATATCCAGCGGCATGACTAAGCTCTTTGAGCTCTTTTCTATACGCTCTGGCGTAATTAGCGAATCGCTCTGCTTTGGTAGGGATATGTATTCCCTTCTGTAGCCATTTTTTCTGCGTAGCTATACCTGCTGGGCAAGTATTCGTTTGGCACACTTGAGCTTGAATACATCCGATAGATAGCATGGCTTCTCTAGCTACATTAATAATGTCTGCTCCCAGCGCGAAAGCCATGGCACCTTTAGCAGGAAGACCAAGCTTCCCGGAAGCTATGAACGTGATGTCTTTTTCTAATCCTTTGCTTTGGAAAAGTTTATAAATTTCAGAAAAAGCATAAACAAACGGAAGAGACACATGGTCTGCAAAACTAGGAGGAGCCGCCCCTGTGCCGCCCTCACCGCCATCTATAGTAATAAAGTCTGGTCCTCTTTTTTCTGTAGCCATTATTTGGGCCAGTTCTTCCCACATTTCTAATTTCCCCACTGCAGATTTTATTCCTACAGGAAGTCCAGTTTCTACGGCTATTTTTTCTACGAAATCTACTAATCCTCTTATGTCAGAAAATGCTTTGTGCGTGCTTGGAGAAAGAACATCTTTTCCTAATTCGACTCCTCTTATTTTGGCTATCTCTGGTGTGATTTTCTTTGCTGGCAGAACTCCACCTTTGCCTGGTTTAGCCCCTTGTGATAGCTTTACTTCTATGGCTTTAATAAAAGGATTTTTTTCAATCAGTGCTTTGAGTTTATCCATGCTAAACCCTCCATCTTCCGCCCGTACACCGAAGTATCCCGTACCGAAGTGAAATACCACATCTGAACCATTTCTATGGTATTTACTTAATCCACCTTCGCCAGTGTTATGGTAACATCCAGATTGCAACGCGCCTCTATTTAAACTCTCTACAGCAGCCGCAGATAAAGAGCCAAAACTCATAGCCGAAATGTTAATGACACTTCTAGGTCTGAAAGGTTTCTTTCTCCCATGCGCTTCTCCCATAACCTTAGCGCTCGGCAGAAAATCTTTTTCTACGGAATGTTCCTGAGCATAAGGAAGCAGGTCAGGCTTGATAAACACATAATTATTTTCTGTAAAGTTCTTGTCTGAGCCAAACCCTTGGTAATTATTTTCCTTCTTGGAGGAAGCATACACCCAGTTTCTCTCACTTCTATTAAAGGGAAGTTCCTCTCTATTATTAGAGACTATATACTGCCTAAGTTCTGGTCCTATTTTTTCGAGCATATATCTTATATGGCCCACCACAGGAAAGTTGTGCGTAATGGCATGCTTCTTATTTATGAAAACATCATAAATAGCTATGAGAAAAACAAGGCCTACTATGACCAGTAGAACGATAGACCAAACAGGTAGAGCTAATAAAATTATCATTGGTTTATACTTAAATTTGAAGCACAACGAAATAACTAATTTTTACGAATCACATGGATTTCAGAAGTCAATTCTTAATAACAAATAGCTCAGATAAGCTGAATTTATCTACTGCGTCTACTTCTATTGATTTAGGCATGAAAGAGAAAGAAATAGAAAAAGTACTCAAGAAGAATAGAAAAGAATTAGCTGAGCTTCAGGAAAAAATTTATGCTGAACGTAGGAGGGGAGTTCTCATTGTTTTCCAAGCCATGGATGCAGCTGGAAAGGATTCGACTATTAGAGAAGTGTTTACAGGACTGAACCCTCAGGGGACAGGTTTTTACAGTTTTAAGTCGCCAAGTAAGGAAGAGTTAAGTCATGATTTTTTATGGCGTTGCAATAAGTGTTTGCCGCCAAAAGGAAACATCAATGTATTCAACAGAAGCCACTACGAAGAAACTGTGGTAGTAAGAGTACATCCAGAATATTTAATGGGACAGAGCCTGCCAGATATTTCTGCTCCTGCGGATGCCACTCAGAGCTTTTGGGACGGAAGATTCGAAATGATAAACGACTGGGAAGAACGGATGGCTAAAAACGGAATTACTGTGATCAAGTTCTTTTTAAATGTAGGGTTGGATGAGCAGAAAAACAGATTTTTGAGAAGGCTAAATAAACCAGAGAAGAACTGGAAATTCAACTTCGGGGATTTGAAAGAGCGCGCCCTTTGGGGAGATTACATGAATGCTTACGCAGATATGATTCCTAAAACATCGACCTCTCAAGCTCCGTGGTATGTTATTCCAGCAGATGATAAACCTACGATGAGAATGGTGATATCTGAAATAGTAAAAGACACACTAAAAGACATGACTCCAGAGTACCCAACAGCTTCAGCAGAATTCGAAGCAGAGAAAGTGGAGGCACTTCGAATTCTAGGATAATTCTAATACTATTTTTAATTGACAGTTGACAATGGAGAATTTACAACTCAGATTCTAACACCATTTTAATTATTAATGGTGAATGATAAATTGTTAATTCGAGATTCTAATACCAGTTTAATTATAAATGGTGAATGATAAATTATTAATTCAGATTCTAATACCAGTTTAATTATTAGTGGTGAATGATAAATTATTAATTCAGATTCTAATACAACCTCAGTCGAGAGTCAGAGCTGCGCTCTTTGGTCAAGAGTCTCTGACGGAACGGTGGTATGTCTAGAGTCGTTTTGAACCCGAGTTAGTGCTTTAAATTTTTATAGTCTAGCGTTTTTTTCTAAACCGTGAAACAGACTTCTTGGCAAATCCTTTAAAGAAATCATACATCCCAAAAAGATAGCCGTAGGCCATTAAGAATAGGATGTAAACAGGGAAAATAAGAATGAAGTAAATCACCGAGAACAGTACAGATTTTTCACCACCAGTAAAAAAAGCCACTACAGGCTTCTTCAGAAAAGCGATAGTACTTCCTGTAAGTGCAAAAACGATTAGTATAAGAATCACCTGTTTACCAGTAACTCCCCATCTATTCTGTAATTTTTCGAACCAACCCATATTTTTTTAATTGTTTATTCTAGTGTTTAGTCGGAAGTCGGCTTTATACGAATACTGGTTTAGTCAAAAGTACAAAGTCGAAAGTCAGTCTTTCACCAATACTAGTTTAGTCAAAAGTCCAAAGTTTGCACTTCGGCTGACGCTCAGTCAGCAGTCATTCCGTTAACTTATGAATCTATACCGTCCAGCCATTAATAATTAACCATTTATCATTAATAAAGCATCCCGCCCTTTCGACTTTTGACTAAAAGAGCAAAGCTCAGACTCTCGACTAAATTAGTATTAGAATCCCGCATTAATAATTTATCATTCAACATTAGTCAACCCAATCCGCCACGAAAACATTCGTAGCTCCACCATGTGCATTAGGGTCTGCATTGTTTCCTCTATTGCTAGAGAACGCTATTTTTTTCCCGTCAAAGGAGAACATTGGGAAAGAGTCAAACACGTTATCGAAAGTTACTTGCTCCAGTCCAGTTCCATCTAAGTTCATTAAAAACAAGTTAAATAATCTACCAGACTTGCTGTGGTGATTAGATGCGAATAGAACTTTCTCTCCACTCGGGTGGAAAAACGGAGCCCAGTTAGCACCACCTAACTCTGTAATCTGTCTAGCCTCAGAACCATCCGCTTTAGCGATGTATAATTCCATTTCAGTAGGCTGAACCAGTCCTTTCTTCAGTAAAGCTTTGTATTGAGCTTGCGCTTCTTCCGTTTGTGGTCTGCTTGACCTCCACAATAGGTATTCACCATCTGGAGAGAAAAATGCGCCTCCATCATATCCTAAACCAGAAGTGATTTGTTTCACATCAGAACCATCTATGTTCATCGTATAAAGCTCTAAATCACCACTTCTTAATGAAGTAAATACAATTTTATCTCCCTTCGGAGAAACGGTAGCTTCAGCATCATATCCAGGTCCATCTGTTAACTGCTGAATAATGTTTCCTTCCAAATCAGCCACGAATATGTCAAACTCAGGATAGATAGGCCACACATACTCGCCATTCGGTCCTCTATGTGGAACTGGAGGACAAGTGTCCATAGCCAAATGTGTAGACGCATATAGAATAGTAGAATCTCCAGGCATAAAATAACTACAGGTAGTTCTTCCTTTTCCAGTACTCACCATTGGCGGAGTTTGGTCATGGTATTGTTCATCTGCATTCATGATAAAAATCTGGTCGCAGGATGTATTCCATTTTTCATAAGACGCTTGAAAAACCAATTTATCATCTGCAAAACTCCAGTAAGCCTCCGCATTATCTCCACCATTAGTCATCATGGTCATATTGGCAAAATGCTTTTCACTAGGGTATAGAAAATCTTCTCCTAATACAGGAGTCTCAGCTTGCTCCCCATTACTGTGGTGTGGATTTTCTCCATGCTTTCCTTCATGACCATCAGCGTGTTTTTTGTCGCCATGTTCATGGTTGTGAGGTTGACCGCCACAGGCAGTTAAGAGCGTTGCAATACAGAAAGTAGTGTAGATAAATATTTTAGACATTTAATCGAATTTTCCGCGAAAATACTCAAGACGCCTTTAATATGAATGCCAAAATAGAACTGCTAACAGATACTTATGAAAAATACCATAAATAGGGTATGATATTTCAGCACGCGCAGAGTAATTTTGACGTTCAAATTAGAAAAGATGAACCTTTCCATTAAGAGTATAGTTTACGCAGGATGTTTCTTTAGTTTAATCAGTATCGCCACCACCTGCGGAAACCAAAGGCCATTGATGACAGCTCCCTCTGTATATGAGTTTTCACAAGTAGAAACACTTACTGTTTTAGCTTCAGATGATATGGAAGGCCGCGAAGTAGGAAAAGCGGGAGGATTAAAAGCCGCAGGTTTCATCCAATCAGAAATGACTAACATAGGGTTAGTTCCTAAAGGAGAGAATGGAGGATTTTTCCAAGATTTCATTTTTAAGCCTATCAGCGTAAGTCCGCACGGAACGGCAGATGGCATAGGCTTAGGCCAAAGTAAAGTAGTGACTATAAACGGCAGAAATGTAGTTTCTGGAATAGATAATGGAGCTGCTCACACTATAGTTATAGGAGCACATTATGACCATTTAGGATATGGAAATGAATTCTCATTATTCAAGGGAGATTCAGCTATCCATAATGGAGCAGATGACAATGCCAGCGGAGTAGTAGCTATGCTCAAACTAGCCAACACGATAAAGAACCAGTCGGAAAAGTTCAATGCATATAACTACCTATTCATCGCATTTAGCGGAGAGGAATATGGGCTGATAGGTTCAAACCATTTCGTGAAGAACCCCACTATAGATTTAACCAAGGTGAACTGCATGCTGAACTTTGATATGGTAGGAAGACTAAAAGAAGATAATGCGCTAGCCGTGTATGGAAATGGAACCAGTCCTGTGTGGACGGATATAGTGAACGAGGCCAACCAAGGAAAATTCAAATTGGTTTTTGAAGAATCAGGAGTAGGGCCTTCTGACCATACTTCTTTTTATTTGGCAGATATGCCAGTACTTCACTTTTTCACTGGGCAGCATGAAGATTACCACAAGCCATCCGATGATGTAGAAAAAATCAACTTTGAAGGATTAAAATCGGTAACAGGATTTGTGGAGGATATTGTTCTGGCGTTGCAACGCTTAGAAAAACTAGAATTCACTAAAACCAAGGACTCTTCAAGAGAAGACATGTCTTTTAAAGTAACGCTAGGAGTAGTGCCAGATTACATGTTCACAGAAGGCGGGATGCGCATAGATGGAGTCTCAGAAGGCCGTCCAGCAGCAGCCGCTGGAATGCAGAAAGGAGACATCGTGATTAAAATGGGCGAGTTCTCCGTAAACGACATGATGCAGTATATGGAATGCCTAGGAAAATTCTCAGAAGGAGAAATGACTAAAGTCATAGTGAAAAGAGGAGAGGAAGAAGTAGAAATCGATGTGACTTGGGATTGATTTTGCTCGATTCTAATCGTTCAATTATAAATGGTTAGTGATGAATTATTAATTCAGATTCTAATACCATTTTAATTCTAACACTAGCTAGCCGAAGGGAGCTGTAAACTAATTAGAATCGGGAATGGGGTATTGCAAAGCGAGAAAATCATCATCGTATAAATGAACCCCAAACCCCAAACCTCAAACTCCAAACTATGGAACTAGTCTGTGTGCTGGAAGAATTGTATATTCAGCAAGTCTAATAGAAAAAGAAACAATGCTAAGTATCAACCCCACTGAGTGGGCATCTGTTTTCTATTATTCAAACCAATACTGATTCATGGCAAGAGAAAATAGAAATTATTCGTTAAGCTATATGAGAATCTCATTCAGAGTAATATTAATGTTTCAAGTACTTTATTGCAGCTATTCTATTCATGCTCAAACAACGTTTAATGAGCGATTTGTAGTCTCTGAGTTGAGTTTAGGGGGTGGGATTTCAGAGCTAAATGGAAGTTTAAACGTCATCGCCTTAGGTTTGAATGAAGGTAATTTTTTGACATGTTCTATTCTTCTAAATTCACTAGGTACAGTTGAAGAGAGTATTTGTTATGGCTATGATGAACCTTTCTCTTCTGGACTATTTATTAGTAAGGAAGGTCTTTCGGAGATAGAAGATTTACAAATTTGTACAGGTTCTTTTATTTTTCCAGATTCAATCAGCGGTGGCTGGTATATGATTATTAATGAGTTAGGAAATGTGGAAAGAGAGAAGAGATATGTAAGCCCAATGTATTCAGAAGAACTCGGCAGTTTGTCGGCTGTTTCTGTTCGGTATGATTCAATATTCCTTGAGGATAGCACTGTTTATTTATGTTATGCTAGCGCTCCTAACTTTGAAGAAACTCAAGTAGACGCAGGAGTCATCTGTTTTGATGAAAATGATGAAATGGTTTGGGAGAAGCAGTGGGTGACTGAGGACAATGAAATACCATTTGCCATTACATACCATGAAGACTATTTGTTTGTATCAATCATGCGAAATCCTAATAATTTATTTGTCGATGGTGAAATCAGTATTTATAAGTTAAATCCAGAGAATGGAGCTGTTTTAGAGGAGTGGAATGAACCATGGGGATTTGATTTAACCGAACTAGATGAGTTACTATCAGTAGAAGATGGAATAGTAATGGTAGGCTCCGCTCTTCAGGAACCAGGAGAACTGACTGACGCATGCATTTTAAAAATAAATGCAGACGGAGAAGAGCTATGGCATACCATCATAGAAAACCCAGACACGACTTATCGCAGGTTCTTTACAGAAGTAGTCCAAACTACAGATGGGAATTATGTAGCTGCAGGAGAATGGAAATACAGGCTACCAGAGTTCGATGAAGAAAACGGAAACTTTAATGATGACGGTTGGTTAGTGAAGTTTGATGCACAAACTGGAGCCATTCTGTGGGATAGGAAGTACCACTACATAGAAGACACCAGTGATGAACATGAAATCTATGACCTCACTGCTTGTGCAGATGGTGGAGTAGCCTTTGTAGGAGAGGCATTAGACCTCACTATTAATAATGAACCAGATTATATTTATCCCGTTCAGCAGGGCTGGGTAGTGAAAGTAGATGAACATGGCTGCGTAGTGCCTGGGTGTCAAGAGAACAATGTTTCAGAACTGAACTCAGAAAAAACCTACTTCAAAGCTGGCCCTAATCCACTAACACAAGGTCAAAACCTACACATTTATCTAGGAAGTGAAGCCACGGGCACATTTATACTCAGAGACAGCCAAGGAAAAGAAATCAAATCCTTCCCAGCCCACAGTAAAAACACCACCTACACCTGGGAGTTAGACATGTCCTCTGGCAGTTATGTGCTTTCATTGGTTGATGGAAATAAGGTATTGCAAAGCGAGAAAATTATTAAGGAGTAACGATTTTAGAATTACGATTATTTTCTTACGAAAAATTGAGATGTACTGATTTTAGAATATTTAACTCCTAACTCCCAACTCCCAACTCCCAACTCCCAACTTCGATCACTGAGCGTCAGCCGAAGTGCCAGCTTTCCCCGAACCCCGAACTTTCAACCCCAAACCCTATTATTCCACTAAAGAAATTCGCACCTTCTTTTTCTTCAATCTAGAATTATTCAACTCCTCAATCAGCGTGAAAGCCTTGTGAGCTGGCACAGCTACGAAGGAGCTTTCTTGTTTGAGTTCTATAATTCCCAGTTCGTCTTTCTTAAGTCCACCTTGCTTGAAGAACAGTCCTGCTATGTCGCCCTTAGATATTTTGTCTTTTCTACCCCCAGAAATATGAAGTGTTTCCCACTTGCTTTTTACTATTTCAGTAGTTGAGTCTATTTTTAGCTCCTCATAATCGGTAATGAAATCAGGCAATTCTTCGTTCTCCCATTTGATAACGATGGCTCTACCGTTTCTGTTCATTCTAGCCGTACGCCCGTTTCTGTGAGTGAACTCATCTGCTTTTTCAGGAATCTCAAAGTGGATAATATAATCCAGCTCAGGTACATCTATTCCTCTAGCCGCTAAGTCAGAAGAGACCAATATTCTCTCCGTTCCATTACGGAATTTCATAAGTGCTCTCTCTCTGTCTATTTGTTCTAAACCACCATAAAAACTGGTGTGTCCAATATTTTTTCGTTGTAGGTCATCACTAACTTCCAGGATAGTATCCTTTAAGCTACAGAAAACGATACCGTTTTTATCTCCCAGATACCCCAAAAGACGCTCCAGCATAATGAGCTTATTCTTCGAGTGAGAAACGACCACTTCCACTTTTAACCGAGCCACACCTTCAGAAAGGTAATCCAGTTTTACAGGATTTTTTATTCTCGTAAAAGCAGGAATTTCTACCTTTTGAGTAGCAGAAGTAAGCACCTTCTTTTTAAGCATAGGCAGCGCATCCATAATTTCGCGCATCTCATTTTCGAATCCCGTCTCTAAAGATTTATCGAACTCATCTAGGATGAGCGTGTGTACATTTTTAGTGTAAATATTTTCTCTTCTAATATGGTCGGCTACTCTTCCAGGAGTTCCTATAAGTAGAGCAGGAGAGTGCTTTAGTTCAGCTTTGTCCTTAGAGCCAGAACGTCCACCATAAACAGCATTTATCTTGTATCCGCTGCCTATTTCCCTAGCCACTTGCTCTATCTGCATCGCTAGTTCTCTAGACGGAACCAGTATCATGGCTTGTAGTTCATCATCAGTTCTGTCTAAATCCTCTAGAAGAGGAAGTAAAAAAGCCAGAGTTTTCCCTGTTCCCGTAGGAGAGAGGATGATAGTTTCAGGATTTTCTAGAATGACCTCATAGGCCTCTTTTTGCATGGCATTCAGTTCTCTTATTCCGAGTTTTTTAAGAATGGCATCTAGATTTTTTATTGGAGCAGACATGGGCGCAAAGGTATTTCATTTAAGCCCTGAAGATGTATATAGATTGGAACCAATTTCTATATTATTTATTAAGTAAGAGGAAAGGATTAATACCACTAATGACAATAAATAATGTGTCCCGAATCAAATTCCCCTGTTTGGAGGGGTGGCTTGATAATAACGAAAAGCCAAGTTTAGATGAATGCTACATAAGCAAGACGGGGTGGTTGTAATGCAAAGGTGATTAAGATATTTTCTTACGTGACTCTTTGATTATTTCTAATAATTGAAAAAGTCAACTTCACACTTTTAATGTAGAACGACCAAACCTGATTCTTTGGTGAGAACGATATACTATTTAGATTTCAATTTAATCCCAAAGTAAATGGTTCTAGGTTGAGAAGGACCGTACACGAAATTACTGTCTCTATTTTTTCCTATATCAAACTCATCTTGGTAGGAATTCAAAATATTTTTCACTCCAGTGTAGAGCTCAATTTTAGAATTCATTTTTTTCAATCCGATAGAATACGCGAACTTGAAGCTCACTTCAGAAAAAGAATCTGAATTAATTATTTCATCCACAGTTTGGTTCGGAGCACCTGCAAAATGGGGCACCAGCATACTTCCAGTATAGATGTAATTAAGGTTGGCATTTATTCTTTCAGAAGGTGTAATACTCAGCGTAGCAAAACCATATTCATTAGGAGTTCTCACAAATTCAGTGATTCCATCTAGGCCATCTATATAAGACACTTTTTCATCAAACTCAGAAGTTTGAACGGTGATTCCAGCTTCTAGTTGCGCTTTTCGGTTATAGTTGGCTCTTAGTTCTAAAATACCTCCAGTAACGGTAGCTCCCTTACCGTTTTGCTTTATGAATGTTTCTCCGAACTCATCTTCTCCAGTAGGATCCAGATAGAACGCTCTGTTTAATCGGGTATAAAATCCTTCAAGTGTGAACCCTACGATAAACTTATCTGTAGGCCTATCATAATTTACAGACCCGCTCAAGCTCTGAGATTTTTCAGGAATTAAATCTGGAGAGAGACTTACTCTAGAAACTCCACCACCAGCAAAAGCGATGTGCAAGTCAGCATCGAATGCTTGGGGCGCTCTAAAACCTGCTCCATAATTCACTCTGAACTGCGTATTCTTTTTCAGTTTGTATAAGAGAGAGGCACGAGGACTAAATATAGGCTGGTTCACTAGATTGTGTATATCCATTCTCACGCCAGACAGCAGAGTGATATTCTTCACTATGTTCCAGTCGCTTTGTAGAAAAGTACCGTAATTTCTAGTCGTTTGGTCTATCAAGTAATTGTATGCTGGAATAGCATCATTGACTTCATCATAGATAAATTCAGTACCTAGAGTGAATACATTCTCTCCAGTTAGAAACTTGTTTATTTTATGATTCAGCTGCACACCGGTATTAACCGTAGTTACATCAGAAGTTCCATAAGGAGGGTTTTCTAAATGCTCTAGTAGCGCTTCATTTTCGTCAGGAATAATTCCTGTGTAGTGATCTCTGATTGTGGATTGCCATGCAGCGTAAGTAATAAGGCTAGACTTGTTCTTATTAAAATTAATCTGATAATCTGCACTTCCCATCCACACGTTGTGAGTTCTTTCTTCAGACTGAGCTGCTTTGTAAGCAGGTTCTGCGGTGTCCATTTCGCCACCGAATCTATATTCGTTTAGGTTGCTTAGGCTTACTTCCAGTTTCTGATTATCGTTCGGTAAAAAGAACATGTTCACCCCTACAGAAGTGTTTTCTATCAGCGGTATTTCAGAAAAATTATCTCCATTATGGTCATAGAACCCCCTATTTCTATTATTTATAAAAAGGGAGATACCAGAATTAGAAGACTTAGAAACTAACGTAGCGTTGGCTAGAATTTGGTTATCGCTAGTCTGCTTGTTGATGTTCTGGTAGTTGTAATTCAACTCGTAGCTGTTCTTTCTAGGAGTTTTGGTAATTACATTTACAGTTCCGCCTATAGCGCTAGAGCCATATAATGAAGAACCTCCACCACGCACCACTTCTATGCGCTCTATCATATTTACAGGAAGCTGTTCCATACCGTAGAGTCCAGTAAGCGGACTGAAAATAGGTCTTCCGTTAATCAATATTTGTGAATATCCGCCCGCGAGTCCATTCATTCTTAACTGCGTGTAGTTACAGGTTTGACAGTCGTTTTCTACCCTAAGTCCCGGTTGAAACCTCAGTCCCTCAGATAGGTTACATGCCTGCACATTGTCGAGCGTCTTACTGCTCAGTACATTGACTATCACCGGTGAGTCTGTTTGTCTTTTATACGTCTTAGTTCCAGAGATAACTATTTCATCTAAATCCATAGTTTGTTCAGTAAGGGAGAACTCTAGATTTAAATTTGGAGAGTCGCTGTTCAAGGTAATTTCCTGAGAAACCAGTTCATAGCCTATATAGCTTGCTATGATTGTATATGTTCCATAAGGTATGTCATGCAGATGCACTTTACCACTAGAGTTAGTTACAGCATTAGCGCCTAGTTCATCTATGCTCAGCGTAGCAAAGGAAACAGGCTCAGACTCTTTTTTTACACTAGCATGGATATCTCCTGTTTGACAGAAAGCTATAGGTGAAATTAAGATGAAAACATACAGGAGTATATTTTTTAGGAAAATCATTTATTATTATTTAGGAATGCAAATATATAATCTTTAGGCTCGCCTAAAAATTGAATGGTCTTAAATTATCTATTTTAATTTTGAGTGTTTATTTCGTCTATGAATATTTCACCATTTCATTCTTAACTAATTCTTCATTCACAATATTAAGTAGCGCCTCATTGTTCTACATTACATATACTAAATCGCATCTTCATGAGTGAATCAGAAAATATAGTAGAAATTAAACATGCCACGATAGCACAGTCGGATAACATCATACTGTCTGGAGTAAACCTAGGGATTAAGGGTGGGGAGTTTATCTATCTGATAGGTAGAACTGGCTCGGGTAAGTCCAGTTTAATGAAAACGCTTTATGGAGAAATAAAGCTAAAATCTGGAGAGGGAAGTGTTTGTGGCTATGATTTGGTAAACATGAAGAGGAAGCAAGTTCCTTTTTTGAGAAGGAAAATCGGGATCGTCTTTCAGGATTTCGAGTTGCTGATGGATAGGACAGTAGAGGATAATTTATTCTTTGTAATGAAAGCTACGGGCTGGAGGGACAAGAAGAAGATGGAGATAAGAAAAGATGAGGTCTTGGATGATGTCGGTTTAAAAACCAAAGGATTCAAGATGCCTCATGAGCTTTCTGGTGGAGAGCGGCAGAGAGTATCTATAGCCAGAGCGCTTATTAATGAACCTGAGTTGATTTTGGCTGATGAACCTACGGGGAATTTAGACCCGAAGACTACAGAGGATATTTTAAGTTTATTGCACCGCATAAGTCAGCAGGGAATTCCAGTAGTAATGGCCACACATGATTATATCTACATGAAGAAATTCTCTTCACGTGTGCTTATATGCGAAAACGGAAAGTTGGTTTCTCAGTCTGAAGTAGACGATATTATTCAATTTACTGAATTAGGTTAGTCATGCTTAGTGTCCTCATTCCAGTATATGAATATGACGTTTCCTTGATGGTAAAGGAAGTTCATCGTCAGGCTTCATCATTGGGCATTGATTTTGAAATCATCTGCTTAAATGATGCCTCTTATAGTAGAAATCCCGCGTCAGAACTTTCTCATTTTAAGTGGATAGAGAATAAAACTAATTTAGGGAGAGCTAGGAGCAGGAATAAGCTAGTAAGCGTTGCAATGCATAAAAACCTTCTATTCTTAGATGCCGATATGCAGCTCACTAACCCTGATTTTATACAGAATTACATTACTCATCTAGATGCTTCTCTGGTGATTTGTGGGGGTATAAGTTATCAGAAGAAACCGCCTATGACGGGCTTAAGGCTAAGGTGGAATTACGGAAACACGTATGAATCTGGAACTGCTTTAGAGAGGGAAAATGAACCTTATGGGTCTTTTATGACAGGTAATTTCTTGGCTACTAAAGAAGTTTTAGAGAACCATCCATTTGATGATACGCTCATTATTTATGGGCATGAGGATACGCTATTTGGAAAGGCGTTATTGGAAGGTGGTATTTCTATTTTGCACATAGAAAATCCGGCACTTCATGCAGGATTAGAAGAAAATGACGTATTCATAGAGAAAACCAAGGAAGGTCTGGAGAGTTTACTTCAGATGTATACGGAGAAGAAAATCACTCGTGATTATTCACGCATAATTAGAACCTTTGAGCTTCTGAAAAAGTCTGGAACACCTTATTTAATGGTGTTATCTATTTCCCTGGTAGAAAAACTGTTTTACCCCAAGCTATTGGCTCAAGGAAAGCATATATGGTTCTTCCAGCTATTAAAATTAAAATGGTTTGTAGAGCTAGCTAGGAAGTCTTAGCAGCTTTCCATTTGTCATGCTCTTCGGTAAGTTTCTTTTTGGTGTATAGAGCGAAATCTCCATTCATCATCCAAGCGTAATATCCTCTTTCTTTTTCGAAGATAGCAGTTAGTTTATCTCCTTTGAATTTCCCGAAATTAAGACATACGTCACCATCGGCATCGTAGACTAGTCTTCCTGCAAAATCTGCTACTTTATGCCTCTGACTGGTGTTGTGTAAAACCTCCATATCATTTTGTACAGGCTTTATGAGTTCACCTTTGTCGTTTAATACTTCTACATCTTTGTAGCGCTCTATTTGTGCCTTAAGAATTTCATAAGTAGCTACAGTATCTGGAAGAGCTTCGTGGGCATCTGGTAGTTCTTTTCCACAGTAGAATTTATATCCAGCACCAAGTGTTCTCTTTTCCATCATGTGAAAAATTACTTGAACATCTAAGACATTTCGACCTTCCATGCTAAAGTCTACACCTACTCTCATGAACTCTTCTGCTAGTAGTGGGATATCGAATTTATTGGAATTAAATCCAGCTAAATCACAGTCATGAAGAAACTTGAATAACCCTTTCGCTATTTGTCTAAAAGTTGGTTGGTCAGCTACATGTTCATCGAATATGCCGTGAATAGCACTTGTTTCAGCTGGAATAGGTATTTCGGGGTTCACTAAAAATCTCTGCTGGTCTTCACCTTTCTCAGGTCTAGTGATGATAGATCCATCGGGCATTACTTTCACGCAGGCTATTTCTACTATTCGGTCTTTAGACACATTTATACCAGTGGTTTCTAGATCGAAAAATACGAGAGGTTTTTTGAGATTTAATTGCATGTTGATAAGTGGAAATGGATTTATATACGAAAGCCTTTTTAAATTCGTTTAATAAAAAGGTAGAGTAGTAGACTTCGGATCGGGTACTCGGAAAGGCCTGATTCGAAGATAAAAAAAGGGCTGTATCGGCTTAGCTGATACAGCCCTATTTATGTAAAAATATTATTTAGCCGATACTTTGATGTACTGATAGAGCTCATAAGTAGCTCTGTTTTCCTTCGCGTCATTTTTATAAGCTGGTCCTTGAACTCTAGCTATTGGCTTGATAAAGGTAATTTTATTTACGTCTACGCCTCTTTTCTTAGCAGCTTCTATAATCTGTTCTTTAGCCTTAGCTGCTCTAGAGTCTGCTAATTTATTATTGTTAGAAAACCGAGAAGAAGGTACATAAGATGCACTCGCTTCTACGAGTACTTCTACTTCACCTTTGAGATCAATAATCTTTTTTAAATTATTAGAGAACTCTTCGAATTTACTCTCTTGTAATCCGAAATCATTGAAGTCATACACGAAGTATCTTGTATACTTGGCTTCAGCTTTTGCTTCATCGAATGTAGAAGAAATAGGAGATTCAGGTTGTGAAGTGCCTTTCTTAAGAAGCTTCTTCGTGAGAAGGTCTATTTGTTCTTGAAGTTTTGCTATATCATCATCACACGGAGTTCCTTCAGCTGTTGCTTTTTGGGTTAAATCTTCTTTGTCAAGTTGAACAGGAAGAAGAAATACTTCTCTGTCAATAGTTTTATAACCTGACTCACATGGGACATTAATAAACTCTTCTTCTACTAATTCGTCATTCACGAAGTATTCTATTTCATAAGCTATACATGGGGGAAGGATAGCTACATAACTACCATCTCTTTGTCTAACTCTATATTCAGTTACCTCACCAGTATTTTTATTAGTAACGACTACCAAACAATTTTCAGGAAGGTTTTCTCCTTCTGCAGGATATACATAACCTTTAAGAACAGATAAATCAGAGCCTATTTCAGAATCAGGCATGTCTATTACGTAGATATCTTTAAGACCTGATCCGCCTTCTTTTCGAGAAGAGTAATAAGCTCTATTGTTATCGGCAGTTGGATAAAAGAACACATCTGCATCTGTAGTGTTTAGTGGGTATCCTATGTTTTCAGGTTTAGACCACTCTCCATCATCTCCTAGGGAGGAGAAGAAGATATCAAAATCCCCCATACTCGTATGACCGTTAGAAGAGAAGTAAAGTGTTTTGCCATCTGCCGAAAGGAAAACAGCATCTTCATCATAAGGTGTGTTTAATGCCGGGCCTACGTTTAACGCCTTACTCCATTCATTGGTAGGTAATTTCACACATCTGTAAATATCTCTTCCACCATACCCATTCTCTCTATCAGAGATAAAGAATAATGTTTTTTCATCACTAGAAACAGTAATATGTGTTTCCCAGGCTGGTGAATTAATATCAGAACCCATAGGCTCAGGAGTAGTCCAGCTTTCCCCTACAAGTTGACTTTTGTAAATATCGCCATTTCCACCTTGATCAAAATAGATGTAAAGCGTTTGGGCATCTGGCGAAACACTAATAGAAGCAGCATGCTCATCCGTATTAATATTTAGAAGTTCCGGACTCTGCCATTCGTTGTCCTGATCTTTATAACTTACGTAGATGTCTTCTTTGTTCTCACCAGTGTCGTCATCTGTAATGTTAATATTCGTACTATCCATTCTAACTCTTCTAGAGGTGAAGAATAGTGTTTTCTCATTAAGTGAAATTACAGGGGAGTAATCATTAGAGCTATTGTTTATGACGCTCCCTGCATTCGAGATGGTGTAATTATGTGGGTTAGCTACTTGAAAAATAGCTTGATTACACATCTCTATCTGTCTCTTAGCTAAAGGCACTAATCTATGCTTACTCGGAATGTCTGCTAATAACTGATTGTAATTAATTATCGCTTTCTCCATTTGATAATCTAAATGAAGAGCTCGAGATAAATAGTACCTAGAATCTATTGGCGCTTTTTTCTCGCTTGGATCAAATGGGTCGTAATTTTTAGATATTCCTGCTTCAACGGCTAGCTCTAGATATTTTAGAGATTCTAATTTTCGGTTTGCAGTTTCTAAAAGACAGTAACCAAGTTTGTAGTTTACATTTCCGTTAAATTGGTCTTCTAAGACTAGTTGACTCCAAATATTGGAAGCTCTATTCCAAAGCTTTTCTTCCATTAGTTGATTCGCCTCTATAAATTTAGAGTTGAAGTTGGACCCGGATATTTGGGCCTTCACTCCAATTACTAAAAGAGAGAAAAATAAAAGTGCTACTCCTTTTTTCATTGTGATTTAATATTAGTACAGTCTTTAAAATATAAAGGTACTAATTAAGCCTGTTAATCAATTGATTTGGGCTTAATTAGTTTTACAGTTCTCTATTAGTGTCGAAATTCTCTAAGTACTCAGCAACTCTTTTTACAAATGTTCCTCCAAGCATTCCATCTACTACTCTATGGTCATAAGAGTGTGAAAGGAACATCATGTGTCTGATGCCAATTAAGTCACCGTGCTCCGTTTCTATTACTGCAGGCTTCTTTCTTATAGCTCCTGCCGCCATAATAGCTACTTGAGGTTGGTTAATAATAGGAGTTCCCATTACGTTACCGAATGTTCCTACGTTAGTGAAAGTATAGGTCCCGCCTTGAATATCTTCTGGTTTTAGAGTGTTTGTTCTAGATCGGTTTGCTAAGTCATTAACTTTCTTAGCCATCCCACCAAGGTTCAGCATGTCTGCATCTTTAATCACAGGAACGATAAGATTTCCTGTAGGGAGTGCTGCTGCCATTCCTATGTTGATGTGCTTTCTCTTAATGATTTTAGTTCCGTCTACAGAAACATTAACTCCTGGCATATCTTTAATAGCCTTTGCTATAGCCTCAATAATAATAGGAGTGAAGGTGATTTTTTCGCCTTCTTTTTCCATGAATTTATTTTTGACTTTGTTTCTCCAAGTAACCACATTAGTCATGTCTACTTCGACATAAGAAGTAACATGAGGACTTACTCTTACAGACATGACCATATGATCAGCTATAAGCTTTCTCATTCGGTCCATTTCTACGATTTCATCTCCGCTTCCTATAGAAATCACAGGAGCTTTGGGTTGAGGTGCTGCGGGCTTTATTTTTTCAGGTTTGCTTTCGGTTACCTTAGGAGCAGGGCTAGGATTCTGGTTTTGAGGTTCAGCTACTGGAGCTGAGCCCTTGTTTTCGATGTAACCTAAAATGTCAGTTTTAGTTACTCTACTTTCTTTACCTGTACCGTTAATTCCGTCTAATTCGGTTTGTGAAATACCTTCAGTTTTAGCTATATTCTTCACTAGAGGAGAATAAAATCTATTGTCGCTAGATTCGATAGGTCCTGATTCAGTGACAGCTAGCGGAGCAGATACTGCTTCTATAACTTCGGGAGCCGGAGCTACAGGAGTTTCTGGCTGCGCAGCAGGTGCCGTGACTACAGTTTCTTTACCTCCAATATTATAAATAGCGATTGGGTCTCCTACTTGAACTACATCGTCTTCATTTACTAAGACTTTAACTAGTATTCCGTCTTCAGGAGCTGGAACTTCTGAGTCTACCTTGTCTGTAGCTATCTCTACTATTGGCTCGTCAGCTTCTACGCTATCTCCCTCACTTTTAAGCCATTTGATAATCGTAGCTTCTGCTACGCTTTCCCCCATTTTAGGTAATAGAATCTCTATTTCTGCCATGCTGATACGTTAATTTAATCACCTACGAAATTAAGGATTTATGCTATGTAATCAGAACAAAATTGACGTAGATATTAAGGGTTTTATACAGTTAGATTTCCTAGGTTTTTAATCAGTGTAGAAAGGTCATTTCTCCACTTGTAATCTCTGGCGTATAGGACGTTCATTTTCTGAATAATATCTATTGAAGCAGACTCTTCTACCGTAGGAATGATGCATGGCTTTAAGCTTGGTAGGTTTTTAGGCTTATTTACTTTCCCTGCATATCCTACCAGAGTTTTGCTGCCAAGGACTAATTTGCCTAGGTTTTTTACCAATTGAACTACTGATTTGTTCATGATGGTTAGAATGGGCAAGAGTAATAGTAGGAGTAAGCCTGCCAGTAAATCGAATGTTCTCTTTTTCTTTTTATTCTCGTTTTTAGAAATAGAGTTTACGTCTAGAATAAACAGATCTCCTTTTTTATCGATGCTGTTACTGCCAATAATATATAGGGATTCTGGCGGTGCAATTTTGAAATCTATATGCTTATTACTAGACAAGCTCATTAATCTAATAATGTCAGAGGAGCTTAAATTGACTGCGCAAAAAACGATTTCATTCAAGTTGTATACATTGATTAATTCATCTATCTGCTCGATTTTTCCCTTCTCCTTTTCGATGTCGAAATGGATGTACTCAGAATCTAAAGTTCTGGTTTGAGAAATTAATTCTGTAACTCTAGTGTACTCAGCAGTATCACCGATGATTCCGAACCGGGTGCTCTTGTCTGTTCTAAATGGAAAGCGCTTTTTAGATATTGTGTTCAATAACACTCTGGACGCCATCAAGTATACTCCTGCTATAAGAGGTGATAATAAGATGATGGCTCTAGAGAAGCGCATAGTGTCTGGCATTAAACTATAAATCCCTAGTGAAATAGCGAAACCGAGAATGCATGACTGAAAGAGGTTCCACTTTTTCCACGGTGTTCGAAAGGCTCCTCGGAAGAAGAGTGAGCTTGTGTAGACTGCAGAAACTCCCGGTAGGACTTTATTGGTTAGGTCTTTGTCGTAGTCTATTTGTTGCCATTGGCCATACCATTGCAACGCAAAAAGGAATAGTCCAAATAGCGCTAAAAAATCGATTGAAGGAAGGGTGGTTTTCTTAATAAAGCGCACCAGTATGGACCAAGATGCTCTTAGCCAAATAGCTATGTTTATCAGTCTAGAAAAGATAGCGGCATTTTTAGAGCTGAAATGCTTTTTGGCGAAAATTACCATGGCGTTATAGAAAACGAATACATAGTTCAGGCTTCCTTTTTTGGTGCTTTCTCCTTTATAATGAATAATGCTGGTTTCTGGGAAATAATAATTCTTATATCCACCAAGAATAATTCTGTAGCTGAGGTCGATGTCTTCTCCGTACATGAAAAATGCCTCGTCTAACAGCCCTACTTCATCCAATGCTTTTTTTCTCATAAACATAAAAGCACCACTTAGAATTTCTATTTCATTGGTGTCATCTAGGGATAAATGGCCGAGGTAATACCTGTTAATTCTCTTAGAGTTTGGGAATAACTTGTTTAGTCCAGTAATTTTATAGAAAGCTGTTTCTGGAGTAGGAAGACCTCTTTTAGATTCGGGAAGGATGATTCCTTTTCCATCGACCATCTTCACGCCTAAACTTCCCGCGTCAGGTCGTTCATCCATAAAGGTGATGCATTTTTCAAGTGTATCTTCTTCAATGACTGTGTCGGGATTTAGTAGAAGAACATACTCAGCCTGAGACATTCTCATGGCTTGATTATTCGCTTTGCTGAAGCCTAAGTTTTCTTTGTTGTCCACTACGATAACAGAAGGAAATTTTTCCTTTACCATTTTCACAGAGCCATCCACCGAGGCATTATCTACCATGTAGATGTCTACGTCTAATCCTTTAGAGGCTTTGAGCACAGAAAGAATACACTGTTCTAAAAAATACTCTACGTTATAGTTAACTATGATTACGGATAGTTTCATGCTACTTGGCCATAGAGTCTGAGTAAGGAGAACGATTGGTAATGGATCTTCCCAATGAGATTTCATCTGCGTATTCGAGGTCATCACCTACGGCTATGCCTCGAGCGATAGTGGTTACTTTGATATTTAACGGGTCTAATTTCCTGAAAAGGTAAAAGCCTGTAGTTTCTCCTTCCATATTTCCTTTAAGGGCTATAATTATTTCTGTTATGGTGTCTGCTTCTGCTCGTTCTATCAATGAAGAGATGTTAAGGTCATTTGGTCCTATGCCATCCATAGGGGAGATTACTCCACCTAAAACATGGTAAACTCCGAAATATTGAGAGGTGCTTTCTATAGCTAATATGTCTCTGATGTCTTGGACGACACATATCTGGGATTTATCGCGGCTCTTAGAGTTGCAAATAGAGCACAATTGTTCATCAGAGATATTTCTACATTTTTTACAAAACTTTATTTGAGCCTTTAATTTGGTGAAAGCATTAGAAAATCTATCGATCTCATGGGTTTCTCTTTCCAGCAGATTTAGGACTAGTCTTAGTGCCGTTTTCCTTCCTATGCCTGGAAGAGAAGACATTTGGTCTACCGCTTCTTCTATTAATTTACTCGAGGAACTGTTGTTCATGGATTCAAAGGTAATGCTCTGCGCATAACTTGTATATCTCTGTGAGTAAAAATTCTACGACAGAGGTTTAAACGTTCTAATTGTCTATGAAATTGCATGTGCATATAAATTATAGATCATGACCCCTCTACTCATATTAGGATTTGTTGGATTGTATTTCGTAGTTCTCTTTGCTATAGCTAGATGGACCTCTAAAGGAGCTACTAATTCAGATTTTTTCGTAGCTGGAAGAAAAGCTCCGTGGTACTTGGTGGCGTTTGGTATGATAGGCGCCTCTCTAAGTGGAGTTACGTTTATTTCTATTCCAGGACAGGTTGCAGGGAGTGAATTTAGCTATATGCAGATGGTTTTAGGTTACATCTTGGGTTATGTAGTGATCGCTTATGTTTTAATTCCAGTTTTTTACAGGCTTAATTTAGTTTCTATTTATACCTACTTAAAAGAGAGATTCGGAACAGTAAGTCATAAAACAGGAGCTGCATTTTTTCTTTTTTCGAGAACATTAGGAGCAGGAATTAGACTTCTGTTGGTGGCTAATGTTCTTCAGTATTTAGTTTTTGAACAATGGGGAGTGCCATTCGAGATTACGGTGTTATTATCAATAGCGTTAATCTGGCTGTACACACATAAAGGAGGATTGAAAACGATTATTTGGACGGATACACTTCAAACGGGTTTTATGCTGGTGTCTTTAGGATTGACGATTTACTTTCTTTCGGTAGGTTTGGGTTTCGAAGGGATTTCAGAAACGTTCAGCCAGGTCGGAGACAGCAAATACGCGAAGATTTTCTTTATGGACGACTGGTTAAGCGGAAACTATTTTTACAAGCACTTTTTCGGAGGAATGTTTATAGCTATCGGTATGACAGGGTTAGATCAGGATATGATGCAGAAGAATCTAAGTTGTAAATCTGCTAAAGAAGCTCAGAAGAACATGATGAGTTTTACCGCAGTGCTGGTTTTTGTGAATTTATTTTTTCTAGGGTTAGGTGCTCTGCTCTATATGTATGCGAGTAAAATGGGAATAGACGTGCCTGTTGTTGATGGAGTTAAAAGAACAGATCTACTTTTTAGTGAAATAGCCTTGAATTCAGGATTAGGAATGTCTGTAGCTGTTTTCTTCTTACTTGGATTGATAGCTGCGGCTTATTCAAGTGCTGATTCTGCACTAGCTTCTTTAACCACTTCTGTAAGCGTAGATTTTTTAGACATAGAATCTAAGCCAGTTTTAGAACAAGAAAGAGTGCGAAAAAGAACACATATAATAATGTCTGCAGTGTTATTTGTGGTCATTCTAATTTTAGATAAAACATTCGAGAGAAGCGCGATATTTCAAATCATATTTCTAGCTGGATTTACTTACGGCCCTCTTATAGGTATCTACTTTTTCGGCTTATTTACTAAGCTTAAAGTGTCTGACAGTTGGGTTCCTGTAGTTTGTTTAAGCTCAGTAGCGATTACTGTCTTCTTGTGGTATACTTCATTCAGAGGGCTAGAAGGCCAAGTGGCAGAAGAGTGTTTGTTCGGAGGGTACAGATTCGGGGCTGAACTGATAATCGTCAATGCACTAATAACTTTTGTAGGAATGCTAATTTTAAGTGCTGTGAGCGGGTTTAAAACGATGGATAAGGGAGGGTTATAAGGTTAGGTTTACAATAAGTTGTGTTTTCTGATGAAGACATAGCCTAAAGGTTTTGTTATCTTCGTGAAAACCGAAAAATCAAATCAAAATGAAAAAACTTTTATTCTTTTTTACTGCTGCACTCTGCGTAGCAACGCTTAATGCTCAAATTGGAGCTACAGCTACAGATTTCACTGTTACCGATATAGAGGGGAATGAGATTAGTCTTTATGCCGATATTTTAGATCAGGGCTATATAGCTATAGTAGATTGTTCGGCTACATGGTGTGGTCCTTGTTGGATTATGCACGATTCTCATACTTTACAAGAAATTCATGAGGCATACGGTCCAGACGGAACTAACCAAGTGAGAGTTGTTTTTTATGAGGCAGATGCGAGTACTACAGAGGCCGATTTAAATGGAACAGGATCAAATACCATAGGTGATTGGACAGCAGGAGTTACTTACCCTATCGTAAATGAATCTCCACTTCAACTTTCAGGAGCTATGTATTGGCCAGAAGGATTTCCTACAGTTAATGTAATCAGGCCGAGTGATGGAGTGATAGTAGCTGACCCATGGAATCAAACTACTTTCGAGAGTTTCGTAGCAGCAGTAAATTCAGCTGACACAGGGATTACTTTAGGAGCAGTTTCTGTATCTGAAGTAGATGTGAAAAACGCAGATGTTAACGTTTACCCTAACCCGTCATCTGACGAGGCTACTGTAAATCTTTCAGGTTTTACTGGAGCGGTTAGTGTTCGTGTTTATGATTTACTAGGGAAAGAAGTGATGTCATTTACTTCTACTTCACTTAAAGAGGTGATAGATGTAACCGGTTTAGAGGTAGGAAGCTACGTAGTGAGAGCTACTGGAAGTGTTTCTGAAGTCACCAAAAGAATTAGTGTAATTAGATAATTTTTTAGCATAATTAATGCTTGATTTAAGGCGATCCATTTGGGTCGCCTTTTTTTGTTGGAAAAAGTAAGGGAAAACTTAAGAAAGTAACGTGCTTTTAATTTGAGGTTTAATAGCTTTGTAACGCACAAATGAATGGTTAATTCCACTGAGATAAAATAACACTATGAGTACTAAAACCTATGTTTCTGATTTACTTAATCGTCTTCCTGAGTCTGCTACTTTGGCTATGGCTAGAATGAGCAGAGAATTAAAAGAGGAGGGTAAAGATGTGATTAGCCTTAGTTTAGGTGAGCCTGATTTTAATGCTCCAGATTTCGTAAAGGAGGCGTGTAAACAGGCTGTAGATGATGACTACTCTCACTATCCTCCAGTAAATGGGTATGGAGAGTTAAGAGAGGCTATCTGTCATAAGTTTAAAAGAGACAATGACTTAGAGTACACTCCAGACCAAATAGTTGTGAGTACAGGCGCCAAGCAGACTATAAGTAATGTGGTTTATGCATTAGTGAACCCAGGAGATGAGGTGTTATTGCCAGCTCCGTTTTGGGTGAGTTATGCCGCTATGGTTCAGTTGGCAGGTGGAGTTCCGGTAATTATTCCTACCCAAATAGAAAATGATTTTAAAATTACAGCCGAGGAATTAAAGGCTAATATTAGTGATAAAACAAGGCTGATGATTTATAGCTCGCCTTGTAATCCATCAGGTTCTGTTTACAGCAAAGATGAGTTAACAGCTTTAGCAGAAGTGATCAAGTCTAAGCCAGACTTTTTTGTGGTATCTGATGAGATATATGAACATATTAATTATACAGGAGAGCATGCTAGTTTAGGAACTATTCCAGGCATTTTTGACCAAGTGATTACTGTGAACGGAGTGAGTAAAGCTTTTGCTATGACCGGATATAGAATAGGCTATTTAGGAGCTCCTACATGGATCGCTAAGGCTTGTTCTAAAATGCAAGGCCAGGTTACCTCTGCTCCATCTGGTGTAAGTCAAATGGCCGCCAAGGCTGCAGTTTTAGCAGACCCTTCTTCGGTTTCTTACATGAAAGAGGCTTTTCTTAAAAGAAGAGATATGATGCTAGAGAAATTAGGTGAAATACCGGGATTAACGTTAAACGTACCTGAGGGAGCTTTTTATATCTTCCCAAACTGTATGGAGTTACTCGGGACTGTAACTGAAGATGGAAAAGAGATTAATACGTCTTCTGATCTATGCATGTATCTTTTACAAGCAGAGAATGTAGCTCTAGTAGCAGGAGATGCTTTCGGTGCGGCTGAATGTTTTAGACTTTCATACGCAGCTAGTGAAGAGCTGCTGGTAGATGCTGCCGTGAGAATGAAAAGAGCATTTGGTAAATTAAAAAAACAGAACTAAGCCTTTGGATTATAAGTCTATAGTAAACAGTTTTCAAGGAGCGAATGTGCTTATAGTAGGCGATGTGATGATAGACGCCTACTTGTCTGGTAGCGCAGATAGAATGTCTCCAGAAGCTCCAGTTCCTGTAGTTTCTATAGAAGAAGAGGTCTATAGATTAGGTGGGGCTGCCAACGTGGCGTTGAACGTGATGACTTTAGCCGCTAATTCTATTATTTGTTCAGTAATAGGGGAGGTGAAATCGGAAAGGTTTTTAGGTCTTCTGCGTGAAAGAGGTTTTTCTGAAGAAGGTATTGTTCTGTCTAAGGATAGAAAAACCACACAAAAAACGAGGGTTTTAGATAAGGGAAAACAGCTTTTAAGAGTAGACGAGGAAAGTACTCATGACTTAACTGCTGATGAAGAGAATAAACTTCTGACCCGAATAGAAGAAATAGTAAACACGGATTCTATAGACGTTGTAATTCTCCAAGATTATAATAAAGGAGTACTAACGAGTAATGTTATTACTAAATGTATCCAGCTCTGTAAGAAGAATGATATCCCTACAGCCGTAGACCCTAAGTTGAAGCACTTTTTATCGTACAAAGGAGTTACTTTATTTAAGCCAAATCTTAAAGAAATTAATGAAGGGCTGAATCTGGAGGTTAGAGGTGATAATTTGGAATCCTTAAAGGCGGCTATACATACGCTAGAAGGAGAATTAGAAAATGAGGTTTCTTTTGTAACTCTTTCGGAGAATGGTGTGGTAATAAATGAAGGCAGTAATTTCATTCATCTCCCTGCTCATCAAAGAAACATAGTAGATGTCTCAGGTGCCGGAGATACGGTTATCAGTGTGGCGGCACTCTGCCTAGCGAAAAGGACGAGTATAAAAGAACTAGCCGAGTTATCTAATCTAGCGGGAGGATTAGTCTGTGAAAAAGTAGGGGTGGTTCCTATTAACAAAGAAGAGCTAATTTTAGCTTCAGAAAACCAACTGGATGTCCTTTAGCAACCTCAGAGAAAAGGCTAATTTTTTCTTATATGAGAATAAATCTCAGGTACTTCTTATATGTCGTATTTCTCATGTGATTATTTCTTTCACTGCATTAATAGTCTTGGCTTTTCTTTATGGATTTGATCATTCGGCAGATGAAAAAGAATTTTTGCTTGGAATCATCGAGGCTTCTTTTGTGTTCTACTCGCTATACTTTTTTATACGATGGATTTATGACTTTAAACCCAGGGAGTTTATCAAGAAAAATTGGTTAGAGTCCCTAGTCATACTCATTCTTATAGTAGAAGGAATAAGCTATAATATATTTGGAGTATTCCTACTAGAAGAATTAGCTAAAAGCTGTAATATATCTGATTATACTGATATCTCCAATATCCTCATTCAGCTGTATTTTTTCTTTACTATCCTTATTACATCAGGGAAAGGAGGTAGGCTTTTCTCCTCGGTTAAAGTCCATCCAGCAATGGTCTTTATTTTTAGTTTCTTACTGCTTATATTTATAGGGACAGTGCTGTTAATGCTGCCTAAAATGTCTCATGCGGTGAATGGAATGGGGTTCATAGATGCTTTGTTTACGAGTACAAGTGCTACCTGCGTAACCGGTTTGATGGTAGAAGACGCAGCTAATTTTTTCACCTTTAGAGGTCAGGTTATTATTCTGATTTTAATCAAGCTTGGAGGACTGAATATCATAGCTTTTGGTTACTTCATGGCATTTGCAGGTAGGCTCGGGTTTAAGGTGAAACAGCATGATGTGATAGAAGATTTCGTGAATAAAGAAACAGCTCTTAACGCACGGGCTATGCTCGGAAAGGTGGTGGCTTGCAGTGTAGGAATAGAGATGCTGGGAGCGCTAATGTTATTTGCGGTTTGGGGTCAGGACATGTTTGCTACGCTAGGGGATAGAATTTACCACTCAATATTTTTATCTGTATCAGCATTTAACAATGCAGGAATCTCTCTGTTTACCGATGGATTAGCGGATATGGAATCTGGGGTAGGAACTAACTATTTGGTGCATTTAGTAGTCACATTGGTGGTGTTCTTCGGAGCATTGGGAATGGTGGCTATATTTGATTTATTCGACCCTAGGAACTTGAGAGAGCGACTTCAGAAGCCATGGAAAACCATTTCTTTCAGTACTAAGATAGCGCTCTATTTCTCGCTTATATTAGTAGGAGTAGGAGCCCTAGCATACTTCTGCTTGGAGTATAACAATACCTTAGCTGATTTAGGGCCAGTAGAAGCCATTATCACTTCCCTGTTTCAGTCAGTGACTAGAACTTCTGGATTTAATACTGTGGATATAGGTGCCATTGGAGCGCCTATGCTTTTCTTGATGATTATTCTAATGTTCATAGGATCATCTTCAAGTTCCACTGGTGGAGGAATTAAAACCAGCACATTCGCAGTGATTCTGGCAGATGTTACAGCTACGATTAAGGGTTTGAATCATACGTCATTATTTAAAAGAACTATTCCTGCTGCGCTAAGATCTAGAGCTTACGGGGTGTTGGTTATCTTTATCGTAGGAAATGCGGTAGGAATTTTCATTTTAAGTATATCAGAAATCGAGATACTTAACACGCATAAAGATGGTATGTTAGCATTAGTTTTTGAGCAGGTTTCGGCTATGGGTACTGTAGGCCTGTCCTTGGGAATAACCTCCGAATTAACGGACGTAGGTAAAATAGTGTTGGCCGTTAGCATGTTCGTAGGAAGGGTGGGAACACTAACAGTAGCCTTCGCTTTGGGAAGACAGCTGATAAGTAAGAATTTTAAATATGCCGAAGGTCATACGATGGTCGGTTAATTAAGAAAAACAAAATTTTGGGAACTAAAGTAACTCCGTATAGTAACGAGGCTAGTAAGAAAGAACAAGTAGCTGAGATGTTCGATAACATAGCACACAGCTATGATTTTCTCAATCATTTTTTCTCTTTAGGAATAGATAAGTTATGGCGTAAGAAAGCTATAAATATTCTTAAGAAGGAGAACCCAGGGAGTATTCTGGATGTAGCCACAGGTACAGGAGATTTCGCGTTGCAAAGCATAAAAAACGGTCTTCCCTCATCTGGAAAAATAACTGGATTAGATATTTCTAACGGAATGTTAGAGGTAGGAAGAAAGAAGATCACCAAGAAAAACCTCTCTGATAGAATAGAGATGGTTCAGGGAGATTCAGAAAACATGCCGTTTGAGGACAATACGTTTGACGCTACGATGGTGGCTTTCGGAGTCAGAAATTTCCAGAACCTAAAGCCAGGGTTGCAGGACATGTACAGAGTGATTAAGCCTAACGCGCTTTGTGTGGTGCTCGAGTTTTCTAAACCCAAAGTGTTCCCTATCAAGCAATTATTTGGGTTCTATTTTAAGAAAATTATGCCATTTTTTGGTAAGTTGGTGAGTAAAGATGCCAGAGCCTATACATACCTTCCTGAGTCTGTGGACGCTTTCCCGGAGGGTGAAGCGTTTAAAGGAATTATGAAGGAGTGTGGTTATAGAGAGATAGAGCAGAAAATGCTTTTCGGAGGAGTAGCTTCTATTTATTGGGGAAGGAAGTAGATCTGCCCGATATTTTTACAGATTTTTCACATGCTAGGAAGAGGTTGTTTTTTCTTGGTCTTTTTGAAGCTTTTAAGCAACTTCTTTATTCTCTTTCCTGAATTTTTATTGTACCTCTTTTTTTGCTTCTCTACCCCAACAAAACATCCATTTCCATAAACACTTAATCCATCGCATTTATTCATCTATTATGCTCTCAGACATATTTAATGTCACAGCACTTCTCGTGACTGGCATTAGGAAAGGATAAATGAATGGGGTAATCCGTTTTTATCCATAGCTATATCAGTAGTGAGTAATCCAAGGTCAAGGAAAGTCACCCAAATACTCTTACCAATAGAGGAGAACTTTATTTCTCCTGGAATAATTGTATGAATTCACCTTGCTGACTAGAATCTTGAAAGGCTATAGATTGTCTGTTTTGAAGTTCTCAATACTTTTTCTAAAAGTATTTCTTAATTCGTCTTGGAATTAGACATCAATGCTATCGGAAGTAATTACCCAAAACTTTAAAGAGTCAATAGTATTGGTTTTGTTTAATATGGGCAGCTGTGCCGAACAGTTAATAGTGAAACATACTAATCCGATTAATGCTATTATTCTCATAAAATGGAATTAACACTTCGGTTATGAACAGAGGAGTCCAGCATATTTCTTTTGGTAGATTATGTAGAAGAAGGTACTTCTTATTTACTCATATATTTTTTTAGAATTCCGCCTTTGACATTGTTTACATCAAATTCAATGATGAACGCTTTATCATCCAGTTGTTCAACTAAACGATATGTTCTATTTATATCAATTCTATTAATGACTGTGTGGATAATTTCTTTTTGCTCTTTTAGTCCCTTCCGACCATACCCTTTTGCTCCTTTATAGATCGTAATTCCCACACCTATCTCTTTGCTTAGAGAGGTTTCAATTTCAATGGATTTTTCAGAAACGATCATCAGCCCTATATAATCTTCAAAACCTTCAATCATTAAGTCAATAACTTTAGCTGTTATGAGGAAGGTTAATACTGAATACATTGAAACCTCTATGGAAATAAGGAAAGCAGTAATTGAAAAGAGAATAATATTAAAAAGCAGGATGACTTTGCCTATACTTATTCCAAATCGATTATTTATGAATATACCAAGTATTTCAGAGCCATCTAAAACAGCTCCATTTTTTATAGTAATTCCAATTCCAGAACCAAGAAATAATCCTCCAAAAATGGCAATGAGAAGTTTGTCATCGGTTACAGATGTGAAGTTTTCGAAATGAATAACTATGGCTAACGCTGTAATCGATAAAAAGGACTTTAACGCTATTTTTTTAGTCAACGTTTTCCAAGCGATTAGTAAAAATGGAATGCTTACTAGTAAGAGAATAATGGAAATATTTATGGTAAAAAGCTGACTTATCAGAATAGCTATTCCAGTAACTCCTCCATCTAAGAATCCATTTGGTAGCAGAAAAGCTTTTAAGCCTATACTGGCTAGTAATATACCAATACTGATTTGGAAGCTTTCAGAGAGTGCCTGTTTTACTTTAGTCATTTTACTTTCTTGTTTCACCGCTTTATATAAAGGAAACGAGTTTAGCCGTAATCTGCTGAGCTCTTGAGTTCATTATTTGTTCCTATGAAGTGTCAGCGTTTATTACGTTTATCGCAGTTATGTTATCGATCTGACAGAACACTTTTCTATTCAGATCATGAGGCTTGCGGATGTTTTCAGCACCTAACAAATATACTTCTTCACACACTGATATAGAGAGGGTAAACCGATTTCTAAGTATCACGACCATAACACGAGATAAACCAACATCAGACAATTATTCTAAACCAATTTTCAACATCTTAATCAAGTGGTGTGAGTCCTTTAGTTTCAAAAACGGATATTCAATCCTGCTAAGAAAGAGGCCATTCGGAAGTGCTGGCTGCTTGTCTTTCAGTTGTTTTTTTTGCTTCAAAATTCCCTCAAATTCTTCCAAGGTCATTTTACCACTTCCTACTTGTAATAAGAAGAAAACACAATAGCGAACCATACCTCTGAGGAATCGATTACTAGTGATAGTAAACCTCAATCGTCCTTGTTCTTCATCAACAAAGAGTTCAGCGTTGGTCAGCTGGCACAATGTGTTTTTATATATGTCTGGTTGTTTGCACAGCGGTCTAAAATCTTTCGTTTCTAAGATGAGTGTAACAGCTTTCCTCATGAGATCATAATCCAAAACTAGATCCTCATAAAAGGAACTGTAGCGGATAAGAATAGGATCCTTTTTTAAATGAATGAAATAGTCATAGGTGCGAGCTACAGCGCTATGCCTAGCATGTTGCTTATTATCGACTTCGAATATTTCAAAAACCGCTATGTTATCAGGTAAATTCTTATTCAACCGAAATTTCAAATCGAAAGAAGGAGCTTCATCAAGTTCGATTTGGATCACATACTGGCTGGCATGAACACCAGCATCGGTCCTCCCGCAGCCATAAACAGAAATATTTTTCTTAAAAATTCTAGAAATACTTTCTTCAATAACCTGCTGAACCGTGTTTTTAGGTGTGGGCTGTCTCTGCCAACCTCTATAATGAGTTCCTTCAAATCCTAGGTGTATGAAATAGCGCATCTTTAAATAAGAACAAGAGTAGCTTTAGTTTTCGTGAATTATGATAAATAGGTTCTCTAATTTTCAAAAGATATTTTTCAATTCTCAAACCTTCTTTGACTTAATCGATTAGTCGATGGTTGAATTGTTTAGCTGGAGAAGCGTTTAGTATCCGTTGGTAAAGCTATTCTGTGAGTTTAGCCATGCATTAGGCATATTCTTATAGCTAGTTTTTCCTTTTGTGATTTTCAATTAACATTTTGATAAGGCTCTCTTTATGGGAATGTGTGATTCGTTAAATCGTGCTGTAGCTTTGGTTTATTGGTTTGTTGCATGGTTAGTAAGTGACTCTAATCCAATTCAATTGAACAGTTGGAGGGGTGATTCTAGAGCTTTCAGATCTTCCAACAGACAGAAACACTTCTATATCGTAATTATCACCTTTATCCCTGAGCGATTCAGGGATATCTTTCATTTCACCTTTTCGTTTTTTCTGTAAATCCTATATGTATGATTACGAGATCAGGTATCCTTGTTTTATTCCTTCATAAGTCTAATGGTAGCTTTCTTTCCTTTGGACTCAATGATCAAGAAATAGACCCCAGCAGGTGCTTCAAGTTTCAGTTCCAGTAATTGACTTTCGTTGTAGGTGTTTGATTGAATGAGTTTTCCATTCACATCGGTCATAGTTATGGTTACTAATTTGTAATTAGATCCTAAATCAATCGAAAAATCACCATCAGTGGGGTTGGGGTAGATCAGAAGACCATTTCCATAATCATTTTCTATTATACCAACTTCTGAAAACTGATAAACCCTAACGTGTCCTGCATCTAATGCCGTTCCGTCATTTTTCATAGCTCCTATGGCCAGGGTGTTTCCGTCTCCGCTCAGTGATACTGAATAGCCACTAAAGTCACCTTCTGCTTCCCCCTCGATGTCGACTCCTTTCTGAATCCATGCAGAACTGTCCCACTCATAAACTCTTACATGACCTGCGTCTAAGGCCATTCCGTCATTTTTTATAGCTCCTATAGCAAGGGTGTTTCCGTCTGTGCTTAATGATACTGAGTAGCCGCTAAAGTCATCTGCAGCTTCTCCATCGATGTCGGCTCCTTTCTGAATCCAAGTAGAACTGTTCCACTCATAAATCCTCACATGACCTGCGCTTGATGCTATTCCATCATTGTTTGCTGCCCCTATGGCAAGGGTATTTCCATCTGTACTCAGCCATACCGCGGAGCCACTAAAGTCTCCAGCAGCTTCTCCATCGACATCAGTTCCTTTTTGAATCCAAGCAGAATTGTTCCACTCATAAACTCGCACATGGCCAGCGTTTGATTCAGTTCCATCATTGTTCGCTGCTCCTATGGCAAGGGTATTTCCGTCTGCGCTCAACGAGATTGCCGCGCCACTAAAATCAGGAGGCAGTTCCCCATCTATGTCAGCTCCTTTTTGAATCCAATTAGAACTGTTCCATTCATAGATCCGCACATGACCTGCAGAGACAAAAGCCCCATCATTTTCAGGTGCTCCTATTGCTAGTGTGTTTCCGTCTGAATTCATAGATACTGTCCACCCACTTTCATCTCCTTCAGCTTCCCCGTCAATGTCATCTCCTTTTTGAATCCAATCAGAATTACTCCACTCATAAACTCGGACATGTCCTGCGTCTAATGCTATTCCATCATTCTTAGGTGCTCCTATTGCTAGGGTGTTCCCATCTTCGCTCAGTGATACTGAATAGCCACTAAAGTCACCTTCTGCTTCCCCATCAATGTCGGCTCCTTTCTGAATCCAAGTAGAACTGATCCATTCATAAACTCGAACATGGCCTGCGTCTAATGCCATTCCATCATTTTTTATAGCTCCTATAGCAAGCGTGTTTCCGTCTGAGCTCATCGATATATTTCGACCAGACCAATCCTCTGCATTTTCCCCATTGATGTCTGTTCCTTTTTGAATCCATTGAGTCTGCGCAAGTGTGCTATGGAAGCAAATTATAAGTATTAGATAAATATTCTTCATAACAGTTTTAGATTTTTAGTGATGTTTGCCATCGGTCTTGAATATGAGAAATAGCGGGTTTTGACACGCTGTTTTTTTTGCTAAACCGCTTATTGTAAGGTTTTAAAGAGAATAGTTAAGTCCGTGTGTGTAGATGGACCGTGTGGGAATTATTACACACGGCTCTGTGTTCTATTGAGCCCAGTTATTCTTTTAAGACCATATCAATGCAGAATACTGCTGCGAGAATTAAGATTCTCAAGGGGTCCTCTTGAGGTACGGTGTCATTAATTTTTAGCATGTAATTGTCTGCGCTGGTGAACATTTCTTTTCCGAAACCAGCCCATTTTTTACTTACATGGCCGTACTCATAGTCGCCTTTTACAAATTTAAAGTCCCAGCTTGTCCACTTTCCTTGAAGTTTACACAGAATATTTTCATTAGGATCTAGAATGTTAAATTTCCCACCGATGGAAAACAATTTCTGCTTGAACTTTCCAACTAGTTTGTCGTTTTCGTCAAAAACATCCACAGTTGAAAGAATAATGGATATTCCCCGTTTTACGGTTAGTACTTTTTCTCCAGAAGAAGTTTTGAGTTCCACATGAAATGGAGTCATTCTTTTATAATCTGAAAATCTTAATAGTTTGGTGAAAAAGCCGAGTTTTTCTTCTCGGCAGCTCATTATCATTTCTTGATTTTCGGGATTATAGATGTCGTAATTGTTTGCGGCTTTGAACATTCCAATATGTTCCTTTACAAAATACAGATTGCGATTTAAAATTGAATTCATGATTAGGTTTTAGTGTTGTGTTTTGAGTCGTTTGTCAGGAATGGGTTATACATCATCACGGCATGATTTTCAACAAGTAGTTTTTCCGATTCGTGCCCTTCCAAGGTGGATTCGATTTGTACTATTTGATTATGTCTAGAGTAGCCTCCCCAATACTGCTGCTTCATTAAATGATTGCGCTCTTCAATGTGAAATTTACTGTCTAATGGACTTTCGCTTTGCAATTTCCCATTTAAATGAGTTTTATCTAGCCAAAGACATATTTGAAATGAATTGGATGTTTCATTTTTGACCTGAAAGTCGATGTGATTATAGGAGAGGGTGGCTCCAGCTCCAAACGGAACCTTTCTATTTAAATCTGGAAACACATCAAAACCATGTCTGTATCTTTCGGTTATTGTAAGTGGACTATGAGCAAAAATCCAGAACAATAAATTGCCTAATTGACAAAGACCACCTCCAGTGTCTTTGGCGGTTTTTCCTTGTTTTAAAACTAACCCTTCTAGATATCCTTTTGATTTTGTTGGACGACCAACAAGTTTCCAAATTGAAAACGTTTCTCCTGGTTTTATTATCACTCCATCAAGGTGAGAAATTACAATTCGTAGATTGGTTCGTTTGTTTTCCTGCAAATACATCTCAATGTCTTTCAAAGGACGTAAAATCATTGATTTATGGTGAAAAACTTTATGTTTGAAAAGGATGTCAGGGTTTGTTTTAGCCCATTTTTCAGCTCCGAAAGTCCATTTAAAATTTCGTTTAAGAATGTAAAACTCTTTCCCGAAAAATTGTCTAAGAATACTTCTTTTGATAGGTTTCTCTATTTCAGTCATAGGTAATGAAGACTTAAAAGTAATAGTTTTTGTGAGGCTTCCCAAGTTTCACAAAGCTAAAATGCTAGCGGCAAAGCATTTTACATATTGTATTGTTTTTTGAATCAGAACTTTCGGAAAGTGCGACTATTATTTTTGGATAAAGTAAAACAGCATCAAATTCTAAGGTGCTACCTTTTCAGTATTTTAGACAATATTTTCATTTTCAGTAAGTTAATATCCGAGTTTGATGTTTGGTTGAATAACTAACATTCACAAAAAGACATCTAACTTCCTTGTTTAAAAATAATACTTCTTTGCGTATTCTTCTTATATCTGTCCTTAGGAATAACCTCTCTTTTCGCATTTGGACGATAGCTATTTATATTTGGGTTTAGAATATATTCGACTTGGTATTCAATCATTTTTTCAAAAGGAATAAGGAAATCCTTCGTCTCGCATTGTTCTAAGTCACCTTCCTTAAGTAAATTTATGACAGTATAGACTGACTCAATAGTACTAAGACAAAGAGGCTCTGGCTGCTGCTTTATAATAAATTTTGATTTGATTTTGTTATCAAAACTCACTCTTTTTAGTTTTTGCAAGTTTGTGCTTAGTTTAAGCATTTTACGGGCGCAGGGCCATGTGCCATCGAGAATAAAGATGTGTGGGTTATCACCCATAAATGGAATTATTTCGGAGCTTTTTCTTATTGATAAGTTGAAATTATCTTCCCCCGGATAAAGTAAAAAAGAAGAACTTTTTTCTTTAGTCAGTATTTCATTTACACGATTATTATTGGTGAAATCGACTCCGACTATAATTTCTGAATTTTCAAGTTGAAGCATAGTCATACGCCCTGTTCCGATTTTTTCTTTTTTGTACTCTTTCGGGTGCATAAGAATAATAAAACGAGTCTTAGTGTGGAAAGGATTAAGGTGTTTACAAATACATGAGATTGAAGGCCTCATACATTTGTAACATTTCATTCTTGTATTTTTTATTTCTTCTTTCAAAGTGAATATATCTTCATTTTTCTACATTATGATGGCTCCAAATAAAAAAGAGTTCACCACTTATTTAAACAACTGTACCCTAATCAATCAAAATCTCATCTACAAAAATCCATGGAGTTTCTCCAGAGCTTATGTGCCAGTCGGGCATTGGACCCCAATTGGTGGCTTTTACTCTTACATAACGAGCTAAAGTGAATGTTTCTGCTCCTGCTAATCCGTGTTCTACATCTTCTTCTAATGGCTGTAATGAGAATGCAACGCTGTGGTAAGGTTCCCAGACTTCTTTGTCTACAGATGTTTCTATCACTATTGCGCTTGGAGGGAAAATCCAAGGCTTGGTGTCTTTTAAGTAGCTCAGGTAAATAGATGAAATAGCTGTCTTAGATCCTAAATCTACTATAGCATTTAAGTCTTCACCCCAATACCCCTGGAAATCTCCACTTTTAAAATCAGGCCTTGATCTAATTCCATCTATTAGCGCCATGTATCCACCTCCAGTATATTGATTATTATACTCAGAGAAAAGTTCTATAGACCAGTCGGCTTTTCTTTTTACCACTGTAGCTTTTACTATTCCACTAGCAGAGGCCACTTGTTTTTGGCTTCTAGCTTCTAGAGTCATGGATTCAGTAATGGTAAAAGGTTCCGTGTACAATATCCATTCAGTAGTATCTACTTCAGTGCTGGTCCTATATTCTGTACGCGCTCCTTTTTCTGAGGAAATAGTAGCAGTAGTTTCATCTAAAAAGCTTCTTTGGGCAGTGATGGTAGGTGTCATGGTAATATCAAAACCATCTATTCTAGAAGTAGGACGGTTTACAGGAGCAGTTCCCCAAGTAGAATTAGGAATAGGAGAGAGCACGAAAGCCAAGTTTCCGCCCTCCATAATCATATCATTGGTAATATATGAATTTGGCCAGTCGGCTCCGTTAAAAGTAACGCTGGAGATATATCTCCTTTGCTCTTTAGGGTCTATTTTTTCTAGTTCCATCTCCATCATAGAAGTAGAGATAGAAAACGTCTTTCCATTTTCTAGATAAATGGTTGCGCTATCTATAATAGGCGCGCTCAGGGCATATTCCTTACTGCCTGGAGTCACAGAGTATATTCCCATGGCAGAAAGTACGTACCAACTGCTCATCTGTCCGCAGTCTTCATTTCCGCTTAGTCCAGCAGGAGTAGGAGAGTACAGATCTCTTAAAATCTCTTGAGTTCTGTACTGCGTTTTCCATGGCTGGCCAGAGTAATTATATAAGTAAGCCATATGGTGGCTAGGCTCATTTCCATGTGCGTATTGGCCTATTAAACCTGTAATATCTGGCTGGTGTCTTCCTGCCAAATCCATAGGAGCTGTAAAGAGTTTGTCCAGTAGTTCATTGAATCTTTTTTCGCCTCCTACATGGCTTATTAATCCATCCACATCTTGAGGAACGAAGAAGCTGTACTGGTAAGAATTGGCTTCTGTAAAATTGAAATTTACTTCAGAAGGATCGAACGGTGAAATCCAATCTCCATTTCTCTTGGCTCTGCAATAACCAATTTCTCCGTCTATAGTATTTCTATAATTCTGTGCACTTCTGTAATACGTCTCTGCCACTTCCATATTTCCTAGCGCTTCTGCAAAAATGGCTATGCACCAGTCGTTATAGGCATACTCTAAGTTCTTAGAGACAGATTCTCCTTCATCTTCCATAGAGATATATCCTTTCTCTCTAAAATGCTCCTTTCCGAATTCTAAGGCTTCTGAGGTTTTTACCATGGCTTCCAGCGCCTTCTGCGTATCGAAATCTGTAATGCCTTTCATGTAGGCATCCACTATTACCGGCACTGCATTATATCCTATCATACAGTGCGTGTAATTCCCTGCTAGCTCCCACATTGGAAGGTCTCCGCCTTGGTCATACATCTTCAGGAACGAGTGTATGAAATCGGTAGTTCTATCTCTCTGCGTAATGGTATAGAGCGGGTGAGAGGCCCTAAATGTATCCCATAGAGAAAATACCGTGTACTGCTCATGATCAGTGGCAGAATGAATTTTCATATCCACGCCTCTGTACCTGCCATCCACATCTGTAAACGTATTCGGTACGGTGTAGGAGTGATAAAGTGCCGTGTAGAAATTCTCTAGTACGGTAGTGTCCTGCGTTGCAATATCTATTTTGCTCAATTCCTCCAACCACGCTTTTTTAGCCGCTGCTTTGTATTTTCCAAAATCCCAATGCGGAGCTTCTGTCTTTAAGTTTTGCAACGCGCCTTCAATATCTACTGGTGAAAGCGCCACTTTTACCAGTAAATCGGCTCCTTCATTAAAGATCAGCGGGAACACAGGAACCATCTCTTGGTAATTTCCTGTTTCTCCATTATCCAGTTCCTCATAAACTATTTCGAAGGTCTGGTCAGTATAAATAAACGGCCTAGAAAACTCTGCCACGAAGTAAACATGCTGCTCTTCTGCCCATTCTTTAGAAACTCTCATTCCGGCTACAGTGGAATCATTCAACGGGTAAAATTGATATTCAATTAGCGGGTCTCTGTGCGCTAAATCCATAAACACAGTGAAACTATCCGCCTCGTTGGTCAAGTGATACTTGTGAATTCCTACTCTGGTGGTAGTCGTTAATTCGGCTTCTATATTCTGGTCGTCTAGAAAAACAGAATAGTATCCAGGAGAGGCTTTTTCAGTTTCTTTCCGGAATGCACTTCTGTACCTCTCACCCCAGTTTTTTCCTTCATGCACAGCGCTATTCGTAGGAGAGAGAAGAATATCACCATAATCAGAGATTCCAGTTCCCTGCAGGTGTGTGTGACTGAACCCATAAATGAGAGAATCTGAATCATGGTATCCTCCGCAGCCATCCCATCCTGTAAGCCGCGTATCTGGACTTAGCTGTACCATCCCGAATGGCATAGTAGCGCCAGGATATGTATGACCGTGACCTCCAGTTCCTACGAATGGGTTTACTAGGTCACACACGGTAGGTTCTTCTACAAAACCTGAGGCAGGAGCGGCTTTCTTGTTAGCGTTACATGAGGCCATAGCCAGCAGCGCTAGAATAGTTAGAGATGAAAGTGAGGTGAAAAACTTCATGATCTGAGTAATGATTTATAGTGAGTAAAGGTAAAGGGAAAATTGATTTTAAATAGGGAGATGTTCGGCTGTGGATAATTTTTAAATCCTAGTTTTGGACCTCAAAAGGAAATCCAATGTCAGTATCTACTTCCACTATTGTTTCTGCTGTCATACAGGCTTGCATGACCAATGACTTAACGGCTATTAAGCCGCTTATTTTTTCAGAATCGGTAGAAATAAGTGGTCAGAATAAAGAGAAGTTTTTTCAGTTTTTCGAAAAGACAGTAAACGGAGCACATAGAAAAGCAAAGGGAGATTGGAATATGAGTATAGAACCAGCAGAATGGTTAAAAGACAAAAATGCAGTGGTATATGACTTTTACGAGGGGAAAGGAAATCAACCCGTTATTTCGGTAGTCGTTGAAGAAAAAAGCGAGGTGCTCTGGCTGGAAGTCTTAAAGTAAATAGAGGCCTAGAAACAGACTTATCTCTCTAGGTTTTAAGAAGCCTTACAATCAGCGTGCTTATGTGCAAAATGAATCGCAAATCTAGTTTTAGCTGTTATCTGGGTAGTGTGCTTTTTCTTTGTTTTCGCAGGTAAGTTAACCATTGTCTTAGCTGTCTTCCATGAGTTTAAATCTTTCCTTTCTTGGAAGAGGAAACTTGTTTATTAATGTATTCCTCTGCTAAATGAAAGTCCTGAGAAGTTTTTATGGAGATAGTTACAGAATTCGCTTGTTCAGCATAAGAAGAGAAAACGGTATTTAGGCTGTTAATTTGAGTTGAATACAAGGCTAATACGCTGGTCATTTTGCGATAAGCTTTTCCTCAGTATCGATGTGATATTTAATCTAATTAGTTATGGGTTTAGATAAAAAATGAACGATAATTAAGTTTGGGTTTTAAACCTGTCTAATAACCAAGATAACTTTTAATTATGAGGTCAATTTTACTACTTGTGCTGTTTCTAGGAATGGCTAATTTCTTTTCAGCACAAGAATCTGCAGATGCTTTAAGTGCTTTTGTGAATAATGAAGAATTAAAAAATGCCAGCTTAGGATTTTCTCTGCTAGACCCATCTGGAAAAGAAATCCGATCCTATGAGTCCGAGAGAAGTTTGGCTCCAGCTTCTACAGTAAAGCTTTTAACGAGCATCACAGCTTTAGAGGTTTTGGGGTATGACCATAAGTTCGTAACCACGTTAACTATACAAGGGACGGTTATTAAAGGAAAGCTAATAGGGAATGTTATTTTGAAAAGTGGAGGAGATCCTACGTTAGGAGCATCCGATTTTAAAAATCATTATGGAGACTTTGTGAATGAATGGGTAGAAGCTATAAAAGCGGAAGGCATTACAGAAATAGATGGTAGAGTTTTAATTGATGATACCGCTTTAGAAGGAGACAGAAATGCAGGGTCTACTGCATTGAATGATGTAGGGAATTATTATGGTGCGGGAGCTCCAGGGTTTTCATTTATGGATAATGAATTTACAGTATTCTTTACTACTGGCGGAGTAGGAACGGCAAGTGTGGTAGTAAAGACAGAGCCAGTACTTCCCGATTCTATAGAGCTAGTTAATGAGGTGATAGCAGGAAATAAAAGTGGAGACAATGTGATTATTTATTCACTTGATGGAGGGAATCAAGTTTTCCTAAAAGGGGAGCTGCCGGCCAATAAGATGGGTTTTCAAGTAAGAGGAGCTATTCCCGATGTATCACGTTTTGCTCAGGCTTATCTTCAGAAAGCGATAGAAAATGAAGAAATATCTATCACAGGAGTAGAAAAAAATGGCCCGCTATATATGAATTCCAAAGAATTAGTGCGAACTAAATCTCCTGCGCTCATAGAGATCCTTAAAGTACTCAATAAGAAAAGTGTAAACAGCTATGCAGATGTCCTGCTAAAACACATAGGAAAAGCCAGTGGAAGGGCAGCTACATTTGAGGGAGGGGCAGAAGCAGTGAAGGCTTACTGGAAAGAGAAAGGATTAGATACCAATGGAATTTATATAGAAGACGGAAGCGGTCTTTCTAGAAAAAACAATATCACGGCTAGATTTATGACTGGAGTACTGCAGAGTCAGGTAGAGGATGAACAAGTAAATAAAATGATGAATGAAGCTTCTTTGTCCTCCTCTGTGAAGTCCATGTGGGGCGAGGCTTTCAAAGGCCAGATTCAGGCTAAGAGCGGATATATAGGAAGAGTAATGGCATACGGTGGTTACATCATTAGAGATGGTGAAAAACATCCTTTTTACCTTACCGTAAATAATTTCTCTGGGAGCGCTTCTGGAATGAGAACGTTAATGGGAACAGCTTTAAGAGGAGTGAGGCTCGAACTTTAGATTAATTCATTGACATATTTAATTCAGAAACGGCTACATCTCCTGTTCTGATTCTCTGTACGATTTCTTCTATCATCCAGTCATCTCCATTAGGGTCATACTGGTGCTTTAAACTCGAATTGAATATTCTGGCTACACCTTGCCATAAAAGTGCGCTTCCGCCACCTCTAATCTCTTTAAGTACCTCGTAGCTTGTGTGACTCGTTTGTCTATCGATAAGTTTTATTAGGATGACTCCTTCCTGAACTGAAATGTCTCTAATCTTTCCTTCGAATTTTTCTTTTAAAGCTTTCTCTTCTTCTTTTAAGTACTTTCTTCTCTCCTTATTCTTTTCGAATTCATCGATTTTAACCATGTAATCTTCATACATAGAAGAAGCGAGCATGGCGTAGGGATATACTTTTTTTACTCTCCTAAGGGCTTTTTTATATTTTCTGGATTCTCTGTAATTAGATTCTGAGTAAGAGATGATGTTGGCCTCTGGAGTTACTGAAACTAATATGGTGTCTCCGTTTTCTATGAGATAACCCACCCATACACCAGAAGTGTCTGTTTGCGCCATTCCATTATATCCTGTAAGAATGAAGAAGATGAACGATATGAATTTAAACGATTGCATTAGGTTTGGTCCTACTCTGACTCTAACCAAATTTATACCAATTTTATTGCAACGCAGTATATCTGAGGTTTAAATTAACGTTAAATGAGAAGTACGGCAAGGCACAGAATTAAACTGATCTGTGAAAAATCAATAATCCTTTCTATTCTTAGCCCAGTTCGAAGTAGGTGTTTCAGACGAAGGTGAGTCATTGTTTTCAGAGCCTCCAGCTTTTCTATTCTTACTGAGGTAAGTCATGAAAATAGCAGCCTTTCTTTTCAGTTCATCAGAATTAGGTTTTAAATCCTCTGGTGAAAAATGATTCTTTACGAAGTGTGTATCAAAGTTACCTGAAACAAAAGCTTCGTGATTTATAGCGTATCTGCAGAAAGGAAGAGTAGTTTTAATACCGTTAATTTCATATTCATCTATGGCTCTAGTCATTCTGCTGATGCAGTTATTTCTATCCGTAGCGTGAGTGATAAGCTTAGATATCATAGGATCGTAATAGATTGGAATCTCCATTCCTTCCTCGAATCCATCGTCTACTCGAATCCCAGTTCCCTGAGGCCTCACATATCTTTTTAAGGTGCCTATGTCTGGCAAGAAGTCATTTTCAGGATCCTCTGCATAAACCCTCACTTCGAGGGCATGTCCATTAATTTTAAGATCTTCCTGGGTAAAGCTCAGTTTTTCTCCCCGAGCGACTAATATTTGTTCCTTCACTAAATCCACTCCAGTAATCATCTCTGTAACAGGATGCTCTACTTGAAGACGCGTATTCATCTCTAAGAAGTAATAATTCAGGTTTTCATCTAGCAAGAACTCCACAGTTCCAGCTCCTACATAATCACATGATTTAGCTACGTCTTTAGCGCTCTCGCCCATCGCATGTCTAAGCTCTGGAGTAAGTACAGCAGATGGAGCCTCTTCTACCACTTTTTGGTGTCTTCTCTGGATGCTACATTCTCTTTCGAACAAGTGAACGATATTTCCGTGGGTATCTGCTAATATTTGAATTTCTATGTGTCTAGGACTAGTAACATACTTTTCTATGAAAACAGCTCCATCTCCGAAAGATGAAATGGCTTCACTTATAGCTCGCTCCATCTGTTCCTTAAGTTCAGATGCTTCGTTGACTACTCTCATCCCTTTTCCACCACCACCAGCGCTTGCTTTTATAAGCAATGGAAAGCCTATTTCTTTTGCTATTCTTAATGCTTCTTCTGGATCTTCTACAGCTTCATCTGTACCAGGGACCATAGGGATGCCAAACTTTTTCACAGCAGCTTTAGCGGCTAGTTTGCTCCCCATGAGATTCATAGCGTGACTTTTAGGTCCTATAAATGTAATGTTGTTTTTTTCTGCTAACTCAGCGAATTCTGCGTTTTCACTTAAAAATCCATAACCAGGATGGACTCCGTCTACTTGGTGTTTTAAGCAGAGATCAATAATTTTATCTTTTAATAAATAAGATTGAGAAGAGGGTGGAGGACCGAGTAAAAATGCTTGGTCGGCATATTTCACGAACGGAGCATCCCTATCAGCCTCGCTATAAACGGCCACGGTGCTTATTCCCATCTCTCTGCAAGTTTTCATAATCCTCAGAGCGATTTCTCCTCTGTTCGCTATTAAAATCTTCTTCATTTTAAATCTATTTATAGTGCCGTAAAATTAACCATTGGAAGAATCTCTGCGGAGTCAAGTTCTTAATAATTGGCGTAAGTTTATGTAGAAAACTCCCCACAGTATATTTTAAGGGTAATCTTTTTCTGCGTAGCAATTTTTCTAACTTAACCGCTACCTTCTCTGCAGGCATGGCTTGAGACATTTCATCTTGGAGGACCTCCTTCATTCTCATGTAGGAAGCTTCGTATTCTTTAAGGTCTTCTTTTTTCGTTTCTAGTCTAGAAGCTCCTATTTCGGTTCTAACATCTCCTGGAAGTAAGGTGCACACATCTATTCCAAAAGGCTTTAGTTCCATGGCTAGGGATTCCCCTAATATTTCCAAAGAACCTTTGGCAGCGCTGTACCACCCTCTGTATGGGAGTCCCATTTTTCCTCCTATAGAACCGATATTGATAATTTTCCCGCTATCACTTTTCTGTAATAATGGAAGAAACTCTTGAGTAACTTGCATCAGGCCGAAAACATTCGTTTCCCATGCTTTTTTTATGTGTTCTGATTTTGAATAGGCTACAGGGCCCATGAAACCAATTCCTGCATTATTTATAAGAATATCTAAACCACCCCATCGCTCACTTATAAGCTGAACAGCTTCCTGAATGGAATCCTCAGAAGTCACGTCTAGTTTGATTAACGGAAAACTCAGGTCTGGGTGTCTGTCTGGATTTCGAGCAGTGCCTATTACATCATACCCTTTTTGAGTTAGCAGTTTACATATAGCTAATCCTATTCCTGAAGAACCTCCTGTAAGTAGAACTTTTTTCAATAACTCGTGTCTAAAATTGGGGCAATTTACTGAATCAATGTCAGTGATGGATTATTCTGCGAATGATTTATTATAATTTAAACTTCTAGAATTTCATAAAAAGTTTAGGGCACAAAAAATGGCAAGCTACTCATATCGCACCGCTACGACTATTTACCCTTGCTACCTTCCGATCCTGGGGGAGTTAAACAGGAGCTGGTCGTATGAGACTTGCCGCTGCGAAGTTATTAAGTATATACCATTCAAACAAAGCTTATTCGTAACTATTTTTTCTAAGGGATCAACTATCTTTGCTGAAAGCTTAAACCCACTGAGATTTGGACGTATCTGTAGTTATCCCGCTGTTGAATGAAGAAGAGTCTTTAACCGAATTATATAATTGGTTAAAGAAGGTATTTGATGCTCAAAAATGGAGTCATGAAATACTTTTCATCGATGACGGTAGCACAGACGGCTCATGGTCAGTGATTAAAGGTCTCTCTGCTCATGACTCTTGCGTAAGGGGTATAAAGTTTCTTAGAAATTACGGAAAATCAGCTGCGCTCAATGAAGGATTCATGATAGCCAGTGGAAATGTCGTTTTTACCATGGACGCAGACCTACAAGATTCTCCAGATGAACTTCCAGAGATGTACCGCATGATTACTCAGGATAATTTAGATGTAGTAAGCGGCTGGAAGGAGAAACGCCATGACCCTATCACCAAAACTATTCCTACTAAACTTTATAACTGGGCCACGCGCAGAATGAGTGGAATACATCTACATGATTTTAATTGTGGATTAAAGGCCTATAGAAAAGGAGTAATCAAGTCTGTAGAAGTCCATGGAGAAATGCACAGATATATCCCTGTAATGGCCAAGCAGAATGGTTTTGGGAGAATAGGAGAGAAATCAGTAGCACACCAGGCCAGAAAATACGGATCTACCAAGTTTGGAATGGAACGGTTTACTCGTGGGTTTTTAGATCTTCTTACTATTTCTTTTATCTCTAAATTCGGAAAACGCCCAATGCACTTATTCGGGACGTGGGGTACACTCATGTTTATCGTAGGGTTTATCGGGTTTGCATACATCGGAGGAAGTAAAATTCTCTGTGTGCTGAATGACATCCCAGCCAAGAATATAGCTGATATAAGTGCGTTTTACATTAGTTTAACAGCCATGATACTCGGAACACAGCTATTTTTAGCTGGGTTTTTAGCCGAGCTAATCTCTAGAAATGAACCAGGAAGGAATAAATATCAAATTGAAGAACAGATTTAGAGGCCTTACTCGGTTCCTTCAGGTTTTCTTACTTCTGGTTCTCTCAGTGACATCTTTAACCGTTTCTGCGCAGGAACACCGTCAAAAGGTGGGTGTAGTTCTCAGTGGTGGTGGAGCTACTGCAGCTGCTCATGTGGGTTTCTTGAAGGCCCTGGAAGAAAATGAAATCCCGATAGATTACATCACAGGTTCTAGTATGGGAGCTATAGTAGGAGCGTTCTATGCAGCGGGTTATTCTATCGCTGAAATAGAAGGGTTAGTTTTGAGCCAAGAGTTTCTCATTATGAGCCAAGGAACGCTGCCAGATACATTAAGTTTTTACTTGAGAGAAAACGAACCAGATGGCAGTATCGTCAATGTGAAATTTAATCCTTCTTCTATTGTAACAAGTAGCATTCCTACACACTTGGTAGACCCCGTTTATATGGATTATAAGTTTGCGGAGATGTTCGGTCCGGCTAGTGCTAGAGCGGGTTATGATTTTGATAAGTTATTCGTTCCCTTCAGGGCTATAGCGTCAGATATAGAATCCAATGAGTCTGTGATCTTCAGAACCGGAGAGCTGAACCTTGCAGCCAGAACTTCGGGAACATATCCGTTTTATTTAGAACCTTTAATGGTAGATGGAAAGCTACTATTCGATGGAGGATTGTATAATAATTATCCAGCTGATGTGCTGTATGATGAGTTTATGCCTGATGTTATATTGGGGTGTAATGTGAGTCAGAATAATACACCTCCTAAGGAAGATGACTTGATGAGTCAATTGGTAAATATGATTCAGTACAGAACTAATTTTGAGAATGTGTGTGATCAAATGATTACGATTTCTCCTATTTCTGGATTGGGAACGTTTGACTTTGAAGATGTAGGAAAAGCTATCAAAGCAGGCAGAAAAAGTACCCTGCTAAAAATGGACGAGATTCTAGCCATGTGCACAGATAGAGTTCCTGTGGCAGAATTGACAAAAAGAAGAGCAGAATTTAAAGATGGGTTTAGCGAGATCTTAATTAAAGAAATAGAAGTAGAAGGACTCTCAGAGGTGCAAGCTCAGGCATTGAAGAAAAACATATTGCAACGCCAGACTTACATAACACTACAGGAATTCCAAAAACGATTTTTTAGACTTTACGCAGATGAAAAGGTCAGGTATGCTTATCCTACGCTGAGGTTAGACCCCCTCGACCAAAAATATATAGCCACTGTCCATGTTAAATCGGAGAAGAGAATGGAAGTGGGATTCGGAGGAAACTTCTCCTCTAGACCATTAAATTCTGGTTTTCTTCAGGCTAAATACCATATACGAGGTAGAAATAACTTATCGCTCTTCACTAATTCCTATTTTGGTAAGTTTTATAGTTCAACGAAGGCTGGTTTCAAGTTGGACTTGAATCTTAAAAACCCCATGCTATTCGAGGCTTCTTTCACCTATAATTCTTGGGATTACTTTAATAGTTTTGCGCTGTTTTTCGAGGAAGTAAAGCCTTCGTTTATAGTAAAAAATGAACGGTTTGTGAATGCAGAGCTAAGTCTGCCTGTAGGCAATAGAGGGAAACTCCAGTTCGGAGGTAAGTACGCAGAATTGGCTGATGATTATTACCAAACAGGTGATTTCTCAAACGTAGATACTACAGATCAGACCAAGTTTAACACCTATGTGTTCAGCGGGAAATATGAGCACAGCACACTGAATAGGAAGCAGTTTGCTGATAGAGGAACATTCTTTAAAGTTTCGGCCAATTATTTAAATGGTGAAGAAAGCTCTATTCCTGGGAGCACCTCAGAGGTAAGAGATACGACCAATGCACAACACAGTTGGACAGTGTTTAAAGGGGAGTACAGAAACTTCTTTTACCATAAAAAGGCCTTTAGTTTAGGGTTCCATTTGGAGTCTGCATGGGCAGCCAACCAGCCTCGATTTAATAATTATAGAGCCACGCTTATTCGATCACTCGCATTCGAGCCTATTCCTGAAAGTAAATCATTCTTTATAGATAGATACCGCAGTAATTTTTATTCCTCAGCTGGAATTATAGCTACTGTAAATATTCATCCTAAACTTCAGTTTAGAATGGATAATCATGTGTATAGACCGTGGGAAAGGATATTCTCAACGCCAGAGGATGAGTCCAACTTTGAGCCTACTACAGAGCTATTTTATGTGGGTTCAGGAAGCCTTATTTATCACAGTCCGCTGGGTCCTTTAAGAGTTTCTGCGAATTACTACGATAGAAAAAACATACCCTGGAGCATACTCTTTAATTTCGGGTATTTTATATTCAATGATGGCTACTTAGATTAGTGCTAGAGGTCAAATAATTCCACTTCTTTTACTTCTCCATTTTCCATGCCCGTTAATACCTCATTTCCTATCCTGTAACGTATGAGTCTGAGCGTAGCAAAACCAGCTGCAGCAGTCATTTTTCTAACCTGCCTGAACTTCCCTTCTCTGAGTGTGATAGAAACCCAACTCGTAGGGCCATGATGGTCTCCTCTGATTTTAAATGGATTTAACTGAAGATGTGAGGGAGCTTCAATTTTTCGAGCTACACAAGGCTGTGTGATATATTTCTCTTTGTTTACACTGATCTCTATTCCGTTCTGAAGAAGTTCTATGGCTTCTTCTGTAATTTCTCCATCTACCTGAGCATAGTATTCTTTTTCGAATTTATTACTTCTTATGAGCTGGCTTACTGCGCCATGTGTAGTTAAGAATAACAATCCTTCAGAAGTAGCATCAAGCCTTCCTATGGCCATGGTTTCTTCTGGAAATTCAGCTAACTCACCTAAGAATTTGTTTTTATTCTTCCGAGTGTTGGCTATGAACTGCGAGAGGAACCCTGCGGGTTTATATATGATGAAGTTTCTTGGATTCACTGGGTAATTTGAGCAGGCTAATTTAAGCGGAGTTCTTTTCTTAATCCTGAATCTTTCACGGAATTTTTATTCCAGTAATCAGATTGAATGGTATTGAGCACAGAAGCTTCTGTGGTAAGGATAGGAGAGTCTGCTGTCCATCCATCTGGGTAGGATTCTGTCCATCCTAAGATTTTATGCGGAAACTCATTTTCGAAGGTGATGGCTACTTTTCTTTTTAACTCAGCGTAATTCATTTCATAAGTGCTCGTGTCTTCCTCTTCTGTAAGCTTGGCTTCACAGGAGTAAGCTTGCGTTTCTTTGTGCTTTAACGTCAGGTAGAAAAAACTAGGAATCACTTTAAGTTTCCCTGTAGGAAGCTCTTCAGGGCTGATTCTGATTTTGGTCCACATGTCATCTTCTAGTAGATTTTTTTCCAGACTAATTAGGCTGGACTCTCCCTCGAAGTAAGAGTGGATGGCTACTTCGAACTTCTCCTTGTTCTGGAGTTCCATATAGGTATGTCCGCACCACTCTTGGCTAGAAGATGTTATTTTCAAAGAATGCTCTCCGTTTTCTACAGGCCGAAAACTGCTGGTCATCATGGAGTAAGGGTAAATACCTGTGGTGAATTTTTTAGTGTGGTTTAGCTTTAATACTTGTACATCACTCTCCGAACCGTAATCAGACTTTACCAGTTTAGAGGAATTAAAAGGCTCGGTAACGAATACCAGTACAGATTGGCCTTTATGAATTTCTCCGTAGCGGGCTTGCTTTAATTCATAACTGGATATTTCTGCTTTTCCACCAAACCAGTAGGATTCCATAGTTTCAAGAGGAAGTTTTTTGGTTTCGGCTTCTGGTGTGGCTGGTTTAGAAGCACACGTGAGAAGTAAAAGTGAGCTGAGTGCTAGTCTTAAAATCATCTGTGTAAATTTTAGAATACCGAAGGTAAAAATTGGCAGAAGAAAGTGGTCACAATAAATAACAACGTCACCATTATTAAGGTCACTCGCTTGGAATCTTAGCAAGCTCTAGAATTTGCAACGCGGCTTCTCTCTCTATAAACCCCTGAGATTCCATTTTGTCTATGCCTTTATAATTCGTGAGCCATGTATCTAGGATGGAACCTACTCCAGGAAATTCTGCGTTCAACTGGCTCATAGAATTCACCTCCCAGAAAGGAGTTTCTCTGGTTACGGCTATCAGTTTATCATCCTGTTCGCCTCTGTCTAGCAGCTTTAGAGCGCCTATGATTTTAATGTCCAGCTTGGCTTCTCTTTCTACAGCCGCTCCCAGCACAAACACATCTAGCGGGTCTCCATCTCCACCATCTTCTTTAGCCAGCAGCGTGTTGGGAATGTAACCATAGTTGGCAGGGTAGGCCAGGTATTGAACTACACGAGGGGCGCCATCTTTATGCTCGTGTTCTATTTCATTGGATTTTTTATTCAATTCGAATTTATCCAATGTTCCAGCGGGGATTTCTATAATGGCTTTAGCGTCTATGCCTAGAGGTGGAGGAAGTCTCCGTTCAAGTCCCTCCTCAGTTATGATTATATCGCATGAAGCTAAGAAGAGTGCTGGTAAAAGCAAAAAAGTAAGTAGATTTTTCATGACAGAAGGATTTATCTCAGCTAATCTACCGAATATACGGATAGGAGGTGTTAAGGAAAGATGGTGATTTCAGTTCCTTTTTGGATGACGCTCAGTGACCGAGGTTGGAGGTTCTCTGTTTTTGGAAGCGCTAGAATAAGGACAAAATGAATTTGTGGGAAGCTATAAGTTTGGTCTTTTCGCTCATGAGCCGATTAAAATAGCTAATCGGCTCATTTTTTCCTTTTATTTGAGCCGATTAAGTGGTATTATTGGCTCATGATTTATAATTGGCAGCAGCCCGATTGGAAAAACTTTACTTTTAATCTATTAGAAGTAGAGAGTGATTTAATGGAATTTGCTCTAAAAATAGGAAAGATTGAAGGAATGTTGAAGGTCTTACCGAGAGAGACACATTTGGATATTACTATTTCTTCTATGGCAGCAGAGGCATTAAAGACCTCTGAAATAGAAGGTGAATATTATAGCCGTACTGATGTAGTATCGTCTATTAAAAATAATCTAGGACTAAATCCAGAATTAGAAAAAGTAAATGATATACGTGCAGTTGGTGTTTCTGAATTGATGCTGGACGTGTCTAAAAGCTTTAGTGAGCCGCTAACTACAGAAAAACTATTCTCGTGGCATAGGATGTTAATGAAGGGGAATCATCGCATAAACTCCGGTGTTTGGAGAAGCCAAGAAGAACCTATGCTGGTGGTTTCTGGAGCGTTTGGAAGAGAAAAAATACATTTCGAAGCACCAGCCTCGGGGCAAGTTCCAGAAGAAATGGAATCTTTTATTCTTTGGTTTAACGAGACATCACCTCAAGGAAATAGCCCTATTTATAATGCACCTGTTCGGGCGGCTATTGCTCACCTTTACTTTGAGTCCATTCATCCCTTTGAAGATGGAAATGGCAGAATTGGACGAGCAATTTCGGAAAAAGTGATTTCACAAAATGCAGGAATTCCAATTCCACTAAGCCTGTCTTTGTCAATTGACTTAAATAAAAAGAAATATTACCAAGGATTAGAAAAAGCACAAAAGTCCAATCATATAACTGATTGGATAATTTATTTTATTTCTATTACTCTTGATGCCCAAGTACGACTAGAGGAGTTAATTTATTTTACGCTGAAAAAGGCTCGTTTTTTTGAAAGTTATCAATCTCAAATGAATGAGCGTCAATTGAAGGTTATCAAGAGAATGTTAGAAGAAGGGGATGAAGGTTTCTTAGGAGGAATTAATGCCCGTAAATATGTTAGTCTTACCAAAGTATCTAAAGCTACTGCTACCAGAGATTTACTAGATTTAAGAGAAAAAGAAATTCTCAAAGTCCAAGGAGAAGGAAGGAATACCAGTTATCAGGTGAATATTTAAAAAAAATCATTTTATCGAATGTGGGATTTAGAGGGAAACTATTCAACTATAATTTTCTCGCTTTGCAATACCTCATTCCCGATTCTAAGAACTAACAGATAACTGCCTGCGGAGAACTTGCTCACATCCAACATCATGGTAGTGCCTTTAGACAAAGCGGGGAATTCTTCAACTACTTGACCGTATTGGTTTATAAGTTGGTAGATTGATAAGGGGTCATTTTGACTTTGATAAACATTCAAGAACTGCCCAGCAGGAATAGGCCCAGCTTTGAAGTATTCTTTGGTTCCGTTTTGTTCTATAACGTTTATGTTATCTGAGAGCTGACAGCCTTCTACCAAACATCCATATTCATCTACTTTTACTAGCCATCCTTGCTGTGGTGGGCCTTCTGAGAATTCTAAACTAGAGTCATAATCTGTGGACTCACCACAAAAAATGTAGCCGCCATCACTGGTGGCTTTTAGGTCATTTAGCGTGTGGGTGTCGCTTGGTGTATCTATAAAGTGATATTTCCGCTCCCACATTACATTTCCATCGTCATCAATTTTTACCAGCCAGCCTTGACTTCTAGCAGTGCCCGATTGTTCGGTGATTTCTTCTTCTGGGATAAATTCTTTTTTAGTTCCTCCTGCTACGTATTTGCCATCTCCTGAATGAACTATTTTATAAAATTGGTTTTGGAAAGATTGAGATTGACCAAGGCCAATTATAGTGTCCCAAAGTATGTTGGCTTCCGTATCCATTTTGACCACGCGCCCAGATATAAAACCATCTTCTGCTAAACCAACTCCTGCTCCAATTATATAATCTTCAGAAGACCATAAAGCTTCATTAATTGAAAAATTAAGGCCTGTTTCAAAAGTGTTAATCTCGTTTCCGTCAGCATCTAAATCAATAAGTATTAAATCAAAACCTGTCTGTCTCAATAAAGCGATTACTCCTCCATTATCTTTAGGGAGTAATGCTTTACAAGCATCTGGATTAGAGTCAGTAGCATAAATATAACTCCATAGATTATCTCCTTCTGGAGTCATGCGTTGTATCCAACAATCTGTTTGAGTTCCTTCTTTATAGATATTGGTAGAAACAAAAAATGAATTGTCATCGTTCGTGCTGGGAACTATGTCTAAAGGGGCTATAAAGTCTTCACCAAACTCTTCAAGGTAAGGAGAGTGGTAAAGGATAACAGAAATAGTATCTCCTTCTTCATTAAAGTTAGCTATGAAGCCTGCTGCACTCTCTGTATTTTGATTCAAAGTAGCTCCAAAAGAAGAGTAGCCAAAGTTTTCATTAATGTATGATATTCCAGACTTATCATTCGGAACATAAATAATTTGTTCGTTATAATAATTTTGAGATGATTGAATTACCCCCTCATTTGAATAAATTCCGCTAAACATAGGAAATAAAAATTCACTGTTTTCCCAGAGCACTCCTTTGCCTATTACTAAATAGCCATCTTCCAATTCTGTAACCCCGACAAATAAACTATTAGTATATGATGATGAATCTCTTACATTAAATCTAGTCTGGCCGTGAGAATTCAAGCAGCAAGTGATGAGGAAACCGTTTAAAAAAATATTACATATTTGATTCCTAGTGAATAATCTCAATCTTACCTGTTTTTAATAACTGATTAGCATCGCACAAGGTATAAAAATAACTACCAGAAGCCCAATCTGAAGTGTTTCGTGTGAATACTTGTGTGAAATTTATAATCAAGCCATTACAGGCAGGTTCATGGTGTTTGAAAAAACTAGTTTTGCTGATTCTGGGTAGGTTAAAAAGATACATTGTACTTTACGGCTTGACAGATAGCGTCTATAATAAGAAAATATAAAACCAACACCTTTGAACCCAACCGCTAAATTTCTTACCCTCCTCAGCCTTATTATTTCGGGAGAGGTTATTTTCTTTTTGCCATTTGTGTTTCCTAGAATTTTTAGGCCCACTATTCTAGAGGTTTTCCAAATCTCAAATACAGAACTGGGGTTTTGCTTTTCTGTTTATGGAATAGTAGCCATCGGCTCTTATTTTTTTGGAGGACCACTGGCAGACCGTTATTCTCCCAGAGCATTAATGACTTTAGCGCTCGTGCTGAAAGGTTTAGGGGGAATTAGCTTGTCGTTTATCCCAGCGGCAGGAGCTATGTTTTGGTTGTATGGATTTTGGGGAATGACTACCATTTTGCTTTTTTGGTCATCACTCATGAGAACTACTCGGCTGCTAGGTGGAGAATCTTCACAGGGAAAAGCTTTTGGCGTATTGGATGGGGGAAGAGGATTAGTAGCAGCTTTAGTGAGTGTGGTGGGCATCTTTATTTTGGCTGCTTTTCTGCCAGAAGGAGGAGGGGAGTATTCGGTAGAAGCCAAGGAGGAAGCGCTAAAGAATGTAATTTGGTTTTTTACAGCCATGGTATTACTCACGGCTGTTATCGTTTATCTAGCACTGTCTAAGTTGGAGGAGAATAAAGAACTATTGCAACGCAGTACTATAGGCTTCTCTCAAGTAAAACAAGTAGTGAAAATGCCAGAAGTGTGGCTCCAAGCGGTCATTATATTATGTGCATATTCGGGGTATAGAGTGACAGATGATTTCTCTTTATTGGCTTCAGATGTGCTGGGCTACTCAGATGTGGACGCAGCCAAATTGGGTTCGCTAGCCTTATGGATTAGGCCAGTAGCAGCTGTGATAGCTGGATTTACCGCAGATAGATTTAAAGCTTCATCGGTGTCCATTGTTTGTTTTATCTCCATGATTCTAGGAGGATTACTGATGGTTTTTCCACCTGCCGAATCTTACAGTTACTCTTTAATCCTCATAGTAGTGAGTTCTACCTGTCTGGGGGTTTACGCCATGAGAGGACTGTACTTCGCCATTATGGGAGAGGCTAAAATCCCACTGGCTGTCACGGGAACAGTGGTAGGTTTGGCATCCGTGGTAGGATACCTTCCAGATGTGTTCATGGCACCTTTAATGGGTTATTTCTTAGATAAGCATGCAGGTTTGGCTTTGGGCCATCAGTATGTGTTTGGGTTATTGATTGGCTTTGCCATACTCGGGATAATAGCCACCCTAGCTTTTAAGAAGCTGACCAGAGAGCGCATATAAATCAGCCGTATTTCTGAGTTTAGGTAATGGGGTTTACTGAACCGATAATACGTCTAGCTCTAGCCTAAAATTTTCATTTTCTTTGTTGGCTATCAGAAAAGTCATCTCTTCTAGAGAGGTACCCGAGAAGTTAGGAATATCCAATGTTCTTCCTCTGTAAGTAGGCGAGAAGTCGGAGAACTTAAGATGGATTTCCTGCCACTCACCGCTGGTAGAAAATTCTGTCTTGTAAGAATAATAACTATTAACATCATCTTTTACTCTGAACTGGTAGCTCTTTCCGTCTCCTTTTAGCTTAAGAATAAATGAAGTAAAATCAACTAATGGGATACTCTCCGCTCTATGTCTTACAGATGAAAACCCACCATTATTCTCTAAAGAAACAGAACCGTCAAATAGGCCTGTACCGTTTTCAGATATAGAAAAGTTCCCTGAAGACCTTCCTCCCATTACGGTGTCATCCACTATTTTCCAATCTGAAATAGAACAGTCGGGTTTAAAATCATAAAGAATATTAGGTGCGTATCCCATAAAAGTAAGGGCTATAAGTAAGGTTATATATTTCACAAAGCTAAAGTACCTATGGAGCTTACCTTAAAACTCACCACAGTATCACCGTGAGGATTTACAAAGCTGGTGCTCTAAGATAATAAGGTGTTTAGTGCTTTTTCTAGTTTGACTTTGGCTAAACCGCTGAATGAGGTTCCCGAGACAATAAAGTTTCAGTTGGGGTTTTGCTAGGATTAGCTATTCTTACTAAAATAAACCCAAACCGCACCGGCTAGCTTTTTACTGATTACTTTTTCCAGTTCTTCACGCTGGGCTTCTTTTATTTTTTTCACTGATTTAAAATGCTTGAGTAGCTTAGCTTGAGTTTTGGGTCCTACACCTTCCACATTATCTAGAGAGCTGTTAAAAGCATTATTGCTACGCATATCTCTGTGATGAGAAAGACTGAATCGGTGGGCTTCATTTCTCAGGTGCTGAATAAGTTTTAGACTCTCCGATTTTTTACTGATGTACACCGGAAATGAATCTCCGGGAAAGTAAATTTCCTCTAACCGCTTGGCTATTCCTATCACGGCTAGTTTTCCATAAGCACCGCATTCTTTTAGCGCAGAAATGGCAGAAGAAAGCTGTCCTTTACCACCATCTATAATAACCAACTGAGGGAGTGATTCTCCTTCTCTAATAAGTCTAGAGTATCTTCTAAAGACCACTTCACGCATACTCGCATAATCATCAGGCCCGATTACAGTTTTAATATTGAATTTTCTATAATCGGTTTTACTCGGCTTGGCATTTTTAAACACCACACACGCACTGGCAGGATTAGTTCCCTGAATATTCGAATTATCGAAACATTCTATGTGTATCGGCAGATCCTGGAGGTGTAAATCTTTTTGGAGTGTGGTTAAAATTCTATTTTGATGTTCTTCAGGATTGGTGAGTTCTACCTCTTTCTGTTTATCACGCTTGTAGTAAATAGCATTTCTCATGCTGAGGTCCATGAGTTTTTTCTTATCGCCAATCATAGGAATCAGAAATTTCACTCCTGGAATAGCTAAGTTGACTTCTATAGGCGTGTAAATGGTTTTAGAAGTGCTTTCATACCTCTTTCTTATTTCTATAATGGCAAACTCTAGGAGTTCCGCTTCTGTCTCCTCCAGTCTCTTTTTAAGCTCGGTAGTTTGGGTTTGGGTAATGGAGCCGTTATTTACTTTCATGTAATTTACGTAGCCACTTTTTAGATCGCTAGAGATCGTAAATACGTCTACATTATGAATATCTGGGTTCACAATAGTGCTTTTGGTCTGAAACACTTGAAGCACATCGAGCCTCTTTTTTACTTCAGCCGCTTCTTCAAATTTAAGTTCAGCCGCCAGTTCCTCTAGGGTTGTTTTAAGCGTTTTACTAAGGTCAGAATAGTTTCCCTTTAAGATTTGTCTAATTCCTTCTACACCTCTGTTATAATGCTCTTCAGACTCTTTTCCTTCGCAGGAGCCTAGGCAGTTTCCCAAATGATATTCTAAGCACACTTTAAACTTACCAGCGGTTACATTTTCTTCGGAGAGGTTATACTTGCAGGTTCTTATTTTATAAAGCTGTTTTACCAGTTCGAGCACGGCTTTCATGTGCTTCACATTCGCATACGGCCCGAAGTATTCGGAGCCATCTTTAATCATCAGTCTAGTAGGAAAAACTCTAGGAAAACGCTCTTTTTTAATGACTATCGATGGGTATGTTTTGTCATCTTTAAGTTGGATGTTATAGCGAGGCTGGTGTTTTTTTATAAGGGAGTTTTCTAGCAGCAGCGCGTCCAGTTCAGTTTCTACTACTGTAAATTTTATGTCTACAATTTTAGAAACGAGCAGGCGAGTTTTGCCGTTCTCATATTTATTTTTATTGAAATAGCTAGAGACTCTGCTTTTAAGGTTTTTGGCCTTTCCCACATAGATAAGTTTCTCTTCTTTATCGAAATGTTTATAGATACCCGGTAGTTCAGGTAAGCGTTGCAATATGGCAGCTATGTGGTCTGATTTTTTCAAGTCAGCTCAAAGATAAATAGTTCCCTAGCACAATGGTGTTATAAAAATAAAATTAATCTTTCCATTCATTCTGACATACGGAGCAAAAGTTGTTTTTTGTGAAAGACGCAGGAAGAAGGAAAGCGACCATTATTAGTGAGATGACGAGTTTAATAGCGTTTAATTTTCGGGTATATATTTTATCAGAGTCACATGCAGGACAGCAGCCGTAACTTGGCAGAAATGTCATTCTATCATGACTAATACTTTTACTCTTCAAGTGAGAAGAAGACACCTCATTTTCTTTGTCATATTCACCTAATAGATCCTTAACTATGTGAAGATCTTTCTCTCGAATTTTCACGGTTACGCCTTGGTTAATAGTAGAAAACGGATTACCGCCACCAGTATTATCAAAGTCTACAAATACTGCTATGCCTGTAGATTCTAGTTTAGTTTTAAAAACATGGGCTTCATGGGAGTAAGAAAATGTACCTACTATAATAAAAGTGTTCTTCATAGAGAGAAGTTTAATCTTGATAGAGTCAAATATAAACTTCTATGTTTGGAAAGCAGGTTCTTTGGTTTTAAAGAAATCTTCTTAAACGTAAAAAGGGGCCAGCCTTGCGACTAACCCCCTTTCACTTCGATCAATTAAATTGATCTCCACCCTATATTATTTAACAATCAGTTTTTGCTGGTACATTTGGCCGGAAGAATCCACTTGAATTAAGTACATTCCACTGGATAATTTATTATCGAAGCTATACGTTTTCGATATGTGGGTATTTCTGTTTTGTTCTTCTGACCAAGTCTTAATAAGACGTCCGCTAGAATCGTAAACAGATATGTCTAATACGTTATTACTTGCTGTTAGGTTCTCTAAATCGATAGAAAATTCATTTCCTGTGTTAGGGTTAGGGTATACACTAATGAGAATTTCTTGTTGGTCATCCCATGAAGGGATATTATCTACTAGCTCAAGAGTAAACGTGCATTCGTCTCCATATTCACTCCAAGCCTCACCATGTCTGGTTCTAACTTGAACAGAGAATACATCATTAGCCACTAAGGGCATTTCTTGTGTAATGGTAATTTGATTCATGTAAGTGAAGTAATTATGAGAACCACTTTCTGCGTTAATCAACCATTCAAATTCATCTGCTCCAGTATTCTGTTCCGCTTGAAGAGTATATCCAAGAGTAACATATTCTGTGTTACAATCAGCTTCTGTCAATGAAACTGCCGGTGGCGTGTCTAGAATGTTTACAGAACAGGTTCCTCCCCACTCTCCCCATTCTGATTCTTTTTGGATTTTTATTTTCACATTAAACGAAGAGCCATAAGTCAGAAAATCAAGTTCAGAAAGCATGAAATTATTATTATTACCCATCGTATATGCTTCATCAAGAACAACTCCAGCAGCATCACTAAAATTCCATAAATACATCTCTACACCTGGAACAGAGTTACATCTAAGTTCTTCAGAGAGCGCAAAACCTGATTTGTTACACTGATTACTTACTAATTGGGTAGTAGGAAGCACTTCGTCACAGTCGTAAGGAATGCTAAACTCAGTTTGAGCACTGCACCCTGAATCGTCAGAAACAGTGACTTCATAATCTCCGAAGCTTACTCCAGAAAGCGTTTGACCACTGGTCTCATTAGACCATGAATAAGTTAGGTTTCCTGTTCCTCCTAGTCCATTAGCTATAGCAGAACCGTCAAGACCTTCGCATGTTTCAGCTAATATATCATTCAAGGTCACTACTATTTCTGAAGGTTGTACAACAGCAAATTCAGCAGATGTTTCACATCCATTCGCATCAGAAACCATAAGAGAATAAACTCCTTCATCTAATTCTGATATCGAATTACTTCCACTACTCCATGAATAGGTATACGTTAATGTACCTCCATTTACAGTGGCCGAAGCTGTACCATCAGCTGCACCGAAACAAGTAATATCAGACTTAAACACAGTTAAAGATAATTCCTGAGGTTCTGAGATAGTAAAGTTTACTGAACTAGCACATCCTATACTAGAAGTGGCTGTTACAGAGTAAGAATTGGCACTTAAATTAGTGATCTGATTTTCTGTTCCACCAGCACTCCATGATATAGAAGAACCAGAAGAAGCAGTCACTGAAGCCGCGCCATCATTAGCTCCATTGCATAGAATATCAGAGGAAGTAACCGCGATGTCAGGAGCAGCTTGAACTGTGATCATTTCATCTGTCGTTTCTACATCTGCTCCGAAAGTATTCGTAGTAGTTAGAGTGACAGAATAATTTCCAGGGTTAGTGTATTGAATATTTTGTGGATTTTCACTTGAAGATGTAGAAGGTGATCCTCCTTCAAACTGCCAAGACCATCCAGTAGGATCTCCTGAGCTAGTGCTATTAAAATTAATAGACTCATTCATGCATATAGCTTCAGTAGATGTGGTAAATGAAGAGCTTGGAGGATCTCCAACTGGAGCTTCCAAACAGAACTCATGACTAGCAGAGTCTCCAAAGTTGTTTTGGCCAGAAGCGACTTGATTTCCTGAACCATCTAATACTTCATAATCACCTACTAAAAAACCTAAGCCATCTCCGTACTCATCGTAGATTACGAATTCATAACAGTCTTCTGATAGACAGACGTTATGTGTCATAATGGCGTTAGGATTATTATCTATATAAGGTCCACCCGAACTTAAGACGTCATCTCCTTGAAGAATAGCCCAAGTGGTTTCGCTGCCTGCATAATCTATATTAATATTTACTGTAGCGATTACTCCTGAGCTTAAAGAGAATCCTGACTGGGCAGCATCATTGCTTGCGTATTCGTCACTTCCTCCATTTGGAGAGGCTGAGTTTGCATAAAGTATATGGGTTCCTCCACCTACAGATACTAAAGGAAGTGTAACTAATTCGGATGCGCCAGGAGCTAGATTTCCTGACCAATCGAAAGGTTCTATGGCTCCATTGTCCAAAGAATACTGGATTTCTAATGAAGTTAAATCCTGCCCTCCATAATTTGTTATAGTTACCTCAGGGAATATATTCCCACTGCACAAAGAGCCCGTTGGGTAATTTACAGAGGAAACACTAGCGTCATATTCTGAAACAGGTACACATCCCAGTGATTCTAAAAGGGTTCCTCTTTCTTCAAAAAGAGTAAATCTCATTCTTACTTTTTGGCCTTCGGTAAACATGTTCTTACATGTTTGTCCCGTATAGTCCATATAATTTTCTATTTGTTGTGTTCCTGAGCATTCTGGGCTGCTGCAGCTAGAGTTAATTACGGTTACAGGAGTATCACATACTCTATCTCCCTGAGATTCACAATTAGTTTCATCACAATCAGTCGAATTCTGAAAAGTGTGATATAGACCTAAGAAATGACCTACCTCATGAGAAGTAGTTCTGTTCATGTCTGTGTAATTTTTTAAGTTTCCTACTGTCCCAAATGAATTGTGTAAAAGAGTTACTCCGTCTTTCACTGAATTAAAAGGGAAATAAGCAAATCCTTGGATTCCGCTTCCTCCATCATTATCCTCTATTTCATTTACGATCCAAATGTTTAAGTAATCCTCTTTAGGCCATACAGAAAAAGATTTCACGGTGACTTCATCAGCACCTGAGCCCTGACCTACGCCTATTCCTTCGTCTGAATATGAGGGGATAGATGAGGCGTCTGATCTTATAATTCCATTTGTGCTATTTCCGTCTGGATCTCTTAATGCGAGACAAAATTCTATACCCACATCTACTCCATCTCCATCTCCGTTAGTTCCCGCTATTTTTCTAAAGTCTTCATTTAATGCTACTATAGCACTCTGAACTTGAGCATCAGAAATATTAGAACCGTCTCCTATATTTTCACCAACATGGAGTACATGGACTACCACAGGAATGACGCATATTTCGCCATCTCTAAGCTGCATGCCATTTGTTCTGCCCACTATTAACCTGCTTTCTAAATTGAATAATCTTCTTTGAAACAAGGTATTGTCCTCCAGTTCGCTTTCCTGAACGATAGTGCTTCCACATTCGGGAAGTTCTTGACTAAGTAGTACATACGGGGAAAGAAAAGCTAGAATAACTATTAAGACACTTTTTCTCATGACTATTAAATTTGACAGTTCAATGCTTTTACGCTCAGCCCATAGTAAAGGTTTCAAGACACAATAGGGCATAAAAAAGGCCTCTCGAAAGAAGCCTTTAATAAGATTTTTTATGAGTGTAAAACCTAGTTCACTGTAATGAGCTCTACATTAAAAACGAGCGCATCATTTGGCTTAATCACACCCGGTCTTGGATTTACTCCGTATGCTAAGTCAGGATGAATATAAAATTCATAGACAGCACCTTCTTTCATTAATTGTAACCCTTCTGTCCATCCTTTGATAACTTGAGTTACACCAAAAGTAGCAGGAGTTCCTTTTTTTCCTTTGGTAGGGTCTATTGTTCTAGAACTGTCAAAAGGAGTTCCATCGATTAAAGTTCCTGAATAATGAACAGTAACTTTATCTGTAGAAACAGGAAGAGCACCTGTCCCTTCAGTTAGCACTTTATATTGAAGGCCACTTTCAGTAGTCATCACGCCATCTTTTTTTCCGTTAGAAGCTAAGAAGTCTTCAGCTGTTTTAAGGTTAACAGAATATTTAGCTGATTTCTGTGTTTCTTGGTATTCCTGGACGATTTTTTGAGCTTCTGTAATATCTACAGAGGCAGTTTCTGCGTATACATCACTTATTCCTCTAGAGATATCATCGTATGATAATCCTTCAAAATCTTGAGCCTTCAAGTTTTCTCCTATACTCACACCTATAGCATAACTAACTTCTGTTTCTGTGCCATTACTCGCAGAAGAACTGCTTTCGTCTTGTGCCATAGTAGAGCAGCCCACGATAGCTAAAGAAATAAGAGCCGGTAATAAATAATTTTTCATGTTTTTTTATCTTGTAAATACTAATTTATTTTCAGTTGAAAGATTACCATCAAATTGGTAACCCTCTTTGTCAAATTTAATTAAATCCTTTTCATCCGAGATTTTTTCCTCGATTATAAATTTAGCCATCATTCCCCGGGCTTTTTTCACAAATATCTGAATCATTTTTAATTGACCATTTCTAAAGTCTTTAAATTCGGCAGTGATTACTTTTCTTTCAGGAGATAAATGAGGAAGAAGAACCTTTGAGTATTCAGCACTGGCTAAATTTATAATAACGTCTTCTTTTTTCATTTCAGACTCTAGCTGCGTAGCAATAGTGTTTCCCCAATGCTTATATAAGTTCGTTTTGGTTTTAGTCAGAGACCATTTACTCCCCATTTCTAATCTATAGGGCTTGATTAGGTCTAAAGGCTTAAGGATTCCATATAGTCCAGAGAGAATTCTAATCTGGGACTGGGAGTGCTCTAGGTCAGTTTTTTTCCAATTATTAGCATTTAAACCCAAATACACATCTCCATTAAAAGCTAGAACAGCTTCTTTTTGTGGTGCGGTTTCCCATTGAGCATAGCGATCCTTATTGAGAGAAGTGAGTGCTTCGCTTAAGTGCATCATTTCACTTAAACTTTTAGCTGAGATAGTATTAAGTTTTTTAGCTAAACTATCTGCCTCTGACAAAAACGCAGGGCTTGAAGCTTCTAAAGATAATGAAGGGGTATCGAAATTAAGTTTCTTCGCTGGAGAAAGAAGAATTTTCATTTAGCTATTTTTTAATTTTTAGACCTCTTTTGGTCATTACTACTAAGTTTTTTTTAGTGAGGTCTTGAACTGCTTTCTTAAACGTATTCTTAGTCATTTTTAGTCTAAGCTTAATCTCCTCTTCATCGGAATCCTCGGTAAGTCTTACATATTTCATTTCTTGAACCATAAGTAAAACTTTATGAGAGGCATCTTTAATAGATTTTTCTATAGAAGGCTGCATGCTTATAATTAGTGAGCCTTGTCTATTATCGTCTACATATCCTGTAAATCGAGCTCCCATTTTAATGTGAGTGACAGCTTCAGCATCTGTTAAATAACCCCAGTATTTGTCTTCTACATTGATCTTAAATCCTCCCTCAGTTTTCCCAACGATTTGACACTTTACTTCATCCTCATTTTGAAAATCATAGCCTCTTCTTTCTAGGAATTTGTCTAAATCAAAATCACCATTTAACTTTCCTGTAAGACGATCTAATCTTAAGGTCACGATGTACTTCTTATTTATCTCTGGCTGGATTCCTTCTTCTCTTTTATGAATAAATAAGTCAGCATCTAATCCCATGTCTGCAAAAAATGCAAATGTGTTCATCCCTACAATCCTTAAATAAGCAAACTTATTCAGTGCTACTAAAGGCTGCTTCATAGTTCCAGCTATGACTCCATCTTTCTTATTGTAAAGAAACACGGAAACCTTAGCGCCTTCTTTTAGCAGTTTGTCAGTTTGATTATGCGCCATAGGAATTAAAATAGGCCTAGTTTCCATAACTATCTCTGGTTCCATGGTAAGCTTATGCTTCACTGTTTTTTCTATTTCTTCAGTTATTCCTTCAGGGTGAATGAGGTAAACAAAATCTCTATCAATTTCAAATATCTCTAACTCGTGCCAGTGACCTAATAAATCCATGATACAAAGGTCTATGATTTGAATTCTTATTCCGAATAAAAATTGTTCTTTTTTATTACTTCATATATTTGATGCAGTCTTAATTTAAATCAAAGAATTTATGAAACTGTCTGCGCTAATTATCACTCTTTTATTTTCAAGCTTCACCGTCCAATCTCAATGTTTAGAGGGAGAGACAGAAGTGTTTGTGAATGTTTTCACCGATAACTGGGGGTATGAGACCTATTGGCAGTTGGCTAATCAAGGAGAGGCATGTGAAGATACTCCATTGTATGAAGCTGGAAATATCTTGGAAGTATCATGTTTTGGACCTTCAGACGGTATACCTGCAACAGGAGGTAATGGGTATGCCAACAATGAAGTTTTCATAGAAGGCCCATTTTGTCTAGTTGAGGGGCAAGAATACGATATCATATTTGTAGATGATTATGGTGACGGGGGATTGATTTTCGAGGTAATTCAGGATGGCATAATTACGTCTTACCTAGTGGGCACTGGAGAAGGAAACACGTTTACGTTTACTGCTGGAGATTTAACTCCTGCATTTATAGATGGAGATAGACCATGTGAAAGTTTTAGCTTAGAAATAGATGGAGCTTCTGTAGTTCTAGAAAACGCAGAGGCCACAACAAGCCCTGGTGAGATTTCTCCTCCTGAAGGATTTTGTGGAGCTTATGGACAATGGTGTGGTAGTAATAACGGTCCTTCAAATACGATGTGGGTGACTTTTGTACCAGAGACTGATGGTGCATTTGAGGTTTCTTCGTGTAACGAGTTAAATGACTTCGATACAGCTATAGCAGTATACCAAGTAGAAGATTGTTCTGACTTTTCGACTTATACACTGTTATCTAGTAATGATGATGCTTATATAGGTTGTTCAGAAGGGGCTACAGGATATGCTTCTACGTGTTATGTAAGTTGTTTGAATCCTGGAGAGACTTATTATATTCAGTTAGATGGTTGGGGAGGTGCTGTAGGAACTTCAGAAATCACTGTAACTACTCATCTGGGCGAGCCAGAGGAGAATAGTTACTTAACGGATGTTCAGTGCGCCAATGTGAAGGGAGATACGGGAAGCGGAATAGTTCCGCAAATAAACGGTTTAGGAATAAATTACTCTGTAGTTTGGGAAGGGCCTAATGATTTTACTTCTGAGGAGCGCACATTAGAAAATGTTCCTGCTGGGGATTATACGTGCGTTATTACGAATGAATGCGGTTATATTTTTACTGAAACATACACAGTAGAATCGCCTGAAGTTATAGTTCCTAATTTTACGGGAGAATTGACTTCATGTGAAGAGTTAGAAGACGGTGCTATTTTAACTGACATATCTGGAGGGGCAGATCCTTACGATGTAATTTGGTCTGGACCTGATAGTTTTCAGTCATTTGAACCTAATTTAGAAAACATAGGTGTAGGAACTTACTTTTTAGAAATAGAAGATGATAATGGATGCGATTATCAGTTTCAGTACACTATTTCTGCAGGAAACAGCCTAGAGTTTAGTTTGGGTGCTAATCCAACGTTATGTTTAGATGAAACCACAGAATTTATAGCGCCTTCAGGATTCTTTCTCTATGAATGGCAGGATGGGAGTGAGAACTCCACTTATGCCTTCTCTGCAGCGGAGAGTGGGGTAGGAGTATTTCCTATTACTTTAACGATTTTAGATGATGTAGGATGTACTCATACTGATGTCGTGAATGTGACAGTTGAAAACTGTCTAGGTATTTATGATTATACTAGTGAGGATTTCGGTTTATATCCAAACCCTAGCACAGGAAAGGTGAATTTCATTCAAACTGAAAGCACTTTGCTTCAAGGGAGAATCTTGGTGTTTGATTCTGCAGGAAAAGAAGTGTATAATGCTAATGCTGAACTTTCTAATGTTATAGATTTATCTTTCTTGAGTCAAGGGGTCTATAGCGTTATGATTACAACAACAGAAGGTACTTTTAAGAATAAGCTAGTGATCTCTGAGTAGAATCTAGTGACCTATAAAGTAATACTCGTTTCCACTTTCAAAGTGGTTTTCGAAATCTTGTTTACTTAAAGAATCGTTATTGTCTAAATATTCTTCTAGAGTAGAAATAGACATATTGCAACGCTTAGAGAAAAAATCAAAGATTTCAGAGGGAGAAGTGCTGTAAAAGTCAGCGGCTCCTTTTCCATGTTCAAAAATGACTAGTGGTTTATGCGTTTTCACCGTGTTTAAAGCTCCTTCAAGAACTTCTAATTCGGCTCCCTCAACGTCTATTTTTATGAGAGCTACTTGACTTATTTCCTCTTCAGATAGCGTATGGTCTAGCGTTGATATTTCTACTGTAATAGTCTCTAAATCTACTTGTCTGTTTTGATAATCTCTTTCCTTGAATCCGCTAAAAGCCTCTGCGTTTTTTACGTGGGTAAATTCCTTTTGGCCACACTCATTACTCAAACCACAGTCTTTAATGATCACAGAATTACTGTAGTTCTTTTTTAAGGATTTAGCTAAATGTGGAATGGGTTCGAAGCCGATGTGCTTTCCGTTGGGAGCGTACTTGATAAAAAGATCTAAGATTTCACCTTTATGACTTCCTACATCTACACAATTAGATGAGTCGTCTAATTTCTTCTCTAGAATCTTCTCTAAGAGGGCGTCATATTTCTGATTCTTAGATATATAAATACCTAATGCAGTAAGACATTTCTTTATGAATTGTTTCAAGGTTTACTAGAAGTTTGATTATTCATTCGATTTTAAGACGTTAGCGGTAAAATCGGTACAAAGAACTTATATTTTTGGCATTAAGTGGAATGAAAATTGGAATTTCTTACCTATGAATTATACAACAACTATTACAGGGCTACTTTTCGTGTTTATTTTAGGTAGCTGTGGGAATCAACCAGACCTTATAGAGGTGCAGTCTTCGGCAGCTATAGAGATTATAAGTGAGTATCAAGATAAAGAGACAAAATTTAATAATGTAATTTTGTCCAGCCGAACATCTATTCCTGGAGTCCATTCTAATTTAAGAGGAACTAGGAAGTATGAACTCAGTATGGGTGTAGAGTTAGCTTCTTCTATAGAGTTTAAACGATTAATGGTAGATAGTGTGGTTATTCCATTGGCGGTTCTTAGGATAAACGGAGAAAAAAAACCTGGATTTTTATTGGAAGAAAGCATTGAGTTCGTTAGTATATCAGCATACAGAAGAATGTATGGCACAGACGCTAATGTTCCACAAGTTCATGAGCCTGTGGTCTATGAATCTTCTGGCTTGAGATTATCAAAAGGAGCCGTTTTGGAGTACACCAAAGATGGAATGCCTTATTACTTAGAAATTGAAGAGATAAAGATAATGCCTAAAATTTACGCTCCTTGAGAATGAAAGAATTGACCAAAAGAATACTGTTTCCTCTTCTGCCAGATAGTCTTTTAAAAAGGATGCGGTCCAAGCATTACTTAAAGAAATTTTCGGAATTAACGGGAGAAGAAGAGCCGGAAATGGCTATTATAAATGATCTAGTTAAAGCCGGAGATTCTGTTTTAGATATAGGAGCAAACTTCGGAGCGTACACAAAGCTGTTTTCAAATCTGGTAGGTGAAAAAGGACAAGTGATTTCATTCGAACCTATTCCAGAAGTGAATGGGTACTTGAGGGCTAATATTAGCTCGGGGAATATACATAACGTTGTGGTACATGATTTTGCACTAAGTAATTCCTCTGGGAAAGCTAGTTTTTCCATTCCTAAATTCGACCATTCTGGAGACAATTTTTATGAGGGCCATCTAACAGAAGGTGAGGGAGATATTACGGTAGAGGTTCAGCGGTTAGATGATTTAGGAATAGATAGCAAAATTTCTTTTGTTAAGTGTGATGTAGAAGGAGCCGAATTATTAGTGCTAAAAGGAGGTGTAGACTTCATAGCTAAGCATAGGCCGATATTTATGCTTGAAATAAATTCAGACATCACTACTCCTGAGGCTAAAGAGCTTATTCAGTTTATGGAAAAACACGATTATGAAATCAGATTCATGGAAGGAAATAAGTTAGTAAAAGCTAAACCTGAGTCTCATGGAGTAAACTACTTTTTCTTTTCTCGTGCTTAAATCCAGTGAGAAGGTTACTTCTAGTTTTTCTGTGAGTAAGGACTTAGAGTCCTGTAAGTGAGGGATGTAAATTACTTCTGGAATACCTATTAGAATTATTTTTCAGTATCTCCAGTAAAAGTATTTAGCACTTTGCTTTTGATGTCTATGAGTTCTGTTTTGGTGAACTTCTTATGAAGATGGGCAAGTCATAAGGAGATCTAATTTTAGGATTGGAAGTCTAGCAACGTTATAATACTCTTCTCAAATAGGTGATTTGACCCAGGTGATAGGTAAGGTGACCATGCAAATGAATAAGGAAATACTCGGTGCTCATCGGATTTCCAAAAACTTCTATCGGATAGGTTTTCTGGATGTCTGATGGGCTTATTTCCGAAAGTGCTTTTTCTATTTCTTCTGCTGAGTCATCTATCAATTTCTCTAACGCTGATAGGGGAATAGGTGAGGAGTTGAACTCTGCATGGCGGTCACGAATGTACTCTGCTTCACCTAGAGTCTTGCCGATAAAGTGTCTTAGGTTTCCGCATAAATGAAGAACCAAATGGCCGCTGGAATTAGCTATTTCTTCTGGGGTAATCCAGATAAGTTCGGGGCTTTTAAATTCGTTGAGTTCCTTTTTTAAACGGGTCAGATCTCTTTTGAATAACTGTGTTAAGGAATCTTTCATGGAGTGAAATTTATGGAACCCACCTCTCCGACTAAGTAGATTAGAGAATTTTTTTCGGGCTCAGCTGTGCGAATTACCAGCTTGGTCGAAATCTGGTTTCCTATGGTAGTTACTTTTAGTTCAGCGTCTTTAATTAGCTCTAGGATTCCTCCGGCTCTAAATGAAGAGGGAATATTTAACTTGTCGGCTATGGAGTTTAATTCTATAAAATTAAAATAGGCATGTATAGCATTGGGGTTAGCTGAAGTTTCCTTTGGATAATTTTCTGAAGTGCTAAACCACAGCGTAGAATCTATTATTTGAGAATAGTGTAATTGGCTTGGGAGAAGCCTATCTAGTTTTAAGTTATTGCTCGGTATAGTATCGAGCTTAAGATTTCCTGTGTAAGCTAATTGGGTTACAGTCTTTACTGTTTTTTCTTCTATCGGTTCGAAATTATCATCGTAGGAGTATGTAATAGACTCTATCGCTACATTTTCAGTTCCATTTATAGAAAAGTTAAATAGGCCATCCCAGTTCACTAACTCTCTTGAATCACTAAAAGAATGAGTAAAGTCGTCTGCTAATTTTTTAGCTGCGCCTTCTTGTAGCCAGTAATTCCACATTTCAGGGGAGGTGTCTAAGTTCACATAAATGCTGGCTATTGAAGATTTAGGGTGGCTTTCCCCAGGCTTACTAAACGGGTTAGTGGCTTCATCATCGTTAGACTCTATTAGGCCAGACAGTAGGATTTCTCCATCATTAAATGAAACGTGCGAGATAGCGCTAGGAGAGTGCTTGAAAAAGGAATTTCTTGCAGAGATTTCATCTTCCTTTATGTAAAATGAAAAGTGTTCATCGGAGTTCTGTAATTCTTCTAGAGCAGGATCTAAAGTATTTTCTTTAATAGCAGTTATGTCTTTCCATGCCTCTTGAGCTAAAGAAATATTCGTTCTAGGACTCATGGTTATGAAACAAATTTTATCAGAAAAAGTAATGTAAGATTCTAGATCAGAAGAATAGAATTCAGTTTCAGATATGCTGCTAAGCGTACCGTTGGTAGTTAACTTTTTTAGATAAGCCTCAAACTCAGATTTACCTCTTATAGGGATTAGTGCACTTACTGTCTCCTCTTTTAAAAACACGATTATCTTTCTGGAAAGGTTTATTCCTGATGACTGAACCTCATTTTGAAAAGATTCAGTACGATCCCCTTTTTGGAGTTTATCGCTTAATTCTAGGAGGTCCGAGATGTTAGAAAAAGCGAGTTTAACGAATGCTTCTATATTAAGTACAAAAACAGCATCTGCTGTTTCAGGAATAGCTTGGAATACATTAATGTTTGCTTGGTCATTTACTTTTTTACTGTATAGGCAGTAAACTCCAGCTAAAAGTACTAGAACTGCTATGCTCCCTAACGCTATTTTTAAGCCTTTCATTTTTTAGTTTCTAAGCGTATTATTAGACTGATTCATATTTATGAGTTCATTAAAAACTTAATCTTAAAAAATTCAAGCAAATTAGATGCTCTAAGAAAGAAGTACAAATTTATTTAAAACACGGACATTAAAGACACGTTTTGAATATGGGGTGAATGGAGACTGTAGGTTAAAATTTAGATGAAATGTGTACTGGTTTATGGTTAGTAATCATGAACGCATAGACGGGAGAGGAGTGGTCTTTTGGAATCCTATAACCAGTGGTGTTTAAGTCTGAACTCGTTAACTATAGAATTTAACTTTAGGAGGGAATCGGAGTGCTTAGTGCTCGCTTTTCGTTCCTTTTACTTTTATGTAAATTTGGAAATAACCATAGTTACTAGTGCGTTCCAAGTGTATTTCTCTTTGTCGTGCTTTAGGTTAGAAACGAATTCCTCTTTTTTGCTCGTAGAAAAATAGTCCAGTAAGTTTTCAGAAATTTTCTGTGGGTCCAGCGGGCTAACATATCCTACTCGGTTATGTGGAACCATCTCAGTTAGTCCACCTACATCAGATACTAAAAGAGGCAGGTTAAAATGATAAGCGATTTGAGTCACTCCGCTTTGAGAAGCTGTATGATATGTTTGAGCTAAGATATCTGCAGCACAGAAATAAGATGGAATCTCTGCTGAAGGAATGAAGTTGTCATGGATGATTACATTCTCTATCAGTCCGAGTGTTCTAATTAACTGGTCGTATTTTTCACGATCCTCATAAAACTCACCTGCGATGATTAATTTAATAGATCTGTCTTTTTTTATTACTTCAGAAAGTGCGCTTAACAATATATCTAAACCTTTATAAGCCCTCACTAAACCGAAGAACAGGATGTAATTTCCGTTTTCTTCTAAGCTTAATTTTTCCCTCGCTTCTTCTCTGGAGATAACCGCTCCTAAATCGGTATTTATAGGATGGAATAGACTTAAAACATCCTTATTCGTAAAAGCCTTTAACTCCTCTTTCACATGAGAAGAGAGTGTAATAAACCCTTCACAATTAGACATGAAATAGTTAGTCAGAGCTTGATCTCCTTTTCTTTTTTCATGCGGGATGGCATTGTCACACATAGCCAAAACTTTCGTTCGGCCATTGATTAATTTAGCTATAGAGCCTAATGCAGGAGCCATAAATGGGATCCAATATCTTATAATAACTAAATCAGGAGACTTCTTATTGATATAATAAGCCGCTCTAAGCCAGCTTATAGGGTTAAGGCTACTTACTTTTCTTTTGATCTGTAGATCTCCGGGAGCTTCATCCTCTGAGTATTGATTAGTCCCAGGAAACAAGAAATTAGGGTACTGCATGGTAAAAGTGACCAACTCGCATTGGTGCCCTAATTGATTAAACGATCTGCATAAGGAGTGATTCGTGTCAGCTATTCCACCTCTGTAAGGAAATGCTGGTCCTATGATGATTACGTTCATTTAAGCTACGTTAATGAGTTTAAATTTGGCGCCATGTATACCGTTAATAGCATTCTCTAGGAGAGGAGCGTTATCCATTCTTATGTCGGTAAGAAGTGAGCAGGATAGCTGGAAGTCTGGTTCATTCATCTCTAATTGAAGCTCTTTGATTAGGGACATCACCTTGGGCATGGCGTTATAATCAAACTCTAATTTATAGAAATGATGAACGTGTCTCTCCAGTATAGAGTTCTCATTAATAGCCATTTTAGCTGCCGTTCTATAGGCATCTATTAGACCGCCCACACCTAATTTCACTCCTCCGAAATAACGCACGACACATATAAATACATTGGTGAGTTCGAAAGATTGAATTTGACCAAAAATAGGTTTTCCAGCAGAGTTTGATGGTTCTCCATCATCATTAGCTCTGAATACTTTTTTATCTAGGCCTAATCTATACGCGTAGCAATGGTGCCTGGCAGAATGATGTTCTTTCTTTACTTCCTCCAATCTCTCTTTTACTTCCTCTATGGAGTAAGCCGGAAAAGCATACCCAAAATGCTTACTTCCTTTCACTTTGTATAAGCTTTCAGAAGAAGTTTTTAACGTGCGGTATGAGTCCTTAGGAGTTTCGATAGGAGTTAATCTAAGCGTGTGTAAATAGAGTTTTGACTTTTAAATTCAGGTACGATTTCTTTTAGCATTTTTACGAGCGCTTCATTGTTCTGTCCGTCAAACAATGAAATCAATTCGCTTATTTTCTTTATAGAGGCATCGTGATTTTCAGAGGATAGCTTGGCTATCATGATTTTTGGGTGATGCGTCTCTATAGTGTTTTCTTTAGAAGTTAGCAGTTCTTCATACAGTTTTTCTCCCGGTCTTAATCCTGTGAACCTTATCTCTATATCCTTTCCCTCCTCTAAACCAGAGAGCTTAAGCATTTTTTCAGCGAGGTCATAAATCCGTATGCTTTCACCCATATCGAAAACGAATACCTCGCCTCCTTTTCCCATAGTTCCCGCTTCAAGCACGAGCTGTACCGCTTCGGGAATAGTCATAAAGAACCTCGTGACATCTTTATGAGTAACCGTAAGCGGTCCGCCCTCTCTAATTTGCTTTTTAAACAGCGGAATTACACTGCCATTAGAGCCTAGAACATTCCCGAACCTAGTAGCTATAAACTTAGTTTCGGAAGTGCCGTTCATAGCCTCGCAATACATTTCAGCGGCTCTTTTGGTAGCACCCATTACATTGGTTGGGTTTACTGCTTTGTCGGTAGAGATTAAAATGAATTTCCCTACTTTCTGACGAATAGCTTCATCAGCTAGATGTTTCGTTCCTGAGATATTGGTAAGAACAGCCTCTGAAGGATTTTCTTCCATAAGAGGAACATGCTTGTAAGCTGCAGCATGAAAGATGACATCTGCTTTGCATTCTTCTAAGAGGTGTCTTACTCTTTCTTTCTGAGAAACATCACCTATAACCAATTCACACTTAGGACTACCCCCTGTTACTTTTAATTCCTGTTGGAGGTCATAGAGAGGAGTTTCGGCTTGGTCAAAGATCCATAGCTTCTTTGGGTTGAAGTTTAGAATCTGTCTTACCAGCTCTGAACCAATAGATCCTGCTCCTCCAGTAACCAAAATGGTTTTATTCTCTAAGTCTTTAAATATATTTTCCTTGGAAAGAACGATGGGAGTTCTGCCAAGTAAGTCTTCTATTCGTACGGTTTGCAACTGCTTTAAAGAGAGTTCTCCTTTGATCCATTTTTTTACCGGTGGAACATTCAGAATAGTCGTTTTAGAGTTAATCGCTTTCTCAGCTATTTCTCTTTTCTTAGTAGGGTCTAGGTTCTGTATGCTGATAATAATCTGTTCTACTTTTTTAGAGTTTAGAACCTCATTTAATTTCTTAGAGTCATATATAGTGACTCCATCTAATTTTTTTCCGACTTTAGATTTATCATCGTCTATGAAAGCTACTATTTCTATTTGCGCACTTGGATCCTGGTCTATAGTCTGTTTAGTGATTAATCCAGATTCTCCCGCTCCGAAAATGGCTACTTTCATTCGCACCCTATGTGGGTTTTTAAACTCAGTGTAAAGTAATTTGACACTTAGCCTGAATAGCACAAGGGATACCAGACTAAAAAGAAACTCAATAGTTAATATTGAATTTGGGAGGAGGAATAGCTCACTGCCAAAAACGTATTTGTATCCTATGCTAAAAGAGTACAAGAGAACCGTGCCCAGAAATAGGGATAGAAAAATTCTACGAGTATCTTCTATGCTGGTGTATCTAATGATTCCTGCGTAAGACTTGAAAAGAAGAAAAAGCAGCACTCTGACTCCTATGAATAAGGGAAAAAACTTGGAGCCTAAAATCCACTCTTCACTAGGGATATTGAAATCAAACCTAAGTAAATAAGCGACTATATAGGATAGAGTTACCAGTCCTAAGTCAATTAAAAATATGATCCACCGTGGTGTATTTCCTGAGGGAAGCTTCATAAAGAGTAATTACCCTTCAAATGTAATAGAAAAGATAAAGGCTCTAGACTTTAAGCTGCTTACATTTCTGCTGTAAATAGTATCATCCTGTATAAGGAGGTTGGGAATTCCTAAAGAGCTCTTGAATTCTAGGGACAATTTGAAGTATTCTAAGAAAAAATCGAAACCACCGCCTATATCTACAGAGTAATCGTGATCTATAATTTTTATGATTTGGTTAGCGCTTAAGTCTTGGTTTACATCTTTCTGAGACTGCATATCTAGACTGTATTTACCACCAGCCAGCATGTATGCCGCGAAATTTCTAGATCTATCCGTCCTTAATTTGAAATTAATAGGAAAGTCTAGGTAAACGGATTCTATTCTTCTACTCTCTGTGTTTCTATCTAGATCAGACTCTAGAAATGTGAAATCCATTGTTCTATCCTGAAATGAAAGTCCAGGTAAAAAGCGAATGTGAAAATTCTTCATTAGGTCATAACTAGCGAGCAAATTCAAGTTGAACCCGGGCTGAGGTCTCATCGTGATAGCTAGAAGTGAGTCGGTGAAATCAAAGTCAGGCGCTCTTTGCATCGAAAAGTTCGAACTGTTATACCCCAATATGAATCCAAAATGGTAGCTTCTTCTATCAAATCCAGAAAGGTTAGTAGCAGTGTTACGCTGCGCGTATGAATCCATACTGAACATAAGCGTACAAAATACCCCGAGCAAAAATACCTTTATGTAATTCTTCTTTTCCAACTGTTTTCAGAAACGGTTTATGGGTGCGTATATTGTGATATTAGGTGTGTTTAACGAATATCCTCCCGGCTATTCCGCTAATCACAGCAGAGCATGTTAAATTGAGTAGAAAGAAGTAAGTGAAAATTAAGGATAAGAACACCTTCATATTCAGCATGGTCATGAAGTTACCTCTTATTTCTGTAAGGTATTCCTCTTCGCTTGGTAATTCTTCCCCTTTTGGGATGCTTATTTGTCCTTTATTAGCTTCCATCACAGCGTCATAACCACCTGCTCCAGTCATTTGCTCACGCAAAAGCTCTATCCTTTCATCTACTATCCCTGCTACATACTCAGTGTCAATAGCCATATAATAAATGGCTAAAAAGCCAAAGATGATTAAGGAGTATTGTACTGCAGATTTCATGGAAACTTTAAAGTCTATCAAGAAATCTGTTCCGTCTCCCGGTGCATAGTTAGCAGGTCTGCCCTCAGAGTTCTGATCGCCCAGACTTGAATCTATAGAAGATTCAGCTTTACCTTGAGTGAGATTAGAATAATGGTCTTTAAGCGCTTTATAGATAATATAAAGCGTAAAACCAATATTCAATGACACCACTAATTGAGTATATGCTACCGAGTTCCCAGAATAAAAGAGCAACAGTTTAACTGCGATCCATACAGCAGCTAGAATCAGAATTAAACGTTGAAGAGGTTTCATTAGCTATTCATAGAGATTAAAAACTCTTCGTTAGATTCTGTAGACATAATTCTACTTTTAACGAATTCCATAGCTTCTATAGGATTCATATCAGCTAGATGTTTTCTTAGAATCCAAATTCTCTGAAGCGCTTCTTTATCCATCAATAGATCTTCTCTTCTAGTTCCAGAAGAAGTAATATCTATAGCAGGGAAAATTCTTCTATTGGCTATTTTTCTATCTAACTGAAGTTCCATGTTACCAGTTCCTTTGAATTCCTCAAAGATCACTTCATCCATCTTAGAACCAGTGTCAGTTAATGCCGTAGCTATGATGCTTAAAGAACCACCATTCTCGATGTTTCTAGCTGCACCAAAGAATCTTTTTGGCTTGTGAAGTGCATTTGCATCTACACCACCAGTTAATACTTTACCAGAAGCTGGACTCACAGTGTTATATGCTCGAGCTAGTCTAGTAATAGAATCTAGAAGGATACAAACATCATGTCCGCATTCTACCATTCTCTTAGCTTTCTCTAGTACGAGGTTAGCTATTTTTACGTGTCTATCTGCAGGCTCATCAAACGTAGAGGCTATTACTTCAGCATTTACACTTCTTTTCATATCCGTCACCTCTTCAGGTCTTTCGTCTATAAGAAGGATAATTAAGTAAGTCTCAGGATGGTTCTCAGCTATAGAGTTAGCTATTTCTTTTAATAATACAGTCTTACCAGTTTTAGGCTGAGATACGATCATTCCTCTCTGTCCTTTTCCTATAGGAGCGAACAGATCCATTAATCTAGTAGAGATGTTTTTAGAATTTTTCCCTAATTGAAACTTTTCCTCTGCGAAAAGCGGAGTCAAATATTTGAATGGTATTCTATCTCTCACGAACTCAGGGCTTCTTCCGTTAATAGACTCTACAGAAATAAGCGGGAAATATTTTTCTCCTTGTTTAGGAGGTCTAATGTTACCTACAACAGAATCACCAGTTTTAAGTCCATAAAGCTTTACTTGACTTTGAGCTACATAAACGTCATCTGGAGAATTTAAATAATTAAAATCAGAAGATCTTAAGAATCCGTAACCATCTAGCATCATTTCTAATACACCTTCAGCCTTTATCTGGCCATCGAAGTTGTAACCGTGCTCATCAGCCTTGCCTCTTTTTTGCTCTTTCTTGTGATGATTATTCTGGTTATTGCCCTGATTCGGATTGTTACCCTGATTCGGGTTATTATTCTGATTCGGGTTATTATTCTGATTTGGGTTGTTATTCTGGTTCGGATTATTGTTTTGATTCGGGTTATTCTGATTTCTAGTGTTTTTGTGATCAGAATTAGTGTTTTCTCGCTGTGGCCTGTTATTGTTCGAATGAACAGGTTTCTTAGCTTGAGTGTTTTCTTTTTGTTCTGTTACTTCTGCCGTTTCTGTAACGTCTGCCTTTGGAGCAACAGGAGTGTTAGAATTAGTAGTTGAATCAGAAGCAGCTACTTTTTTTCTAGGTCTTTTACCTTTAGTTGGTGATGCCGATCTTTTGCCATCTGCTGAATTTACCCTAGTAGCGTCTCTTTGCGCAGGAGTCTCTTTAGGCTTAGAGGATTCTACAGGAGTAGAATCTTCTTTAGGCGCAACGGGCGCAACTTCTTTTTTAGGAGCCTGCTTTCTAGATGTGTTTGGTTTATGTGCAGCTTTATTAGCTTCAGGGGCCTTACTAGGAGCTTTAGTAGGAGGGTTTACCGCCTGCTCATCTAATATTTTGTAAATAAGATCCTGTTTTTTAAGCTTGTCAGCTTTTTTGATATCAAGTTTAGCGGCTACATCTCTAAGCTCTGCTACCTTCATGCCATTTAGTGAAATAATGTCGTACATCTATTGCGAATGAATTCAGTAATTAATCGTGAATTTGGATTTTCGGATTGAAATTCTCTATCTGTTGTGATTTGTGTTATGCTTGGCTGATTGCCATCTAAGATTTCACAATATTAATGTTTTTTTTCATTGCTAAGCAGTAAATGGTTAATAATAATGCACTCTGAATTCTAATGGAAAATTATCTTTGTAGAAAAAAAGAAGTTATGCTGCAAAGAATCCAAACCGTATACTTACTGTTAGCTGCGGTTTCATTGTGTCTATTGTTTTTCTTTCCTATTTGCTTTTATGAGCTGGGAGATTTAAGCTATTCATTAAACATTAAAAATCTATTAGGCTCAGATGGGTCTGTAGAGTCGAGTGAATGGGGAATTGGGCTTATGGTCTTAGGCCCTATATCCTTAGCCATGATTGTGTTCATGCTCACACAGTTTAAAGAAAGACAAAAACAGCTTTCATTGGGAAGAGTGATTTATTTGCTATTAGCAGCGCTGATAGTTATTTCTATGGCAGTCATAGAATATAATAAGCCTGAAGGAGCCGAGCTGACTGGGTATTGGTTAGGTTATGTTGCGCCAGTAGCGGCACTGCCTTTTGTGTTTTTAGCGAATAGAGCTATAAAGAAAGATGAAGAATTGGTTAAATCTCTAGACAGATTAAGATGAGAATTACTTTATTGGTTTCCTTGTGTATGCTAATTCTGAGTTCCTGCGGGAGAATTCCTTTTGACCAATGGAATAGCGTAATTACGCAGTATGAGTCTGTTCTGCATAATCAAATGAAGAGTTCTGCTGGAATAAGTGAGTATGATGTGTTTCTGTTTAATGGAGTCTATAGTGCCACTCGAAATAAAGAAGCGCAACCTTACCCATTATTGAAAAAGAATGCAGAAAACATTGAGAGTGCCTCTAAAAGAGTATCTGAGAATTCCCAAGAAAGATTAGACGCTATTAAATATTTTAGAACAGAGCAAGCTCAAAAAACATTAACTAAACTAGGTTCTCAACTATCAAATTATAAGGCCCTAATAGCATCACTTCAAGACCAAGAGAAAAGTAATGCTCTTGATTTAAAAAACTTGATTATAACAGATGCGGTTTTCGATTCTATTTGCGCAGCTCATAAAATAAAGTCGTCAGCTATGCTGGATTTTGAGGTTAGGTTGTCTGAGAAGATGAATAAGCTAGAGTCAGATTTCGATTCTCTAAAAGTCCTCTATGACGATCATAAAAGAGATATTACAAGTAGAGCTGACTCAAGAGAAAGTATGACGGCTATCAATAAAATGAAGCAAAAAATACGTCAGTTAGATAATGAGTTTTATCAGTTTTCTAATTTATACGCTAGAATAAGCTCTTTAAGGGCTGATGCGTTTATGTTCCAAGGGCCATTCATAGATGAAATGTCTGAGGTAAAATCAATTCGTCAAAAAGACATGAAAATATCAGGCTTGATCTCCGAGCTCGAAAAAATGGTGACTGACTATTGAAAAAAGAGAAGTAGTCAGCTGCATCCCTTATGCTTTGATTTAGCAGATTTTGGATTACAGTTCTGTTCCTCTAAGTCCAAGTTCGATTACCTCTAGGTTACTCATTTTTCCTGCATGAACACAGAAGCGTAACATTGTTCTCACCTTATGAAATCCTTGAATTCCTGCCGCTCCTGGATTAATATAAAGCATATCATATCTAGCGTCTTGTTGAACTTTGCATATATGACTGTGGCCACAGATAAACACATCAGGTCTTTCGGCTACCATGCTCTCGTGAATTCCTTTAGAATATTTCCCCGGTCTTCCGCCTATATGAATCATCCAAAAATTCATACCTTCTACAGAAATTCTGTGAATGTGCTCGGTGGCACTTCTTATTTTAGCGTTATCTATATTCCCGTAAACGGCCCTAGTAGGTTTATGAGCTTCTAGCTTTTCTAGGACTTCCATAGAGCCTATATCACCAGCATGCCATATTTCATCTACCTCATCGAAGTAATGGAGTATACGCTCATCTATATGGCTATGGGTATCAGAAATAAGTCCTATTCTCGTCATCTTTATTCACAGTAGAAGTAGTACAAATAGAATTAATTTTCGCGTTGCAACGCCTAAAAACTTCGAATTTTATATCACACAGAAATCTTTGGTTAGGGATTTGTAAACATTCCTGCAGAAGACCCGTTTTATCAATAAGAAAACCCACTCGATGAAGAACCTATTTATAGTTTTAGCAGCTTTGTTTATAAGCTTCTCTGTTTCAGCTCAAGGAAGGAATACAGATTATTCTACAGAGAATAAAAAAGCCATAAAGCTATTTGAACAGGCTACTGCAGCGCTTACTTCAAGAGAGTACGAAAAAGCAGAGAATTTATTCAAGCAAGCCATTCAAAGAGATGAAAATTTCACAGATGCATACATAGTACTTTCCGAGTTGTACCTAGAAACTAACGATTTAAAGAGTGCTAGAACACAATTAGAAAAGGCTATATCTATAGAACCTAGAAAGTTTATGGCGGCTTACTTTTACTTGGGAGAAATAAATATGAGTGAATCTGATTATGAGGCTGCCATTTATAATTTCACTTTATACGAGAGGTCTAATCCACCGGCATCTCCGATGTCAGAAAGAGCTACTAGGTCATTAAGGAATTGTTCTTTTGCTCAGGAGGCATTGAAGAATCCGGTGCCGTTCGAGCCTATAAACTTCGGTCCTTCTATCAATACGAAATTCCCAGAATATTACCCTACGCTCACAGTAGATGAGGATGAATTGTTATTTACCCGTAGAATAGAAAATGCCAATGCCTTTAATGGGGTTCATGAGGATTTTTATGTGAGTAATAAGGAGGGTGACCAGTGGGGAAACGCGAAGAATCTGCGTGTAGTAAATACATTAATGAATGAAGGAGCTCCGAGTTATTCTGCCAATGGTAGAATACTTTTTTTTACAGCATGTCAGCTCTTTGATGATTATGGAGCAGGGAGAACAGGTTATGGCTCCTGTGATTTGTTTTATGCTTACAAAGAAGGAAAAAATTGGACTGAAGCTATGAATTTAGGAGGGACGATAAACTCTGGGGTTTGGGAATCTCAGCCCTCATTTTCTGCAGATGGAAAAACGTTGTATTTCGTAAGAGGAAGGCGTTCAGGTAAAGGGATTTCACATCAAGATATTTGGTCTGCGGAGCTTAGTGATAAGGGTACATGGTCTAAGCCATCTAAAATTCCAGGCTTGGTAAATACACCAGAGGTAGAAGAGTCTGTTTTTATACATCCCGATGGACAAACGTTATACTTCGCCTCAGACGGACATCCAGGAATGGGTGGGTTGGATTTATTTATGTCTAGAAAGCACCCAGACGGAAGTTGGGGAGAGCCAGTAAATCTTGGTTATCCGATTAATACTGCAGGAGATGAAAATAGTTTATTGGTTTCTTCGAGTGGTAGTCTAGCTGTTTTTGCTAGTGATAGACCAGGAGGATTTGGTGATTTAGATTTATATCATTTCGAGCTTCCCGAAAATGTGAAACCACAGCCAGTAACTTACGCTGAAGGGTTAATTTATGATGCTAAAAACTTTAGGCCGCTAGATGCTTCGTTCGAGCTCGTAGATTTAGAAACAGGAGCTTCGGTAGCGGTAGGAACAAGCGATAAATCGGGGGAATTCTTAATACCGCTTCCTGTAGGTAGAGAATATATGGTAAGTGTAAGTAGAGAAGGGTATATGTTCCATTCAGAAAACTTCAAATTAAAGACTAAGGGAATAGCAGAGCCTTACGAACTAAACGTGCCAATGAAAAAGATAACCGCAGGAAATTCTGTAGTGTTACAAAATGTTTTCTTTGACACGGATAGCTATGAGCTTAAAGAGTCTTCTAAAATAGAGTTGGGAAGGCTAGTTTCATTTATGAATTTGAATCCTGATTTACGAATAGAAATAGGAGGCCATACAGATAATGTAGGTTCAGATACAGACAATTTACTTTTGTCTAAAAGCAGAGCAGAATCTGTAGCTAAATTCGTAGTAGATTCAGGTATAGTAGCAGACAGAGTTTCTGCTAAAGGGTATGGAGAAACAGCTCCAATAGATTCCAACGAGACAGATTCTGGAAGAGCAGCCAACAGAAGGACAGAGTTTAAAATCAATTAGTGTTTAGAGGCTTATTGGTTTGAATAAAGACTTTCTATATCTAGCGTTTCTTTCCCCACAGAAACTTTAGAACCAATAGTGATTTTAGAATCTAAATCCAGTAACATTCTGCCATTCAATTCTTCAGAGGAAGTTACAGTAATACTGGCTGGTCCATATTCTGGTTTTTTTCTAAACGCTGCGTATGGATAATCACAGTTTTCTATACGCACATCAGAAACTTCTAATTGGGAGTAATCCTTAGAAGCTATTCCTATTACAGCTCCGTTTATGGTGGTGTTAGAGATTTTAAGTTGAGAGTTTTCTCCACCAGAGATTCCTTTATCTCCGACTTTAGATATTTCACAGCCTATTATTTCTATCTGACTTCCAGAGAAGTCTAGGCCATCATTTTTGGTTAAGGTTATAACAGAATTAGACATTACACCTGTGCAGAAATCGGCATCAAAACCATCTGATAGCGTGTTACTCACCGTGCTTTCAGTCATAGTGAACTTAGACCGAATAATGTTCAGTCCATCTTCACATTGGTTGTCATTAAAAGAGCAGTTGGCTATGGCCACAGAGCCACCATATAGAGTAACCGCACCAGTTAAAATCCAGTGATTCTTATTCATGGAGTTTAGTCCAGTAAAGTGAGTGTTTTCCAAAATAGAATGTCCGTGTTCAGAGAATACATTAAAGCCCGAACCGGTGCTATCTGAAGAGAAAATGTGAATAGGGTTTTCTGGTGTTCCTTTAAGTTCCACTGGGATATAACTTATAAATCCAGCAGTATTTGTGAGGTCTATTGAAGAACCTGCTTCTATTATCAGCTTTTCAGCATCGGCAGCCACTACATTTTTAGTGAAAGAATAAGTGCCCTTAGGGATTGTGATAACGCCTTTCTTTTTATACTGATTTAAGACAGAAGAGAAGTCCCCTCTTACGTCTATATTACCCGGTAGAGGCCATTTAGATATCTTCTCTCTAATCAACTTGCCTCCTAAGTTTTTAGGGACATAATAAACATATTTCACCTCAGAGGGGAGAGAGAGATACTTGGTCTCATAATCTGAAGTAAACCCAGTAAAATCAACTGAAGAATCTAAGAGGATAAGTTGGTCTGGAAGAGCATCTGTGCTATACGCTTTTACAGAAATATCAGACTGATGAAAGTTTCTAAGCGAAATTTTCTTCATGCCGTCTTCCTCACTCTCTAAATGCGCTTTTAACGCTATAGCAGGACGGAAATAGTCTAGGGTATCAGGAAATTTCTTCCATACATCTTTCACGAATGTTACTTCCTTAAAATCTTTCATGAACGTTAAAAGAGAATCTTTCTCAGACTCCATAGCACGGGCACTTTTTTCGAAGAAATCCAAGTCTACTTGAGCTTGATAGAAAGGATATTCATAGGCTAGTAAGTCTAAATTGGATTGAATTTTAGCTGCATTCTTTTCATTAAATATTTTTATATAATCTACAGAACCTAACTTTTGTACATAAGACAAATAGAAATCTCTGAAGTTAGCATCGCGGAGAAGAGCTAGATTCAGATTGGTGGGTCTTCTGTCTGTTAAAACTTCGTCTACGAGGTAGAAAAGTCTTCTTCCTGATATGTATTGTTTGTCTTGGAAACAATCATACAGAATAGGCTCTAGCTTAGCAGTAACAGGGTTGTAATACTGGCGCTGGTTATGCCATGCTTGAGCGTGGTCTACATTTCCTAAATCCAGAATAGCGATGTACTTAGCGAAAGCCTCTAGGTTGACGAAGGTGTTTGGGTCGCTTTCTAGATTTTTATACTTGTTTAAATTACTCTGAGCTACTAAAAACTGTTCATGAAGCGTAGCGCTTTTGTGCGTTCTATTTTTCTTAAAAGGAAGTATAGTACTGGAGAGAAACGCAGGAGAAAGCACTTTCCTGGGTTTAGTTTCTAAGTCATAGTTCAGCTGCCATAAACCTTCCTCATCTAATTTTATTATAGGTCCTTCTCGTCTATTTCTAGCTTCTAGTAATTGTTTATCGAAGTGTTCTTCCAGAGCATAAACTCCTTTTATTTCTCCATTAATTTCTACATTGACAAAATCATATCGAGTAGTAAGTAAATCTTCTTCCGCGCATATTTGATGAATATACCATTCCAGCATCATTCCTCTGGTCTCTGGGTTTTGAATAGAGAAAGACTTTAGTCCATCGTAAGCATTGTTTCCTGAAGTTTTAATTCTAAGAGAATATTTATCAGTTTTCAAATGATCAGTCCAATCTCCTTTAAGCCTTAACTTAACAGGAGTAGAATCTCCTGCCTGCAGAATGAATCCTTTTACATACTTCTTGAATTCTTTTCTCAGAATCATTTCTTTTCTTCCCTCAGTTAAAAAGCTGTCGAGCAAAGAAAATTGATGCGGTGGAATATATATTCTAAGTGTGGAGTCTGTAACAGGAGGTTTAGGTGTAGATGACATTCTAACGATAGAAGCGTCATCGAAATAGATGTCCGAATTTGTAGAGTTAAGTCCATACACCTTAACTACATCATAATCTTTTATAGCTTTAAACGTATTGGTCATAAGAGTCCATTCTCCTTCAGTTTTAGCTGTGAAACAATTGGAGTCATACTGCACTGTTTTATTATCAGAAATAATCACATTACCAACTTTCGAAGGTTTAGTTGATTTAAACCATATCTCTGCATGGATGAGTTCTCCTTTTTTTACGTTTCTGAATTCCACTGTAAAAGCATACGGAGCGGACTTGTTTGTTTTACAAGAGTAGTTCCCTGTATGAGAATAATCGGCAGATTTTTGAAGGCCACCAAAGAACGATTTTTCATTACATAGAAATAAATCGTCTTCATTTTCCTCAGCACTACAGGTTAGTTTCTGAACTATTAAGTCGCTATGAGAGTTGGTTTTAGAACCATCGCTACAGCTGCTTAAAGCTGAGCCAGTGAGCACAATAGAGAAGAGAATATAAAACCAGTTTTTCATTTGTTATATCGTATTGCAAAGCGTAAAAGTAGGTTTTATAGCCACTTTACCTATAGCTGAATTTAGTATTTCTCTCGCACTCTTAGTACCTTTTCATATATTTCGAGTTATTACAAGTAGAAAGCACGTTTTCATGAGGATATTTTTAATGTTTATGGTCCTATTATCTGTAAAGTATGCAGGTGCTCAATCGTGGAATGAATACTACGAAGCCGGGAATGATGCGCTGGAAAGCAAAGACTACTTCTCGTCTAAGTATTATTTCGGGAAATGTATGGAGTTGGACTCCACGGTTTTCGATCTGAACGTGCGGTATGCAGAGAGTTTAAGACTGACCAAGCAGTATCACTTAGCAGAACATCAGTACGGTAAAGTATTCTCTAAAGATAAAGGAAAGCTCTTTCCGCTGGGGCAGTTTAAGCTGGGTGAAATGCTTTATATGAATGGAAAATATAAAGAAGCTGTAAGAAACTTTAAGAAGTTTAAGCGGAAGAGAAAGAAGGATGTCGATGACTCTTTTTATGACTTAGCTGCGCAATGGGTGAAAACTGCCACATTCGCGCTGAATACTAAAAATGCGGTTCTAGATTCTAAATTAGAAGACGTTCCAGCTGTAATAAATGAAGCTGAACTTCAGCTGTCTCCCATTATGAGAGATTCTACACTTTATTTTTCGAGTTATTCAGAGTTGGGAGATTTTCTAGAGTTAAAGGAAGTCATGATTACAGATTCTTTGATAGGAGAAAAGAACTCGATAGTTGTGCTTGGTATAGATGCTAAACTGGATGTGGCTAATCTTACATTTGGAAAAGGCGCAGAAGTATTTTTCAGTGTTTGTTCGGGAGATACTTGTGCCATTTATGAAGGACAGCTGGAGGCTAATGTGATTTCGTCTATTTCTGAACTTTCCTTTTTCGCTAGTTCTGAGAGCATTTCTATGCCGCATTACACGCTAAGAAATGGGAAAGAGTTTTTGTTCTTTGTCTCTAAAGCAGAAGGCGGACAAGGAAGTAGAGACATCTGGTATGCTCAGAGATCTGGAGACACATGGTCTAAAGGTATAAACCTCGGGAAAACCATAAACACTCCAGGCGAGGAAGTTTCTCCTTTTTATGATGGAGACAAGTTATTCTTTAGCTCTAACTGGCATAATGGCTTTGGAGGATTTGATATTGTTTTTTCAGAAGGTTGGCTGGCGCAATGGAAAGAAGTCACCAACCCAGGGAAACCGATGAATTCCTCTTATCATGATTTATATTATACCTATACTACAGAGGATAAGAAAGGATGGTTTTCAAGCAATAGAGTCTCCGATGAAAACTTGGTAAACTCTACGTGCTGCAGTAAGATTTATGCCTTCGAATATCCAGACTCTTTAGAGGTAGGAAGAAAAAGCTATAAAGATTTAGAGGAATTGAATAAATACCTTCCAGTGACTTTGTTTTTTCATAATGACGAACCGAATCCTCGGACCAAGCTGACAGAGACAGCGTTTAATTATTTGACCACTTACCAAGAATACTTAGAGCTCATACCTACTTATAAGAAAGAAAACTCTAGAGGAACTAGAGGAGAATCCAAGTTAGATGCAGAGCTAGATGTAGAAGACTTCTTCGAGTTATTGGTAGAAAAAGGAGTTTCTGATTTAGCGCTCTTTTCTAAACTACTACTTAAAGAATTAGAAACAGGAAAAAGCGTAGAATTAGAAGTTAAAGGATATGCTAGTCCAAGAGCCAAGTCTGATTATAATGAGAAACTATCTCGGAGAAGGATAAACAGTTTAGTCAATTATTTAGAGGAATATGAAGGAGGAGTATTTAGACCCTATTTGAAGCAGAAAGCTTTTAATGGTGCAGAGCTTACAATCATAGAAAACCCTTTTGGCGAGCAAGCCGCAGCGAAGGGAGTAAGTGATGCTTTAGAAGATGAAAAAGAATCGATTTACAGCAGAGGAGCTAGGTTAGAGCGAAAAATAGAAATAAGGTCAGTTACATTTAAAGAAACGGAGTTAAAAGAAAGCGAAGCGGTTATAGAGTTGGGAGATATTTCGGAAGGAGAACTAGTTTCGAGTGTTTACACGTTAACGAACTCCACCGATTTGGATATTCAGTTGGATAGCATTATCAGTTCATGCGGGTGCACAGTGCCTAGTTTAGTGAGTGACTTCATTCCTGCTGGAGAAAGTATAGATATAACCTTAGAGTTTGATGCTTCAGAAAAAGCGGGTTATCAAGAAAAAAAGGTAGCCATCTATAGCTCATCATTCACAGAGCCTAAAGTTTTAATCATTAAGTCCTTTGTCCATTAGCCTTCCGTTTCACATCGTTAGGTTAGAGTTAGTAATTGTTGAGTTTAGAAGAATGTTATTTTATTTTGGGGTTTGGGCTGGGTTTTGTGTATTAACTTCGGCACCAAGATAAAACCGCAACGAAAAAATGAAATTTACTCAATACACACTAATTGCTTGCTTATTACTTTCATTGAGCTATTGCAACGCTCAGGACATTACTGTGGGAAGCACCACACTCACAGAACGTGAAGTAGCCGTGGGTGTTCAGGTTCCATGGGAGATAGTTTGGGGGCCAGACGGTCATATCTGGGCTACAGAAAGAAGAGGAAAAGTTCTAAGAATAGAACCTACTTCTGGGACTACTACAGAAATACTAGATTACACAGATGAAGTAGATTATAGTGGAGGAGAGCCAGGGATGTTAGGGATGTGTTTACACCCAGATTTCATGAATACACCTCTGGTGTACGTGGTTTATGCCAGTCAGTCAGGGTTTAGTTATTCGGAGAACTTAGTTTCATTCGAATGGAATGGCACTGAGTTGGTAAATCCAACGGTTATACTAGATGATCTGCATGCTGGAGGTATTCACTCTGGTTCTAGAGTAATAGTTACTCAGGATGGAAAGCTTATGATGACTATCGGTGATGGAGGTGATGGAGGTTCATCTTCACAAAACATGAATAGTACTGGAGGAAAAACATTACGAATTAATCTTGACGGTTCTGTTCCTGCTGATAATCCAGACCCTACAAGTTATGTGTGGTCATACGGACATAGAAATGCACAGGGATTAACTCAAGCTCCAGATGGAAAGATTTATAGTTCTGAGCATGGTCAATCTGCACAAGATGAGCTTAACTTAATAGAGCCAGGTTTGAATTATGGATGGCCTGATGTAGAGGGTTTCTGTGACAATTACCCTGGGTCTGCTGGAGAGCCTTCAGACTGTGAAGCGGCTGGTTTTACTGAACCTCTTATAGAATGGAGACCATGTATGGCTGTGAATGATTTAATCTATTATAACCATCCATCTATTCCTGAGTTGGATAACACGCTACTTATGGCTGTGATGAAAGGATTCAGTGGACAGAGTGATAGAGGGTTATTTATTCTTCACTTAAATGCTGATGGAACTGCTATCGAGTTCGATGACAATGAAGATATTATTTTAGCCAATAAAGGAAGAGTAAGAGACATCTGTATGGACCCTAGCACTGGAGCCATTTATATAGCAGTAAACGGAAATTCATATCCAGGAAGTGGCCCGAACAAAATTTACGAATATAAAAACGAAGCGTTTAGTTCTGTAGATGAGCGCGTTGCAACGCAGACGTTAAGCGTCTATCCAAATCCTTCTGCTGGAGATGTGAAATTTGAAGTAAGTGAGCATCTATTAGGTGGAACTTACGAGGTGATTAGTTATGATGGGAAGAAAGTTCTAGAAGGGTCTATTTCTTCTACAAATTTTGAAATTAAAAGCGGTGCGCTAAACTCAGGAAGCTACTATGTAGTGGTAAAAGGAGATTTAGGAAGTATCTCTAGAACATTTATAGTTCAATAAAATATGATTTTAAATAATGTATTAGAAGCAAAGCCTTGGCTTTGCTTCTTTTTTTTAGTGGTTTTTTCAGGAACAGTATTAGCTCAGGATTCTTACTCGATTAAGGGTAGGGTTTTAAGTGCAGAAGGAGAGGTTTTGCCTTCCGCTGATATCTTGGAGTTGAATCAAAGAGAGATAAGAACCAAAACTGATGTTGATGGAAGCTTCACGCTGATTACCGATTTTAAGGTTGACTCCATAGAAGTGAGTTATATAGGGTATTATTCTCAAGTAGTCGCAGTTGACTACTCAGAGACGATGAGTATAACATTGTTGGCTGATTTACCCATAGAGCTTGTGAACTATGAAAGGCCTACAGACTCTCCTCCTATTACAGAAGAAATCGAAGACCTACAAAGAATAACACCTATGATACCTTTGGGTATAGCAGTCATCCCAATGAGAGGATTTATGCAAAACCCATTAGGTTCGAGTGTTTATCCTGTATCTGAGATAGGCGCTGCAGAACTAGAAAGCACCAATAATTTTTCTGTCCAAGATGCCCTCAATCAAATTCCTGGAGTGAAAATGGATAGCAGAGGATATAACGGAAGCAGAAGACTGAGCTTACGAGGAACCATAGCGCGTTCTCCATTTGGAGTAAGAAATGTGCGAATGAAAGTGAACGGATTTCCCATCACCTCTTCTGATGGCTCATCGGCATTAGAGTTAATAGAACCAGCAGACATTCAGTCTATGACTATCTATAAAGGACCCTCTGGGAGTTATGAAATGACAGGAACAGGTGGAGTAATCTCTACTCAGTTAAAAACGGTATATAAGCCAGTAGCAGCCAGTGCGGAATTAACGTATGGCAGCACAGCGTTTATGAGAACTCATTTCAGTGCGGGATTTGCCAAGAAAAAAATCTCAGCCAGAATAAGTGGAGTTTACTCCAGTAATGATGGATATAGAGCGCAAGAAGCCAACGATAAAAAACAACTCACACTTACGGCTAAGTATAAAGTAAACAACAGACTAAAGTATGACATTCTAGGAATACTATATGAAGGTTACTGGGAGCTCCCAGGGCACATAACTTCAGATGACATAGAAGAAGACCCTACTCAGGCAAATCCTGTTAGTGAAGACTTGAATGCGCATGTAGCCAGAAGAAGAGCTTATATCGGAGTCCATCAGAGAGCTGTCATAAGTGAGAAGATATGGAATGATACATGGATATTCGGGCATTTCTCCGACAAGCTAAATCCTTATGGAACACATCCTATATATTTTCAAGGGTTAAAAGAGGAAACATCAAGGGAATTAGGAGGGAGAACCGAGTTCACCTTTATGCCTAACCTAAGCTCCTATAATTGGAAGTTTAAACTAGGAACCCAATGGCAAAACTTCTCTAATCAAATTGAGGAATTCAATAATGTGCTAGGAGAAAAAGGCACACTGAAATATGACAATTCTACAGAGGTTACCGAAGGGTTAATATTCGCATCGGCTGAGTATAGACTGAATAATAGGCTTACCGCCAATGGTCAGTTGGGCTATAATATATATGACTTAAGTAACTCAGGAATAAATCCAAGTAATGCTGCTAGTTTAGATTACAGCATTAAGGGAAACACGAAGGTTTTACCAAGGGTAGGCGTAAACTATAAGTTTACTCCTAAATTAAACACGAGTCTTTCATACGCTCAGGGAGTAGGTTATCCAAGCATTTTTGAATGGGTAGAT
>Ga0075117_1000003_pt1 | contig 203463 bp, 189 predicted proteins | sample AntAceMetag02UKJ_FD_69789 | JGI IMG/M metagenome (GOLD analysis project Ga0075117, IMG submission 69789) | Saline lake microbial communities from Ace Lake, Antarctica - Antarctic Ace Lake Metagenome 02UKJ | ecosystem: Environmental > Aquatic > Non-marine Saline and Alkaline > Saline | place... | reverse complement strand
CAGCTCAATGCGGTCTTTGAGAGAGAGGCGGGGATGGAAGTGAAGACGTTTCAGAAACTGGTGCGGGGAATGCGCTGAACGCGGCAAAGAAGGGTCATCCTTCCTCAGAGTCCCGACGCCAGGCCTTGAAAAGATCAGGTTGTTGCTGGTGAAAAACCTGCATGACGTGTGGTGCAAAGTTGCATCCGGCGTGGGAGTATAGATTGAAGGCTGTATCTACTCCGAGAGAGCGGAACTCGTTAATTTCGCGGGGATGTTTTCCTGACGAAGCGACAGTCCCATGGAAGTCGTGACGGCGCAGCGTCTGAGCGGCGTGTATATTTGCGCTGTGTGTGGGCATGGCGAGAACGATTAGATCGAGGTCATCCTGTGGACACACCCTTTCCCGGAAATCTGAATCAGTTGCCTCTGCGAGAAGCACGTTTCGTTCCGCCTCCTCGTGTGCGGCAATTGAAACAGGGGCGCGTTCGAATCCGATGATACGGCCGGGAAACTGTGACTCAAGGGCATGATAGGTGGCTGACCCGACCCATTCCGAAAATGGCGATTTACTCACCTCTCTCGATGACAGGAAGATCATCTCGGTGCCGTCCTTCTCGTGCCCACTGATGGAGATGGTCGCTCATAGGATCGTAGATTTCTTCCGCCTTGATTCAGGGCGGAGGCGACAAAAAGACTGAAGGCGAGAGCGAGCGCCATGACGACGAGCCACTCTGCACCTACGCAGCCTTGCGCGCCCCCCATTGACATGACGATCAATCCGAATTCGCTGTAGGTGGAAAGAGACATGGCCGCCATCCACGAAGTCCGGGCACGTAATGGGAAGCGGGTAAAGAGTCCAAAGAACGCGAAGCTCTTCAATGGGAGTCGCCGCATCAGGAAAGCTGCCCAGCCCAATGCTCCGAGCGATACCGAACTGTTCAGATCAATCTGAAGGAAGAATCCAACGAGGAACAGATCAGTCATCGTGTTCAGCGACTTGCGAAGTTCGCTTCCCCGGGGATGCCAGCCAACGAGGACACCGAGAAAAAGGGCACCCAGGTCGGCCTTGAGCTCGACCGATTCGAACCCCTGTCCGCCCATCTCCACGGCCAGAAAAAGTCCGCAAAAACAAAGTAGTTCACCTCTTCCGGATCGTGCAAAAAACCAACCGAGGAGGGGGCGACAGAGTACCAGGACCGGGATCACCGCCAGTACCCATGGGGATGGGATTTTCCCGGTGGAGAAAGTGAGGAAAAGTACCGCGATGATGTCCTGCATCACCAGTATTCTGATTGCGACGGGTCCGTGCATTGAGCCAAGATCCCCGTTGTCGGTAAGCGATTTGACCGCGAAAACGGTGCTTGAGAAACTGAGCGCAAAGGCGACGAGAAATGCGGTTCTCCAGTCAATCCCGGCGGCATTTGACACCAGCACTGAAATTCCGTAGAGAATCGGCTCGAAGAGCAGAATGACCAACATGGTATGGAGGCTTGTTCCACACCCGATTTTCGGACGAATCAGGTTTTTGATTCGAAGCTTTAGACCGATGCTGAATAATAGCAGTGTGACGCCGAGATCAGAAATCGTTGCGAGGGCATCTCCTCCCTCCTCGCCCATGGCTCGTGGCACGAACCCTGCGGCGAGGAATCCGACCATCGGGGGCAGTTTCAGTAACTGAGCTCCGAAACCGAAGATAAAAGCAATCGCTTCAGCGGGTTTTCAGCCCATGATTGTAGATTCGGGCATTTTGAAAAATGAGGTCACCGAAGTCTTCAGCACGACTTCTAGTATAGCAAACTCCTCTGAGCTTGAGCGAGTCGGCTGGATAGGAACTGATCACTAACGGCCGTTGGAAAAGGGATTCCCTGTTTCTTCTTTTCCGACCCCGACGATTTCGACCTCCACGTTTTCCTCGTAGTCTTCCTGGAGTGGCGCAAAGCGCTCCGACCTGAAGCCCAGTTCCTGTTCAATACTGGAATGAGGGTCGTTGGGATTTACCAGTTCCTTGAGAAGAATGAGGATATCGAATTCGGCCGCACCAATCGAAAGGTTGGCATCATCATCGACTACGAATTGGGGGTTTGATCGTCCTGATTTTATGGAGCGAACCGTGTAGATATTGTTTTTCTTCGGCAAATCCGTAAAGAGATCAAATACCCATGGTTCGAAAGAGTCGTCAATGCAGACGACGCGCTGGCCGTTTTGGAACATCGAATAGATTCGGCGAGAGGTAGGGCGAATCAAGTGTTGAAACTGGCTGAATATTTTAAATCCGAACGGAAGCGTTCCGTTAACGGTGATGGGCACTGAGGAAACCAATCTCAGCAATATTTGGTCGTCATCGTTTGAAAGCTCATCAATCAAAGCGGCGTCATTTGGCGATTATACTGGAGTGATCGCCGAACTTTTTGTAGGATGCTTCATGGGCAAATTTAAGTTTCGACTTCCGACGGTAAGTTTTTTGGCGCGGTTGTGTTTCTTTATTTTCTGCACTTTCAGTCTCGTCGATGGTGCCGAGAAGCCGCTGAAAGTGTTTTTTCTTGTAGGGCAGTCAAACATGGAGGGGCATGCGAAGGTTGAGACCTTTGAACACCTCGGGATGGATCCTGAAACCGCGCCGCTGCTCCGGAAAATGCAGGATCCTGAAGGACGGCCGCGCGTCTCTGATAAGGTGTGGATTTCCTATCTCTCCACGAATGGTGTGAGATCCGGAAGATTGACGGCTGGATTCGGTGCTGATGAAGCGAAAATTGGTCCGGAATTTACTTTCGGCATCACAATGCAAGAGCTGCTGGGTGAGCCGATTTTGATCATCAAGACGGCCTGGGGTGGCAAGAGTATGCACACGGATTTTCGCTCTCCCGGTGCAGGGGATTATGTGTTTTCGGATGCGCAGAGTGAACGCTTTGTGAAACAAGGAAAGGATCTGAATGCAATCAAGGCGGAGAAGGAGGAAGCCACCGGGCACTATTACCGCGAGATGATGGATCACGTGAAGTTAGTGCTGTCTGACATTTCGCAAGTTTATCCCGACTACGATGCAAAGAGCGGGCACGAATTAGCGGGGTTTGTGTGGTTTCAGGGGTGGAACGATATGGTGGATAGTGGCACCTATCCGGAGCGCGACAAGGAGGGCGGATATGCTGAATACAGCCGCTTACTGACCCAGTTCATTGACGATGTCCGCAACGATCTTTCTTCCCCGAAATTGCGATTCGTGATCGGAGTGATGGGAGTCGGAGGCCCAGTTGATCGATACGAGGCTGATCAAGCGCGATACAAGGCGACGCATCAAAATTTCCGCGATGCGATGGCTGCGCCGGCCCGTTCACCGGAGTTAAAAGATACCGTTGCCGTCGTCCTGACCGAAAATTATTGGGATATGGAGTTGGACGGGCTGGTGAAGCGTGACGAAAAGCTCAAACAGGAAATCAGAAAATTAAAGCTCGGAGGAAAAGAAGCTCAGGCCAAACGCGAGGAATTGCGGAAGGAGGAGTTTTCGGAAGAGGAATGGGAAGTGCTTGAGCGTGGCGTTTCCAATGCCGCCTACCACTACCTTGGCTCGGCCAAGATTATGGCGGGGATAGGAAAGGGATTCGCCGAGGCAATGATAGATCTGCAGGGGAACTAGGAGGACTGATTATTCAGCCATCAGTTCTTTCACTTTGCCCTGTATCGCTTTCGACCAGATCTCGTAACCTCCGGTATTAGGGTGAAGGAGATCCGGCATGATCTCTTTTGAAAGCGTTCCGTCTTCTTCGAGGAACTTATCGTTGATGTCCATGAAGTAGACTTTTTTGTCGTCGGCAAGTTGGGCGATGATTTGATTGGCCTTCTCGTTCTTCTGGCGTTTTGCGTCATTGCTGTCGGCTCCGCGGGGGAAAATCGCGAGGAGGAGGATTTTCATCTGTGGCTGCTTTTGCTGAAGCATTTCAACAATCGCTGTGACGCCTTCCGCGGTTTCTTCCGCGCTGCTCGTGTAGACGGCACCACCGTGTTCCGCCATTGGGCGTCCTTCGTGTCCGGTGTTGTTCGTGCCGATCATGAGCACGGTGAGCTTAGGCTTGAGACCATCGTAGTTCCCGTTTTCGAGACGCCAGAGGATGTGTTCGGTGCGATCTCCTCCGATGCCGAAGTTAGCGGATTTTATCGGAGCCCAGTATTGAGTCCAGGCTGCTTTGCCTTTCCCGTTCCAACCAGCAGTGATTGAGTCGCCCAGAAACACGAGTTGGGCTTCTCCCTGTTTTGAAATCTCATTGAAGGATTCGTGACTGTTTTCCTTCCCCGGATGAGGTGCGGGAGTGAGCGCTAGACTCTTCGGAGAATCTTTTGCCTGAGATAAGGAGGTGAACGCGAGTGTGATGGCGAGTAGAGCAATTTTCATAAGCTGAGGAACTACTCTGTCCTTCCCGCCCCTGACTACAATAGCGCCATCATGGCTTTATCTTGAAAATGGCCGGGCGAATCTCGGGGAAAAGCAATTTACCCGATCAAGGCGATGATCAATCGAGGGGCGAAGCCGACCGCGACAATGGCGATGATAACAAGAAGCGATTCCTTTGGCTCGATCGCGAGTGGGAAGACGAAGCACTTTCCGAAGAATCCGGCAGTGAGGGGAATACAGGGCAGTGATGCCATCGAAATAAGAAGCGCAAAAGCGAGACACGGCGAGCGTTCCGCGAGTCCGCAGTAGGAATCGTGTCCTTGCTCACCTCGAATGCACTGCAAACGCTATCGTGGCCGCGATTAGAGGAGGGGCCGACTTCTGTCGAGACGCTGAAAATTTCAGTTGCAGTGAGGAGCCTGACGAAGCTTTCCCCATGTCGCCTCCGCAGTCATAACGGGATCTGCCTGCAGCGATCCCGGTTCTTGTGCGTCCTCAATTTGAGCACGAATAGGGATGATCTTGCCAGGGGCCGTATCGCGCTTTGGGCTGCGTCTTTTTCGTAGGGATACGCCTTTTTTCTGGAGGCAGGAATCAGGTCAATCTGCGCTGTACAGAACGACAGATCTAACACTCATTTAACTCGTTGGCTGGTTGCGTTCGTTGAATCGCAACCAGCCAACGAGCATCGGAGCGAGCGGTTTGCCTCAAGGCTGCTCGGAGTGTTTCCCGATCGCGAACAAAAGATTGATCTCGCCGGCTCCATGAGTTGCTTCGATGCCACGCTTTTTGCGAGCCCACCTGCGCCTGCGCCTGCGCCTGCGCTTTCGCTATGGCAGTCGCTGAGCTCTAGCTGTTTGATGGTGTATTTCCGCTCGGGCCCAGTGACGGAGCAGAACCCCTCAAGAAGGATTCTTTTCTCTCGCGTTCCGGTTCGCCGTTGCTACCGCTTACGCATCGATTTGCGATATTCGTTGCGAGTGTTTTGACTCGTGGTCTTTCCCATGTGTCACGGTGTCCGTTTTTATGAGGCCACGCGGCAGGGGTGATTTCTCCGCCACATTGATTGACATTCCATGGAAAGAATGACTCACTCATGCGTGAGAGCCGTTTTCCCCTTGCCGCCGCCGCAATCTCCGCGATCAAACGTCAGGGTTGAAAAAGGATTTTCCTTGCCGTAGGTAACGCTGCGGAAGTGCTCCGGAAGATGAAAGATGGTGCAAAGGATAGCGGATGACATCACAAAACTAATGGGGAGAATATTAATGACGAATTAATGTTAATATCTGGGGAATTAAAAGATGAATAAACGAAGGTCTCTTTCATTCGGTTCTTGAGGAATAACCCAACCGTTTCGGTTAGGTTGCTTACAGGGATCTTACGGTTCCCTTTTTAGAAAATGATCCTTGATCCTAAAAGCCATGTTTCAGAGAAATAACTTTCTTGCGATTTGTTCTCGCACCCCCTCTCATCTCGGCTTCCGTCAGCGAGCAAACAGCAGGGTTTAAAAAGCAAATTCCTGGGAGGTCACCGTCTTAGGCTTCGTTACGCCCGGCGATACTTGATGAACACAAGCGACTCCGATTGTTACAGACGCCACCGATGATTTTCACCCAAAGCGTCTTCTTCTCATTCGTTGGAATTTTCTTCCTGCTCTACTTCGCCACTCTCCGCTGGAAGGGATTGAACAACCTGATCACGGTTGTCGGTAGCTACATTTTCTACGGATGGTGGGACTACCGCTTTACTGGCCTTCTTTTGATTTCGAGCTTGGTCGACTTTTACGTTGGCGAGGCAATCGGACGGACCGATTCGCCCTCGAAACGCAAGCGCTTGCTGTATCTGAGCATCACCACAAACCTCGGAATCCTTGGGTTTTTCAAATACTACGGATTTTTTGTCGAGTCCGCCGTATCGACCTTGGGAATCGTCGGAATCGAGATCCACCCACCGCTGCTGTCGGTCTTACTGCCTGTGGGAATTAGTTTCTACACATTCCAGAGCATGAGCTACACGATCGACATCTACCGAGGCAAGATGCAGCCCTGCAAATCTCTCCTGAGCTTCCTTGCCTACGTTTCGTTTTTTCCGCAGCTCGTGGCTGGTCCGATCGAACGGGCAAAACATCTCCTCCCCCAGATCGATTCGAGGAGACGATTTGATTTTGAACAAGCGTCCGACGGGATGCGCCAGATTCTTGCTGGTCTCTTCAAGAAAGTTGTCTTGGCTGACAACCTTGCGACGATTGTTGATCTGGTCTATGCGCAGCCAGAAAGCTACGGCCCCTTCGCGCTCTTTGTCGCAACGTGGGCATTTGGGCTGCAAATCTACTTCGATTTTTCGGGTTACTCCGACATCGCGATCGGCCTCGGCAGAATCATGGGTGTTGATATTTGTCAGAACTTCCGGACTCCTTACTTCGCCCCAACCCTTCGGGACTTCTGGCGCCGATGGCATATTTCGCTGTCATCTTTTTTCCGGGACTACGTCTACATCCCTCTGGACGGGGGCCGGGCTTCGAAAGCAAGAGTGATACGCAACCTCTTCATTGTCTTCACGCTGTCCGGGCTTTGGCACGGTGCCGAGTGGACATTCGTGCTCTGGGGTATTTACCATTTCGTCGGCCTCGTCGTTCAGAGTATCGGAGGATCCGCTCCCCGCGTGTGTAAGGGCGCGTTTCGAATTTTATCGCGCCCGGTTCCCGCATTCTTCATCACCCAGGTGTTCGTTACTATGGGCTGGGTTTTCTTCCGCGCTGAATCAGCGGGCGATGCCTTCAGCATCTTTCGAGCATTCATCACCCCGTCCGCTTACTTACTTTCGAACCTGGCGCCGATCGGAGCGAGCTGGCAGGTTCTAATTGGAACGGTGGCGTTCTTGTGCCTCGAGTTTCTGCAGCGGGAGAAGCCCCACGTCTTGACCATGGGTGAGCGCCCCCGACTCTTCAGGTTCTGCGTCCTTCTCTGCACATTGCTGGGCATCATCTTCTGGGGAAATGGCGGCCAATCCGGGTTCATTTACTTTCGATTCTAGACCATGGCAACAAAACGCATCTGGAACCTACTCTCAGTCCCTTTGAGCTGCTTTATTGTGATCGTTCTTCTTGAGCTGGTTGCTTCGCCCATGGTGCCGTTCTGGGAAAGGTTGGCCGAGGTTCGCTTCTCCAAGCTCAGGCAGTATGAACAAATTCTCGAAACCCCTGCCGATCGAATCGTCCTAGTCGGCAGCTCCACGGTGAACATGGGGGTGAACCCGGATTTTCTGCAGGCCGAAACCGGGATTGAGAGCTTTAACGCCGGACAACTTCAGTATGCCGACCCCAACCTTGCCGCTGAGATTGTTTCCGAACTGATCTCAAAAAAGTCTGCCAGTGTCATCGTGTATGCATTTGATTCGTGGTCCTTAGCCGTCGTCCCCCGCGATCGCTCCTTGGCCGACAGCCACGGACGAACTGACCACTTCCTTTGGCACAGTGCTGCCTACCGCAATCAGGAAGTAATTTCCTATTGGGCGAAGAGTAATCTCAGGGGCAAATGGATGAATCCACTCCATGCCTGGCACGAACATTTAGTCGGGGCCGGCAGATTGGCGTACTGCAACGGTTGGATTATTCATCCGAATGGATACGTCGCTGTTGATGCAGGACTCAATCCCACATGGCAAGGCTACATGCGACCGGCAGTTCCTCCGTTCAACAAGGCAGCGAAGCAGGGCTTAGACCGAATTCTGAAAATGTGCCAAGAGAGCGGCACTCCGCTCGTTCTGCTTCGCATGCCCGAGTTCGAGATCACTTATCGAGAAAACTCTAGCCACGAGGGCGTTCGGCGCTACGTCAGGGACCTATGCGCACCTCTTGACATTCCGATACTGGATTACACGCTTCCGGGCACCTTCGACCATACCAATGAGGAATTGTACTGGGACACTCATCACTTGAATGGAAAGGGCGCCGAGATTCTGTCGAAGCAATTCGCCCGCGATCTCGCGCGAGTCCTTCGCTCGAAAGAGAACTCTTCAAAGGAGCGATGGCCGCGGAGAAAAGTGGCCGTGGAGGACGGAGGGAGCGGCTTGACTAGATTTGAAGCGGTTGGGGTGAGCGCCAAAAGTAAGCCGACATCTCATGATAAAGAATAGAAGAACATTCAGTGCAGAAAGCAAAGGGCGAGTCGCCTTTGAGGCGGCCAAATGAGTTAAGCCGCCAACGAAGGTTCCATTCGCAGACCTGTGTGGTTCACGGTCGCCCGACACGCATTTGACCAGGAACCTTTGAGTGCTTAAAAGCAGCTCCATCGCAGTGGCTAGGTGATGAGCACCATTGCTCCGGTTTTTTCCACCTCGTAATCTGCGATCAACCCTTCCCGCGTTTCGCCCGGCGAGAGCATATTTGCGAACGCCGCTTCGGTATTGCTTACCCCTCGACGCGCCAAGGAGTGCGACAAAAATCAAATAAAGGCTCATGAATTTTCCACCCCCTTGGTGAAGGAGTTACCGGGAGCGTTGACTGAATCAGGAAAGAAACGGTTCTAGCGTGGGCTCGCTATTGCCGTTGATTTACCCGATCAAGCCGAAGATCAATCCGGGGGCGAAGCCGACCGCGACGATGGCGACGATGAGGGCAATCATGGTCACACGCGAGATGGGGCTGATCGCAATGGCCGAGGTGTCGGCGTTCTTGTCCGCATTGTTGAGATACATCGACGCCGCGATCTTGAGATAGTAATAGAAACCTGCTCCTGCACCGATCAGGCCGATGATAACAAGAAGCCATTCCTTTTGCTCGATCGCGAGTTGGAAGACGAAGAACTTACCGAAGAATCCGGCAGTGAGGGGAATGCCGGCCAGTGATGCCATCGAAATAAGAAGCGCAAAAGCGAGGAACGGCGAGCGCTTCGCCAGTCCACGGTAGGAGTCGATTTCTTCGCTTACCTGAACCTTGCGGATCGTGGTCATGACGAGGAAGGCGAGGAGGGTCATGAGCAGATACGCTCCGAGGTAAAAAGCGATCACCTTAACCGGCGTGAGCTGGGAGCCCTCTTTGAGAATTTCAGGAGCTGAGGCCATGGCCATGAGAAGAAAGCCGGCGTGGGCAATACTTGAATAGGCGAGAAGGCGTTTGAAATTTTTCTGAGGAATCGCGGAGAAGTTTCCAAAGATCAGAGTAAGTGCTGCGACGACGGTGAGAACCATCGTAACTTTTCCAACGAGAACGCTGCTCGCTAGAAACGGTGTCGCGAGGCGAAGGAAAACGATGAACCCAGCGGCTTTGGAGCCTACCGAAAGAAACGCGGTGATCGGAGTCGGGGCACCTTGATAAACATCCGGAATCCAAAGGTGGAAGGGAGCGGCTCCGACTTTGAAGGCGCTTGCCATGAGGATGAGAGCGAAGGCGAAGAGGGCCGCGGTCGTATTGACGTCGTCCTGACCGAGCGCAATTGTGATTTCGGCGAGATCCATGCTGCCGGTGATTCCGAAGAGCCAGGCGAAGCCGTAAACGAGAAAGCCGGTCGAGAGGGCTCCGAGGATAAGGTATTTCACCCCGGCTTCAAGAGAGCCGACGTTTCGTCTCAGGTAGGTGACGAGAATGTAAAAGGTGATCGTAACTGTCTCGAGGGAGACAAAGATACTCGCAAGATTGTTTGCCGAGGCCATCCACATGAGACCTGCGCAGGCAAACATGGGGAGTGCGAAAAATTCACCGAGTCCGGACTGTGGGTGAGCGCCTTTTTCAGGACTCGCCGTTTGATCAACGACGACCGGGCTGTAGTCCACCGCCATGACCAGGACGATCAGGGTGCAAAGCACGGCGAGGCCCTTGAAGTAGAGGGCGGTGGAATCATTCGGGCTGTAGAATTTCCAGAAGGCGGCGTCGGTGTTTTCGGGGCCTTTGACGTAGAAAAGGAGGAGAAAGACCACGCTGAGACCGAGCATTCCGATCCAGGCAATGGAGCGCTTGTCCTCGAGTTTGACGAACGCGTCGACCATGAGCATGACGAGTCCGAGGGCGACAACGATGATTTCAAGATAGTAAACCGGCATTTGGTTGAAGAAGTAGAGTAGTAAAGAAGGGAAGTAGTAGAGAATGCTTTGCGATCGAGACTCGGCTACTTTTTCGAAGACTTAACAGGGTTGGGTCAGTGATCTAACAGGGGAAGGTCTTGCTATTAGCCCGCTTTTGTGGGCAGAAGGCCTTCGACGGCAGGACGGATAAACTGGTTCAGCGTTTCGGGAACGAATCCGACAAGTATAAGGGTCGCGACGAGCAAGAGGATGGGAATGCGTGTCGCCCAGGTGAGATCGGCTCCGGTTTCGAGCTTCGCAGGCTTGGGACCCATGAAAAGGTGACGGTAAGCACGGAGCATGTAGACCGCGGAAATAACGACGCCCCAAAGTGCGATGATCGTGGCCCAGCGGAGCCATCCGATCGTTTCTCCTTCGCCTTGGAAGGCACCGAAGAAAACGGCGACTTCAGCAGCAAAGTTCGCGAAGCCGGGCAGTCCAGCTGCGGCGAAGGCGGCAAATCCAAACATCAGTCCGAGCTTGGGGAGTGATTTGGCAACGCCACCCAGTTCATCGAAACGAAGGGTGCCGAAGCGATCGCGCATCCAACCGGCGAGGGCGAAAAGAAGTGCGATGGAGATACCGTGGGCGAACATGAGCAGCACCGCGCCGGAAAGCCCGAGTGCGTTGCCCGCGGCGATCCCGAGGAAAATGTAGCCCATGTGCATGACGCTCGAGTAACCGAGCATGCGGTCGAGACTCTTCTGCGCGACGGTGACAAGCCCGAGGTAGATGATGTTTCCGAGGAGGAGAACGAGGATCACGTTGAGATACATCTCCGCTCCGGCCGGGAGCATCGGCATCGCGATACGAATGAGACCATAGAGGCCGAATTTTTTGAGAACTCCGGCGTGGAGCATCGCGACGGGAGTCGGTGCCTCCGAATAAGCAGGAGCGGCCCAGCTGTGAAACGGAAAGAGTGAGACGAGGACTCCGAACCCCACGAGGAGGAGTGGGAAAATCCATTTCTGCGAATCGGCGGCAATTCCTGTCTCAGGATTTTGAGCGAGAATGATGAGGTCAGCAATCGCAAAAGTCGAACCGCCGAGGGCGACGACGGCAGCGATGAGACCAACGAGGAGGATAAGGCTGCCGACTCCGAGGAAGATCGTGATCGTCCAGGCCGTTTTGACGCGGTTCTCGCCATGACCGAAGATTCCGATCATGAGGAAAGTTGGAATCAGGGCAAGCTCGTGGAAGGCGTAGAGAAAGAAAAGATCAGTTGAGCAGAAGGCGCCAATCGCGCCGCCGCCGATGAGGAGTAGCGAGGCGTAGTAGAGCCTCGCGCTGCCCTTTTTGATATCGCTTTCCTGAGGGGATACCCAAACCGCAGCGACCATGACGATGGCAGCAAGCAAAAGAAGAACGAGACTGATGCCGTCGAGACCGAAGGCGAGGCTCAGTTTGGGAATTCCCTGCATAGTCAAAAGCGCATGGGAACTGATGAACTGCATCGGGCCTTCGACAGAGGTATCGAAGCGAATCGCAGTGGCAAGGCTCGCAAGGAGAATCGCCACGGAAACTCCGAGAGCGGTGGCACGTGCCGGTGCACCAAGTCCGATCACAAGAGCGGCGAGGAGTGGCAGGAAGACGATGAATTCTAAAATAATACTCACGGCGAAATTAGGGAAAAGGCTTCGATCAGAGAATGAGGAAGAAAATAAGGGCGATGATGGCAGCTCCGAACATAAAGGCATAAGCCTGAACATTACCGATCTGGAAAACGCGGAGGAAAGAGCCTGCCATCAGAGCGCCCATAGCGGGGGCTCTTACGACGAGAGGATCGACAATGAAGCGGTCTGCGATGTCGAGGAAGGACGCAACGGCATCCTGGCAAACACGGATAAGTCCCGTGTAGATCTCGTCGATGTAAAACTTGTCGCGGAAAATGGGGATGCTGATGGGGTCTTTGTCTTTTCCTTTGTAAAGGAAGACTGCGGCACCGACGCCAACGATGAGGCCCACGAGGGAAAGGATTGCGGTCAAGCCAATGTGACCAAAGAGATGTCCGGGATCTGCCTGGTCCATTGCCCGGAAAGGACCAGCAATGAAGCTGTAGGCAGAAAAGATCGCCATGAATGCGAGGATCACGAGTGGGATCCACATGATCGGGCCAACCTCTTTCGCGTGATCAGAATCTTCAGTGCGACTTTTTCCGGTGAAGGCGACGATAACGAGTCGCGTCATGTAGAAAGGAGTGAGGAAGGCAACGATCATCCCGCACACGTAGGGAAGCATTTTGCCTTCGTGGAGTGCGGTCTCGAGAATGACTTCTTTACTCCAGAATCCGCTCGTGAAGGGAACCGCGATAAGCGCGGCCGTTCCAATCGCGAAGGTCCAGAAGGTGATTGGCATCTTCTTGCGAAGTCCGCCCATGTCCCAGATATCCTGACGGTGATGGCAGGCGTAGATCACGGCGCCGGCGCCGAGGAAAAGGAGAGCCTTGAAGAAAGCGTGTGTGTAGAGGTGAAACATTCCCGCGGCACTGCCTTCGCCGCCAATGCCCTGTGCCATGACCATGTAGCCAAGCTGCGAGAGGGTCGAGTAGGCGAGGATGCGTTTGATGTCATTTTGCTGCAACGCCATGAGCGCGGCAACGAGGGCCGTAACCGCTCCGATCGTGTAGATGACCTGAGCAGCGAGTTCCGTGATATCGATGATGAAAGAAACGCGGGCGAGCATGAAAACACCGGCAGCGACCATGGTCGCGGCGTGGATCAGCGCAGAAACGGGGGTGGGGCCTTCCATTGCATCGGGAAGCCAGACGTGGAGAGGAAGCTGGGCTGATTTACCAATCGCTCCGCAGAAAACGCAGATCATTGCGATGTTGAGAAGCGTGAGATTCGCGACGCCGCCGACCGCTTCTTTGATTTCTTCAAAGTAGATCGATCCGGTGAGAACCCACACGAGGAGAATTCCGATCATGAAACCGAAGTCACCAATGCGGTTGGTGAGGAAAGCTTTCTTCGCGGCATCGGCAGCGGACTCCTTGTCATACCAGTGGCCGATGAGGATGAAGGAGCTGACCCCGACAAGTTCCCAAAAGATAAACATCATCACGAAGTTATCGGCGAGAACGATTCCGGTCATCGAGAACATGAAAAGTGAAAGACCAGCGAAGTAGCGGGCCTTTCCTCTGTCGTCCTTCATGTAGGCGAGGGAGAAAAGGTGTACGAGGAATCCGACCAAGGTGACGATCAGCATCATTCCCGTGCTGAGCTTGTCGAGGCTGAGCCCGATGTTGACGGTAAAGTCCCCCTTATTCCCCCCGTCAAGCATGAGCCAGGGAAACGAAAGTTTTTCAGCATCTGGCGCAAGCTCACCGGCCGCGAGGATGATGGACATGACGAGGGTGAAAAGAGCAGAGCCTGTTGAAACGAGCGAGCTAAGTCCTGACCAGCGTTTTAGGCCAAGCAAGATAGCGGCAGCCACGAGAAGCGGTAGGAGGAGGATGGCCCAGGCGAGTGTATACAGATCCATGTAAAAAGGGTCACTAAATTGGTCAGAATTTCATCGAATTGATCTTCGTCACATCCGTGGTTTCACGGTTGCGGAAGAGGGCAACGATTATGGCAAGTCCGACCGCTACTTCGGCAGCAGCGACGGTGATGATAAAGAAAAGAAGGACATGACCATCGTAGTCAGGTTGGCCGTCTTGAAGATTGAAGCGCGAAAAGGCAACGAGGGTGAGGTTGGCCGCCGCAAGCATGAGCTCGAGGCACATGAAAATCACAATCAAATTGCGTCGCAGAAGAACTCCCGAAAGCCCAATCGCAAAGAGGATGCCGCTGACGAAGAGAAAGTGGTTGAGGGTGAGTTCCATTTTAGATTAGAAAGGAGGGAGTGGAAAGGAGGGTGTAGCCACCGGAGCGTAGCGTGGCGGAAAAAGTGAGTTGGTGGGTGTCGTAAAATAGAGTGTCCGGATAGCTCGTTACTTTGCAAATTAGGGATTCTCTATTCTTTCTACTTTCTTCTCTCTACTTCGATATCATTTGAGCTCCTTTTTACTGAGGACGACAACGCCGACGGTGGAGACGAGAAGAAGAATGGCGACTATTTGAATAGGGAACCAGTAAGTGCTAAAAAGGAGTTCACCGATCTGATGCGTATCGGTTGTGTCTTCACCGCCTGTGAGAGCGGGGATAGTTGCTTCACCGGGCGTGAACTGTGTCAAAACTTTAGCAAGAAGAGCGATGAAGGCGACCGCGATGCCGCCTGCTCCAAGGAAGCTGAAGATGGGAAAGCGACGTTTCTCTTCCTCTTCGACGTTGATCAACATGATGATGAAAACAAACAGTACCATGATCGCCCCTGCGTAGACGAGAATCTGGATGATTCCCACAAGATAGGCATCGAGCTGAATGAAGAGCGCCGCGAGGCCGAGAAAAGACACGATCATCGAGAAAGCGGACGAAACCGGGTTGCGGTAGACGACGACTCCGATTCCCCCCACGAGAGCGAGGGCAGCAAAGATGAGAAAAAGAAAAGTCATTGAAGGGAAGAAGTAGAAAGTAGGGAGAAGAAAGTAGAAAGAATGGTTTGGGTCCGGTCGGTTAGGTGGCGGACTGAACGGCTTTTGAGTAGCTCTTAAGGATTCTCTTTGTTTCTTTTGCCTTTTCTTGAATTGTTTCGGTTACTGCGTATCCGAGATCTTGAGCGAGGAGGAGTTGGTAACGAACCTCTTCAAGTGAGGCTTCGCTGTAGTTGTAGAATTTGACCTTGTCTGCGGGGCCGGATCGATTGAAGCCTTCAACGATATTGGAAGGAACCGAAACGGCAGCCCTCCTAATCTGAGAAGTCAGCCCGAACATCTCTTCTTTTGGGAAGTCTTTCGTGACACGGTAAACATCAAGGGTCAGCTCGTGCGCCTTTTGCCACACGATCAAATCTTCAAATGTCTTAGCCGGATTACTCATCGATTTTCGAATTAGATATTCTCTATGCTTTCTACTCCCTACTTTCTCCTCACTTAAGCTCGTTCCATTTATTAACGAGACCAACGCGTTTGCCGCCGATTTCGTATAACCGATCTTGATCGTGGACCATTTCGGCGCGGCTCGTGCCGACGATCGCGTAGTCTTTTCTCAGATAGATTGCCTGCTCGGGGCAGACTTCTTCGCAAAGACCGCAGTAAATGCAACGAATCATGTCAATTTCGAAGACCTTGGGGCGCTTCTCTACTTTTGCCCACTTGTCATCGCTTGGGATCTCTTCGGGTTTGATCGTGATCGCACGTGGTGGACAGATAAATTCGCACAACTGGCAGGCAACGCAGCGTTCGCGATCCTGTTCGTCAGTTACCAGTGCCGGAGCGCCGCGATAGTACTCGGGGAGATGCTCGTCCCACTTTTCCTCGGGATACTGCATCGTCACCTTGGTCTTTCCTGAAATGTTCTTGATGAGGTGACCGAGGGTCACTCGCATACCCGCAGCGATAGCGGGCAGGTAGAGCTGCTCCCACCATTTGAGTTTTGGACGTTCGACGACTTTTGCCATGTTATGAGGAAATGAGGAGGTGAATCAGACGAGCCAGAGAAGGAGTGCGGTTAGGACAACATTGAAGAGGGCGATCTCAAAGAAGAAGACCCAGCCGAGTCGCATGAGCTGGTCATAGCGGAAACGGGGAAGCGTCCAGCGGATAACAATGAAGAAAAGAATGAAGCCGATCACTTTCGCAAAGAAGGTCGCGATGTGAATCAACCCAACCCACCAGGGGATAACTGAGTCCGCGCTTTCGGGGGTGAGCCATCCGAAGGGGAGACTCCAGCCGCCGAGGAAAAGAGTCACCGCGAGACCGGAACCGATGATCATCGCCGCGTATTCTCCGAGGAAGAAGAGCGCGAATTTCATCGAACTGTATTCGGTGTGGTAACCGGCAACGAGTTCGGTTTCGCACTCGGGAAGGTCAAACGGAAGTCGGTTTGTCTCCGCGAACATGGAGACCGTGAAAATGATGAAGGAGACGAAGAGCGGAATAGTGAGGAGAAATCCTTTCACGCTGAGTCCTTCACCCCAGAGCGGAAGCAGTGCCCATCCGTTTTTCGCCTGTTCCATGACGATGTTTCCAAGGTTGAGCTCGCCGTAGATCATGACGAGAGGAACCACGGAAAGGCCGAGAGAGATCTCGTAGGAAATCATCTGACTGGTGGCGCGGACGCCCCCGAGGAATGGGTATTTGGAGTTCGAGGCCCAACCCGCGAGAACGATTCCGTAAACAGTGAGCGAAGCGATCGCGAAAACGAAGAGAGGCCCAACATCGAGGTCGGCGATGACCATCTTTTCACCAAATAGTTTGCTACCAAAGGGCAACACAGCACAAGTCAACAGCGCCGGAACCATGGTCAGGGCCGGAGCGAGCCAGAAGTATCCTTTACGAACGTGATCCGGAGTGAAGTCCTCTTTGAGGAGAAATTTGAGTCCGTCAGCGACAGCCTGCAGGAGTCCGAACGGGCCGACGCGGTTCGGGCCGACGCGATCCTGAATCGCCGCACTGACCCGGCGCTCTGCCCACACGGACATGGCGACGAGAGGAAGCGTGATGAGGAACACGAAAACCACGACCTTGATTGCCGCTGCGATGATAATTTGCCAATCCATGTGTTACAAAATTTGAATTACCCGACGACGAGTCCCTGAGCAATGCGCTCTTTCTCGCGCTCGAGGAGCGGGATCGTCTCGCCGGTTTCAATGAGCGGAATGCCTAGATCACCGATTTGTCCCCAGCTGATGCCGGAGAATTCGGAGACTTGCTCAGTAAGCTGCTTGAAAAGATCTGTCGCCGAATAAATGCCGTTTCCTCCGCCGATGGCCTGGATGAGATCGCGAACGATTTCCCATGGCTCGAGCGTTGCGCCCGGTCCGTCGACAGCCTTGTTGAGGCGTTGGAGTCGACCGGTTACGTTAATCATGGTTCCTGTTTTCTCTACCCAGCAAGCACCCGGAAGAACGACGTCAGCGACATCGGCGGTTGGGTTGGCGAGTGGGTAGGAGGTGAGGAGAAAGTCGAGTTTACTGAGAAGCTCAACGGAGAATCCGGCATCATCGACGATGTTTTCCTGAAGAACGAGGAGGCCTTTGATGCGGCCCTGTTCAATCCCTTCGCGAATCGCATCGAGCTGTGAACCGGGATCATCGAGTCCGAGAATGAGCTTAACGCCGTTCGTGTTCGGATTGCGGTCAGCAGCGATGAGGTAGCCGTCATTTTCTTCGATACGGGGCACGGTGTCGACGTGTCCTGCATTGAGTTGTTTGACGAGACGGCTCGTGATGAGGAGTTCCTCATTCGTCATCCGGGCAGAGGCGATCACTGCGATTTCACTGCCGTCGAGAGCACTAAGCTTATCGGCGGCTCTCGTGAGCGCTTCGCTCCAAGTGGCGGTGCGATGGTTCTTGCCATCGAGCACCATCGGTTCGGTGAGACGTGCTTCGCTTTCGACCCAATGAAAATTGAGACGGTGCGAATCAGGCATCCAGTCGGAGTTCACATCGTTATTTTGACGAGGGGTGATGCGGTAAATTTTTCCCTGACGGGCGAATACAGTGATGTTGGCACCTGTTGCGCAGTTCACATCGATCGTGTTCGTCTCCTTCATGAACCAGACACGCATCTGGAAGCGAAAGTCGTTGGATGTCAATGCACCAACCGGGCAGATGTCGACGGTGTTCATCGAGTAGTTGTTCGCCAGTTCACGACCGGGATAAACACTCAGAACGGTGTGGCTGCCTCGATCGGTGAATCCAAGAACGGGATCGTCGGCGATTTCTTCGGTGAAACGAACGCAGCGGCTGCACATGATGCATCGCTCGTCGTCGAGGCGGATGCGAGGACCCACTTGGACGTTTTTCGGCTTCTTCACTTTCTGCTCACGGAAGCGGGACTCGCCTTTTCCGTGTTCAACGCTGAATTCCTGAAGGCCGCACTCACCTGCCTGATCACAAATCGGGCAATCGAGAGGGTGGTTCGCCAAAAGCAATTCCATGACCCCTTCACGGCATCCTTCGGTGAGTTCTCCGGTCGTTTTGATGCCCATGTTTGGCCCAATCGTGTTCGCACAGGCGATCACGGGGCGTGGCATCCAGGAAATAGGAAGGTGGCCATCTTGATCCGGTTCCGCAGGCTCGTCGCCGGGGCGCGGACGTGGTGGCATTCCCATTTCGACAAGACACATGCGGCAGTTGCCGGGTGAAGTCAGTTTGGGGTGATAGCAATAATGCGGCACTTCAACACCGGCCTGTTTGCAGGCCTCGATCATGCGCGTTCCTTTGGGGAACTGATGCCAAACGCCATCAATTTGCACGTCCAGTAGATCTGTCTTTTCCTCGCTCATTCGATTAGAGATTGGCTGCAGCAGTAAGGGTTTCAGCGTTTACGACGACGCCTTCGAGTTCAGGATCGGTATCGGCTATGAGTTCGTCGCGGAATTTTGCAACAAAGCTTTCGGTCGGCCAGGATGCGGCTTCACCGAAGGCGCAAATGGTGCGTCCGTCGATGTTGCGGGCGACACTGTCGAGCGTGTCAATGTCCGACGGAGAAGCTTTTCCGGCGACAAGACGGTCGGTAATTTTTTTCATCCAAAGGGAACCTTCACGGCAAGGCGTGCACTGTCCGCAGGATTCGTGAGCGTAGAAATTATTAATATTGTTCAGGACCCAGCTGATCGAGCGACTGTCATCGATAACAATGACACCACCGGAACCGGCCATGGAGCCGCAGGCGGCGAGTGAGTCGAAATCCATCGGGATGTCCCAGATTGAAATCTCTTTTTCGTCATCTCCGCGACCGATCTTGAAGGTTTCGCCTGCTCGGAGCACTTTCGCGGAAGATCCGCCTGGAATCACTGCTTTAAGCTCGCGTCCCTCTTTCAGTCCGCCACAAATATCGTTGATGAGCTCACCCATCGTGACGTGGCCGACCTGAACTTCGTAGTAACCGGGCTTTTTGACATCACCGCTCACGCAAAGGATTCGAGTCCCGGTGTTGTTTGGTTTTCCCGTTTGAGACCACGCTTCCGAACCGATTTTCATGATGTGCTTCACATGGCAAAGGGTTTCGACGTTGTTCACGATCGTGGGGCAAAGGTAAAGTCCCATTGCCGCAGGGAAGTAAGGCGGCTTGATTCGTGGGTAAGGGCGCTTTCCTTCGAGCGACTCGATGAGGCCAGTCTCTTCTCCGCAAATGTAAGCACCAGCACCGCGATGGACGTAAATTTCGAGATCAAAACCGGAACCTTGAATGTCTTTTCCTAGGAACCCTTTCTTGTGAGCCTCTTCAATTGCTTTTTCAAGAATGAGAGCCCCTTCGGGGAACTCTTCACGAATGTAAATGTAGGCAAGGTTCGCTCCTACGGCGAAGCAGGAAATCACCATGCCCTCAATGAGCTGGTGAGGATCCTGATGAATAATGTAGCGATCTTTGAATGTGCCCGGCTCGGATTCATCTGCGTTACAGATAAGGTAAACGGGCTTTTCGTTGTTGGGGGGGATGAATCCCCATTTCACACCGGCGGGGAAGCCCGCTCCACCGCGTCCGCGAAGACCGGCTTTTTTGACTTCGTCAGTAACTTCACCCGGTTTCAAGGTGAGCGCTTTGTTGAGCTGGTCGTAACCGCCTTCGCTCATGTACATCTCGATCGATGGATCCCAGCCTTCACGATCGATGTTTTTAAAAACGACGCGGTGTTCTCTCGGGTGCGGCTCACGGCCTTCTTTGTAAATCACGCTCATGGATTAAGGGTATTGGCTGAGAAGTGAATCGACATCGGAAACAGTTTCGTGGAAATCATCTCCTACGAGGCAAACCGGCCCGGTTCCGCAGCTGGCGAGGCACTCTGCGAATTCGATGCTGAATTTCCCATCAGGACTGACGGCGATAGGGTTACGGTGGGTAATGCCGGAGCGATCGATACCGGCTTTGTCGCAAAGGCTTTCCATCAACTCGTAGCTGCCCGCCATCGCACAACTGAGGGTGCGGCAAACGCGGATATGGTATTTGCCGGGGGCTTCCTGGCGAAAGCCGGGGTAGAAAGTAACGACCTCAAGGACTTTGATGGGTTCGAGTTCGAGCTTGGCGGCGGTCCACTCGACTGATTCCTCGGAGAGGTAGCCAAAGTGATGCTGCAGCGCATGGAGCACAGGAAGCACCGCCGACCGTTTGCTCACCGGATAATGGGTGATGCGTTTGTCGATCTCGTTTTCCAGATCTGAGGGGACTTCGAAGGACATGAGATAAATCGTTTTGCGTCGTTTGCGCCGTTTTCCGGCTAAATCAATTTTTTAGCGGTCACATTCTCCCATCACAAAATCGAGACTGCCGAGAATGGATACGGTGTCACTCATCATGCTGCCGGGGAGAAGTTTTCCAAGAATGCTCAAGTTTACGAATGAGGGAGCACGGATTTTGAGGCGATAGGGGACCCCTCCACCCTTAGAATGGATGTAGAATCCCAGCTCACCTTTCGGGTTTTCTGCTCCGAAGTAGACCTCTCCGGCAGGGGCGTCGAGGCCTTCGGTTACAAGAATAAAGTGGTGGATGAGCTCTTCCATGCTCATGAGGACGCGCTCCTTATCCGGAAGGCGCTCTTTGCAGTCGGTCACATTGATTGGACCATCGGGGAGTCCGGCGATGGCCTGCTTCAGGATGCTGACGCTCTGCTTCATCTCTTCCATGCGAACGAGGTAGCGATCAAAGCAATCGCCCACGCTTCCCACTGGAATCTCAAAATCGTAGCGCTCGTAATCGAGGTAAGGGTTGGCTTTGCGAACGTCGTGGTCGACGCCGGAACCACGCAGGTTCGGACCACTGAGGCCCCAGGCAATGGCATCTTCTTTCGAAATGACACCAATTTCGCGAGTTCGGTCGAGGAAGATCTTGTTGCGGTTCAGGAGTGTTTCGACTTCAGCGAGACAGGTCTGAAGCTCGTCGCAGAATTTGGCGAGAGAATCGGTGAACCCTTCAGGCAAATCGCGAATTTGGCCTCCGACGCGGGTGTAACTCGTTGTGAAACGGGCTCCGGTGAGCTGTTCGCAGAGATTGTAGACCGTTTCGCGTTGCTGGAAGGTGTAGAGGAAAACCGTCATCGCTCCCACATCCATCGCATAAGCACCGAGACCGAGGAGGTGAGCCGAAATCCGGGACATCTCGCAGCAAATCGTGCGAATTGCCTGGCCCCGAGCGGGAAGTTCCCACCCCATGAGCTTCTCAACCGCACAGGCGTAGGCGACGTTGTTCGCGAGCGGAGCAAGGTAATCGAGCCGGTCGGTGTAAGGCACAAACTGGTTATACTGCATGTTCTCTGCAATCTTCTCGTCACCACGGTGAAGGAAGCCGATATCGGGATCCGCTTTGGTGACCACTTCGCCGTCCATTTCGATGACGAGGCGAAGCACACCGTGGGTTGCCGGGTGGGAGGGTCCCATGTTGAGGACCAGCTTTTCACCGACGAGATCGTCCGTGGTTTGCTGGTAGCCTTCGAGTTCCGAGGAACGGGTGGCCGTATCCTTTATTTCAATTTCCCGGGTAGTCTTCGGCATGGCAGTTTCGAGTCGCTCTTAAAGGTGTTTCGGAGCACTAAAAAATCGACTATCGGTGCGCCGTTTTAAAGGGTCAAGGTGACTTTGTGAAAAATTTCACAAAGTCGGGTGCCCGGTTGTGCGTTATAAATGCATACGCTGTTTGTAGTCGAATGAACTGACTTTTTTCAGCATTATTTGAACCATGGAAAACCAAAAAACTATCAAAGAAGATTCGAAAGAGTCGAGAAGTGTCGCAAAGGGGATTGTCGTGGGGATTCTCGGAGCCCTGAGCGCTGTGTATCTGTTTAATCCGGGCGCCGGCGTTATCGAGTTGATTCCAGACAACTTTCCTATCATCGGAAACCTCGACGAAGCCGCAGCGGCTGCACTTTTGATAAGCTGCCTCGCTTATTTCGGGCTCGATATCGGGAGTATCTTCGGGAAGAAGAAGTCCAAAAAGGAGTCCGACATCATCGATATCGACGTGGAATAGCCGTTTTGCTAAACGTGGCGACACTCAATCCGGGGAAAGGCGTGGCTTCTGCTCGGAGTCTATGTTGGCAGCAAGATGCAGCCACTCCTTGGTTTTGCTTCGCTGGTTAGACTCAAGGAGAGGCGTTGGTCCCGTCGCCTGATAAAACTCCTGCAACTCTTCTCATCCTTTAGTAATACTGTTAATTTGAGCGCTTAACGGTGTTGATTGCAAAAAGTCTTCACGCCAAAAGTTTCTTCACCACCTTGCCGTGAACGTCGGTGAGGCGGAAGTCTCTGCCCTGAAAGCGATAGGTCAATTCTTCGTGATCGAAGCCGAAGAGGTGCAGGATCGTTGCGTGCAAGTCGTGCACATGGACCGGGTCTTTTTCGACGCCCCAGCCGATTTCGTCGGTTGATCCGAGGGTTTGGCCTCCTTTGATTCCCCCTCCTGCCATCCACATGCTGAAGGAATAAGGGTGGTGGTCGCGGCCTGTCACTGTTTTAAAGCCGGAGCGATTTTCCCCGAGAGGCGTCCGGCCGAACTCGCCGCCCCAAACGACCAGCGTTTCGTCGAGTAGGCCGCGGTCTTTGAGATCCTGTAGGAGTGCTGCGATCGGTTGATCTGAAATTTGAGTGTTCGTTGCCAGCTCTGAATCAAGTTTACTGTGCTGATCCCAAGTCGATAGGAAAAGGGTGACGAAACGGGTTCCGCGTTCGACGAGGCGTCGCGCAAGGAGGCAGTTCCGGGCATAGGAGGCCTGAAATCCTGATTTGTCCTGACGGTTCAGTCCGTAGGCTTCCTTCGTTGCCTCTGATTCATCGGAGAGATCAATCAGCTCCGGTGCCGCGGATTGCATTCGATAGGCGAGTTCGTAATTCTTGATGCGACTCGCAATTTCCGGATTCGCTGTCGCGCTGAATCGCTGGCGATTCAGTTCGTTGACGGCCTCGATCGTGCGTCGTTGCATTTCCGGTGAAATTTTATCAGGATTGGCCAAATTCAAAACGGGACTTCCCTCATTGCGGAAGAGCGCTCCGGAGTAGTTCGAGGGCAAGAAACCACTCGACCAGCTCGCGGCACCTCCCGGCAATCCGCGACCGAGCGTCGTCATCGCGACATAGCCGGGTAAATCCCGCGAAGTGCTTCCAAGTCCATAGTTGAGCCACGACCCCAGCGTCGGCCACCCGCGAAAGGGAGTCCCCGTCAGCATCAGAAGTTGCCCGGGAAGGTGGTTGAACTGATCGCAATACATCGAGCGAATCAGGGCGATGTCGTCGGCATGTTTGCTCAGATGAGGAAGCAGATCTGACATGTCCATCCCGCACTGGCCATATTTTTGAAACGTTCGCGGGCTTCCGAGGAGTCGTGCACTCTCCTTTTGGGTGAAGGCAAACTTCACCCCTTCGAGGAGCGATTCGGGCATCGCCTCGCCATCCATTTCGTTGAGCTTTGGCTTTGGATCGAAAAGATCCATTTGGCTGGGGCCGCCCTCCATGAAGAGATAAATGCAGCGCTTCGCCTTGGGCGCGAAATGAGGCGCCTGAAACGAACTGTCCGCAAGGAGACCGTCGTCGCGCAGCATCGATGCGAGCGCGAGTGAACCGATTCCGGATGAGAGGAAACGTCGCCGTGAGGCCATTTCCTGATACTGTAGGGGATCAATCACGGGTAATAAATTCGTCGAGGTTCATGACGATTCGGGTGGTCGCGATCATCGCCAATTCGGGGCTTTTTGCTGACTCAAGTAAATCGTAGTGCGCTGAGGTGAGGGTCGCTAATTCCCCCGGGTTGGGATTTCGGCTCAAACATCGTTGAAAGGCATCTGCAATCGCCGCGTCGATCTTGTCCCCGTGTCTTTTGTGAAGTTCACTCCCGAGCACCTCCGCGCATTCGAAAAAGACGGGATCGTTTAGTAAAGTCAGAGCCTGCATCGGAGTGTTTGTTCTTTCGCGCCGGCTGCATGAAACACTGGTGTCCGGCGCATCAAAGGCAGTGAGCATGGGATACATTACGGTTCGCTTTAGAAAAATATACATCCCGCGCCGGTAGCGATTCGGGCCGACGCTCTCCGGCCATTTAACGCTCCTTCCCACTTTGCTGACGAACTCGGGAAGGGGCGGGTGAACTGATGGACCTCCCACTGTCGGAGTGAAGAGCCCGCTCGCGACGAGGTGGATGTCGCGCACAGTTTCCGCTTTCACCCGGAAACTGTTTTGCCGCCACAGGAGTTCGTTCGGTCGATCCGGATAGGTGTTGATCGATGCCTGCCGGTAGGTGGACGACATCACGATCGTTCGAATGAGTTTTTTTCGGCTCCAGCCGGAACTCCGAAACTCAAGCGCGAGCCAGTCGAGAAGTTTGGGATGCGAAGGGGGAGACCCGTGTGTCCCAAAATCGTCAGGCGTCGCAACAATGCCTGCTCCGAAAAGATGCTGCCAGATTTGATTCACGGTGACGCGCGGTGTGAGTGGGTTGTCGTCAGCAAAGAGCCACTTGGCAAGAGCGAGCCGGGCCGGTTCACCTTCCTCTCTCGAAAGCGGGTGCAAGGCAGCGGGGGTTGCCGGGAAAACTTCTTCTCCGTGGCGAGTGTATTCCCCTCGAATATGAACGTGTGTTTTGCGTTGTTCCGTTGCCGGTAGCCTCGCGAGGGCTTGCGCTTTGGGGCTCGGTTTCGGAAGCACCTTCTCGTCTTTCTTTTTTTCGATCGTCGTTATCGGCCACTCTTTTTCCAGTTCGACGGATAGGTCGGAATCTTTCGTGTTGTTGAAAAAGGCGTAGAACTCGAAAAACTCACGGTGTGAAATCGCATCATGCTTGTGGTCGTGACATTCAGCACAAGCCAGAGTCAGCCCCAGCCAGGCGTTGCCTGTCGTCGCGGTTCGGTCGACGACTTGTTTGGTTCGAGCGAGTTCTTTGTCGAGTCCTGCTTCGGTGTTTTTGAGATTATTGCGATGGAATCCGGTAGCAATCTTCTGGCTCTGTGAGGAATTTTCTAAAAGATCCCCTGCGAGCTGTTCGATTGAGAATTGATCGTAGGGTTGGTCGCTATTAATCGAAGCGATGACCCAGTCGCGATAGATCCACGCCCAGTGCCGAAGCGTGTCGCCGAGGTAGCCGTCGCTCTCCGCGTAACGCGCAATGTCGAGCCAGTGCTTTGCCCACTCCTCTCCAAAATGAGGAGAGGCGAGAAGTGCGTCGACTTTGCTTTCCCAGCACGCTTGTGAGTCATTTTTCCAGGCCTTCAGAAAAGCGGCGGTCTCTTCAGAGGTTGGCGGAAGGCCCGTTAAATCGAGGTGAATTCGTCGAAGCAAAGTTTGTGGCGCTGCCTCCTGCGAAGGCGTGAAATTTGATTCAGTGAGCTTTGCTAAAACGAATCCATCAATCGGATTCTCCGCATCCACCTCCGGACCTGCCGGATTCTGAATCGCTTGATACGCCCAGTGATCAGCGGCCTCCGACGGGGTAATCAGTCTGAGAAGTAGAATCGCTACTCCGATGGCAGGTAAACGTCTCATGATAGAATGTCAGTTGCGACCTTTCCGTAGACATCAGTGAGCCGGTAATCCCGGCCCGCGTGTTCAAAAGTGATTTGCCTGTCGATCAGCTTTTGAAACCTGGCATCGGCTTGTGATGCAGGAGGCATCTCAGCCTCCTCGAATTTGCTGAGAACAAAGAAGTCGATCCGGTTCTTTGGCCAGGCAGTGTTTTGAACGGCCGGAGCAGAGTCGGCCTCCTTGAGCGGGAGAAAAGCCCACGGGAGTTTTCTTTCTCCTGCAAGACTAGCGAAAGACAGGAGAATGATTCCGGAAAAAACTGAAAGCGGCCGCACCATTGTCTAAAGAGTATGACTGCGGAGGAATCGCGACAATGGCGGATCAGCGGACTGGTTCCCGTATTCCCGTCCGCTCATAGCTTGACCTTCCTCGCTTGAATACAGAGCCTCAGTGATATGAAACTCGCCGCCATGCTTTCACTTTTCTGTGTCGCCTTAACGTTTGTAGCGAAGGGGGCACCTTCAGAAGTGGTTTTTCTGAAAGACGGTGAGCAGGTTTCGATTGCAGAGGCCAGCGGCGAGTGGGCTCTCGTCGATGGCTTTCTCGTGGCAGCGGGAGCCGGTTCAAAACTGGTGGCGGGGCAACAAGTCGGTCCCGGTGATTTTTCGATTCACGCAGAGCTGGCATTGGAGGAAATGGATCGCTCCGCCGCCGTCTTTAAAATGGGAGGCAGCTACTTCGGCTTCGAAGGCGCGCACGGTCAAATTTTTCTGACCGGTGCGCTCTTTGATGATGCGAAGGGAACTCCGATCGGTGATCCGGAGGCATTCATCTCAGACGGGAAGCGGTTCCACTTTGAAGTGACTCGGAAGGGCGAAACTTTACGTTTTCTGATCGATAGTAAACTCGTTCATGAGCGCCCTATTCACACCAAAGCGATTGGTGCTTTCGGTCTCATGCCGGGACGTTCGAAAATGAAGGTAAAGAACTTCAGTGCCTCGGGGAATCTCGCTGATCAATTTGAAATTCCTCTGGATCCTCCGTATCGCATCAAGCAGATCAGCGGCGTTGAGAAGAACCAACTGCTTCCGCCCAGTCCCGGGAATGCGCGGAACAGTGAGGGTGATTTTGTTCAGCTAAAAGACGGGCGACTTTTATTTGTCTACACGCACTTTACCGGAGGCGGGAGTGACCATGCCGCAGGACATCTCGCAGGGCGGTTTTCCGCTGATCGTGGGAAAACGTGGACGAAGGAAGACATCGTTGTCGTGCCGCAGAGTGGCGGGTTCAACGATATGTCAGTCTCTCTTCTTCGTCTAAAAAACGGATCGATTGCCCTCTTCTACGCCCGCAAGAATTCGATGCTGGATTGCCGTCCTGTCATGAGGATTTCGAATGACGAAGCCAAGACTTGGAGTGACCCGATCGAATGCATCAGGGATGAAATTGGTTACTATGTTTTGAATAATGACAGGGTTATTCAATTGCGGGGCGGACGCCTCATTATGGCAGTGGCGCTTCACAATCTTGAACGATATGAGGAACCAAATTGGAAGGGGACCATCATGTGTTATTTCTCGGATGACTCCGGGAAAACCTGGCAGCGAAACAAGCGCTTATTGGAGCCGAGGAAGCCGGACGGGAGCCGTTTGATTGCGCAGGAGCCCGGGTTGGTTGAATTGAAGGGTGATCGGCTCATGATGTTCATCCGTTCTGATGCGGGGGCGCAGCTGATTTCTTTTTCAGAGGATCGAGGTGAGACCTGGACCGAACCGGTCAAGTCAGGCCTTCAATCTCCGGTTTCACCGGCGACGATTGAGCGGATTCCTTCGACGGGGGATCTTCTCGTGGCGTGGAACAATCACGAAAAAATTGATGAAGCGCTTAAAGGAAAGCGGACTCCGTTCGCGGTAGCGGTGTCGAAAGATGAAGGCAAGACGTGGTCTCACATTAAAACGCTCGAAGATGATCCCAATGGTTGGTATTGCTACACTGCAATGGAATTTGTTGATGGGCATGTCCTCCTGGGGCACTGCGCCGGGGATAGGCGAAGGGGCGGGCTGAATCTTACGCAGATCACTCGTTTCCCTGTGAGTTGGCTTTATACGCCACTTGATGATCGTCAATAGGATCGATAACTTTTTCTCATGATTACCCGCCGAAAATTCGTCCACACCTCTGCGGCAGCGCTTGCTGCTGGAACCGTCCGAGCTGAAGAAAAGGAAGCTCCTTTATTTTCGATCGGTCTCATTGCCGACGCTCAATATGTCGACGCCGATCGAGGTGGGATTCGGCATTACCGGAACAGCGTTAAAAAGCTCGGCAGTGCCGTGGAAACGATCAACGAAGCGGAGGTCGATTTTTCAATTCACCTCGGCGATTTGATCGATAGGGACTTTGTGAGCTTTGACCGGATTCGTGAGCCACTCAGTGAATTGAAGAAGCCCGTTTTTCAGATTCCCGGGAATCATGACTTCTCGGTTCCTGATGACAAAAAGTCGGAGGTGTTTGGCAAGTTGGGGATGACGAAGCCGTATCATTCGTTTTCGAAAAGCGGATTTCGATTTGTATACCTCGATGGGACAGAGATCAGCACCTTTGCTCAGCCTCGTGACTCTGAGATTTTCAAAGAAGCGAGCGGGATTCTGAAGGAGTTCGAAGCGGAAGGACGGAAGAATGCCAAGTCCTGGAATGGGGCGATCAGCTCATCTCAGCTGGCGTGGTTGAACGGCGAACTTGCTGCAGCCAAGGCGGCTGGCGAGAAAGTCATTATTTCCTGTCACTATCCGATTCTTCCGGATAACTCGCACAACCTTTGGAACGACCGGGAAGTTCTCGCGACCATCGATTTATTTCCGGGAACCGTAGCCGCCTGGTTCAATGGCCACAATCACGCAGGAAATTACGCTGAACGAAATGGCGTCCATTACGTGACGGTTGAGGGGATGGTTGATACGGAAGACACGAACGCTTTTGCCGTCCTCGAAGTGTCACGAGAGCGGTTAACGATCCGGGGGAGCGGCCGTGTTCCGAATCGGGTGATGGCCTTGGGATGATGAAAGCTGTAAAAGGTGGGGCGAAGCGTCCCGCTGAGCCGCGTGGTCCGCTACAATGAAATTCAATTCACTCCAGCCGCTTCGCGGCGAAGCGGTGCATTGTTCGGGCGTTCCATAGGACCACGCGGATCGGCAGGGACGCCTCTCCCTACCCTAAGAAATTGCTCGGTAGCTGGGCTGTCTTTGATTTCACTTTTACGCAGCAGAAAAGCACTTCCTGGCCTTCATCGACACGCCGGATGATGGTTTTCCCTTTGAGAGGTCTATTAATTACCGCGCCAGTGTCAAACGGGTAGGGCTTGATGTTGGCGTTAGCTTCGGAGTTGGTCGTGCAGCGGGAAAGAGAGGCGGCTGAGAGAGAAGCGAAGAAGAGGCCGAGCAGTGCTTTCATAGGCTATTTACAAATAGCCCGGGGACAGGTGCTGGATTCAAGCCGATTCAATGGTTCATTTTGGTTGCAGAACGCTTGGATTCCCGTTTCTATTAAACTTTTCCCAATTCAATCGAGTTCTCGAAACAGTTAGATGGCAGTTATTAAGGTCGCGTGTCCCAAGTGTGGGCAAAAGGTATCCGGTGATGAAACTTTCATCGGCTCCGAAGTGGAGTGCCCGATCTGTTCATCCTCGATTCGTTTTCCGGGGGAGCTTGCCGCCTTTAGCGGAGTGGGCATCTCGAAGTCTGAATCCAGTGAGAGAAAATCGCCGTCGACGCATGTTCCCGTGCCGCCTGAGAAACGAAGGGACTACGACGATACCAGTAAAGTGGGTCAAGACGTCGTCCAGCGCAATGAAGACGACGACGAGGATGCTGACGAGGTGGAAGGTGAGGACGAAAAGGAGACGGTTTCCCCGCGCGAAAGGCGCAGAAAGCGCAATAAGTCCCGTAAGGAAGAAACCGAGGATGAAGAAGACCTCGCTGAATTGCCACCCTCTCCCCTGTTTGGGGCCATTTCCATTGTTTCCGCGGTGCTGACGGTGGTTTCCTGTTTCACTTTAGGGATCATTTTTGCTCCCATCGCGATTATTTCCGGCCATATCGCCCTGGCCAAAGCGAGTCGCAGCCCTGTTCAACCTGCTCCAGGTCATACCCTTGGCGCGATTGGGCTGATGGTTGGCTACGTCAGTCTCGCGGTTACGATTATCATGCTCGCCGTTGCGGCCTTCTTTGGTGAGAATATCCGCGACTATTTTCAGGCTGCGGAGTGATTCCGGTTTCAGGCGAAAATTAGTTCGTAAAACCGTAGCGATTGCCTCGTGTGATCAGGTTGCCTCTTGCATTTTTCAGGGCTTCGGTTACTGCTCCGCAGATCAGAATAGCTGAATTATTGTAATTTCAGCTATTTTAATATTGAAGATTTCTTAAACATAAAGGAAACTAAACGAATACAAGAGACATGCTAGAAACGACGATTACAAATGTAAGGGCACGGGAAATTGTAGATTCCCGCGGAAATCCAACTGTCGAGGTGGATGTTGAGCTTGAAGGTGGAGCGATTGGCCGCGCCGCGGTTCCCAGTGGAGCAAGCACTGGAGAGCACGAGGCATGGGAGCTTCGTGACGGAGATAAAAGCCGCTACCTTGGAAAGGGAGTTCTTAAAGCGGTTGAGGGAGTAAACGATAAGATTTGCCCTGAACTGATTGGTCTCGATGCGACGGATCAGACGGTCGTCGACAAGACAATGTTTGATCTCGATGGCACTTCAAACAAAAAGAACCTCGGAGCGAATGCGATTCTCGGAGTTTCTCTTGCGACGGCACACGCCGCAGCAAATCAGCTTGGTCTTCCTCTTTACAAGTATATTGGCGGTCCTAACGCAAAGGTCCTTCCTGTTCCGATGATGAACATCATCAATGGTGGTTCTCACTCTGATGCTCCGATCGACTTTCAGGAGTTCATGATCATGCCAAAGGGCGCTCCCAGTTTCCGCGAAGCACTTCGCCAGGGCGCTGAGATCTTCCATGCACTTAAGAAAGTGCTTCACGACCGTGGTCTTTCCACTGCGGTGGGTGACGAGGGCGGTTTCGCTCCCGGGCTCGATTCAGCTGACGACGCCCTCAAGGTGATCGAGGAGGCAGTCGCAAAAGCGGGCTACAAGTTCGGCGAGGATATTTTCGTAGCTCTCGATGTGGCTTCTTCTGAGTTCTACGACAAGGAAAAAGGCAAGTATGTCTTCTCCAAGTCTGACAATTCCGAGAAATCAGCAGAAGAGCTTGTTGATTACTACCTCGACCTCCAGTCCCGCTACCCCATTATCTCAATCGAAGATGGTTGCGACGAAAACGACTGGGACGGCTGGAAAGTCATCACAGAGAAGATGGGCGACAAGACCCAGCTCGTCGGAGATGATCTTTTTGTAACCAATACCGACTTCCTTCAAAAGGGAATCGATCTCGGTGTCGCAAACTCCATCCTCGTGAAAGTGAACCAGATCGGTTCGCTTACTGAGACACTCGACGCGGTCGAGCTCGCCAAGGAAAACAGTTACACCAGCGTTATCAGTCACCGCTCCGGCGAGACTGAGGACAGTACCATTGCTGACATCGCCGTAGCGACGAATGCAGGACAAATTAAGACCGGTTCATTGAGCCGTTCCGACCGAATCGCAAAATACAACCAGCTCCTTCGTATTGAAGAAGAGCTTGGCGATGATGCGATTTACGGCGGAAAACTCCGCTTCTAATCAAGCTTCGAAGCGTCGCGTGAAATTCGCCCGGCGCTTCTTTTCAACTTATGCGTGACCCCGAATTTCAGGACAACCTTGAGATGCCTCTCCGAATCGAAGGGGAAGGTGGGAAACCACGCGCTGGCCTTTGGCGCCGCCTTTCGCGGGTCATGGAGGTTATCATCTATTTGCTGCTGCTGGTTGCGGTGGTGAAACTGTTTGGCCCGGAGTGGGACAGGCAGAACGAATTGAAGTCCGAAAAGAATCGTCTCGTCGCGATTAGGGAAGGGAAAAACGAACGCGTTATGCGTTTGCGTCAGGAGCACCGCTTGCTCAAGACTGATAAAGAATATCTCGAAACGGTCGCTCGCGATCGTCTTGACCTTCAGCGCGAAGGGGAATACGTCATCCGCATCGATCGAAGCGGCAAGAAGGGGGAATAAACTTCTCCCTGAATTATTTTGCTGATTGATCAGTCTCGATCAATCTCGATCAATCTCGATCAATCTTGATCAGTCTCGATCAATCTCGAGTAATCCACTGTCAATTAGCTGGAGGGCTGATCCGACCCCTTCATCGACGAAGTAGACGGCCCAATTTTCTTCGGCGTCGTTCTCTTCACGCTTCGGATATCCCATCAAATCAAGTAGCTGAAATGATTTGGGATACAGGTTATCGATCTCAACGGCGTAGATGAGCGAGGGTTGGTCGGCGATTGATTCGTAAGTGTCGTTTTCCTGATTGATTTCAACAACGAGTCGATAGGGCCTTGGGTTTTCAATGTCAGCAGGGAGAATATAATCGGCGGGATCAAAAGAGCTGTTCTGTGTCGGGCTGGAAACAGCATCCATCTCGATCCCTTCGTCGGCTTCCTTTTTCGCTTTTTTGTATTCTTTGACCTTGTAGCTCCAATAGGGTAGCTGGTTTTCGCAATCCGCGTTGTCGGAATCGAGTAGCGTTTTGATGTGATAAAGGGACTGATTTTCCAGCCAGATGGTGATGTGAGGAGGGTCTTCCGGATCAAAGGCACTTCCTGTTTTAAGCGTGAGTTTCATCCTGTATTCGGGAGCGGGGTTGTAATGAAAAACCATGCCGTCATCTTCGATTTCAAATCGCTCCAAAGCGGGGCCAAGATTGCTACTCAGTGAGAGGAAACTTTTTACCGGTCCGGGTTGGAAGAGAAATGTTCCGGTCAGCACCGCAGTGATCGCGAGGGTATACCACACGGTTCGGCTGCGCAGATATCCCTTGAGCGGCCGTATGTTGTTCGCGATATGGAAGAGGACGAGAAGGGTAATGAGAAAGCCGGTGAGAGCGTGAAGTCCGACGATCCGAATCGAAAAAGGACGCGCGAATGCGAGGACCCCGGACACCGTCAGAACGATGAAAATGAGTGCGGTGAGCAGTGTTGTGAATCGGCGCCGGAGACTGCCGAGATGGGGCTTCGATGATTTAGACATCGCCCGGGATGATCGCTCCGTGCTCGCGCAGTAGTTGATGGATTTTCTCAAGCGGGACCTCTAAAGGCGTCGTGCTGCCTTTTGCCGCGAGCGTTGCGGCAGCGCCAGCCGCCTGCCCCATTCCCATACAGGAAGCCTGAACCCGCAACCCGGAATTGGCGAGTCGATCGCTGCAGACAGAGCGACCGGCAACGATGATATTCCGACTGCCCTTGGGGATCAATGCCCGGAGCGGGATTGATGGAACCGTTCCCGGTTTAAGTGGCTTGGGTTTCACGCCACTTTTTGTATGCAAGTCAACGGGGTAAAAGGCATAGGAAATGGCGTCATCAAACTGCTTCCCGGACGTGTAGTCGTTCACGGTTACGATTGTCTCGCCGACGATTCGGTAGCTCTCCCTGAATCCCGTCTCGGGCTGCAGGTGCATCAGTTGTTTCTTCTCTTTCCGCACTTTATCAAGCACTGCCCGTCGACCGGTCAAGTTGGCCTCAGTTGCGGTTCGTGAATTGGTCGAATCGGCGCCATGCACATAGAGTCGATGCACTTGTTCACGGCCCGGGAGGTGTCCCGAACCTAGCTTGAAAAGCATCGAACCCGGTTGCCGTTCTTCTTCCCGGAGTCGCGGTAAACCCAGCATGCCGACCACTTCGGCGCCTCCTGTGCAATCGATGATCTGTTTGCAGTGAACACGTCGACTGGTGCCAAAACCTATGCAATCAACTTGCCAGCCCTCGGCTGTCGGTGTGACGGTTTGCGGGAACTCGTAGTAGGCAATCTGAACGCCGGCGGCTTCGCACTTCTCTTCTGCGAGAATGGCGTAGAGGAACTGATTGATGAAGACTTGGTTGTGCCAATGCCGTTGCGGAACTTTCGCGAAATCTGGCAAGGTTCCGCCATCGACCTCGACGCTTTCTTTTACCAATTCCCATCCGATACCGGAGATGACCTGCTTACCCCAGGCATCAAACAAACCGGGGAAAGCGACGCCGCCGGTGGTCATCGTCCCGCCGAGTTGGCTGTTCCGCTCAAGAATCAAAGTGGAAGCGCCGGCGCGTCCAGCCTGGATTGCGGCGATCGCTCCGGCAGTTCCGCCGCCGACCACGAGGACGTCGATCTCATTTGCGATCTCCGGTTCGTGAGTGGTATTTTCATCGGCGCTGATCGCAACATCGGTGGTCGAAGCGATCGCCAGTCCTGCTCCCGTTGTCCCCCATATCGATTTCTGGAGGAAATTTCGCCGGTCGGTAGGGGGATTAATGCCTTTCATGATAACTCACGGAGTGAAGATAGAGTGATCTGGATAGAATGAAACGGACGCATTTAAATCGCCTTTGCAAATCGCCTTTGCGATGGTGCGTTGAATTCTCCGGAGAGGGTTATCGGCGATTGATCAAACGGTTTGCGATGAGGGTGAATTGACTTTTTTCGCATCGTCAAAATCGCCAGTTCCGGCGGGCATAGAAATCGGGCGGGAATGTTCAAGGTTCCGATTCCGCGAGTCACGAAGAGGGAAGAATCGTTTTTCCGGTAGTGGCCATAGGGATATTTGCGTCCGTATTTTGGCAGGAGGAGCGGGCCGTAAAAGGGAGCTCTTATCTGGCCGCCGTGGGTATGTCCGGAAACCTGGAGAATCGTTCGCGGATCTTCGTAGTAGTTGAAGGTATCCGGCTCGTGCCATCCCGAGATGATGGGTTTTTCCGGATCGAGGTCTTTGACGGTGAGATTAATATCGGGACGTCCGCCCCAGTAGCTGTCGAGGCCGGCGACGGCGAACTCTCCGCAATCAGCGGCTCCATTGACGAGCAGTCTGACGCCCGACTCATCCAAGAGTCGGGGAATCGCTTCATCAAAATGCCAGGAATCGTGATTTCCGAGGACAGCAAACGCTCCCAATTTAGTCCTGAGCTGACTGAGTTCCTCACAGAGTGGCTCCATCGCCGCGACCTCGTTAGAAATGTAATCTCCGACCAGAACCACGGCATCTACCGATTCCTCATTGATTACTTTTACCGCCGAAGCAATAAGTCGGCGGCTCCCCCAATCGTCGAAATGAAAATCTCCCATCACGGCGATCTTTAATCTATCGAGGTGATGGTATCGCGTGGAGAGGGGAATATCAGTTCTCGTGATGTCGAGCCAGTTGCGTTCGATGAGGCTTCCGTAGCCAAAGGCGGCGAGGGGTGATCCGTAAACGGCCAGCCGCGCGAGGAGTTTGCGTCGGGAAATGGTCATGTATCAAGGTGGCTTCCCGATGTGAAGGGAGGGGGGGGGCTGGACGGAATGCGAAAAGCGTTTGGAATTTCAGTTCGTTTCGATGACCCAGCCCACCTCTTCGCAAAGTGCCTGCGTTCTTTCCAAACCGATCCTGGCGGTTTCCAGGGCATCGCGCTCCCACCAGTCTTTGCTGAAAAGTTCGAGGCTGATCCACTTGTCGTAGCCCTTTTCCTTAATCGCGGTGAGCTCTGATTTTAGATCAATGACACCGTCTCCGACCATGACGCGATCTGAGTCGAGTTGCTCGCCGCTTGGGATACCGTGGGCCGCATCGTTGATGTGATAGTGGGAGATTCGCTCAAGCGGGAGCGCTTTGATGTCCTCCAGCGTCGTCTTGTTGTTCCAGTTGTGGAAGGCATCAAGAATCGTGCAACCATCAGCGGCCCCGCATTCGTCCAGCACCGCGACGGCATCGGGAAGATTGTTGAGGCTTTTGAATGGGCTGATGTATTCGAGAACTGCCTGCACCCCGGTGTCACGCCCGATTTGGAGAAGATCGGTGTAACCGCGATGCAGCCCTGCTATCCCGGGACGTTCGACCGGAGGGGTGCAAATCATGAGCGGAGCCTTGAGCCGCGCGGCGAGTTCGAAGCGGCGTCTCGCTTCATCCAGTGCGAGTTCGTATTCGCGGCCCTCGGTCTCACCCCAGTTCCGAACCGCGATGCAGGCAGGGACTTCGAGGCCGTGATCGGCGAGCGCTTTTTCAAGGTCGGAAATTTCGCCGCCTCGTCCAACGTGTTCGTAAAGATCTACGGCCCAGAGCTCGATGCCTGAGTAGCCGGCTTCACCGGTCACTCGAATTTTATCGAGGAGCGGCGTCGTTTTGATCGTCGATGAATTGAGCGCGAGTTTCATGAGAGGATTTCCACGACTCTATCGATAGGGACGAAATTTCCGACGAGAGGCTGGCTGAGATCTTCCTGACTCTGTTGCCAATTCGCAAAAATCCCTTCATCGGTGACGAGGGTCGCGACATAGCGGGAGCAGCCGGTTCCGTGAGGAGAGACGAAGAGAGCGCTTTCTGTGGAGAGGCTTTCGATACCACTGAGATCGGAATCGTCGCCGACCGCGATGCCTCCGATTTCTTCGCAAGACCAACCTCGAGGGCGAGAGGAGGCAGTGGGGTTCTCATCGAGCTGACGCAGACTTTCACAACTGTCGTAGAAATAGAGGGAGAGATCAGGAATGTTCCTGAAATCACCGGCTTTAGGGATCGCAAGGCGCTCGGTTACACGTGCCGCCGCGATATCCCAAACAGGACCTCGACGAAGCATGTCGCTCGTGATCGGCTCGTAAGTTGAGGAGCCTGCCTTTCTCAGAAGCGCGGCAGTGCCGCTGCTCGACCAGGTGAAAGGGTGCGTGCAATAGCCAAGGACGAGGTCGCCGTTCGGAAGATCAAACGTCCAGGGGTCCTTGCAGTGAAGACGCTCAGGATTGTCTGATCCAAAAGGAATGATTTCTTCGATATTCGACGGGGATAGATTGGCAACCGAATCCGCGTGAATGCGATCAATGCTCCAGACTCCGGCGCCGGGTTTCTGGAAATCGATGATTCGTTCCGGGTAGTTAGTATCCTTCTCCGTCGAGATGAAAAGTTCGATGCCATCATCGGTGAGGTGGAGGGCAACCCCTTCGATCGAAACCACTCCCATGCCGCTGTGAGCCAGATCCTGTTTTGAAAAGGAGAGGATTTTCTTGAACTCTCCCTCCACGCTTGGCGCGCGAAATACGGCGAGCTCAAGTCCGCGGGCTCCGGCACCGACGCCGGTGCGGGAGTCTCCGAAGTTGCGGTAGCGACCACAGACGAGAATCGATCCGTCCCTGTCCTCGATCACGTTGCCGCCGCCGAACCAGAAGCCAGTGCTTCGATCCTGTGGCTCCACGAGAACGCGGGCCTCTTTCTGATTCACCAGTTCGCTTGCGAGTGCGGTGAGTTTTTCTTTTTGAGTTGGTGTCAGCATGATGGTGAATAAATTAAAGGGTTTGGGCGGTCACGAATTCAAATAAAACGTGTTCGAGAGGTTCGTCTGTGGGTGTGAGCCGATAGCGTGCGCCGTGTTTGGTGCAAATTTTCCGAACGGAATCGAGGTGTTCGTTGAGCCGCTCGCGATAGTCGTTCCCCGCGACAGCGGGATCAATATAGAGATCCTTTCCCGATTCAGCATCTCTAAAATGGGTCGCCTTTTCAAAATTGAAATCGATCTCCCGGCGATCAAGCGTTTGGAAAATGGAAATGTCGTGACCGCCTGCAGCGAAGTAACCAATTTGTTTCTCGAGATCTTCGAGAGGTGCCAGAAAATCGGAAACGAGGATGACGAGGCAGCGTTTTCGAATCAGTTCGTGCAGCCCCTTCATCGCGGCGCCGAGGTCGGTTCCTTCGCCCGAGGGAGAAAGCTCGAGGTTCAGCATGAGCCGGCGCAGCTGCCCGGGGCGATTGCGGGCCGGGATGTGCTGATCGATCCGCTGATCAAAAGTGGTCAGGCCAACGGCGTCGTTTTGCCCCAATAGAAAGTAGGCGAGGGTTGCCGTGAGAGTCGAGGCGTAGTCGGCTTTGGTGTAATCACCCGAGCCATAAGTCATCGAGCGGCTCCGGTCGACGAGGAGATGGGCGCGAAGATTTGTCTCATCTTCGAACTTTTTGATGTAAGCCCGATCGCTCCGCGCCATGACCTTCCAGTCAATGAAGCGGGGGTCATCGCCACGTGTGTAGGGGCGGTATTCGCTGAATTCGACCGAGAATCCGTGGAAAGGGGACTTGTGAAGTCCTTTCCAGAATCCCTCCATTACCATTCGTGCCCGCAACTCCAGAGACTTCACCCTCATGAGGGCGGCGGGATCGAGGAAATCGGTAGCGGCGGCAGGCATTTCGGAGACTGAGCGACAGGGGAATTCGGGCGTTAAACTGTTTCGCTGGTCGTTTCGATGATCCTGGCAATCACATCGTCAACCGTGATGCCCTCGGCTTCCGCCCGGTAGTTAGTGAGAATACGATGTCGCATCACCGGTGCGGCCATCGCTCGAATATCATCGAAAGTAACATGAGTTCGATCGTCGAGAATCGCGCGTGTTTTACCACCGAGAACGAGCGCCTGACCTGCACGGGTTCCTGCGCCCCAGTTGACCCACTCGTTCACATAGTCGCTCGAGGTTGGCTGCTTGGGTCGGGAATTGGACGCCAATCTCACTGCGTAGCGAACCACTTCCTCAGCAATAGGGACCCGCCTGACGACTTCATGACAGCGAACAAGGTCCTCGCCTGAGAACACTGGCTTCACCTTTTCGCTGCCGGTCCCTGTTGTTTGAGTGACCACTGCCACTTCCTCATCTTCAGAGAGGTAGTCGATCACGATGTTGAACATGAAACGGTCCAATTGCGCTTCGGGAAGGGGGTAGGTGCCTTCCATTTCAATCGGGTTCTGCGTCGCGAGAACGAAAAACGGTTTGTCGAGCTGGAGGCTTTGGCCGGCGACTGATACCTGCTTCTCCTGCATTGCTTCGAGAAGCGCGGCCTGTGTTTTGGGCGGTGTTCGGTTGATTTCGTCAGCGAGGATGAGGTTCGCAAAAATGGGACCTTTACTGAAAACAAGATTGCGTTTTCCATCAGCGCCTTCTTCGAGGATCTCGGTTCCCGTTATGTCTGAAGGCATCAGGTCGGGAGTGAACTGGATTCGATTGAACGAGAGATCGAAAACTTGCCCTAGCGTGCTGACAAGCAGAGTCTTCGCCAGTCCCGGCGCTCCGGTGATGAGACAGTGACCTCCAGAAAGCAGGGCGATGAGCATTTGTTCGACGACGGCGTCCTGGCCGATAATAACTTTTCGAAGCTCTTTTCCGATCAGTTCCCTTGCGGTGCGCAGCTTCTCAGCCGTTTCCTGTTCTGGATCGATCGGGGCGGAATCAGTGGGAGAAATGGGTTCAGTCATAAGAGCGGTGCGGTACTGTAGAGGTTAGATTGCGAAGAGGGAAATCCAAAAATATGGCTGGAAAGCGTCTAAACTGGTGCGATCGAATTTCCCTAAAAAGAATCATTTGAGAGGACGCATCGATCAGGGAGGAAGATAAGTCGTTGCATTCCCTTTGAAGCAGCCTAAATTCGGCCCGCTATGGCACGTACCGCTGGAAAAGCAAAAACACGAAAAGGAGTCGCCAAAAGGTTTAAGGTGACTGGCACAGGTAAAATTCTACGTCGGAAACAGGGTAAAAGACACCTGAACCGCCGGAAGAGTTCCAAGCGTTTGCGTCGTCTCGGTCAGTCAGCATTGGCTGCCAAATGTGACGAGAAGAACATTAAAATGGATCTTCCTTTTTGCGGCAAGTAAGCCGTCGAAAGTGTAAGCGCTAGTAAACACTACCAACGAACCGACTAAATCGGTTCACAGCTGAGTTGACTGGGATCGCGGCAAAATTGCCTACCGATCTCTAATGAGAGAGTGAGTCAGCCAGCTGAAACAAAAATAACAACGATCTCAGAGGAAATATAATAAAATGCCACGTGCAACTAACGCGCCCGCTTCACGCAAGCGTAGATCTCGTATCCTGAAAAAAGCAAAAGGCTTCCGCGGTTCCCGCTCGAAGCTTTATCGCACCGCTAAAGATTCCGTGTTCAAAGCTCAGCAATGGGCCACTCGTGACCGGAAAAACCGCAAGCGTACTTTTCGTAGTCTCTGGATTCAGCGTATTGGCGCTGGAGCCCGTCTCAACGGAATGACCTACTCGCGTTTCATGGAGGGCTTGAAAGCTGCTGAGATCGAACTCGATCGTAAAGTGCTTTCCGATCTCGCGATCCACGATGAGGATGCCTTTAAAGCAATTGCTGCGAAGTCGGCAGCTGCTCTGGAGGAAAAAGCGAAGAACGCTGCGTAAAGCAGTCTCAATTCAACTTTATCAAAGCCGGACGGTTCGCTGAGCGAGCGTCCGGCTTTTTTTATTAAGTCATAGCCGCGCAAAAGTCGCAAGAGTTGTGATATGGCGACCCGCACGACGGGGATTCGTTACTTCTCCGTTCCTCTGCTACGCTACTTCTTTCTTGAACCCTGTTTAATCACGATGCTTACTGAACTGGAATCGATCAAAACCGAAGCCCTTGCCGAGATTGAAGTCATTGCTGACGAAACCGCGCTTGAAGCGGCCCGTGTCGGGTATTTGGGCAAAAAGGGAAAGCTCACTGCGGCGAGCGCCGGAATGCGTGACGTTCCCAAGGAGCAAAAGAAGGACGTCGGTCAAAAGCTTAACGAGGTGCGCACCGCGATCACCGGAGCGCTTGATGGGAAAGTCTCGATGCTAACGGCAGCACGTGACGCCGCGATGTTTGACTCAGTTGATCCGACACTGCCGTCACGTCCTTTGCCGAAAGGTGGGCTGCATCCGCTTACCTATGTCTTGGACGAGGCGGTTGGAATTCTCCGGCGCATGGGATTTGCCCTCGCAGAAGGACCCGAGATCGAAACTGAGTGGCATTGCTTTGACGCGCTCAACACGCCCGAGGATCACCCTGCTCGCAATGAGAGCGACACCTTCTATTTTGAAAACGGTAAGCTTCTGAGAACACACACCTCTTCTGTGCAGATCCGCACGATGGAGAAAGAAGTGCCGCCTGTTCGTATTATCGCCCCGGGAAGTGCCTTTCGCCGTGATGAGATCGATGCGACACACCTGAGCGCTTTCCATCAGCTTGAAGGCCTCTATGTCGATAAGGGGGTATCGCTCGCTGATCTCAAAGGAGCGCTCGAATATTTCTTTCGTGAGCTTTTCGGATCGAAGACCGAAGTGCGTTTTCGTCCTCACTTTTTCCCTTTCACCGAGCCCAGCTTCGAAGTGGATTTGAAACTTCACGCCACGGGCAAAGCCGCCAAGTGGATCGAGATCGCTGGATGCGGCATGGTCGATCCGGCCGTTTTCACTGAGGTTGGCGGAAAACGCGGCGACGCGGCCTATGACCCCGCCGAAATCAGCGGATTTGCTTTCGGAATGGGAATCGATCGTCTCGCGATGATCATGTATGGCATTCCTGACCTGCGCTTGCTGATCGAAAATGACGTGAGGTTTTTGAGACAGTTTGGGTGAGAAGGATAGGAATTTAGGTGTTTAGAAATTTAGGGCTTGTTGAATGCGTGATCACAGAGAGTTAAAGGCTTTTCAGTTTGCTGATGAACCAGTGCTTGAGATTTATCAGGTAACGAGACAATTTCCGAAAGAGAAAATGTTTGGTTTGAAGTCACAGATTCGAAGGGCGGCGGTTTCTGTTCCCTCAAATATTGTCGAAGGTTGCGCCCGCAATTCTCCTAAAAAATATCTGCATTTTCTCGATATTGCTTTTGGCTCCCTTCGTGAGCTTTCCTATCAATTCGACCTTTCAAAACGGTTGGGATTTATCAGCCAAGATGCGTCGCCATCGTGCGACGCCAAAATTTTAGAAACAGAAAAAGTTCTCGCCGGGCTCATCCGTGCGTTACGCAAAGCCTAAAAGCCTAAAAGCCTAAAAGCCTAAAAGCCTAAAAGCCTCATTACCTAATTACCTCCCCCTATGAACGTCTCATTAAAATGGCTCAGTGATCATGTCGACTTCTCCGAGTATTCGATGGAGCAACTCGATGATTTGCTCACGTTTACCGGGATTGAAGTAGAGGGCATTCAAAGCCTTCCTGATCATCTCGTGGTGGGGGAAGTGATCTCGTCTGATCCTCACCCTGACGCGGACAAGCTTTCGGTCTGTCAGCTCGACGATGGCTCGGGCACGCCGCGTCAGATTGTCTGTGGTGCGAAGAATTACCGAGTGGGCGACAAGGTTCCGCTCGCGCTTCCGGGGTGCATCCTTGATGCCGGTGAAGGGAAGACTTTCGAGATCAAGGAAGGAAAACTTCGCGGAGTTCCTTCGCTTGGCATGATGTGCGCGGCGTCGGAGATCGGACTGACGGATGATGCGGACGGCCTTATGATTCTTTCGCCTGACCTTAAGCCGGGAACGCCTCTCTCCGAGATTTATCCGGCGGTGTTCGAATTGGAAATCACTCCGAATCGTCCTGATTGTCTCAGTCACCTAGGGGTTGCCCGTGAGTTGGCTGCTCTCGCAGAGAAAACGCTCACGGGAGCGGCTCATCACGGTGATTCAGTGACCCCCACGCGTGTCGCCAAAGATGACGAAATTCAGATTTTATCGGAAAATTGTCCTCTCTACACCGCGCGCAAGATTACCGGCGTCAAAGTGGGCGAGTCTCCTGCCTGGCTCAAAGAAAAGCTCGAGGCGATAGGCTTGCGACCCATCAACAACGTCGTCGATATTACGAACTACGTTCTCATGGAGATGGGTCATCCGCTTCATGCCTTTGATGTCGCAAAACTGGATCGTGGAATCAAGGTTCGTGCGGCTGCGGACGGCGAGAAGTTCCTCGCTCTCGACGGAGAAGAGTATGCCCTTACCGAAGAGGATCTTGTAATCGCTGATCAGAAGAAAGCGGTCGCGATTGCCGGCGTCATGGGCGGCGAGGACAGCGGGGTCACTGAGGCTACGACTGATGTGCTGCTCGAATCGGCTTATTTTAATCCCTCAGCGGTTCGGAAAACGGCGCGACGTCTCAATTTGCACTCAGACTCGAGTTATCGCTTCGAGCGTGGAACCGATCCTTACCAGGTGAATGGTGCCTCGGACCTCGCGACGAAGTTGATTTTGGAGATTGCCGGTGGAAAAGCGGAAGATGAGATCATCGTGTGCGGTGAGACTCCGGCAGCGCCCGCTTCCGTCGAACTGGACAATGATTACTGCCGTTCCGTTATCGGCGCGGAAATCCCCGACGAAAAGATTGCTTCAATCCTTTCCTCTCTCGGGCTGAACGGCCTCGGCTTGAAGCGGTCTCGCCAAACCTGGGAAATTCCTACCTATCGTCTCGATCTGATTCGCCCGATCGACCTCGTCGAGGAAGTCGCGCGTGTTTTCGGTCTCGACAATGTTCCCTCACATCAGAAATCGTGGTTTTCCCCTGCTTCCAAAGCGGATAAGTCCTACGACTTCATTCGAGGCATTCAGAATACCTTGAGCCAGCTGGGCTTCTTCGAAACACGGAACATGAAGCTGATTTCGGAGGCACAACTTGCTGATGATCTTGCGACGAATCATCGCGGGATGAGCCCGATCCGTCTCAAGAATCCGCTCAATGACGAACAGGATTACCTTCGCCCCGGTATCGTCCCCGGCTTGCTCGCTTCCGCCTCGCGTAACCAGCGCTTCGGAAACGCTGATGTGCGTTTTTTCGAGAGCGGGCGTGTTTTTACGGCGACGGCGAAAGGTGGCGAAGTCGAGCACGAGCATATCGCGCTTCTCATGACCGGTAGCCGGGTGACTCGCAGTTGGGCCGACAGCTCAGGCGCGAGCCTCGATATTCACGACCTGCGGGCGGCCCTTGACGCGATTTGTCCTCCTGGACTGAATTTTCGCTCGGTCGATGATGATCGCATGCTCTGCGCCTGCAGCATCGAAATTGGAGTCGGGAAAAAGGCCGCAAAGCTTGGTCTGGCCGGCATCGTGCCTCCGGCGAGAGCCCGCGAACTGGGGCTCGATTCTGCCGTGGTCGTTGCTGAACTGAATCTCAAGAAGCTCGCCGCCGCCAAAAGTGATGATCTTCGCTACGAGGAACTGCCCAAGTTCCCCGGTAGCTCTCGTGACATGGCCATGGTCGTTCCGAGCGAATTGGAGAGCGGCACGGTCGCTGATTATCTCGCCACTTATGAGGAGCCTTTGCTCAAGCGCGTCGAGCTTTTTGACCTTTTTGAGGATCCTTCAGGAGAAAAGCTCGAGGCCGGGAAAAAGTCCCTCGCTTACTCAGTTACTTATCGCTCTGCGGATCGCACCCTTGAGGCGGCGGAGGTCGAAATGGCCCACGGGAAACTTTTAAATTCCCTAAAACGAGAATTAAACGTAGCCTTTAGGTAGACATAGATCCCTGCCTCCTAAATTTTAAAATTTTCCTGCGGTGTTCGCCCCTAACCGATTAACAACAGGCTCGGGCCCTTACTATATTAATGGGCGCTAAGCGAATCGTCGGCTGTCGGGCCTTCGCTGGAAGGCAAAAGTCGATGCGCGGCACCCACCCTGTTGAGAAACGGGAACGTAGCCTACCAATCGGTGACGGCACAGGCGGGAAAAACTCATTAAGCGCCTCGATCCTAAGTGATTCGGGGCGCTTTTTTTGTGACTTTACGACAGCGCAGATTTCGCATCATTACGGAAAGCGAGCGCTCCCTAAACTTGCCTCCATATTCCCGCCCACCTGCGCATTCGATCTTCGCCTCATCATGCTCGAAAAACGGTGAGGGAAATCAACGGGAAGATGGGTGACTCGGGATTGTAGGCTCGAGTTGCATTAGCGACAGTATCAACCGAATCCTCAGGGAGTTGCTCATCAGCGTGACTCGATGAAAGGGAGATGACCTTTCCTGTTCGCACCTCAGTGATCACAATGGCACCTGATTTTCCGCTGGAAAAAATACTCGGGGTGATTTTCTCACCTGCCGCACCGCGAGTGGAATCGGTCTCCGCTCCACCGCTGAATAGGGAAATCGATCCGAGAATTCAAAAGGTGATGGCAAACCGGTTCAGAAACTTCATTCCTCCCGGGTGGCAGAGTCAGAAGCGAACCAACAGTTCTGATGGCTCATTCCGCTCCTCTTGACAGGGCCGTGACATGTGAGGAAGCGGAAGGAGTTTCGTCCCGTCCGAGCGGAGAACGTCTAAAATCCCCCCGAAACTGCTCTTGCCAGCGGGGGCGGAGTCGCTATAAGTAACTCTCTTGCGGCTTTTTGGCCGTTTTTTACGTATTTTGCTATGTCGGAACCACTTGCAGGAAAAGTCGCTTTTATCTCCGGAGGATCACGGGGAATTGGTCGTGCTACGGCGCTGAAGCTCGCGAGAGCGGGGGCTGACGTCGCGATCCTCTATTACAACAGCCATGAAGAAGCGGAGGTCGTTTGCGGAGAGATTCGTGGAATGGGACGCAAGGCTATGGCGGTCCAAGCGGATGTCGCCAATCCGGGCACGGTTGCGGAAGCTTTCGAGCTGTTTAAGGCTGATTTTGATCGTGTCGATTTCGTCGTCAGTAATGCGGCGTTGGGAGTTCTCAAGCCGGCCATGGAGATGACGCTCAAACACTTCCGCAAGTGCATGGAGACCAATGCGCTCGCTCTTAACACGCTTGCTCAGAATGCCGTTCCGATGATGTCAGAAGGAGGCAGTATCATTGCTCTGACCAGCCTCGGTTCGGAGCGTGCGATTCCAAACTACACTTTTATTGGGGCATCCAAGGCTGCTCTTGAAGCCCTCGCCCGCGGTTTGGCTCAGGAACTCGGGCCTCAGGGGATTCGCGTGAACTGCGTCAGTGCCGGCGTCGTCGACACGGATGCATTGAAGCATTTTCCCAATCGCGAGACCTTGCTCGAAGAGTATAAAGCTCGCACACCGCTGGGGCCGACGCTCTCCCCTGAGCAGGTCGCGGATGCCATTTACCTACTCTGTCTGCCTGAGTCAGCGATGATTACTGGCCACACTCTTTTTGTCGACGGAGGCTACGCGATTTCAGGATGAGTGAAGAAACGGACAATTCAGAACTTTTCGCAGATGGACTCTCCGGAAAAAATGCCATCGTCACTGGTGGAAGCCGCGGAATTGGCCGTGCCATCGTCGAACGGCTCGCCGGATCGGGGATGGATGTTACCTTCACCTATCTCGGGAATGAGGAGGCGGCAAACGAGGTCATCTCAGCGAATCCAGGTCTCGCTATCACCGCGGTAAAGATCGACGGCCGCGACAGTGGAGCGGTGAACGCATTTATCGAATCTGTTTTCGATCGCGTCGGGAAGATCGACGTGCTCGTCAATAATGCAGGTGTCATTCGTGACAATCTTCTTCCTATGCTCGAAGATGAGGATCTCGAGGCGGTCTTTAAAACCAATATCGATGGTGTCTTTCATTTTTGCCGCGCGACGGTTCCGTTCATGATGTCGAAGCGTTCCGGCAGTATCATCAACATCAGCTCTGTCTCCGCAGAGAAAGGTGGACGAGGACAAACGAACTATTCAGCAAGCAAGGGAGCGATCAATTCTTTTACCAAATCGCTCGCCGTAGAGGTCGGACGCCGCAAAATCCGCGTCAATGCGGTCGCACCGGGCGTGATTGAGACCGATATGTCAAAAGGGGTTCGTGATCTCGCGGGTGACGAAATCATTTCCAATATTGTTCTGAAGCGCTATGGTCTGCCCTCAGAAATTGCGAATGCTGTCTGGTTCCTCGCTTCGGATCTTTCTGCCTACATTACGGGTCAGATTTTGAGCGTGGACGGCGGCTTTAAAATGTAAAAAGACACATGATTACACCTACCATCAGCCAGGATGAAATCGACGCTATCTACCCTCAGGTAGCTGACATCATTGCCGACGCGCTCGGTTGCGACGAGGACGAAGTGAAGCCCAATTCTTCTTTGATCAATGACCTCGACGCCGAGTCGATCGACTTTCTCGATATCGTTTTCCGTCTCGAGCGGGAGTTTAAAGTGAAGATTCCCCGTGGCAAAGCGGTTGAGGAAGCACGAGGTGAGCTTTCTGAAGAGGAATTCGAGCAGAGCGGGGTAGTTACTGACGCTGGATTTGAGAAAATTAAAGGCTTCATGACTGAGGTGCCGGCAGACCGTTTCTCGAGCCCGATGAAGTCCGCTGAGATTCCCAAGCTTTTCACGACGGAGACTTTCTGCAAGATGGTCATTCGTGAGCAACAGGGTGCCTAACACCCGCGGTGCCAATTGAATTTGATGAGGCGTCGTGAAAACGACGCCTCATTGCGTTGCAGGAACTGACTACTATGAGCAACCATTTCAAAGCATTCTCCTTTGTTGATCAGATTCATTCTGACGAAATAGGCGTCAAGATCATGGGTTCCTACCAGATCCCGGCGAGGATCGATCAGTTTCCGCTTTCGCTGGTGGCGGAGGCGATTGGGCAACTCGCTGCGATGTCGTCGATGAAGGCGGTCGATTTTCAGTTCCGTCCCGTTGCCGGAATTGCCGGGGCGGTTGATTTCACCGGTGTCGTTAAGCCCGGTGACACGCTCGAACTTGAGGCGACGCTTTCCAAGGCGGACGAGGAGTCGGTTAATTATGATGGTATCGCCAAAGTGAATGGCGAGCCCGTCGTCGTGTTGCACGACAGTCTTGGGCCGATGGTGCCGATGCTTGATTTCGATGATCCCTCGGCGGTGAGCGCTCGTTATGATCTGCTCGTGGGAGAAGGGGCGGAGCCCGGCGCTTTCAAAGGCGTTCCCGAATTCACTTACGAGAAAACAGGCGGAGAGCGTGGAGCTTCTTCCGAAGGGAAATTTACGATTCCCTCTGAGGCTCCCTTTTTCGGCGATCACTTCGCTCGAAATCCCGTTTTTCCGGGCACCTTGCTGATGAATCTGAACTTGAAATTGGCACTCGATCTGGTGTCTGAACTGGAAGGCGAAGGGATATGGGAGCCGGTTCAGATGATCAATGTGAAATTACGCGATTTCATGCCCCCCGGAGAGACGCTTGATTTACAGGCAAGTGTGGCCGAAGTCTCTGATCACACCGCAAAGGTGCGCGTTCAGACTCGCAAGGGTAAAAAGCGCACTAGCAGCGCACAGGTGTTGCTGCGTCGTGTTTGACTAACTTTTTAGAAATGGCTTCTCAGGAAAAGCGAAAGGTAGCGGTAACCGGCATTGGCCTCGTTACTCCGCTCGGAAATGATGCCCCCACTACGTGGGCAAATCTTCAGGCGGGAAAAAGCGGGGCGGCTCCCACTCAATCGTTCGATGCGAGTGGGTTTTCGACCACTTTCAGTGCCGAGGTGAAGGGCTTTGATCCGGAAACGGCGCTGCTAAATCCGAAGCTACTCAAGTATGCTTCGCGTTCTCATAGGTTCGCTCTCGCAGCGGCCGCGGAAGCGCTCGCTGACGCCGGAATTGCTCCGACGGATGCCGATTCTCATCGCTGGGGACTTGCCGTTGGCGCGGGTATGATGTCGGTCGGCTACGACGACCTCAAAGTGGTACACGATCATGCAACCGACGATGGCGTTTTTGACCCCGACAGACTCGCCGATCCTGAATTCCCTGCGAATCCGGTCAATTTTTGCCGCTGGCAGTCGAATGCAGGGCTTGGCTTACTTACGAAGCAATTCGGGATTCGCGGTTACGCTACCTCGGTGCACACCGCCTGCGCCTCAGGCGGACAAGCGGTGGGTTCGGCGCTCAAGGCAATGCGTCGGGGGCAGTGCGATTACATGCTCGCGGGTGGATTCGATTCGATGATCAATCCCATAGGCATTTCCGGCTTTTGTCTGTTGGGGGCACTTTCGACAGATAATGACAATCCGACAGGGGCGAGCCGTCCTTTCGATAAAACGCGGAACGGATTCGTGCTCGGTGAAGGCGCGGGATTTCTCGTTCTGGAAGACTGGGACAAAGCGGTGGCGCGAGGAGCAACGATCTATGCCGAACTTGCCGGAGACGGCAACTCATTGAGTTGTTTTCGAATCACCGACTCACCACCGGACGGAAACGGCCCGATCCAGGCGATCGAGCAAGCCCTCGCCGGTGCCGGAATAGATTCGAACGAAATTGATTACGTGAATGCTCACGGAACCTCGACTCAAATGAACGACAAGAGCGAGTGCGCTGCTTTGAAGCATGTCTTTTCAGGTCGCGTTGATGAAGTAAAAGTCAGCTCTACGAAGAGCTCCATGGGGCATCTCATCGCGGCGGCGGGGGCGGTCGAAGCGGCCGTCTGTTGTCTCGCGATTCGCGATAGCATCGCCCCGCTCAACGCGAACTACGGTGAGCTTGATCCCGATTGCGATGTGAATTTGGTGCTCGGCAAACCACAGCCCGGTCGCATCAGAGCCGCTCTTTCGAACTCGCTCGGGTTCGGAGGTTCCAACAGTTCACTTGTCTTCCGTAATCCAGAGGAGGTAAATTCATGAATGCCCGCGACGAAAAAATAGTTTTCACTGGAAGCGGTATCGTTTGTGGCGCCGGCGCAAGGGTTGAGGATGTCTGGAGCACCTTGCTCAGCGGCAAAACATCCGTTGCCCCTTTCACGCGATGGGACGGTGAAAAGTGGCCGGTCAAAGTAGCCTCTGAGGTGAAAGAGAATAACCGGACTTTGGTTCCTGACCGCAAGCTCCATAAGACGATTTCCCGGACTGATATGTTCGGAATCTATGCGGCTGAGAAGGCGGTCGAAAATTCAGGATTGCTTGAGCACCGGGAAGGGCTCGATGAAGCCGAGACGATCACGTTCAACGACCGAACCGGTCTCATCGTCGGATCCGGCGGTGGATGTTATGCCAGCAACTATGATTACCTGCCTCTGATCCACGAGGCAAAGGGGGACTTGCATGTTTTTGGCGCGGAGCTCAGCAATCAGGTGACTCCAATGTGGTTGCTGAAAAATTTGCCGAACAATGTGCTTTGCCACGTCGGTATCCGCGGTCAATTCAAAGGCACAAATGCCTGCATTACGAACCAGTGCGCCAGTGGCATCATGGCAGTGGCTGAATCAGCTTCTGCGATTTTGAATGACGAAGCGGACCGCATTATTGCAGCTGGACACGACGCCCCGTTTGAGCCGGAGATGGTTCTCTACTATCACAAGCTCGGGCTTATGTCCGGTGAGGCTCCTCGACCGTTCGATCAAAATCGAAATGGTACCGTCTTCGGTGAAGGCGCCGCATCAGTGACTCTTGAAAAGGCGTCAGAGGCGGCGGCACGCGGAGCGACTATCCTTGGTGAATTTCTCGGTTGGGGCTGTTGCAGCGAAGCCACAGGTGTTCTCGATCTCGATCCCGACGGGGACGGCGTGAAGCGCGCCATTGCGCAGGCGCTCAACGATGCCGGTCTCGCTCCTGCCGATATCGGAATGATTTGCGCCCATGGAAACGGAACCCCGGCTTCTGATCTCAGCGAGGCGATCGGGATTCGTCACGTTTTCGGTGATGACATTCCACCGGTAACGGGTTTCAAGTGGGCCTATGGACATCTCATCGGTGCTTCCGGCATCGCTGACGTCGTGATGACATTGGAAGCGCTGAAGCAGAAAACCCTTCCCGGCATCGCGACGCTCACGAGCGTCGATGAGGAAATCGGAGTGTTCCCTGTCTCGAGAGAGGCAACCGCACCACGCACCGATAAAGCCCTCGTCATTTGCCGTGGATTCGGCGGCATGAATGTCGCGGTAATCGTTCAGGCGTAGGCTCGGTGGCATGGCTTCCCCGCCCGCCTCAAAAATGAGGTCGCCCTCTATCCTTCACTGAGAAAGGGATTTCTAGCGGTTTAGCGAAGACTCCGGCCCCGTCGAAAGTCGTTGTATTTACCTCGATACTGCGCCTTTTTGCGAACCCCTGATGCGAACTGGAATTGATACAGTCGAAATTTCACGAATTGAGAAGCTCCTTGCTGATCTTGATGAGGAAGGCTTGTCTCGATTTTTCTCTGCAGAAGAGCTCGCCGATTCCGGAAGTAGTGGAAACCGTGCTCAGAAACTGGCGGCCCGCTTCGCTGCGAAGGAAGCATGCTGCAAGCTGTTCCCCAAAGAGATTTGTCTCGGAACGATTGAGCCGGTCGATTTTTCCGTCAGCAAAGACGGTTACGGTAAACCTTCGGCGCTCCCGAGTTCCCGTGCGCAGGCGGTGATGAATCGTCATTTTATCGATACGATTGATCTCTCGATGACTCATACCGAAGGAAGTGCCACCGCGGTAGCCAATGCTGAGGTCAAAAAGATCACGGCACCCTGGTATGGCAAGGCCATGTTTCACTGTCTTCCGCTCAAGCGTCCGACCGTGCTTTCAAACCTCAAGAGAGTCTTTGGTGAGACCCTTGATGAGCAACAAATTGAAACGCTCGCGCAGGCTTTTTACGGGCATTTTCTTAAATTCTTCACTGAGTTTGTTTGGCTTCCTTTCATGTCAGTAAGGAAAAAGGAAGCCATCATCCGCGTCGAAGGCGGTGAGCACATCGACGCGGCGAGAGAACAAGGCAAAGGCGTCTTATTGTTAAGCGGACACTTTGGTAACTGGGAAGTGTCGACGGTGGCGGGGATCGCTCAGTTCAAAGCGTATCACGGTCTCTTCCACTTTATTCGTCGTCCCCTCAAGCCGAAATGGTTCAACGATTTTGTGATGCGTCGTTTTCGAAAAGCCGGATTCGGCACCCTCGAAAAGAGTGGCTCGCTTGACGATATTCTCGATCTGCTTGAGGCAAATCACATTGTTGTTTCGATCTTTGATCAGCATACGATTCCTAAATACGGGATTGTTTCCGAATTTTTCGGTCACCCCGCAAGCACCTTCAAGAGCCTCGCTGTCCTCGCTCAATTTACGGGTGCTCCGGTGATTCCTTCTCACAGCTGGCGCGAGCGGGACGGAACACATGTGCTGAAATTTTCGCCACCGGTTGATATTGTCACCGAAGGAAGAACCCGCGATATCATCGCGAAAAACACGAAACGCTTTAACGAAGTGTTAGAGCAATTTATCCTCGCGCATCCTGAGCAGTGGATATGGATGCACAAGCGCTGGAAGGTGGATCAGGCTCCGAAGGATTAATCCTTCAAATGCCGTGCAACGATTTCCTGCGGTTGGCGGGTCTTCACGATCTGAGCGTCACCTAGAATGCCCTGCCAATGGGTGAGGGGATAGACGATGCAGTCTTTTCCGAGGATGGAGCCGGGGCTGAGGACGGAGTTACACCCAATCTCGGTGCGATCTCCTATGATGGCGCTGAGCTTTCTTAATCCGGTATCGATGCGTTCACCACTGGTGTCACGGACGATTACGTTGCCCCGGTCGAGCCGGACATTTGAGCAGATCACACCCGCTCCAAGATGGGCTTTGTGGCCGAGAATGGCATCGCCCACGTAGTTGAAATGAGGGGCTTCAACATCGTTGAAGAGCAGGCAGTTTTTAAATTCGCAGGAATTTCCGAGAGTGCAGTTTTGACCCGCGATGATGTTGTTCCGCAGGTAGGCGCCGCTTCGGACGGTTGTGCCGGCGCCAATCCATGCAGGGCCTTGAATGACCGCTTTCGCCTCTACGACAGCGCCTTCGCCCAGGTAAACATTCGGGCCGACTATCGCGGTGGGGTGAACCGTTCCCCTGATCAGTTCGCCCTCAACCTCAGTAAGTTGCTTCTCAAGATAGGGCGCGAGTCTTTTCAGCGCACTCCAGACAGGAGTGCCTTTTTCAAAGAGGGCAGCGTGCCGGGTTTCGGAGAAATCGAAGTAGTCTTCCGCTTCAAACATGAACAAACAGGGTTAGGGCATTGACTCGACAGGGTTAAGTCGCTGACCCGACACAGTTAGATCGATGATCCAACCCTGTTGGGCACCGCCCTGTTGAATCTATACGGTCATGAGGTCTTCCTCTTTCGCAGCAAAATGGTCGTCGATTCCCTTGACCTGCTTGTCGGTCGTGTCCTGAACTTCTTTCTCGAGATCGTGGAATTGATCTTCGGAAATATCGCTGCTTTTGAGCGCGGTCTTCAGGCTATCCATCGCATCTTTGCGAGCACCACGAACGCGGACACGACCTTGTTCGGCCATGTCTTTGATGATTTTAACGAGATCTTTCCGACGCTCTTCTGAAAGCTCAGGAATAGGGAGGCGAATGATGCGTCCATCTGAGGAGGGATTGATTCCGAGTTTGGACTCACGAAGCGCTCGCTCGATGTCCTGCATCGTAGACGGGTCGTGAGGCTGCACCGTGAGGAGCCGTGGCTCGGGTGCGGAGACAAGCGCGATTTGCTTTAGCGGCATGGTCGAGCCGTAGGACTCGACGGCCACATTGATGTTATCGAGCAGCGCCGGGCTCGCCTTGCCGGTTCGAATGCTCGCCATTTCCTGGGATACGAAATCGACTGCTTTTTGCATCGTTTCGCCAGTTTCAAGGATGAAAATTTCGGTGTCCATAATCTGAGTTGAAGGTGAGTGGTTGGGGTTCTTTCTTCTGGCTAGCTAACAATTGTGCCGATTGATTCTCCTGTCAGGGCTTTTTGTATGTTTGAAGCATCGCCCATGTCGAAAACGACGATAGGGATGTCATTGTCCTGACAAAGTGTGAAAGCGGTTCCGTCCATTACTTTCAAATTTTGCGAAAGAGCCTCATTGAAGCTTAGCTTTTCGTAGCGCACCGCATCGTCATGTTTGTTGGGGTCCTTGTCGTAGACGCCGTCGACATTGGTGGCTTTGAAGATTACATCCGCACCGAGTTCGCTCGCGCGGAGGGCGGCGGTGGTGTCGGTCGTGAAAAACGGGTTGCCGGTTCCGCCCCCAAAAATAACGACTCGGCCCTTTTCAAGGTGTCGCATCGCGACCCTGCGAATGAATGGTTCAGCAACGCTTTTCATCTCGATCGCAGTCTGCACCCGGCTCGGAACACCTACTGCTTCGAGCATGCTTTGCACCGCGATAGCGTTCATGACCGTAGCGAGCATCCCCACATAGTCGGCGGTGGCACGGTCCATTCCGCGACCGGCCGCGGCGGCGCCACGCCAGAAATTCCCTCCGCCAACGACAATCGCTATTTCGAGCCCGGTCTGATGGGCTGCTTTGATTTGGTTGGCAATGTTCTCCACAATCTCGGGAGAGATATTGTCTTCGCTGCCGACCTCACGGAGGGCTTCGCCACTGAGTTTTAAAACGACACGCTTATACTGTCTCGACATGATGAAAGGCACTTAATTCTCTCATTCTCCGCCAACTGCGACTAATTTCAAAGGGCAATCTCAGCTTGTTCCAAGAATTGAACCCTCTTCCATCGCGATTCCGTTCACAAAGCTAGCGAGATCGAGACGTTTTCGGCCTTCGACTTGGAGGTCGCCGGTAAGTTTCAGGGCACCTTCTCCGCAGGCAATCGTGAGATTTTTCCCGGACGCAACGATCGTTCCAGGTGGCGCTTTGACGTGGTCAATTACTAGGGATTGCGGGTAGAGCTTGAGCTTTTTAATGCCCGAATCGGTCGTGAGCGAGGTGTAGGTTCCCGGCCAGGGATCGTAGGCACGAATCAAGCGCTCGATCTTCGTGGCGGGCAGGCTCCAATCGATCTCACCGTCCTCGCGTTCCAGTTTACCGGAGTAGGTCACTAGATCCTCATCTTGAGGGGTCGCGTCGAGAATGCCTTTTTCAAAGAGGGGCATCGCTTCATCGAGCAGTTCCGGCCCCAGCTCTGCCAATCGATGATGAAGAATCCCGCCGGAATCGGTGGGTTCAATGACGATGGTTTTTTTCAAAATCATGTCACCAGCGTCCAGTTTCGGAACGATGTGCATGAGGGTGATGCCGGATTCTGAATCGCCGTCTCGAATCGCCGCTTGAATGGGGGAGGCGCCGCGGTGTCTTGGCAAAAGTGAGGCGTGGAGGTTTAGACACGCGATTTTCGGGGCTTCGATGACGCTGCGGGGCAGAATTTGGCCGTAGGCCATAACGATCGCGAGATCGCAGCGAAGGGCTTGAAACGCTTCCAGTGCTGCTTCGTTGTTGCGCAGTGACTCCGGCTGAAAGACGGGAATACCAGCTTCTGTTGCGATGACTTTAACCGCGGGAGGGGTGATGAGCTGTTTTCTCCCGATTCGCTTATCCGGCTGGGTATAGACCCCCACGATTTCGTGCTCGCGTTGATTTTCGATGAGGGAGCGCAGGGTTGGGAGCGCGATTTCTCCCGTACCCATGAAGACGATTTTTAACGAAGACGGCATGAGAGGCTAATCACGCAGGGGAAAAGCGAACGTCAAAAGAAATGTCAGACTCTGTGACGTGGCTTGCAATCCCGTGACGGGGGATTTATCAGTAATCCGAAGATCGGATTGCGGTCGCTGAGCTACTTTAATCGATATGAAAGGATTTTTAGGAACACTACTCGTGATATGCGGTCTCATCGCTGCTGGCTGGTTCTGCTATGAACCCTACATTAAACCTCTCCTCGAAGGGCGCCCGACGATGACGGATGACAGTGTTATTCCTGACAAGCCCGAGGTCGCGGAAAAATCGGACAAACCCGCACCGGTTCTTAAGCCCAAGCCGGTGAGCAAGCCCAAAGCGGTTGCCGCCAAGCCCAAGCCCAAGCCGAAGACAGAATTGGAGCAATTTCTCGAGAAGCGATACCCTATGCCGGAAATTCTTCCTCTGGAGACGATCGTGGATGGGTGGCGCAATGTTCCACCGAATGCCTATCCCAAAGCCGTTACCTCGACGGAATCGATTGCCTTTGATCTGGTCGTAAATGGTCAGACAATCGGATCGAGCAATTTGTCTCCGGGAACTGAGTTGAAGCCCGTTCGCCTCGTCGGGAATCAGCTCACGATAACAAGCCTCGCTAATCCGGCGATGAATGAAGTGTTGCCGGTTGATAAGACTGATTTTAAACAACGAATCACGGCGCGATACGGCGAGTTCGTCAAATTTAAGAAGGGCGAGGTTGAGAAGAAGCGTGCCGGTGCGAAGGCGGCTCTCGAAAAAAACCCGGATCGTCTTGCCGTTTTCCTTGGGAAGGCTGCGGCGAAAGTGGACTCGAGCGGCGATCCGCGGATCGGTCCGGTGAAAGCAAGCCTCCGCAATGGCGAAGCTGCCAGCGTTACCTTGGAGGAAGCTCAGTCCTTCACCTACAATGGGACGGAAACCATCAGTGGGGAGTTTGCGGGAACTTATGAAACCGTGACGGTCAATTTTGAGGTTTCAACGATCTTCGGGGTTTTCCCAACGGAATACAAAGCACTTCTCAAAGGCGGAAAAGTTTACGCATGGATTGATCCTATTACGGACGATCGCATTTGATGATTTCGCGGAAAATAGCTGGGTGGGCAATTGGGGTTTGTTCCTTTGCCGGTGCGGTGGGATTGCCGGCAGGTATCTCAGCGGAGGATCTTGAGCCAATCCCTGCGATCGAGCGACGACTGCCTCCAGGGGGAGGGGTTACTCTTCCTGATGAGGTCAAGGCTTCGCTTGAAGCCCGCGTTGCTGAGTATCACGACCGAATCTGGGAGATCGATCGGAATCCCTACGTTGCGGACGTTGGGGCCCTCGTCAAGGCGGTCGACCTCGCGGTTAGACTGGGTGAATTTTACAGCGAAAAAGAGATTCCTCTCGCGGAGGAAATTTTGACTTTAGCTGATCAACGATACGGAGAACTCGAGGGAGAGGAGACGCATTCCTGGACCGGTCACCGTGGCCTCATTGTTCGAGGATACGAGTCATCAATCGATGAGTCTTTTCAGCCCTACGGGCTCGAGATCCCGGAGAATCTTGATCTCAGCAAGCCAGTTCCCTTGCTGGTCTGGCTCCATGGGCGGGGCGACAAAACGACGGACCTGCATTTTTTGAAACGCTGCCTCTCAAAGAGTCAGGCACTGGGAGGATTCGTAAAAGACCAACAGGAGTGCATTATTTTGCATCCTTTCGGGCGGCAGTGCGTCGGCTGGAAGCATGCCGGAGAGATTGATGTGTTTGAAGCAATCGAAGCGGTAAAGCGTGATTATTTAATCGATGGGGATCGCATCGCGCTTGCGGGCTTTTCGATGGGGGGCGCGGGCGCCTGGCACATCGGCGCTCATTACCCGGACCGATTCTGCGCGGTGCATGCCGGGGCCGGTTTTGCCGAGACGAAGGAGTATAATAGATTAACGCCGGAGAATTATCCGGCTCCTTTCGTGCAGACCCTTTGGAAGGTCTACGACGTGCCTTTTTATGTGCAGAACTTTCGCAACGTTCCGGTATTGGCTTATTCGGGAAGCGAGGATAAGCAGAAGCAGGCCGCTGATTTAGTTGAGCGTGAGTTGAAGGCAATCGGTCATGATCTTCGACATGTCATCGGCGAGGGAATGGGACATAAATACAATCAGGAATCGGTCGATGAGATTTGGGCCTGGTTGCAGGATTCCTGGGAAAAAGGTCGCCCAAAAACGCCGGGGAAAATCGCATGGGAGACGCCGACGCTTCGCTACCCCGGCCACAGTTGGCTTAAGCTGACAGGCCTTGAAACGCATTGGAAAACTTCGACCGCGCTCGCGGAGTGGAATCAGGAAGATCAACGCATCACGCTTGATCTCAAGAACGTCGCTTCATTTGAAGTCGGCGGCTCCGGATTGGGTGATCTTTCCAAGGTGCGTGTGAAAGTGAATGGTCAGACCCTCGAGGCGAGTGATCCCGGGTTCAATTTGGATGCGCTCTCGCTGAAGCGGAGTGGCGAAAGTTGGAGTTGGGGCGAGCTGGCGGGATTGAAAAAACGCCCCAGAATTCAGGGGCCGATTGATGATGCCTTCATGAGTCACTTCGTTGTTGTGCCTCCGGATTCTGAAGTGAAGTCAGCCAAAGTGGCCCGGTGGGTGGATTTTGAGCGACAGCATTTTGCCTCTCGCTGGGAAGCTCTCATGCGCGGGGAGGCGATTGAGTATCGTTCCGGAGAATTGGATTCCGGTGATATCGAGGCTGCTAATTTAATTTTGTGGGGAGACCCGCAGTCCAATGCCATGATCGCCGAGATCATCGATCAGCTTCCGATCGAGTGGAACGAAAAGGAATTCACCTTTCGAGGAAAGACTTATTCGTGCGATGAATATGTGCCGAGTTTCATTTTTCCGAACCCGCTGAATCCAAACCGTTACGTGGTGATCAATAGCGGGCTGACTTTTCGCGAGGGGCACGACAAAACCAATTCCCAGCAGAATCCCAAGCTTCCCGATTGGGCGGTGATTGGTCTGGATCAGCTCCCTGATGGCGAAGCGCCCGGGCGGATCGCGGATGCGGGATTTTTTGATGAGTCGTGGAAATGAGCCTCTTACCTCATTCAGGTCACGATTTCGAGGAACTCATGACGCGTTGGAAGGCGCTCGCTCACGAGCTTGATTTAAAGACCACGGTGATCTCGAACGAGGGCGGCTATGAGGTGTTTGCGTTTGAGAACCAGCTCGCTGTGCCAAGGTGTCAGGCGGGTGGGCTTTATGTTTCCGCCGGCGTTCATGGTGATGAATGTGCTCCCCCGTGGGCTTTACTGCAATGGGCTGAAGCTGAACCTGAGATCATGGAGTCCCAACCGGTCGTGATTTTTCCGTGCCTCAATCCTTACGGGTTGGTTGAAAATACGCGCCACGATCATGCCGGCTTGGATTTGAATCGCAAATTTCAGGATGATGAAGTGCCCCTTATTGGTAAGTGGCAGGATTTTTTGGAGGACAGAGAGTTTTCATTGGCGGTTAATTTGCACGAGGATTACGACGCTCTCGGAATCTACCTCTACGAAATTGTGAGAACCTTGAGTCGAGGCGAAAAGTTGCTGAGTGCCTGCTCCGAATTGATCCCGCGAGAGACCGCGGCAACGGTCGATGGATCCGAATTTGAGAATGGCCTCCTCAGCCACGAGCCGAACGATTCGGAGCTACAGCGGGTTATCGATGAGGACTTGGATGGGGGCTGTCCTGAGGCGATTTGGCTAGCGATGCACCATGCCACGGATTCGTACACCTTCGAAAGCCCCAGCGAGATGGCACTGGAATTACGCATCGCGACGCATCTGCGTTTTCTGGAAGGAGTGACGTCAGATTAGTGGCGTATAAGGCTACAGCAGGAGATTGCACAGCTGGAAAAATTCATCTGCGGTTTTGAGACAGATAGGAGCTCAAGGAGGGGCGTCTTTCCAGCCGCCTCATGAGTCTCCCGCCGGAGACTCCGTCAGCCACAGAAGGCGGCTTTTGACGGCCAGGTAAATTCAGGGGGGACGTTAAGGCCTCGCTTCTGTTGGCGGCTCGAAGCACGCCACTTCTTGCCATCTCAATACAAGTAATTGCGCCCAAGGCTTCACCTAATCTTAGGCAATGAGATCGTGAAATACTTCGCCGTGCACATCGGTGAGTCGAAAATCTCTTCCTGCGTAGCGATAAGTCAGCTTCTCGTGATCGAACCCTAACAGGTGTAGAATAGTGGCGTGCAGGTCATGAACATGCATAGGGTTTTCTTCTGCTTTGAATCCGAATTCGTCAGTGCTTCCGTAGCGAAGTCCGCCTTTGGTTCCGCCTCCGGCCATCCACATCGTGAAGCCGTGATGATTGTGGTCACGACCCAGCTTCGTGTTCTCAGCATTGGCTCCCGGAGTCGGAAGTTCGACCGTAGGGGTTCTGCCGAATTCGCCACCCCAGATCACGAGGGTGTCTTCGAGAAGGCCGCGTTGTTTAAGATCGACGAGGAGCGCTGCGATGGGCTGATCGGACTCGGCACCGAGCTTCCCGTGATTTTTGGCAATCTCTGCGTGGCTGTCCCAAGGCTGGCCGGCCCCATGCCAGACTTGCACAAAGCGTGTTCCGCGCTCGACTAGTCTCCGCGCGATCAGCATTTGGCGTCCGTGCAAGGTGTCGCCATAAAGGTCGCGAATCGATTGCGGTTCACGTTCGACATTGAAGGCATCCGTTGCCTCGATCTGCATTTTGTAGGCGAGCTCGAGAGAGTGCATGCGTGCCTCGACATCGGGATCCATTAGCGAGCTACCGGTGTCCTGACGATTCATCTCCTGAATCAAGTCGAGTTGCTTCCGTTGCAGATCCCGCGGCATGCGGTGATTGCGAATATCCGGAATCAGTTTTGAGATGAGGGTGTTTTTAGTATCAACGTGAGCGCCCTGGTAGGCGCCAGGGAGGAAGGCTGATCGCCAGTTTTGTGTCTCCACAATGGGCACTCCACCGGGACAAAGCGAAACGAAGCCGGGAAGGTTCTCGTTTTCCGTCCCCAGTCCATAGGTTACCCAGCTGCCCATGCTTGGGCGGACAAGATTGACTCGCTCTGCTCCCGTATTCATGAGCATTAGCGAAGGCTCGTGATTGGGGACGTTGGCATACATCGAATTGATGACACAGAGGTCATCCGCCATCGCGGCAACCTTGGGGAAAAGATCGCTCGCCCACAAACCGCATTTTCCGTGCTGCGAAAAATTGAAGGGAGATTTCATGAGCGTTCCGGTTTTTCGCTCGGTTCGCAATCCGCCGCCGGGAACTTCCTGACCGTGGTATTTTTCCAGCTCAGGTTTGTAATCGAAAGAATCGACCTGTGAGGGACCTCCGTTCGCAAAAATATGAATGACCCTTTTTGCCTTTGCCGCAAAATGCGTCTTCCCCGGGGCGAGCGGGTTGAGCGAGCGGTCGCCTGCGTTGAGCGACGACAGAAAAGGGCTGAGGCCCAATGAGCCCATTCCCATCCCGGTGCGTTGTAGCAACTCTCGTCGTGTAAATGATTGTCTCATGATCGTTTCTGGAGGTAGCCGCTATTCAATGAAGAGAAACCGGTTCGAGTTAAGGAGGGCGTGCACGTAGGCGCTGTGAGGGGTCGCTGCCGTTGCCGGGCCGGAAAAGGATTCGGCGAGATCCCATTTCGTTCGCTTGCCGCTGAGGTTAATGATTTGCGGGTTCCAGCTGACGGAATCAAAAGAGGAATTATTTTCATTCGGCTCGACGATGAAGTAGAGCATTTCATTCTCAGAAACCTGAAGTTTAGGCACCGTGGCAGAGATTCGGGGCTTTGATTTGTCCATCACGAGATCGAGAATTTCTCCTGATCCAGAGGTGACAATTTTCACGCGAACGCCGTTTCCTTTTCCTACACTGGAACGTTCGATCACTCCCTGAATCGTGACCTCCATGTCTGCGGGGGAGCGCCATTGATAGATCGCACTTTCCTTCGAGGTGTAACCGGGATGGGTTGCCCCTTTTTCTGCATAGAGATAGGAAAGAGGGTTGTCCTTCAGTGGGTATTCTTTCGTGATCTGCCAGCGGCTGCCCGTCCAGTGAGGGTATGGGGTAAAGGTGATCTCTCCGGTCTTGTCGTCGTGTTCGCCATAGCCGTAGCTCCATTCTGTGCTCGTCTGTCGCTTCGCGTAGTCAGCCATTTCGGATTTAACGGCGGTGAGAAAACTATCGGCGAGGAGACGATCATTGGCCGTCGGATCCTTGGCAAAGATGGCGCGGTGATACTGTTCGATGGGATCTTTCTGCGTAGCGGCCTTCTTTGCGAGAATCGATGACTGATCCTGCATGAACTCGCTGTTCAAGGTGAAAAGCGCCTGCATTGGAATCGTCGTCGAAGGCCGCTTCGCGGTCGTCTCCTGCGGATTGGAGAAATCAAAATTTCGAAAGACAGGGTTCAAATTCTGTCGGTCGATGAAGGCATAAACGGAGCGGCGATTCGAGTAGGGGGGCTCGAGGATTTTTACGGCCCGACCGTAGAGTTCGTTGTTCAGATTTCCGACTACGGCCAGTGAGCTGTCTCTCAGTTGCTCTAGATCGAGGCGGTGCTTGTTGAATTTCCAAAGCAAACGGTTCTCAGGATCGATGACTTTGTTCTTCGACTGAGCCGCATTGTGAGACTGCTGCTGCCAGGTATTCGATGTTAAAATGAGGCGATGCAGCTTTTTAATCGACGAGCCGTTTTCGATGAACCAGAGCGAGAGCCAATCGAGGAGCTCGGGATGATCCGGTTTTTCACCCTGAATTCCAAAGTCATCAATCGTGCGGACGATTCCTTCGCCGAAGTGCCACATCCAGACGCGGTTCACGATGTTGCGGGCGGTGAGTGGGTTCTCAGCGCTCGCGATTTTTTTGGCGAGTTCGAGCCTTCCGCTGCCCTCTGTGAATTTCACCGGCTCGATATCTTTCCCGAAGGTTAAGAACTGACGAGGTGCTTCTTCTCCGCGTCTTCCTGAATTCCCGCGGATGAAAATTTTCTGCACACTCGGTTTGGAGGCGTCTACGACAATGAGTGCCTTATCGGCTTCCATTTTGGCGTCTGCGACAAACTTATCGACGACCCGCTGTTTGTTCTCAAGCTCCCTTCGGTCTGCTCGCTCGAGCTTTGCAATCAACTGATCGCGTCGTCCCATTAGCTCGGGATTCGCTTTCTCGATCACTGCAAATTTCGGAGCGAGGAAGTCTTCAACGACTTTTTGCTTCTCGGCGAGGTCTTTTAAATACTGATCATACTTGGGGCCTTTCGGATCGCTTCCGATCGTTGGCTGCTTCTGCCCATAGGAATTTTGGAAAACGCTGTAGAGCCCGTAGTATTCTTTCGTCGAGATCGGATCAAATTTGTGATCATGACAGCGCGCGCAGGAAACGGTCAGGGCCATCATTCCGCGAAAAGTGGTGTCGAGACGGTCGTCGATGACGAGTTCCTGACTGCCGTTTTTCGAGAGCGTGAGAAAACCAAGCGCGGCGAGATGGGCTTTTTCTTCGGACTCCCAATCAACGAGTTGCTCAGCAGCCAGTTGGTAAGTGATGAACTGATCGTAGGGGAGGTCATCGTTGAAGGACCTAATTAACCAGTCCCGGTAAGTGTAGCTGTAGACAAAGCGCCGCTCACGCCCCCCGGCCTCGTAGCCTTTGGTGTCGGAATAACGGGCCACATCCATCCAATGCCTCGCCCAGCGCTCCCCATAGTGCGGCGAGTCCAAAAGATGATCGACGAGCGAGGTGAAGGCGACGCTGTCGGGTTTGGGATTTGTAATGAACTGTCGTGATCCCTCGTAGGTGGGGGGCAGGCCGAGTAAGTCAAAGTGGGCCCGGCGATAGAGCGTTTCGCGGTCTGCCGCTTTCGCTCCGGCTACTCCGGCTTCGGTTCTCGCCTTTTCCAGGAAAAGATCAATCGGGTTTCCTTCGCCCTCAGGAAGGGCGGTTTTCGTCATCGGCTGAAAGGACCAATGCGCTGAGGGCTCGACGCCCTCTATCGTTTTGTCGTCGTATTCCGGCCACGGGAGTCCCATCGCAACCCATTGGGAGATTTTCTCAATCTCGGCATCGGACAATTTTTCTCCTTTGTCAGGCATCGGGAGAATGCCCTCTTCCCCGGAATGCCGGATCGCTCTGATGAGAATGCTCTCGGCCGGCTTGTCTAACTGTACCACCTTTCGATAATCACTTCCCGAAATCCATCCCTCACGGTGATCGAGCTCAAGCCCGACATTCGCTTTCGTGCCCGAATGACAGTCGAGGCAGTTGTCTGCGAGAATAGGGCGAATTTCTTTCTCGAAAAACTCAATTTGAGTCGCGTCGAAAGTAAGTTTTTCATCAGCGCAGTAAACAGCGCTCGAAGTCGTAATCGACATCAGAACCGCTGTTAGAAAGTTGGCTTTGGAAACCGTCATGCCTCTTAACTTCGATGAAAATGAGAGCCTCGCAAACAGCGTCTTTGCGCGTTTACGGCGGAAAATTGTCGACCGAGATTGAACGGATTCGTTCCCGATCATCGCAGTTCTCTGTGTCAGAGGCCGTTAGGATAAGCGACTTCGATTAGGACTTGGATTGCGGTGGGTGGGAAACGAGCGACCCGGCTAACTGTTTGCAGGAAAAACCCCCGTAAAACCTGCTAAGAAACATATGCTAACCGGGCCGTCGTTTTGGTTTCAACCCTTTGTCGTTTGGTCTATGACCTTCAGACGGTATAATGGCTTCGCATTCGCTGTGCCAAAAGGGATCGCTAAATCGAGTTTATGAGTGGAAATTTAACAAAAAACGTAACAATACGGGAGGCAAAGCCGGAGGACGTCTCTGCCATATTGGAAATGGTTGCTGAATTGGCTGAATTCGAAAAGTTGACCGACCAACTCGTGGCGACTGAAGAAGACTATCAGAACTCCCTTTTTGGAGCCGTTCCGGTAGCGGAGGCACTCGTTGCTGAGGATGAGGCAGGTCTAGTCGGGTATGCAATTTTCTTTTCGACCTTCTCTACTTTCATCGGAAAGGCGGGGATTTGGCTCGAAGATATCTATGTGAGAGAGGCATTCAGGCATCAGGGGGTGGGTAAGCGGCTTCTCAAGTCACTCGGTGCAATCGCTCTCGAGCGGGATGCGGGTCGATACGAATGGTGCGTCCTTGATTGGAATCAGAATGCGATCGATCTCTATGAGCAGGTTGGCGGCGAGATTCTTGAGGAGTGGCGAATTGTCCGTATGAATCGTAAAGGGATTGAAGATCTTCCTAACAAATGAGCATTTCTGAGAATTTAAAAACGGTGCAGGCAGCGACTGCGCCCGCGATTCTGGTTGCCGTCAGCAAGACTTGGCCCGCTGACTATGTGCAGGAGGCCTACGACGCCGGGCAGCGCATTTTCGGAGAGAATAAGGTTCAGGAGATTCTCGAAAAAGCTCCCGTGCTCCCTCAAGATATTGAATGGCACCTCATTGGGCACCTGCAGAAGAATAAGATCCGAAAAGTGCTTCCTCATTGTGCGATGATTCACAGTGTCGATTCACTGGCGCTCGCCGGTCAGATTTCACGCATCGCAGGGGAGCTTCAACTAGTCAGCTCAATATTGCTGCAGGTTAACATTTCGGATGACGACGCCAAGTTTGGTTTCACCCCGGAACAACTTCGGGAAGCGTTCGATGAAATGAAAGCCCTGCCTCATCTTCAGATTGATGGTCTGATGACGGTTCCTAAGTTTGATCCGGATCCCGAGCAGGTCCGTCCTGCTTTTGCGGCTCTGCGCGAACTGCGTGATGAGCTCGCGTCTCGATTTGCGCAGGATCTACCTCACCTCTCAATGGGAATGAGCCACGATTCCAAAGTGGCAGTCGAGGAAGGCGCAACACTAGTACGCGTGGGCTCTGCGATTTTCGGTCAGCGTGATTACCGTTAAAAAAGTTGGAACGAATTTCGTTCCCCTATTTCAGCAGCACTGCTGCGCGGCAAGTGATCCCGTCTCATTTCGCGGTTGCGCCTTCTTCGGATTTTCGACAAGGTCTGCTTAGTTCACTTTTTGTCTATTATGGTCGATCCCAAAATCAAATCCGCGATGCCGATGTTGAGCATCATGATGTTCCTGCAGTTTTTTGTGTGGGGGGCTTGGTTCTCCACGATCAATATAGCGCTGGGTGCCGCCAATCTCGGAGATTTCGTAGGGGGGGCTTATGCCGCCGTCCCGCTCGGAGCTATTTTTGCGCCTCTTTTTCTTGGCTTAATTGCCGATCGATTTTTCCCTTCGCAGTTCATTATGGGCGTGCTTTTTCTTGTCGGAGGAGTGCTCATTTTTCTTGCGGGGGATGCGGCCGAGGCTGGAAACGGTCCGCTCATGTCTAAGTTGTTTCTTGCCCATATGCTTTGCTACATGCCGACCTTGGGGCTCGGGAATACAATTGGATTTACTCACCTTAAAAGGATCGATTTTCCGAAGATTCGAGTATGGGGAACGATTGGCTGGATTGCGGCAGGTTTGAGCGTCGGAGCGCTGGGATGGAGCGCTGATCTTGGGATTATGAAAGTGGCAGGATATTCTTCAATTCTCCTGGGCGTATTCTCATTTTTCCTCCCTCACACTCCTGCTCCGGCCAAGGGTGAAAAAATCGATATACGGGCTCTTCTTATGTTGGATGCCTGGAAGTTGCTCAAAAAACCTTCTTTTCTTGTTTTTATCATCTGTTCCGGTCTTATTTGCATCCCGCTTGCCTATTACTTTGGGAAGACGGGAGCCTTTCTAGCCAATGCTGGATTCGAGGAGCCTGCTTCGACGATGACGATCGGGCAGATGTCGGAGATCTTCTTTATGCTGTTGATTCCGTTCTTCTTTCGCAGGCTCGGAGTGAAATGGATGATCCTCGTAGGGATGTTAGCTTGGTTTGCGCGCTACCTGCTTTTCGCTTTTGGAGCTCCGGATCAGGTTGCCTGGATGCTTTTCCTCGGGATTGCGTTGCACGGAATTTGTTACGACTTCTTCTTTGTTACCGGTTTTATGTACACGGATCAGGTTGCTCCGAAGAAGGTTCGCGGACAGGCGCAGAGCCTGCTCGTTTTTGTCACCCAGGGCATCGGCATGTGGATCGGATATTCGATCGTCTTTGGGAAGGAATGGCTGGGAATCGAAGGGCAGGGGACCACCTTGGCAGATTCGGGTGCTCTTGCTGAGGCGATCAGTTCAACTCAAGGGGAGCAAACTCTGACATCCGGGGAGAAACTGGCTAAGATGTTTTCAGTCAATATGCCCGACGGGATTGACCCGGCGTTGTTGGAACGAGCAATGGGGCAGTGGAAAATTTTCTGGATGGCTCCCGCGCTTATGGCGATCGTCATCGCCGTGATCTTTTTCTTCACTTTCTGGGATAAGACGAAGGTCACCGAAGACGATCTCGAAGAGCTCTAAACGGCTCGACCTCAGAGGGGTGGGTTAAGCACCTAACCCTGGTTGCTCAGGTCTCCACTCATCTGGACATGAAAAAGTGGAAAGTCGCAGGGATCAATTTTGACCATTTTCACATGGGCGATCTTCTGCGTATCGCGCATGACGATCCGCAGGTCGAGCTCGTCGCGATTTGCGACGAGCAGCCTGATCGAATGATAGCGGCGGCGTCGAATTTTTCGTTGCGGGAGGATCAGGTTTTTACGGATCATGAGGCATGCCTTAACTCCACGAAACCGGATCTAGTGATTCTTTGTCCGGCGGCGGCTCGTCATGCCGAGTGGACCGAAAAAGTGGCTCCGTTTGATGTGCATGTCATTGTCGAGAAGCCGTTCGCGGCTTCTCTCGCCGAGGCCGATCGTATGATCGCGGCCATGTCAGAATCAGGGAAGTCACTCGCGATCAACTGGCCGCTCGCGTGGGTGCCTTCGCATCTGAAATGCCATGAGCTAATCGAGGGAGGAGCGATCGGCGAAGTCTGCGAAGTTCATTTTTACGATGGCAATCGCGGTCCGCTGTGGCACGGCGCTGACAAAATTGAGCATGAGCCAACCGCTCAGGATAAAGAGGCGAGCTGGTTTTATCGCGAATCAGAAGGGGGCGGGAGCATGCTCGATTACTTGGGGTATGGCACGACTCTTGGAACCTGGTTCAACGGAGGGGAGAAGCCTGTTGAGGTGATGGCGATGTGGGATCAGACGGGCAACGGGCTTGAGGTGGACGAGCACAGCATCACGGTGGCTCGCTACGCAGGTGGGCTTTCAAAATTTGAAACCCGTTGGGGCACTTTTTCGGATCCGTGGACGAATCAACCGCAGCCAAAGTGCGGGTTTGTCGTGAAAGGTACCGAAGGCACTATTTCGAGCTACGATTACGAGGCCTTTGTAACGGTTCAGGATTCAACCTCGCCAGAGGGAAGACCGGTTGAGGCGCCTGCTCTGCGATCGCCTCAGCGCAATCCGGTCGAGTATGTTCTCGATTGCATCGAGAGGGACGTTCCGATCAAAGGGCCTCTGAGTGTTGATATTTCGAGGATTGGTCAGCAGATTGCGGACACAGCGTTCGAAAGTGCTAAGCAGGGGCGGGCGCTGCCGTTGCTTGGGTAGATCGCGGGACGAAATTTGATCCGCTACGGAGTCTATTCCGAATATCAGTTCGAAGGCGAAAACCCCGTATCTACGATGAGTTTTCCTCGGAGGCCGTCGGCTGCTTCGGTCGCGAGTTCATCGCAGCGCTCGTTCATTTCGTGCCCGGCATGACCTTTAACCCATTGCCAGTCGATCTCGTGACCCTCCGCTGCTGCCTCGAGTCGTTTCCAAAGGTCGATGTTCTTGACCGGCTTCTTGTCGGATTTTTTCCACCCCTTCTTTTTCCAATTCTCGACCCAGCCTTTGGTCTGGGAGTCGACAAGATAGCGTGAGTCGGAATAGACGGTTACCTGACAGGGCTCCCGAAGAATTTCGAGACCGGCAATCGAGGCTAGTATCTCCATGCGATTGTTTGTCGTTTCGACGAAGCCCTGCGCCAACTCCCTCGAGTGGCCGCCATAGGTGATCACGGATCCAAAGCCGCCTCGGCCGGGATTTCCACGGGAGGAGCCGTCTGTATAAATGCAGACCTCTTTCATCGTCGGGGCAGTGGGGATAGTTACTTTCCCAGTGAAAGGCGATGCGCGAGCATTTCCGGCAAGCCTGCCGCAATGATCTTCTCCTGAGCCGTCTCAATATCGTATTCGATCCTTTGGATCGAGACGGTTTGCTCTTCGACGTCGTAGATTGCATAGGACGCGCGCCAGTCACCGTCGCGGGGTTGGCCCGCGCTGCCGACGTTGATGAAGTATTTTCGGCCCATTTCGAGGTTCACCGTGGTTTCCTCTATCGGGTCGACGCTGTCTCCTTTGATGTAAATTCGCGGTGTGTGGGTGTGGCCGTAGAAGCAAAGTTGGGTGAATTGATAGCTGAAGCTCGCCATCGCATCGAATTTGTTGGTCACATAGGTCCAGCCTCCCGGGGTGTCGAGCGTGGCGTGAACGATCGTGAAATCGCGCACCTGACGAACGAGTTTTAGATTCCTGAGGAACTCGCGCTCGTCCTCATTGAGCTGAGCTCGTGTCCACTCCATCGCCTGTTTCGCGAGGGGGTTGAGCCCGTCGAGACTGGTATTGAGAATCGCTTCCTCGTCGTGGTTTCCTTTGACGACGGGGCAACCGAGCTCACGGACCTTGGCAAGACATTCCCCAGGATTGGCCGCGTAACCTACAATGTCGCCAGTGCAGACATGCTCGGTACAGCCTTGCTGTTCCGCATGCCTAAGGACTGCTTCGAATGCCTCGAGGTTCGCGTGGATGTCTCCAAAAATGGCGTATTTCATTGCCTATTACCCCGCACCTCCAGTGATTCAGAATGAATGGGGAAATGCGAACTAATCATAAATTAGCATTTTCGCAACGATGGGGAAGGAAAAGCTTGGAAAACTTGCGGGTCAATCGCCGGCACAATTTTGATCACGGAATGACGAGGCCGCCTGGAATTTGATTGGGGGCAGGCTTATTGCGGGATGACGGTTGTGGCCGTTTGTCGGGATCAGGGTTGGGAATTCGTTGAGGCAGGGGAACATTCAGGAATTTTTCCAGCTTCTTGATTTCAACAATCAGGGTCGGGAGATGATTGCGCTCACCCTCGCGGTAGAGGGCGGAGAGGTAGTCGTAGGCTTCTTGTTCTTTGCCGTCACAGCGGGCCATGAAATAACCATGAAACCGTCTCACGAAGGGCATTTCGCCAGGGAGTCCGATAATATCGCCATAAACCCGTGAGGTCGCGCAATTGTCCTTCAGCTTTTCCCGGTAGACTTCAGCGAGTTGCATGCGAATCGGGGCGGACTTCGGAAGCTGCTTGATGCCGTTTTCGGCAATCTTTACCGCTTCCAGCGTGTAAGCGTAAAAGCGTCTTTTTCGCTCGAATTCGGGGAGCCGGGTATCAATTTCCATGTTGGCAGTGGCATTGATGCCGATGTGCCAGATCCAGGAAACCCAGTGATCTTCGTCACGGGGCTCCAAATTCGTAATCACCGCATAGGCCTGGCTGAGTTGCTCCCAGTCTTTATTGCTGAAGTGCTCGTAGGCTTCGAGGGTCAGGAAGACGGCGACAAGAGAGCGGAGACCTCCCAGAGTTCCCATGAGTGCTGATTGGCTCATTTGTTCCATCGCAGTCTGCCCGGGGGGAGGAAGCAGGAGATTACTCTCGACGAGCTGGACGCGCAATTTGTCCTCGATTGGCTCACGGAGGAAGCCGAATAGCGCTAACCCTGCGATGACAAGGATGAGACGCGACCATTTCTGTAGAATTTTTTTCACCGGAAATTAGAATTCTTTATCCACAAAGACGAGCAGCGATAGCAGTATAAATACGACCAGATATCCTCCTGTCAGCATTCCCATCTGCGAAACCACCACATAATTGATGGCTTCCCCTTGAACGACGCCTTCGCTGAACGAAAAAAGCTGATAGTTCGGAATGAGGATTTTCACGATTTTCACGAGCATCTGCACAAAGAGATTGCTGTCGGTCTGGTGCAGCCAGAAATTGGTCGCCATGGTGTGGGCGTGTCCGATCAGAAACAAGAGGACGCTCACAATGATCGTGAAGAGGGAACTCGAGGCGAAGGTCGACAGAAAAATGGTCACTGCCGCCACGACCGAGGCTTTCAGGAAGGAGGCGAGAACTGCGACGCCCAGTTCGGGGCGCAATCCCTGCATTTGAATCAAGCTGAGCTGCTCGGCAATTTCCTCCTGACTGTAACGGCTGTCGGCCTGCATGGCCTCCAGCTCCGCTCCGACAAAGAGGCTCTCGCGGGCGTAAATCATGACCGCGCAAATCGCAAACATCGCAAGAAGTGAAACGGCGATCACGAAGAGAACACCGCCGAGTTTTCCGACGAGGTATTCGATGCGCCGCACCGGCTTCGAGAGAATCGTGTAGAGCGTTCGATCTTCGAGATCACGGGGAATGAGCAGGGCCGTCGAGACGATCGCAAAGAGCCACGCAAACAGGTCCATCGTTCCGAAGGAGACCTTTTTGATCATCGAGAGCTCTTTTGCGGGGGTTGTCGGAATGTTGAAATTACCCACCGCAACGACGACGAGGGCAAAGGCGAGGAGGAAGTAAAAGGTCTTCATCCTGACCAGCTGCGTGACGGTGCTTCCCGCGATCGTCCAGACCCGGCCGATGGAGAAGAGCGGGACTTTTGCGGTCGGAGGGCGAAGCGTCGGGGCGGTGGTGTTGGAATCACTCATTGTCAGATTTCTCCTTTCGTTGTCCGGCGATGTTGATGAAAAGTCGTTCGAGAGTCGTTCGCGGATGCCCTTGCTCGACGATTTTGGCTTTTCCGTCTTCAGCGACGAGTGCGTTGATTTTTTCCATCAGTTCCGGGCTCGCTCCTTCGAGGGTCATTGCGGTTTGGTCTTCAATTGAGATCAGTTCTTCGAGCGATCCCTCACGGCGCATGCGGCCTTTGAAAATAATGCCGACACGGTCACAGACTTCCTGCACCTGTTCGAGGAGGTGAGAGCATAGGAAAACGGTGTAGCCGTCGTCGCGCAGCTTCATGATCAGATCTCGAATCTGGCGGGAGCCAACGGGGTCGACACCGGCGGTAGGCTCATCGAGAATAACGAGGCGGGGGTCTTGAATCAAGGTTTGAGCGAGTCCGATTCGTTGCAGCATCCCCTTTGAGTAGCCTCCAAGGCGACGATCCGCCGCCCCTTCAAGGTCGACTAGATGCAGTAATTCAGCGATACGATCTTTCAATTTCGAGCCCTTGATTCCGCACAGTTTGCCGTAAAATTGCAGCGTTTCAGCGCCCGAGAGGTGTTTGTAGAAATAGGGGTTTTCGGGAAGAAAACCGATTTCGTTTCGTGCCCGAATGTCTCCGCTGTCGAGCCCGAAGACTTTCGCAGAGCCTTTGCTCGCCGCCATCAGTCCGAGGACGACCTTCATCGTCGTTGATTTTCCGGAACCGTTCGGCCCGATCAACCCGTAGACCTCACCTGCCTTCACTTCGAAGGAAAGATTATCGACTGCGACGACGTGGTCTTTGCTCAGACTCGTCGAGAAGACCTTGGTTAAATTTTTGACTTCTACTGCCAGTTCACTCATGAAATTTACTGAAGGATTGAAAACCCACTTACTTCTTCTAAGAGCGGCACGGTGCGCTCTTCCTGTTCCTGAATATGGTGTCCGAGGGGGCTGTCATGAAGTTCCTGAATAAACTCATCCAGTTCCTCCTCTTCACCCATGACTTGCAGCTCAACGCGACCGTCTGGAGAGTTGCGTACCCATCCGAGCACGTCGAACCCTTTCGCGAGCTGCTTCGTTGCATACCGAAAGCCGACTCCCTGCACTCTTCCTCCAAAATAATACTGCCTCGCAGTCATGGCGGCATCTTAGCAGAGGAAAGTGATTGGGCGCGAGTCGATTTGAGAATATTACCGAAAAATCACGAAACGGTAACGATTCGACTCAGTGGATCGAGGGAAAAATGTTTGCAGCTCATTCCTAATGAGCAACGATAAGGGGCTTATGTCATCTTCCCTCAAATCCCTCTGCGTCTTTTGCGGAGCTCAAGCGAGCACGAACCCGGCTTTCGAAGGGGCTGCCAGAGAAGTCGGGCGCTACCTTGCTGAGCATCAAATCAAGCTTGTCTATGGCGGAGGAAGTGTCGGTATGATGGGGGCCGTTGCCGATGCCTGTCTCGAGGCTGGCGGCGAGGTTGTTGGTGTCATCACTACTTATCTTGAAAGCCGTGAACTCGGGCATCCCGGCATTACTAAGATGCGTGTCGTGGACACGATGCTGGAACGAAAGCAGGTCATGGCTGATCTCAGTGACGGATTCATCTCCCTTCCCGGTGGCATCGGCACTCTCGATGAGCTTTTTGAGATGCTGACCTGGTCGCGGCTTTCGGTGCATGATAAACCGAGTGGAATTCTCAACGTCGACGGATTTTACGACGAATTGATTTCTTTTACCCACAAAACGCAGGTTGAAGCAGGCTTCATCAGCGCGGATGATGCTTCCAATCTGATCCACGCAAGGACGCTTCCTGATTTGCTCGCCCAATTTGAGCGCGCCGTAGAGGAGGGGCCCTCTTCACTTTATCGAAAATGAAAGCCTATCTCGACTTACTCACTCACGTTCTCGAGAACGGAAAGGAACGCGGTGATCGCACTGGCACGGGAACGATAGGCGTCTTCGGGGCTCAAGCGCGATTCGATCTCAGGGAAAGCTTTCCGTGTCTGACCACGAAGAAGCTGCATCTGCGCTCGATCATTCACGAGTTGTTGTGGTTTCTGCAGGGTGACACGAATATTAAATACCTGAAGGACAACGGGGTCAGAATCTGGGATGAATGGGCTGATGAAAACGGTGATCTCGGCCCGGTCTATGGAAAGCAGTGGCGTTCATGGGCAAATCCGGGATCCGGAGATTCGATCGATCAGATTGCCCGTGTCGTCGATTCGATCCGGAACAATCCCAACAGCCGGCGACACATCGTCAGCGCCTGGAATCCGGCCGATGTTGAGGAGATGGCGCTTCCTCCCTGCCACACCATGTTCCAGTTTTATGTCGATGAAAGTGCCGGAGAACTCAGCTGTCAACTCTACCAGCGAAGCGCTGATTTGTTCTTAGGCGTTCCTTTCAATATCGCGTCCTACGCTTTGCTCACGATGATGATGGCTCAGGTCTGTGGCCTGAAGCCGGGGGAGTTTGTCCACACTTTCGGTGATTTGCACCTCTACTCGAATCATTTGGAGCAGACGCGCGAACAACTCACTCGCGAGCCGCGTGCGCTGCCGACGATGAAGTTGAATCCGGAGGTCAAAGAGATCGACGGCTTTTGTTTCGAAGATTTTGAGTTGGTCGGTTATGATCCCCATCCGACGATCAAAGCACCCATCGCTGTATGAGCCGACCAATTTTAAAAGCCGTCGTCGCGATGGCTTCGAACCGGGTTATTGGAAAAGACGGTACGCTTCCCTGGCGTTTGTCTGAGGATTTGAAGTGGTTCAAAAAGATGACAGTGGGGCACCCCATTATCATGGGCCGAAAAACGATGGACTCCCTCGGTCGTCCGCTTCCGAAGCGGCGCAATATTGTGATTTCGAGAAGCCTCACCGAAGTTCCCGATGGCTTCGAGCTGGTCGGAAGCTGCGAGGCCGCTGCGGAACTGGTTCGCAACGAAGAAGCCGCGAGTATCATTGGTGGCGCTCAGATTTACGGTGAGATGATTTCGCGGTGCGACGAGGTGTTTCTTAGCTACGTTTTTCATCCGTACGAAGGCGATACCTTGCTACCGGAATTTGAAGATGAGTTTGAAATGGTCGAAGTGCTATACCGAGATGAAGACTTCGAGCTTCGGCGGTATGTGAGGGAGTAGGGAGTAGGGAGTAGGGAGTAGGGAGTAGGGAGTAGGGAGTAGGGAGTAGGGAGTAGGGAGTAGGGAGTAGGGGCGCGAAGATGTGCAGCCGCCGTTTTCCCTGCGTTTTCGGTCCCACGCGAACCCCAACGGGGTTCTGTAATCCAGCCCAGGGTTCTTGAACCCTGGGTCTCAATCATGGGAATCAGGCAACCCCAAAGGGGTTGTGTCCATCCGCCGCCCGTCCCGCCCTTGACCTCACTCCCAGACGTATTGCTCGTCAATTCCAACGGAGTGCTTTTCACAAAACACGCGGAACTCATCTTTGAACGTGGTTTTCCGATGATGCTCTTCTTGGTTCTCGATGTATTTGATCACCGCATCGCTATTCGATTCAGAGACAGAAAACACTCCGTATCCCGCCTGCCAATGAAATTGGGAAAGGCTTCGATCCTGTTGTTGAATCCAATCGGTGGATACGCGTTTGGTTTCTTTCACCAAATCAGCCACACAAACGGATCGATCCAAGGTCGAAAGGATATGAATGTGGTCAGCTGTGCCTCCGATTTTAATCGGTAGGCATTTTAACGTTTTCATAACACCTCCTATGAGGGCGTGCGTCTCCATACGAAATTCAGAATCAGTGAAAATGTTCTCGCGATTCTTCGTGGAGAAAATGGTGTGAATCAGAATTCGTGAGAGTGACTGTGGCATAATGGCGGATGTGGATGTTCGATTCGAACACGCATTTTACACAACCCCGTTGGGGTTGGGTAATATTCATAATCATCATCCCAGGGTTCAAGAACCCTGGGCTGGGATACGAAACCCCTTTGGGGTTCGCGTGGGAGATTGTGGGATTGTGGGAGGATGGGAGCGCTCCAAAAGCGACTCCCCGAGCATTTACGGAGCAACCTCATTCCAGAGGTTTTCGGAGCCTGTGCATACTCTAGGAGTTTCCGCCAACCAGAGGCGTGCCTCTCACCGGAACGCGTGGTTTCTCCGTTGCTCACCTTGCAATCACCCGCCCAAGCTCTGAACGAGTTGCTGCAACTGCGGATTCTCCGGCTGCAACTTCAGTGCTTCTTCCGCGTATTTTAGCGCGGCTTGCATCTTTTTACCGTCGCGTAGGATTGCAGCGGCACCGGTCAGGTATTCGAGATTGTAGGGGTTGATCTCGATTGCCTTTTCAAGGTAGGGAACCGCTTCAGGAAATCTCCCGAGCGAGTTCAGGGCAACGGCGTAGAAGTAATGCGTCTGCGCATGATTAGGCATCAATTCTGTTGCCTGACGCAATTCCTCGATGCCTTCGTCATAGCGTTTCATGCGGATGAGGAATCGGGCGAGGGCATCACGGGCGAGGCCTTCTTCGCCCTCGAGCATCGCGGCATCAACCGCTTCGCGAAATTCCTGCTCGGCTTCTTTGGGACGGTTCTCTGAGTAGAGCATCTCAGCGAGATTGATTCTCGCGGGAATGAACTCCGGCTCGACACGTTTCGCGGTTTCGTAGGCCGCTTTGGCCTTCTCGGTTTGACCGAGATCGGTATAGAAAAGGGCCAGTCCCATGTGCCCGGCGGCACGATCTGAGATCGCTTCCTGCCTCGTGATAAATTCCTCTTTCGCCTTTTCAAACGCCTCACGCGTCGCTTCATCAAAACTGGACGAGGCGGCGGCGAGAACTCGCGCCGCTTCGGTGCGGACGGATCTGGCCGGATCCCTAAGGAGCCCTTTCCCCATATTCATCCGCTGCTGAGCAGGGTAAGGCAACAATGCTGCGACCGCCTGAGCCCGCACTTCAGGGGCCTTGTCAGCGAGGCGCGTCACGATGGCCGTGGTTGTCTCCATGCTTTGTCCCTGCTGTCCGATAGATTCGACCGCCGCGGCGCGTGCGATCGCGGGCTGATCGTAATCGCCGGCGAGAGCGATAACCCGCTCCAGCGATCCGGGTTCACCTCGGCGCGCGGAAGCCAAAATTTCTCCATAGTGGGCATTTCTCGGGCCTCCGCCCCACCATTCTTTCGCTGCCTCAGCGGCCCATTTTTGATCCTTATCCGTGTGACACTGCGTGCAGGCATCAGGCGATCCGATCTCCATCGAGAGATCGGGGCGAGGGCTTCGGATACTGTGATCGCGTCTGTCGTCGACCCCCATGTAAGTCTGGTTTGGCATGTGGCAATCGACACAGCTCGCTCCGGTGCTGCCAATGGGGTGAAAGTGATGCGCAGGAGTGTTGTATGGTTCCGCCTGATGGCATTGCAGGCAGAGGGCATTTCCCGGCAGCTTTAATTTCATTGAGTGCGGATTGTGGCAATCGGAACAACGGACTCCGGCATGAAACATTTTGCTCTGAACGTAAGAGCCGTAGACGTAAACTTCCTCGTCGATTTGTCCGTCGTGATGATAGAGCTGATCGGAAATGATTGAAGGATGATGGGTGTCGTGAAAGCTCTGACCGGCAGTGTAAACCGGTTCAGCGAGCGAGCGGTGGGAATGACAGCGGGCACAGCTTTCCACCTGAACGTTTGATTTCAGGGGGATCGTTCTCACTGGGAGATTCGTCTCCGGATTGATCGCCCAAGCACCTTCTTCGGGCTCCTTGAGCGTGACAACGAGTCCTTTCGACTTCGCGTAATCGGTGAGCGTCTTTCTTTCGTCGGCACTGATACCGGATTCGGTGCCGCCTTCTTTCGCAGACGCCTTCGCCCAGGTTACGTGTTCGGATCCGGGGCCGTGGCAGGCCTCGCAGCTGACATTCATCTCCGACCAGGTCGTGTCGTAGGTGAGTGTGTCAGGATCGAAATTCTTATCGAGATTGGTTGAATGACAGTCAGCGCACATGTAGTTCCAGTTGAAGTGACGTCGTGTCCAGTGCAGCACATCTTCAGGTGGAATCGGCTCATCGGGATAGAGGTGATACCAGCGCTGGCCGCCGTCCTCTTTAGGACGGGAGTCCCAGCAAACCTGGAGGGCCTGATAGCGTCCCCCTGGAAAGGGAATCAAATACTGCTGCAGTGGGTCATGACCGAAGGTGTAATCAACCTTCATGTCCGCGTAGACACCTTCAGCGTCTGGAGCATTGACCCAGAACTCATCGCCTTTCTTAAAGAAACGGAATATCTGGCCAAAATGGTCAAATTCGGCGTCATTGAAATCACCGAGAACAAATTCATCGGTCGCCGGATTCATCGCGAGGTGATGATCACTTTGCAACCACTCCTGATGTTGCTCATCGTGGCACTCAACGCAACTGGCGAGGCCGGCATAATCGGCGTTCGGAATGTTGTGATAGGGCGAGTAGTCTTCACCCGCCGCGGTCGCGGATTCTTTTTCAGGGCCACATGAGGTGAGCACTAAAGCAGCTGCTGAGAGGACTGAAATTCGAAAAAATGAAAACATCTGGAAAGGCTCAACCGTTGAGGTAAAAAGAAGAGGATATTCAACCCTGTTGATTACGGGACTAAACACTGTTTAGTCTTTACTTTCCATGCCGAACTTGCGCGCATTTTTAAAGTCAAAATTCGAAACGTCGGGAGGCTCGATGTCGTTCGAGGATTTCATGGCGCTTGCCCTGTATGATCCTCGCTACGGATACTATGGAGCAAACATCAATGATGTCGGGAATGGGCGCGGCGATTTTGCGACGACCGCGACGCTCTCGAGCGGGTTGGGCAAAGCGATCGCCCGCTGGATTCGGTCGGAGATTGAGCATCATCGTTGGAGGGCACCTGTGCAGGTGATCGAAGTCGGCCCCGGAAGCGGAGACCTCGCAGCCGAAGTGCTCAAGCAATTTGGATGGTTTGAGCGAAAAAAGCTGAAATTCCACCTCGTCGAAGTCTCCCCGACCCTGACGCGGCGGCAGCAAAAAAAACTTAAGAGGAAGGGCGTGAGTTGGCATGCCTCAATCGAGGGGGCACTCAAAGAAGCAAAAGGGGAGGCGTTGATTTACTCGAACGAGCTCTTTGATGCCTTCCCTGTAAAGTGGTTGCGATGGTCGGAAGAAGCCAAGCAGTGGGAGGAGATTTTTGTGAGCTACAGCGAAGGGGAGGGCCTAAAAGAGTTCTGGAAAACGGTGCCGGAGTCGATCGATCCGGAGCAATTTTCTGCCATGCGCTTGAGGAAAATAAAAGAGGGGCAACGAATTGAGATCCAGCCAGCAGTGAGGCAATGGATCACCGAATTGAGCACCCATTGGGAAGCGGGTTCGATGCTGTCTGTCGACTACGGTGGGGACCCCCATGAGATCTACGATCGAAGCCCTGCCGGGACGGTGAGAGGCTATTTCCGGAATGAGCGGATATCAGGAGGAGGCGTCTACAGTCGTTTCGGGAAACAGGATCTGACAGTGGATGTTAATTTTGCCGATCTTGAGAGCTGGGGAGAAGAGGCCGGGATGGAAACTGTCTTCCGCGAAACACAGCGAGATTTTTTGCTGCGGCAGGGAATCGAAAATGATCCTCTTATTGAATCGGGCGCCGCTGAAGAGTTTCAGGTTTTTTTGCAGCGGAGGTCTAAGCGCTAGGAGAATAAATGTGATTCCGTCTTGTTGCTGATCTGCGTTTCCTTCCGCCATTTTATGGTGAATGACGGAAAGGGAATTTTGGAGCGTTGTCGTGATTCGCGAGGCGATTAGTCTGCCTCGCTCCGCCGCCACATTGTCGCTGGACACTCTTTGATTCGAAACTAGGTTTCGCTATTCCAAAGATGAAAATCTCAAAGAACAGCACCGTTTTTTCCTTTCCCCTGCTCGCTAACGAGTTGGTGCTACTGGGCTAGTCTGCCCGTTCTTTTCTTCTTTTCCCAATTCCCTGTCCCATTGTTTGCGGGATCATTGTGTACGGGAGTTTGCAATTGCACTCATTCTCAACCACTAATCAGAACTCATGAAACCTGAATCCATCAAGAAATATCGGCCCTTTCCTGCGGTCGAATTGCCGGATCGCCAATGGCCGAACCGAACGATCACAAGCCCACCTATCTGGGCGAGCGTAGACCTTCGCGATGGAAATCAGGCGCTACCGGTTCCGATGAGTGTTGAGGAAAAGCTCGCTCTCTTTGACGAGTTGGTACGAATCGGCTTCAAGGAGATCGAAGTGGGGTTCCCTTCGGCAGCGGATACCGAGTTCAATTTCTTGCGTGCCTTGGTCGATCAGAATCGCATTCCTGAGGACGTCACCGTTCAGGTCCTCGTGCAGGCGCGTGAGCATTTGATTCGGCGCACTTTCGAAAGCATCGAAGGGACAAAGCGTGCCATTGTGCACCTCTACAATTCGACCTCTCCCTTGCAACGACGGGTCACCTTCGGTGATGCGAGCAAGGATAGCATCCGCGACATTGCGGTTGCGGGTGCCAAGTTGATTAAAGAATTGGTGCCGAGTTTGCCCGATACGGAAATCACTTTGCAGTATTCGCCGGAGAGTTTCTCCGACACCGAGCTCGACTATGCGTTGGAGGTTTGCAACGCCGTTTCAGCGGAGTGGGAGCCTAGCGAAGATAAAAAAATCATCTTGAATCTTCCGGCGACGGTTGAATGGACGACTCCCAATGTGCACGCGGATCAGATCGAATCGTTTTGTCGTCAGGTCGACAATCGCGAGTATTCCATCATCAGTTTGCACACCCACAATGATAGGGGCACCGGAACTGCAGCAACCGAACTCGGATTGTTAGCGGGCGCGGATCGCGTTGAAGGAACGCTTTTCGGAAACGGCGAGCGCACTGGAAACCTCGATATTGTGACAGTGGCGTTGAACATGAACAGTCACGGGATCGACACGGGATTGGATTTTTCTGATTTGTCCTCAACCCGGCGTATCTACGAAGAGGTGACTCGCCTCATCGTTTCCGATCGACACCCCTATGCGGGGGAATTGGTTTTCACTGCTTTTTCCGGAAGTCACCAGGATGCGATTAAGAAAGGCTTCGATCGGCGTAAGTCCGATATGGATGCGGCAGGCGATGAGATTGTTCCGTGGGGCGTCCCTTACTTGACGATCGATCCTCAGGATCTCGGACGCAGCTATGAAGCCATTATTCGCATCAACAGCCAGAGTGGAAAAGGCGGCGTTGCCTACGTGCTGGATCGCGAACACGGTTACGATCTTCCCAAGTCGATGCATCCTCAGGTAGGGAAATTCGTTTACGAAAAAGCAGATACCTCTGGTCGTGAGCTAGGCAACGATGAAATCGGTGAGCTGTTTTTCGATCGCTTCGTTAATATCGAAGCTCCAATGTCGTTGACGAAATTTGAACTCGACCACACCAACATGAGTAATGGTGAAGTCATCTGTCATGTCGTGGTAGAACTCGACGGAAAGACTATCGAAGGAACCGGAAAGGGAAACGGGCCGATCAATTCATTCGTTCACTTCCTTGAGGGAGCCGGACAAAAGACCTTTAAAGTGACCGACTACCGAAGTCAGGCGCTTCGCGGTGGGTCCGATGCGGACTCCGCTGCTTACGTCCAGATACAGGATGAGGAAAGCGGGCAATTGCTTTGGGGCTGTGGCGTCGATCCTTCGATTGAGATGGCAGGACTCAAGGCCCTCATCTGTGCCTTCAACCTCCAACAGAGCGCTTCCTAATGAGTAACTCGATCAAAGCGGTCATTTTCGACCTCGACGGAACCCTTCTCGACACGCTCCAGGATCTCGCTGATTCGGGGAACGATGTCTTGAAGGCGCGCGGAATGCCAACGCACTCGGTGGACGCCTATCGGACCTTTATCGGAAACGGGATGATGAGTCTCGTGCGCGATATTTTCCCGCCCGAGCACAGGCCTGCCGACGGCGAAGAGTCTGAGGTCATTCTCGCCGAGTATCGCGAGGCCTACGGGCGCAATTGGAAAAACACGACCTGCATTTTCCCCGGAGTAGGAGAGTTGCTTGATCAGCTTCAGGAAAAAGGAATTCCCGTCGGTGTCCTATCGAACAAGGCACACGACTTCACCGTGAAGTGCGTCGACGCTTTCCTCGCGGACTGGAAATGGGACGTCGTTCTTGGAGCGCGTGATGGAATCGAGAGAAAGCCGGACCCGGCAGGGGCAATCGAGGCCGCTGCTCTCGTTGGTTGCGAACCCGGCGAGTGCGCCTACATCGGTGATTCCGATGTCGACATGTTCACCGCCGTGAATGCCGGAATGCTACCCGTCGCCGTGAGTTGGGGATTTCGTAGCGAAGAGGAATTGCGCGCCGCAGGTGCAAAAGCGTTTTTGCAGGAGCCTTCAGAGCTGGGGTCACTCCTTTAGCCGCGAGCGTCTCTCAAATTTCGACCATCGCAGGAATCGCGCTCTCCAGCAGCGCAAACAGTTCTGCGGCGGCGCCCCGGCCGACTTCGATGACCTCGCCATGACTTAAAGGCGAACCCGAAAGCCCTGCGCCGTAGTTCGTAAGACACGACATTCCGAGAACCCGCATTCCGAGCGCTCTTGCCTGGATCGCTTCAGGCACCGTCGACATGCCGACGGCATCGGCACCGAGGGTTCTTAGCATGCGGATCTCAGCAGGCGTTTCATATTCGGGGCCATTCATCCAGGCGTAAATGCCCTCGTAAAGTTTGGCTGAACCCGTCTCGCGGCTCTCCGCTTTCATCAATTCACGGAGCGGTAGAGAATACAAGTGTGTCTGATCGATGAAGTGCGCTCCACCGGTGAGCGGCGATTGACGAACGAGGTTGAGATGATCGGAAATCAACATCCACTGACCCGGCTTGAAATTGGCATTCACGATTCCCGCGGCGTTCGTGAGTATGACCGTCGAAACGCCCAGCTCGTGGAAGACTCGTATTCCGGCAGCGACTTCTTTTGCTGACCAGCCTTCGTAAACGTGAACACGACCTTGAGCGACGACGAGATTCACCCCGCCGAGCGTTCCAAAATGCAGCTTTCCCTCGTGACCCGGAACTTTGCTTTCCGGTAGTCCTTTGATTTCGGAATAATCGAAAGACTCGTGGTTTTCGAGTAGATCGACAAACCCGCCGAGGCCTGTTCCGAGAACAAGGCCAACCTGCGGTTGATGTTTCTTAATTGAAGGGGGGAGTTCGAAAGGCGAATCGATCATACTGTCTAAGATGCCCTCGAAGTGACTGCCTCGCAAATCTCGCGGTGCAACAATTCGAGTTGTGGTGTGGCGACATCTTTCGATTTGGCTCTGCGGAGGGGCTCTCCCCAGATTGGATCGACCTCGACAGGATCTCCGGCGAGGAAGTCGATCAAGCTGGATGGCTGATAAGCGCCCATGTCGCGGGTTCGCTTCATGTTTTCGTCTGCGAAGGATTCATCGATCTCGTGTCCGAAGCAGGCAGCAGCAGCGATCACTTCGAGCATGAGCGCTTTGGTCCTTGCTTCAAGCTCCGGCGATGAAAGAATCGATTTTGTATCAATTCCGCCGCCGGCAATCGAGAGACCATTGAAAGGCACGTTCCAAACAAGTTTCCGCCAGCGGGCGAGTCCAAGGTCTCCCAGGACCCGGCAGGGGATCCCCGCGTTTTGGAAAAGGGGGGCGACAATCTCAAGGTAGTGTTTTCCGGTAAGCGCGCCCATTTCCACGAGGCCATGGGCAATATGGTGGACGATTCCCGGTTCGCCGCGATTGATGCAAACGAAACACATCCCGCCGAGAATAGGGTGGTCGGGGAAGTGACGGAGTAGAAAATCTTCATTCCCAAGTCCGTTTTGCAGGGTCATGATTGCGGTCGACTCCTTAAGCAGGGGAGGAATCACTTCGGGCAGGATTTCATTGGAAGTTGTTTTGAGCGCGATGATGACCAGATCAACCGGTCCGATTTCCGCAGTCGAGGCAAAGGCCTGCACCTCATCCAAGTGAAAATCACCATTGGGGCTTGTGATTGTGAGACCTCGTTTCCTGACGGCATCAAGGTCGCGTCGCATTAGGAATGAGACCTCTGCGCATTGGCTCAGGAGGGCGCCATAATAGGAGCCAACGGAACCCGAACCGACCACCGCTACTTTAAAGTCCGACATTAGGAAAAGGGTACGCGAAATCTGTCTGATCGCAATTCCGGCGCTGTCGTTCAATCGCGGGATTGTTTTACGGGGAAGAATTGCGGGATCGGTATCCTTGCCGATCCCCGAGACTGCGCGTCGCACCTGAGTAGGTCGACCAGATCCCGACACAACGAGTTGATGTTCGCCTTTCCCAAATGGAATCGCGAGTCACAGAAATCTTGACGATTCTCATACAGGCTTTTGAATGTCGGATGGCTATCGCAAAAGAACTTCTCAAAGCGACCGATCAACTTGTTGCCCAACTCGAAGGGCTCAAGTTCTCCGATCCTGTGACGCACGTTTACAATCCGCTCGAATACGCGCGCGCGCCCCACGAGATTTACGTTTCGCGTTTTGGAAATTCGAAGAAGCGTGTCCTCATGATGGGAATGAACCCCGGGCCGTGGGGAATGGCTCAGACCGGCGTTCCTTTTGGTGAAATCTCCCTCGTGCGCGACTGGATGGGTCTGAGTGCCAAAGTCGGAAAGCCCGCCGACGAACATCCCAAGCGGCCCATCGTTGGATTCGATTGCGAGAAATCAGAAGTGAGTGGCCGACGTCTTTGGGGGCTTTTCTCAGAAGCCTCGCCGAAGGCAGATGATTTCTTCGCTGACAATTACGTCGTGAACTACTGCCCGCTCGTCTGGATGGAGGCGAGCGGAAAGAATCGGACACCGGATAAGTTGCCGCCCGCAGAGATGGAGCCGGTCTCATCCGCTTGCGATGAATACGTGGCCGAGCACATTCGTCTTCTCGCCCCCGAGTACCTTATCGGAGTCGGGGCATTCGCCGAAACGTGTCTAAAACGGATTGCTTCGGGGATTGGCGCAGAAGTGAAAATCGGACGGATCCTTCACCCTAGCCCGGCGAGTCCTGCCGCAAATCGTGACTGGGGAGGCAGCGCGACGAAGCAACTGAAAGAACTAGGTGTTTGGAAATAATCGAACAACGATATGAATTCACAACTTAAGTTTGATCGTAAAAGAGCGAACGCTTTTTTGTGCGGTTCTAAATCTTTCAAAGGCGATGAGTCGCTTCAGGGTTGCTTTATCTGCATCACAAGATCTGAGATCGACCGGAGATTCCTGATGATATCCCGCTCGAGAGGATCAAGTGTAGCGACACTTCCTTGGATCGTTTCGGCGAGCGCTTGCGCACTTGTTTGATCGAATTGCGGTTGAACGAAAATCAACTTCACTCCGTCTTCTCGCGCTTGCTGAGAGAGGGCTACCAGTTGCTTGGGCGATGGGCTGCGATTGCCAACTTCCACTGCAACTTGTTCGAGCCCGTAGTCACGGGCGAAGTAAGCAAAGGCAGCGTGATAGACATAGAACCTCGTCCCTTTCAGTGGCGCAAGGCTTGCTTTCAGTTCAAGATTTACCCGGGTGAGTTCCCCCCGAAACGATTTCACGTTTGCATCAATAACGGCATGCTCGGATTGGGGGAGAAGTCCCTTGATAGCCTCCGCTACGCGTCCGGTTTGTTCGGCCAGAATTGTCGGTGAAAGCCAGACGTGGGGATCATGGAGGTTCTCGTGAAGATGGGCTCGCTTCTCATCTTCGCTCGCTTCGGGACGGTGGCTAGGATGATCGCAACTCCCTTCAAGCAGGGGCAGACCATCAAGGAGGCTGACCGTCCGCGGGGCATCCTTCCCGTCTCCTACCTTCACAAAAAAATTACTTTCGAATCCGAGCTCGCCTGAGAAAAGCAGATCGGCGCCGGAAATTTCGACTAATTGACGCGCCGTCGGAGAGTAATCATGTGGGTCATCGTTTGAGCCACAGATCGACTTCACCGTTACGAGGTTACCTGCAATTTTATCGACGAGAAATTCGTAAGGGGGTGCCGGAACGAAGATAAGCGGCTTTGACGTTTCGCCGGAATCGACTTGAGAGGCAGCAAAACTGGATATCGCTCCGAGAATGAGGATGATTGATTTGCGACTCATGGGGGGAACGAAGTTGAGGTGCGAGAGTGTTTGAGTTCTGGTTACCCCTTCTTTCCCCAACTCGTTACCTGGTAGTGTTCAGCATCAGCAATCGCACTCACTACGGCGGCTTTTGTAATAACAACGCTCCCATCGGTAATGACTTCCAGTCGGTGTTTTTCATCCGATTGTTTGACGATACGAATCGTTTTGACCCCTTTGACTTTCCCAAGAGCTTTTGCGATGTCCCGCTTGCATCCAGTGCACTCAATTCCTGTGAGGTTTCCCGCATAAGTGGTCTCAGCGGCTGACAGATTTGTCTCCACCGAGAGGATTCCGGCCAGGATAAGAAGGAGTAAGAAATGGGGAAAGGACTTCATGAAAGTGTGGGGTCGTATTTTAATAATGCAATTCTATTGCATTATTGCAGTGCGTGCGAGTTATTGCAAGTATTTTGCAATAAGAAATGAAAGACCTTTTATTACATCCTCTCAAGCAAGATCCCATTGAGCCTCTCACGCTTCAATCGAGGCAGGGACTGAAAGCACGTTCCTTTTATCGGGCTGATAAAATAGGTGTTTGGGCTTCAGTTTTCTGTGCTCTTCATTGTGCCGTAACACCCTTAATTATGCTCGTGGCTCCGGCCTTTGGTGGCATCTGGGCGCATCCTGCCTCACACTGGGGCGCAGCGCTTTTAGTCGTTCCTCTTGCTGGTCTGACGATGGTACAGGGCTACCTCAAGCATCGCCAGAAATGGATCCTCGCGTCGGGTTCGATTGGGATTTGTTTCCTCGTCTTGGGGGCTATTCTTCCCTTCCTGGAAATTTCATCGCTCTCTCCGATGGTGTTGACGGAATCACTCGAAACCGTCTTCGTCTACGAGGTGGGAAACCATGGTGCGATAGCTGAGTGTCAGGATTCATGCTGCCCGTCGATTCAACACCATGTCGATGGGACCTCGCGTCTACACCTTCCACCAGCTAGTATCGTCACAACGATCGGTGGTATCGCGTTAATCCTAACCCATCTCGGAAATATTTGCCGTTGCAAGTTGTGTCAAAATCGAGTTTGAGCATCAGATAAGCGTTCGAGCTGATCACGATCATGCGCACGAACTTTCGCGGTAGCCAATTCTCTCGAAACGGAGACGAGACGGCCAATCACATCATTGAGCTGATCAATCGGATCCCCATAAAAAGTTCGTCGCCAAGGTGGCTCTTTACGCTCGACGTGAGGCCGGAATGCGTTCCGTTTCCCACCTTGTCGCCGGTGAAATTTCTCATGCGGTTAAAGGTCAGGAATGGACGCAGCGGTTCTCCGATCGTGTTGTCTTCTGTGCTGACGATGTCCTCTCGATTCTGTCCGATCTTCAAGGCTCGATCGAGCAGATCAGGAAGTTTTAAAAGCAATTCGAGGGAGTTCGCGATGTCGGAACCCTCGGCATGGGGATTTTCCCCGGGTTCGGTGTGGCCTCTCTTGGCTCAACTCTCCTCGAGGCGTCGATAGCGAGTGCCTTGAAAAAATGGCATCACCCGAATCAAACTTGAGGCCTTTGCTGCAAAGAAGCGTGCAATCCACCTCTATCAAAAATTCAAATTCGAAAAAGAAGGAATCAAGTGAAAGGCTCGATTCCTTGATCGCCAATGGGACGACATGGTGGAGAGGGCTCTTCTCGCGAACTCAGTGAAAGACTGAACGTCTAGAGCGATCCGTCTGTCCTAAATGCAAGCAAATCGGAACAATTTTATCCCTGAACCTGGAAATCTAGCCTATAACATTCGGAGACTAAGCGTTATGAGCACTTCCATCCTGCACCAAAAAGTGGTTCTCGTATTGAACCGAAACTGGCAGGCTATCAATACCCGGACGCCTGCTGAAGCGTTTTGCCAAATGGCGACAGACGCGGCGACAGCTCTCGATATTCACGGGAAGGACTGTATGAGCCCGACCACGTGGGAAGACTGGCAGAAGCTGCCGGTCCGGGAAGACGATGCCAGCATCGGGACGGCTCACGGGTTGATCCGGGTCCCGACCGTCATCGTTTGCGCGAAGTTCGCGAAGGTTCCGATGAAGCGTCCCAAGTTCGGCTCGCGAGGACTTTGGGAACGTGACGGTGGACGATGCCAATACACGGGACGCTCATTGCAACCCGGCGAAGGCAACATCGATCACGTCGTTCCCCGGTCCCGAGGAGGTGATACAAGTTGGGAAAACTGTGTGCTGGCGGCCCGGGAAATTAATTCCCGGAAAGCTGACCGGACTCCTGACGAAGCGGGGCTCGCTTTGCACCGGCCTCCCTTGGCTCCCCGTGAAATGCCGGTCACGGCTTTCCTGCGAAACACTCACGGTATTTCGGACTGGGATCCGTTCATGTTGTCCTAGCCTGACCGCGCTTCGACAAAACGCTCATGAATAAATCAGGCGGAAATGTCGATACCACTTTTCTGTGGTGCGGTCTCGAATGGTTTCGCGGAGAGATCACGTTTATGGGCCGGAGCACTGGATAGCTCAGTCGTAGCGCATCCGATTCACCTGCTGACTGTGGCCGCTTCGACTCCGGCTTCAATGGCCTTTACAAGCAAATTAAGAAACGGTCTGCCGTCTTGGTGATTCGCCTGATCTTTTTTGGATCGGTCCGCTCGTTTTGGACTTGGTCGCCAATTTTAGTGAAGAGCTTTTCGACGACGTTTCGAGTCCGTTTCAATCAATAATCCCGATCGAGCAGATAATCTGCGATCTCGTGCAGACGCTCCGCTTTCTTCCCGAATGGCTTCAAGGCATCGTGGGCTTTGGCGGTTAACTGAGCTGCTTTCTTGCGGCTCTTTTCCAAGCCAAAAAGAGCGGGGTAGGTGGACTTGTTAGTCGCTTCGTCTTTGCCGGCGCTCTTGCCGAGTTTTTCGCTCGTCGAGGTGACGTCGAGAATATCGTCGATGACCTGAAAGGCGAGTCCGAGAGACTGGCCGTAGATGCTGAGTGCTTCGAGTTTCTTTTCGCTCGCGTTAGCGGTCATGCCTCCGAGACGAATCGATGAGGTGAGGAGGGCCGCGGTTTTACTTTTGTGAATGTAGTCGAGTTGGGTCGGGCTGAGGAGGACGTCGCTGCCTTCTCCTTCGAGGTCTAACACTTGTCCTCCGATGAGGTGACGGCTTCCTGAGCAATTGGCCAATTCAGTAACATAAGTGCCCACATCGTAGCGCTTCGTGGCTGGGGTCTTCGCGAGGATTTCAAAGGCAATCGTGAGAAGGGCGTCTCCGGCAAGCACCGCAATTCCTTCTCCGTATTTGACATGGCTGGTGGGTTTTCCGCGGCGCAAATCGTCGTCGTCCATACAGGGAAGGTCGTCGTGAATGAGCGAATAGGTATGGATGCACTCCACTGCTGAAGCAGGGGCGAGCGCGTTCTCGTAGTTCCCGTCGCAGGCTTCGGCTGCGGCGAGGCAGAGAATCGGGCGGAGCCGTTTCCCTCCCGCGAAAATACTGTAGCGCATTGCCTCGTGAACCGTCGCGGGTCTTGTTTTCGCGGTGGGCAGAAATTTTCCGAGCACTTGATCGACGATCTTGCAGCGGCCTTTGAGGTAGGGTTTTAGATCAGCTGACATAAATTAAACAGGGTTGGATGGGTGACCTAACAGGCTTAGGGCAGGCAACCAACAGAGGTGAGCGCAAAAGTGTCGAGAGGTGGGGCGAAGCGTCCCGCTGAGCCGCGTGGTCCGATACAATGAATTTTCAACCCTACCGCTTCGCTGCGAAGCCGGACGGTGGTCCCGACGTCACTTCGGACGAGGTGGCTCGGCAGGGACGCCTCGCCCCACCGAGAAGACCTTCCGGCAATCGGGTTGTTTTTGACTTTCTGCGTTCGCATCTCAACAGGATTAAGTTGCTCGTCTTTTATAAAAGCTCGGCAATCTGAACAGCATTTAATGCGGCCCCTTTTCTGACCTGGTCTCCCACGACCCAGAAAGTGAGGGCGTTGTCGAGAACGAGATCTTCGCGGATTCGTCCGACAAGGCAGTCATCACCGTTGGTGCAATCGAGCGGCGTTGGAAACTCAGGGGTCTCGGCAAAGAGATCGTCTACGACGCGCACTCCCGGTGCTGCATCGATCGCCGCTCTTGCGGCAGCGATGTCGGGTTTGTTGTTGAATACAGCGGTCACGGAGACAGCATGAGACCGAAAAACCGGAACGCGGACGCAGGTGACGGAGGCTTTGAGATCGGGCGCATGAAGAATCTTTTGGCCTTCGAAATGCATTTTCATCTCTTCCTTGGTGTAACCGTTTTCCAGAAACGCGTCGACTTGAGGAATCACATTGAAGGCGATCTGGCAGGGGTAGACGTTGCGCTCGGGAACTGGTTCGCCTTTGGTGATCGCGGAGACTTGCGCTTCGAGTTCGGCGATACCCTGGGCACCACTCCCGGAAACGGCCTGGTAGGTGGAGGCGATGATGCTTTTGACTCCCCCGAATGCCTTGTGCATCGGATTCAGCGCCATGAGGGTAACGATGGTGGTGCAGTTCGGGTTAGCAATGATGCCGCTGGTTCCGGGGGCGTCGCCGGGATTAATCTCCGGCACGATGAGAGGCACGTCATCGTTCATCCGGAAGGCGGATGAGTTGTCGACGACGATGGCTCCGGCGGCCACGGCGTGAGGAGCAAATTCCTCGGAGATATCGCCTCCGGCGCTAAAAAGGGCGATGTCGACGCCTTCGAATGAATCCGGGGTGAGCTCTTTGATCTCGATCTCCTCGCCACGAAAGGTGAGCTTTTTGCCTGCTGAACGAGCGGAGGCAAGAAGCGTCAGTTGGCTGATCGGGAATTCCCGCTGCTCAAGGCATTTGAGAATCTCAATGCCTACGGCTCCGGTGGCTCCGGCGATGGCGAGATGCTTGGGGGAATGGCTCATGGTGTTTTTTGTAAGAACGCCTGCGAATTTACGTATTCTGAGTCTGAATGCAACTGAATGGCGAGCTCATTGATTTCTGCTAAGGAATTGAATTCTACCTCGTCTTAAAGTTGTTCAAAAAATACCAAGGAACAATTAATTATGAAAACAGCTATTCTATTCTCAATCATTGCCGTCGCTTCTCTTGCTCTCAATGCCTGTAATTGCAGAAACAAGTCAGTCTGTTGCGCGGGTGCTGCGGCGGCTTGCTGTGCGACTCCTGTTTATGTGAAGTAGTTTGCGATTTAGGTAAATCACTTTTTTGAAAGCAGTCACCTCTTGCAGGGTGGCTGCTTTTTTATGCGGCGGTGCCCATCTCATCTCCGATGCGTGCGTAGAGTTCGATTCCCGATTTTGACTGTTCCGCGAAATCCGGGGAGGGCGAAAAGCTTCCTTCGGAAAAAAGGGTCATCACCATCGAGCCGCCAAATCGGAAGTAGCCTTTTTCGTCCCCTTTATGGACGCGATTGCCTGCCGGAGCGGTTCCGACGATGCTGCCGACATTGGTTGCTCCGATTTCGAGAAAGAGATATTTTCCGGTCTGCGAGTCGTTCACTTCGGTTACCTGGCGCTTGTTTTCGGTGAGGTAGGAGAGTCGGCGTGAAAGCGCGATAGGATTGACTGAAAACAGGGAGCCGTTGATCACGTGGCCTGCCTCGGGGACGCCTGCGAGGGGGAAATGGTAGCGGTGGTAGTCGGTGGGGCAGAGGCGCGAGAGCACGGCGGTCCCTCCTTTGAATTCGGCCGCAAGTCTCTGGCTGCCGAGTAATGTCGCGAGATCGAAGCGTTGGCCTTTGGCATAAAGTGAGGTCGATTCTGAGAGGTTGGGGATCAGGAAGTGTCTTCCATCTGCGGGGAATATCACTGAATTCAAGGCTTTATCGATCGGCCTTGCCTCTGGCTTCAGCTTGCGGAAAAAGAACTCGTTGAAAGTGTTGAAGGAGTCCGGGGATTCGAGAAATTCCGAAGTATCGACATCAAAGCGCTCAATGAAGGTGGCGATCTCTTTTTTTGAGCAGCCGCAATCCGCCCAGCGTCCGTAGAGTATCGAGAACCATTTTCGCCGGATCACGGCATTGAGAGCTATTCTACCAAGAGTAGTCTCGTAGGCCCAGCGAAGCGGTTTTTCGCCGTAGATCCCCTCCGCTCGAAGAGATTGAGTGTATCGATCGTAAAAGAAGAGATCTTGTGTTTCATTCACCCTTCAGAGATAAGCTCTCGCTCCCCTTCCAGTAAAGCCCTTTTCCCATGATCGCACTTTTGACTAATGACGATGGTATCCATGCCGACGGTTTGGAAACCCTTAGAGGACTCGCTGAGAAATATTTTGATGAAGTGTGGGTCGTTGCTCCGGCCAAAGAGATGTCTCAAGTAGGGCACCGTGTCACCACCGATGAGCCGCTCGCGATCGAAGAACGCGGCGAGCGGCGCTTTGCGGTGCATGGGACTCCGGCCGATTGCACTCGGGTTGGGTTGGCTCATCTCATGCCTCAGCAGCCGGATTGGATCCTTTCGGGAATCAACCACGGCGGGAATCTGGGGCGACATGATTTTGTGATATCCGGCACCGTAGCGGCGGCGCGGGAAGCGGCTTTTGCGGGGATAAAAGGCGTCGCGTTTTCGCATTTCACCCGACGGGAACTCGATCTTGATTGGGATGTTGCCCATCAGCGCCTCGATTCGGTGCTGCAAGAACTGCTATCGAGAGAACTTGCTACGGGATCGTTTTGGAACGTGAACCTTCCTCATGTGGAGGTGGGGTCGACCGAGCCGCGGCTCGTTGACTGTGAGCAGGAAAGGCTTCCGCTCGAGGTTCGATATCGGAAGGATGAGGCAGGCAAATTGCACTACGAAGGTGATTACCAGGGCCGGCCGAGAGTTCAGGGGAGTGATGTTGATGTTTGTTTTGGCGGGAATATTGCGGTTTCTCTTGCGAGCATTTAGGGTCTTCCCATGGCCGCAGAAAGCACCGAGCGATCTGACATTTCACTTAGCGACTGGGAGGGGCGCGTTCGCGCGGGCCTGAAGCGATGGAAGGGGGCGTTCGGACTCGATCCCGATCCGCTATTTTTCGAAGGTGTTGATTCGATGCCTGAGTTTCAGTTCGAAGGGACGGATCAATTTTCAGCTCCTATAGCTTGGTGGTTGGCGGAATTGTGTCGTCTCGCCTACACGCCGGATCGTCGTGAACGTCTCCGGAAAAAATTCTCAGGATTGCCTGATCGGGATAATATTCTGGAGTCCCGGACACCTTTCAAAGAGATCGTTTCGATCCACAAGACCGGCAATCATGCTTCAATATATCGTCGTCGAGACGAGACCGGGCCTACGATTGTATGTTTCCGGGGAACCAATCGGACCCGGCAGTGGATCATGAATGCTGTGGCGCGCCCTCATCGCTGGAAACGATACCGGCTTGACGGAAATCCCGAGGAAGCTTTTGTGCATTCGGGGTTCTATGTCTTTTTGAAGCGGGTTTGGCCGTTGATAGAAACTGAATTGAATCAACTGCCGCGTCCCTGGATCGTGACGGGGCATTCTCTCGGTGGGGCTCTCGCGATGCTCGTAGGTCCGATCGTGCATCCGGATCTCATCTGCACTTTCGGCGCTCCTAAAGTGGGGAATGAGACATTTTACGAGCTCGAGGCGGGGAAAGCGCTTTGGCGTTTTGTGAATCACTCCGATGTCGTTCCGAACCTCCCCTGGCGCGGTCGCACGGTGGCCTCGCGCCATTTCTCACATGGTCATCCCGCAAGGTTACTGGGGCGGGATTCGGGGATCACGATTGAAGCGGTCGCAGCCGCTGAGGGAGACTTTCCCTTTTCGGCTGGTGATTTCGGAACGGGACTGAAAAATCCTCCGCAATGGCTTATCGAACATCGGATTGGAGAGTATTGTCGAAAACTTCAGCGGCTTCATCTTGATGGGATGCTTGATTGATACTCCGCGATTTTCTGCGATAATTCATACTAACGGTAATGATTAAAACTTTTCCCCACGACCTGAATCAACTTTTTGCCGGGATCCTTGTGATGGCTTCGGTTTCAGGATTCATGTTGGCTTCCGGTCAAGATGAAGCGCCCGCGAAAATTGATCTCACGAATTTTCCCGGTGAAATTGTGGAGAAAGTCGTCGTGCCAATCCCCGCAGAGATTTTTGCCGTACTCGACAAATTGGGAGAGCCAAATTGGGGGAGTGGAATCGAATTGCCTTCTGGAAAGGTCGCTGCGAATGATCGTTCGCTGCTGGCTCTGACTTTCGGTGGGCTCGTCGGAGAAGGCTTTATTGCGGTGCAGGCGAAGGATGCTGAAGAGATCCAGAAAATTGGTCGTGAGGTGCTCAAACTTTCAAATGCACTGGGTCTTGCCGTGGCGGTGCGACCTCATAGTCTCAGCATCATTGAAGCGGCTGGTGACAAGGATTGGAAGAGGGTGCGTGACGAACTGGATAGCACTCAGCAAACGGTTCGCGTGACGATGGAGAAATTGAGAGATGAAGAGCTTTCGAATCTGGTTAGTCTTGGAGGGTGGCTCCGGGGGACCAATGTGGTGACGACTTTTATCAGCGAATCCTTCAGTGAAGACAAAGCGGAGCTTCTCAATCAGCCCGGCTTGATTAGTCATTTCAGGGAGGTCCTTGAAATGATGGAGGGGCCTTCCGGCAAGACGCCGGCAATGAGAGCCATCTCGGTTGGGTTAGCGCGGCTTGAGTCTATTGTCAGTGGTGCGGAGATAATTTCGGAGGAGGACGTTGGGCAATTGCGGGACATCACAAGATCGATGCTAGAAGAATTTTATTACGAAAAAATCGATTTGGAGGCGAGCAAGGCGGCGAATTGACCCTGATCCAAGATGACGCGTTACTTTAAGACCATTACACGACGAGTTTCAGCCTTTCTGATTGCCCTTATCCTCGCCGGAGGAGGGATTGTTTATGCTTTTGTGAATGAAGCTATTTCGATGGCTTTCGAGGCAGCGACTCCCTATGTGGAGCAGGGGTTCGAAGTTCGTGAGGACACCTGGTCCGGTGAAGTTGAGCCGGGTAAGCCCCTGTTGGTTCGCCATCAGCTTTTTCGTGGGAATGAATATTGGTTCTGGGCGGGCACGAGTTGGCCGGGAGCAACGGTGGAAGTCGATATTTTTGACAGCGAAGGACAGTCAGTGAAGCTGGAGGGATTCAGCAAAGGGTCCTATTCCGGCGTGCGAACGCTGCCCGGAAAGACGGCGACGTATTTCGTCCGTGTGATTGTCGAGTTCGACCCTGAAAAGGCAGCTAAAGATCCCGAGCTTCAGGGCTTCAATCCTGCGGCTGACGGAGTGGGTGAATTCACAGGTATGGTCGATTGGGGCCTTGCCTACGGCTATCGCTAGAGCCAACTGTTTGTGATATGGCCGAAAGAACGATTGAGTTCGAGAGTCCGCATTTTCTCCACAGTCTTTTTGCTGAGGATCTGCCTCTCCTTAATGATATGGAGGAATCCCTCAACGTGCATGTCACGACGAGAGACGCCTGGATCAAACTGGAGGGAGACGAGCTAAATGTCGAAGCAGGCGTTGCGGTGATTGAAGACCTCGAAGAGGCGCGCCGTCGAGGCGGGGCAATTTCTGCGTCGACGTTTCGGTATGCGGTGAATGCGGCGAGCGAGTCGTTGACCCGGGCTATCTCGGAAGCTTCCGCTGAGATCGAAGCAGGCGATCGAGTCGCTGACTTGTTTGAATGCAAGCTGTTGGGAAAAGGGTCAAAACCTGCCGTCACGCCGAGAACAAAAAACCAGCTTCGCTATCTCGAAGCATTGGATCGTCATGATGTTTCATTTGGGGTTGGTCCGGCAGGAACCGGGAAAACCTTTCTGGCGATGGCTTACGCCCTTGATCTTCTCAAAAAAAGAAAAGTGGATCGGATTCTGTTAACGCGCCCCGCGGTTGAGGCTGGTGAGGCATTGGGGTTTCTTCCCGGTGATCTTGAGGAGAAAGTGCTGCCATACCTTCGTCCGCTCTATGATGCCATGAATGAGATGCTGGATAACTCTGACACGATCAAATTCACAGAGAAGAATATGATTGAAATCGCCCCCCTCGCCTACATGCGGGGGCGGACTCTGAACCGGGCATGTGTTATTTTAGATGAGGCTCAAAATGCCACTCGCGAGCAAATGTTCATGTTTCTAACCCGATTGGGAGAAGATTCCAAGTGCATCATTACAGGTGATCCTTCTCAGATTGATTTGCGGCCAAAGTCGCGCAGCGGCTTGCTCGAGGCGATGGAGCTGCTCAGAAATATAGAGGGAATTGCCTTCACTGAATTTGATCGCGGCGACGTTGTTCGTCATCCTGTCGTTGCGAGGATTATTGAGGCCTACGAGAGTGGTCGGGAGTAGAGCGATAATCACGGAGCGGGGAGACTCCGGCTGCATTTCTCCAGCGGCTCTTCCCGTTCGCTCGATTCGTTGCTGAGCTGATCAGCAAGCGCTCGCGAAGTGTCGTTCGCGTCCTCACTCTTGATTTGCCTTGATTAGACAACGCAGCTTTGAGGAAAGGTTTCTAAGGTGAGGTTACTTATTTCGCTTCAGCTTCAACGCTGGAAAGCGCCACTCTTTCCGGCTTGTCTATTCCGGTTTCTTGCCTTTGGTGCCCTTCTTCTCCTGGATCTTGCTCCCTGATTTAGGCGACTCGCCTGAGGAGGCTTTCTCAAGCATGGGGTGATTTTCACCAAGAGGAAGTGCCGGCGCGGCATAAGTGGAGGATGCCGCTGCGAGGAGAGCCCAGCCGACCAGCAAGGAAAGAGGGGATTTCATAATCATCGTCGGAATCCGGTGGGATTGGGGGGGGAATGACAAGGGCGAAAGCCTGCCAAATCGGTTTTTTCAGGGCCTTGCAAACAACAGTGTTCCCGTTAAGTTCCCTTCCCCTGATTGATGGCGACCGATGAACGAACAGAATCTCATTATAGCGACAGCGATATTTCTCGGCGGGTTTATCCTTGCCGTCGTTGCGCTGCGTACTGATAAAGGCCCTCCTGCGGGGCTGAATATCGTTATCGCGGTCGTCGGATTGGTGTTTCAGAGCCTCTTCCTTCGTGAGCGCGGGGATTTGCATGGCCGTTGCCCGATTACGAATGGGGCTGAAGTGCTCGTGTTTGTGAGCTGGAGCATCGTCATCATGTATCTCGCCCTGGGTAAGGCATTCCGACTCTCCCTGCTCGGTGTTTTCACGATGCCTATCGTGTTTGTCTTTCACGTGATCGCAATTATTCATTTGTCGGTCGCTGATCCTGGCGCAAGACCTCCAAACGTGCTGGATCCCTGGTTGGAAATGCACGCGGCAATGTCACTTCTCGCCTATGGTGCATTCGGACTTTGTTGCGTTGCAGGGGCGATGTATTGGGTGCAGGATCGCCAGCTGAAAGCACATCATACCGGACCTCTTTTTTATTCGATGCCGCCTATCAAATATCTGATTGATGCGATGATTCGGCTGCTGTCGATAGGAATGCTTCTCCTGACCCTAGGGATTATTGCCGCTTTTTTCATGCGCGAACTACCGGGTGCGCTTCACTTTGCTATTTCAGGTGCGGTCTGGGTTCTTTACGCGGTTCTCCTTGCTATCTACTTTACGAAGAGGCCATCTCCTAAACGTTTCTCGCTGCTCGTGATCGGAGCCTTTTGCTTCGCTCTCCTGACTCTTGCTGCTCTTTAACTCTCTGAAAACAGTGTCTATTTTTTGTCTCGGCGTGAATTACAGGACGGCCCCGGTGGAAATCCGGGAGCGGCTTGCGTTCGCAGAACACTCAATTCCGCATCATCTCAAAGAGATCCTCGACTTGGTTCATGTTTCTGAAGCGGTCGTGCTTTCGACTTGTAATCGAGTCGAGATCTATGGATGTGCTGAGGAAATTTCTCAGGCCGTGGAAGAGCTCACTGATTACCTGGTTTCCCATTTCGAAATGGAGCGCGGTGAAGTGGATTTTTACCATCACGAGTCGGAGGAAGCGGCTCACCATCTTTTTGAAGTTGCGAGCGGCCTCGATTCAATGGTGCTTGGTGAGACGGAAATTTTCGGACAAATTAAAAAGGCTTATGCGCTCGCCCAATCCAATGGGGCGACAGCGCGTCGATTGAACAAGTTGTTCCAGCAATCCTTTTCGATTGGGAAATTGGTGCGAACGAGCACGCGAATTCAGCAGGGATCCACTTCGGTGGGATCTGCGGCAGTGGATCTCGCTGAGCGCATCTTTGGCGATTTGAGCGAATGCCGTGTCATGGTGATTGGCGCCGGAGAAATGAGCCGAACGACCGCTCAAAGCCTTCTCTCGAGAGGGGCTCACAGTATCATCGTATCGAATCGTAACTTTGCCAAGGCAGAGGAACTCGCAGCGGATCTAAAAGGGCGAGCTGTTCGATTCGATGACTGGGAGAACTGCCTCGACGAAGTTGATATTATCGTTTCGTCTACTTCCGCCCCTCATGCGGTCGTCAAAAAAGAGACGATAGAACGGGTCATGTCGAAGCGGCGGGGGCATACGCTCTACTTGATCGACATTGCCGTTCCCCGGGATATCGAGCCTGAGGTGAACGAGATTGAAAATGTTTACCTCTCAAATATTGATCAACTCTTACAGATCGCTAAAGACGGGCAGGACAGGCGTCATCGTCAGATCGAAGTCTGCCGCGGTGTGATTGCTGAGTTTCTAAGTGAGAAAGGGATTGAAGCACTCGCAGAAATACCCGAGAGACAGAGAACGAAAGGCGGGGACGACACCCTGTCTGATTCGTCAGTTAACCCCGTTACTCATTCATGAGCGAACCATTAATTTTAGGAACCCGCGGCAGCGATCTGGCGCTGGCTCAGGCAAAGATGACTCGCGAAGCCCTTGCGGCAGCGGGCGTGGAATGTCGCATCGAGGTTATCAAGACGATTGGTGATAAGCGGCCCGATTTAAAGTTAATCGAGTTCAGTCAGGGTGAAAACGCGATTCTCGATAAAGGCATTTTCACAAAGGAATTGGAGGAGGCGCTCCTTCGTGGTGAGATCGATTTTGCGGTGCATAGCCTCAAAGATGTTCCGACCGATCTTGGAGATGGATTTGAAATCTGCGCGACGCTCCCGAGAGCGGCGATCCCGGATGTCCTTCTCACGCTCGACTCGAATTTTCCGGAGAAGCTCTCAGACATTTCAGGTAAGACGATTGCAACCAGTTCGGTGCGTCGCGCAAGGCAACTGATGTGGCTGTGTCAGGATGTGAATGTGGTGGATATTCGTGGGAACGTTCCGACCCGTGTCCGCAAGCTGACCGAAAATGGCGACTGGGATGCAATTCTTCTCGCAAGGGCGGGGCTTGAGCGCCTCGGGATTTATGACCCGGCTAAGTCGAGTTTTGATTTCGAAGGGCACACGGTCCAGGCAAGGGAATTGCCTGAGGGCGAGTTTCTTCCTGCTGCCGGTCAAGGCGCTGTGGCGATGGAGATTCGCAGCGAAAATGCTCGTGCGCGTGAGGCGCTCGCTTTGATCAATGATGAGCCGACTTTTCAGCGGGTTAGTGCAGAGCGAGCGTTTCTTGCCGCCTTAAAAGCCGGGTGTCAGACACCGGTGGGCGTTTACACATGGTTTGAGGACGGCGGTGAGTCCATCGCCATGTCTGTTCAGGTATTTAACGAAGACGATCCGGCCTCCGAGCCATTTGTTGCTGAAGTAAAAGGCAGTGCGAAAGAGCCTGCCTCACTCGCTGCTAAGTTGATGAATTTAAAAGACCGATTTGCCTCCTCATATGAGTAAAAAACAAGGAATCTGCTACCTCGTTGGAGCAGGGCCGGGTGACCCCGGATTGATGACGCTTCGTGGACGCGAGTGTATCGAAATGGCGGATGTCATTGTTTACGACTACCTCTCAAATCCTGAATTTCTTCAGTGGGCGAAACCGGGGGCTGAAAAGATTTACGCGGGGAAAAAATCGAAGGATCATGCGATTCCTCAGGGTGGAATCAATCAGTTGCTCGTCGATAGGGCAAAAGAGGGAAAGGTTGTCACTCGCCTCAAAGGCGGCGATCCACTGATTTTTGGACGTGGCGGAGAAGAGGCGGAAGAGCTTCGTGATGCGGGTATCCAATTCGAATTTGTTCCGGGGATCAGTTCCTCAATCGCAGGGCCTGCGTATGCGGGAATTCCGGTGACGCATCGGGATCATTGTTCTCAGCTAACTATTTTTACCGGGCACGAAAATCCGGAGAAAGAGGAGTCATCGATCAAATATGAGCAGATCGCCAATTCTCCCGGGACGAAAGTGATGCTCATGGGCGTCGAGCGACTGCCTATTATTACCAAAGCAATTCTCGATGCAGGAGGCGATCCAGAACTCCCCGTGGCATTGGTTCGCTGGGCAACAACGGGGCAGCATCGCACGATTACGGGAACGCTGGCAACGATTGCCGATGTTGCTGCCAAAGCCGAATTCAAGGCGCCTGCGGTTGCTGTTTTCGGAACGGTGGTAAATTGTCGCGAGAAGTTGAACTGGTTTGAAGAACGTCCGCTTCGAGGAAAGCGCGTCGTTGTTACAAGAACCCGGGAGCAAGTGAGTGGCCTCAGCCGTGGGCTTCGCGATCTCGGGGCGGACGTCCTCGAAATGCCAACGATCCGCATTGAGCATCCTGAAGGCGCGGACGCGGTGGATTTCGCCAAATGCGTTGCTGATGCGCATACCTATGAGTGGATTATCTTTACCAGTCCGAACGGAGTCGAAAGATTCTTCGATGCTTTCTACACGATTCGTGAAGATGCTCGCGCCATCGGCGGAGCGCGCATTGCTGCGGTAGGTCCCGGCACGGCAGCGAAGCTGAAAGAGTACCACATGGCGACTGACCTGATGCCGAAGAAGCATGTTGCCGAGGCACTTGCTGATGCGTTTGAGAAGGATATCGGATCAATCGAAAACACGACGATGCTTTGGGTTCGCCCGAAAGAGGCACGTGACGTTCTCTCTTCTCGCCTTATCGAGGCCGGGGTGATTCTCGATGAAGCAATTGCCTACCGGACGGTTCCTGAAACGGATGACCCAACGGGTGCCGTGAAGCGCTTCACCGAAGAGGGCGCGGACATCATTACTTTCACAAGTTCTTCGACAGTTGAGTGCTTCCTCGATCTTGGTCTCACGATTCCAGATGAAACGGTGATCGCCAGTATTGGTCCGATTACGTCAGCGACGCTCGTTGAAAATAGCTACGATCCTGACATTGAAGCAAAGTCTCATGATATTCCAGGATTGATTGAGGCAGTGCTTGAGGTCGCGAATGAAGATCTGTTCGACGGTGACGAGGAGGATTGAAGGATTAGATTTCGATTCGTCGCAACGCGTCGTTCGAGGCATTGAGCTTCGTTGTCGCGAACGCTCATCGAGACCGTTCGCGGAGTGGGGTATCGATGGCGGCGGGCATAGTGAATGAAATCTTCCTGAAATCACCATTGGCGGACCGGCGTAGGATCACGTAGGATATCGACGGAACGGGCCGGAGATGATCGCTGGGTGCTTCGGCATTTAGAGGAAAGTCCGGACACCGCACAGCAGTATGCCCGGTGAAAGCCGGGGCGCTCATTTGAAATGAATGGGTGACGGAAAGTGTCGCAGAAAATAGACCGCCACGCGCAAGCGGGGTAAGGATGAAAAGGCGAGGTAAGAGCTCACCGCCCCGAAGGTAACAACGGGGGCAGGATAAACCCCATACGGTGCAAGACATAACAGGGAAAACGGGTTGTTGGTCCGGCCCTGCGGCTTCGGTCGCAGGATGATCCCGGGTAATAGTCGCACCCTGCTTCGGTAGGGAATCAGGTGCCGGCGTTTACGTTGGCGTTTGGTTAGATAAATGATCGTCCGTTGAGTTCCACTAGGGCTCGACGAACAGGATCCGGCTTACGAAGGCCCGTTCCACTTTTTCGTATAAAAAGTTCGCATTTCTTGGTCTGAAAACTAAGAAAATGGCTTATTGGCGTCCTTGCGAAATGTGAAGGGAAACGCGAGTAAGGAGAACACGATATGCGAAACGATGAAACTACAGGAGAGTCTGTTTGTTATGACAAACAGAAGGCATCAATATGGTGTCTTCTTTTAATACTCGGATTGCCATCTACGGCACTTGTTTCGTGTTCGCCTGAGATGTATCACACACGGGCCGATCGGGAAGCCTACTCGATTTTGTATGCGAAAGCGCCGGAGGTTGAAAATGTCGAAGCCGAGAGCGTGGACATCGATAACCTGAAAGAAGTCGACCTTTCCAAATATAAGAGCAGTGGCGGCGGGTCCAGCTATCTCGGGAAAGTCGCGATGGAAGAAAGGGGCGCGAAGGTCCTCAGTCTTGACGAAGCCTTGGAGGCAGGGGTCAGTTACGGGCGTGAATATCTCACGCAACGGGAGCGGGTTTTTATTTCCGCTCTGGACCTCACGTTCGCGAGATGGCGGCTCACTCCGATTTTTAATCTGAATGGAAGCGGGGTTCGTTCAGGTGATTCGCGAAATGCTCAAGTGCAGCAGAATCTGACCGAACTGGTGTCAACGAATACGATGGTCAATACTCGAACCGGAGGGTTTAACTGGCTTTCACGAACCGGTGCCAGAGTATCCGCCGATTTCACACAGGATTTTCTTCGTCTCATGTCCGGGAATCGCTCGATCAATGATTCAGACCTCGCGGTTTCTGTAATGCAGCCTCTCCTTAAAGGGGGCGGAACTGCCGTTACGATGGAGGCGTTGACTCAAGAGGAACGCGACCTTCTCTATGATCTAAGAGATTTTGCTACCTTCCGGCGCAGCTTCATTGTCGGTTTAGTGAGCGATTATTACGGCGTATTACAGGCGCGAGACCAGGTTCAAAACAACTATGTCGCTTATGAGGGCTTTTTGAAAAATGATGAGAGGGAGCGGGCGTTCGCAGAGGAAGAACGACGCACTCAAACCGAGTTAGGTCAGTTGCAGCAGGCGACGTTGCAAGCACAGAGCCGTTGGATTAACTCGATTCGAAGTTATCAGACGCAACTCGATAATTTGAAACTTTCTCTCGGTTTACCGGTTGATAAGAGAATCATCCTTGATGAAAAAGAATTGCAAAGATTAAGGATCGAAGCGCCACCAGTGACTCGCGACGAAGCGGTGCGCATTGCCTTAGTGACCCGCCCCGAATTAGCTACCGTGGTTGACCGAATCGAAGATGCAGAGCGGGGTATCAAAGTGGCAAAAAATGGACTTCTTCCCGGTATCGACGTGGGACTGGACTACAACACAGTGAGCAACCCGGGTGATACCACTCCAGGCATCAATTTTGATCGCCGAAGATGGTCCACCTCTTTGGATGTCGATTTGCCGCTTGATCGGAAAGCGGAGCGCAATAATTATCGTGCTGCCTTCATTTCACTGGAGCGGGCGAAGCGGAGTGCTGAGGGCCAGAGAGATGCAGTGCGCTTGCAGATTTATGACGACTGGAGGGCTCTCGATCAGGCACAACTCAATTTCAAGATTGCTGAGAAGGGAGTTGCCTTGGCTGCCCGCCGCCTCGAAGAGCAAATTCTTCTCCGAGATCTCGGCAAAGGCGAGGCGAGGGACCTTATTGATGCGCAAAATGACCTTGTCAGTGCACAAAACCAGCGCACGTCAACCGTGGTCGATCATACCTTAGCACGATTACGCCTTTGGAGAGACATGGGAATCTTGTATATTAAGAAAGACGGTTCTTGGGTGAGAAGGCTCAAGAACGAATCTCTTTAAGGTTTTTTCTTGAAGAGCGTCTCTACAAAGGTATGAAAAAGTGGGTCATCATAGGAGGTAGTGCCGTCGTATTCGTCGGGTTGGGAGTATTGTTTTCAGGCGCTGATTCATCAGGCCGCGACACCTCCGATCTGCCTGTTTCAAAAGCTCAACGCGGCGATTTAACCATCGACGTGCTGGAAGGCGGGAACATTCAGGCTTTAAATTTCCTCGAATTTCGCAATGAAGTGACCGCTAAGGCGGGAATCAAAATTCTCGAAATCATCGACGAGGGCTACATGGTTACGGAGGAGGATGTCGAGAGTGAGAAGGTTCTTGCGCTCCTTGACCCCTCAGAACTCGAGGAGGAGATCGTCAACCACGACGTGCAGTTTCAGCAGACTGAATCTACCTATGCCGAGGCAAAGCAGAATATTGAAATCGAAGAGAGCGAAGCGCTAAGCGACATAAAAGCAGAGCGGCAGAAGCTAAGGTTTGCCCTCCTCGATTTCCAGAAATTTGTGGGAGCAGAGGCCGCAGAGGCTACATTGAAAAAGCTAGGTTTGCCGTTCGATAATGGCTCACTGGAAATCTACGAGAAGGAAGCGACCGATTTGATCGTGAAAGCTTTCGACACCAAAAAACTCGCCGAATCAGCTTCCGACGATGCTGGGATGAATCCGTTTGAGTTGGAAGCAGATGACAGTCTCGCTTCGAATGTCAATTTTGGCGCTTTCTTGAAAAACGAACTTCTGGGTGACGGTGAGGCAGAGCAAACGATCCGCCGTATGAAGGACGAGGCGCTCGTTGCTGCTTCTCAGTTGGCGGTGGTTTCAGAATCGGTTGAGGGAGCGAAGCGCCTTCATAAGCGGGAATTTATTACGAAGCAGACGCTTGAGAGTGAGATCGTGGGACTGGATAAAGCCCGCCTCGCCTTGCAGCGTTCTGAGACGGAGCTCGAGTTGTTTCGCGATTACGAATTCCCGAAAGAAGCAGAGAAAATGCTCTCCTACTATGAAGAGGCACTCCTTTCTCTGATTCGCAGTAAGCGCGAGGAGATGGCGAAAATGTCTCAAATTTATGCCCGTTATCGCTCCGCTAAGCGACGGTATGAACTTGAGTTGAAGAAGCGGCAAAATCTGGAAGATCAGGTAGCTAGTTGTGTGATTCGGGCTGAGCTGCCCGGTCTGGTTGCCTACGGAGGTGCGAATGACAATTATTACACAACACGTTACTATGACGGGATTTCCGAAGGGGCTACGCTCAAGACAGGCCAGCCAATCATTACGATTCCTGACATGTCCCGGTTGGGGGTCGAGGTGAATATTCACGAATCAAACATCAAAAAAATCGAACTCGGTCAGAAGGTTTACATCACAGCCGAGTCGGTTCCTGACAAAACACTTCTTGGGAGAATTTCAAAAGTGGCGGTGTTGCCTGATTCCAATGCGTCTCGCTACAATCCTTCATTGAAGGTGTATCCCGCGACTGTTGAAATTGAGGGTACCCACGAATTTCTCAAGCCGGGGATGAGTGCCAAGGTTGAAATCATTGTAAGCGAACTCAGCGATGTGACCTTTGTCCCGGTTCAGTCGGTTTTCGTTGAGAACGATGAGCATTTTGTCTTCTTGAAAACAGTAGCGGGTTACAAGCGCCAGATAGTGAATATCGGTGCCTACAATAATGATTTCATTGAGTTAGAAGAGGGAATTGTCGATGGCGATGAAGTGTTTCTGAAAATGCCAGACGGTTACGAGCCTTCCCAATTGCAGATATCAGGCGGGAATAAGCGTGTCATCGAGAAGGGGACGCCCCGCAAGACAACCGCTAAGGTTGAAAAAGAGAAGGTGCCGAAAAAGGCGTGAGTCTCCCGGTGTTTTCTACATCGCATTTTTAACAATCGACGATGGCCCGTAGACCTGACACAGATCCTGTGATCGAACTCCGAGGTGTTGAGAAACACTATACGATGGGCGAGTTCACAGTGAAGGCGCTTCAGGGAATCAATCTGAAGATTCACCCTGGAGATTACATTTCCATTCTCGGGCCCTCCGGTGGAGGAAAGTCGACGATGCTGAACATTCTCGGCTGTTTGGATCAGCCTACCATCGGTGAGTATTTTCTTTCGGGATCTGATGTTTCACGGCTATCCGATGATGACCTTTCCAAAGTGAGGGGAAAAGAGCTCGGGTTCATTTTCCAAAGCTACAATTTGATTCAGCAACTCACTGTCGTGGAAAACATTGAGGTGCCGCTATACTACCAAGGCGTCTCTGAAAAAGAGAGTCGTGAAATAGCCACTGATCTGGCAACGAAAGTGGGGCTGGGGACACGTCTCGATCACCGTCCTAACGAGCTTTCGGGCGGACAACAGCAGCGTGTCGCGATTGCGAGATCGCTATCCTGCGATCCTGCCGTGATTCTTGCTGACGAAGCGACAGGTAATCTCGATTCGAAATCGGGTGGAGACATTCTCCGGATTTTTGATGAGCTGAATGCGGAAGGGAAAACACTCATCATGATCACGCACGACGAGGCGATGGCGGAACGTACTTCGCGAGTGATTCGGCTCAAGGATGGCGAGATCGCGTTTGATACCTACGATCAACCAGATTGATGAAACTGATCGATTTTATCAATGGTGCTTCATTTTATCGCCTGAAACGTGCCGTGATTCTCGGAGTAAAGAGCCTCTGGATGCACAAGTTGCGTTCATTGCTCACGGCGATGGGAATCGTCTTTGGCGTGTGCTCGGTGATTGCGATGTTGGCGATCGGTGAGGGCGCGAGCTACGAGGCTCAGCAGCAGATCAAAGATCTCGGCAGCCAAAATGTCATTCTGGAGTCGGTCAAACCAACTAACAATACGACGGCAGGAGAGCAGGAGCGGTCGTTGATTCTTGAGTATGGGCTCACCTTTCACGATATCGCGCAGATTCAGGCAACCGTTCCCGGAGTCGAAATTACGGTTCCGTCGAGGGAGGTGAAGGACTTTTTATGGAATCGATCCAACAGCGTCGACGGCGTCGTCGTCGGAACCGTTTCGTGGTATCCCGCGATGCGGAACCGGGAAGTCACTAGAGGGAGGTTTTTTAACGAACTTGAGATGGCGAGCAGCGCCCCTGTTTGTGTGCTCACTCAAAGCCTGGCGCGACAACTCTTCCCACTCGAGGAGCCTATTGGCCGTACCGTGCGGATGCGAACGAGCTATTTCCGCGTCATTGGCGTGATCGAGAATGACCCTGCCGTGGCAGCTGCGGAAGAAAGTCTTGAGGGTTCTACACAGTCGTCGGGGGAAGGGATGGAAATGATGGTGCCCCTGTCCACGCTGAAGGATCACTTCGGGGATGTTTTGTTCAAGTACCGTTCCGGAAGTTTTGAGGCGGTCAAAGTTGAGCTTCATGAGGTTACCGTGCGCATCGCAAAACCTGAGCAGGTGAAGCCGGCTGCTTTCGCGATTCAGCATATTCTGGAGCGCAATCACAAGGACGTGGATTACAAGATGATTGTCCCTCTCGACCTTTTGCAACGTGCCGAACGAACCAAGCAAATCTTCAATATTGTTCTCGGATCCATCGCCGCGATCTCTCTCCTCGTGGGCGGCATCGGGATTATGAATATCATGCTCGCGACGGTCACGGAACGTACTCGCGAAATTGGAATTCGTCGTGCTCTCGGAGCGAGAAAGAGAGACATCGTTTCTCAATTTCTAATCGAGACCGTGATGCTTTCAGGTGCCGGGGGATTGCTGGGAGTGCTATTGGGGATCGCGATCCCGGTGGTCATTACTCACTTTGCAGAGATGAAAACAGTGATCGAGTTTTGGGCACCCGCTATGGCGTTTTCAATCTCGGTCATGACCGGAGTTCTTTTTGGGATCTACCCGGCTTTCCGCGCGGCCGATATGAATCCGGTAGAAGCGCTGCGTCACGAGTAGTCTTTTCGGAATTCGAATCAAACCGCCCTTTTATCCGAAGGAATAGTAATTGTCCGGATAAGAAAAAACCCGACGTCACAAAAGTGAGGACGGGTTTTCTGAAGTGTTTTGTATTTCGCTCGAAGTGACTTTTAAGCCTCCTTATCGGCCTCAAGTGCTGGACGCTTCTTTTTCTTTTCGTTTCCATCGGGCTTAGCGCCCCGGGGCTTTTTGCCGTCTCGCTGAGACATCACCTTGCCCATTTCAGTTTTGCTGACGAGGCCGTCGGCATCATCGTCTGCCTTGCGGACTTTGGTCCACATTTCGGCGGGCACTTCGCTTTCAGCAAGTTTTCCGTCTTTGTCTTCGTCAAACTTCGCGAAGATGGCTTCGGGGCCGCCTTGGGGGCCTCCTTTACCGCCGGGACCCTTTTCCCCGCGTTGACGCTTCATCGCTGACATTTCTTCTTTGGAAACAGCGTTGTCGCCATCTTGGTCGAGTTTGCCGAGACGCTCCCAGTGTTCGGCGGGAACTTCATCTTTGCTGAGCTTGCCGTCTTCGTTTTTGTCGGCCTGCTTGAATCGAGCGTCTGCCTCTTCTTTGCTGGCGGGACGACCCTTGCCGGGGCCACCGCGAGGACGGCCCCCTTCGGGACGACCTGCTTTGGCTTCTTCGGCGCTCACGGCGTTGTCGCCATCCTTGTCGAGTTTGCCGAGGCGCTCCCAAGCTTGTTCAGGCACTTCGTCTTTGGAAATTTTACCATCTTTGTTTTTGTCAGCACGCTTAAACATCTCGCCGGGCTTGCCTTCGGGTTTCTCACCCGGTTTGCCCTCAGGGCGACCTTTTCCGGGGCCCCCGCGAGCTGCTATCATCTCCTTCAGGGAAACGGACTCGTCACCGTCGGTGTCGAGCTTGCCGAGGCGCTTCCATTTGTCTCCGGCTTCTTCCTTGGAAATGGCTTTGTCTCCGTCTTTGTCGAGGGACTTCAGAAAAGAGCCGTCTCCTTTATCACGAGCGTCGGGACGGCCTTTACCGGAGGCTTTTTCCTCGGCGTGAATGAAGCTGAAAGTTCCGAGGATCAGCGCGCCGGTAGTGAGTAGTGTCAGGGTAGATCTTGTCTTCATCGTATCAAATGATTCCAAGAGGTGTAACCACGGAAGATGCAATGAGTTGCGAAAAAAAATATCAGGCGCCTGATTGATTCCGCCGCGAAGCGATGACGCGCTTCGCGAATTCGTCGCCGATCGCGCCGATTAAAATGACGGCTCCGATCACAGCAAATTCGATGTTTTGCGGGATCTCATCGACGAGAGTGATCATATTGCGAAGTAGCTGAATCAAGGCCGTTCCAATGATTACCCCAATAATCGTTCCTGAGCCTCCGCGGAGTGAGCAGCCACCCAATACGGCCGCAGCGATGGCAAATAGCTCGTAGAAATTCCCGAAGTCGACCGGTTGCGCTGAGTTCGTATCGAGGACGAAAAGCAGCCCCCCGAGGCCGGCGAGAAATGAACTGATGACGTAGGCGAGAATCGTCATTTTGCTCGTGTTGATTCCGCTGAAACGGGCCGCTTCTTCGTTGTTGCCGAGGGCGAGGAGATAGCGTCCCCAAATCGTTCGATTCAGGAAAATAGCGGCCCCGGTCGCAACCAGAATGAGAACGAGGCAGGGGACGGGAATACCGAAGCCGCTCGTGATGGGGATTTCACCTGTCGCGAGCCAGCGGAGGCCCTTCAGCTCACCTTGAAAGCCCGCTGTCTGGTCGTTCGTAAAGCCCCTCGTGATGCCCCGGTAGAGAAGGAGGCCGCACAAAGTAACGACGAAAGGTTGGAGCTTCATTTTGGTAATGAGCAATCCGTGGAGCAATCCAATCGTCAGCGAAGCGGCCATCGCGATCAGTAAGGCGAGCCAGACCGGTTGCCCCAATTCAACCGCGAGCCACGGAAAGCCTACTCCAACGAGACAAACGACCGATCCAATCGAGAGGTCGATGCCGCCCGTGATAATGACGAAGGCGACTCCTATCCCGATGATGCCAAAGAGGGCCGTGCGTCGCAGCAAATTCTCTTGATTGAAAGGGGAGAGGAAACTGCGGCGCCCCGTCAGTAGATCGCTCATCAAATAGGTCGCGAAGTAGACGAGGACGAGGAGTGTAAAAATCCCGATGAGGCGTTTCATATGACGGCTTTGTATCGGGAGAGTGAGGGGATGTCAACGGCGCGAGACCATTCTCTAAATCTGACTTTGCGTTTCGCCAAGGGCGCGTCACAGTTCTCGCATGGCTGAAGAAAAACCAAATACGGCGGAACTTCGCGGCTCACCAACGACCGGGTGCTTTATCCTGGCCGCGATTCTCTTAGTTTTTGGCGGCCTTGTGGTTCTTTATCTTGTGGTTGGTAACATTCAAAACAAGGCGATCGATGGCTTCACTCAGGATGAACCGGCAAAGCTGGAGGCGATCGTCGCGTCAGATGAGCAGATCGCTTCATTAAGCGCGAAACTGAAGCAGATCGAAGACGCGGTCATCGCGGGACGATCCGAGCGGATCACTTTCTCGGCAGAAGATTTGAATGTGATGATTGCCCATCTCGAAGTGGCGAAAGATTTTCGCGGAAACACCTACGTGGAGTCAATCAGCGAGAACGGGATTCTCGCTCACATGTCGCAGCCGCTTCGCAAAGGAATTGTTGCAAAAGGGTTTCGCTATTTAAATGCCAAATTCCTTCTCGAGCCGGAATTGAGAAAGCGCACCTTTGCTTTCAAGATTCTTGATATCAGACCGGCGGAAGGGAAGGTCCCCGCCGAGTTCATCAAGAATTTCGCGGTGATCGATTTCTTTCGGATTGACTCGGATAATGAGGCGGTTGCCGCCCATGTTCCTCATCTCGCGGCGATCTACACCGAAAAGGGTCAGGTCGTCGTAGAAACGAAAGTGGCTACTGCCGCCGAGTGATGGAGGGAGACCGCTGCTGCGCTCCTCAGGCGGATCGGGAATCCGGTGATGCGTTGCCGGATTCGGTTCTTTCAAAGCGTTCTCCCAATGCCGGAGCGAAGGATGGCATGGTTCGTCTCGATGGTGGTCATTTCCCGATGGGCGCCGAAGACGCTGAAGTGTGGGTTGCTGATGGCGAAGGGCCGGTTCGCGACGTGTCGCTGGATCCGTTCTGGATTGATCAGACCTGTGTGACAAACGAGGCATTTGCGGAATTTGTCGATCACAGCGGCTACGAAACAGAGGCCGAGAGGTTTGGCTGGTCGTTTGTATTTTTAAATCAGATTCCGAAGGCGCATCGGAAAAAGGCTCAGGTGATCACCGTTCAAGGAACGCCCTGGTGGGCGAGGATTGATAAGGCTGACTGGCGGAAGCCGGGCGGTCCCGGAACGAATCTTAAGAAGCTCGGAGCGCATCCGGTTGTTCATGTTTCGTGGAGCGACGCCGCTGCCTTTGCGCAGTGGGTCGGCAAACGACTCCCGACCGAGGCCGAGTGGGAGTATGCCGCTCGTGGCGGATTGGAGCAGGAGATTTATCCGTGGGGAAGTGAATTGACGCCGAAGGGGAAACATCGTTGCAACATCTGGCAGGGGAATTTTCCTCATGAGGATACGGGGGAGGACGGCTACGCCGGAACCGCTCCGGCGAAGGCTTTTCGGGCCAATGGTTACGGACTTTATCAGAGCGTCGGCAACGTTTGGGAATGGACCGCTGATTGGTTCAGTCCCTCGTCGCACAAGACGGCCGATATGAAAAATCCGATCGGGCCTGAGAGTGGGACCGGTCGAGTTATCAAAGGCGGTTCCTTTTTGTGTCATCACTCCTATTGCAATCGCTACCGGAATTCAGCCCGGTCTCAGAACACGCCCGATTCATCGACCTGTCATACCGGGTTTCGGTGTGCGATGGGCGTTTGATTCGAAGCGCAGGGCTTGATCGGCGGAACGAAATTCGATCCGCTACCCGCGAACAGTCTCCGATGTCTCTTGACCCGCGCCTTCTCCCATTTATCGTTCCTTCGGCTCGATCAGAGCATTTTCAAACCTCATTCATTAAGCAATAAAAAATGGCACTCGCAACTGGCACCAAGGCACCTGATTTTGAACTCACTACTCTCGGCGCAGACGGCCCTGAAGTCGTGAAACTGAGCGATCAGCTCGGTGACGGAAATATCCTCCTTCTCTTCGTTCCCATGGCATTCACCGGCGTTTGCACGCAGGAGTTTTGCTCGGTCACGAGTGAGCTCGCTGAATACACTGACCTGAATGCGAAGGTTTATGGTATCAGCGGAGACAATCCGTTTGCCCAGCAGAACTGGAAGGAAAAAGAGGGCATCGAACTCACTCTTCTCAGCGATTACGAGCACGATGTCGCAGTGGCCTACGACGTGGCCTATGACGCGTTCCTTCCTGCCAAAAACCTCCACATGGGTGGTGTGCCAAAGCGTTCCGCTTTCATCGTCGATAAGGATGGTGTGATTCAGTATGCTGAAAGCAGCGACAGCCCCGGCGATCTTCCTGATTTCGATGCGATCAAGGCGAAGCTCAAAGAGCTTGGCTGATGGTGGTAGCAATGGTAACGGGAATTAGATTTCCTTAACCGCTTTAAGAGCTCCGTTTTCTTTGCGAATTCGGAGCTTTTTTGTGTTAATTTTTAAAAATGCCTGCGATTGCTTTTGTCCGAAATACCGAGCTGAAGATTTCCTTCGGTGGGAGGGTGATTGGGAACTGTGGGATGGTGTTGCTGTCTCGATGTCACCTTCTCCGGCTTTTCGTCATCAAAAGCTGCTTACGCGACTCTTGCATTTGTTTCAGACGCAGCTGACCCAGGATGATGTTTACGAAGAAAAGTGCAGCGCCGTAGCGGAATCCGACTGGCATGTTTCTGGTTTTAGCGTTGTTCGTCCCGATGGAATGATCGTGTCCAGGGAGCCGGAAGGGCAATGGGTTGAGGATGCGCCTGAGTTGATTATTGAGGCTTTATCTCCGTCAACGCGGAACAAGGATCAAACAGTGAAGCGGGACTTGGATGCGGCGGAAGGCCTTGGCTATTACGTCATCGACGATCCGGAAAATGGGACTGTCACAGTTCTCAAACACACCGATGATGGTGCTTACCGAGAAATCTTTAAAGAGGAAGCAATTGAACTTCACGAGGGCTGTGTTCTTAAAGTCGATGAAGCTGTGCTCTTTGCGTGAAATTTCCGTGAAAACGACCTCTTGAATCCGGCTGGATCGTACCGTAAAAGTTCCCAGAATTCCGGCTTTAAGCCCTGTTTTTCGTTGAATTAACAGGGTTGGGTCGGTGAGCAACCCCTTTTGAGTCCTGCGCTTAACCCTGTTGGGTCATTGATTTGACCCTGTTAAGTCATTTTCTGACAGAAAAGACTCCGGGAAAATCCAAGATACCTGACTAAGAAAAAATGAGTTTTGATGTAGTTCGTTCATTCACCACCGGCGATGGAGCCGAAGGGAAATTCCATTCACTGCCAGCGCTCGCTGAGTCGGGAGTGGCCCCCAATCTCGACAAGCTTCCTGTCAGTATCCGAATCGTGCTTGAGTCAGTGCTTCGTAATTGCGATGGCCGCAAAGTGACCGAAGCCGATGTGAAGAATCTCGCGAATTACAATGCGTCGAATCCCGGCGAGTACGAAATCCCATTCACGGTTGCCCGTATCGTTTTGCAGGACTTCACCGGCGTTCCGCTTCTCGTCGATGTCGCAGCAATGCGCGACGCCGCGGTAGCTCGCGGTGCCGACGCTGCCAAAGTTGAGCCTCTCGTGCCGGTTGACCTCGTTGTTGATCACTCCGTTCAGGTGGACTTTGCCGGATCTCAGCAGGCTCTCGACCGGAACATGGCGATCGAGTTTATCCGTAACCGCGAGCGTTATGAATTTCTGAAGTGGGGGCAGCAGGCTTTCGAGACTTTTTCCGTAGTCCCTCCCGGTATCGGTATCGTTCATCAGGTAAACCTGGAATATCTCGCGAAGGGGGTTCTTTCCAAAGAAGGCACTTATTATCCCGATACTCTCGTGGGAACTGACTCACACACCACGATGATCAACGGCCTCGGCGTCGTTGGCTGGGGTGTTGGCGGCATTGAGGCTGAGGCAGGAATGCTCGGGCAGCCCGTTACTTTCCTCGTTCCTGAGGTGGTCGGCGTTTATCTCCACGGCGAACTTGCCGAAGGCGTTACCGCGACTGACCTCACCCTTCGCGTTACTGAAATTCTCCGTGCTCACGGTGTCGTGGGTAAGTTTGTCGAATTCCACGGTCCCGGTGCTAAGGCGCTTTCACTTCCTGACCGTGCCACGATTGCGAACATGGCTCCCGAGTATGGCGCGACAATGGGATTTTTCCCGGTCGATGACGAAACGATCAACTATCTGCGTGGCACCGGACGTTCCGAGGAACTCTGCACCACGGTAGAAAACTACTACAAGGCTCAGGGGCTTTACGGCATTCCTGAAAAGGGTCAGTGCGAATACACCGATCTTCTCGAGTTAGATCTCGCGACAATCGTTCCTGCGGTGGCGGGGCCGAAGCGTCCTCAGGATCGAATCGATGTTCCTGCGCTGCGTGACAAATTCAACGAGCTCTTCACGATCTCGGCCGGCGACGGTGGTTTTGGTGAAAACGAGTCCGCTCGCGATATTTCGGTTCCTTTGCATCTTAATTCACCGGCCGGTGAATTTGATAATCCGCTCATCGAGGGCGAGACAATCACCGCAATCAACGTCGACACGCAGCTGCGACATGGCTCTATTTTGATCGCTGCGATCACCAGTTGTACTAACACCTCCAATCCGAGTGTGATGCTTGCGGCCGGTCTTGTCGCGAAAAAGGCGAATGCAAAAGGGCTTACGATTGCTCCTTTTGTAAAAACATCTCTCGGGCCCGGATCCCGCGTCGTGACAGACTATCTTGAGGCGACCAATCTCCAGAAAGAACTCGATCAACTTGGATTTGAGACAGTGGGATACGGCTGCACAACTTGTATCGGAAACTCCGGTCCACTTCACCCCGCGATCGAAGAGGCGATTAAAGAAGGTGATTTGGTCTGCGCTTCGGTGCTTTCCGGAAACCGTAACTTCGAGGCCCGTGTCCACGGCTCGATTCGCGCGAATTTTCTCATGTCACCGCCGCTCGTAGTTGGCTACGCCCTCGCTGGCCGCGTTGATATTGATCTCACGACTGAGCCTGTTGGAAACGACTCCAATGGTGACCCTGTTTTCCTCGCTGATATCTGGCCGACTCAAGCGGAGATTCGCGAGCAGCTCGATGCGGCGCTTAAGCCTGAGGTTTATTCGAAGCTCTACGGCAACGTTGATACGGCGAATCCGAAGTGGGGCGAAATTAAGGGTTCTACCGGCGCCACCTACGCCTGGGACGATGATTCTACCTACGTTCAGTCACCTCCTTTCTTTGAGACTAAAGAGGGCGGAAGTCTGGATGTTATGGGGGCTCGTCCTCTTGGTATCTTCGGTGATTCGGTGACGACAGACCACATTTCTCCTGCCGGGGCGATCACCGCAACTTCACCCGCGGGCCAATATCTGATTGAGAATGGTGTTGAACGCGCCTCATTCAACTCATACGGCGCCCGTCGCGGTAACGACCGCGTCATGACTCGCGGAACTTTCGCGAACGTGCGGATTAAAAACCAGATGTGCCCTGGAATCGAAGGGGGTTACACCCAGTTCTTCGGTTCGGCAGAGGTGCCGGCTCCCGACACTGCGATCGATGCTTTCGGTGCCGCAAAGCCAACTTTCATCTACAACGCTTCGATGGCTTATCAGGCGGAAGGAACATCGCTCGTTGTGATTGGTGGCGATGACTATGGAATGGGAAGTTCGCGTGACTGGGCTGCTAAAGGAACCCGTCTCCTCGGTGTTTCGGCAGTGGTAACGAAGTCATTCGAGCGAATCCACCGCTCCAATCTCATTGGAATGGGCGTGCTGCCCTTGAATTTCGCTGATGCCGCTGATTACGAGAAGGTGAAGGGGCTCGTTGACGCGACGTTCGACATCGTCGGAATCGCCGGTGAGCTCAAGCCGATGCAGACCGCGACGATGATGGTTCATAAAGCAGACGGTTCCAGTTTCGAATTGCCTCTCAAGGTGCGTCTCGATACACCGGCCGAAGTGGATTATTACAATGCTGGTGGGATTTTGCCTTACGTGCTGAATCAGATCATTGCTTCGTAGGCTTCTACGCTGATTTCTGTAGCCGAGTCAGGGTGATCCCGTGGCTCGGTGCGGAAGGTTTGCGGCTGCCGAACGCGTTGTGAGTCACGGGCCTCGCCTACAGCCCCTCTCGAATCACGAATTCTATTGCTCAACTCCCAATGCACGTGAGAAGCTAATGTAATGAAATACCTCTTCATTTCCCTCCTTACGGCTCTCGCTCTATCGGGATGCAATGACTCGGCGGAAAAAGAGGGTCCCGGCGAGATTGACCCGATTCGTCAGGCCGACGGAACCGATTTTGACTTCGAGGGACTGGCTGAAAAAGAGGCCGAGGTTCTCGCGGCAAAGCGTGAACTCAAGCATCGTGTCGTTTGGCGTGATGGGCAGCCTTTGACGGTGACTCTTGATTTTCGGCCGGATCGGGTCAATTTCACGATCGAAAAGGGCAAAGTCACGAAGACTTCGCGGGGTTGATTGCTTCTCAATCCATTTTTCGCGTGACTTTTTGTTCTGCGACGCTTTGGTCGAAGTAGTCATGAAGATTCCCGCATCGGCTTTGTCCGACCCGTTTTACGAAGGTTCTGTGCAGCGATTGTTCGCGGTACCGGGGGACGACTCGATCATGGTCACGCAAACAACGGCGAAAGGATCGGTTTTCGATGTCGGGGCGTTTTTTGAAATCGAAGGCCACGATGTGAACCGGGCGCTTTTCCGCCACGCGCTTTATTCAGGGATGGATGATCCCGAGATGTGGAAGCGGGTTCGCGCTGCGATTGAGTCGGCTCCGGAACTGGATCACGACTACCGACGTGAGCTGCTTTCGGGCGCGCTTGAATCCTGCTGTGAGCGAGGCGCACGCACGCACCACGAAGGAATGCGTGACGCGGTCACTGGCGAGGTGGTTCGAGGAGGTATTCCTGAAAATCCAAGTGCCTACAATGTGGTGCGGAAGTACCAGATCCTGAAACCGACCCGGTCTGATTTTCTCGGGGCTCACTTGTTCGATTATTCCCAATTTGCTCAGGAGGACGGTTTTGTTGTCCCGCTTGAGTATATCGTTCGCTTTGGAATCACGAGCGCGAGCTCGGTTTACAAAAAATATCTGGGGATGGATGAGTCTTCCCGCAAGGCTTTCGAGCGCGAACTCGGTGTGTCGAAGCCGCTGCAGGCCTGGCAGTATCTCGAAAAGCCGGTGGGTGACTTCACGAGTAAATTTGAGCCGGAAGACCGCATGGTCAGCAAGCAGGAGGCACTCGTCATGAGCGGTCTCACTGGCGATCAGTTTATCGACAGCGGGAAAATGGCGATCCTCGGAGCGTGGGCGGTTCGTCAGCTTATCGAGGAAATCGGTCTTCTCATGTGGGACATCAAATGGGAGTTTGCCAAGGACGGCGACGATATCGTTTTCGTTGATACAATCGACACCGACTCGTTCCGGGCGACGATGTTCCTCGATTTTGAGGGGGATCGCATTGTGAATCACTACAACAAGCAGGCGATGCGCGACTATTTCACGCTTCTGCACGGCGACTGGATTGAAGACGTGAAGGCCGCCAAAGGTCGCGGTCAGGATCAGGGCGTTGCTTTCACTGAATTGTTGCAGGCGGGCCAGGCGGACGGAACTTATGCGGCAACCCCGGTAGTTGATCCGGCGTTCCTGGAAATTCAGCAGGAGAAAATGTCTTCGATACGCGAATTCATGCTCGGTAGAGCGGAAGCGCCCCGCGTGAAGGCTGAGTTGGAATCAGCGGGTCTCAATGAGATCTCTTTTTATCGGGATCGTGGAGTATTAGAAGGACTAAAAAATATTAACGGTATTCGCTAAATTCTTTTCGACAGGTGGTTGACTCGTTGAAAATACGGCGATACGAAAAGGCATCCACAAAAACCAAACTCGACCCGCTTAGGCGACCCGCTTAGGCGAACCGCTTACACAAACACCCCTGATCTCAGCGATGGAGGAAATTTACGAAATCAGCGACCGGTTTATCAAGGCCGGCGATGCCAATGAACTTCTTTATGAGCCACTTAAGGAAGGGCTCACTTTCCGCCGAACTCGGCGCTACGAAATCAATTTCGATGGCAACAAGAAGGCGCTGAAGGGATTTGTTAAGAACACTCTGTTCGACAAGATCAGTCAGGAGTTTCACAAAGGAAAAGACGTGGCCCTCGAAAATTCGGCGTTTCTCGTTGAGTTCGGGATGAAGCCGGGGGCACTGGACTTGGAGAAAGAGGCGATCCTTTCTTATTATAAAGGTATCGAAGATCCGAAATTCACTCTCAATGATCTGAAAATTCGCCAGCGTATTTATGTCTTCGGAAAGCCGGAAGACGAGAAGGTATCCGAGAAGTTCGTTCGCGATATCTGTAACCGAGCGATTCATAACTGGAGCGTCATTCAAGGATATGTCTGGAACTAAAGAAGAAAGCATTCTCGATCGCATTGCGGAAATGCCTGCTGATCACTTCCGCATCCTCAAAATCTCTGGTCTCGGAGGTGGCGAGCTGTTTGAACTGAGTAAGTTCATGAAGCTGTCTCTCTCGAAAGTGGACATGCTTGCGGTGCAGGAGATCTACAAAGAGTGGGATCGCGAGCCGACTGATGTCGAGTTGGAAGTGATCGCCCAAACTTGGAGTGAGCACTGTAAGCATCGGATTTTCGGCGCAACGATCGAGCATACCATCGATGGCGAATCAGAAACGGTGAACTCGCTTTTTAAGACTTACATCTACGATGTCTCTCATCGGATTTTTGATAAAAAGCCCGGGTTTGTTCTCTCGGCTTTTCACGACAACGCTGGATTCATTAAGCTCGATGATGATCAGGCAATCTGCCTCAAGGCGGAGACACACAACCACCCGAGCGCGATTGAACCCTACGCCGGAGCGAATACCGGACTGGGCGGAGTGATTCGTGATATCCTTGGCGCAGGAAAAGGGGCGAAGCCGATTGGCTCGCTCGACGTATTTTGTTTCGGTGCGCCGGACACTTCGCTTGAGGAAATGAAAGCGACCGACGTTATTCATCCGCTCGGGGTGATGCGCGGCGTCGTTCGCGGTGTTCGCGATTACGGTAATCGTATGGGAATACCGACGATCAGTGGTGCGATTCAGTTCGACGACTCTTACATTTATAATCCGCTCGTGTTCTGTGGAACCGCCGGAGTCATTCCGATCAAGTATATCGACAAGGAAGTGAAGCCGGATCAGATCGTGATCTCTGTTGGTGGCAGGACTGGTCGTGACGGGTTGAAAGGGGCTACTTTTTCCTCGGCCGCTCTCGACGCCGAAAGTCACGAGGAAGATCAGCAGGCTGTTCAGATTGGGAATCCGATTGAGGAAAAGAAAGCGGCCGATTTCGTTCTCGCCGCTCGCGACAAGGGGCTGATCGAATTTGTGACCGACTGCGGGGCCGGGGGATACTCCAGTGCCTGCGGCGAAATGCTCGAGACCTGCGGTGGGACGATCAACCTCGACAAGGTTCCGCTGAAAGCGGAAGGACTCGTGAGCTGGGAGATTTTTATCAGTGAAAGTCAGGAACGCATGGTTCTCGCGGTCAAAAAGGAATCTCTGCCTGAGTTGCAAAAACTTGCTGATCTCTACGAGACCGAAATGACGGAACTCGGTTCATCCGATGGTTCCGGAATTCTCAAGGTCACACACCACGGCGAAACCGTCTGCGAACTTGATTGCAGCAAACTTCACGATGCCCCAGTTCGCAAATTGAAAGCGACGTGGTCGAAGAAGACTGAGGCAATTGAAGCTCCGGTGCTTTCTAATCCTGCGGAGGATCTTAAGTCGCTTTTGTCTGATTTTGCGATTGTTTCCCGCGAGCCCATCATTCGTGAATACGACCACGAAGTGCAGGGTAACACGGTTTTGAAACCCCTTGGTGGGGCGAGCGGTGATGCGCCTCAGGATGCGGCAGTCGTTCGCATCAATGGCAGCGAAAAGCTCATGTCGATGAGCGTTGCGGTGCTTCCCGAGTGGGGGAAGACCGATCCCTACGCAATGGGAGCTGCCTGTGTTGACGAGTGTATTCGGCAGCTTGTTGCCTCCGGCGCTGACCCGGATCGTATCGCGATTCTTGACAACTTCTGTGTCGGTAATCCTGAAGATGAAGAGGAGCTTGGCGCTCTCGTTGAAACGGTGAAAGCAATTGCGGTGGCCGCTGAGGCCTACGGGGCACCATTTGTTTCCGGAAAAGATTCTTTCTACAATTACTTTGAAACGGAAGATGGCCCGGTTTCAATCCCTACGACGATCCTGATCAGCGGGATGGGCATCATCGATGATGCCGCACATGTCACCGGCGCTTCGATCCGTCGCGACGATACCGTTCTCGCTATCATCGGAAACACGGGAGCGGAATTGGGTGGATCAGTATTTGCCCGCCAGAAAAAACTGACGAAGGCGGAAGTGCCGGCGACGAATTTTGAAGAGGCTTTCGCGTGCTATCACAAATATTACGAGGCAAACAAAGCGGGGCTGATCCTCTCGGCTCACGATGTCAGCGAAGGCGGCCTCGCGGTCACGCTCGCGGAAGGTGCTTTCTCTGGAAAGGCCGGTCTTGAAATCGATCTTTCGTCTTTGCCAATGAGTGGCGATGCGGGAAAAGCAGCAATGCTTTTCGGCGAATCTCCCTCAAGAATCGTGGTTGAAATCGCTCCTGAGAATTTGGAGAAAGTGGCTGATCTTTTTGAAGGATTGCCTTTTGCCGCTCTCGGACGGACCACCGCAGAGCATTTTAATTTGAATATTGTCTGGGGTAACGAAACCCTGATCAACGAACCTGTCGACGAGCTTAAATCGCTATGGAAGAACGGCCTTGCGCAGTATTACTAAAATTTCCCGGCACGAACTGTGACGAGGAAACGGCCCGGGCTCTCGAAGAGGTCGGCTTCGTCACGGAAGTGATTCCGATTTCAGCTCTCAAGGCAACGAGCCTTGTCGGGGTGAGCCTCGTTGTGCTCCCCGGCGGATTCAGCTACGGTGACTATGTTCAGTCAGGGCGTCTTGCGAAGCTCGTCACGGAGCAGAAGATCGGCGACACGCTCAAGGAGTTTCGTGACAATGGCGGCTACCTTTTTGGGATCTGCAATGGTTTTCAGATTCTCACCCAACTCGGGCTTCTTCCTGAAGCCAGCCTTGTTGAGAACACCAGTGGGCGTTATCAGTGCCATTGGGTTAAGCTGGTGAAGCAATCTTCAGAGAGTCCGTTTCTTTCTCATCTTCCCGATGAGTTCGAATTTCCCATTGCCCATGCCGAGGGGCGTCTTGTTACCGCTACGCCCGAGGATGCGAAATCCTATCGCGAAAGTGGCGCTGCCGCCTTGACCTACGCGGATGATGTCAATGGCAGTTTTGAGCAAATCGCAGGCTTGCAGGATGAAAGTGGTCGCGTTTTTGGCCTGATGCCTCACCCTGAGCGTTTTATGCATGCCTCTGACCATTACGATCCCGATTGGGAGTCTGGCGTCGATGGCGAATCTTCCCGCGGTAGCGGCTATTATCTCTTCCGATCTCTCTACGAATCTGTTACATCCTCCAACTGAATGAGCAACGAATTCACTTATAAAGCGGCTGGCGTCGATATTGATGAAGCGGCAGCGCTTGTCGGAGATATTGGCGAGCTTCGCCGTCGAACCGAAGCAAACCGATCCCTGATGCAGTCTTTCGGTTTGTTCGCCGCAAGCTACGATCTCAGCGATTACAAAGAGCCAGTCATCGTGACCGGCTGTGATGGCGTTGGGACAAAAATCGAACTGCTTCTCGAACACGACCAGTTGGAGATCGCGGGGAAAGACCTTGTTGCGATGAATGTGAACGACATTCTTACGACCGGTGGTGACCCTCTTATGTTTCTCGATTACATCGGGATCAGCGCGATTGATAAAACGAAGATTAAGAGGCTCATCTCCGGGATGGCAGAGCACCTCGCGGATTGTAACTGTATTCTTGCGGGCGGTGAAACGGCTGAAATGCCGGGGATCGTTCCTGAAGGCGTCATCGAACTCAGTGGATTCTGTGTCGGGGCTGCCGAAAAACCCGATTTGATTGATCCCTCGACGATTGAAGTGGGAGACAAATTGATCGGCTATCCCTCTGATGGATTTCACGCGAACGGCTGGAGTTTGATTCGTAAAATTCTCGCCGCCAACCCCGGTCTGATTGATGATGACGAGTGGGAGCAATTTCTCGCTCCGACTCGACTTTATCACGACGTTGTTGCTGGCCTCCGTAAGCGCTCCGTCAAGGTGAAGGCATTTGCTCACATTACCGGTGGTGGACTTCCCGAAAACCTCGAGCGTCTCCTCAATGAGAAGGGGGCTGACATCACGATTCCCCGATGGGATCTGGGAGCGGTCGGCAAAGTGCTTTCTTTTGTCGAAGACAGTGAAGCAGTGAAAACTTTCAACATGGGCTGGGGCTGGGTAGCGGTCGTGCCTGCTGATCAAGCTGAGGAAGCGACTGCGTTTCACGAAGGGGCAATGGTCATCGGGACGGTGGATAACTCCGCTACGGTTCAGGTCAAGGTTTCGTCCTAACAACACATGAGCGACCCTATCCATCACGAGTGCGGACTGGCCTTCGTGAGGCTCAAAAAAGATCTGGCTTACTACCATGATCGTTACGGCACGAGCCTCTGGGGATTCCAGCGGCTTTACCTCCTCATGGAGAAGCAACACAACCGTGGTCAGGACGGTGTCGGAATTGGTTGCTGCAAACTGAACATGCCTCTGGGGCAGCCGTATCTCTTTCGCGAGCGGAATGCCGAGCGCGATTCACTGATTCGGGTGATGGAGGAACGGCTCAGAAAGTTTGCCAAGCTTGAGCGAAAAGGCATTCTCGATCCGGATGACCCCGCATCGTGTAAACGCAATTTTGATTTTGGTGGCGAGATTTTGCTCGGTCACTTGAGATACGGAACGTCCGGTAGTTTCGGCAGTGGTGGTTGTCACCCCTACGTGCGTCGTACCAATTACCCCACGAAGACGATGATGGTTCTGGGGAATTTCAATATGACGAATGCTCGCGATCTCAATCATCATTTGATTGATCGCGGTCAGCACCCTGTTTTTGATACGGACACTCAGACCGTGCTCGAAGAAATGGGGTACCATCTCGACGAGGCGCACGATGCCATTTATCGCCGTGAACGCGACGCCGGGACGGAGGGTCGCGATATCCCGCCGATCATTTCCGAAGAACTCGATCTTGTTCGCATTCTCCGTAAGTGTGAGGAGAACTGGGACGGTGGGTATTCCATTGCCGGTGTCATTGGAAATGGAGATGGATTTGTTTTTCGCGATCCTCACGGTATTCGCCCCTGCTTTTTCTACGAGGATGACGAAGTGATCGCTTTTGCGAGCGAGCGGGTTCCTCTCATGACGGTGTTCAATGCCCCTCAGGAAAAAGTGCAGGAATTGCCTCCCGGGCACGTCGGTTACATGAAGCATTCCGGCGGTGACTTGCAGGTGAAGCCTTTTGCTGATCCCGTTAAAATTACTCCGTGCTCCTTTGAGAGGATCTATTTTTCCCGTGGAAATGACCCTGATATTTACCGTGAGCGGATGCAGTTGGGGGAGAATCTTGTTCCTCAGATCATTCCGAGGATTGAAAAGGACTTTGATAAAACGGTTTTCAGTTTTGTTCCTAATACAGCTGAAATTGCCTACTATGGGCTTATGCAAGGGCTCCGTAGATGGCGCCGGGACGAGGTGAAGTCCGAAATTCTCGAAGCGGCTAAATCGGGCGATCTCAGTGAAGAGACAATCGACAAGCTGATCCTGAAAAGTTGGCCACGGGGCGAGAAGATCGCACACAAGGACATCAAGCTTCGAACCTTTATCGCCCAGGAAAAAGGGCGTAATCAGATGGTGTCCCACGTTTACGACGTGACCTACGGGCAAGTCAAGCCGGGCGAAAACCTCGTTGTGCTCGATGATTCGATCGTACGCGGCACGACTTTAAAGTCCTCCATCATCAAGATTCTTTCGCGGCTTGAACCGAAAAAGATCATCGTGGTATCGACGGCTCCACAGATCCGCTATCCCGATTGTTACGGCATCGATATGTCGGAGATGGGCAAGTTCATCGTCTTTAAAGCGGCGGTCAGACTTTTGGAGCAGCGCGGGCTGAAAAATCGGCTTACCGATGTTTATTATGCGTGTCTTGAAGAGCTCAAAAAGCCCGTCGAGGAGATGCGAAATCCCGTCAAAGCGGTTTATGATCCATTTACGACGGAGGAACTATCCGCCGAGGTTAGTAATTTAGTGACCCCGGAAGATATTTCCTGGGATGGCGAAGTAGAGGTCATTTTCCAAACTGTCGAAGATTTACACGCCGCGATTCCGAATCACCAAGGTGACTGGTATTTCACTGGTGATTACCCGACCCCGGGTGGCTATAAAGTCGTGAATCAAGCCTTTGTCGGTTACATGGATAAGACCGGTGAGCGCCCATACGACGTCTTACTGTAGCCCCCGGTGAATCGAAGGGTGGCAATAAAGTCACTCCGAATTCGAGTGGGGATGTTGTGAACGGGCTCGGAGGTCGTGGAGTGGGTGGCATGGTTCTAAATGCGCTCGTTGGTTGTGCTAGGGATTTAGAGAAGAGGTCACCGTTTTAAGGATTTTTTTATGAAAGTATTAGTTGTTGGAAAAGGCGGTCGTGAGCACGCCATCATCACGGCACTGAATGAGTCGCCTTCGGAGACTGAAATTTATTCTTTTCCCGGATCAGATGCGATTTTTGAACTCGCAACGCAGGTCGAGGCCGAAGGGGTCACTTCACTTGTCTCGTTCATGACGGACAATGAAATTGATCTCTGTGTCGCAGGTGAAGAAAGCTATCTTGTAAAGGATGAGGGCCTTGCAAACGCCTGTAAGGAGGCTGGAATTCCCTGTTGGGGGCCGCCAAAGGAAGCGGCTCAGCTGGAGGCCAGTAAAGAGTTTGCGAAAGAGTTCATGGTGCGACATGAGATCCCTACGGGAGGCTACGCATCGGTCGATGATATTGATGCGGCCCGCTCAGCGATCGCGGGTATCTATCCGACGGTTTTGAAATTTGACGGTCTCGCTGCGGGCAAGGGAGTCGCGGTTTGTTTCGATGAAGCTTCTGCAGAGGTGTTCATGGATGAAGTGCTCGTTCAACGGAAATTTGGTGCGGGACGACTTCTCGTCGAAGAATTTCTTGAGGGGCCGGAGATTTCAATTTTTGCCTCGGTGGTCGACGACGAATATCAGATTCTTGCTCCTGCTCGTGATTACAAGCGAATCGGAGATGGGGACGAAGGGCCGAATACCGGCGGGATGGGTGCGGTGAGTTCCCTTGAGATGCTGGATGCAGATTTGCGCAAAGTGATCGATCAAACGATTATTGAGCCTACCATTTCGGGGCTGCAAAAAGACGGTCTTCCTTACCGGGGATTTCTCTACTTTGGGATCATGCTGACACCGGCCGGCCCTAAAATTCTCGAGTACAATTGTCGATTCGGCGATCCAGAGGCGCAGGCGGTATTGCCGATGATCACCGGGGACTTCGCGGGTTATGTATTCGAGGGTGCGAAGGGACATCTTAATCCCGGGCTGATTGCTTTCTCGCAAGGGTGGAGCATCTGCCTGGTTTCTGCCTCGGCCGGTTATCCCGAAAGTTCGCGGAGTGGTGATGTTATTTCTGGAATTGACGATGTCTCAGGAGCGAGAGTTTTCCATGCCGGAACGAAGCGAAATGAATCAGGTGCCTATGAAACAGCTGGCGGGCGTGTTCTCGTTGTCGTGGCGAACGGGGAGTCCCGGCTCGAAGCGGTTGAGCGAGTTTACGCTGAGAGTGCAAAAATTTCATTCGATGGCTTGCAGCAGCGCTCTGATATCGGAGTGCGAAATTTTTAATGACGCTTAAGCTGTTTGCCCTTAACTGTTTTCTGTTAGATCGATCTTTTGAGTGATTCTCCGAACATCACCACTTCAGAGCTCCTCAGTCCGGACAGGATTGAGTCCGCTATATTTTCTCTCGCTCAGGCAGTCAGAGAAAGTTGTGGAGACAATGACTTTGCTTTGGTCGGAATCTTTACGAGGGGGGTGACACTCGCAAAAAGAGTCGCAAAAATCCTTGCCGATGAGGGGCTGATTTGTCCCGTAGGAACTCTCGACATCTCACTTTACCGTGACGATTTTGATAACGAAGGCACCGATTTGCCCCGCCTTGAAAGTTCGGATATTCCATTTCCGATCGATGGCACCCGCGTGATACTTTTTGATGAGGTGATTTTTACAGGCCGGACGATCCGCGCTGCGCTCGATGGTCTCATGGACTATGGGCGCCCCTCGAAAATCGAACTCGCCGTTTTGATTGACAGGGGTCATCGCGAGATTCCAATTCAGCCTGATTATGTGGGTGTAGTGGTTCCGTCAGAACTTAACGAATACGTAAAAGTCAGATTCGTCGAAAATGATGGTACAGAGGGAGTCTTTCTCGTGACCAAGTGATGAGCCGATAGGAATGAGTGAATTGAAACCGCGAAAAGACCTCCTCGATATTGAAAGCCTCGGGCTTGATGAGATTGAGTATGTGCTTGGGAACGCGGTTCCGTTTAAGCAGCTGTTTCAACGTTCCGTGAAGAAGGTCCCTACCTTGCGGGGAAAGACAGTCCTGAATCTTTTTTACGAGCCGTCAACGCGGACAAGCTCTTCTTTCGAAGTCGCCGCCAACCGAATGTCGGCGGATGTAACTAATTTCTCTGTTTCCAGCTCGTCGATTGTGAAAGGGGAGTCGCTCCTCGACACGATCGAGACTCTTCAGGCGATGCAGTCGGACTACATTGTGATCCGCCATCAGGCCGCCGGTGTCCCGAACATTGTCGCTAAGCATACCGGTGCATCAGTCATTAACGCAGGGGACGGGTATCACGCGCATCCTACCCAGGCTTTGCTGGATTCGATGACCTTCCGCGAGGTTCATCCTGATTACGCGGGGAAGCGCATCGCGATCGTCGGGGATGTTCTTCACTCACGAGTTGCGAGATCGACGAGCACACTTTTTCATAAACAGGGGATCGAGGTGGGCGTGCTCGGACCTGGAGCTTTGATTCCGGAGGGCCGCCCCGATTTTATGCAGCGTTTTCAAAGCTGGGAAGACGTCTTCGATTGGAAGCCGCATGCGATCTATCTACTGCGAGTTCAGATGGAGCGACAGGAGGGACCGTTTTTCCCCAGTATTGCTGAATATCATAAAATGTATGGAATGAACAGCGAGAGGCTCGTTTCCATGCGAAAGTTAGGAGCCTATTTGATGCATCCCGGGCCCGTCAATCGTGGCGTCGAGGTAACCGACGAGGCGATGGGGTACGAAAAAAGTCTCATTAGCACTCAGGTCGAAAACGGGATTGCAGTTCGAATGGCAGTTTTGCATTGGCTCAAACCTGAAACCCAGATGGATTAAGATCATGCGGCTTTTTAAAAACGGAAAAATTGCCAGTGGAGCAAGCCCTGAGCTGGTTAACGCGGATGTTCTCGTCAATGAAGACGGAGTGATCGTCGAGGTCGGGCCTTCACTTAACGGGGGCGATGCCGAGGTTACCGATTGCTCCGGATGTGTAATGGTTCCGGGAATGTTTGATCTGCATGTTCGCGGACGCGAGCCAGGTTTTGAGCACAAAGAGACACTCAAAACGTGCGCAGCGGCGGCGCTTCACGGAGGGATTACCGGAGTGGTTTTGATGCCGGATACGTCTCCGCCGATCGATTCCGGAAATCAGCTTAAAAGCGTTCAGGATCGAATCGTAGAACTCGGGTCGATAGAGATGCTTCAGGCGGGCTGTCTCACTGCGGGGCGTGCCGGTAAGGAACTGGCGGGATACTCGGGATTGGCTGCGCTGGGTGTTCCCATGTTGACCGATTCTGACCGATCCATTGATTGCCCTGATCTTCTCCGGCGATGCATGGAATATGCCCGCGATTTTGATCTTCTCGTGACTTCCCATTGCGAAACATCAGCGTTGGCGAAGGCTGGCGTCGTCAATGAAGGGAGGCTCTCCTATCGTTTAGGCCTGCCGGGATTGCCCGCGATCAGTCAGGAGATTTCTCTGGTAAGGGATTTGGCACTGGCGCGTCATACCGGAGTGCGCCTGCATCTCCAGCAGATATCAACCGGGGTGAGCCTTGATGCGGTCCGCCTTGCGAAGCGAGCTGGAGTCCGTGTCAGCTGCGAAGTTTCACCCCATCATCTGATGCTTTCTGAAGAAGATATTACGAATTACGACACCGCTTTCAAAATCCAGCCCCCTTTGCAGAAGCGGGAGAATAACGAGGCGCTTCTCGCCGGATTGCTGGATGATACTATTGACGTGTTCGCCTCTGGTCATGCGCCTCACACCGCGTTTGAGAAATCCGCTGATTTTGGCAGTGCTCCGTGGGGCGCCAGCGCTTTGGAAACAGCTGTTCTTGCGATCTATGACCGGTTTATCAGAGTCGGCAAGTTTAACTGGGATCTACTGATTCGGAAATATTCTTCCGCGCCGCGCCAGCTTGTAGGGCTTGATCCCGTAGCGATATCAATGGGGGAAAAGGCTAATTTCTTTGTCTTTGACGTCGAAGCAGAAACGAAGATTACCCCTGACTATTTCCGCAGCAAGTGCTCCGTGTCGCCCTTTATGGAAGAAACTTTTCAGGGGCAATTCCGAGAAACCCTCATCGAGAAATATTAAACTTTTTGGCTCTCATTTCAAAGGTTCTTGACCTCAGCAAATTGAGTCTCATTTCAGATGTTTTCTTGAGGGTTTCGGAGCCTGTGCCGATAGAAAACTCAGACCACTGCAGATATCCTGGATTTCTCCGGAAGAAAAACTAGAATATGGCAGTTGGCAATGTAGACTGCGCCCCCTCCCTTGTATGAAGGACCAACTAAGTCTTTTAGAAAAATTGCACTGTTATCATCGGTTGGTGCGGTATTGCTACCGCACAGAACCTGATACGGCTTCGTTTATTGGTGATTGCGTCAATAAAGGGGATGTGTGTCTAGACGTGGGCGCCCATAAGGGTGTGGTCACTCATATGTTGACGAAAAGGGTGGGTGCCACAGGACAGGTAATTGCCTTTGAGCCTCAAAAAGAGCTTTTTGAATGGCTTAGAAGAATGGTTTCTTCATTTCAATTTTCAAATGTGACGGTTGAGTCGCTTGCGTTGGCTGAAGAAGTTGGGTCTCGAACTCTTTACCGAGCAGGGGTGACCAAATCGGGAAGTCTCGCGGAGGATGGAAATGCGCATTTTGAATCGATTTCAGTCGAAGCGATCACTTTGGATGAGTACTGTGGATCGAAGGATTTTGAGGGGATATCTTTCATCAAGATTGATGTCGATGGATTTGAGTTGCAGGTATTGCAGGGAGCGGAGGAAACCTTGAGAAGATTTCAGCCTATTCTCTTAGTAGAAATCTCTGATAAAGATCTCAAGACGGTTTCTGCTTTATTGAAGGATATTGGTTACAATGAGCCTGAATTCGAACATCGGGGTAAACGCTACCGAGGACAATTGACTTGCGAAATTCCTCATCGAAACGCTTCGACCGATTATCGAAATTTTCTATTCCGTCCCTCTTGATTCTCTTTCGTTAGCCTTATTTAAATGAGGTGATCGAGATCACAATCTTTTGTAGAGAGAATTGATCTTGCTACGACTAAAAAGAGAATAGCCGAGTCGTTCAAATTCGGCTGCGCAACCGGGATAATCAGTGTTTCTGCTTTGTTGCTCAATAACAATCCGGCTTGGTAAGAGGGCTTCCGGTGCATTCTGTAAGAATGGAACCAAGGCAGAGTCTTCATGCCCCTCGATGTCAATCTTGAGACTATCCAATCCTTCGAGCCCGGCCTCTTCCAAGACAGTTAAAAGGGGCTGCATCTTAATTCCCCCGAGAGGATTTTCTTTAACGCTGACAATAGCGACGTCATCTTCACGGATAAGAAGGTCCACCATCGCCTCGTTCGCTCCGACAGCGCAATTGATGGCCGTCACATTATTAATTCCCGATGCCGAGGCATTGAACTCCAAGTGTCGAATCATATCAACATTCGCATCGATCGCAATCACTCGACTCTCGGGGCCAGCAGATCTGGCGAGGGAAAGCGCGTAGATTCCGATGTTGCAACCAATATCGACTGCGGTGCCTCCCTCTTTTAGCGGTTCAATGAGGAAATCGATTTCTTGAGCGTTATAACTTGGCCGCGTCAGGACTCCATATTCGATAAGATTATTCCTTCCTTCAATCCGGTATCGATTGCCTCTGAAAGTGATGTCAATAGGGCGACCCAGTGAGGTGATGAGATTGGTCATTTTATGACGCAATTTCCCTCGCTGCAAAAAGCTTCTACGAGTTAGTTCAATGAGAAAATTTTGCCATTTTCCTGGTCGGTGAGTACCCCAGGGATTTTTAAAAAATGAGAGTTCGGTGGCGTCGGTCTCTTTGTTTATTGGTCGGGTATCCATCGGTGTAGCAAATTCTTCTACTTTACGGGGTAAGGTGCAATGTTTTTTAGGCTCCTCTTGCTGAAGTGGTCTAAAACTTTGAAATGCCTCCGAAATTCGGAAGTATGCTTTGAGACTGCTAATATAAAATTGGCGGGTGCCGTTTGCGACGATACCTAATCTGAGGTTTTCTTAAATTGAATTGTGTTGAGGGTTACTGAACCGGCTTTTGCCGTCATCGGGGTGGGGAATTATTTGAATGTTTCCGGGAATTACCCTGCAATATCGGAATGATCCGAATCTCTGCCTTTCTTGCTGTCCCGATTATATCGGTTTTCACTTCTCTGGGTTTAGCTGGACCGGATCTGGTTTCTCTGGAGATTGATTTGGAGACTATTTTGCAGCGTGAAGATCCCGAGAGTAGTTCGCTTTGGTTTCATCCTCGTGTTGCCTTGATTCCCCGGGATCGGTCTTCACAGAATCCGAAAGCCGTCCTGACGCTTCAAAAGCTTCTTGGGAAATCGGATTTCTTTTCCGGTCTCAGTGTGATGACGAGTGATGACTCAGGGAAGACGTGGACGGCACCGCTTGCTCCGAAGGAGCTTGCGTGGCTAGTTGAAGATGGAGCCGATACGGTTTCGATAGCGGTCGCCGATGTTACCCCCGGGTTTCATGGGAAGAGCGGAGCCGTTCTCGCGGTGGGGGCGCAAGTGCGATACAGCGAAGAGGGAGAGCAGCTCGTTGATCGGCATCGCTCTCATCAAACGGCGTATTCAGTGCGGTCTCTTGATGGGAAATGGCAAAAGTGGAGTCAGCTTGAGATGCCGAAGGATACTATCTTTGATTTTGCGCGGAGCGCTTGCGCTCAGTGGATAGAGGAATCGAATGGGAATGTCTTGCTCCCGTTCTATGTCGCGACCGACAATTCAGTTCCGTTTTCGACTACGGTCGTGCGATGCGCCTTTGATGGCAAAGAACTCCGTTATCTGGAGCACGGGAATCTGCTGGAGTCGGAGACGATGCGTGGACTCTACGAGCCTTCGCTGGTTCGTCACCAGAACCGCTTCTTTGTAACGATGCGGAATGATCTGGCCGCTCACGTGGCTTCATCCGATGATGGTCTGAATTTTACTGATCTGAAGAAATGGCGTTTCGATGACGGGCAGGAACTCGGGAGTTACAATACGCAGGCTCACTGGCTGGAGGCTGGCGGTGCTCTCTTTCTCACCTACACACGGAGGGGTGCCGACAACGATCATGTCATGCGTCATCGCGCACCGATCTTCATTGCTCAGGTTGATCCGGAAAAAATGATTGTCTTGCGTAATACGGAGCAAATCGTTGTTCCGGAAAGAGGAGCCACCCTTGGTAATTTCGGTGTCGCAAAGATTTCTGAAAATGAGTCGTGGGTGACGGTAGGGGAAGGAAATGTGACGCCTGAAGCAGCGAGGCGAGGCGCGAACGGAAGTGTGTTTTTAGCGCGCGTCAGGGTTATAGAGGGCAATGGGGGCTCGTCGGCGAAGCCGAGCAATTCTGTGAAGTTTTCAGTGATGGGTTGCGGCCCTTACACGCCTGTCGCAGAGAGGGCCCTCGCCAAATATATCGCTCTCGAAAACGAGGAGAAGACCAGCGAGTTCATTGTTCATCTTGGCGATATCGTTACCGGCAGAGCGAAGCACTGGAAAGAAGACCAGTTCATCAAAGTGGCAAATATACTAAAGACTGGAAATCAGATCCCAACCTTTGTTGTTCCCGGAGACAACGAATGGACTGATCATGCCGAGCCCGATAAGGCTTGGTCATGGTGGGAAAAACACTTCATGGGCTTCGACAAGCAGTGGGATACGTCATCGCTGGGCTCGATAGCGAGGCAAGTGGTGCGTCCTGAGAATTTCGCCTTTACGCACAAAGGAGTCCTCTTCGTCGGAATTAACAAAGTTGGAGGTGTTGTTTACGATGAGAAAGCTTGGCGAATTCGATTGAAGCACGATGGCGATTGGATCAAAAAGCAAATGTCAGAGAACGCAGCGACGAATGCCACTGTGATTTTTGCGCAGGCTTCGGCTGCCGGCGCGCTTCCGGATTTTGTGAACGCGCTCGCACCCGCTGCGAGAGCCTATGCGAAGCCGGTGCTCTACATTCATGCTGATATTCACACCTGGCTCGTTGAGGAGAAAAAGTGGGCTGATAATATTACCCGGCTTCAACTCGAAACGATTGACCAGGACTTCCCTCCGGTTCAGGTCACGATTGGTGGCGGTGAAAATCCTTCTTTTCAATGGGATCGCCGACTTGAAGGCGAAAAATGGAAGGTCTCGACCGTTGATGAAAAAGGAGTGCTCTGGTCGATTCGCGGGGGTGGCGAAGGCAACGACAAGATCCGGGGAATTACGGCTACGACTGAGGGCGCCATCTTTGTCACTGGTGAGATCACAGGGGATTGTGATTTTGGCGGGCATCGGCTCGTGAGCAATGGATCGCTGGATTTCTTTGTCGCGAAAATCGATACTGGTGGACGAGTTCTTTGGGCGACGAGTGCAGGCGGATCTGAAATTGATCGTGGTTACAGCGTCGCGGCGCAGTCAGATGGAGGCTGTGTCGTGACAGGGCATTTTCAAAGTAAGAAAATGTTGCTCGGGGCGACCGAATTGACAAACGAGGGCGACTATGACGGGTTCGTCGCTCGATTCGATTCCAAAGGAAACTGCGACTGGTCGGAGCGATTCGGCGGGGCCGGATATGACTACGGGCACGGAATAGCGATGATGAAAGAGGGTGATCTTATCATTTCCGGAGTGATTGCGGGGGAAGGAAGCGCGGGCGATACCAAGATGGGGAAAGAGGGATCTCGAAGCGCTTTGCTGGCTCGGCTCAACGCTGAGGGTGAGTGGCAGTGGGCGAAGGGAATCGTGGCGCCTTCGATCAGTGGGCATCAAGTCGCGGTTGGCCGCGACAATTCGATTTTTCTGGCAGGCTATTCGCGGGGGGAAGCGACGTGGTCGGATCAGTTCACGACGGAGTCAAAGGTTCAGGATCTGTTTGCGGCTAAGTTCGATCATGATGGGAATTTCGAATGGGCAAGTAACGGGGGCGGCAACTCGGATGGCGTTGCCACGTCCATTGCGGTCGATCATGAAACGGGAAATGTGGCGATCGCCGGAATGTTTAAAGGAGAGGCTGTATTCGGGACGAAAAAGTTCACCTCGCAGGGCGGGCATGACTTCTTTACCTCGATTCTATCAGGGAGCGGTGATCCGCTCGGGGCTTTTCACGGGGCCGGTGAGGGAACTGACTACGGCCTCGATATTGCGGCAGGAAAGAAGGGTTTCGTTGCAACGGGAGAGTTTTCAGGTTCGGCGGATTTTGCAGGAGTAAAGTTGAGCGGAGCGGGTGAGCGGGAGGCATGGGTCGCTCGATTCGCGGCGGATGGTTCGCGCGTAGAGGCTATTCAAGTGCTGGGAGGTATTGATCACGACCTCAGCTATGCGGTGACGGCGACGACGGATGGGGCAGTCGTGATCGCGGGTGCTTTTCGAAAGGAAACTTCAATGGGTGAGTCAGAACTGAAATCGGTAGGAGGAAATGATCTTGTTGTCACGAAGCTCCAGCTGACAAAATAGCCGGTAATTGAGTCTGGATTTTGCGTGGCGTTTTTCACAAGTGAGGACTAGTCTCGCGTCTATGAAATTGACCTGTGTATTCTCACTCGTTCTCCTTTTGGGTGGTCTTATTGTTCCGACTCAAGCTGAAGAGCCTAAGGATTCACTCACGTTTGCAGTGCCTGGAGAGGATGCTGAAATCGCGGGGGAAGGGCCGGTTCGTCGCTACGACTGGTTCACTAAGCTTTGGGAAAATCGTCGTTCGAAATGGGCTCGCGAAGTGAAGCAGGATCAGGGAGCGGTCGTCTTTTTCGGAGACTCTATCACTCAGGGGTGGGGCGATGATATGAAAGGCGCTTTCGGTGATATGAAGGTGGCCAATCGCGGAATCAGTGGCGACACAACTCGGGGAATGCTCTATCGCTTGCAGGAGGATGTTCTCGCTCTAAATCCCTCAGCAGTCGTGCTCCTCATGGGCACCAATGATTTGGAGGAGAGCGCCACTCCGGAGCAGGTCGCTGGCAATATGAAGCTGATCGTTGCGGCGATAAAAAAGTACCGGGCTGATTTGCCTATCGTGATGAATCTGGTGTTTCCAAGTTCGGAGACAAAGAAGCGCCCTGTCAGTCAAATAAAACAGATCAACGAGCTGCTCGCTGCGGCGGTGAAAGGTGATGATCAAATTACGATTGTAGATACCTGGACTTTGTTTGCGGATGAAAGGGGCGATGCCAAAGCGGCCGAGTTCCCTGATTTGCTCCATCCTAACGAAGCGGGTTACGCGAAATGGGCGGCTGCGTTGACTCCGGTTTTTGCGACATTGGGACTGCTTGAAAAAGTCGCAGAGCCTTTTGAAATTGCTGAAGGATTTGAACTTCTCTTCGACGGCGAGTCGTTGAATGGCTGGGGATTTCGCCCGACTGCGCCTCGCAAGCAACCAAAGAAGCCACGGCCTAACGCGCCTGTATTTGTCGAAATTAAAGAGGCTGAGAATTTTGAGGGGAAAACGAAAAGCAGTGATGGGCGATACGAAGTGATTGCTGGCCGTCTCGTTGTGAAAACACCGGCAGAAGGTCGTCGGATTCAGCAGATTTGGACGACGGAAGAGTTTTCCGGTGACTTCATTTTGCGTCTTGAATTCCGGGCGACACCCAATGCGGATAGTGGTGTCTTTATTCGAAAGCCTCAATTGCAGTGCCGTGACTATCCTCTTGCGGGGCCTTATTTAGATCTCAAACAGTATAAGGCCCAAGACTGGAATAAAATGGAAGTCACCGTCAAAGGTGGTCTTGCCCGGGCTACTTGTAATGGCGAAGTCCTCGAGGAGGCGATGGAGGTTCCTGAAACCGGTCCTATCGGCCTTGAAGGCGATAGAGGCCAGATGGAATATCGACGCATTCGATTGAAGAAATTGTAAAAACAGAGATCGATTTTTGCATCATGAAACCAACGACAACACTTGCCGAAACCCGCACGCCCGACGGCTCCAAATTTTCTCTCCACGAGCATGACGGTGACTTCTTCTTGAAGCTCAATGGAGATCAGCTCATGAGCAGCACCTGGACACTTTCGGAGCGGTTGCTCGCGGATCACGCCTGCCCGCATGGCGCAGCTGCTGAGAGTGCACGAGTCCTGATTGGCGGAATGGGTCTCGGTTACAGTTTGAAGCGCGCTCTTGAATTGGTCGGTGATAAAGGCGAAGTCGTCGTTGCCGAACTCTTGCCGGAAGTGGTGCAGTGGAATCGCGATTTCCTATACGAAGAGAATGGGAAATTGATGGATGATCTGAGAACGACGATGTTTATCGGAGACGTCTACGATGCGATCCGCGAGGCGGCAGATGGGAAAGTGAAAAAGTTCGACGCGATTTTGCTCGATACTGATAATGGTCCCACTTCTTTGGTTCAGCCTCAGAACAAACGGATTTATGGAAAGCAAGGTTTCGCGATGATCCGCGAGTCCCTCGCTCCAGGTGGACGGGTTGCTTTCTGGGCCGCTACCGAAGAACCCGGATTCGAAAAACGACTTAAGCGTGACGGCTTTATCAAGACGGAGCGTTACATGATCAAGGCTCACGAACGTGCCAAAAAACCGGTCCATCGAGTCTACGTCGGGCAGCGGGCGTAGAACACTCTTTTTCAGGCAGGACAGTTAATCCGTGCTAGTCTCATCGCAATGAAGCTGTTCCAAAACCAGCTCTGGAAACAGGGTGAAAATTTTTTCCGGATTGTCGTACTCGAGCGCCTCGCGGTCGAATACAAGCGCTTCGATGCGGCCGACCCGGAATTGGACACTCATCACCGCGTCACGAAGAAGGAATTCTGCCGCTTGATCAAAGGGGCAACTGAAGTGACGAGCGGGGAGATCACTTGAGATGTTTTTTGAAGAAATCGACGACGGTCTCTCTGACTTCATCAGTCTGAAATTCTTTCCCCCCGTGTCCGGCCCCTTCAACGACGACGAAGCTTGATTCGACTCCTGCGGCTTGGAGCGTTTGGTGAAGACGTTTGCTTTGTTCGATCGGCACGCCGGGATCTTCGCTTCCGTGCATAATGAGAAAAGGCGGGTCATCTTTCGAAACTTGATAGATCGCACTGGCGTCTTTAGCGAGATCGGGGACCTCGCGAACGGTCGCTCCAAGCAGTTTGGCTCCGTTCGAGTTCGCAACTTGCTCCGCGGTTCGCTTTTCGCTGATATTGTTAGGCGGCATCGTGAGGAGGTCGCTCGGGCCATACCAATCGCAGACCGCTTGAACCTGCGAGCTGACTTTTTCTTTTCCGTCAAATGCGCGTGTCCCCATCAGCGCGACGAGATGCCCGCCCGCAGAACCGCCCCAGACTCCCACTTTTGAACCGTCGATGCCGTGTTTTTCGCCCTTTGATCTCAGCCATCGCACCGCAGCGTAGCAGTCGTTAATTTGCGCGGGCCACGGGGCGATCTGGGTAAGCCGATATTCGATACTGGCGACGGCGATCCCATGCTGAGCGAGAAAGGAAGCTTTGCATTGGTCTTTGCTACCATTCAGCCAACCTCCTCCATGAACCCAGACCACGACGGGAAGCAGTTCCCCTTCTTTCTGTTCCGGTAGATAGAGGTCGAGATTCAATTCAACACCATCGTGATTGGCGTAGACGAGATCTCGCTTTACGAGAACCCCTGCCGGAACTTGAGGGCCTTTCTTCGCTTTTTGAGCAAAGGCGACAGGGTTGAGTGCCAGCGTTATGAGGGTTAAGGCAATGAGCCAACAGGGTTGGGGGTATGAGCTAAAGGGGGTGAGTCGAAATCTCATCCCGATGATTCTACGGCTTTGCCCTTGCCTGTGCCACGCTTTATCGCGTATCGGTTTGCATGTTGAAACGCATTTTAGTTCTCGTTCTGGGGGTATTGTTTTCGGTTACCGTTCTCAAGGCCGAAGAGAAGCGCCCTAATGTTCTCTTCATCTTTTGCGATGATCACGCGACTCAGGCGATCAGTGCTTATGGCGGTCCGCTTGCTGGTTTGGCTCCGACTCCGAATATTGACCGCATCGCTGAGGAGGGAATGCTCTTTCGAAAATGCTATGTCACCAATTCGATCTGCGGTCCTTCACGGGCGGTTGTTTTGACGGGGAAATATTCGCATCTCAATGGCTTCAAAATTAATAGCGATACCTTTGATGGTTCTCAGCAGACCGCACCGAAACTGTTACAGAAGGCGGGGTATTCGACCGCGATTGTTGGGAAGTGGCATCTCAAATCAGAGCCGACTGGTTTCGACCATTACGAAGTCCTGAAAGGGCAGGGGCACTATTACAATCCTGTTTTACGGACCAACGGCAAAATGGTGAATCACGAGGGGTACACCACGGATATTATCACTGACCAGTCACTTGCCTGGCTTGAGGGACGGGATCCTGAAAAACCCTTTTTTCTGATGTCTCAACACAAAGCCCCGCACGGGAGATGGGAGCCGGCGGCCCGACATCTCAATTTTCTGGCCGATGTCGAAGTCCCGGAACCGGAGACGCTTTTTGATGATTACTCAGGACGGAGTGATGCTGCCGCCCAGCACGAGATGGGGCTCGCTGATGATATGGGTGACCATCGGCTCATGTTGAAGTATTCGAGTAAGCTTACGACCGGGCAGGAAGCGGCGCTAGATGCTTATTTTGCTCCGCGGAACGAGGCTTATTACGATGCGAAACTTGAAGGGAAAGACCGGACGCGATGGCACTACCAGCGCTACATCAAAAACTACCTTCGTTGTGTCAAAGCCGTTGATGAGAATGTGGGGAGACTTCTCGACTATCTCGATGAGAATGATCTCACCGATAATACCGTCGTGATCTACAGTTCGGATCAGGGCTTTTATCTGGGAGAGCACGGATGGTTCGACAAGCGCTGGATGTATGAGGAGAGCTTTCGCACGCCACTTCTGGTCCGTTGGCCGGAAAACGTTGAGCCCGGTTCGGTTAATCTCGAGGATATTGTCTCGAATCTGGATTTTGCATCCACCTTTCTCGAGATAGCGGAGGCTCCGATTCCTGCGGATTTGCAGGGAGCGTCGCTCGTTCCTGTTTTTCGGGGAGAGACACCGGAAGGCTGGAGAACCACTCACTACTACCACTATTATGAAACGGGAGGCCATGGCGTGCCCTTGCATTTTGGAGTGACTGACGGGCGCTACAAATTAATCCGTTTTCCTGAGCCACACTTGGATAGCTGGGAGTTTTTTGACCTCAAGAGTGATCCTCTCGAATTGGAAAGTCGCTACGATGATTCGGTTTTGAGCGAGGCGCAGGAGGGGCTGCATTTGGAATTGAGGCGACTGCAGAGTCTTTACGAGGTGCCTCAATAACGTGCGCAATTGCGGGGGATTGTGTCTCGACGCAAGGGCTCGCCTCGGCTGACATTATCGTAATGACGACACGGCGAAATTTACTTAAAGGTGGTGCTGCGGCATCAATAATCGCGGCGGCCCCGGCTTTTGTTCGGGGGCAGAATCTGAACTCGAAGTTGCAGCTCGCTTCGATTGGTTCAGACGGAAAGGGCTTTAGCGACATCAAAGCGATGTCGACTCATTCCTATCAAAAGTATGTCGCTTTTTGTGACGTCGATACGAACCGCACATTGAATGTGAAGAAGCTCAGTCCGGAGACACCGCTCTATCAGGACTTTCGTGAGATGTTCGACAAGGTGGGCGATCAGATTGATGCGGTCACGGTTTCAACGCCGGATCACATGCATGCTTATTGCGCGATCAGCGCGATGAAGCTGGGTAAGCACGTTTATTGTCAGAAGCCGATGACCCACAACGTGTGGGAAAATCGCGAAATGATGCGAGTCGCAAAGGAGACCGGTGTGATCACCCGCCTTGGAAACCAGATTCACTCACACAAATTTTACCGCACGGCAGTGCAGATAGTGCAGTCCGGTCGTATCGGGAAAATTAAAGAGGTGAGAAGTTGGGTCCCAACTCCCGGACATGGAAGAAGCGGCCACATCAGCCGTCCCAAAGGCGAAGATCCCGTCCCTGAGAATCTGAACTGGGACAGCTGGATTGGAGTGGCTCCGATGCGCCCCTACTCTGCCGAGGATCGTTGTTATCATCCCTGGGGTTGGCGTGATTGGCAGGATTTCGGGAGCGGTGCGATTGGAGACTTTGGATGTCATATCCTCGACCCGGTGTTCACCGCGCTGAAGATTATGGGACCGACCGATGACTACTTTGCTGAGCATTCAGGAATGAACGATGAAGTTTGGCCTGCTCAGACGACGTACAGTTTTACGGTTCCCGGAACCGACTACACGGTTGGTGATCGCCTCAAAATCACCTGGTATGATGGAGGGCGTTCTCCCTCCACGGGAGGATCTCACCTGTCTCAGCGCGAGGCTCTACCGAGATCCGGTTCGATGTTGATTGGCGAAGGCGGCACTTTAGTGATTCCTCACGTCGCTGCTCCGAAAATCTATTTAGAGGGCGGTGAACTCAGCGAAGACTACGAGATGGCGGACGATAAGGACCACTACCACGGCTGGATCGATGGCTGCATTCTCGAAGAGCAGCCGACCGATAGCTTTGACTACGGCGGCCGCTTAACCGAGACGATTCTCCTAGCGAACGTTGCGCTTCGCTTTCCCAAAGAGAAGCTGAAATGGGACGCGGAAAAGATGGAATTCTCCAACAAGCCCGAGGCCAATCAGTATCTCACTCGCGATTACCGCGAAGGGTGGGATTTGAAAAAGCTAATTCAAGGATAAAACTGGGGACAAAAAAGCCGAATCCCCGGTTAGCGGGCGATTCGGCGTTTCTTCTCGGGAGCGGTAAGCTACCAGGTTTTGATATTGTCTCTTGCTTCGTTCTCGTCTGTATCTTTTCCGGCGCTCCAGATAAGGATAGCATCGGGAAGCATCGTGGATTCGGTGGACTCATCCCAGCTCGGCTTTTCCACACGATTGTTGTAGTCGAGATCCATACGCACCAAATAAAACTTAGAGTATGGATCATAGAGTTCTCCGCCACCATCTGAGCCGAGAGTGATCCCTTTCCGCCAGGGGCCATCTGTGTTTTCTCCACCTGATGGAGCTCTTTTAGCCTGTTTGCCACTGTAAAAGGCGATCTTTCGGGGATTGAGCGTTGTTCCGGTATCATTGTCTGCTCCCAGAATAATATCCATCAAATCTGAATCAGTTCTCAATTCCTGAGACTCGGTTGCATCGGACTCCGCAGGGTACTTCCGGTACTCAGTGAAATAGGCTGAGATTGCATTCTTCAGGTTGTAGCAAGTGTTTTCCGCATGGGTGCGTTCCGCTCTCCGCAACGCACCGGTGGTGGCGGGAAACATGAGCCCGGCAAGAATTCCGATGATGGCGATTACAACGAGGAGCTCAAGGAGAGTGAAGCCTGCGACGCGATGGGTGAAGGGTGATTTTCTCATAATTGGAGGCATGTTTAACGCAGTGAGAAGACCGTGACGAGAACATTTTTCAAATTCGCCTGCTTTTCCTCTGCAATACTATGTAAACACATGAGGATGATCTCCGTCGAGCCTTTTTCTGCGTTTCTGCGCAACATTTGATCGAACCTGCTTCTCTGTGAAACGAGGGCGTAGACTTTGTTTTGGAAAAATACCTCATTCAATCAATTTTGCGGCTCGTGCAATCTCCCGATTACCCTCTGCAAAATAGGTCAGAGATGGCGAGGCAGCTCAGGGTTCCAACCACGCCGAGCGTTGTTTTTCGCGAAGCCTTGACTGATCTTATCGCTTCCGGTGATCTGCTTGCTTATACAAAGTTGACGAAATAAGTGCAAATAAGATTCAAAGAAAAATCAAATTTTCTTAATTCGGGCGATCCGGGTGAATATCAAGATGCTTGAAATACTGTCGTGGGAGAGCCCTGTCATTTGGGAGATTACTTCACGGTAAGTTTCAAGCTGACTACGGTGCTTTTGCACCGCTTGATCGAGAGTTGACTCGGTTACCTGATCGGTTTTGAAATCAATAACGGCTGCGCTCTCAGGATGGCCGTTTGATCCGTAATCGATCACGACCCTGTCAAAAGTTCCGGAAAGCCAGGCGCCCTCTAGAAGGATTTCGAAATTCTTTTCGCGCCAAATCTCAACTTTTCCTGTTGCCTTTGAGAGAGCTGTTTTGATTTCCTGGTTGGCTAGGCTCGTCTCCACTTGCTTAAAAGCTTCATCGAAGAGTGATTCTGGGGATGAGTCTGATTTTTCTTTCCATTGTTCCAGCAGCCCGGTAGTCGCCTCGTCGTCGGCCCATTCGATCTCTTCGAATAGTGCATGGACGAGGGTGCCTAATTCACGGGCGTGATTTCCTGAAGTCTGGAAGAGTTGTTTCGCTGACAAAAGGCGGTCCTTTGCTCCACTCGGAGTGCGCCTCCTCGGGCGAAGTCTGGGTTCCGGCGTTTCGTGAGGGGCGTTCTCCGCAGGCTCTTCGCTTTCCGGTGAGTCCCTCCTGACGAGGGCGTGCGATTCGAACCACTCTCGACCGCCCGTTTTCGCTTCGGTTTCAAAAAGAAGTGAGCAGAGCTCGTCACCTAGCGAAATTTCCTCTGCTTCGTTCGCAAGAGTGTCTTCAAGGAGCTTAACGAAATTCATCGAGCGTGATTTCGGGCCTTGAGGCAGAGTCACGAGATAGTTGGCGTAGCGAGCCCTCGTCATCGCGACGTAGTAGAGGCAGAGGGATTCGTAGGCGGACTCGGCTTGTTTTTCGGCAAGGTATTCACCGAGCACGGGATCGGCCGCGGTAATCTCTTTTCCCGGCATATCGAGGACCCATTCGACTTCGCGCTGCTCATTCGTTTTCGCACCAAGGTCGAGTTTTACGGTGGTGAGCGAATCACTTTTCAGGTCTGGTAAAATGACCATGTCGAAAGTGAGGCCTTTTGATTTGTGATAAGTCATCACCTGAACCGCGCTTGAGTCAACTGACTCGCGGGTCGTATGGCGGCTCACGTAAGCAAGGAAATCATCAATGTCGCGGCTGCCGGTTTCTCCATAGAGGCGGGCGGCGAGGGCGAAGCTTTCGATGCGTCCTTTCGTGAAGGCATCGAACACCGTCCCGCTGGCAGACTCCAACGTTTCGGCGAGTTCGCGCACCACTTGTTCAAATCCGACTTCGAATAAATCAGACGCGAGTTTGCGAGCCAGTTTCCCGGCGCTGAGATCCTCGGCCTCGATCACGGATCGAAAAGGGGACAGGTAAAGGTGCTCCCAGGCAAAACGATCTCCGGGATGGGCCGCGAGTTGGAAAAAACTGAGTAGAGTCAGATTCACAGGATTGTCCGTCGCGATGAGCTGGTCGGATTCGCTGACCACTGGAATAGTGGAATTGGCTCGCAGGTAGTCGACGATCTCGTGTCCTCGCTTGTTTCCGCGAACGAGGATGGCACAACTCAGTCCTCGCTTCGTTGGCTCGGTTTCTTCGAGGATGTTCTTTACCACTTCGTAGAGGTCTTCCTGTCCGGGTTTCTCGCCCTCAGATCCCTGAGGATTTAGAAAAGCGGTGTAGCCGCTTTTATCTTTGTTCGAATCCGCGACGAGGTGATCATTCCATTCCCAACGGTTCAGCGTTTCTTCGGGGAGCTTGATGGCCCGCATTGCCTCCGCATCACTGAAGATCTTGTTCACCGGATCGAGAACAGCCTGAACCGAGCGGTAGGAAGTGTCGAGTGATCTGGGAAGGACGCGTTCGCCGTTCGCATTGTAGTGTTCGAAAATGTCATTAAACAGCCTCGTGTCTCCGCCCCGCCATGCGTAGATCGCCTGCTTGATGTCACCCACCTGAAAAAGAGAGCGAGTTCCCGATGTGTCTTGAACGACCTCGTCGATGAGATTGGAAATGACCTTCCATTGGATGAAATTGGTATCCTGGAATTCATCGAGGAGCCAGTGGTTGTAGCGGGCATCGAGACGGTAATCGATTCGGAGGCGATCAGCGTCGTCAGGCATCTGAGTGAGAACCGGAGCCTTGCGGTCCTGATTTTCGGCACTGCGGATCGACTCATGCCCTGCGAGGAGCAATTGCACATCTTGAAAAGTGAGCTGACCCATCCTTCGAATGCGGTCGGAGTAGACGGACTCGTATCGATCGAGTAGTTCCCAGACTCCGCGGGTTCGCTGCAGCTTTGTCTTCAGTTCACTCCCAATGAGCCACTGGAGGAGTCGCTGGATGGCTTCGCAGGCGATTGGATTGAACTCGTGGACCGTCCGGTTGAACTTTATCTCCGCATGTCCGGCTTCCAGTTGCGGCCACGCTTCGAGAAGTTTCGGAAGCATGTAATTACTACGTTTCCCAAACGGCGCGCCCGGGTAGTGGGCTTCGATCTCATCCCTGAATTCGCTCCAATAGGTCTCGTTCACCTGTTCCGGGATTGATTCAAAGGTTTCGAAAAGCCGGGCAATTTCCTTGTCGGGAGAGATTCCGTCGACAAGCCAGCGATTCGTCTCTTTGCTCCAGATCTGAGTAGGATCACCCCAGAATTTTTCGGAAGGCGCATTGAGATAAATGCCATGCAGTTTCTCCACAAAATCATCGAGCGAGCGGATCACGTTTGATTCCTCTTTTCCGAAGGTTGCCTGTCGGAACGATTCGAGAAACGCATCGTGATACTGATCATCCTGGTTCGGTCCGATTCGACGACTGAAGACCGCTTCGTAGACCCGGTCGATCGCATTGGCAGCGCGGTAGTCATCCATCACCTCGAAGTCCGAGGTGAGGCCAAACTCGGAGGGAAATGATCGGAGAATATTTGAGAAAAAACTGTCCAAGGTCCCGAGAAAAAGTCGGGGCATACGCTGGATGAAAATCCGGAGCAGCTCCCGGAATTCGTCTTGCGAAAGGGAGCGCAGCGCCTCTGAGAGAAGATCGGTTCTCGTTCCTGCGAGGTCACTCCCCGCTGCAGGATTAGTCGACGCTCTCGCTAGTTTTACGAGAATGGCATCGAAAAATTCACCTGCCGCTTTCCGGGTGAAAGTGACGGCGATGATCCTTTCAGGATGAACTTCGTTTCCGCTCTTCAGTTCGGTCGCCATCAGGGCGATGTAGCGATTCGTAAGCTGATAGGTTTTGCCTGATCCCGCCGAGGCGCGAATCATTTCGTTGGGAATGCTGGGAAGCGAGGGCATTAAGAAGGAATGGAGGCTATGAGTTGTGCATCTCAACGGTAATTGACATATTTTTCAACATAAATGGATCGCACGATCGTCGATTTCAGCGTTATCTAGTCAATCAAATCCAACGAACTTATCATGAACTCATTTTTTAAATTCACCCTCATCTGCGCCGCCCTTTTCACGACCCTCGCGGTGGCGGACTCCGTCGAGACCGCAATCAGTCAAATTCGAGCGGATTACAACGCGACAGAGAACGCGAGACTTAAGAGTGTTGTCATTATACTCGATGATGATGCCGAGACGATTAATCTAAAAAAATACTTTTTGAACGGGGCTCTCGTCAAAATGGTGTTGACCGCGGGTGGCGATCACGGAGCGACGACAGATTACTATTACTTCAAGAATGGTAACCTCTATTTTGTCTACCAGTCAGCTGGAGGCTGGTCCTTTGATTCAAGTGGTCCAGAGGGAACGACAATCGATACCGCTTCTGAAGAGCGTATTTATTATCAGGGCAGCGAGGTTATTCGCCACCTCGTGAAAGAGGTCGCGAGTCGGGATGGGAATCAGGTAAGGAAGCTTCTTGCGAAAGCGGACAACGAGACCGTCCATCGCCCCGAATCAGCAACCATTTTTATGAACTCCGGATATCGTCTCGCTAGCGTGAATACGAAGGCTGATCTCGATCGCTATTTCTACGCGGAGTAGGGTGAACAAGGGCGGGGGGGGGAAGTATGAGAATTTGAGTTGGGGGTTTTGAAAGCAAAGAGAGGGAATTCAGAGGGCAGAGAAATTCGCACAAAGGCACTAAGCGACAAAGTTTATCCGATTAGGAGCTTTGGCTGTATCGAGGCCAACGAAAGCGAATGACACAGCCCCCGGAGGATCAGAGTAAATGAAAGACCCAACCGGGTTTGGTCACTGACTCAACAGGGTTGGATCAACTGCGAGGCCTGCTTCAGGAGCGAGGAGTTCGCGGAAATCATCCCAGGGCGGGGCGTCTTCATTGGGTGGCCAAAATTCACCTGCCTTGATTGCGGCAACGGCTCCCTCGGCGCATTTTTTTGCGCTCGCAAGAAGTCGGTCATCCAGGGTCTCCCAGACGTCGAGTACGATTTCAGTTTCGCTTTTCCCAAGCGTCGCGTAGGCGGCGTGTATGGTCGTGTTAGGATGTTCGGCTGCCATCGCAAGGCAGTAGATCGGGAGTTGAAGGTCGGTCCATCGCAATGGCTTCCCTGTCTCATCCTCGACGCGTTTCCAGTCAGCGAAATCGTCTGGATTTTCGGTCCGCTTGATCGGTGCGAGGTGATAGGTGTCGACGGTCTTTCGCGAAAAGCCGCTTCCGGGAGAGAAGGTTTTAAAATCGATCACTCGGGTCCCCAGTTCAGGGTGTCGTTCGACGCGGTCGATTCGTCCCTTGATCGTTACTCCGCCGATTTCAAAAGGCCACTCCTTCGTGCCGAAAGTGGCTTCTGCCTCGACGATCTCCCATCCTTCTTCGCGATGTTGGGCTTCTCGTTCGGCCCACCAGCCGAGCCTTTTCCTCGCTGACTCACGTTGGATGATCACAGGGGTGGCAAGGCGGCTCCCGAACTGTGAGGCAAGCTGCCTGTCTATCTCGACAAAGAAGTAATCTTTGATTTCGGCCGCATCGGTAAGGCGCCGGGCTTCTTCGTCGAGGGCAAAGAATTCAAGGGTGTTGTGGACGAGGTTGCCGAAGTCGGCCGCGTTCATTTCCCGCTTGTCGGTTTCGACCCGTTCCATTTGCAGTCCTTTGGTGAGGTAAAAGCGAAACGGACACGCGAGGTATTGCTTGATAGCAGTCGGGCTGAGTTGCTGGAAGATGTGATTGTCAGGGTCGAGGGGGAGCGGTTTCAGTTGAAAGGCGACGGACTTTGCTTCGGTTCTTTGATCGGAGTTGATCTCGCTGAAGAGTTGCAGGGTTCGCCCGGGAAGTTCTTCAATAGGGCATTGAAAAAGTAATCGCGATGGACGGAGCGGGTCGCCGCCGGAATTCGTGCTCCCGAAGAGAAGTTTGACCTGTTCTCCGACATGTTTCCGCGAGTGAATCATCGAAGTAAGAAAGTAGGCGTCGCGCGAGAAGCGGTCGTCGTTGCTCGGGATTCCGAGGATTTGTCTGGCTGTGTTAGGAAGGAAGGAGTGACCAACGACCGATTCGGGCACAGCGTGATCGTTCATCCCCGTGATGATGAGGCGGGGCGCGTCTTCCCAGAGGAGTTCGATCCATCCCTCGAGATCGATTTCATGAGGTTCTCTTTCGGGATAGACTTGGCGGGATTTCAAGACCGAGAGCAACATCTCAAAATGCTCAGCTTCCTTCAGTTTTTTCGGAAAGGCTTTAGCAGTGACTGCGATCTCTTGAGACAGGACCGAGAGTGATTCGGCCACTTCAGTGAGGATGCTTTGGGTGATGTCGGAGGCGTCGAGGGTTCTTCCTTCATAAAGGCTAATGAGGAATTCCCGAAGGACTTCATCGAAAGTCTCTCCTTTGAAACGGCGGCACCAGATTTGGATCCAATCGATTGCCGCTCCCAGCTCCGGGTTTTTTGAAAATTGGCGCTTCACTCCGGCACGGGCATCGTCAAGTCGTTCCGGCATTGTCCTGATGATGAGGTCATCAAAGAGCTTGATAAGGCCCGACCCTGTGGAGGGATCTTTCTCAGGGGAGATTCTACGAATGATAGAGTCAATCACCCCCGGGCAATTGAGGAGGCGGCGAAAGGCTGCGAATGACTGCGTCTCGACCACTTCGGCGAGTGTTTTAAGGAGATAGTAGATTCCTTCCCCGGCGAGCGCCCGGCCTGCGGGATCGTAGCTTTTGAGGCCTCGCTTTTCGAGTGCTCCTGCGAGCGGAATGGAAAGGCTTGCGTCAGGAATACCAAAGGCGGCCTGCTTGGCAGGGTCTTCGAGTTCTCCGAGCAGATCGACCGCTGCGGTGACCTGGTCGAAGGTCGAGGCGGTTCTGATGATGTTGTCTTCGGGTTCGGGAATGGGAATTTCCCGGTCGAGCCATGACTCAGGGAGAGGGCGTCCGTATCGGTCAAAATGAGCGGCCTCGGATTCGGGAGCGTGGACGAGAATGGAAAGATCGTGGTTCCCGGACAAATGGTCGAGTGCCCTCGCTGCGAGAGGTCTCAGATCGGGAACTCCGCATACCAAAATGGAAGAGATTGAATCCGCGAGTTGGCCCTTCAGTGATGCTTCAAATTGAGCTGAGCTCTCTTCTCTAAATCCGCACGCTTCGATCTCTCTGGTCGCAGCGGTTTCGATCTCTGCGAGTTCAGCCCAGCGGCCGGGTTCGATATCCTCTTTCGCGAGAATTTCTCCCGCTGAGGCAAAAGTGAGACCTGACTCGGCGAGCAATCGCTTCACTGCGAGCAGTTCGGCAGCGGTATCACAAGCCCATCGAAGGGATCGTTCCACAGGATCAACAGGGAAGACCCGGCGAAAATCATTGAGTGATAGCTTCAGCAAGGTCGCGCTCCAGAGCCACTGGGCAATTTGCGGGGAGGCCGCGGGGATTGCTCTGGCGGAGGAGGGGAGGCGATCGGGTGAGAAGAGGTAGTCCGGTGTCACCACGAGCGGCGGGAATACGGCCGCTCCATTTTCCGCAGCACGAATCGCAAGGGCTTCCCGAAGTCGGCGGCCTGCGTTTTTAGTGGGGACGACAACGAGGGCGGAGGATAGATCGAGGGTTCCTTTTTCTGAATGACCTTGAATAAGATGTGTCGTCGTGGCCTTGAGCAAAGAATCTTCCCATCCCGTGAAAATCCGGCGGCCTCGGGAGGTTGTTTGAGGTGCAGCCTTCTCCGATGGCTCTCCAAAGAGAGGGAGTTCGGGTTGTTCACTGAATTCGGGATCTGGCATGGAAGCGATATGATCAAGTGTCTCGATTTTCCCAGAAGATCTCTTCGAGAAGATCGTGGCGTTTGATGATACGGCGGTAATAGCCCAGCGTGATTTCCTCTTTTTCCTCCTCGCTGAGCTGCCAGTGGATATCGGATTCCCTCACACGCTCGACGAGCCTCGAAATGGTCATCGCAACCGTCACCGAAATGTTAAAGCTCTGCGTGAATCCATACATCGGAAGTCTCAGGGTGCTTTCTGCTGCGGCCAATGTTTCCGGTTTCAGCCCGTGTTCTTCGGTTCCGAAAAGGAGTGCGACGGGGCGGTCGAGCGGCAGCGTTTTGAGATCGTAGCCGTCTGCGTCCGGGCTTGTCGCGACGAGTCGATAACCGCGTGTCTTGAGCGTGTCTAGACAGGAGGATGTCTGATGATAGCGGTACAAGGTGAGCCACTTCGAACTTCCCAAGGCGACATCATTATTGGGTTTGTATTCGTTTTTTCTTTCGACGATGTGGATATCCTGAATCCCGAGACATTCGCTGCTTCGCAGGCAGGCGCTCGCGTTGTGGGGTTGGTAGATGTCTTCGAGGAGGAGGCTGATGTAACGCGTGCGATCTTCGAGAACACGTGCGATTTTTTCCTTCTTATTCTCAGAGACGTAATCGCCCAGAAATTCAATGAGCTCCTGCTCCGCTGTCATAAGATGATTTGTGATGGATCCTTAGTTTTCCCACTTCGGCTTTTTCACGCCGACATAGGCAATGAAGAGGCCTATGAGGACGTGTAAAAGGAGGACGATCAAGCTAAGCCACATCGGGGCGAGCCAGGTGTCGGTCACTTCCTTGATGTAGCGTAGATAATCCGGTTGCATCGCGTCCATGATTCCCGCCCAACTCCAGTAGGCGGAGATGAAGGGCCGTGTCAGCCAGCCGGCGAGATGCGGTAAGGCGAGGACTGCACCGGAGAGGGGGAGTTGGAATCCAACGAGGTAAACACTGAGAAGTGATGCCTGATCGGCGGTTCTCGCGAGAGCCGAGATGCCGAGGCAAATTGCTGTCATGGCTCCGTTCACGAGGAGCAGGAATATCGTGTGTGCGAATTGATTGTCAGAGGGCAGGTCGCAGATGCTCTCCACGAAAACGGCCATCCAAACGGATTGAACAATTACTAACACAGCGAGAAATGCCACCTTACTCGCAAGGTAGACCGAGGGGCGAACGCCTCCGAGTTTCTCCTTCTCGAAAATCTCACGTTCGCCTGCAATCTCTCTCGCAGAGTTGTTCGATCCCATCAGAGTGAGGAGGATCACTTGAAACATGACGAGACCTGAGGCGATCCCGCCCAGGTTCAGGTTAAATGTGACAGCTTCCCGCTCCTCTTCATATTCGGAGAGGTTTGCGGGCAGGGATTCGGATAATCGCTTCACTTGTTCAACGCCGTCGGGCGCGAAGATGACGACGAGGATAGGGAAAAGAATGAGGATCGCAATTTGGAGGCCAAGCTGTCCGCGGTCACGAAAGAAGATTTTCCAGCGTCGGAAGAAGAGCGCGAAGAACTGCACGGCTGCGCTTGGGGTCTCAGCCGATACCGAAACATCGGGGTCGCCGCTTGGTTTGTCGGGTAGGTTTTCGTAATAGGAGTCGCGGTGCTTATCCCAGCTCGCACCCCATTCTCCGGGCTTTCGTTTGGAGAGCTGAGGGTAAACATCTTCCGCTTTATCGACGCTGAAATAGTGTTCGAGAGCGCGAGGAGGACCATGATAAACGACGCGTCCGGTGTCGAGCACGAGGACAGAGTCGTAGAGATCGAGGTTGGCAAGACTGTGGGTCACATTGACGACGATGCGATGCTCGTTGCGACTCAGCGCGTGCATCAGCTCGACAATCTCCTGCTCGCTTTTCGGATCGAGTCCGCTCGTTACCTCGTCGCAGAGGAGAAGGACGGGATCAGTGACCAACTCGAGAGCAAGTGAGAGGCGTCGCTTCTGTCCGCCCGAAAGCACTTTGACGGGGCGATCCCGAATCGCAACCAAACCAGTGGATTCGAGCACTTTGTCGGTGAGATCGTAGACTTCGTCCCGGTTTTCCGTTTTGACGCGTAACTTGACCGCGTTCTCGATATTTTCCTCCACCGTAAGGTCGTCGTAAGCAATGCTGAATTGCGGAACATATCCGATCTCAGAATGCTCGAGATCACCTTCTTCAGAGAGATTTCGACCGTTCCAGAAAATGCTTCCATCACTTTCCTGATTGATACCCGCAATGAGTTTCAGAAGCGTCGATTTTCCGCATCCGGAAGGTCCGACGATGGCCATGAAATGCCCCGTGGGAACACGGAGATGAATCTGCTCCAGGAGGTGAATGTCTTCCCTGCCCTTCTGGATCGTGAAATAAATATCTTCTAACTCAAGCACGCTAACAGTTTTAAGAGTTCATTGAGGCGCTTGCAACTTTAAAGGCTCGCTTCCTTAGCGCTATTGCGGGATTTGTCCCTCCGGATTTTTCTTCGCAATTATCGGTTATTCCGGTGGGAGCGAATACTATCGTAAAACGCTCGGTGCGATTTCCATCGAAGGTTCCCTGTCGCGGGTGGTTTCTAAGGTAGGTGTGAGCGGCCCGCTCGTTCCACGCTCTATCATCACCGAATTGAGAAGAGAGGAATTCTGCCGCTATTTTCCCAACGAGCCTTTCTTCAAAGGATCGGGAATTATCTCCCACCACGAGCGGCCCTCTCATCGCTACCGCTGCCGAAAGAAGCGTGACACGTTCCCTTCGCGGTTTGGTCGTTCGCGCCGTGTTGAGGTTCTTGGGTCACATGGTAGGCGGCACAGGACTTCTCGCTGGCCTCACCGAGGCCCCGGCTACAAGGCGATCCGCAGGCATTCTGACCGTGGGGAAGGGCGTTCCCGCTAGAGAGACTGCGAAATCTCTCTGAGTGATGTGAAAACAAGTGAAAGCGCACTTGCCTGCTTTCTTTGCAAATAAAGGCATTGCCCGATGGCTCGCTATGCGGGAGAATTTGGATATGGCGCCTCGAAAACGAACTGAAAAGAAGGAAAAGTCGAGAATCAATCCTCTCATGGTTGTCTTAGCTCTCGGCGGTGTTCTTCTCATCGCTCTTGTGATTGGCTTACTCGTCGCCAAATCAGCTCTTACCTCGTGGCTCCATGGGGAAGGATTTCAGGATTGGTTGACGAAAAATGCAGGGAAGGCGCTTCACTCGAAAGTTGAGATGGCGGAACTGAGATGGCAGGGAAAAGAGGCTTATCTGAATAAGTTCAAGGCGGAGGGTTATGAGGATGCCGGCTTTTCAAAACTCCAAATTGATGGGTTAAGGGCTTCAACCGCAGGGGTAGCGGATAAAGCGGTTCAGATTCCAAGTTTGACGATGAATCGACTTGAGGTGGAATTTTCGAAAGAGCGCCTCGAGCGGTCTGAAGGGAATGTCATGAAAGATTCGGGGAGTGGCCCCGAAGTCCCCGGGATATTGAAGCAATACATGCCTGATCGAGTCGAGGTGGGCGAGATTAGTATTTCGTCGGGGACGGTCCTCGTGAAAAACAGCACCAATGAGGACGTATTTTCGATTCGGGGTATGGAAGCGAAGATTGAGCCGGATTTTACGACAGGGCTTTGGGAGGTTGCCGGAGGTGGTGGCAAGATGATGCTTCGGGATCAGCCCGAGATGACGTTGAAGGACCTGAAGCTTCGCTGGAAGAAGAAGAACATTTTTGTCGATAACTGCGAAATTGGAATCTACGAAGAGGGGCACGTCAGCGGGGCAGGGGAAATCAGTTTTGAAAAGGATGGTCTCTTCGATTTGGACCTCGATATCTCTTCGATCAATATCGACGAGCTGGTTGATGGCGAGTGGGAAGACAGGCTCTCGGGAATCATCAGTGGCCCGGTTGAGATCACCGGCGTTCCCGGGAATTTGACCTACGAGGGAACTTTGAATGTTTCCGACGGAGTGGTCGAGTCAGTGCCGGCGTTGAAGAAGATTGCGGACTACACGCAGATGAAGCAATTCAATCGGCTCGTTCTCAGTGAGGCGACTGCGGAGGTGAAGCGCACCAATGAAGTGGTTGAAGTGAGGAATATTATTCTTCAGGCCGACGGGCTCGTCCGCGTCGAGGGTGCCGTGGATATTCGAGGGGATGTCATCGAGGGCGCGCTTCAGGTGGGCGTGACACCGGGGACGATGCGCTGGATCCCGGGCGCAGAGCGTCTTGTTTTCATCGAAGATCGTGACGGATTTCTTTGGGCTCCGCTCACCCTTGGGGGGACCGTTCAGGAGCCGAGCGAGGACTTGAGCGCGCGATTGATCGCCGCGGCGGGAGAAGCGGTTCTTGGAGGGCTTCCTCCCAGTGTAATTGAAGGAGCGAAAAAGTTTCTCGGATCAGGAGAAGATTCCGATGAGTTGATCAAGCAGGGGAAAAAGCTTCTCGATCTATTTGGACCGCTCATTAATGGCAAATAGCAGCCGTTTTTGGTTCTCTATTATCGCTTTGTGACGAACTAGATACAGACTTTGTGTAATTTTTCACAAATTACTGTTGCGAGTCCAAATGCTTTGTTTACGGTGCGCACTGCCGGAAGGGCCTGTTGGTCTCACGACCATTGAATAGTCGCGCTTGCCTCATCCGTAATATGGAAATCCTCCCCTCATTCTCATTCGATCTCGCTTTTTCTCCGGTTCTTGCAGCCGGTGGTATTAACGCGCCTGAGATTCCAAATTTGGGATGGTTTACCAATTCGATCCTTGTTGCGATTATCGTGACGGTCGCAGTCCTCCTCTTCACTCGCATGGCGACGAAGAAAATGGCATTGATTCCGGGTGGAAAGCAGAATTTCGTCGAGTTCCTTATCGAGTTCCTTTACGGGCAGGTTGAGGGGATTGTCGGCAAGAAAATAGCGCCGAAAGCTTTTCCACTTCTCGCGACGATTTTCATTTTTATTCTCTCAGCGAACTGGTTCGGTCTCCTTCCCGGAGTCGGGACAATTGGTTGGGGTGAAGGCAATGGCGGTTTTCTGAGCCTCGATAGCGTCACGGTTGCGGCTCTTCGGCCAGCGACCGCTGATTTGAATATGACGCTGGCGATTGCGGTCGTCTTCATGATTGTCTGGGTCTATCTCTCCGTTTCTGAATTGGGTGTCTGGGGATCGCTTGCGCACATCTTCGGGCCTAAGGGCGGTCTTCAGGGGGCGATGAAGTATGCGCTCATGCCGATCTTTTTCTTCGTTGGTATCATTGAGGTGATTTCCATTATTTTTCGACCCGCTTCATTGTCGCTTCGACTTCTCGGAAACATTTTTGCCGGTGAGACGCTTCTCGTTGTGATGGGTGGTCTCGGGGAGACGGTTCTCGGAGCTAAGGGGGTTCTCGGGTTTCTTACCTCGGTCGTTTTTCCTCTACCGTTCTATTTTATGGAGATTCTCGTAGGGGCGCTCCAAGCAACCGTTTTCACTCTGCTCTGCGGGGTCTATATTAAGCTCTCAACCACTCACGAGGAAGAGGGGCACTAAATTTAATTCCTTTTGTCGCTGTGACCATACGCAAAGCGTGGGCGGTGACGAAGAAACAGTAAAATAAACTATCATGATTGATACTATCACAACACTCGCTGCTGCGGCTGCTCCGGCTGCCGCTGCAGGATTTAACGGTAACTTCGCTCTTGCTATTGCAGGCGCTGGTGCCGGCATTGGTATTGGTTTGATTGGTATGGCTGCAGCGCAGGCAGTGGGGCGTAACCCTTCTGCTTTCGGTAACATCCTTACCATCGCCATTATTGGAATGGCGCTCGCTGAGGCGATCGCGATTTACGCGCTTATTATGGCTCTTCAAGGGTAACCTTGATCCAGGTTTTGGCAGTCTGCGGCGGTCAGCCGCTGCGGGCTGTCTTTTCCAACTCTTTTTTTACGAACACAATTTCAAACTAACGGTTTTCTCCTATGGAAGGTATTATTGAACAATTCGGGTTTGCCTGGCCTAAGTTTATTGCGCAGGTGATCATTGTTTTGATCGTCTACTTTGTACTTTCTAAGTACGCATTTGGTCCTGTTCTTGCGATGCTCAATGCGCGCCGCGAGCGGATTGAGGAAGGGGAAGAGAATATTAAGAAAATCGATGCGGAAGTGGCGCGCGCTGAGGAGCGGGTCCAGGGAATGCTCGATGAGGCTAATCGCGATGCCGAACGGCTCATTTCAGAGGCGCGTGAGAGCGCTGAGGCAGTGCGCGGGCAGAAGACTCAAGAGGCCATTAATGAGGCCCAGCAAATTATTGTAAAGGCTCGTGAGGCGTCCCGCTTGGAGCATGAGAGTGCGATGGCTGAGCTCAGGAAAGACTTCGGAAGGCTTGTGATTGATGCCACTTCGAAAGTCACCGGGAAAGTCCTCGATGGCGGTGATCAAAAGCGTATCAACGAGGAGACTGCAGGGCAATTGTCTCTCTAGTAATTGGTCCAGATAAAGAATCGCATTTAGAATGAGAACAGGTAAGGAAGTAGCGAGAACCGCCAAGAAGTTGTTTGCCGCATCGGTTGTCGACGGAAAGCTTGTTCCTGAGACTGTGCGCATTGTCGTTCGGAAACTCGGTGAAAAGAAGCCGCGTGGTTATCTTGCTCTGATTAAGGCTTACTGGCGTCTTGTTCGCCTCGAGGTTGGCAAGTACCAGGCGGTAATCGAGAGCGCAACTGAGCTTGATGAGTCCATCAAGGTCAGTGTTGTTGCAGATTTGAAGAGGAAATATGGCGATCAGGTTGAGGCTGAATTCGCCTTAAATCCGGAGCTTCTTGGCGGGATGAGAATCCGCATAGGGAGCGACGTATGGGATGGTAGTGTTAAGAATCGCCTAGAGCGACTTGCTGATAAATTTTAATTGAGAAACCCATTGTAACTGACGAAACGTCATGAGTAATATTCTCCAGGAACTGGAATCCGAAATCGCCGCCCTTAAGACATCTGTGTCTAAATCGAACGTAGGTATCGTTCGCGAAATTGGTGACGGTGTCGCCAAAGTCGAAGGGCTTAGCGATGTAATGCTGAACGAGATGATCGAATTTCCCAATGGGTTGATCGGTCTTGCTCTTAACTTGGAGGAAACTGAAGTGGGATGCGTTCTTCTCGGTGACGGGCTCCACGTGAAAGAGGGTGACGAAGTGAAGTCTACAGGACAGCTTTTGTCTGTTCCTGTTGGCAAGGGTCTTCTTGGTCGTGTTGTGAACACGCTGGGGCAGCCGATCGACGGAAAAGGCGAGCTCGATTCGAGTGAGCGGTATCCTGTTGAGAAAATTGCTCCTGGAATTATTCCCCGCCAGTCGGTGAGTGTTCCTGTGCAGACGGGTATCATGGCGATTGATGCAATGATCCCGGTTGGCCGCGGTCAGCGTGAGTTGATCATTGGTGACCGCTCTACCGGAAAGACGACGGTTGCAATTGATACGATTATTTCCCAGGCTCAGCAAAATAGAGCGGCCGAAGAGGGAACGTTGAAGGATCACAAGCCTCTCTACTGCATTTACGTGGCGATTGGCCAGAAGCAGGCCAATGTCGCGAGAACGATCGCAACGCTCGAAGCCGCAGGGGCGATGGAGTACACGATTATCGTGAATTCATCGGCTTCTGATTCGGCAACGAACCAATATCTCGCGCCCTATTCGGGTGCTGCGATGGGTGAGTATTTCATGGATAACGGAATGGATGCACTCATCGTTTTTGATGATCTTTCCAAGCACGCGGTTGCTTACCGTCAGGTGTCTTTGATTCTTCGTCGTCCCTCAGGACGTGAGGCTTATCCCGGTGATGTTTTCTATCTTCACAGCCGTCTCCTCGAGCGCTCTGCTCGTCTTAGTGAGGCAAATGGAGGAGGTTCGCTTACGGCGCTGCCCATCATTGAAACTCAGGCTGGTGATGTTTCCGCCTACATTCCGACCAACGTGATTTCGATTACCGATGGTCAGATTTATCTTGAGACAGACCTTTTCTACCAGGGGATTCGTCCCGCGATTTCAGTTGGCCTCTCAGTTAGTCGAGTCGGTTCTGCGGCGCAGACCAAGGCGATTAAGAAGGTGGCAGGAACAACGAAACTCGACCTCGCTCAGTTCCGTGAGTTGCAGGCTTTCGCTCAGTTTGGATCTGATCTTGATGCGAAGACCAAGGCTCAAATCGAGCGTGGTCAGCGTATTGTTGAGCTTTTCAAACAGACTCAGTATTCGCCGATCGCGGTTGAAGTTCAGGTGTGTCTCCTTTGGGCGATGCAGAACGGTTACTTCGATAGCGTTTCGGTAGAAAAGATTAAAGATTGTCAGGAGAAACTCGAAGAGTTCCTGACGACTCGAAAAGATGCCGTGCTTGATAAAATCCGTAACGAGAAGGCTTTGAGCCCCGAGCTTACTGAGGAGCTTAAGCAGGCGATCGAAGATTTTAAAGGTTCCTACAAAGAGTAATTCTTTCTGAACTGACCTGATCCTATTTTGTAATGGCAAACCTTCGCGACATCCGCCGACGTATCAAGTCGGTTAAAAACACAGCCCAGATCACCAAGGCGATGCAGTTAGTGGCGGCGTCTAAGATGAAGAAGGCGCAGGATCAAGCAGTGTCCGGACGTCCTTACGCTGATTTGCTGAACAAGGTGCTCGTTAATCTTAAGGAGCAGGCGACTGAAGACGATCACCCGCTCCTGAAAGAGCGCGAAGGTGACCGCGACTTGGTTATCCTTGTCACGACAGACAGAGGGCTTTGTGGTGCTTTGAATACGAACTTGCTTCGACTTGTCTCTGAGCATGAAGAGGGTAACACCACCTATGTGACGATTGGATCGAAAGGTCGCCAACACATCGCGCGTGTGAACAAAGAGCTTCTCGCTGATTTCACGGTCGCTGATCCGGTTACTTTTGCGGAGACCAAGCAGGTTTCTGAGTTCCTTATCGAGAAATTTCTCAGTGGCGAATATGACCGTGTTAAAGTGGGCTTTACCAACTTCATCAATACGATGAGTCAGGAGTCCATGTTAGAGACGTTGCTTCCGATTCGTCCCATCGATCTGGGTCGTGACAGCAGCTTTGTGGGCGTAGGCCGCGAGCCTGAGCCCGTTGATGTGAACACCGGGCCTGAATACGGCGGATACATTTTTGAGCCCAATGCGAACGCAGTTCTGAACACTATTGTTCCTCAGTATGTGAATTACCAGCTATACCAAATGATGTTGGAGTCACGTGCTTCTGAGCACAGCGCACGGATGGTGGCGATGAAAGCTGCGACTGACAATGCTGAGGACATGATCAAAGATCTTACTCTGGTTTACAACAAGCAGCGTCAAGCCGCTATTACCTCAGAGCTTTTGGAAATCACAACGGCGATGCGTGCCCTCGAATAACAGAGTGGCTGTATTTTTGAAAAACGCATAAACCCAATTTTAACGAAAGATAACGCAATCCCTCAACGAGCAGGAGCTAGAATCAGATGAGTAATCAAGGAACAATCGTTCAGGTCATCGGCCCAGTTATTGACGCCGACTTTTCAAAAGCAGAAAAGTTGCCGGAAATCTATAACGCGCTGGAAGTCAATTTTGACGTCAATGGTGAGAACACCAAGCTAACTCTTGAGGTGCAGCAGCACCTCGGAGACGGTTGGGTTCGAGCCGTGGCAATGTCGAGCACGGAGGGTCTCAAGCGTGGTCTTCCTATCGCTGACACGGGGCAGCCAATTTCAGTGCCAGTGGGTGAAGGCGTTCTCGGTCGTATCTTTAACGTAACAGGAGACGCGGTTGATGAGCGTGGGCCAGTCAACGCAACGAAGCGATACCCGATTCACCGTCCTGCACCAACTCTCATTGAGCAGGCGACTTCAACGGAGATTCTCGAGACAGGTATCAAAGTGATCGACCTCATTTGCCCTTTCACGAAGGGTGGTAAAGTGGGCGCGTTCGGTGGTGCTGGTGTTGGTAAGACAGTGGTGATCATGGAGCTGATCAACAATATTGCGAAGGAGCACGGGGGATACTCGATCTTTGCAGGTGTTGGTGAGCGGACTCGTGAGGGTAACGATCTCTACTGGGAGATGAGTGATGCGGGTGTTATCAACCAGGAAGATCTTTCCAAATCCAAGGTCGCTCTTGTATACGGTCAGATGAATGAGCCTCCGGGTGCTCGTCTTCGTGTCGCACTATCAGCGCTTGCGATGGCGGAGTATTTCCGTGATGAAAAGAATCAGGACGTGCTTCTTTTCGTTGATAACGTTTTCCGTTTCTCACAGGCCGGTTCCGAAGTTTCCGCGCTACTTGGCCGAACGCCTTCTGCGGTTGGTTATCAGCCAACGCTTGCTTCTGAGATGGCTCAGTTACAGGAGCGAATCACTTCTACTAACAAAGGATCGATTACTTCATTCCAGGCCGTTTACGTTCCTGCGGATGATTTGACTGACCCCGCTCCCGCAAACACATTTGCTCACCTCGACTCAACGGTCGTTCTCGAGCGTTCGCTCGCTGAGCTTGGTATTTATCCAGCGGTTGATCCACTTTCTTCGACTTCGGCTGCACTCAGTCCTGATATTGTCGGTAAAGAGCACTACGAGGTAGCTCGTGGCGTCCAGACGGTGCTTCAGCGTTATAAGGATTTACAGGACATCATCGCTATTCTTGGGATGGACGAGCTCAACCCTAGTGACAAGCTGGCCGTTTTCCGTGCCCGTAAAATTCAGAAGTTTTTGAGCCAGCCCTTCAGTGTTGCTGAGGTCTTTACCGGTATCAAGGGGGTCTACGTTTCGGTTGTGGACACCGTTCAGGGCTTTAAAGAGATCCTCGAAGGAAAACACGATGCCGTGGCGGAGAATAACTTCTACATGAAGGCCAACATCGACTCAGTCGAGAAGTAACCTTTTCCAGTTCCTACTCCCGGATTTTTTCATGAGACTAAATATTGTCACGCCAGAGAAGAAAGTGTTTTCGGACGAGATCGACAGCGTTGTCGTGCCGGGCGAAGATGGCGAGATGGGGATTTTGAAGTCTCACGCTCCTCTTGTTACCACACTCCGACCTGGAGAGCTTCGCTATCTTAAGGATGGCGAAGAAACCTCTCTGGCGATTGGAACGGGGATTATTGAGATCTCAAATGACCAGGTATCGGTCCTCACTGATATGGCGCTCGAAGAGGCGCACATCGACGAGAATGCCGTTGAAGAGGCGCTTAAGCGTGCTCAAGAGGCTCTCGCCGAGAAGTCCACTCCTGAAGATATGGCTGCCGCACAGGTCATGATTCAGAAGTCAATGGCCCAGCTTCATATCAAGCGGCGTCGACGTCGTCTCTAGGGTTTTCCCGACTTTTTACGTTTGGCGCAGGATGTGTGTCTCTGCGTTGTCGGCGAGACTCCTTCCTTGGCGTTTGCTTCAGTCCTATGGGATTGAGCTAAAGTGAGCTGTCTTGGCTTCCTTTTGCCCGCTGATTCGCTGCGTGGCTTGACTTCGGAACCTCTTAGAAAAAGAGATTCTATGAATCGATCAGGAAGCGCTCGATCTACCGAATCCAGGAAGAGAAAGGCCGGGGACAAACCCCGACACTTACGCGAACGCCCCCTGGTTAAAATGGGATCGCTGTGCGTCATGATCGCGGCGCCATCGGAGGAGGTGAAAACTGCGTGATGATTTTACTTCGGATCGATGAGCCGGGACGCAAGCAGGGCCCCGATTTGTTTCCTCTTAGGAATACAGACGGCAAAATCCCCTGACGAGGCAACCATCAGTTGCTTGCTATGGGCAACCCGCTTCGAAGACTTTGTTCACGTAGTCGGTCGCGCCAAGGCCCTTCAATCGTGAGCGGGGTCCGCAGAGCTATGTTCTCGACGACTCCCTTGCTAAGGGTCTCATCGTGGACCGTATTTCTCCATTTGAGGATCGATTGGAACAAGTGCTGGATTCAATGATGCGGGGACGCGACCTCCTGAAGGGCTTCGGCTTCCGAAGGTGAAGAATAACGAGAGAAAGCGCCCGCCCCGGCCGATTATTTTAGAGCTGGGCCGGAATGGGTGAGTATCGTTTCGGAGCAGTGTGACGGTGATGCACGCAATCGCTACGATCTCGCCCCCTTCAGTTAAGAGAGCATTTTAATCAGGTTGTTTGTAAAATCGGGAAAGTTTTTCCTTTTGCGAGTGGTACACTGGTTTCATGGTAGGCGAAATGGGATAACTTTTGGGTCCCTCCACTTTTTAAATCATGACAGGTTTGCATCAGTTTTTCACGCCCATCGATTGGGCTGTCGTTTTTGGATACTTGATTCTCACGACGATCGTGGGGCATCGGATGAGGGGGAAGCAGGCGAGCATTAAGGATTTCTTTCTCGGAGGGCGTTCACTTCCCTGGCCGGCTGTCAGTGGCTCGATCATTGCGACAGAAATTAGTGGGGTGACTTTCATTGGTGTGCCGGGTGCGGTCATGGCCTTGCAGGGGGATTTCACCTACCTCCAGTGGGCGATAGGATCGATTATTGCTCGCATTATTGTGGGGATCTTTTTCGTAAAAGTCTTCTATGAGAAGGATATCTACAGTCCCTACGATTACATGGGGAATCGCCTTGGAGCGGGAGTGAAACGCCTTGCGACAGTGCTCTTTACCGTGGGCAGTATTCTCGCACAGAGTGTCAGAGTGCTGGTCGCTGCTCTGCCTCTCAAAATCGTAACTCCGCTTCCTTTCGAATGGTGCATCATTATCATTGGGCTAGTCGCGATAGGCTGGACGCTCATGGGTGGCATGAGAACCGTGATCTGGACGGACGTGATGCAGTTTGGTCTTTTTGTGATTGGAGGGCTCACTGCTCTGACCTGGATGGTGGTTAGCTTCCCTGGAGGTTGGGACACGCTCATCTCAACAGCAAGTTCGGTGGAGCTGTTTGATGGGTCCATGAAAGACAAGCTCCAGGTGTGGGACTTCAGTCTTGATCCGGACATCGAGTTTACTTTTTGGGTCGCACTCATCGCCGTTCCATTTTTAAATTTGAATGCTTTTGGCGTGGATCAGCTCAACGCTCAGCGAATGTTTTGCTGTCAAAATCCATCGCATGCAAGGAAGGCAATTATTTGGAGTTCAATCGGTCAGCTCGTTACCGTGCTGATGTTGTTTGTTGGCGCCGCCCTGTTTACCTTCTACCGACTCACTCCGCCAACTGACCCGATGATCATGGAAGCCATGAAGTGGGAGGGCGGACAGCCAGGTGAGGGCGATAATGTGTTTCCCGTTTGGATCGTTACGGAGCTTCCCGTGGCGCTGCGGGGACTGATTTTGGCGGGTATCTTTGCGGCAGCCATTTCGAGCCTCGATTCGATTTTGGCGGCGCTCAGCCAAACAACCCTTTCGCTCTTCAAAAAGACGGATCAAGATTTTACCGAGAAAGAGCACAAGGACATGGTCAAGCTGTCGCGTCTCTTAGTGCTTGGCTGGGGGATTCTCCTTACTGGCTTCACTTTTGTTCTGCTCGCGGTGAAGGATAAGACGGATATCAATATCCTTCCGTTGGCTTTCGGAATGACGTCGTACACGGTTGGGCCTCTTCTGGGAATGTTTCTCGTAGCGTTACTGGGCAAGGGGAGGGGCAGTGTACCTGGCTTGATTCTTGGCGCTGTCGTCTCATTTGTCCTCGTCATCTTTGTACGCACTGACATCTGGGTTTTGTTCATGACGAATGATTTAGCTCAGTGGCTTGCGGCTCTTCCCTCTTATGATTTGGTTGGTGATCCCTCAGGTGATGTTGCCCTGAGAGTGAAATCAACGATCGCTTCTGCATGGATGTGGCCCGTGACTACCATTATCACATTTGTACTCGGAGTTACTTCCGGAATGATTTTCGGAAAACAAGGTTCTTCGGAAAAGTGAATTATTTTAAAGTATTGAATGGTTTTCTAAAAATTCAAACCAGTTCTACTGAGATGAATTCTTTCTCAAAATCGGAAGTTACTTTTTTGGAAAATTTGTGTTTCGTTGCTTTTTGCTGTTGTCCTTTTCGGACAGAAATGTAACGGTCCTGTAACACGCTTCGCACAGCGATTTTATCCCGTCCGCCTGATTCCCCGACGTTGAGGTTTTTGCCTCGACTGAGATGTCTCAACGGGGTAAATTCCAAAGTAAGCGGGTCAGGCCACATTCCGGTGAAATAGTAAAAACGGTTTTGTGTTCATGTATTGTTTGTAACTTGTTTATTTATAGGTTGTTATGATTTTTGCAGATCCGATTTCAGTGCTGGCTTGTTACTCCGTTCCCTTCACACGCACACAATCCCGAACCCGACACAGTTTTCCCGAGAATGCACAATACCTACCCGCTCAATGTAGAAAAATCTTTCGAACCGCAACAACTCACCACACTTTGGAACCACGTTTCCGATGATCTCAGAAGCGATCTCGGCGACCCTTTATTTGATCGATGGTTTACCGGTTTCCTCCTGAAATCGGTTGATTCTGATGGCGTTGTCCTGTCTGCCCCTGGCTCCATGTATGCGATTTGGGTGGAGGAAAATTTTAAAGAATCTTTAATATTAACTTTTCAGAAGTATTTGTCGAAGTGCGATAAGTTTCGCGTCGCTGTGTGTGCTCCCATTGAGGACGAGGCACCATTGGCCGTCTCTGGAGGAGATAAAGTGGTCTCTGCGAAAGGTAGAGTCCTCTCCCAAACGATCAGCGAGTCCAAACTACTTGAACGTGGATTGGCGGCAGGATTGGTTGAGAATTTTCGTTTCGACAATTTCGTTCCGGGTGAGAACTGTGAGCTGGCTTTAGCTGCCGCGAAAGCGGTCGCAGACGACCCCGGAAGAACCTACCAGCCTTTGTATTTCAACTCTGCCTGTGGCCTTGGGAAAACGCATCTCTTGAACGCGATTGGTTGGGATTCTCTCCGGCAGCGTCCCAAATCGAAGATCATTTCAGTGACCGCTGAGCAGTTTGCCAACGACTACATTGACGGGATTCAAAACAATTCGATTGCTGCTTTTCGGAAGCGATATCGCGAGGCGGATCTGCTGATCATTGATGATGTTCAGTTTCTCGGGAGAAAAGAGGGGTTACAGAGAGAATTTTTTCATACTTTTAATCGGCTCAATGATCAACGGAAGCAGATTATCCTTGCCAGTGATTGCCCCGCTTCGGAAATTAATTCGCTGGAAGATCGGCTCGTTTCCCGTTTTCAGTCCGGCCTGAGTGCAGAGATTCATCGTCCAGGTCTTGAGACACGTGCTGCGATTCTTCGCAGGAAGCGTGACGACTGGGATATGAAGGTGAGCGATGATCTCATCAATGCGATTGTTGAGAGGGTGAAAGGAAATGTTCGAGTTCTTGAGGGCGCTCTTATTCGCGTGGCAATGGTCGCGACAATGAATGAGGGGGAATTGACGACCGATCACGTCCACGAAGTCATTGCCGACATTTGTGATGTCCGGGAGGGCCGACAGCTTGATGCTGAGGAGATCAAGCGTGCTGTAGCAGAGCAGTTTGATGTCAGCGTAAGCATTATTAATGGCAAAAAGCGGACTGCGCGCGTCGCTGAGGCGAGGCAGGTGGCGATGTTTTTGTGCCGTGACTTGACTGAGCTTTCTCTCGTCGAAGTGGCTGCCTGTTTCGCTAAGGATCACGGAACGGTGATCTATTCGGTAAAGAAGGTGAAGAAACGCTGTGAGGATTCGGCTTCCTTTAAGAGCACTGTCGAATTGATCAAGCGTCGCCTCTCGAGGGGCGGGGGGACAAAGGGACCGCGACCGAACGATTCCATGATGCCTGAGGGCGATAGATTCACCAGCTTTCGAAACTTCTCCTCAAAAGGGAAGTAGGTTTCGTCTTTACCTTACTATTGACGTAAGGGGAGGCGGGGTACAAGATTCCCTTTCCCGGGTATTTAGAAATGAAGTTTCAGATCGACAAAGACGTATTCCAAGACGCGCTCAATCAGGTTCAGCACGTTGTAAGCTCTCGTACCACCTTGCCCATTCTTTCGAATGTTTTGATTGAGGCTGACGAACTCGGGTTACAGCTTTCGACAACTGACCTGGATGTCACGATAACGATGCGGATTCCTGCGGAGGTTTCTGTGACCGGGGCAACGACGTTACCAGCTCGCCGACTCGCGAGTATTGTTCGCGAGCTGCCTACCAGTGAGATCAAGATCGAAGTCAACGAAGACAATGCGGCCACTTTGCGAAGCGGTCCGAGTTTCTTTAAGATTCTGGGTCTCCCCAATTCTGAATTCCCTGTGATTGGTGAGTTTGGCGATGCGAAAGAATTTACGATTGATCAGAAGCTTCTTAAAGACGCGCTTCGCAAGACTGCTTACGCAATTTCTACGGATGAAACGCGTTATGTCCTCAATGGCGTTAACTGTATCATTGGTGAAGGAATGCTTACGCTGGTGGCCACCGACGGACGTCGCCTTGCCATGGTTGAGCAGGATCTTGAATTTCCGGCCGGAAACGAATCTTCCGTCATTATCCCCACCAAGGCAGTGAATGAGTTGCAGCGCCTTCTCAAGGATAGCGGCGAGATGAAGGTTTCGCTGACCAATAACCAGGCTTCCTTTGAGCTGAACGACAGCCACCTCATCACCAAGTTGATCGAAGGTAACTATCCCAATTTCCGTCAGGTGATTCCCGGCGAGGCCAAATATCGCGTCACGGTTGAGCGTGAAGTGCTTCACAGCGCCGTCAAACGAGTCGCTCTTCTTGTGAACGAGAAGACGAACTCTATCAAATTTACTTTCGCCGATAACCAGGTCGCTATTTCAGCGAATTCCCCGGAGATTGGTGAGGCTGAAGAAAGTATTGATGTGAAATACGACGGTCCCAAGATCGTCGTAGCCTTCAATCCTGAGTTTGTCATGGCACCGCTCCGTAATCTGGATCAGGACGAGGTCTACATCGATCTGATTGATGAGAGCAGCCCCGGTGTTCTCAAAATCGACGAGCCGTTTCTCTACGTCATCATGCCGATGCGCGTCGCCGGCTGATCGGGTAGCGATTTCCGAAATAGAGTGAAGTTCCGCTTCATTTTCCTTGTCAGAGCTAGCGGGAAGTTGGCTCGCATAGACATTACGACATCGCTTCGATGTCCTCGTGCCCTGTGCGCCAGTAAATTACCTCTTCGTTGAGGTTCTATTATTTCTCTTTCCGCCTGATCCCAAGCCCGAAGCTGGGCCGGCGATTCCAGCTAAGAAGCCAAAGCCTGCGCCGCCCAAGGAAAAGGGATAAGAGTTAGCTCGTAAAAAGGGGTGCTACGCGGACAGGAAATTCTCAATCAACTTCAGTCCACATTCCTGACTGCGCTCAGGGTGGAACTGTCCGGCAAAGGTGTTCCCTCGTGCGATGCTCGAGGCAAAATCCTCTCCGTACTCGGCGGTTGAGCTGATAAGTGACTGATCCTCCGGTGATGGGAAAAAGGAGTGTACAAAATACAAGTAGAGGGGATCCGGAAGGTCATTCCAGATGGGGGCATCAGGATCGACCGGATTCACCTGATTCCATCCCATGTGCGGCACTTTGAGTCCGGAGTCCGGGCGGAAGCGTTTTACCTGTCCTTCAAACACAGCAAGCCCCTTCACACCGGGAGATTCTTCGGAGCCTTCGAAGAGGGCCTGATATCCGAGGCAGATTCCGAAGAAGGGACGGTCTGATCTCACCCAGTCAGCAATTGGCTCGCGGAGATTTTTACGGTCGAGATCTTCTACGCAATCGCCAAAGCTACCGACTCCGGGGAAGATCAGTCTGTCGATCGAATCGAGGCCCTTTGGCGAGTCGACGAGTGTTCCCGTATGCCCGAGAAATTTGAGCACGTTGAGCACGTTTTGGAGATTCCCTCCCCCATAGTCGATAACGCCAACACGATTTTCCATGAGGATCTGTAAACCGTTTGCCGAAAAATTAAAGCACGTCCTTGGTGCTCGGAATCACATCGGCGATTCGCTCATCGATGCGGCAGGCATCGTCCATACTGCGCGCGAGACCTTTGAAAATTGCCTCCGCCATGTGGTGCGGATCGCGGCCGTAAAGAATCCCAACGTGCAGGTTCATGAGCGCATTGAAGGCAAATGCGCGCAAAAACTCCTCCACCAGTGTGAAATTGAATTTATCGCCGACGTGAGGGACGCCTTCAGGGCCATCGTATTGCAAAAATGAGCGCCCGCTGATGTCGAGAGCGACCCGAACGAGCGTTTCATCCATCGGGAAATGCCCGGATCCATAGCGGAAGATGCCCCGCTTTTCTCCAAGCGCTTCTGCGAAGGCGGCGCCGAGGACGATTCCGGTGTCCTCAACCGTGTGGTGAAAATCGATCTCAGTGTCGCCATCAGCCTTCACCGTGAGGTCGAAACGACCATGCTTGGCAAAAAGTGTGAGCATGTGATCGAAGAACGGGACTCCGGTATCGATCTCGGAACGACCGGTTCCGTCGATACTGAGATTTAACTCGATATCGGTTTCGCCGGTCTTGCGCTTGATGGTGCTGGTTCGCATGGTTTCTGCTCGGGATTTGCGGGTTTTGTAATGACGAAACCCGCCTAAACATCTACCGTCTCACCCCAGTTCACAAATTGAATTTATTTTGTCCTGAATAGGGAGGCGCCCTCTCAGGCTGAGTTTGCTCAATATCGATTCGTTTGAGATGGTAATGGGGAAGCGCTTACTCTGCCAGGTAAGGGTGTTGGTGAAAAGGTTTTCCTGTCTCCCGACTGCGAGCGATGGAGGTTGCCCCCGCTTTATATTTTCGAAGAAGCAGCGATTTGCCGTGAGAAGCTTGAGGCCTTTCAGAAGGAGCTTTCCGAGATGGCAGACATTCGCAATGACACCGTTTCACGATTAATCTCGTGGGGCAGGGCTCGTGAAGAACTTTTCTACGCGGATGAGATGCTGGACCGCGAGCCTCTTTCTGACTATCTGGGGCGAGTTGGGGGAGTGCCTTTTTGTATTGTCGGCAAATCGATGCAGCAACTTTTCATCTTGTTCGAGTCAATTGAGTCGCTTCCGTTTGCTTGCGAGATCGCTCACTGATTCTGATCCTGAAAGGGCGTTTCAATTTCTGCAAAGGGCGTCGCTGAGGAACAGCCCCGCGGCGACCTATCAAATGGGGCTTTGTTACGTCAATGGTGGAGGAGTGAAAAAGTCTCTGAAGAAGGCCGCGGAAGCTTTTCGTTCAACTGCCGAGCAGGGGTGCCTAAAGACGATGGTGGCATGGGGGCGTTCCCTTGATTCGGGATTTGGAACGGATCCCGAGTCAAGGGAAGCGGGACCTTGGATGAAGATGGTGGCTCTTCATCAGAATGAGACGGCCCGAAAATGGCTCCGCGAAAAAAATCAGGCCCTGGCAGGGGGGCACCCCATCGCCGGAGCGTTGAACGCCTCATCTGAGAGGGGTGAATACAGGATCAAACCCTGTTGAATCAGGTAATACTCCTTAGTAGACGTCGCGCTGGTAACGCTTCTCTTTCCGGAGCGCGGCAACGTAAGCCTTGGCGTCTTCGGGAGTTTTGCCTCCGTGTTCGACCGCGATGTCCATGAGCGCCTGATGGACGTCTTTGGCCATCTTCGAGGCGTCTCCGCAGACGTAGAAGTAAGCGCCGTCTTCGAGCCACTTCCAGATCTCAGCACCGCGTTCAATGAGTCGATGCTGGACGTAAATTTTCTCCTTCTGGTCGCGTGAGAAGGCGGTCGTGATCTCTTCGAGATTCCCGTCGTCGAGATGATCGAGCCACTCTAGCTGATAGAGGAAATCATAGGAGAAATGCTGGTCGCCGAAGAAAAGCCAGTTTTTACCTTTGGCTTTGGTGGCGGCGCGCTCTTCGACAAAAGCACGGAACGGAGCGATCCCGGTTCCGGGGCCGACCATGATGACAGGCGTGTCGTTGTTCTCAGGAAGGCGGAAGTTTTTGTTTGTGTGGAAAAAGACTCGAGCCTTGTCTCCAACCTTAAGGTCATCGGCAACATAGCAGGAGCAAACGCCGATGCGCTCTTTGCCGTGGGTGTCGTAGCGAACCGCGGCGATGGTGAGATCGACCTGATCCTCGTGCGCTTTGAGGCTGGAGGCGATCGAGTAAAGTCTCGGATTGAGTTTACGAAGAATTGCGGTGAAGGAATCTGCAGTCCAGCCTTTGTGAGGGTATGTCTCTAACAGATCAACTAACTGGCGGCCGTCGATCCACTTTTTGAGAGTGGCACGTCCTTCTTCGTCGAGGAGCACTTGGAGATCTTTGTCTCCGACGATGCCGTTGTATTTTAGGGCAATGGCAGGACTCAGGGTCGTGATGTCAAAGTCGGTCTTGAGGGCTTCGGCGAGGGTTTTTTCTCCCAGTTTCGCATTGGCGCTGAGTTCACTCGCGGCAAGCACGGCATCGATGTCGGTGGCGCGGTTTTCAGGGTAGATCCCGAGGGCATCGCCGGGCTCGTAGGTCAGGCCGCTACCTTCGAGTGAGAGTTCGATATGCAAGGTTTCTTTGGCCGTTCCGGTTCCGCTGAGAACCACTTTTTCAAGCACTTCGGCGGTGTAGGGATTCTTTTTATCGTAGACGGCAGCGGCAGGAATCGCTCCCGCGGCGGTGATGGATTCCGTGGCGGATGCGGCACTCGGGAGCGCTGCGATCGCTCCGGTGACCCAGGCTTCGTAAGTGGCTTCGTAGTCGACGTCGCAATCGGCACGATCAAAGATGCGCTCGCCTCCGAGATTGGAAAGGCGCTCGTCGAAGTCTTTTCCGATTTTGCAGAATTGCTCGTAGCTGGTGTCCCCGAGGGCGCAGACAGAATATTTCACATTGGCGAGCTGAGGCATTGCATCGCTCATGAAGGCTTCGTGGTAACTCGTCGCAGAGTCGGGTGGATCGCCTTCTCCCCAGGTGCTGACGATCACGAGGAGATTTTCGGCTTTGGCCAAATCAGCTGGTTTGGCGTCAGACATGTTCACGACCCTGGATTTGAATCCAGCTTTGTCGGCGCGCTTCTTGATGTCGCTTGCAAGTTGCTCAGCGTTCCCGGACTCCGAACCGTAGAGAACGGTCAGGGGTAGCTTGGCGGCAGTGGCTCCGGCGGGGAGAGCAGCACCTGAACCCGCGGTTCCGATTCCGGTGAAATAGCCTGACAACCAGAGCGCCTGGTCGCGATTAGCGGAGCCCGCGAGCTGTTGTGCCAGTTGCTGTTGCTCGGGCGAAAGAGGGGAGAAGTTGGAAGAACTCATGAAAGTGAAATCTGCTGTCGATTGGGTGATGGGTTCTTAAATCGCAAGCTCTGGCTCGACGAGATCTTTGTGGAAATCGCGACCATCCTCGGTCTTCGCGACATAACCCTGACGAACAACAAAGTCGCCAAAGCGCTCACCGGCCTCGCGGTTCTTCGCGTAATCGTTGATGATAGGTTTCAGGATCGCAGGCGCATCGGTGCCCTTGACTGAGGGGGCGTAGAGCTTGCTGAGACGATCGCCACAGAAGCCGGCTCCAAGGTAGAGATTATATTTGCCGGGTGCGCGACCCACGAAGCCAATTTCAGCAATGTAAGGGCGGGCGCAACCGTTCGGGCAGCCTGTCATCCGAATCGTGATGGCATCGTGGCGAAGACCGGCTTCTTCCATGATTTCGTCTAGCTCGGTGATGAGGTCGGGGAGGTAGCGCTGCGACTCCGCGAGAGCGAGCCCGCAAGTGGGGAGCGCAACACAAGCCATCGAATTGAGTCGGAGAGCGGAGCGCTCGTGGGCATCGATCATCTTGTGCTCTTCGAGAAGGGCGGTGATGGCATTTTTCTTGGCGGGAGAAATATTCGCGATAACCAGATTCTGGTTCGCGGTCAATCGGAAGTCCCCGTCATGAATTTCGGCGATCTTCTTGAGCCCTGTCATGAGCGGATACTGATCGGTGTCAAAGACGCGACCATTCTCCACAAAAAGGGTGAAGTGAAAGTTCCCGTTGTGATCTTCGATCCAACCGTATCGGTCGCCGTTGTGCTCGAATTTGAAATCACGAGGCTTCTCGAGTTTGAACCCGATTAGCTTTTCGACTTCGTCGCGGAAAGAATCGAGGCCCATGCGCTCAATCGTATACTTGAGACGGGCGTTGGCTCGGACTTCGCGGTTGCCGTTGTCACGCTGAACGCGAACGATGGCTTCAGCGACTATGACCGCTTGCTCTTTGGTGCAGAAACCAAGGAGATCGGCGAGACGTGGAAAAGTGTCTTCATTTCCATGGGTCATTCCCATGCCGCCACCGACAGTAACGTTGTAGCCGACGATCTTTTCGTCCTTATCAACGATCGCAATATAACCGAGATCGTGAGCGTAAATGTCGACATCATTGCTCGGAGGAACCGCGATCACGATTTTGAACTTCCTTGGAAGGTAGTGCTTTCCGTAAATGGGCTCTTCGTCATCTGCGGGATCGTCGATCTTTGGAGGATCGTAAGTGACCTTCACTTTTTCGCCTGATCCATCGTCGAGCCAGATCTCGTGATATGAGCTGGTGCGCGGACTGAGGTGATCTGAGATCTCCGTCGCGAGGTGAAGAATTTCCCCATGCACCTTCGACTGATTCGGGTTCGGGTTGCACATCACGTTGCGGTTCACATCTCCGCAGGCTGCGAGCGTGTCGAAGAGGGCTTCGTTGATCTCCGCGATTGAAGTTTTGAGGTTGCTCTTAATCACGCCGTGGAACTGATACGCCTGGCGTGTCGTGAGCTTGATCGCTCCGTTGGCATGCTCGTGCGAGATGCGATCCATGTCGAGCCACTGCTGAGGAGTGGAAACACCACCGGGAACCCTTACACGAATCATGAAGGAAAAGGCTGCCTCCATTTTTTTGACGCGCCGCTCTTTGCGGATGTCTCTATCGTCCTGCTGGTAAATTCCGTGGAATTTGGTCAGCTGCTGGTCATCCTTGGAAAGCGAGCCGGTCGCCGCATTGGCGAGTCCTTCAAGAATAGTTCCGCGGAGGTAGTTGCTGGCATCTTTGATGCCTTCATTCACTGATTTAGCCATGGGTCACGTGTGGTGTGAGGAGAAACTCTAAAGATTTTAAAGTTGCGTTGTTTACTAAGGTATTGTAATCCCCTTTTCGCAAGCCCTTTTTTATGCGCCTTCCTCTTAAAACTGAATACGCCTGTCAGGTACTTGCGCAGCTCGCGCGAACTTACTCTCACGATAAAGTTCGGCAAGTTGAAGAACTCGCAAAGCTGGAGGAATTGTCACCGAACTATCTGGTTCAGATCCTTACGAAACTGCGCCAGGCCGGGATTGTTATTAGCAGGAGAGGCAAAAATGGCGGATATTTGCTCGCCCGACACCCGGATGAGATCAATCTTGCTGAAATTGCCATCGCGATCGAGGGCGGAGATTTGATCGAAGCCAGCCCGGGAAACGGCGGGGCATCGGCTCAATCGGTTCGCGATGCCTGGGTGCGCGCTAATGCCGCTCTTCACGCGAGCTGCGAGGGGATTTTGCTGTCAGAGTTGATTCCGGAAGAAAGCGATGCGGGCGATTGGATGATTTGAGATACTCTTATTGGATATTTAAAATACACAAAACGGATATTTGAAATATCCAAAATGAGGTGTTAGATTGCGGTATGATAGAGAGTGAAAGGCTAAGCTCCCTGCTCCAATTGCTGGGGGACTTCATGGATGCAGAGAATACATCAGATCTCCGATTGGTGGTTTCAGGAGGTGCTGCGTTAATCGCAAACGGAATCGTAGATCGATCCACTCATGATTTGGACGTGTTCGCCCAGCGCGAGATGGAGGGCGACCTTTTGCCGGGAAATCCACTGCCGGATTGGTTTCTTGATTTGGTGAAACGGGTCGCGGAGCAGGAGGAATTGCCCGAAAACTGGATCAATTCGGCAACCTCACTCGTGATGGATGCATTGACGATTTTGCCATCATATTGCCTGCAGGATCTCGAAGAGCGCTCGTTCGGGAATAGATTTCGAGTGAGCTTTTTGAAAAGAGATGCTCAAATATTCTTGAAAGTATATGCCTATTTTGGCCGTGTCGAGGAAAGGGATCGTGTCGATTTAATAGCCCTTTCGCCAAGCTCGGAAGAACTCGAATCTGCGCTTACCTGGCTTCAGGATCAAGCGTTGGTTGGGGGAATTCAAATACAAGCATCTCGTCATAAATTGGAGGAGCTGATCAATGGAAACTGATCAATTTTACGAACTCTCAAAGCGCTACCGTGAGGCAATCACGTCTCGATTATGGGATCAATGGACTGCGATTGGTGCTGGAGGCTATTCATCAAGGCCTCAGCCTGTGACGTGGTCTGTGGATCCGGAGGCTTTGATTCTCGCATCGTCACGATTATTTCAGTATGAGCCGCGATTGAAAGAGGTTGTTCTTGAATGGATCTTTGCCTTGCCTGATTTTTTGAGTGTCGCGCGAATCAAGCGGATGCAGGCTGACTATGAAATTGGCGAAAAGGAAGAGATGGCGAGTCTTGCTTCCATAATCCTCGCAACCAATCCGAGCTTAAGATCCTGGCAGTCGATTGAGAAGTGGGGAGAAAATTCTGTGGTCAAGGAATCGAAAGTTTTTCAAAAGCGTGGCCTTGCTCCTGCGAAAGTTTTTAAGGGGACGGAACAAGTGATTTTGAAATTTCGGGCTCTTTTTGGAGTGACCTCAAGAGTAGAAATTTTGATATGGTTGTACCAGCGCGGCATTTGTGATATCGGGGAAATTGCAGCTGAAACGGCATGGTTCCGAAAGACCGTGCAAAAAACGTTGTCGGACATGGTGCTCTCCGGATTGATTCAAGAGGCCGATTCACCTGAGCGTCGTAAGAAATATTTCATGCCAAAGAATCCATGGGGGGAACTATTTCCGAAGGGGTTTTCGAAAGAATTCCGGGTAAGTCAGCATTTTCTCTACCCCGGAGTGTTCAAGATGATGTCAGTTTTGGATCGGTGTGTGGGGAATCCGACTCCGGAGAATGTTAAGCGATTTTTACTCAGTGAGGCTTTGTCAGAGAGTTATGGGAGTCATCAGCGGGCACGAAGATCGGAATTGCGTCCCGCTAAGGCGGAAGAAAGTCTCGAAGGCGCTTTGGAGTTGTTTGTCGCGGACGCCGAATCCGGAGAGGCGTGGCCTGCGGGCTCATTCGAAGTGAACCCCTCACAGGTGAAGTTCGTGATGACGTCATAATTGAAAGGGTTCCGCTAACGCAATCGAGTGCCGCACTTTCCGGTATTGCCTCTGATGCATCCGGTGGCAAAGTATTCCATGCAGATTTTCATTTTAATCTTCATGATCGCGCTCGCGATCACGATGTGGGGGCAGAGCCGCTTTCGGAAGATCTATGGTCAGGAATTGGAATTTACGATTTCGTCGCGTGTTACCGGGGCTGAGTTGGTCGAAAAAATGCTCCGTAAGGTCGGGATTGATAACGTCACGGTGGTGAAAGGGCGGGGACTTCTCGATGACTTTTATGCGCCGGAGAAGCGACAAATCTCACTCTCTCCCCAGCACTACGGGGCCTCCTCATTTTCAGCGCTGGCGCTTGCCGCGCAGCAAGTCGGGAAAGCGATTCAACATGTGGAAGGGCATAAACCGCTCCTCTGGCGGACCACTGTGATTCGCTGGACGGTTTATCTCAGCCTGCCACTACTCTTCATTGGATTGGTGACACTGGCTCTGGGAATGACCAAGACGCTGTTCCCGATGGTGCTCTTGGTGTGGTCGCTGATTGCCTTTTCAAATATCGCTACGATTCCTACGGAGCTCGATGCCGGGGAGCGAGCGAAACGTGTTCTCGAAGATCTGAAGGCCTTCAAAAACCTCGACGAACGCGTCGGGGTGGAGCGCGTTATGGGGGCTTCGAGCACCGCTTATCTCGATGGGTTTTCAGTGCTCACGGGATGGGCCTCGCGCTTATTCTTTCCCTGGTTTCGCAAGCAGACAAGCCCGGAGGAGTAGCCCATAGTAGCCATCTCGCTCCGAGAGATTTGGCAGAAGCCCCGTCTTCCAAAGAGGTCCTGTCTCAAATCCCACTGGCCTTCCTATAAAGCGATTCCTCATTTGTTACTCCTGCTTTCACAGGATTCTCTTTGATGCAGCGCCGCAGCCATTCCATTTGTTCCTGCGACCGCACTAGGTGGTCAAACGAATCGTGCCTCCAAAAGCGTCCTGTTTTCCCGCACCGTTTATCAAGCGCCCGGCCCGTGAACTGTTTCCACGAGCGGCATTGCTTCAGGATACCTTCGCTGCTCTCAACGCTCACGAGGCGGTGAACATGATTCGGGATTATTGCGAATCGGTCCAATTCATAGCGATCTCCATCACAGTGCAAAAGCGCATTACCGACAATTTGAGACGCTTTGCGATTGCGTGGGATGCAACGGCCTTTTTCTCGATCCAACTCATCCTGCCATTGGTTCGAAAAACGGCGGTGGAATTCTGATCTGAAAGCCGAAGGGAGCTGAGTTAATGGATCCGGTAAGGAATTGGTTCCGGCTGTGATTCCATGATTGGAGAGCCATTTTAGCTTTTCATCCCTCCAGCAACGGATCTTCTCATAGGGGACAGAATCTATTGTGCGCCAGGTGATGAAGGTCACGGTTCCGGCCTGAGTCCAGTGAGGGAGTTGGCGATGGTGGTGGACCGAGAAGGGGGCTGTCTGGTGTGAATATTTTCAATACAGTGTTAAAATGAACACTGTATTGATACTTTGTTAAGGATTACAGGACTTCTGCGGAATCTCTCGGAGCGAGATTGCCATTATCGGGAGTCTCTACTGAGTCTCTTAAAGCGAGATTGCTACTTCGGTCAGTCCAGTGACTTGAACTTCACGTCTTTGAACCAGACATACTGCCCGTGATTCTGAAGTCCGATGAACCCTTTTCTCGGCTTGTCCTTGATCGCGACTTTGAATTTATTTGCTGTTCCGTCAGGGTTTTTTCCCGCTTCGGGCCAGTCGTTGACGTCAACGTTGAATACTTCGACCCCGTTGATGTGACACACAATATTCGGCCCGATGGCCTTCAAATTCAGCGTGTCCCATTCGCCGACGGGATTAGCAGGGTGCGCTGAGGGTGCCTTGGCATCGTAAAAAGAACCGTTCAGTTTGCGGGCGTCTTTGGCGCCGTGCGTTTTTTGAAAACCGACATTGTCCATCAGTTGAACCTCGAATCCCCGGTGGACTGAGTCCTCTTTCATCGTGCGATAAAAAATGCCGCTGTTTGCTCCTTCCGAAAGTTTGTAGGAAAGGGATAAGTCGAAATCGCCGTGCTCTTCTTTCGTCCAGATGTTGCCCATGCCCTTGAGCTTTTTCTCGCCGGACTTGCTTACCGTCTCCTCCATATGGCAGGTGAGGAAACCGTCGGAATCGATTTCCCAGCCACCTTCATCAAAATCCCAGGCATCGAGATTGCTCCCGTCGTAGAGAATCACTCTATGAGAAGAGGTCTCGACGACTTGTTCTTCGACGCATCCTGCAACGAGGAAGGCCGCAGCGAGGGCGGAATAGGTGAGCTTCATCATCCTGAAGCGATAAGGCGAAGCGATCACGGTGTCAATGGGCCGACGGGATTGCGGGCTCTCCCGCTATCGTGCAAAATCGATTTTCGGAATCGCGCTCAGGAGCTCTTTTGCTTTATCTGACTGAGGATTTCCGAAAAGGGAATCCGCTTCCCCTACCTCGACGATTTTGCCCTCGTCCATCACCGCGATTCGATCTGCGATGTAGCGAACGACCGACAAGTCGTGGGAGATGAAAATCATCGTGAGCCCGAGTTCTGCTCGAAGCTGCTTCAGTAAATTGAGGATCTGCGACTGAATCGAGACGTCCAATGCCGAGACGGGCTCGTCTGCCAAAATCAGTTTCGGCTCGGTTCCGAGAGCACGGGCGATCGCGATGCGTTGGCGTTGTCCTCCTGAAAATTCGTGCGGGTATTTTCGGCTGTAGCGGGGATCAAGACCGACGCGTTCCATCAGTTCGGCGACTGCCTCCTCGATGTTTCCGCGTCGGGGATGCCGCGTTGAGATCGCTTCAGCAAGAGTGCTGAAAATAGTCATCCTCGGATTGAGCGATGCGTAGGGATCCTGGAAGATCATTTGGAAATCACGACGGCGCTTCCGGATTTCGCCTGAAGAGAGATCGGCGAGTCGTTCGCCTTCCAGCACGACCGAACCCGAAGTGGGTTGGAGTAGTTGCATGATCAACCGCGAAAGGGTCGATTTTCCGCAGCCGCTTTCACCGACGAGCCCTAGAATTTCGCCTTTTTCAATCGAGAGGGTGACTCCGTCGACGGCCTTCACGGTGGTCGTTCGATTGCCCAGAATACCTTCACGTTTCGTGAAGTAGCGGGTGAGTTCGCTGAGTTCGAGGTAGGACACTTTGGCAGTTTAGATTAAAGATTGATCGGGAATCAGGTGGCCTTGACCGCAGTGATCGGCGCAGCGAGGCAGCCGGGGCAGTCTTGCACCCAATGATCCGGGGCGACCTCGGCTAGCTGAGGTCGTCCTTCTGAATGAGGAGGATCGTCCGACCCATTTTCACAACGGGGGGCAAAGGCGCAACCAGAGACGCCGCTCGCGAGATTCGGGGGAAGCCCCGGGATCGTGTAGAGCATTTCTCCCTTGGTCTGCATCGCGGGAATCGATCGTTGCAATGCCCGCGTGTAAGCGTGGCGGGGAGCGGTGAAGAGTGTCTTCACCGGAGCACGCTCAACGAAGCGGCCGGCATACATGACGTTGACGTAGTCGCAAACCTCGGAGACAACCGCGAGGTCGTGAGTGATGAAGATGACAGCGGTTCCGAGTTCCTTTTGTCGCTCTTTGATCAAATCGAGTACCTGCCGCTGAATCGTGACGTCGAGAGCGGTCGTCGGTTCGTCGGCGATGAGAATTTCGGGCCTTGTGATGAGCGCCATCGCAATCATGACCCGCTGCCGCATTCCTCCTGAAAATTCGTGAGGGTAGCTATGAATTCGTTTCGCGGGATCGGGGATTCCGACGGCTTCGAGTTCAGCGATGGCTCGTTTCAGTGCTTCGCCCTTTGATACGCCTTCGTGAATTAGAAGCGGCTCGATGAGCTGGGTCGAAATTTTGAGGAAGGGATTCAATGAGGTCATGGGATCCTGAAAGATCAGACCAATGCGTTTTCCTCTGACGCCCCGGAGTTTGCTCTCGCTCAGCTGAAGTAGATCAAGATCGCCAAAGCGTGCCTCGCCGCCTTCGATGCGACCGGGAGGTTTCGGGATGAGCCCGAGGAGGGAATAGCAGGTCACCGATTTTCCCGATCCGGATTCGCCGACGATGCCGACGGTCTGACCTGCTTCGACATCGAAGGAGACGCCGTCGACTGCCTTGACGACCCCGTCCCGGGTGTGAAAACTGGTCTGGAGGTCTCTGATTTCGAGCAGGGCCATAAATAGTTATGCGGTCGCAACGACGTGCCAGTCCAGGATCTTGCACTTTCTCATATCGTAAGCCGAGTAGAGCACCGTTACTTCGCAATCGAGCGGATCGACATCCTGAGGGGCACGAGGCCCTTTCAGCTCCAGGATTCCGTAAGCGGTGTAGTCGTTCGCCATCGTCACTTCAAAAAGCCGGCCTTCGGTGTGGACCTTGGTGATTCGGCCCTTGGCCTGGATGCGTGGACGCTCGGTCATGAAAAGTGGGGAGAGTGAAGTCTCTCAGAATTTCAGGACTTCGCAAGAGTGGAACCGCTTCAAACTTCCCTCTAACCGCCGCGAGTTCCCGGTTTGGAATTTCCGAAGAGGGATTCCAGTTGTGAGATCTTGCTCATGACCTGAAGGCCATCTTTTTCCGAAACGGTGCCGGTGAGTTGGATCGCCGTTCCGACATGGTAGGGAAAATTGAACTCGTGGAAGTCGCGAAACTCGATCTCAATGCGAACGGGTTCCTCCCCTGCGACATCGATGTAAAAGACTTTTGCTTCGTCGAGGTTCTCCGACATCCTGAGGCGGCCCTGGACCGTTATTTTCTTGCCGTCAGTCTTGCTCCAGGTCGTAAATGATTGTTCGCGGTACTCCTCGAATTCCCCTCCATCGAGTCCGGGGAGTGGCGTCTCAGCCGCACCGTAGCTCTCTTTTTCGACGCCAAATTGCTGCATCAATGTTAGGTGGAGGCGGCTCAAATCCTGATTTTCGGAATAGCGCAGATAGCGTCCTGTTTTGAGTCGCCCGCCGCCTTTGCCGGCGAGAACGATGGGAATGCGCTGCGCGGTGTGATTGTCCGAGTGCCCCATTCCGGATCCGTAGAGGACGATGGAGTGATCGAGGAGCGAGCCGTTGTGATCTTTGTAGGACTTCAGCTTGGTAAGGAGATAGTCGAATTTCTCCATGTGCCAGAGACTGATTTTCAGAAGGCTGTCGATGTTGTGGCGACTGAAGTTTCGAAAGAAGTGCGATAGATAGTGGTGTTGTTCGGTGATCCCGAGGAAATCAAAAATCATCCGCGAATTGCTGTTTCCCAACATGTAGGAAACACATCGCGTCTGGTCTGTCCACATTGCGAGGGCGATGAGATCGAGCATCGTTTCGACTTGCTCGTTGATATTAGCTGCGGGGAGAGGGCGTGTTAATTTAGTGAAATCCACCTTCGTCGCCGCGGCGGTGTCGCCCATATTTTCGAGACGCTTTTCAGTCTCGCGGAGGACGGTAAAATACTCCTCGAGAGTCTCGTTGTCCTCACGTCCGGATTTCTTCTGAATCGATCGCGCGTCATCAGCGACGTGATCGAGGAGGCTGCTCATTTTTCCGCGCTGCGAAGGATCGCTCATGGGATTGCGGAAGAGCCGGTCGAAAATCAACTGCGGGTCGCTCTCACGGGGAATCGGATCGCCTTTTTGGTCGTAGGAAATGTAGCTGCAGCCAATCTGATTGGTGAAGAGTCCTTCCGTCGTCAGTTCGAGGGAACGCTGGGGAGTGTCGCCGCCTATTTTGTCGGCGATGAACTGATCCATCGTTGCGGTCTTTGTGTTGTCGCCGCGTCCGGCAAGGAATCGTCTTGCGGAATTGGCGTGGGAGGAAAAGCCGAAGTCTCCCATGTTATCAAGAATGAGGAGGTCATCCCGGTGTTTCTCAAACGGCTTCATGAGAGGAGACATGCGAAAATCAGATTCCGTGCCGCCATTGATATTCCAGGACGGGGGATGGACCCCGTTCGGCTTGAACAAGGTCATGAAGCGGAGTGGAGGCACGACTTCGCCGGAGAGGTCTTTCGCGACGGCATTCTCCATGATGTTGAGAAATGGTAGCGGCACAAGAGCTCCTGCCGCTCCGCGGAGAAAGGTGCGTCGATTTGTATTCCAGCTTTTAGTCATGGCTTTCCTTTGGTGATGCAGTGATGAGAGTTTCCTTGAAAACGACACTGCTGGCAATGCCGTGAATGAGGTCGCTCCAGGTGCCGTCAGTCTCAATGATCGTGGAAGTAATTCCTTCAACGATGGGAGAGTCATTTCGTCCGAGCTTTCGGCAAAGCGCGTATCGCATCATTTGTTCGACCGCGTTTCTGGTGATTTTCTCACGCTCGCTCGTCATGAGAATGGCTTTCAGCTCCTGAAAATTTTGAAACGTTTCGCCACTCGGGAGCCGGCCCGATTCGTCGATCTCTTCCGGCAATGGCGCGTCTTTCTTTACGCGCCCCTGGTTCTTCCCGATTAAACCACCATCATCGTTATATTTCGCCAAAGCAAAACCAAGCGGATCAATGCGATCGTGGCAAAGGGCGCAGGATTTGTCGGCGCGGTGTTCTTCGAAACGTTCGCGGAATGTCAGGCCCTTGTCTTTGGGGCCGCTCTTGATCGCAGGAACGTCGGGTGGCGGTTCCCCCAGATGTTCTCCCATGATTTGTCTGAGCAGCCAGGTTCCGCGAAGGATCGGCCCGCGGTTCATTCCGAGTATCCCCGGCATCGTAATAATCCCCCCGCGCTCGTGAGCTGATTCGACTAAGTCGATCTTCTGGTTTGGCATCGAGACTCTCTCAACGCCGCGAGGTTTGATATATCGTTCCAGCTGCTTTCTGTCATCGCCATAAAACTCGCCGGTGTAGCTGTTCGCGAAGGTAACTTTGGAATCGATCAACTCCATCACGGGGCGATTCTCAGTGAAGAGGTAATTCAGGAAATCGAGGGGCTGATTCACCAAGGCGTGCAAGTAGGTGGGTTCCTGTCGGTCATCGTGAATCTGATCGAGCAATAGCCACTGCGATCCGAAGCTTTCAGCGAGGGTTCGGGATCTGGGCGATTTCAGCATGCGATCGAGTTGGGCCGTGAAGACTTCCGACTCCCGAAGCGTGCCGCTGGCTGCGATGCTGAGAAGTTCGTCGTCCGGCATGTCCTCCCAGAGAAAGTAAGAGAGTCGTTCCGCCAATTCAAAATCATCAACTGGCTGTTGCCCAGTTTTTGAGTCTGATTCGATGAGGAATCCTCGATAGAGAAAAGCGGGCGACATCAGGGCCCGTTTCATTTCTGACTTCAGGGCTTCTCTCAAATCGCTGCCCGATTCCGACTGAATTCGTTCGAGAGAAGCTTCGATGCGGTCGCTCGATAGAGGACGCCTGAAAACTCGCTCTGAAAAATGGGTGAGCAGAGATCGGATTTGCGCTTCTCTTAGCTCGCCTTTTATTGGCGTTCCGACAAGGACCTCGAGTTCTGAGGACCTCAATGGGGAAAAGAGTTCTTCCAAGGCACTCCCTGCGAGATAGGAGTATTGCGACCAAATCGTCGTCGAGAGGCGGGCCCCATGAGTATCATTGACGAAGCCACTCTCACCCGGCGGGTCAGTTGGGAGCAGCTTCATAATCAGTGATTTTTCGGTTACGGTTTGCTCGGCCTCGATGATGTTTACCTCAAGATCGAAACCGAAGACCGAATGCATCGTATTTCGATACTCCGGACCCGATAGGCGACGCGGTTTGAATTCGGATGGTTTCGCCTCTGCGGCGCCGAGAAATTGATCCTCATACCACTCCGTGAACACAGCGAATTCGTCGTCCCGTGGCTGAGGCTCATCTTCGGGAGGCATTTCCCGGTCTTCAATGACGAAAGAAACCGCTTCCCACAGCTCGGTGTGCGCCTCGGCATCCGCCATCGTCTTGATAGCGGAAAGATCGACTTTTCCTTTGGTCTCCTCGCCGCCGTGGCATTTGAGGCAATGCTTCTCAAGAAAGGGGCGCACATCGCCCTCGAACCCCATCGCCATTCCGGCGAAGGAATACAGAAGAAGAAGGCAAAGTAAGAAGTGATTCACGCTATAAAATTAGGATAGATCTTGAACAAATTCACCGTCCGATTCAACGCGAACAAGTTAGTCGTATTGATTCTCTAGATGGAAACCCTTTCACGGGAGTAAAACCTCAACCGTCACCGTTTTACGGCCCCACTCCAGCGCTTGCTTGTGGGTTCGGAAAAACAAATCAATCTTCGCACCTTTGATGGCTCCACCTCTGTCCTCGACGATGCCGATACCATAGCCGGGAACCTTCAATTTGGTGCCGAAGGGAAAGACACTCGTATCGGCGGCGATCGTCCTCCCGGGCTTGGCCTTTGAACCCGATGCGGTGATACCGAGCTTCTTGCGCTCACCCTCCATCGCGCCGTAAGCGTAGACGGGTTGCATCAGAAAATTTCGCTTCCATCCGCAGCATTTCTGACACCTGCAGTATCCGGTTGCTTCGAGGGTGACCACTTCCTTTACCTCGAATTCGCGATTTGCGCAGCCTGCGGATGCGCTGAGCGCAAAAAGCAGAATGATTGTCTTTATAGTAATTTTCACAAATTAAGCTAATCCTCGATATCAGAGGATCAATACCAATATTGCGATCAATTACGTGTCAGCGATCGAGCGTGTCAGCTCGCCAATCTGCCTCCCACGGGCTCAACGGATCAGAATCGTCGTGCTACCCGGGATCCGAGCGTAGCGATTTTCGACATTGAAGGCGAGGGGGTAGAATTTCATTTTAAAGGACGTCTTACCATCCCTTTCGTGGGTCCTTTCAACCGTGGCGAAGACCGCTTCATGCTCCTTGTCGATTCCTTTTACTTTTCCTAGTCTATATTCTGAGTAGTTCTCGAGCCGGTAGACTTGTTCGAAGTGGGCCAAAGTAATGTCGATCAAATCGACCCTTTTCCTCTGAAAATTAATCTCTTCTACTAGATTGTGAACAACTTGGAATCTAGACCCTTTCGAGGACCACAGGGATACTAATTCCATGAAGAGATCTACTCTTCGATTCTTCCGCAACAGAGGTCTGTTCCCCCAAGGGGAGGCGTGCTTCCAGCCGCCTCATAAGACTCCCGCCGGATCCACTCTAATCGGTCAGCTTAGGCTTGGACGAACACTCGCGCCCTGAGACTCTTTTTGAGTGGCGTGAGGGTAAGACGAGAACTTGGGTTCTGTGCAGGGCTTCTGCAGGCAGCAAGATGCAGCCTCTCCTTGTTTTTTATCGGTTTGAGCTCAACCACGAGATCGGATTGACGGATGGCCTGACTGGGGGCTTGAAATTCAGGAGAAAAAACGGACGAGCGATTGCCCTGTGTCGCCAAGCCTGCGAGCAGCTTATCTTTGTTCAAATCGCTTTTTCCCGATCCCATCGGAAGAGCCGCTGAGCTCGCTTCGTCGGCGAAGACGAGCCGTTCTTCGGCCTTTATTGAGGAGTTGGAAATCACGATCGCCAGTGCGATAGCTGAAAAAATCGCATGAGGGCAGGAAAAAAACGTTGATCATTCCTCATCTTCAACCTCCCTATACCAAAAAGAACCCCTTATCCCAAGACGACATGGCACGTATTAACGACAATTTTCTGAAACTGAAGGCCGGCTACCTCTTCCCTGAGATCGCGCGAAGAGTCAACGTCTTCACTGATACCCACCCTGAGGCGGCGGCAAAGCTGATTCGATGCGGCATTGGTGACGTGACCGAACCGCTTCCCGAAGCCTGTCGTGAGGCGATGCACGACGCGGTGGATGAGCAGGGCAATTCAGAGACCTTTCGCGGGTATGGGCCTGAGCAGGGCTACGCCTTTTTGCGTGAAGCGATTGTGGAGAACCAATTTGCGGGGCTCGGCATCGCTGCGGACGAGGTTTTTATCTCCGACGGTTCCAAGTGTGACAGCGGAAATATTCTTGATATCTTCGGCCCCGGGAACAAAATCGCGATTACCGACCCTGTTTACCCTGTTTATGTTGATACCAACGTCATGGCCGGAAACACCGGCGAGGCGGACGAAACGGGAGCTTTCGGCGGCCTCGTTTACCTTCCCTGCACCGCGGAAAACGATTTTGTTCCTGCGATCCCGGAAGAAAAAGTGGATCTCATTTACCTCTGTTACCCGAACAATCCGACCGGCGGAACCGCGACGCATGAGCAGCTCGCGGCATGGGTGGCCTACGCAAGAGAGAACAAGGCGATCATTTTATATGATGCTGCCTACGAGGCGTTCATTCAGGATGACGAGGTTCCTCACTCAATCTTCGAAATCGAAGGCGCCCACGAGTGTGCGATTGAGTTCCGATCCTTCTCTAAAAATGGTGGCTTTACCGGAACTCGCTGCGCTTACGTCGTGATTCCTAAAGCCCTCAACGGCTACACCGAAGACGGTTCCGAGGAGGCGATCCATTCGCTTTGGTCACGTCGTCACAGCACGAAGTTCAATGGCGCGAGTTATCCCGTTCAGCGCGGGGCCGCAGCGGTTTTCTCTGATGAAGGGAAAGCGCAGGTATCCGCTCTTATTGAAGGTTACATGGGCAACGCGAAGCTGCTTCGTGAGGCGTGTCTAGAAATTGGTCTCTCCGTTTTTGGGGGTGTCAACGCTCCCTATGTATGGGTCGGTTGCCCTGAGGGCGTCACTTCCTGGGATATGTTCGATCGCATGCTCGAAGAAGCGCAGGTCGTCATCACTCCCGGTGCCGGATTCGGCGCCGCTGGAGAGGGTTACTTCCGTATTTCCGCGTTCAACAGTCGCGCGAACGTTGAGGAGGTTTGCCGTCGGATTGCGGCGAACCTTGGCTAAGCGGGGCGATAATTATCTCCCGCCTTTATTGAAAGGCCGGGGGACAAGCTGGGCCGGGCAAGTGGTATTCAACTCAGTTTCTCTTTTCGCCGGATCGTTTCGATGCGGGGATTTCGGGAAGCGTGATTTTCTCTGAACCCGGAAGGCGTTTTCCGGTCCAGGCAAGAATGTAATTGGCGATATCTCCGGGACTTAAGTCGACTTCGGCCATCGCCTCGTCCTCAAACCAATCATCGGGCCAGAGAATCAAATCAGCGACGTTTGCTCCCGGCAAAGTGCGCTCAATAATCCCCTCGTAATAGCTCCCGGTCTCTTCATCGGTGTCCGGATCGCTAATATCATCGATCATTTCGACGAGCTCCTCGTACGTCAGGTCATTGATCGCTCGGGGTTCTGACTTGGGGTCGAATTCAGGACGAATCATTTTTTGATGAAGGGTGCCTCCGGAAACTTATCGCGAAGGTTGGAACAGTCAGAATGATCGCGACCGAGGCGTGAAAAATCCAGTTAATAAGTAAGAACCGGGTTTTTGAGAACGAAGTCGGCGTTCATTCTCGCAATTCAAACGAGGCCGCAGGTTTTCGGTGGTGCCCTGCAGCCTACCTCTCAGGGGCGGCAAGCAAAATAGTGGCCGGAAAATCAGGAAGAGAGATCTGCGCAGAAGCTTGTGAAAAATTTCACAAACGGGTTGCTCAGGCTTTCGGGGGACGTAACATCTCATGAAACCTGCCATTTTGCCGATGTCTGAAGCCGAAACGCACTACGCCGCCTACGATTCTAAAGTCGAAGGGAATATTATTTTAACCAAGACCGATGCCGCGATCAACTGGATGCGGAAAAATTCGCTCTGGCCGATGCCCATGGGTCTTGCCTGCTGTGCGATCGAGCTGATGGGGACGGGGGCTTCCCGCTTCGATATCTCCCGATTCGGAGCCGAGGTGATGCGTTTTTCACCCCGCCAGGCCGATGTCATGATCGTTGCCGGAACGGTGACCTACAAAATGGCTCTCGCGGTGAAGCGTGTTTGGGATCAGATGCCCGAGCCTAAGTGGTGCATCGCGATGGGGGCTTGTGCTTCTTCTGGTGGTATGTATCGCAGCTACGCGGTGCTTCAGGGAATTGATCATTTGATTCCGGTCGACGTTTACGTTTCCGGTTGCCCGCCACGCCCTGAGGCGCTTCTCGAGGGCTTGATGAAACTGCAGGACAAAATTGCCGATTCCGAGTCATCCGTCGCTCAGTTTAGCAAGGAAGATCCTAATTCCGCTGAGGCGACAGCGCATCCTTAATCCCTTTTTCTGATTGCCACTATGAGCGTTGCTTCCATTTCATCTCTTCAGGATAAGTTCGGAGACTCGATTCTCTCGACTGTCGAATTTCGTGGAGAGCACACCGCTATCGTTGAGAAAGCGAAGGCGAAAGAGATTTTCCAATTCTGCCGCGACGAGCTGGGGTTTGATTATCTCATCGATATCAGCAGTCTCGACAACCTGGGGGAAGAGCCCCGCTGGGAAATGGTCTACGAGCTGTATATGCTCAGCAATGGCGCGAATAACCATCTCCGGATCAAGCTCAAGTGCGCCGAAGACGAAAAAGTTGATTCTGTTTCGGATCTCTGGCCGACCGCGGGTTGGCACGAGCGTGAAATTTATGACATGATGGGCATCGAGTTCGAAGGGCTCGCCGATCATCGCCGCATTCTTATGTGGGAGGGGTATCCCTATTTCCCCCTTCGTAAGGACTTCCCCCTCGCGGGTCGTCCCAGCGAAATGCCTGACGTAGCTTTCACCGATCGCGCGCCACTTGAAGGTGGGCCTTTCGTGACTTCAGCGACTTCCGGCAGCACCGTTAACCGTGAGCCACGCTCTCGGGACATGAAATAGAACTAATCGTTCTCCATCGCCATCCGTCTCATCGTTATGGAATGGCTCATGCAACAGTGGGAGTGGATTAGGCAACACGAGACCGTGTTTGCCTGGGTCGGTGCGGTTTCACTGGTCTCTTTTATCGTGAGCTTCATCGCGGTGCCTATCGTGATTCGGCGCATGCCGCACGACTACTTTCTCGAGAAGAGCCCGCGGACGGATGATATTCGGAACCGGCATTCCTTCTTGCGTCTCTTTTTTCATCTCCTGAAAAATCTTATCGGAGGCATTTTGTTCGCCGGTGGTGTCCTCATGCTGCTCACCCCGGGGCAGGGTGTTCTTACGATGCTAATCGGGCTGCTTCTCATGGATTTTCCAGGCAAAAGGGGGCTCGAGATCAGGATAATGCGGCTTAAGCCCGTAAAAAAGACGGTCGACTGGATTCGGGAACGAGCCGAAAAGCCGCCGCTGATCCTGCCGTCTCGGTAGCAAATAGCCGCGTCTCCACCGACAGCGGAACCGTATTCACTGACACGGTAACTATTTTCGATTTGTGATTTCCAAATCAAAGTCCTTATTGCGCGAGACTATGAGCGATCACATCAGACTGCATATCCCGGGCCCGGTTGAGATTTCACCGGACACTTACGAAGCAATGGCTGCCCCTATGATTGGGCACCGTTCGAAAGACTTTGTTACGCTCTATGATGACATTCATTCCCGACTTCAGGAAATGATGGGCACGAAGCAGCCTGTTTTTCTTTCGACCTCATCTGCCTGGGGCGTCATGGAAGGGGCTCTTCGCAACCTCGTGAAGAAGAAGGTGCTCTGCTGTTGTTCGGGAGCGTTCTCCGACAAGTGGGTCGACGTTGCTGCCCGCTGTGGCAAAGACGCGGAAGCGCTTCAGTATGATTGGGGAACCCCGGTCAATCCAGCCGAGATCGATGCCAAACTTGCGACCGGTGAATTTGATACGGTGACCTTCATTCACAATGAAACGTCGACGGGGGTTATGAATCCGCTCGCAGAAGTCGCTGCCGTGGTTCGCAAACACGACGACGTCCTTCTCGTGACTGACACCGTTTCCAGCTTTTCCGTGATTCCGATCGACTTCGACGGACTTGGGATTGACGTGCTGCTGACCGGCAGTCAGAAGGCGCTCGCGCTTCCTCCCGGGTTGGCCCTCTTCACCGTTTCGGAACGTGCCTTTGATCGTGCCGCGACGGTCGATGATCGAGGCTATTACTTTGACTTCCACGAGTTCAAAGCGAATCAGGCGAAATCAATGACTCCGAGCACTCCGTGCATCGCGACGATCTATGGCCTTCGCCATCAGGTGAACAAGATGTTTAACGAAGGACTCGAAAACCGTTACGCCCGCCATGAGAAGCTAAACAACATGGTTCACGACTGGATCAATGCGAACGGCTTTGAATTCTTCGCTCCTGAAGGATTCCGTTCCAAGTCGCTCACTTGTGTGAAAAACAACAAGGACATCGATGTCGCGAAACTGGGCCAGATCATGCGTTCCGAGCACTCGATCCAACTCGATGGGGGATATGGTCAGATCAAAGGGAAGACCTTTCGAATTTCCAACATGGGAGACGAAAGTGAAGAAACGATTTCGAACCTCCTTGGGGCACTCGATCAAGCACTCACCAAACTCTAATTTCCGATGACTTATCCGGTTTTCTCCGACGCTCTGAATCGCACTGCGGTCAAAGTGTGCGGAGTCAGAACCGGGGAGCAGGCCTCGGCAGTGATTGAAGCGGGTGCTGACGCGCTGGGGATTAATTTCTGGCCGAAATCGAAGCGCTTCATTGCTCTCGAAGAAGCACTGCCCTGGTTGCTCGAACTCGCAGGCGTCGTCCCGCGAGTCGCGGTGACCGTCAATGCGAGTGACGACGAACTTCGCGCGCTGCACGATTCCGGCGGGATTGACTGGCTCCAACTTCATGGGGACGAGACACCTGACAGGGTTAGCTCACTGAGCCAACAGGGTTTACCGGTGTTCAAAGCACTCGGAATTCGCGATGAAGCGATGCTCGAAGCCGCGGCGGAATTTCCGGGAGACACTTTGCTCCTCGATGCCTACGCGCCGATTGAATACGGAGGCAGCGGAGAAACAATGGACTGGTCGCTCGGCGCCAAAGCCGTCCAGCAATGGCCTGATCGTCAAATCGTTCTCGCGGGAGGGTTGACCGCCGATAACGTCGCTGCTGCGATCAAGCAAGTGCGTCCTGCTGCAGTCGATGTCGCGAGCGGAGTTGAGTCAGCGCCCGGGCTGAAGGATCTTGAGTTGGTGCGACGCTTTGTCGCCGCAGTGGAGTCGGCATAGAGCAGATGAGGCAGACGCTTTTGTGTCCATGGCAGAAGCCCTGTTCCGAAAGCCCTCGTAGGCTTCGCTTGGAAACCGGATCGCCTGCCGCAAGAACGTCGGCACTACCGCCCCGCCACTTCGAGGGTCCCTTCAACAACGCCCAATTTCGAATCGAGTTGGAGACGTTCCCAGATCTGTTCGCCTTCATCGTCGCCTCGCAGCAATGCCTGATAAGCCGCGATGGTTTCTGCGGCCTCGGCTCGATTCTCTTTCAACAGCTCAACACGAAAACGACGAAGCCCCGCCCCGGTTAGAGATTTGAAAAATCGTGCCCCGGTTTGAGCGCGACCATTGTAGAGCGTGTTCCGACAGCCAACGTCAGCGGTGAGAGTGTGCAATTGTCCGACCCGGTCACGAAGCTGCACTTCGTGGGTATCACAGGGGCGGCCGCAGTTCGTGACGTCGGTTCCATCAGAGAGGAAGGTGCAGAAAACGCAGTGCTCCATATGAAACATCGGCATGTGCTGATGCAAAGTGAGTTCGAACCAATCGGGTGGAGCCGAATCGAGTAAGCCTAGGACTTGCTCAATATTAAGGTCGTAGGAGACCGTGAGATTCTCGAAGCCCTGTTCTTTCAAGATGCCGGCACAGATCGCATTGGCAACGTTGAGCGAAAAATCACCTACCATCGCAAGATCGGAATGATTTTTGAAATGTTGGATCCCTCCGAGATTGCGCACGAGGACGCCGTCGGGCTTGGCTCTTTCGACAATGCGGAACAATCCTCTCTCGCCCGCCTTTTGGATGCGGGGCGTTGCCAGAAATAGGCGTGTCTGAGGACTTCTTTCCCGAATCGAGGCGACGACGTCTTTGAACCGACGGACATCTTCGAGATCGATGTAGAGCGTTTCCAATCCTGCTTCAAGCGCCGCTTCAACCTGTTCTTCAGTTCGGCAAAGAACACGCAGTTCCCTTTTTGCTTCAGGGGCCGTTTTTGCGGGAAGAAGATCGGAGACACTCGTGGAATTCTCGCTGCGAGTTTTGTATTCGGTGAGGCGATATTCGTCGAGTTGCTCCGCCATCGTCCGGCGCATCCGATTCAGTTCTGAAACGGGAAGCATGACTTCGCCGTCCAGATTCACTTCAAGTGAGCCCAATTCGAAAACGGTGTTGCCGAGGCGACTGAATTGTTTTTCGAGTAACTCCTGCGTGAGCGGTCGGTTTTGAGCCTGCTCAAGATTGGTCTCCGAGGGAACGGAAATGCCGGATCGCACATCAGAGAGTAAAAGTGGTTCACCCACTGATCCGGTGACCTTCCAGTGCACGGGTAAATTTCGCATCGGGAGATGTTCCCGCTCGTAGGTGCTTTGCAGATTCGCGTTGAGGGCCGGGTCGTCGGTTTTCCAGATCCGGGCCCCGATTTCGATGCGTCCGGAATCAACCTTGCCGCGTTTCAGAAAGAGCCGGTTTCCTGCGACATGATAGACACGTCCGCCCTCTTCGCGGTCGGTATTTTTGCCGGTATCGAAGACAATGCCGTCCCCGTTTTTGACCGAGCCATAGCCGGAAAATTCGATCCAGTCGTCACCAAGTCGACTCACCATCCCCACGAAGGCACCGCGCTTTTTACCGAAGCGGGCGTGGACGAGTCTCTTATTGTTGATTCCTTCGAGCCACCCACTGGAGAGGCCCCGGGAGAAAGCCATTTCCAGCTCGTAGCGATCTTCGTCGCTCGCTTTTTCATGCGTGTCGCTCGCGACGGCATCAATCGCCTTACGATAGGCGCGGGTCACTGCGGCCACGTATTCCGGCGTCTTGAGCCGGCCTTCGATCTTAAAACTAACGACACCCAATTCGATGAGCTGCGGGATCTGATCAATCCCCGCGAGATCCTGAGGGGACAGGAGATACTTTTTGTCGCCCATATCGCGGGTCACCCCATCGACAACGAGTTCGTAAGGCATGCGGCAGGCCTGGGCGCATTCCCCGCGGTTCGCGCTGCGTTGGCCGAGCGATTCGCTGGTGAGACATTGCCCCGAATAGGCAATACAGAGTGCGCCGTGGACGAAGGTCTCGAGCTCGACGGCTCCCGGTTCTTTGGGATGAAAAAGACGAATCTCTTTCATCGAGTTTTCCCTCGCGATGACGGCGCGGTCGAGCTGGAAAAGCTCGTCGGCGAAAGCGAGTGCCTCCGGCGATGTGATCGTCATCTGGGTCGAGGCATGGATATCGAGATCGGGCACCATGGCGCGGGCCATTTTCGCCAGCCCAAGATCCTGAACGATGATCGCGTCAACGCCAGACCGGCTCAGAAGGCGAAGCTGCTCAGCGGCTTCTTCAAGCTCGCTGGGAAAGATGAGGGTGTTGAAAGCGACAAATCCGCGAACGCCGTGCTCATGCAGAAAAGCCATGAGATCGGGCAAATCTTTGGGCGCGAAATTGTCGGCCCGGATTCTCGCGTTGAAAGTGGGCATGCCGAAATAGATCGCGTCGGCGCCGTTCGCGACGGCGGCTCGCGCACATTCCCAGTTTCCCGCAGGGGAGAGCAATTCTGTCTTGGTTTTACCCATCGGCAAACTCTATCACAGATGCGAGCGCGAAAAGCTAAAATCACTCCAACTACGAAGAGATCTCTTAGGGTGGGGAGAGGCGTCCCTGCCGAACCGCGTGGTCCTATGAACGGCCCGAATCACCGCATCGCTTCGCAGCGAAGCTACCGGGTTGATAGCGTATCGGACGAAGCGGCTCATCGGGACGATTCGCCCCACCCCCCAATCCCTTTTTTGCGCTCACAGCTATCGCAGGCGTTGGGATCTTCGCTTGAAACTTAACGCTTCAACCTAGAGGCTCCACCTATGTCAGGAACCCTTCTCATAGCGACTCACAATGCTCATAAAACCGGCGAAATGCGCGCGATTCTGGGTGCGTATTTTGACGAGATCACCGATCTCACCTCTATCCCGGGGATGGAGCCTCCGATCGAGGATGGCGATACCTTTGCTGCTAATTCCACGATCAAAGCGCTCGCGGCAAGCAGCGAACGTCCCGAGTCGCTGATTCTGTCGGATGACTCCGGATTGGAGGTCGATGCCCTCGGCGGGGCGCCGGGAATTTACTCGGCGCGCTACTCGGGAGAGGACGCAACGGATGCTACGAATCGGGACAAGCTGTTAGAGGAGTTAGCGAAGCGGGAGCGCGCAGGGTCTCCACGGACGGCCCGCTTCAGATGCGTCGTCACGGTCGCGAAAGGCGGGGAAGTGCTTGCTCAGTTCGATGGCGCTGTCGAAGGGTCCATTTCAGAAGCGATGACCGGAGAAGGGGGATTCGGCTACGATCCTGTTTTCATTCCTGAGGGCTATGATCAGTCTTTCGCTCAGCTTTCCGAAGCGATCAAAAATGGGATGAGTCATCGCGGCCGGGCGCTGGAGAAATTTGTCGCGTGGCTTAATGAGTGATAAGAAGGGCTCGTAGGCTCTGACAAACGACAGGAATGCCGTTTCTCCGTAAAATTTGCTTTCGGCCGTCGAGAAGCAATCATGGAGCGACCACATTCTTGTGGTCGGCGTCCTAAGCCAACTCGATCTGCACGGGACAGTGATCTGATCCCAATACTTCGGGCAGGATCTTCGAGTCTTTGACCCGATCCATGAACGGTTCGGAGACACAGAAGTAATCCAAGCGCCAACCCACGTTCTTTGCTCTCGCGCCGGCTCGATAGCTCCACCAGCTGTATTGCTCAGTCTTCTCGGGATAGAAATGGCGAAATGAGTCGACGAATCCGGCGGCAAGAATGTCATCGAATCCGGCGCGTTCTTCATCGGAGAACCCGGCGCTCTTCTTGTTGTTCTTGGGGCGGGCCAGGTCGATCTCCTTGTGGGCGACGTTGAGATCACCCGCGAAAATGACGGGTTTCGTTTCTTCGAGTCCCTTGACGTGCTTTAAGAAAGCGGCGTTCCAGTCGATGCGATAGGGGAGGCGCCTCAGCTCGTTCTGCGAATTGGGTGTGTAGACATTCACGAGGAAAAAGTCGTCATACTCTAGGGTGAGGACGCGGCCCTCCTGATCGTGCTCTTCGATTCCGATTCCCATTTGCTCCGAGAGAGCGGGAGTGCGGCTAAGCGCGGCGACGCCTGAATAGCCCTTTTTTACCGCAGGATTCCAATAGACATGCCAACCGTCTTCTGTGAAATCGACATCAATCTGGTCGAGAGTCGCTTTTACCTCCTGAAGAACGATGACATCGGGCGCGTGTTCAGAGAGAAACTCCTGAAACCCTTTTTTGAGGACGGCGCGAAAGCCATTCACATTCCAGCTGATCAATTTCATAAGTAAGTTTTTAAGTAGCAGAGGATTGAGGTTGAGATCCCCATGGAAATATTTTTTCCTTGCGAATCGACGGATCGCGAGGAAATACACCCTGCACGAATCGGGGGAATCCGTTTGAGAAAAAATGAGAACTTTGCGTATTTTCCCAAACAAATTCCTCAAGTATTAACGCTTAAACAGTCCGATTACCCCAATCAGGTTTCAATCATGATCGAAGTTAAAAATCTACATAAGCACTTTGGTGCCAAGGTCGCGGTCGATGGCGTATCGTTCACGGTGAAGAAAGGCGAGGTTCTTGGGTTTCTTGGACCCAATGGAGCCGGAAAATCAACCACCATGCGAATGGTCACGGGATTTCTCCCTGCGACAGCAGGTTCCATCAAAATCGATGGTAAAGATTTCGAAGAGAACGAAATCGCAGCGAAATCGAAAATGGGATATCTCCCTGAGGCGGCGCCGCTTTATTCGGACATGACGGTTGAGGGATTCCTCAAGTTCTGTGCCGAGATGCGCGGGGTTCCTGCCGGCGAGATTAATTCCGCTGTTGATAAGGCAATCATGACAACCTTCCTCGAGCCAGTGCGTCACCAGAGTGTCGACACACTTTCGAAAGGTTACCGTCACCGCACTTGTTTTGCTCAGTCCATCATTCACGATCCTGAGATCCTGGTGCTCGATGAGCCTACAGACGGTCTCGACCCGAACCAGAAGCACGAGATTCGCCAGCTCATCAAGCGGATGGGCAAGACGAAGGCGATCATTTTCTCCACTCACATTCTCGAAGAGGTTGATGCCTCCTGCACGAGAGCGATCATTATCGACCGGGGCCGCGTCATCGCTGACGGAACGCCGGATGAACTGAAGAGGAAATCCCGCAATGCAGGTTCCGTCGTGCTTCGCGCTTCGGGTCTGGCTGGTTCCGGAATTAAGGCCGAACTCGAAAAGCTGAGCGAAGCCCGTGAGGTTCGAGTGCTCGAATCCAACGATGACGGTATTCACGCACGGATTCTTCCTGCGAAAGGTAAGTCTGCCGATCTCGGCAAAGCTGTCAGTGGCGTCTGCAAAGACAAAAACCTGACGGTTGAAGAAATTCACGTGGAAGAGGGGCGTCTCGACGAACTCTTCCGTGAGATCACCAAAACTGACAACGAAGCTTGATACCGGAAAACACCGAACCTTTTCTGATTCAAACCGCTATTTCCCACTATGGACGCTACTATTAAATTGCTTCTGCATTTTGCGATTCCGACGCTGATCGTTTCAGTGATCTTCATCGCGATTCTAAAGTTTCTCCTTCCTCGTGAAGTGAGAACCATATTCAAACGTGAGCTCAAGAGTTACTTTAATTCTCCGGTCGCTTACGTGCTCTTCGTCGTTTTTCTCGGCATTTCGGCTTCACTCTCATTCTTCTTCACGGGAGTTCTTGAGGGTGGTGAGGCTGATCTTTTCCTGCCCTACTTCCAATACCTCCCCTGGTACCTTGTCCTCATCGCCCCCGCGGTTGGGATGCGACTCTGGTCGGAGGAGCAACGCCTCGGAACAATGGAGCTGTTGCTCACGATGCCTCTGGCACCGTGGCATGCAATTCTTGGGAAGTTCCTCGCTGCCGCGGTGGTCCTCTTCGCGATGCTGGTGCTCTCTTTCCCCATCGTCTGGACGATCAACTACCTCGGTGATCCGGACAACGGTGTCATCATGGCTGGCTACGTCGCGACTCTCTTCGTCGCTCTTTGTTTTCTCGCCGTGACCTCAGTGGTTTCGGCCCTGACGCGAAGCCAGCTCGTTGCCTTGCTCGTCTCAGTTGCCATTTGCATGGTGCTCTGGCTCGGCGGGCTTCCTCACGTCAGCGAGCTTCTTATGAATCTCAAAGGCGGCTGGCTCATTTTCTGGCCAGTCCTCAAACTCGTGAACATCGTCGGCGTCATGCCTCACTTCACGGAGTTGGCCAAAGGAGTTCTCGGAATCCGGGACATCACCTTCTTCATCACCTTTATAGCCTTCTGTCTGTTTGCGACCTCCGTCGCGATCCGCCTCAAGCGCGCCTAGTTTCCACCCACTTAATTTAACTGCTTCCGATTAATCTCATGAGCGAATCGAACCAAGCGCCCGCTAAAAAATCAAACCGCCGCACGACCGCTATCCTCGGACTCGTGGCTGTTTTTGTCATCGCCCTGATCGTCAATTTCCTCGTCGGGAAATTTGGTCTCAGAGCTGATTTGACTGAATACAAAACCTTCACCCTCTCCGAGGGAACGAAGAATATTCTTTCGGAACTCGATACTCCCGTCGAAATTCGTTACTACGTCACGGATGACAGCAAGGTAATGAGCCCCAGCGAGCGAGCCCGTGCCCGCCGTGTTGAGGACATGCTCACTTCTTTCGTGAGGAATGCTCCTAAGAAGGAGCTCGAACTGACCAATGAAAAGGGTGAGTTTGAGACGAAGAACATCAAGATGCTCACGGTGAAGAAGCTCAATCCTGAGCCGAACACAGATGCTGAGGATTCGGCGATCATCGACGGCCTTCAGGCCGGAATGTCTGGCGAGACAAACAACGAACTTTTCTTCGGTATCGCGATTCAGTGCCTCGACGCGACGGAGACGATTCCCTTCCTTCCGGTGAATGAAGAAACGCGACTCGAGTATGATCTTGCTCGCGGTATCTCCAGTGTCCACGGTGGAAAAGACAAGAAGATCGTTGTCATGACGAGTCTCGCAGTCTCCGGCGGATTCGGTGGAAACTTCCAGGCACCGCCGAAGCAGCCCTGGATGTTTTACGAGCTGCTCGGGAAAGACTACGAGCTTGAAACCATTCCCGGTTCGAGCGCCGAAATTCCTGCCGACACGTCGACCTTGATTGTGATTCACCCATACGACATCACCGATGAGGCGATGTTTGCGATCGATCAGTATCTTCTTGGTGGTGGAAACGTCATCGCTCTCATTGATCCGAACTTTTTCTATTCAAAAGCACTGGCTCAAGGGCAGCCGCAGATGCCGGGAATGCCTCCACAGGGTGGGCCTCCGCCATCATCCAGTTTGACGACATTACTGAAGTCATGGGGTGTTAAATACGATTCCAATCAGGTGCTCGCCGACCTCAACTACGGTTCGGAAATCATCCGACGCGGAAACTTTTCGCCCACCTTCCTGACGCTCACCCCGGACGCACTGGGAGCTGAAGCCGATTCGGTTGGACGAACTGATCCGATGACTTCGATGTTGAATCAACTCAACATGCTAACCCCCGGCGCATTTGAAATCACGCCTTCGACAGGGATCAAAGTAGACGAGCTCGTTCTGACTTCGCCAACCAACCAGCTCGTGGGTTCATTCGACGCTGACCCGACTCAAGAAGGCGGTGCCGAGCGCATCCGCGAGAAATTCCAGTCTTTTGAAAAGCGACGCGCTCTCGTTGCTCGTCTCTCCGGCGAATTCAAAACGGCCTTCCCTGAAGGAGATCCTGCCGCAGTCGCGGAAGAGGCGGAGGCAGCAGCAGCAGCAGCAGCTGAAGCTGATACCAAAGGCGCAGAGGTTGATGCAGAGGGGGAAAAAGATAAGGACAAGGTTAAAGAAAAAGAGATTACTGAGAAGAAAGATGATTCTCTCAAGGTGGCGACGGCTCCCGGACGTGTTCTTCTCATCGCTGACGTCGACTTTATCTACGATGCCAATGTCGTGCAGCGGCAGCAGATCCCCGGACTCGGAATCTCGATTCCCCAGTTTCTCAATGAGAACCTGACGATGCTTCAAAATGCGGCAGAACAGTTTTCAGGTGATCCTGATTTGATCAATGTGCGAAGCAGAACCTCAGTTCGTCGTCCCTTCACTCGTCAGAGCGAGTGGTATCAAGAGGCGCAGGAGAAGTATGCCGCTGAAGTCAAAGGATTCAGTGAGAAAGCGAAGGAAGTGGAAAACAAGCTCAGTCAGCTGATCTCTCAAACTCCTGAGAATATCGATCAGGCGCTCCTTTCCCCTGAGGTGCAAAAGCAACTTAAGGAACTGCAGAAGCAGGAAGTTGAATTCCGTAAGCGCGAGCGCGAACTCCAGAAGGAAGTAAGTCGTGAATTCCGCCGCAAGCTTGCGACCTACAAATTCGGCAACGTCCTTCTTATGCCGATTTTAGTCATCATTTTCGGCATTGGGCTCGCTCTTTGGAGACGCCGCCGTGTTGCCGCCCGTTAATTTTCATTCCAACTTTTATTCAATCTTCAGCTAACCAGCATCATGGGAACTAAAGCACTCGTTCGTTTGCTCATCGCACTGGCGGTTCTTGGCGGAATCGCAGCGATTCTTCACTACACCGGATCAGGTACCTCGTTCTCGACGGTTGCCTCTTCGACCGACAAAACGAAAGTATTCACCGACTTTCCGATCAATGACGTCGCTAAAGTCATGATCAAAAGCAAGGACGGCGCCGTCACCTTGCAAAAGGGAGTGGAAAGCTGGGAAGTGGCGGAACGCTCCGGCTACCCTGCCGCGACTGAGCCAGTCGTTGCGATGCTTCGCGACATCTGGGATCTCAGTATTGTTCAGGTCATCACGATTGGCCGCAGCCAATACGATCGCGTTAATCTGATCGCCCCTGAGGACGCTGCCACTGCCGAAGAGGGCGCGACAATCGTGACCTTCCAAGGGAAAGACGGCAAAGACCTTGCTTCACTCTGGCTCGGGAAGGTCTATGAGCGCTCCGAGAATCGGGCCAACCCCATGGGTGGCGGAATGGCGATGACCGAAGCCGGTCGTTATGTCAAAAAAGGCACCAGCAATTCCGTTTACCTGGTCGGAGACACCTTCGAGAAAATAGAAATCGATCCTGCAGAATGGCTCAACAAAGACTTCTTCAAAGTGGAGGGAATCAAATCGATCGAGATCGTTTCCGCTGAGAAAAAGAACGACTGGAAGCTCGTGCGTGACGACGCAGCCGGAGATCTTAAGTTCGCTAAGGCGGGCAAGGACGAAAAGCTCGATCAAACAAAGGTTTCCAGCATGAAGGGCGCCTTTGCGAATCCTCAGGTGGAAGACGTTTTCGTCGGCGAAGAGGCGAAAGAGAAGAAGACAGACCAAACGACTTTCAAGGTCGCGACCTTCGATGGTTTCAACTACACGATCTCGGTAGGCGAGAAGAACGATCTCAACGAACTCCCGCTCTCTCTCAAGGTGAGTGGCAAGTTTGTCGAGAAACGGGAAAAGGCCGAAGAGGAGAGCGAAGATGAAGCGAAGAAGGCCGACAAGGACTTCAACGACAATTTGAAATCACTTCAGGATAAGCTCGCGAGCGAGAAGGCCCTCGAAGGCCATGTCTTCAAAGTAAGAAGTTACCTGGTTGATTCGATCTCCAAGGCTCGCGCTGATCTGCTTGTCGTCGAAGGGGAGGAAGGTGCCGCGGCTCCTGGTGGTCAACCGGGTATGCAGTTGCCCCCGGGGATGCAATTGCCACCAGGAATGCAGCTTCCCGGTGGATTGAAGCTGCCTTAGTAGGGGGCTCGGTTTTTCTTCCGGTGCCAAGTTCTTTGGTTCATATTGCGGGTTCCGTCTATGAAGGGCGAGTACCTGTAAAACTGCACGGCGGTATAAGACACCGTTAGCGCAAAAAAAATATGAAATCAGCACTTCTTCGACTGACCTGTCTGCTTCTCCCGCTGCTGGCGATGTCATGCGAGAAGACTGATACCGTCGAGTTGCTTGTTGCTGCCGGCGCTGCAGAGGAAGCCGATCCTGTCCACGGATGGCCGACGGTGTTCATCAACGAAAATGCTTCGCCAACTGCTGGAGTATCGGCGGTGTTTACGAAGGAGACGCGAGGCGTAACCGTCACAAGCTTGACGGGAGGAAGCACAGAAGGCCAACCGTATCAGGTGACGCCCGAGTTCGTCGGCAGTGCACGGGGATTGGATCCCCGGGCTATGAAAATCGGCCGTAAAGAGAGCCCTCGTGAACTAAATTGGAAAGAGGTCTTCTCCGGGGGAATTAGTTACGAGGGAACGGAGGAGGGGGTTCACCGGGGCAGCCATATCATTAAATTTGAGATTCACCTCGCAGCGCCATTCCTTTAACGTTGGCGGAGGAGCAATCACCGAGAAATGAAACGAGGCCCTACCGCACGGACCACAGATGTCAGAAAGAGGACTGAAGTCGCTCTTCCCCTGATCTGTCCTGTCTGCGAACAGTCCCTATCTTGGGGGGACCGGACTTGCGTTTGTCCCGAGGGTCACTCTTTTGACTTGGCAAGAGAAGGCTACCTGAACCTTCTCCTGAGCAATCATCGTCGCTCCAAACAACCTGGCGACAGTCCTGATGCGGTCCAGGCACGGCGGAGATTTCTTGATTCTGGCGCCTTTGCCCAACTTTCAGAACTTATCCAGAGCGAGGTCAGTCAACTGCTTGCAGGGCAGGAAGGGGATCGACCTGTCAACGTGGCCGACTTGGGATGCGGGGAAGGCCATTTTCTTGGCGCTCTGCAAGAAGTCGTGAAAGGTCCGATGTATGGGGTCGACGTGTCGAAGGATGCGATTCGAGTCGCGGCACGCCGAGACAAGAGTTCTTGCTGGGTAGTCGCAAACGTCATGCGAAAAATTCCATTCGCGTGCGATTCCCTCGACATAATCCTGAGTGTCCTCGCTCCCCGAAACGTGGAGGAATTTGCCCGGATTATGGAACCGAATGGGTCCCTTTTAATCGTCGTGCCCGGGCCCAATCATCTCCTTGAGCTTCGCTCTCGGCTCATGGCAGATGCCGGAGCGTTTCAGACCAAGGCTGGAGCGGCAGTTGAGCTCTGTGCGCCTCGTTTTGCGATTCGCCACGAGAGGTCTCTGAGCTACGAAGTGTTGCTAAAGAGGGATCTTCTGGCCGACTTGGTTCAGATGACGCCCCTGTTCTGGCGATCCACACGCGCGGCGAAGAGCGATATGGAGAGTCTGGATGAATTGCGGGTGACGATGAGTTTTGTACTTCTGGTGCTCAGCCCGATAGGTTGAACCGATGCGCTAACCCGCTTGCGCCTGCGGACCCTCGTGTCTCGTGCTCCAGAGCACGTCGTTCTACCAGAAAATAAATATCGCCTCGGTCCTCATGATCACAGTCGGAGTTGTCACAATGATCTTGTGCTCAACGGTGAGCAGTCGCTCTACCGAATTGGCGCTTGTCGAGTTGTCTCGGCCCATGATAAAACCAAAGCACGAGGGAAATCGCGTATTTGCTCTCATCGTCCTCGCCACGGTTGCCGTTTCACCGTCGATTTTTGCTGAAGAAAAGGCGGTGAAGATGATTTCGTGACACGGTGAATCTCTCAATGGATAAAGGTGGAGGAACGACACTCACGTTGGTCGAGTGATCGCAATCAGAGAGCCCGATTCATCAATCCTGTTTCCCTATTCTGGCATGGACAAGATCAGTAATCCCCTGAAATGAAATCTGGAGAGCTAGGAGAATGACTAAGCCGAGCGTATTTCACAGGAATCGATTAATAGTAGGATGAGTGACTGGGAATTTTGTCGTCACTCAGGTAATCAGCGGCTCGACGAGGATGTCTTGCCCCACCTATTGGTTAGTCTCCGGGTAGGGAGAAGCGTCCCGCTGATCCGTTATCTGCCTCGGGACGAGAGATGTCCTGTCCCTCGAAGACGCATGATTTCCATCCACTGCCTACCGGCGTTCTCAGTCAGATGAGTGTGCTGCATCGATCTGTTTAACGGTCGGTTGGAAAACGTGATACACTTTAGCCGTTCGAGATGACTCTCACCGCCGTCATCGCACTTCTCACCGCACCCGTTCTATTCGCTATCACGATGGGTGTTGTTCTGCTGCGGCGGGCCTTAGCCCGGAAGGAGCGTCTCCCCGAAGAAATCGCACTCGCAGCGGCATGGGTATTTGTCGTCGGAAGCCTCGTCTGGCTCGGGGTATTTCTTAGTGGATCGACACTTCTTGGATTCAGCAAACACTGGACCTGGCTCGCGGCGCTGCACTTTGCCTTCGCGGGTTTTGGAAGCCTAACCGTAACCGCCCTGACTTGTCGCACGGTATCCAAGGGGCGGGCCCTGAAAGTTCTTCGAACCCTCCTCATTGCGCATCCGGTCGCCTATTTAGTAACTGCCGCCGGCATTAGCGGCTTCCCCTACTGCGATGAATGGGGTGCGACGAGCTACGAGCTCATCTTCGTCGCACAATGGGGAGCCTTTGTTCTCGGACGGCCGAATCGCATTGCGCGTGGGCCGCTGCTCCATAGTCGCACTGAGTCTGACCGTTCCCGTGGTAACGCTCGTGCCCGCGCTCGCTTGGGCTTGGGGGAGCTAGATCCTCGATCTATCGGGGATGGTTCGCTATCACGGTCTCGTAAACGCGATTGGGCATGTCGGGTTCGCTTTTGCCGCTTTTGCTTGGGGGCATTTCCCTGAGTTCGGAGATTTTCCTGCGAGCGCTGGTGACACTGATCCTGCTCAGCCAGTAATCGCAGTCACACTTGCGCGATTGAAGCTTCCGGAGGTCTTTCGCTTCGTTCGATGGGGTAAGCCAGTCGAAGAGCTTGTGCGCGATCATCCGGGCACCACTTTGGCCCTCGCCGCGATGCGCCCGCTTCGGACCTTCAGTACCTTTTCGGTCTGGCGCTCCCAGCAGGAGATGACCGACATGGTTCACGGCCATGGCTCTGATTCCGGAGGAGAGCGCCACGCCGAGGCGATGGCGGAACGAAATCGAAAGGACTTCCACTACCAGTTCACGACCCTTCGCTTTCGAGCGCTCACAGAGCATGGGGAGTGGAAGGGGCGAAGAGACATCGTTCCGAAATGAAAAATTACCGGGTCAGCTGAAAAATATTGGTTCCAGCAACCGTTAAATAGGCATCGAGGTGGAGATCGGGCGAAACGGTAATCGGTAAAGCAAAGAAGGACGGGGGTGCGCCCAGCTCCAGCTTTAGTTCCACTCAGTGGGAAGGCTCATGCATTTTGGGGTGCGGAAGCTTCCGTAGGTAGGCACCTTCACGAAGCGATGAAGGTCCGCGGTTATTGTCCAATAAACAGTCTGCGGACGCGACCATCGTTTTGCAACGACGGCGACTTCGTCTCGTTGCGTTCGCGAGAACGTGGCGGCTTCGCTTATCGCTGCTGAGAGAAATTCAGCGAAGGGCTCGGCCTTAGCTGAAATTTCTTCGGAGCAAACTGACCTACTCCTTCAAAATCCCGCGGGTAACGAGATTGTTGAGGCGATGGGTCACGTCAACAATACCGTCGATGACGGTTTCGGTGTAGGTGCGTCCATCTCTGGTGTCGAGGCCGTGGCCGGGATCAAGATTTCGCAGCCCTTCGAGAGCAGGATCTTCGTGGTGGAAGAGTTCGACGAAAACGTATTCGAGTTTGCCGGTTTTGGCGGCGGCAGCAAGCAAGGCTCCGATCCACCCATCGTCAGTGCTGAGGCAACCACGAGTCGTCTTCGCCGAAGCGTGGAACATACCCATTTCATCAGCCGCGGCGACTTGTGCGATGAGCGCTTCGTTTTCAGAAATCGTCAGTTCAGAATCCCCGCAGTGAGCGGCATCGACCATGATCTTGAAGAGTTTGCTGCCGTATTCGAGATTGGCCGCTTTGACGAATTCCCAGCACTTTGCAATCGAGGTGAAAGTTTGAAATTCTCCGCCGCGAAGGAATTCAATGTGCCAGTTTTGAATGCTGCTGTTGGCGATGTCGGTCTCGCGGGCGGCACGGCAATGCGCTTTGACGTTTTGAGCGACGGCGGCTTCAAATTCGGCTCCGGTCTTCTGCGTTGCTCCCGGCTTCATCCACTCCTCAATCGAGGTGGAGGCAATTTGAGTGATACCGTATTTCTTAGCGACTTCGATACCTGAGACCAGCATCGCGACAACGGCGTCTTCGTCGTCGGGGTTCATGGGGTCGGCACCGCCAAGCATCATGATGACATGAACTTCAAGATCGAGGGCGCGGAGACCTTTGATGAGACCTTCTGTGTCACCGGCGTCGACTCCGGGAAAGACAGTGACCTGAGCACTTTGAACTTTGACAGGGGAGGCGGCCGTGAGCCGGGCCATCTCCGCGACGACGATGAGCTCTCCGTCTTCGTCACGAGGAAGTCTGCCATGGTCGTCTGGAACGAGTCCGCCGACAAATTTGATATGCGTGGGAACGACGCCCAGTTCGATATTCGTGTTCAGAGGGATGCTTGAAGCCATATAAATCAAAAGAGTTGGTTGGGTGAAAGTGGCAGGGAGTCAGGTTCCACACAAGAAAATTCCTGCGCAGAACAAGAGATTGTTCCGCGCAGGAATCGTAATTAATGAGCCCGTCATTCGGGCTGTTTGGGCAACTAGGCGGGAAGCCCCTGAAGTTGCTGGAATTGAGAGAGTTGCGCGTGCGCTTTAGCAATCTCGTCGCGCCAGTAGGCGAGTTTCTCGCGGGAAAGGTCAATGCGCTCTCCGGCTGCTTTTTCGATCTCTTTGTAACCGTCACTGAGTGACTTGGAAATCTCGAGAAGCTTATCGTAGGCCTCTTGATAGGTCGTGCTGTTGAGATCCAAAGCGGCCTTATCGCTGATTTGTGCTTCGGTTTGCTGTTTCACCTCACGCAGTTCAGCAAGAATGATTTTCGCATCAGAAACAACACGCAGGTCGGTAGCCAGTCCCAACTTGGAGAGCGTCCAGATCGACCATTTGGTAGGATCCCACTGCCATGGCTTCACGCCGTTGCGGTAGTCGTGCTGAAAGGAATGGTGGTAGTTGTGATACCCTTCTCCGAAAGTGAAAATAGCCATGAGCCAGCTGTCACGGGCACTTGTCGAAGTGTCGTAAGGGCGGTTCCCGATCGTGTGGCACAGTGAGTTGATGAGGAAGGTGCAGTGATGCACCGCAACAAGACGGGCGACGCCAATAATTAGGAAGCCCCCGAGAGCGCCAACCCAACCGCCAGTGTGAAGAAATCCTATCAGGGTGGGGACGGCGAGGCCGAAAAACATCCCGATCGGGCGGTGGTATTTGTGCTGCCACATCACGAGGGGGTCTTTTTTCAGATCACCCACATTCGCAAGCGGACGAGGGTAGAGCTTGAGGAAGATCCAGCCCATGTGAGCAAAGAAGAAGCCTTTTGAAATACTGTAAGGGTCGTCATCTTCGTGATCGACGTGCTTGTGATGGTCACGGTGGTCAGAAGACCAGTCGAGTGCCGAATCTTCGAAGGCGCAGGCGCCGAAAATGAGGGTGAAAAGCTTAACTGGTTTTTTCGCTTTGAAGGCTTTGTGAGCAAAAAGACGGTGGTAGCCGAGTGTGATGCTCATGCCTGTTGCAAGGAAATAGAGCACGAACATCGCGACCATGAAAAAATCGATGCCGAAGAAGGCAATGTAAAGAGGGGTGCCGATGATGGCAGTAAAAAATGTCGCAATTAAAAAGGAGCTAGTCTCCCAGTTCACGCGATCAAATGGAATTTTTGAAGTCATCTATTTGTTTTGAAAGGTTAATAATTCTATGAATGGAACAACTCAATCGAATATTCCTTCAAAAAAGGAAACGAAGTGTTCCGCGAAAAGGAAACGGTCACTTGTGAAAAAGTGACCGTTTTGCAAAGTTTTGTTGTGGGATCTAGTCCCGGTAGCCACCGCCACCGCCGCCACGACGATCTCCACCACGTCCGCGACCTCCACCACCGCCACCGCCACGACGATCTCCGCCGCCGCCGCCACGGCGATCTCCGCCACCGCCGCCGCCACGGCGATCTCCGTCGCCACCGCCACCGTCACGATCGTAGCCACCACCGCCGCCGCCACGTCCTTCATATCCTCCGCGACCACCGCCGCCGCCGCCACCGCCACCGCCGCCACCGCCGC